>JGI2924J29684_1078785_pt1 | contig 441461 bp, 392 predicted proteins | sample BenlonsequencITS_FD_29684 | JGI IMG/M metagenome (IMG submission 29684) | reverse complement strand
CCCGCAGCAGACGGAACCCGGCCCGGCCGCCGTATCAGCGCACCCGTTACCGCGCCATCATGCAACGGAAACATGTACATGGGTTCGTCGTGCCCCACGTCGATCAGGCACTCTGCCAGCACGGCCTCGTAGAAAGAAACAGCGCGCGTAATGTCTGCAGTGGAGACTTCAAACCAGGTAAGTCCGCCCTTCGGCAGTGCCTTCTTCTCGATATCGCTCATGGAGTGCTCCTAAGGCGGTGAGTTACCGCACAGGAGTCACACTACTGACACCCTACTGACAACATGGTGTCAGCAGAGATTGCCGCTTGTAGGATTTTGGGATTCAGCGCGAAACGACTTTGCACTGCAAAAAGAACGGCGAGATCCTAATGGATCTCTTCCAGCGCGCCAATCTGGTCCGGCGTCATCTCACCGCGCAACTGCAGCTGCATATGCGTATACGCCTGCTCCAGCTCCGCCCGGGCCTGGCTCGTCCGCTCGATCTCGCTGAACAGCTCCGTCTCCGAAACGTTCCCGGAGCGCTTCAACGACTCCAGCTTCGACTGAGCTTTCGTGAAGGCGTCATAGCGCTGTTGCAGCGTCTCGCGGTTCTGCTGGAAGATGCCATCCATGCGCTTCTGCTGATCGCCGTTGATACCCAGCGACTTCGCAACCTTCTTGTCGTCCCACCAGCGGCCGGTCGGAGCCAGGCCACCACGTGCGCTACCACTCGAGACTCGCGGACCACCCTGCGACCGCGAAGGATCGCCGCCCGGCATACCGATGCCGCCTCGGCCCGGCATGCCTGGCATGCCCATCCGTCCGCCGCCACCGGGCATCCCCATGCCACCGCCACCGTGCATGCCACCACCACCGCGCATGCCGCCACCGCCCGGCCCCTGCGCCGGCGAACTCGCAGCAAGCAGCATCGCTGCCGTCAGTGACAGTATTCGGATTGTCTGTACCAGCTTCACGACCCTAACCCCTGAAAAACCCTAGTTCTCGTGCTCCCCTTCTCTTTGGGGGGATGCTACGAACCGGAATGCCTGCGCGACCCACCTTACTCCATATTGCCGTGGCGCCCGGCATCGGACGCAGGCTTCAACCCCAAAGCATCGACGGCGGACAAATCAGACGTGAGCGCGTCATCGATCGACGTGAGCAGCTGATTATCCGTCGCAATCTCCGACGCCGACGACAACACCGCAGGAGCGCTGATCGACGCGGCGTTCGGCATAGCATCGTCGCTGCCACGGCCGGAAAAGTGCCCCACCCCAACCGCAACCGCTGCTACCGCAATCGCGGCCATCGACCATTGCGGCACCGCCACCCAAAGTGCACGCCGCCGCGCGGCCGGCACCAGAGATGGCGCAGTAGCAGCCCGGCGCTCCGCCCAATCCAAAGTCTCGGCGCGATAGCTGTGCAACGCAGACTTCAACTCTGCCAGCTCCAGCTCCGCATCGGCATCGTCATGCAGTTCCGACAACGTCCCCGCGCTCGGGCGGCCTGCCAGCAGGTCCGCAAACTGCTCGTCTGTGAGGGCGTGATGTTGTCTCATACTCTGCCTCCTCCGACGCGGGTACGTACAGATTTTACTGCCCGGTGCAGGTGCGTTTTCACAGTATTTACGGGCATATTCATCGCCTGTGCGATCTCCGCCAGTTCCATCTCTTCGATAAACCGCATCAGGAAGACGCTGCGCTGATTCGGCGACAGCTCATCCATGGCGGCATGCACCTGCAGCGCCTGTTCCCGCGCCAGCAAAGACCCCTCCGGCGACGACCCGCTACTGCGCAGGTGATTCGCCATGTCCGTCGCGTCCACTGCCGTGGCATGCGCCTTCCGCCAGAACTTGAACTTCTGCGTGCGCGCATGGTCCCGGATCAGATTCACCGCAATCCCGGTAAGCCACGTATTCACGCTGCACTCACCGCGAAAACCCGCGCGGTTGCGATACGCCTTCAGCAGCGTGTCCTGCACGATGGTGTCGGCCAGATCCTCATCACGTACCGAAGCCACCACAAACCGCAACAACCGCGGCCGGTACGTCCGCGCCAGCGCGTCGATGTCGTCGAGCTCTGAGAGCGTCTTGTCCTGCACGAAATTCAGCACACTAGCGTGGAGAGTATAGGCCATGGGTCATTTCCTGCGTCTTCGGCACCAGCAGTGGATGCGGATCGAGTTCCCACCGGCTCGTGCGGGCCCGGCGAAGGTGTGGTGTCTGCACAATTTGGGACGAGCAGCCGTTGCAGGCGTGTACATCGCCACACAGATTTCCTGCTCACATCCACCCGCCGCAGCCGTCGCACCCTCGAATCCCCGGCCCATTCCGCCTCCGTAACCCCGGGGCGGTAGGATGAAGCTGCAACTATGGATACACTTCGACTTCGCCAGGCCACCGCGGCCGACCACGCGGGCACGGAAGACTCGGTCCCGCTCATGAGCCCGACGCTCACCCGTGAGCAGTACGTGGATGTCCTGCGCCGCTTCTACCGCATCGTCCGCGCCTGGGACGCCTGGGCCGACCAGCACGCACCGGAAGACCTCCGCGCCATGGTCGCCGAACGCCGCCGCGCCTCGCTGCTCGCCGACGACCTCAAAACCATGGGCGAGTCCGCTCCCCCTACGGAAGATGACGTTCCCAACGGCCCCATGACAGCAACCGCAGTCGCAGGAGACCCGCGCGCCGTCTTCCTCGGCCGCATGTACGTCATGGAAGGCTCAACCCTCGGCGGCCAGCTCCTCGCACGCCACGTCGAACAGCAACTCGGTCTGCAGCCAGGCCTCGGCGACAGCTACTTCGCCGGCTACGGCGATCACACCGGCCAGCGCTGGCGCGAATTCAAGTCCCTGCTGGAAGCACTCCCCGAAGACGACGCCGATACCGTCATCGCAAGCGCCAAAAACATGTTCACCCTCTTCGGCGACAGCATGCGAACTTCCATCGCGCCAAAAGAGATCGTCGCCGCGTCCTAAGCCGGTAACGAAAGCGGCACGTCGGCAAAACGGCAGCGCCAGGCAACGCATCGAACTCAAGCAGAGATGAGTGTTGACCTGGCAAACCCTTCCACCCCGCTCCCCGCGGTAGCCGATCCCATAACGCTGGACAACTGTGCGTCCGAACCCATTCGCATCCCGGGTTCCATCCAGCCGCATGGATTCCTCCTGGGCCTCGATGAAACCCACGAACACGTGGTGCTTGCCAGCGAAAACGCAAGGGACTTCCTCCAGACACCACTCAAGCTCATCCTCGGCGCCCCGGTAAGCGTTCTCTTCGAACGAGAACTCACCTCCATGATCCAACGCCAGAGCTGCTCGTCCGACCCGGATGGCATGATCAGCTACGTGGGCGCCTTCCGCATCCACGACGACCTCTTCTCCGTCGTCACCCACTGCGTCGAAGGCAAGCGCATCCTCGAGTTCGAGCGGCAGGACCGCCTCGTCGGCTCCGAGATGATGAACACCGTCATCACCAACTTCGTCGCAACCCTCTCCCGGCTCGAGACCGAGCAGGAGCTCTGCGACGCCATCACCAAGCAGGTAGCGGCTATGACCGGCTTCGACCGCGTCATGCTCTACAGCTTCGATGAAGAGGGCAACGGCACCGTCCGCTCCGAAGCCAACAGCGGTCTGCTGCCCACCTACATGAATCTGCGCTTCCCCGCGTCAGACATCCCGCAGCAGGCGCGCGACCTTTACGTCCTCAACACCGTTCGCATCATTCCAAACGGCAACTACGTCCCGTCGCCGTTGCGCAGCTCCGACGGCGCACCTCACATCGTCGACCTTTCGCTCTCCGTCCTGCGCTCCGTCTCGCCCATCCACCTCGAGTACATGCGGAACATGGGCACGGCCTCGTCCATGTCCATCTCCATCCTCAGCGAAGGCCGCCTGTGGGGCCTCATCAGCGGGCATCACTCGCAACCCCGCATGGTGCCGTTCCTCGTCCGATCCGCATGTGACATGCTCTCCAAGCTCGTCGGCACGCAGCTCACCACCTTCCGCACCGCGGCCCGGTTGCAGACGCTCACCAAGTTCCACGCCGTTCAGCGCGAACTCCTCACGCACATCGCCGCTCAGTTCGACTACATTGGCGGCATCGGCTCACAGATGGACCTCGTCCGCCAGGTCACCGGCGCAGACGGCGCGGCACTCTGGGTCGATGGTGACTTCCAGCACGTCGGCATCACGCCTGACCGCGAATCAGTGGCACGCATCGTAGAGTGGCTCGACAATCAGCCTGAGCTCGACCTCTTTGAGACGCGCTACCTCGAAAGCGTCCTCCCTTGGGCAAGAGAGATCGCACCGGTCGCCGCTGGCTTACTCGCCATTCGCGTCTCCGACATCCGCCAGAAATACCTTCTGTGGTTCCGTCCGGAACTCGTACAAACCGTGCAGTGGGCGGGCGAACCCATCAAGCTCAAGGGACCGGATGACCGTCTGAACCCAAGAAAATCCTTTGAAAGCTGGCGCGAAACATTCCGTGGACAGGCCCGCCGCTGGACCAGCGCGGAGATGTCCTCTGCCCGCGAATTCCGTGCCGCCATCACCACCATCAGCCTCCGCCGCGCAGAAGAAGAGGCCGAACTCTCCAACGCGCGCTTCGAGCAGCTCACCCACGCCCTGCCCGAAAAGATCTTCACCGCCGACGACGCCGGCAACATCCTCTACGTCAACGACCGCTGGCGCGAGGCCGGCCTCTCCGAAGGCGGACGCTGGTACAGCCAGGGCCGCCTGTCGCCCGAAGACGAAGAACGCATCGCAGCCGTCTGGCGCGAACACGTGGAGAGCGGTGAGTTCTTCGAAGAAGAGATCCGCCTGCTCACCGGATCCGATAACGTACCGCGTTGGAACCTCGTCCGCGCTGTTCCCTTCATGCGCCGCGGTGCCGCCCGCGCCGGCTGGATCGGCTCCATGTTCGATCTCACCGAACGCCGCGAACGCGAAACCGCGCTTCGCATGACAGAGAAGCTCGCCCTCACCGGCCGCATGACCTCCGTCATCGCGCACGAGATCAACAACCCGCTCGAATCCATTACGAACCTGCTCTATCTCATCCGGCATGACCTCGTGGAAGGCTCCGACGCAATGCAGTACGTCAGCCAGGCAGAGAGCGAACTCGTCCGCATCTCCGGCATCACCAAGCAGACACTACGCTGGAGCCGCGAAAACTCCGGCGGATCCGAAAGCTTCACCGCAGGCGCAGTCTTCGCCGACGTGCTCCGTCTCTTCCACGGCAAGATTCGCAACCGCCACGTAACCGCTGAACTGCGTGGTGGCGACGACATTGAGATTCAAGGCATCCAGGGCCAGATCCGGCAGGTCATCGCCAACCTCGTCGCCAACGCAATCGATGCAGCACGCGTCGGCGGCACCGTCTGGATAGATGCAGGCTACGCATCCGACACCCTCGTCGAAGTGCGCGTGGGAGACGATGGCATCGGCATGTCGCCAGAGACAGTGCGGCATCTCTTCCAGCCGTTCTTCTCCACCAAGGGCGACCTCGGCAACGGCCTGGGCCTCTACATCTCGCACGAGATCATCGAGCGCCACGGCGGTGAACTGCGCGTAGAGAGCGAACTGGATAAGGGCACTGTCATGCGCATACTTCTGCCGCGCAAGACACAGGTACGCACCGGAACCATGCGCGAAGGCGAAGACCTGCTGGCATAGAACGCGGGTAGCACGCGAGTCCCAATCCCTCGTCTCACATCTCGGAACTCCCCCATCGCGTTCGGCCGAATCGCCGACACATGATGAATCCTGGGATCTGGAGGAAACGGCGCGCGGCATCAAACGTGCGTCTTAATCGCCATGAGAAGCTGTGCCATCACCTTGGCGGTCACCGTCGCCACGCTCCTTCTTCCTGCAGCCTCACGGGCGCAGGCCAGCACGGCAACAGCCACGGAAGCCATACGCCTCAACGTCTACGCCCTCGGCACCTATGCCCGCACCGACTACGGCTATCCCCCGCGCGCTGGCGGCATTGCCGTCGGCGGCGGAGCCGGTTTCACCGTGCCCCACCTGCACCACATCGAACCGGCTCTGGATATCCGCTACAACTACGTCACCAACGAGTCCATCAGCCAGTCCGTCTTCTCCGGCGGTCTCCGCGTCGCCTACAACGTAAGCCGCTTCCATCCTTACGGAGATCTCCTCGTCGGCGCCGGCACCATCAACTTCAAGCAGGTCAACCCGGCCTTCTCCGACTACACCCGCGACAACTCGCTGGTCTACACCTACGGCGGCGGCCTCGACGTCGACGTCACCCGCAGCGTCGCACTACGCTTCGACTTCCAGCAACAGCGCTGGCGCCTGGAAGATGCCAGCCCGCCCTTCTACCCGCGCAGGCCGCCGCAGGCATCCGCTACCAGTTCCACTTCCGCAACAAATACGGCCCGGAATAAGTCGGCGAAGCATCCCGCGACGGCCACAGGGTGAGACGGTTCCAGCCCTCCCCGTGTACACTGGAAGAGACGCAGGCAGGAACCCCCGTGCAGCCCCAACCGGGCCGCGCAATCTGTGTCAAACGAGACGAAAGTCTCCCGGTCGGGACGTGGCTCAGCCTGGTAGAGCGCACCCTTGGGGTGGGTGAGGTCGCTAGTTCGAATCTAGTCGTCCCGACCATTAAAACCTTCAGAAGAATCGGATCGCCGCGTAAAACGGGTGCCCCACGTCTCGCCCTGAGACGTGGGTTTCTTCTTGCCGCGAAGGCCCGCCGAAACGAACAAGGGCAGCCCGAAGGCCGCCCTCTGTTCATACTCTTGTTTCAGACTTCTAGACGCTGCGCTTGTGGCCGTGACGACGTCCGCGCGATGCCATCTGGTTCGCAGGCCGTCCACCAAACTGCCACTGGCGAACCGGGCCCACATCCACGTGAACAAACTGGCTCGTCGGATAGTAACCAACACCGCCCATACCCAGCGCCAGTGCTGCATTGCGCAGCTTCAGCGTGCTCACACCCGGAATGCGGATGTCGATCGCCTTCGAAAGCATGTGCTGCGAGTGCTCGGCAACGCCGGTGTCGGCGCTGCGCGTCCGCAGGAAGTTGTTCGACAGCGGTGTGCGATAGCCGCAGACGATATCGATCGTTGCATTCGGCTTGCCCAGTTTCACCAGCAGCGCGTGCAGCAGGTCAAACTCGCGCGGATCATAATCGGCCGTGTCCTGCGTACGGTGGTCGCGCAGAAAGCGGTTCAGCATATTGACGCCCTGGTCGGAGTACTGACCACCCTCTTTGTAAGCAACATCGATGGACTCACCCGTGTGCAGGTGGTGCAGCTTCAGACGGATCCCAGCAAGGATGCCGGTCTTCGGCGCAGTCATCGAAACAGAAGGCACAGTCGGTACGGATTCCTCAGCACGCGAGGCTCCGGAGAGGCTCATGATGCCAAGTGCAAGTGTGGCAGTGCAAACGATACGGCGAAGGCTGAATGTGATCAAAATTTAGTTGCTCCGAAGCAAAAATGGGTCGTGCCATCTTCTTGTTTGAGCAGTATGAAAGGTTCAATCTGCCGAATCGCCGGGCCCTGTGTTTCGTCAGCCGCCATGCGATCCCCGCTCTCAGATCGATGAACTAATTTTACCGCGAAGACGGGCAACCTCGGCTACTGCCAATGCAACTTATGCGCCACGTCAGACAATACCGCTTTCGTGACGTCAACTCCATTCCGTCCCGGCAACACGCTTCGCTGCTTATCAGACATGTCTCCCAGGGCTAATAAGCACGCCGCCAAGGCAGCACGACCGGACAGAAAGCGATGCTAGCCTGAAACCCTCATGCGACTCGCCTCATGGTTCAAACGCCCGCCCACCGTTCCACCTGCAGGCCGATTCCGTTTCGCCGTCGTGGGTCTAGGCCACATCGCCGGCTACTTTCTCGACGCCCTCCGCGACTCTCCCACAACCAGCATCACTGCTCTCGTCAGCGGCGATGCCGGTAAGGCAGCGACACTCGCAAAGAAGTACAGCGTCGCCAACACCTATGCCTACGCTGACTTCGACCGGATCGCGGACAATCCCGCGATCGACGCCGTCTACCTCGCCCTTCCCGTCAGCCAGCATCGCGACTTCACCGAACGCGCCGCCGCCGCAGGCAAACACATTCTCTGCGAAAAACCCATGGCGCCCACCAGCGACGACGCCCGCGCCATGATCGCCGCCTGCGCCACGGCAAACGTGCAACTCAGCATCGCCTATCGATGCCCGCACAGCTTCGCACACCGCCGCCTGCAACATCTCGTTCGCAGCGGCGTCCTCGGCGCAAACCTGCGAATCGAAAGCGGCTTCGGCTTCAAGCTCGATCCGGGATGGCGCGATCAACCGGCACTCGCCGGCGGCGGCTCGCTCTACGACGTCGGTATCTACCCCCTCAACGCAGCGCGCTTCCTCCTCGGCGAAGACCCCTCCGGCGTAGAAGCAGCCTCCGCGGTCTGCGACGGCAACGGCCTCGAACGCTCCATTCAGTGGACCAGCGTCTTCCCCTCCGGCGCACGCGCCCTCTGCCGCTCCTCCTACACCGAGAAGATCCCCGACACACTGCGCGTCACCGGCGACAACGGCACGCTCTTACTCGCACCGGCGTTCAGCCATCGCGAACGTTATCGAATCCTGGGCGAATTTCGCGACGCGACGATCGGTCGCAAAGTCAACATCGACGACCGCACCCCCAACACGGAACTCTCGGAATTCCGCATGGAAGCAGAGCAGCTCGCAGCCGCAGTCCTCAAAAATGCTCCGCTCCTCACACCCGGCGAGGACGGCCTCGCCGACATGATCGCCATGGAAGAAATCTACGTCGCAGCAGGCGTTCCAACACCATAAAGAAGCACAAACCGGGTGCCCCATTCTTTGCGAAGCAAAGGGTGGGCTGTCGCCCAAAGCGCGGCTACAAAACACTCCGCCAAGTGGACTGATCCAGGAGCCGCGAGAGAGCGCTCCACAGCGAGACCGCTACGATAGCAATCATGCAACTCACCGCCGTTGAAGCACGTGTCCTGGGCGCCCTGATCGAAAAAGAGATCACCACGCCCGAGTACTATCCGCTCTCACTCAACGCGCTGATCGCCGCATGCAATCAGAAGAGTTCGCGCGACCCCGTTATGACGCTGGAAGAGCCTGAAGCCCGCACTGCCCTTCGTTCCCTCGAAGACGCGGAACTCGTCGCCGTCGACCACGGCAGCCGCGTGCAGCGCTACGAACACCGCGCCCGCACCGTCTTCCAACTCCGCCGCGACGAGACTGCCCTGCTCGCCCTGCTCCTACTGCGCGGCCCCCAAACGCCCGGCGAACTCCGCAGCCGATCCGACCGCATGCACAGCTTCGACGGCCTCGACGCCGTCGTCTCCGCACTCACCCGCATGTGCGCACCGGCCGAGCAGCGTCCCGACCCCATCGCCATCCTTTTGCCACGCCAGCCCGGCTCAAAAGAACAGCGCTACGCTCACACCCTGGGAGATCCCGCAGAACTCGCCGCTGCCGCAGCAGCCACACCCGCTGAAGCCCCATCCGGCACCTCACTCGCAGGCCGCGTCGCTCAACTGGAAACGGAAGTAGCCGAGCTGAAGGCCGCAATTCAGCGGCTCACAGACCAGTTGGGAGGCTAGGTTTCGCAGTGAGAATCGTTAGACTCGCGCCGAACGAAAACGTCGCAAAACTAGAAAAAATCTGTGGTACGCTATTCGCAATCGTTTGACCCTCAGTTAAGGTTCTTTGCTCGCCCTGCCCAAAACGCACTTGCAAAACCGTATTGAGATCCAACGAAACACAGATGTATTAGGACAGGGACAGGCAAATGGAACAGGGTAATGTGAAGTGGTTCAATGACGCTAAGGGCTTCGGATTCATCTCGCGCGACAACGGCGAGGATGTGTTCGTTCACCACACCGCCATCCAGGCACAGGGCTTCCGCTCACTGCAGGAAGGCCAGCGCGTCACCTTCAACGTTGTGAAGGGACCCAAGGGCTGGCAGGCTGAGAACGTCTCGCCGGCGTAATCGCGCCCGACCGTTTCCACCCCTTCAAGATCAAGCAACACCCCAAGGGACGGCAGAAGCCGTCCTTTGGCATTTTTCACCACCCCACGCGTTCGCCCCACCTCCCCATCGGAGTCATAGGATATTCCGCCTAACAGGCGTAGACTCAAGAAAGTCACTCTTCGAGCCCGGGCGCAGCCAACAGACTGCCGGGCCAGCACGCTTCTCACATATTTCCCCCGGCCTCTTCCGCGACTGCCATATTCGGCATCCAAGGATAGATACGCTGTAATCGCAAAATCACACCTTCGTGGTCGCGACCAGTTCCTAGTTTTTGAAAACCAAGTTATCGGCCGTCAACGGCCCAGGAGCATCCCAACTGATGCGTACTGTTGTGCAGGATAAGTACTTCCTCCGTGATCTTCATCGCGAGATCGACCTCTTCGACCGTAAGCTGATCCACCTCCTCAAGCATGAGGTCTTCGCGACCGAGGCTCTTCGTGACGCCGCCGTCCGCAAGCTCTCTACCAAGCGCGAGTCCCTCGCAGCCACCGCTCGCACCCTCGTCGAGTCCGGCATCGAGTTCCACGACAACGATCTCCCCCGCTCCTTCCGGCCTGAGGGCTGGGTCGGTACGTCGCAGGCGGACACCGAAGCCTCTGCTGCAGATGTCGCTGCAGCCACCGCCTCGCTGACCTCCGCACCGCCGTCCTCCGCCTTCGGCACCCAGGTCGCCAATCTGCAGCGCCAGGCCTTGCGCGAGGAAGAGTCACCCCTCGCCACCGCCCTCGGCTCTTGGCAGGACGACCTCGCAGCCTATAAGAAGAAGCGCCAGAAGACCGCGCTCGCAACCGCGCTCTAACCAACCTCAGGATTGACGGAACATCGTCATCCCGCAGCAAGCGAAGGGATCTGTCTCAAGTCTGCAACCGGCCCCCCAGCCGACAGACACGAAGCAGATCCCTTCACTGCGTCTACGCGTCATTGCCCGCAAAAGGACAACCCTCAGCTCCGTCGCAGTATCCTTACCTCTATGGCAACCGACCTCTACAGCATCCCCGTAACCAAAATCGATGGCAGCGAAACATCGCTCGCCGACCACCGCGGCAAGGTCCTGCTCATCGTCAACGTGGCCAGCAAATGCGGCCTCACACCGCAGTACGACGCCCTCGAAAAGACCTACGCACGTTTCCACGATGCAGGCTTTGAAGTCCTCGGCTTTCCCGCCAACGACTTCGGCGCGCAGGAGCCCGGCTCCAACGAAGAGATCGCCCAGTTCTGCCGAGGCACCTTCGGCGCCAGCTTCCCCATGTTCTCCAAGATCCCCGTCACCGGCCCCTCCAAGCACCCGCTTTACGCCACACTGACGCAGGCACTCCCCGAGTCCACCGGCGAAGGTAAAGAAGCGTTCAAAGAGGGCCTCGTCCGCTTCGGTGCAACACTCAACCCCGAGCCCGAAATCCTCTGGAACTTTGAAAAGTTCCTCATCGGCCGTGACGGCAAGCCCGTTGCCCGCTTCTCGCCCGACACCCTGCCCGACGCGCCCCAGATCACCCAGGCCATCGAAGCAGAACTCGCGAAGAAGTAACAAAACCGGGTGGCCCCACGTCTCGCCTCTGAGACGTGGGCGCGATCTTCAAGGCGTAACAAATCCCGGCGCCAGCACACCCTTCAGATCACTCCACGACAACACCGCATCCTCCACAGCCGCAAGGCGCGGTGCAACCGTGTAATCCGGAAAGCTGATATGCAGACCATCCTGCTCCAGCGTCCAGTTCGTCGTATCTGCAACGACCTTCTGCAACGCCTCGCTATCCGGGCCCTTCACCTCGTCGTATAAGTTCGACTTAGTCTCTCCACTCTGTAAGTGGTCCCAGCACAACTTACTCACAACGTCTCGCCAGCCATCGCCGGCAAACACATCGCTCGCACGCAGCGTTCGCTTCTCGTCCAGCAGCCACGTCATCGTCTCGGCGTTTGCAAACGGATGCGCACCACCATGCGCCATGCCATCGCTCGCAATCAGCGTCGTCACACGCCCATGCTCCACACTCTTCAGATCCCCTTCCAGACTCACATCCGCAGCCGCGGCCATCGCATCCACCCACGCAAACGGCAGCTTGCGCTTGCTCGCATCGCCATCCTGAACCCGGCCCGCACCGGCCTGCCGCAACATATGCGCCTCCACCGCGGCACTCCACGCAATCCACGCAGGATCATCCGTATCCGCTCGCGGCCAGCTCACCTTCAACGTGCCAAACCCCGGATACTCCGGCGCACCAATGCGCTCATCCTGCTGCTCCGCCTCTGCAAGAAACTGTGTCCGCCGCAGAAAGGTCAATCCATCGCGCACCGCAACCGCGCCACGCAACTGCTTCGCGCGATCCGCATACAGCGGCGACAGACACTTCACCGCATCGGGATGCTCCGGTTGATCCACCTTGCAGATCTCCTGCGCCCACGCCAGCCATTGCACCTGGTCCGCCCGCAGCAGACCGATACCGGCGGATGTCAGTCGCGGCAGATCCGCACGGTAAGCTGCAGCCATCGCCGAATCCGCCGCACTCAACGCACGATCGCTGCAGATCACGCGCTCAATCGGCCGCGTCGCCTTCGCACAATCAAAACTCGCGGCACGCGCTCCCGCGCACATCGCAACAAACATCGGGATCAGCACTACCGTTGGTCGAACTCGCATAGTCATCACAACTTCGTTTCGATGCTTACACAGCCCGGCGAAACTCAACAGCACACAAACAAAAACGCCGCCCGGAATCCGGACGGCGTCTCTTCGAACGAAGGCTGAAAAGTCTAGTAACGGCGACCGTTCGAATCGTAGCGAGCCTCGGCATTGTGCCGCTTGTTCGCATTCGCATTACCCACAAGAGCACCACCGCCGGCACCCAGTGCGCCGCCAATCAACGCGCCCTTACCGCCACCCAGCAGTGCGCCTACGCCAGCACCGCCAGCGCCACCAATCAGTGCGCCCTTGCCCGCGCCAATACCGCTGTGACGCTTCTTCCAGTTGCCGTTGCTGTCACGGTAGTAATCGCGGCGATTGTGCCGCTGCGCTTCTGCATTCTGCGAAACAACCAGGGGAGCAGCAACGCCAGTCATCAAAGCGCAGCCCATAACCAGACTCGAAATCTTCTTGCCAAAAGCAGTCATCGTTCCTTCTTCCCGCCGCTAAGCGGCATGTCTTCGTAAACACTCTTTCGGCTAAATAGATGCGCCAAAAGGCGCGCACGAAGCTTAATATCGCCGAAATTCAACCGGGAAGCGCCACCACAAAAGAGTCACGCCCCCCCAGGCAACCAATAACCCACCACAACATGGCGAACGGATCGGGTGCCCCATTCTTTGCGAAGCAAAGGGTGGGTTCTCGCGCGTAGCGCGACCCGGAGAAAGCAGTGGCCTTCAGGCCACTGAAAACCACCCAAAGAAAGAGGGGGCTTCAGCCCCGGCCCCAAACCCCAGGTGCCCCATGTCTCGCTTCTCAGACATGGGCGATTCGCCGGGTGCCCCACCTTCGCGAAGCTAAGGTGGGGATCGCTCCGAAAGGAGCGACCACAAAGCCCAGCCCTCCACAAAAATCCAAGGCAGGACGAAATGGTGCAGACGCTGAAGCAGCGTGCCGACGTCACAACACCAACCCGGGGAACCAACACAACTCCGTAAGACCACAAACCGGGGTGCCCCATTCTTTGCAGAGCAAAGGGTGGGTTCTCGCGCGTAGCGCGACCCGGAGAAAGCAGTGGCCTTCTGGCCACTGAAAACCACCCAAAGAGAGACGGGGCCTCGGCCCCGGCCCCAACCCCCGGGTGCCCCATGTCTCGCCTCTGAGACATGGGTGATTCGCGCAAGGCGCGAACCCGTAAAGCCCCTCACAACACCAAGGCACACCGCACAAAAGAAAGACAAAACATTTCGATATACAAGCGACCCGTCTTCCCATAGTGTTGGCACACTCCAGAAATCAGGTCCCCCTTGAAGTCCTATGTCGTACTGCCCCTAGCAGGCATCCTTGCCCTTGGTCCCATCGCGTATGCTCAGCAGCCAACGGTCCCCGTCGCTGCCGTCACCCCATCCACTCCGCTCACCACCAGCAAGAACGCTCCCGACGCTTCCGGTCACTACATCCTCCGCGAAGGCGAAGACGTTCAACTCAAGTTCGCGCAGGACATCAGTTCCAAGACAGCCGCAGACGGCGACCCGGTCGCATTCATCCTCCAAGATGATCTGAAAGTCGGCGACGTGCTTGTCGCAAAGGCAGGCAGCAAAGCGTTCGGCGAAGTTACCAACGCAAAGAAGTCCGGCATGATGGGCAAGGCTGGCGAACTAAACGTCCGGCTCGACTACATCAAGGTAGCCGACGGCAAGATCCGGCTGCGCGGCACCAAGGCAAAACAGGGTGAAAGCGGCACCACCGGCGCCGTTGTTCTCACCGTACTCTTTGGCCCCATCGGCCTCATCAAGCACGGCAAGAACATCGACATCAAGGAAGGCACCTCGCTGAAAGCCTTCGTCGCCGACGATATTGCTCTGCCTCCCCTTTTGTAGTCGGCGCAGTATTCATGTGTAGAGGGGCGAATGGAAGGCGAAGAGTACACTTGTTGAGGGTGACACGATGGGATGGGTGTGGTTCTACGCTTCGCTTTTGATGACATTCGTGGGCGCTTCGCTATACTCCGCCTTCGTCCAAACACACGCGAGTGAGATCCTCAAAGTCGTCGCGGGTTCTGTGACTCTGCTTACGGCATTGGGGCAAGCACTTGCCAAAGCCAATCTCAAGTTCTACCTACTTTGGCAAAGAATATGGATCATGCTCCACGGCAGTGAGACCGCCATCTGGCGGTTCGGATTGCGCGTGGATGGGGATCTCGGCAGTAATGTGCTCGAAGACTTCGCCCAGAGTGCCAAAAGTTCCTTGGAACAATGGCATCCTGAAATTCACTCGTGCTCGGATAGCTCGTTACGTATGAAGGTAGATAGAACGATCCACCTCCATGCGCAGCTTGAGCATGCGGCCTTCTCTGAAGATGGGGTTTCACACTTCCTTGTGAGATCCGACGAGTTGGAGGTTCCGTACGCCAGCGCAAGGGCAAAGATCGAGCAATGCATTGTTCCGTTGCTGGGCATCATTGCGCGTCAGTGGCCGGGCGCGGAGCACTCGACAATGTTTGAGGTTTCATTCAGAAAGAAGAATCCGTTCTTTGCCTTCTTTGTGGCTCATCTCGATCCGAAGCAAGTTACCCAATTCAACCTTGTATTTCATCCTGCTGCGATCACCAGGGATGGTACGGATCGTGTCGTGGTCACTCAGAATTCTCTTCATATTGATGCGGGTACAACGGAAAGCTTCGCTCAATTGTCAAAGGCGTTCATCCTAATGTCGTCTGAAATCGCTTCTGTCACTAATCTCTAGGAGGTTTCTTTTGCCGAAGTCCTACAAGGTGACGGTGTCTGGAAGGATGGTCGTTTCAGGAGATCGTGTAGAGTTGGCCCGACCTGGTCACCAGATGTCTCTTCCAGGCACCGTACCAGGCCCTGAAACGAAAATTCTCGTAAACCACGATGGTCTTCGCGTTGAAGGTTTTGAAGGCTTTAACATCTCGCATGAATACACAAAAAGCATGCCGGGAAGGTCATTTGAAACCGGAGATTACTTCAAAGCATTCATAGCTATAGGCGAAATTAAGGCCTACCTAATGCGAGAGCAGTCCGTCCTGCTGCTTTCCGGTAAAAAAGCGGACGTCTTAGATTTTTGTCGGCGAACAGAAGATAGCCCGACCGTCGACCTGAAAACGATTGAGATCAACATGAACGGGCTGCAGGAGCGGCTTCCCGAAGTTCGCGGTGTCTGGTTTCGATTTCCTAAGGGTCTAATCCGCGCTAAGGCATTCATGGGGACGCAACTTCAGGGAACATCGGAATTCTGTGATGCGAAAGCCGACGGTCAGATCTCGACACTATCTTTTTACTTTGAGGACTATCGGGACGGCTGTAAACACCCAATCATGATCACTCAAGACGGCACTGTCGTTCTGCAGAAGAGCTACGGGGACATCAACGAAGAGATCGATTTCGTAATGCACGTGAAGAAAGAACTACTCGATGGCATGTATGAAGATGTAGTCCCAAGTAAGGCGCGCCCTTCAATAAACGTTGAGACTATGAGCGTCTAGGCCACGCGAATTCAACAGATTTGACGCCTCAGGTGCAGACTTACAAACGACACCGCACGGCTGCTTGCCAGCGGTCGAAAATGAGAAATTCGGAGCACGCTAGCGACGCAGCATGTAGTTAATGGCATCAACATAACGCCTAAAGCAAGTGATGAGGGATCACTAGGACCATCGTATTGATCAGCTGGAGCCAGCTGCTTCCGGTGGCTGGCTGCGTGGTCCGAATCTTCAAGTAAGCTTCGCAAAGCCTAGATCAAAGCGACGGCAAAGCCCCGGCGATGCCGGGGCTTTTCTGATGCTTCAAAGACTAAACCGAAGCCCCCGAAATCGCCGGTGGCTCACCCATGGTGCTCGTCGGCTTGGTAGCGCCGATCTGCTCCAGAATCCCCAACTGGTCCGAGCTTCCCCAGCGTTCCGTGATCTTTCCATCGCTGTTGAACTTGGCAATCTGCAGACCGCGGGCCTTGATCTTCTTGCCAGTCGCAGGAATGCCCTGGAACGGTCCATCCTGCGTGCCGGTGACCGTGTAGGCAATGGCGATGTTGTCCTCATCCGCCACCAGGTGGTCCACAGCAATCTTCAGATCAGGAAAGGCTGCACGGAACTGTGTGAAGAAGCCGATAAAGCCCTCGGGGCCCTTCCCCTGATCTGGAGCCGGATCATGGTCGACTACGTCCGCAGCAAATACGTCGTGAAACTGTTCCAGCTTGCCGGAGTTAACGGCATCGCCCATCTTGGTCGCGGTTGCAATGTTTGCTTCCTTGCTCATGTGTTCACTCCCCTTGGTCACAGATAGGATGCCGTGAGCGGACACCAGGACGCGTGCCCACACGCGGCAATAATTGACCGTGGGACGATCGCTGGCTCTCCCGACTAACTCCCCTCCGCAACCACAACACTCACCGCACCCGAAGTACTCGAAGCGTAAGCACTATCCCCCGCATAGACCGCCGTCACCGCATCCGTCCCAACCGGCAGAGCCACCGTCGTCAGCGTCGCCACACCACTCGCCAGCGTCCCCGCCCCCAGCAGCGTAGTTCCGCTGTAGAAGTTCACCGTGCCCGTCGCATTGCTGACAGAAGTCGTCGCCATCAGCGTGACGGCAGAACCATAGGTGATGCTCGAAGCGCTCGCGGACAACGTCGTCGTCGTTGCCGTCAGCGTCGAGCTGATCGACACAGTCGTATCCGCCGACTGGCTCTCGTTGTAATTCGTATCGCCACCATAGACCGCATAGACCGCGTGCGACCCGACGGCAAGATCGCTCACCGCAAGCGATGCGGTCCCGCTCGAAAGCGTGCCACTCCCAAGCGAAGTCGTGCCGTCGTAGAACGTCACCGTGCCGGTGGCAACGCCTGTCGCCGCCAGCGCCGCGCTATCGGATGGCGCGACCGTTGCCGTAAGTGTGATTGAAGTGCCATAAGTAGCATTCGTTGCAGAAGTGGTCAGGGATGTCTTCGTACCCGGCCCAAAGAAGAAGCCCGAGCAGCCCACCAATCCTGTCGCAACAACCAGCGACAGCCAGACCATCAGAATCAACTGCCATCTCCGCAAGGAACCTCACCGAGAAAGCAAGAACGTGCAGCCATTCCCATACGCACTCAGACGGGATTCAGCCGCGCAGGATTACGCCACACAGAGCAAACTAAACCGCTCACCCTTCCGCAAGGAACGCGGATACGATGAGCGGCATTAGTTAAGAAAACGAACTACTAGTCCAGTCGGAACTACTTCGAAGCTCGAACCGGCGGCGGAGCCGTTTGCTTCACAGCAGCATCCACCACCGCGTACAACAACTGGTCTGGATCGCGACGAGCCATCGTCTTGATCAGCGTGCCCATCTTGCGTCCCGCTGCTTCCGTATCCGGCAGCGTCACGCCACGCTTCTGCGCACTCATCTCCGCGCACCGCTTCACCATGTCGAAGAACTTGTCTTCGTTACGATCGCTCGCCAGCCAGGCCTCGTGTACGGTGCTGGTCAACAACTCCCGATTGACGCGGCCCGCATCCGCACTGTTCGCCGCCGTCACGCTCGGCGCGTTCGGCCTCTGCGCCTGCATCGCCATCGGAGCCACAAGCAATCCCGCCATCACAACGGCCCGTACAACACCCTGCATCTTCATCGTTCGTATCCTTTCGCAGACCCTGCGTATCTAGTAGCGGCGATAGCCGTTGGAGTAGCCGTTGTTGTAATCCCGGTAGTCGCGACGATGCCGCTTGTCGGCGTTCGCCTTACCCAGCAACGCACCGCCACCCGCGCCAATACCACCGCCGATCAGCGCGCCCTTCAAGCCGCCGCCCAGCAGTCCGCCGATCAAAGCACCCGCACCGCCACCCAGCAGCGCACCCTTACCCGGTCCAATGCCGCCACGGTTGCGGTCGTCATAGTCGCCGCGATACCGGTCACGGTCATACCGGTCGTCATACGGCCGCGTGCTGCGATAGCCGTTGTCATACCGTCCGCCGTACTGAGCCTCGGCCGCAGTCGTACTCACCACCGGCGCCAGGCCGCCCAGCAACAACGCACCACTCAAAACGATTCCAAGCCGTTTCATCGTCTGTCCAATCCGCGCCGTCGGTTACCCGACACCGCCTTACCCGACAGGTAGATGCCACATCCGCCTCCCGAGTCCACCAAACCGCCAGATTCCGCCAGATCCAGCCCCATCTCTCCCACCAAAGCCGCCCCGCAAACGGCCCCCGGCGTAACCGCAGCAGTTATACTTAAGTCACACATGGCAGACGATCAGAACCTCTTCCCGAACGGCCCAGACGGCACCCCAAACGGCACAAATCCTGAGGAAAACGCACCTCCAGCGGCAGCCGCTGCGGGTGGTGACGGCGGCGCAACGCCTCCCGGCTCGTCCGGCCCCGGCGCGCTCTTTATGCTGCCCATCAACATTGAAGAGGAGATGCGTCGGTCTTACCTCGACTACTCCATGTCGGTCATCATCGGCCGCGCCCTGCCCGACGTACGCGACGGCCTCAAGCCCGTGCATCGCCGCATCCTGTACGCCATGCAGGAGATGGGCCTCCAGGCCAACAAAAAGTACACCAAGTGCGCCAAGGTAGTCGGCCACGCCATGGGTAACTATCACCCGCACGGCGACTCCGCCATCTACGACGCCATGGTCCGCCTCGCGCAGCCCTTCTCCATGCGCTACCCCCTCGTCGACGGCCAGGGCAACTTCGGCTCCGTCGACGGCGATCCGCCGGCCGCCATGCGTTACACCGAGGCCCGCCTCCAGAAGATCGCCGGTGAAATGCTCGCCGACATCGACATGGACACCGTCGACTTCACGCCCAACTACGACGAGTCCACGCTCGAACCAACGGTCCTCCCCGCCCGGTTCCCCAACCTCATCGTCAACGGCTCCTCGGGCATCGCCGTCGGCATGGCGACCAACATCCCGCCGCACAACCTCACCGAGATCGTCTCCGCAGCCATTGCGCTCGTCAACGCCAAGGGCCTCTCCCGCGACGAAGAGCTCGACCTCGTCCTCTCGCACGTCCAGGGCCCGGACTTCCCCACCGGCGGCTTCATCTTCGGCAAGCGCAACATCCGCGAAAGCTACCGCACCGGCCGGGGCCGCTTCCTCATGCGCGCCAAGTGCGCCACAGAAGACCTCAAGGGTGGCCGCGAGTCCATCATCGTCAACGAGATCCCCTACCAGGTCAACAAGAACAACCTCATCAAGCGCATCGCCGAACTCGTCACCGACAAGGTCATCGAAGACATCAGCGACGTACGCGACGAGTCCGACCGCGACGGCATGCGCATCGTCATCGAACTCAAGCGAGGCTCCCAGCCCGAGATCGTTCTGAACCAGCTCTTCAAGCACACCTCCATGCAGGAGAGCTTCAGCATGATCTTCCTGGCCGTCCACAACGGTCAGCCCCGCGAACTCCCGCTCCCCGACGCCATCCGTGCCTTCATCGAGCACCGTATCGACGTCGTCCGCCGCCGCACCGCCTTCCTCCTCGGCAAGGCCCGCGAGCGCGAGCACCTGCTCCTCGGCTACCAGATCGCCCTCGACTACCTCGATCAGGTCATCCGCATCATCCGCAACAGCAACAACCGTGCCGACGCCCGCGAGAACCTCTTCGCCTTCTTCAGCGGCCGCCGCATCAACCTCCGCGGCACCGAACTCGCAGGCGTCACCCTCGACGCAGGCAAGTACGGCGTTGACACCACGCTGCTGCCCGTCGCACTCGCCCCCGGTGAAGTCGGCACACTCATCCTCAGCTACCGCCAGATCGACGCCATCCTCGAACTGCAGCTCTACCGCCTCACCCAGCTCTCCATCGACGAGATCCTCAACGAACTCAACAAGGTCCGCGACAACATCGCCGAGTACGAATCCATCCTCGCCAGCGAAAAGAAGCTGCGCGCCGTCATCGTCAAGGAACTCGAAGAGATCCGCGACAAGTACGGCGACGTCCGCCGCACCGTCATCGTCGACGAAACGGCCGAACTGCAGCTCGAAGACCTCATTGCGGATGAGCAAGTGGCGGTCACCGTCTCGCACTCCGGCTACCTCAAGCGCACGCCCATCTCCACCTACCGCCAGCAGCGCCGCGGCGGCACCGGTCGCCTGGGCATGAAGACGCGCGAAGAAGACTTCGTCGCCTCGCTCATCGTCGACAGCACCCACGCCTACCTGCTCTTCTTCACCAACACCGGCCGCGTCTTCTGGATGAAGATCTACGAGATCCCCGACGTCGCATCCGCCGGCAAGGGCAAGCACATGGCCTCCATGCTCGCCCTCCAGCCCGGCGAAAAGATCGTCAACTACCTCGCCGTCCGCGACCTCAAGGAAGAGGGCAAGTTCGTCTTCTTCGCCACACGCGAAGGCGTCGTGAAGAAGACACCGCTCGTCGACTTCTCCAACGTCATGGCCCGCGGCATCATCGCCATCAACATCGACAAGGACGATGAACTCATCGCCGTCCGCGTCACCTCTGGCGACGACGTCGTCTTCCTCGCCACCCGCGAGGGCATGGCCATCCGCTTCGAAGAGAAGTACGATCCCGAACGCTCCGGCGGCCTCCGTCCCATGGGCCGTAACGCCGGCGGCAACAAGGGCATCACCCTCAAGAAGTCCGACTACGTCATCGGCGCAGCCGTCACCCCCAGCGAAGCCAGCCGCAATCGCAAGCGCCTCGACTTCGCCTTCAAACTCGACACCACCAACGGCATCACCTTCCCGCAGCTCGCCGAAGGCACGGACTTCACACCGTCCATCGAGAACCTGCAGAAGCTCGCAACCGTCACCGCCGAGGGAGCCAAGGCAGGCAAGCCATCGCTGCTCACACAGACCGCTCAGGCGATCCTGGATCTGCAGAAGGCCAAGTCCAGCGTCCCGCTCGAACTCGAAGGCGACCCCAACGAAGTCGTAGTCGAAGCCGGCACCCCGGAGAACCACTCCGACCGACTAGACGCGCTCGACAAGCAGCTCGGCGTAACGCCCTGCCTCATCCTCACCGTCAGCGAAAACGGCTTCGGCAAGCGCACCGACGTCGACGCCTACCGCCTCCAGTCCCGCGGCGGCAAGGGCGTCATCAACATGCGCACCACGCCCAAGATCGGCAAGGTCTCCAGCATCCAGCTCGTCGATGAAACAACGGAACTCATGGTCATCAGCCAGTTCGGCAAGATCATCCGCATCGACACCAAGACCATCCGCGCAGCAGGCCGAGCCACCATGGGAGTAAAACTCCTCGACCTCGACGACGCCGACAAGGTAGCCGCCGCAGTCACCATCCCACCCGAAGACGTAAAAGAAGAGAGCGAAACCAAGCCGCCCACCATCCAGTAGGCGCCACGCACTCAAACCAAACCAACAAGCAACAACAAAGGGCCGACGCAAACGCGTCGGCCCTTCGTCTTCCCTCTATCCTCAGGTTCGTCATTCCGTATCCCTTGGTTTGTCATCCCCCAGCACCACGCCCATAGGTTTGTCATCTCGCAGCGAAGCGAACCTGCCGAAGGCAGCAAGGGATCTGCATGTTGGATGGCCCGCCCATCCCATCCCAAGGGGGCACAACCGCAAGCCCGCTCGCGCAAGGCGCGAAACCTTCGGAAGGGCACGGCTTAAGCCGTGCCAAAAAACTCCCCAAAGAAAAACCGGCTTCAGCCGCTGAGGTCAGCTTTTCCAACCTAGGACAGAAAGAGACCCGCTAATGCAGCCACAAACCCGGGTGCCCCATTCTTTGCGAAGCAAAGGGTGGGTTATCGCGCAAAGCGCGACCAAGCATCCCCCAGATCCCACACCCACCAACCGAATCCGACAAACAACCGCACCAACACCCGCATAAAGCAAAGCATTCAAAGGCAACATCGCCGGGTGCCCCATACATACGCAAAGCGGATGTGTGGGCCTCGCGCAAAGCGCGACTCTCCCCGACCGCTTAAAGCCCAAGGCGGGCTGAACGCCCACCGCCAACCACCACAATCCGAAGGCGGGCTGAAGGCCCGCGCCATCCTAGCCCAGGGCAAAGCCCTGGGTACCGGTCGAAATAACACTCCAGCGGGCTGAAGGCCCGCGCCAAAAGTCTCCAGCTCTCGAAACCCCCGTGAAGGCGAAGAGAGCGGGTGCCCCACGTCTCGCTTCTAAGACGTGGGATTCGGACATTCACCCAGTTAGAGTTCGAGGGGGTCGCACACCGGGCGCCCATACATAAGCAAAGCGCGACCACCCCCCGCTCACCCACCCACCAACCGAATCCGATACACAACCGCCCCAACACCCGCATAAAGCAAAGCATCCAAAGGCAACATCGCCAACGCGCCCCACGGCCCCGGCAACACCCAGAACGGGCAAGTGCAGGAAACAGCCCTCCAGAAAATATGGCTCGCAAGCCCCTCCCGCAGGTTCAACAACAGAGACGCCGCAATCCCCCAGAAGACAGGCACCAGCAGCCCCACCAACGCCGAAATCGCCATCGCGCGCCGCATAAGAAATTCCCTGCCAAACTCTACAAGCCGAATACCCCGTTCCTCACACTCATCTGAGACATCAGGCCCCGTGCAGACCGCGAAGCACCAGAACAAACCGCGTCCCCATGTCCGCAATGCGCAGCCAAATACGACGGAAGCGGCGTCGACAACGCCGACAAGGTAGCCGCCGCAGTGACCATCCCACCCGAAGACGTAAAGGAAGAGAGCGAAACCAAGCCGCCAACCATCCAGTAGGCGCCTCGCACTCAAACCAACACGCGACAACAAAGGGCCGACGTAAACGCGTCGGCTCTTTGTCATCCCAAGAGCATTAACTCCCGCTTTTCCCTTTAACAATCGCTCCTAGTAGGAGAGTTAAGAGCCCGCCGATACTGCCCGCGATGATGGCGTAACGAAGCCACTGGTATTTGCTCTTAGCGACACGAGATAACTGATAGCTGTGCGCGACCACGGCTTCCTCTAACTCGCGCTCCGTCCTTGCCATGAAATGCTCGACATAAGCGCTCTCAGAGCCACTTTCGCTGATCCCTCTCCAATAGAAAAGACTCTTTGCTTTCGGAAATCTAGGGAATACGACCATGATGACAAAACACGCAGCGAGGACGAGGCATAGCGTCGCCACAAAAGCGATCCACACTTGGAATGTCCATGTGCACGGTCTAGAGACCCAGGACTTAGCTTCTCCGATCTGGTTTAGATACACCAACAATCCAGAAGAAGCCACAAAAGCAAACGCGCCCTTCTGCTCCGCGAAAACGACGTTATCCCACATGTTCTTATGGAGCTCGTTTGCGAACTTTTCAGAGGGCATGTGTCCAGTCTGCGGTGGTGCAACGAGGTGATTGGGCGGTGTACTCATAGAGGTCTGGTCCATCTTCCTATAAACTCGAAGTATCGGTAAGGTGCCCGTCCTTGAGCGTAAAGGTAGCCGGTCTCGGCGTTCTTAATGATGCACCATTGGTGCCATTCGGCAGGAATATGACGGGTAATGTTCTCTCCTATGAAGATCCCTTCCCCTGTGCCCTCCAACATCTTGCAGGCAACGTTAGCTGTCGTTCCAATTGCAACGCGCGAACCGAAACGCCTAGCTGCCCCGATTTGCGCAATAGTTACGGAGCCCTGATCCAATCCTGCTCGAATGCTAATGGGCGCCAAGCAATGCGAGGCGAGTAACGGGTTGACGCACCCTTGGAGTGTGTAAAAAATAGTCAATGCGCAGGCCAGTGCCGTATGTCCCGACTTACTGATCGATCCGCCACAATTATCGGGAAAGTAGACCATCAGCCCGTCTCCTGTATTCTTCTCGACCGTTCCTCCGTATTCTTCGGCGATCCGGATCATCTCGGTAAAGAAAATGTCATACGTCTTTAGCACGGCCAGTTGCTCATCGAGTGTTTCGGAAGGCCGCTTGGAGGAGGAAACTATGTCGATGAATAGGACGCTAAGATCGAGCCTCCTGCCGGTGCCTTGGGTCAGATCACCGTCTTGAGGAATGACTCTGCCAAGGTTCAGGATGGAATCTCTCGTTACACGCTCAAAAATGGAACGCACTCGCTCGTTTTGCAAAGACCAGTAAGCGGCTTCAAGACGATCTAGTATCATTCTCGTCCTCTCCTGAGACTTCAGCGCTCATATCCATCTCCCAATAAATAACTTCTTCACTCATACCTCTGAGACGGGCTGCCTTCTGCCGGATGAAGCCTTGATCGTTTTGGAAGTAGAGCTTGCGTAGGCGGTTGGAAACTGTGAACTGATTTGGCTCCATCTTTGAGAGCCTGACCGCAAAGTTGATAGCCTCACCAATGGCGTGGACGGGACTTTCCGCGGATTCGCCTTCTGGGATGAAGAGGAGAGGGCCGACTGCAGCTCCGATCCGCATTCCAATGGGAGTGACCAGTGTGTCAACTTCATCCTGCCACTCCTTGGCAAGACCGCTAGACATGCCAATTAGATCAGATGCACACTGCCGGACTTTATGGGCTAGACCAGTAGGATCGCCATCTGCGAGCCAGAAAACTAGCAGCGCGTCGCCGATGAATTTGTCGATTCGGCCCCCGTGTAATTCCACAATTCGTCTTGACTCCCTGTAGAAGCGCCCCATGATCGCGACACCCAGTTGTGGATCGGTCCGCGTTGCCCTGACGAACGTGCTGTAGCTGCAGAAGTCTGCAGACAGAACAATTGTTTCTTTGCCGTACTGTGCATCCGGTTCGATATCTCCCGGAACCGTCAAATGCACCTTGTTTACCGGCTTCCTTTGTCCTTGGGTGAAGAGGAGGTGCTCGATGTCTTCTACTGCAAGGGCTCCAACATTCGTCTTGAAGGCGTCTCGGAATGCGTTAACAAGATAGGACGCATCCCAAATAACCAGTTCTACCCCCATCGCGCGAAACTGCTTCGACGATGCTCTTAGATTTGCGCTTACCTTTGGGGGGATCTGCGCGGCAATAGCAAGTATTACCTGCGCGACCCTAAGGTTCTTGGGCATTTCGGAAATAGCGCGGAGTAACCGCGTTATTGTACGCTCGAGAGCATCAAGAGCGTGCTCCGTGTAAGGTGCCTTGACTTCAAAGAGAACCAGCGTGCCATCCGGCCTGTTTAAGACAAAGTCCGCGTTGAACGGGGGGATCGCGGAAGAATATTTTTTCTTGGGAACAACGAAATTCCGCATCAATACGTCGCGCGGAAACATTCTAGGCAGCAGAAGCGCCATTGCCTCTTCAAACAGTTCAGCTCTTAATTGGCCTTGTTGATGGATCTCGCGCTCTGACATTGTGAAGCTTAGTCTCTAACGAAATGCATTCCGTAACAAGTGAATGCGCGCTATAAGTACCACCATGAGCCATGACCGACCCGTCCAACGGCTACGAAGCAATCTCCACCCAATGGCTCGCAACCCGCGGCAACCGCAGCACCCACACGGACGCCGTCGGCGTGCCGGAGGTGCGGCGATGGGCGAAGACACTGCCACAGGGCAGCAGCGTGATCGATCTGGGTTGCGGCCCCGGCTTTCCCATCACCGCCGTACTGCTCGAAGAGGGGCTGGAGGTCTTCGGGGTGGATGCGTCGCCATCGCTGGTGGCAGCCTTCCAACAGAACCTGCCTGGCACACCGGTCCGTTGTGAATCCGTCCTGGACTCCACCTTCTTCGACCGGACCTTCGAAGCGGTCGTGGCCATCGGCCTGATCTTCCTCCTCAAGCCCGAGGAGCAACCCCATCTCCTCCACAGAATCACCATCGCCCTCGCCCCCGGCGGCCGTCTCCTCTTCACCGCCCCCGCCCAGCCGCACACATGGACCGACCTCATGACAGGCCTCGAATCCACCTCACTGGGCGCAGAGGTCTACCGCACCCACCTCGCAGCAGCAGGCCTCACCGTCACCACCGAGTTCGAAGACCAGGGCCAGAACCACTACATCGAAGCCCGCAAGACCGGCTAAGCGGCAAAGAGAGCCTGGCGGGTGCCCCACGTCTCGCTTCTGAGACGTAGGATTCGGACATTCACCATTGGATCTCGAGGAAGCTCACACAACGGGTGCCCCATACATACGCAGAGCGGATGTGTGGGCTCGCGCAAAGCACGACTCTGCCAAAGGCGGGCTGATGGTCTTCGACATCCAGCGCAGGCAAAGGCGAGCTGAAAGCCCGCGCCATCCCAGCCCAGCCCTGGGTACAGTGCAAGTGACAACACCAAGGACCGAAGGCGCGCGGCATCCAGCACAGGCCAAGGCGGGCTGAAGGCCCGCGACTTCCCAGCCCAGGGCAAAGCCCTGGGTACAGTGGCAGGAACACCTCAGCGGACTGAAGGTCCGCGACAAAGGGCAAAGTGTCTAGGGGATCAATGCGTCAACGACGAGAGTTCGGGTGCCCCACGTCTCGCCTCTGAGACGTGGGATTCTAACCCCTAAGTGAGCCCGAGAAGCGCCGCCCGCGCAAACCTGTCAAGCCCCCAGGACATCACAAAACCCCGTAAACAAAGCGCAATCAGTCGTTTACGGGGCAAAATTAGTTGGCGGGTTCCCTGCACCAAATCTCTACAATGGAATCAGGTGCCTTTCACCCTCCGCACCTTTGCAACAGAGAAACCGCTAAGTCCTTTAGAATCTCATTTTTGCGTGTAACTCGTTTCGAATCAAATTTTTGCCAATTCGGGAATCGTCAACTCGTTTCGAATCAGATTTTTACGGGAAACGCGGGGGGGGGGGAGGGTCCCCCAGTCGAGATCAGCCCTGCGTTCCGCCCTCACTCCCAGGACGGTTCATCGGAGCCCATCCCTCCGGTGGATTCTCTGGTCCGCCTGGCACCGTGTCATCCTTGGTGGCTTTCGGTTTTGAGGGTGGGTGCATCGGCTTCGGCGGCATCGGCTTTGGCATGGTGTTCTTCCTTTCGATGGTGATGATGTGCGTGGATCAGTGGGTGTTCAGCCGACTCCGCCGAGTAGTGCAGCAGGCGTGTAATCGCAATGAACAGAATGTCTCCGTAGATCAGCAACGGAGGCAGGAACCGCAGGGCAAACGCCAGGACAGAAGTCGCAACAATCAACACAGCAGCCCAGAACACCACCCACACATACCGCTGGCGCGGGTAAGCGTACCGAAGCAGAAACTTGTTCTTCCAGTGCGGTCGATAGGTCACCAGCAGAACCGGAAGTCCCTCCATCACAAACACAAACACCGCAAACAACGCGAAGCTCGCCTCGATCGGCACCGTCCGCAGATAGTCCCCGGACAACAGGCTCTCCATGTACATCGCCTGCAACTGGAAGCCGAACATATGCCGCCCAAGCACGTTCTTCAGGTCGCTGGCATTCTCTGACCCAATCACCACTACCTTGCCCAGCAGCCGCGCCGGCAGCGGCTGCCCGCTGCACTCCAGATCCCAGCGCTTCCGCACCGCAGCATCGCCCGCCGAACACAGCAGCTCTGTCGTCGTCACACGCGGCAAAGGCATCTCCAGGCTCGAGTAAGCATGATCGTCATGCGCGATCAGCCGCTGCACGCTCCGGCGCTCCACGAACTCCGGAGCGTACAGCTTCACCGCAGCCAGCATCAGCGAGTCCGCATACTGCGCCTCAGCCTCCGGATGTCCAGCCCTGCCATGCTCCTCCTCCGGAGCCTCCGCCAGCACCTGCCACCGCAACGGCAACCGCTCCGCATCCATATCCAGCCGAGTCAGCCCACGCACCACGTTCGGCGCCCCAAAGTCCAGCTGCGGCCTACGCACCAGGCAGGCCTTCCCAACCGGCTCCTCCAACCCATCCGTCGACTCCCCCACCACTACCGGCGCTCGCACCTCACGAACCGCCCGCAGCAAAGCCTCCGTCGACTCCGGAGTTCGACTGCAAGTGTTCGGACCGAAGAACTTGTCGATCACCACCACCGAAGGATTCTCCACCGACACCGCACGCAACACATCCGCCAGGTAAGCTCGCCCCAGACAGACATTGCTCTGCACCTCCTCCAGCTCCGCCGGAATCGCCACCGTCACCACATGCCCAGTAGTCACCGGACTCGCCCAGTCCAGGAACTTCGAGTACCAACGACCATAAGAGCTGGACCGAGTCTCATCACGCAGCACGCACTCGCTGGAAAGCACCTCCAGCCGCTCGCGATACTCCCACACAATCAGCAGGCTCAGAGCGCACAGGTACAGCACCGCCAGCCACACATGCGACCAGCGGCCACTGTGTCTGAAGTGAGAATGTGTCCTTGCCGGCCGTACGTCCATCGCATCTCCGTCGCTGCAGAACAACGACGCGGTGCAGAACCTCTGCAACCTCTTGCAGTCTTTACCGCAGATTCAGCGCAGATTGCTGCTGGATCTCTCGTTTCGCCTATCCTTCTGCAACTTCGTGTCCAGACCGGTCCACGAAGTTAAGGTCAGATAGACAAGACGAGCGCGGCCATTCTAGGAGCCGCGCGCGAAACCAGGCAATAGCAGATGCACGAGATGTCGAGGTGGTCAGGCGGAAGGTAGGATAGCCGCAATGGCTTCCAACACAAGCGACCTTACCTCCGAAGCTCCGGGCGCTCCCGTGTCGAATGCACCCGCTCGCCGCTACTACCCGCCATGGATCTTCGGCATTTTGTATGGTGGAACATTCAACGGCTTCGCCGCCGTTAGCTTGTCGCAGCTGCTGCCCGATCGCGGTGTCTCGCTGGAGCGCGTTGCGGAGATCGTGACGCTGATCCTCACGGCAAGCTACGTCAGCTTCCTCGTAACGCCGCTGGTCGATTGCGGTCTGCCACGGCGAGTCTGGGCAGGTCTATTAGCGATCACCGCTGCCATCTGCCTTGGCTGCAGCGTGCCGCTCCTCAACGCAGCAGGCCGCAACGGCGGTCACGGCGCGGGTTCCGTCACGCTGATGCTGGTGCTCTTCTTCGGCTATCTCTGCAACCAGATCTACACCAGCGCGATCGGCGGCATGGTGCCCAACCTCGTCGCACCGCAACGGCACGGAACCGTAAGCGCCTGGATGAACATCGCCTACCTCGCCCTCACCGGCGCTGGCGGCGCCCTCTCCGTGTGGGAGATCCGCCACCTTCCGCTCTCGCTCGCAATGCTCCTGGTTCCAGTCCCGATCCTGCTGGGTGCCATCCCCCTGCTCTTCCTCCCAAAAGAAACGCGCGATCCGCGGCCGGTCGGCGAGGCGATGCGCCAGCTCTTCCACAATCTGAGTGCAACGGCCAGGAAGCCGAGCTACCTCTTCGCGCTGCTTGTCTTTGTAGTCCCATCCGCAACGTTCGCACTGCAGAACCTCTTCGGTGGCATGGGCGCGGACTTCCACGCCGGTCCTGAGATGACCAACTGGACCGTCGGTCTTCTCTTCACCGCAGCATGCGCCATCGGCGCTGCGATTGGAGGTCCGCTCAGCAGCCGCATCGATCGCCGGCTGCTCTTCATCGCACCTGCCATGCTCGCCGCGCTCGGCAGCCTGGTCATGATCTTCGGGCCGCACACGCCATGGATGTTCGCGGGCGGCCTGTTTTTCTACAACCTGATGGCCGGCATCAACTACACCGCAACCAGCGCACTCGTCTTCCAGATCGTCGGCCGCGACAACCCGCTCTCCGCCACGCAATATTCCGTGTGCATCGCAGCCTGCAACCTGGCGATTGCAGGATCGGTCTTCATGGATGGACGAGGCTCCGGACACGGCGGCGCGAACGGCGCCCTGGCCGTCGACGCCGCGCTCAGTCTTATACTTGGCACCGTCGTGCTGGCGCTCATCTGGAAGTTTGGCGGCGGCTTTCCGAAGCCTCCTGCAAGTGAAGAGGAACTTGAGAGCGTCGCGAAGGCCGCTTAGTTCGTCGCCGCGATCGCCGCAACGATGCGATCCATCGCCTTCTGATCGTCACTCGTACGAGGCGTATGTGCGTTGACCATGATGGAGAAGATCAGCGTCTGCCCGCTGGCGCAGTCCACATAACCAGAGAGACCTCGTGCCTCGCTAAGCGTACCGGTCTTGGCAAAAACATGATCCTTCAATGGAGCCGCAGGAAACCGCGCACGCAACGTCCCGTCTTCACCGCCAACCGGGAACGATTCCTTCCAGACCGCGCCCCACGGCTGCGTCGCCGCATAGGCTAACAACTTCGCCGTCGCACGCGGTGTCACAAGGTCGTGGCCACTCAGACCGGAACCATCGAAGAAGAGAAAATCATCGCCATCGATGCCGACGGTCTTCGTCAGGAAGTAACGCACAACGCGCGCCCCCTGCGCGGAAGTTCCAGCGTTGAAGTAATAAAAACCAAGCTGCCGCAGGAAGAGTTCTGCATGCTGGTTCTCACTCGTCTTGTTCGTGATGGTGATGTCGTCGCCGAGTCGCGGCCCGGTATGTTCAGCAAGCACCTTAGACTGGCATGCGTCACACGCCGGAGTTGCTCCGAGAGGAGTGTCTCGAGAGAAGCGCATGAGTTTCGGAATCGGCTCAGTCGAATGCCGCGTGAAGCTCGTCTCGTAGAAGGCAGCATGCTTCGCCGTGACAGTGCCAGTTACCGAAATCCCACGAGCCTCCAGCGCCGCCTTCAACGCAGCGGCCGCATACTCCGCAGGCTCCGCGATACTCATGTCCTGCGAGTAAGGCGCAGAGCCAAGGGCGAGCGTGCCATAGATACGTATGACGCGCGAGCCCATGCTGCGCTGGATATCAAGCGCGGACTCGCCTCCCTTCGCCGTCGTCGTGGCTTGCATATCAACCGTATAGAACGGCAATGCAGGATCCATCACAACGGCCGGCTTGCTGCCAACAGTGGCGCCCGGCAGCACCTTCAGGTTGAACGCGTTGTCTGCGATCATCAACGCATTGATCGGCGCACCGTAGTACCAGGGCGAGTCGTCGATGGACCAATCCGACGGGTAAGGATCGTTAGGAAAGAGTGAATCGTCGCCAATAACGTTCCCCTTGATCTGCGTGATACCTGCAGCCTTCACCTTGTCGGCAAGTTCATCGATATAACGCAACTCATCCCGATGCGGCGCAGTGGTGCCCGCGGGCACGCGCACAAACGGCACAGGACGACCGGAGAAGTTGGCATCGCCGACTCCCTTCAACACAAGATCACCAGTCAAGGTCCCGCCGTCATAAAGACCGCTGCCGATCACCTGCGTCTTCAGATGTTCGTCCATCGGCAGCAGCGCCATCGCTGCGGCCGTCGTAAACAACTTTGCGTTCGACGCCGGCTGAAAGAGCTGCCCGTCATTCATCGCGGCAACAGGCGTGCCGTCCATCTTGGTTACGCTCACCCCCCAGTGCGCGCGCACAACGCCGGGCTCACTCGTGATGCGTGCGATCTGCTCGGCCAACGGCAGGTCTGCGTAGCTGGGAGGTGTCGCGGGAGTCTGAGCGTGGGCGCAGGCTGCGGTGAACAGCAGCGTGACACGGAAAATGTGGCGGATCATGCGGCGAGTTTAGCAAGGATCGCCGTGTTTTTGTCATGGCACAGGACCAACATCTCAAACGCGAGACGTCAGGCAAGCTAGCCTCACCTGCATAGAATGCTCCTATGCCCAACGCTTCACACGCGCGCTTGCACTGGCAGTTCCGCACACGCATGCTGCCGCTCGGCGAGAGAACGCGCATCATGGGCATTGTCAATGTCACGCCCGACTCGTTCAGCGATGGTGGCCATCACGCCTCCGCGAAAACTGTGATTGCGCACGCTCTGCGTCTCCTCGACGAAGGCGCGGACATCCTCGACATCGGTGGTGAGTCCACGCGGCCCGGCTCAACCGCTGCGACTGCGGAAGCAATCAGTGCAGCGGAAGAGCAGCGGCGTGTCCTGCCGGTCATCAAGGGCATCCTTCGCGCACGGCCCGATGCCATCGTCTCCATCGACACCTATCGAGCAAGCACCGCACGCCTGGCAGTAGAAGCGGGCGCAGAGATTGTGAACGATGTCAGCGGCGGCCTGTGGGATGCCGCCATGCTGCAGACATGCGCAGACTTGCAGTGCGGCCTAGTAGTGATGCACACACGAGGTCTGCCCGCAGAGTGGGCTTCGCTGCAACCACTCACAAACGAAGACGTCATCACTTCGGTCATCGAAGGCTTGCGCGAACGTTTGGCCGCGGCATTCGCGGCGGGCATTGCTCGAGAACAAATTGTGATCGATCCCGGCTTCGGATTCGGCAAGCGCGGCGCTGAGAACTGGGCACTACTTGCAGACTTGCGCCGTCTGCACGAACTCGGTCAGCCGCTACTGGTCGGCCTCTCACGCAAAGGCTTTCTCGACTCCGCAAAGCCGGCGGCAGAACGGGATGAAGCAACGCACGCCGCAGATGCCTCAGCCGTCCGGGCAGGTGCGCACATACTGCGCGTGCACGATGTGCGCGGAGCCGTGCGCTCCCTGGCAAGCATCTCAACCCACGACTAACAACGTAGCCACCTACTTACCCTTGCTAAGTCGCCGATAATATTCGGCGACAGAGTCGTTATATCCAGCAGGCACGGCATAAGCCTTGCCTGTGTGCGCGTCGGTCGTGTCGCCCGAGCGGTGTAACTGCAACTCCAGTTTGTCGACCGCGCGCAATACCTCCCCATGCATCTGCTCAACCAATGCTGGATTGCCGGGGAAGCGCCTTGGATCAAGGCCCTGCATCTGACGCTGCAACTCCGCAAGATCCTTCTGCGCCTGAGGGTCGTCCTTCACCATGCCGCGCAGCGCCTGCAGGTCGCGCAGACTCTGCTGGAAAGTACGTTCCGTATCTGCGGGATTTCCATCCGTCCCCTTCGCCCCGTAGCGCGGACCGCCTGTCGCGTAGGTGTTATTGCCGGTGTTCGAGGCACCGTTCACATCGCCCTGCCGACCACCGCCCCCCACACGATCTCCCAAATCACCGACGCGGCCGCTCTCGTTTCCTCCGCCGATATCATTCCCGCGTGTAAGCCCGCCGCCGCGATTGCCCGCTTGCTGACCGCCACCCTGCCCCTGCTGCTGCCCCTGACCACCCTGCCCCTGACCGCCCTCCCCCTGACCACTCTGTGCAGACTGCTGACCACTGCCGTTGCGCGCCTGGCCGGACTGACCACCACCCTGCCCCTGGCCGCTCTGCTGTCCCTGACTGGAGCCTTGACTGTTGCGGCCGTTCTGACCCGGATGACCACGATCCAACGCTGTACCCTGACGAGCCGCCTGCATCGCCTGCAACTGGCTCCGCAGACGCTCCACCTGACCAAGCGCAGCCGTCTGATCGGGCTTGCCTGTATCCGTGCCACGGCCGCCTGCAAGTGATCCTTTGCCAAGCGAACCCTGCGCCGCCCGCAGTTGCTGCCCCAGCTTAGACAAGCCATCGGCAATATTCTTTTCCGTGCCGTTTGTATTCGGATTGATCCCGCTGCGCAGCCAGTCCGCCGTGCGTTGCAAATGGTTGTCGAGATCCGACTGATCCATCTCCGACAGCGCATCACGTAACTTCTTCGAGGTCTCCGGCTGACTGCCCGCCATCTGCCGCGCCGTCTCGCGCATTTGGTTCTGCAGCTTGGACAGGCCATTCGACAACTCCTGTCGATCGGCCGAAAGCTGGCGACGCTCCTGGATCTTGCGCGTCATCGCATCGCGGTCGAAGTTCTGATTCTCCACGGACGAAGCGAACTTGTTGATGCGTTCCGCCTGCGCGCGCTCCTCCTGCTGCAGACGTTCGGCCTCGCGCGACATCGCTCCCATCCGATTCCCTGCGATGTCCTGCTGAGCTCCACCCAACAGTCCGGTCGCCTCACGCAGACGTGCCGCCGCCTGCCGCTGTGCCTCCGTACTGCTGCCCTGCTGCGGCTGTCCGGATGTACCCGCACGCTTCATCGCATCATTCGCCGCGCGCATGCGTGACAACGCCTGCTCAATCCGTTGATCCGAAGCAGACTGCCTGCCTCCACTCTGCTGACGCGAGGATGCCTGCTGCTGCGAGCGAGACTGCGAGCCGGAAGTTCCACCCGCCTGTGAACCCGACGCACTCTGGCTGCCACTCTGTCCCTGCTGACCAGACTGACCTTGTTGTCCAGACTGTCCCTGTTGTCCCGACTGTCCTTGCTGGCCCTGCTGTCCTTGCTGGCCCTGCTGGCCCTGCTGGCCCTGCTGGCCATTCTTCGCAAGCTGCTCCATCTGCCGCTGCAACTGCTCCGCCTCACGACGCAGCATCTCCTGCTGCCAGCGCTCCTGGAAGCTCTGCTGCGGATTCTTCTGCTGGTTCGCTAGCTCCTCCTGCCGCTTTGCAAGCGCGTCCAGCTTTGCAAGCGCGTCTTCCACTTCCTTCGCATGCTCTTCCTGCGGAGAGGAAGTACGCGCCGTCTCATACTGATTCTTCTCTGTGTCCAGTTCCAGATCGAAGAGGCTTGCAAGATCGCGGCCTGTGCTCTGTCCACCACCGCCGCCGCCGCCGCCCTGCTGTCCAAAGGCCACCTGTATCTGCCGGAAGGTCGCCTCAGCGCGCAGCAGCGCCTGCAGCGCCTTCTGCTCACTCACAAGAGCTTCCTGCCACTTCACCACGGCAAGCTTCTCACTCGCCGGCAGCATATTTTTCGCTGCCTCCTGCATGTCCTTTTCAAAGCCCGTGAACTCTTCATTCGCACCGGCAAGGTCGCGACTGTTGATGCGTGCCGAGAGAGCCATCACCTGATCGCGTAACTTAGACTGCGCACCGCTCAAAAAATCGCCTTGCGTCTTCGCTGCCCGCTCCGTCGCAGACTTGTCGTTGATCTGCTTCCACGTCTGCGCAATCAGCTCTTTCTCTCGCTTCGAAATTTCAGTCTGGCCGCCCTGCTGGCCACCACCACCGCCGCCTCCGCCGCCACCCTGTTGCGACTGCGAAAACTCGCGCTCGAAAGGATCAGCCTGGATGAAGCTGATGTCTGTCTTCGCTTCCGCATGACCGTCCTTCGCCGTCGCGTACACGCTGACCAGATCACCCGGCTGCATCTTAAAATCTTCCAGGCGCAGCGTGTACGAGCCATCCGCATTCTTCGCACCGGGCTGCTTCAGCATGGCGATGTCCTTGTCCGGCCCGCCGTTCACTGAGTAGTGCAGATGCATGTCTCGCAAACCGAACTGCGCCGATCCCTTCACACCAACTGTGACCTCTTCGATCGGGCTTGCGCGGTAGTCGCGGCCCGGCTTCTCGATGGCGATCTGCGGTGCCTCTGCCTTATCCGTCGCAATGAAGTAGTCCTCGCTCAAGCGAACTGGCAGTCCGTCGCTGGTGGCGGCCACGTGATAGGCGCCATCCTTGTTCATAGCGATAGTGCCCTTGTATTTATTGCCTTCAATGCTCGTCAGGTGGACGGTGCCGCCGCTATCCAGCGTCAGGTTGCCGTCCTTCAGCGGTCGGTCCATCTCGATCTCAAGATCTGCATTCGTACCTTCAATCGCCCGAAGATCGCCCGCATGATCGCTCGTCTCCGTCTTCAACCCGGTCCACACCGGATAGCGATACGTCACCTTCACGGACTTCACAGAAGGCAGATCGACCACACGCACCTTGTAGTGCGGCGATGTAAGCGGCCCCGCTGTGACGTAGTACTCCACGTTCTCCGGCAAACCGGTAAAAGTGAACTGGTACGACGGATTGCCCGTCATCGATGCCGAGGGCTGCATCGCAACAGGCTCCCAGCCCTTGCTGCTGTTGAAGTGCGCAAAGATCTCCACCTTATCCGGATGTAAATTCGTCACCTGCGCCGTGATCAACTGGTCGCTGTTACGCCGCACAGCCACATCGCCCGGCAGCACGCTGATCGCATACAGGGGCTGCTCCGTCTTCTTCGGCCCAGTCCAAAGCAGCGATGCGCCATAACCCATAAAACCCGGACCGGCATAGATCATCCACAACAACAACCCCAGGCAGGCAGTGGTAACACCGGCCAGCGCGGCTAGTACAGACACAGGTGCCATCGACGAGGGTGGCGCATCCGCAGTACGTGTCAGCGTATCCGCAGCAAGCAGCTCCAGGAACGGATTCGACTCATCCGTATCGCGTTCGTGAAACGTGCGCAGACGATCTTCCAGCTGCGGATGCGCCGCCTCGGCATCCTGTACCGCGCTCGATTTTGTAAGGTGGACCAGCGGCCAGAAGATGCCTGCGCCCGCTGCTGCGATAAGTCCCACGATCAGCACCAGACGCGCCTTGATCGTGCCGCCCTCCGGAAAGGCGTAATGATCAAGCAACACCACCAGCAGCACCGTCAGCACAAGTGCCGTAGCAAAGAAGATCGCAGCACCACGCAGGCCCGCACGCACCTGCAGCATCCGTCGAACACGTGCAATGTAGCCATGCAATTCGCGCTGTTTGCTCATGCGTCCTCCCGCTGCGTGCCCATGTAGCCGCTGGAGACGAACGTCTCCGCAAGCGCTACGAGAAGTGCAAGCAGCATAACCCACCACCACAATCCAACGGCCCGATACTTCACATCACCCGCCACCGCAGCCTGTGTAGCTTCCGCGGGTGCAGCCGTGTTACTACCACTCCATAACTGCTGCGTATCGTCCGGCATCGGCTGCAGGTCGCTCTCAAGCCGATCCGGATTCACGCCGATGACCGCATCCTTCCCATTCGCAAAGCGCACCTGGTAAAAGCCCGCATGATCCAGGCGGAAAGCTCGCGCAGTCCGCGCCTCCTCCAGCGAGAGCGGCCGCTTACCCGCCGGGTCAACCACCTCCGCGCTCGCACTTGCTCCAGCGGCCACGCCACCGCTGCGCAACTGCACAAAACTGTCCACCAACCGCGACCCGCTCAGCCGCTCCGTCCCGCTCAGATAACGCGCAGCACGATCGACAAACGCCACAAACACCGGATGCAACGGCAGATCATTCGTCAGGTTGTCGAAACCCGTGGTGAACAGCAGCACATGCCCCTCACCCATCGACTTGTCCATCAGCAGCGGAGTGCCATCACTCAGCCGCGCAACCACCCGCGCATTACCCGGATCGACAACCGACGCATACAGAATCTTCGTCTCCGCCCATCCACCGTTGTCGCGCCCCGGCTGTGCATCCGCAAGCGCAGGATGCGTGAAGTCCACCTGACCAACGGTCGTCGCAACGCCCCCAGCACGCGCATACTCGCGGGCATCCTTAACCTCAGATCCCCAAAGCGGAATCCGCGCAGGATGACCCGCGCCGGTACCCAGCGCGATCATCACGCTGCCACCCTTGCTCACATACTCCTGCAGGTTCCGTTCAAAGATCGACGGCAGCGCAACAGCATCGGAGATCACCACAAACGCAAAGCGCGCAGGATCAAGATCATTCGTACTCGCTGCACTCGCCGCCTGCATGCTGAACGAAGCCTGCGCCGCAGCAGCCAGTGCCGTACCAAAGTAAAGCTCCGAACGAGTGTCTCCCTGCCCGCGCACGAACAACACCTTCTGCGGATCGGAACGCCGCACCGCAAAGACGCTCGCATCATCCAGCGGGAACGCATCGGCCGCATCCACACGGACCTCGCACTTACTGAATCCGTATCCAATATCAAGCGGTGCGAACTCTACCGTCGCACGGCCATTCGCAGGCACATCGACCCTCTTCGTCGCAATGCTGCGTCCATTCACCAGCAACGAAACATTCTTCGAAGCAGCAGGCGCATTCAACCCTGCAATCACCGCCAGCACCCGCGACTTCTTCGTGTCCTTTGGATCGGCCAGCTCCGCCGGCGCATCCACACTCGCCACCGTCCAGTTCGGCGACGCAACTCCCTTCACCACCGCGTGCAGGATCAGCTTCGTCTCCGCGGGCAGCACCATGTCGGCAAAGTTCGCAGGCATCGCAGACTTCTGCATGTCACTGAACAGGTGGAGATCCGCAGGCCCCTTCGTCTGTTCCCCCAGCGCGCGAATGTCGCGCCCCAGCTCACCGAAACTCGCATGCCCATCCCCGGGCTGCACGCCCTCCAGCGCATTCCGCAGCTGAACCACGTCGTCGATCGGCTGCGTCAGCATCGCAACCTGCCCGCCCAGCGCAACGATCTGCGCCTTCTGCGAAGCAGGCTTCGCAGCCAGCAACACCAGCGCCTGCTGCTTCGCATCTGCAAAGCGAGTCCCTGCACGCATGCTGAACGAGTTATCCAGCACGATCAGCATCAACCGGCCCGCCGGATCACTGGCAAGCCGTCGAAGAAAAGGATTCGCAAACGCCAGAACCACCAGCAACAACAGCGACGCACGCAACGCAAACAGCAACAGGTATTTCAGCCGCTTATGCTTCGTAGAGCTCTGCGTGCCGCGCTCAAAAAACATGAGCGACGCCATCGGTCGCGGCACCGTAATATGACGCTTCAACAGGTGCACAAACACCGGCACACCCAGTGCCAGCAGTCCTCCAAGAAACCATGGCGAGAGGAACCCCATCACAGGACCCCGCTTTCCGACGCAACGCAATGGTTAAGGAGATTCATCAGTTTCCCGTCTGTCGCAACGTCAGGTATTCGCGTAATGCGCTATCCAGAGGCTGATCTGTCAGCAACAACTGGTAGTCCATTCCCGCAGCCTTTGTTTTTGATCGTAGCGACTCCACATGCGCATCGATTCGCTCCCGATACGTTGTCTTCGCATACTCCGGAATCACCTCGATCCGTTGCTCCGTCTCAAGATCCACCAGCACGGAAGGCCCATTCATCACGGGCCGCAACTCCTGCGGATCAAGGACGTGAAACAACACCACCTCATTGCCATGAAAGCGCAACGGCTCAATCGTCTTCACAACGACTTCGGGATCTTCATAAAAGTCAGAGATAACAATCGCGATGCCGCGCCGGTGCAGCAGCTCCTGAAAGTGCTTCAAGGGTTTGCCAAAGTCCGTACGCGCGCGAGGCTCGGCAGCTTCAAGCCCTCCCAGGAGTCGAGCAAACTGACCGTTACGCGAAGATGGCCGAACATAATCGCGCACCTCATCATCGAACACGATCAAACCCGCAGCATCGCGCTGCCGCTTGATCGCCAGATAGAACAGCGCCGCCGCAATAAAGCGCGCATAATCCATCTTCTTCACGCCACCACTGGTGAACTCCATCGAGTTACTCGCATCCAGCAGCACCGTCAACTGGCTGTTCGTCTCGCCGCGATACCGCTTGATGTACGTCCGGTCCGTGCGTCCATACAGACTCCAGTCCACATGCCGCAGATCATCACCCGGTGCATACGCGCGATACTCCGCAAACTCCTGCGAGAAGCCAAAGTCCGGCGACCGGTGCAGACCGGCAACAAAGCCGTCCACAACCGTGCGCGCCAGCAGGTCCAGCGAGGAGATGGTGCCAAGCACCGCGGGATCAAGAAACCGTTGCACCTTGCGTTAGCCCTTCGGCTGCGGAATCACAGCGATCAATCGATTGAGAATGTTATCCGTATCAATGCGCTCGGACTCCGCATGAAAATTCAGCAGAATGCGGTGACGCAACACAGGTACAGCAACTGCAGTAATGTCCTCGTAGGACACGTGGTAGCGCTTGCGTGACAACGCGCGCGCTTTCGCGGCCAGCACAATGAACTGTGCCGCGCGAATACTGCCGCCATAACTGACATACTTCTTCACAAAATCCGGAGCGTTATCACTCTTGTGGCGCGTAGCCCGCACCAGGTTCACAACATACCGAGCGAGCGTTTCTGCGATGGGCACCTGCCGTACCAGCGTCTGAAAGCCCAGCAACTCTTCGGCATTCGTCACAGGCACAATCTTCGGAGCGCGCGTCGCCGTCGTAAGATCCACCACCTTCAACTCATCTTCAGGACTTAGATAGTCGAGAATGCTGTTGAACAGAAAGCGGTCGAGCTGTGCCTCCGGCAGCGGGTAGGTACCTTCCAGTTCAATCGGATTCTGCGTCGCAAGCACAAAGAACGGCGCGGGCAGTTGATAGACATGGCCGCGCACCGTGCACGAACGCTCCTGCATCGCCTCCAGCAATGCAGCCTGCGTCTTTGGCGGTGTGCGGTTGATCTCATCGGCAAGCACAATATTGCCGAAGATAGGTCCCTGCACAAACGTCCACTTACGATGCCCTGTCACCGTATCTTCTTCAATGATGTCGGTGCCGGTAATATCCGAGGGCATTAAATCCGGCGTGAACTGAATGCGACGAAAGACCAGACCCAGCGCATCCGCAACCGTACGCACCATCAGCGTCTTCGCCGTGCCCGGCATGCCAGTCAACAGGCAATGCCCTCCGACAAAGAGCGCGATCAGCACTTGGTCGATGACCTCGTCCTGCCCCACGATCACCTCGCGCACCTGCCGCAGAATGTCTTTGCGCACAACGTGAAATCGCTCAATGCGTGTCTGCAGCTGTGCTGCGTCGGGATTCAAATCGGTGAACGCCATACGTGTCGGTTCCCTTTCGCTTCCTGCTTAGTGGGCCTGTAATTCCAGTAAGAGCTTCTGTGCGGGTCGATAACCTGGGGCCGCTTCCAGCGCCGTCAGGACCGTATCCTGTGCCTTATCGCGCTGCCCCGCTGCCATGTAAGCCGTGGCAAGGTTGTACTGCGCGCCCGCCTTGTCCAAAGGGTTCGTCGCGACCACCGCGCTGTACTCACGGATGGCGCCACTGTACTGCTTCTGCGCCATCAACAACGCCCCCAGATGCTGATGCAGCTCCACATCTTTGACCGGATAGATGTACAACACGCGAGTAAGTGTCGCGGCGGCCTCAGCCTTGTCACCCGCCGCCTCCTGCAATGCAGCGAGCCGCTTCAGCAACAACGGCTGCTGTCCACCCTGGTGCTCATACTGCAGCAACACCGCCGCCTCGGCCTTTGCATCACCCTTGTCATGCTGCGCATCGGCCAGCAATTCGTAGGCGTTCGCGTCACCAATGTACTCGGGATAGAGCGCAATCACCGCCGGTGCCTGCTGAAGCACAGCATCCGTCTGCTTCGCCTGCGCCGCGGCGGCCAGCGCCTTCAGCTTCGTACGCCACTCATCGAAGTGCGCGGCCTCCACACCATACTTCGCATCGATCGTCGCTAGGAACTGCTTATCGAACTCTTCCGGAGCAAGACCAAGATCCGTCTCAATAACCTGTGCCGTCGTCTTGCCCGCAGCGTACGAATGCACCATGTCCAGCAGCTTGCTCTCGCCCCACTTGGCCGCAATAAAGTCGCAGATACTGCCGCCCTGAAAGTAAGAGACAAGCACCTGCTGTGGATACTCCTGAAACACAAACCCACGGTCGAGCTTCAAGATCGGCAGCAACTTCTTGCCGCGAATCGCCAGCAGCACATCCGGCGTCACGCGGTCACTCCACTCCGGCGACCTCTGTCCCTCTTCATGCACGGCAAGGCCTTCCGTAAACCAGCGCGGCACGCGCTGATTAGTCGCCGTAATGATGAAGACATGGCTCATCTCATGCCACAGCGTCGCGCCCCAATTAAAGTCGCCGGGCTTGCGCCCACTGGGGCTGTCCATCGCAACAACCTCACCAAACGTCACACCCAACGCACCCAGCCCCGGCATACCCATCGTGCGCACGGCAAAGTCTTCATGATTGGGATAGACCTCCAACTGCACCGGCGCAGGCAGGGTCATCTTGTACTTCTTCGAATAGGTCTCCAGAATCGTGCGTAACTCCGCCTGCATATAAGGCTGCAGAAGGTCGTTCTCCTTCTTGTCCAGCCGAACAATCGTCGTGGCATCGCGCGTCGTGCTGAAGTTCTTGTAGCTGTCCAGCAGACGCAGGCTATTCACCGTCGCCGGATTGCGATAGCCATTCTCATAAGCCAGCTCAAGCTGCTTTAGCGGCTCTTCTTCCTGGCCCAGTCGCATCAACTCCACACCCAGCAGGGAATGCGCCGCCCAAAGATTCGGCTGCACCTCCGTCGCCTTGCGGTAGTACACCGCAGCATCGGAGAAGCGATAGTGCAGCTCCAGATGGTGTCCAACACGCGTGTAAGCTTCGCCGTTGTGCGGATTGATGGCCGCGATCTTGGCAAACCACGCATCCGCAGGCTTATCCGCAAGAAGTTCAAGCGAGGCATGGACAGCCATCGCATCCGTAGCCTCGCTGTCGATTGCTAGCGCCTTATCGGCCTCCGCCGCGGCCAACTCGCGATTGTCATTGTCGAGCGCAATGGTTGCGGCAAGCTCATGCGCAGCCGCAAGCTTCGGGTCGATTCCAAGCGCCTTCGCAATGGACTGATTCGCATCGCCGCTGTAGTCCTGCGCCTGCACCGTGGCAAGCCCGAGATATGCCCCCGCTTGGTTCGGATCTTTGGCGAGCGCCTCGCGGAACAGATCCGAAGCCTCGGCATTGTTGAAGCGCTCATGCAGCAACATGCCCCAACGAACCTTGTACTGCGCGGGACTTCCGGCAGCCTGTGTCGCCTCGCGGAAGGACGCATTGGCGTTTTGCCAATCTTCCAAGCCCCAGAATCCCTCTGCGCGCTCATACGCATCGCGGCTCTGCGTCAACTGTGTGAAGCACGCCTCCGCCTGCTTCTGCTGTCCGTGCTTCTGCATCTGCCAGCAGCCTGCAGGCGCAACGGCGTGCGCACTTGCACAAGCGCCGAACACAGCCGCAACGGCAAGCAAGCGCATCACTTGTCCAACTCCGCCTGCACCCGTGCAAGCTCCACCAGCGATGCCGTCAACTGCTGCCGATACTGCAGGGGATCCATCGCGGCCTTGCCGTACTTCAACGCGTCGATCCTCTGCTCTAACTCTTCCTTCTTTGCAAGCAACGCCACCTTCGCGGGGTCACTCGCAGCCTTTTGCGCCGCACCAAACCGCAGAATGGTGAAGTTACTCAATTGCTGCCCCTGCCCACCCCCAGCCTCACGAACCGGCTCACCGCGACCGATGTCATCAAAGACCGCATGCTCCGTCGCAAGACGCTTCTGCGAGTCGTAGAAGGCCGCCGTCTTCTTCGACGCATAGACGTATGCCTCCATGGCTGTCAGCGACTCGTTCTTGTCCGTGTCTGCAGACGGATCCTGCAGCGCCTCAACCCAGTAACGCGCAAAGACCGTTGCATTCTTCTCCGTGCCGGACTTGGTAGCCGCAACAACAGCACGCCCGGGACGCTCCAGCGCAGCAACAGCACCGCCGCTGCTGCTCGTCGTATCGACGACCAGTTGCCGCTTCGCAGGCACGCGATCGCACAACGCAGCAATCTCCGCCGCAGACAGATCCGGCCCCACCATGTTGAACTTGTACTCCGTCCCATCGAACGATCCATGGCCGATCAGGATGAGCACAAAGTCATCATTCGCAGCAGCCTGCTGCGCGACCGTTGCCATCGTGCTCCGAAGCTGTGCCGCAGTAGCCTGTGCGCCAGAAAGTGTATACACATGCGCGGTACTGCCACTGGACTTGAAGACCTTATCCAGATCCTTAGCGCCTGCGATAAAACGCTGCTCATAGTCCGGCTCGCCACCAAGTCCTGCAACCGTGACGTAGTAAGTCGCAGCACGAGCCTGTGCCGCGAACAGCGCGAAGGCAACGATCAGCGCGCGCCTCATACAACACCCCACTTACGCCGCAGCAGCCACTCCGCAACTGGAAGACCAAGCAACAGAAAGAAGACGATGGGCATATTCCATAGCTCTTTCGTCGACCGCACCGAGATACCTGCCTCAGAATAAGAAATGTCGCGCGGCAGATCCTTCAAATCGTTCGAAGACCAGGCACGACCACCCGTCTCCTTCGCCAGTTGCTCCAGTAGTTTCGGATTCGCCGCCGTGTGAAAGTTTTCGGCAATACCGTCCTCGCGTTGAAACGTCAGCACTTCGCGGCCAAGCTCACCAACCTTCGCATCTGTCGAATCCGCAGTAACTTCCGTCAGATACGGACCAGCCTTCTCCGCCGTATAGTCCGCGGTATACAGGCCCGGCGTATCCTGCGATGGCGTCATATCCAGCACAGCATTCGCGCCCTCAGGCCCTGAGACATGTGCGCTCACATGAGCATTCCGCGCCGGCTGAAAATCCTTGCTGCGTACCTGCGCCGTAATCTGCAGATGCCCCTGGTCTGACAACGTATGAGCCGACGAGCTAGCACTCACCGCTCCCGGCGTATCCGCCACCAGCCATCGCAGCAACTGCTGCCAGAACAGGTTGTGCGACGGATCACCCAGCGCCTCGCTCATCTGCCAGCGCCACGTGCCCCCCGTCGCCACGATCGCCGTGCGCCCATTGCCATAACTCTGCGTGATCAGCATCGGCATCTTGCGTCGGCCACCGCTGCTCATCTCTGCCAGCACAGTGGCTCCAGGCTTCGGCGTGCCGGGGTCCTCGTAGTCCGCAAGATACGTAAGCTTGCGCCAGCGCGCCTCGTTCTTCAGCGGGTCTTCCAGCAGGCGAGTAATGGGCGACTGCACGCCCGCCTCCGTCAGGTTCACAAGCGCCGCATTGCGATGAAAGTTATTGCGCCCGCCCGGCAAAAACGTTGGCAACAGATCGTTTAGGCTCGATGCAGTCCATCCACCATCGCTCAACGAAGACCGGCCGCCAAGAAACAAAACACCACCGCCACGACGATCGACATACTCGCGGATTAACTGCTGCTGTGTCGGCGTAAAGTAATCCGCATCGACCGATCCGATGATGATGCCGCTGTACTGAAACAGTTCCTCCGCCTTCGACGGAAATCCATCCGCAAGTTCCTCCGGCCCACTGATCCCCTGCCGGTAGATTTTGTTCTCACTCGTCCGTAGCATCGACACGATCTGCACCGTAGGGTCATCCTCTTCCGCGCGGCGAAGAAACCGGAACTGCCAGCGCGGCTCGCCTTCGATGTACAGAATGCGGCGCTTCGCAGCACTCACCAGCACAGGCCGCGTCAACGCGTTGTTACGTGTGTTTTCTTCCCCTGCGACCGGCTCCACGCTGAAGCGCAACGTCTTCGCCCCCGCCGCACCCGCATAGAAATACAACGGCTCACTCTGGATGGCGCCATTCGCACCCAGCGTTACCTCATGCGCTGCCAGCGTCTTATCGCCATCGCGCACGGTCACCGTGGCATGACCATTCAGATACCCATGCTGCGTGAAGGTTATGGTCGCCGCAATCCGCGCATTCGCAACGACCGTCGGCGAAACGCTGACATCCTCCACATCAACGTCATGCTTCAGTTCGGCCGATCCAAACGCAACTGTATGCACCGGCAACCGCCGATTCCTCAGCGCCTGCATCGCCTCCAGCCCAATGCCGGATCCGCCCATGCCTGCTGCGTTCTCGCCACCATCCGTCAGCAGCACCACCGCACCCACCGGCAGATCACTCGTCTCCGTTGCCAGCTGCTGCAGACCATCTCCAAGATGCGTAGCCGCCGCAGCCGGCGTAACACCGTTAAGCGCATCCACCTTCGTCAACGAACGATCAATCCGGTAAAGCCGCGTCCGAAAACGCTGGTTCAACCCGTCGAGCACACCACTCTGCAACGCAGTCAGCGCGGCCTCTTCGCGAGACTTGCCCCCAACATCCCGCGTCGCCATGCTCTTCGAATCATCGACCACCACGGCGATAATGTTCTGCTTTGAGCTAAGTTCCGCAACAATCATCGCTGGCTGCCACAGCAACAGCAGAAGCAGCGCAACCAGTGCGGACTGCACCGCCCACACTCCCCATGCACGGCGCGGACTGAGCGCCGCCGGCTCGCCCCTTAACCCCGGCTTGATCTGCCGCAGCCGGTACTGGATCAGCACCGCAAGCCCCGCACTCGCAATCACAACCAGCGCCGGCAGCAGCCACGCAGGCCACCTGCTCAGGAACACAAGGTGTCCCTGCGTAAATACCGGACTCGGATACTTGAAGAGCAGCGGAAACATATGCGCCGACTTAGCCCTGCGATGAAGTAGGTCGTACCTTGGATAACTGTGGTCGCCCGCGAAGGCTAGTGCGTCATGCCGTACAGGATGTAATCAAGCCCCACGCGAAACGCCGCTGAGGCAAACGGCTCAGGATAGTTCGGATCATCGGCCCACTCCCACGCATCGCCCAGGTGCATGTTGTGGCAGATCGCCACCATAATGCGACCATCCTTATCGCGTATGCCGCGCCACTTGGGTGTGTAGCCATCCTTCTCATACGTGCGATTGGTGCGGATGTAATGTTCCCCGGGGATCTGCACCTTCTCATCCACGTCATACAGCGTGTGAAAGATCTCGTCGCTCTGCTGCAAGTCTTCCACCGGCGCATCGGGCAGCACCTGCCGCAGTCCGGTCATAAAGTTCTCCCAGTCCTGCGTCCCGTGAAAGTCATCCACCATCAGGAAGCCGCCCTTCAACAGATACTCGCGCAGCCGCTTCGCCTCCGGCTCCGTAAAACTCCACGTCTGCACCTGCACCGCATAGATCCACGGATAGTTAAAGATCTCGTCTGAATCCAGGTTCACCACCTGCTCATACGGCCGGCCATCGATGCGAGTCAGTCGATGCATCGCGATCAGAAACTGCCGGTCAGCCTTCGGATAATCGCGCGACCACGAACTCCGGCCCCAGTACCCGCCGCCGTATCCGCCATAACTACTCATGCTTGAGCTGTAAGCCAGCCGCGACCAGTAAAACTCGCTCTTCACATTTGTCGCAGAGTCGTTGCTGCCAAATCCGAAATCCGCCGTCCGCTGATACGCACGAATCCCCGCAGCCCCGCACAGGCCGGCAACGGCAGACAGCAGCGCGATACGCGAGAGCTTCATCCGAAAAACGGCCTCCGCTGGGGAACTGTGCGGCGAGACTATCAGAACTGCGGTACGTCTTACCTCTACAGACGAAGCGCACCGCGCACTTGTTGCAGCCCCACGAAAGAACCAGCAGAATCCTTGCAGACGGCGGCAAGCCCCACCTTGCTGCACACGTTTGGCTCATGAGACGATGCAGCCACCCCGCACGTTAGCGTCCTTCCACGGAGCAGATCGATTTTCGACCGGCGGAGTCTCCTCAAGTTCGGCGGTATCGCGGCCCTTGCCCAGGCGGGCCGGCTGCCGCTCCTCGGCCAGATGGCCATGCCCGGCATGCCCCCGCAAAATGTCCCGGCCCCCACCACCAAAGCCGACTACGAACTCCGCATCGCTCCCGTCCAGGTCGAACTCGACCCCTCCCGCACCCTCTCCACCATCGGCTACAACGGCCAGGCGCCCGGCCCGCTGCTGCGCCTCAAGGCCGGCAAACCCGTCTCCATCGACATCATCAACAACACCGACACACCAGAACTGGTGCACTGGCACGGCATGCTCATCCCGCCCGAGGTCGACGGCACAGAAGAAGAAGGCTCGCCCTACGTCCCGCCGCACGGCCGCTCCCGCATCACCCTCACACCCGGCCCCGCCGGTCTGCGCTGGTACCACTCGCACGCCATGGCCATGGACGACCTCACCAAGGGCGGCTACAGCGGCCAGTTCGGCCTCGTCTACGTCGAAGACGGCAACGACAAAGGCGCCTACGACCAGGAACTCTTCCTCTCCCTGCGCGACTGGCAGCCCTTCTTCTCCGGCTCCATGGAAGACGATGACGACGACACCCACGACGCCCCCATGCTCGAAAAGCCGCCGCACATGAACACCGATCCCAACGGTCTCGAAGTCGTCTCGATGACCTACTCGATCAACGAAAAGGCACTCGGCGGAGGCGAACCCATCCGCGTCCGCGAAGGCCAGCGCGTCCTCATCCACTTCTGCAACGCCAGCGCCATTGAAAACCGACGCGTCGCACTCGCCGGCCACCAGATGCGCGTCATCGGCATGGACGGCAACCCCGTCCCAACGCCCAAACTCGTCGACTCCGTCTTCCTCGGCGCCGGCGAGCGCATCGACGTTGAGATCACCATGAACAAACCCGGCGTCTGGATTCTCGGCTCCACCGAAAAGATGGTGCGCGAATCCGGCCTCGGCGTGGTCGTCGAATACGCCGGCCAGAAGAAACAACCGACCTGGGTCGATCCAAAGAAATTCCCATGGGACTACAGCAGCTTTGGCATCGCCGCACCAACACTGCCCGCGCCAAAGAACATCCTCGACATGCGCTTCGAAAAGATCCCGCGCGGCATGGGCAAGTTCAACGTTTGGACCGTCAACGGAACACCTTATCCCCATGAGAAGGAGTTCGTCCTGCAACGCGGCGAACGCTACCGTCTGATCATGCGCAACTGGAGCGACGACGCCCACCCCATGCACCTGCACCGCCACATCTGGGAACTCGTCGAAATCAACGGCAAACCCATGGGCGGCCTCATGAAAGACACTGTCGTCATCCCCTACTACGGCCGCGCCGTCGTCGACTTCACCGCAGACCAGCCCGGCCTCTCACTCTTCCACTGCCACATCCAGCAACACATGGACTACGGCTTCAAAGCGCTCTTTCGCTACGCATAATTCGAGCCGCGCTGCCTCTAAGGCTTCTTCTCACGCCTGCGTTTTTCTTCCTTCAAACGTTCGATCACATCGCTGCGAGACTCCGTCTCAGGGGCCTGTTGCCGCGGCGCAATGTGTGGCACATCCTCTTTGCTCCATCCGCCACCACCGCCCGAATGATCGTCGTCGTACCGCTGGTACAGCTTGTCACCACGTTCCAACTGCTTCAGATTGATCATGAGTGCACCTCTGCTGGCCTTACGGGTAGGGAAACTTCTTCGGACACATCTGCGACCTTCACAACGCATCTCGCGTTCCATTCGATACCGGGAGACACCACCCGCATCTGAAGCTCGATGCCCACCAGCTCCCGGGAAAAGAACGGCAGCGGCACAAGCTCCTGGTGCGTGATCAGCTCTCCCGGTTCGATCCACGCGTGCTCCTTGAACACCTCATAGATATCCACTGGCTCATCCGGCCGCATCTCGGTCCCCGTGAGTGCGAAGACCATGCAGGCAGTCCCTCGCTCCTGCAGCGGAACTGCCGTCAGGCCCACATTCTTCAGTCGGCAGATCATCGAAAGGTAGTGCCCTCCGGATCGTTCAAAGAGTTCCCCGGTAACCTCAAGCTCAAGCCGCCGCTCGAAGGTGCGACCTCGGCGGTAGTTCAGGTAGGTCCAGCCCGCGCCGACCACCACCGCCAGCGCCTTGATCGCTTTATCCGCAACGTCCAGCCAGAACTTCGCGCCCGCATGGGCATCAGGGAAAGCCTGCATAAAGACACTCCACGACCGGAAATGTGCGACAGGGGCAAACTCTTGCGTGGTGATTCTATGCCCGGTCGTCTCAAGCTGTAACGAAGATTTTCATTCGCCGAAACCCGCGGACAGAACCGACAAAACTCCCAATGATCCCGTCACAGGTGCCGCTCCCACGCACACAGCTTTGTTGGTCCACCGCCCACCATCCGCGGTATCCTTCAGGTGAAGGGAAGGCGAAACCATGCTCCTTGCCGTATTTGCACTTCAGGTCATCTTGTTGCTGTTGGTAGCCGTATTGCTCACGCGCAAGTCCGCGCCCGCCGCCACCATCGACGCGCGACTCAACACCCTGCCCGACCGCATGATCGAACTGGGCGCAAAGGTCGAGGCCGTCGATGCCGCCCTGCGCAACAACGTCAGCGAACTGCGCTACGAACAGGCCAAGGCCGCACAGGATGGCCGCGCCGCCGCCGACAAGGCAAGCCGCGACCTTCGCGAAGAGATCAACCTCTCCATCGAACGCCTCTCCACCACCCTCCAGGGCGGCCTCGCCGAGTTTCGTAGGGACAACACACTAGGCGCGGAAAAGCTCCGCGAAGCCGTAGCCCGCGATCTGAGCGGGATCAGCGAACGCCTGAATGCATCGTTCGCCGAGACTGGTAAAAGCACCCTCGAAGCGCGCGGCGAACTGCACAGCGTCCTCACAAAACTCGCTGACAAGAACGCCGCAGACCAGCGCGAACTACGCGACGCCTTGCAACGCTCCTTCGCAACCATTGGCCAGGAGCAGCGCGAAGGCGGCGAGAAGCTTCGCACGCTCGTCGACAACAGTCTGCGCACCCTCAACACCGACAACGCTGCAAAGCTCGACGAGATGCGTATCGTCGTCGACGAGAAGCTGCAGAACACCCTGAACGAACGCCTCACCGCCAGCTTCGGCACGGTCTCCGATCAGCTCACCAAGGTCCACACCGGCCTCGGCGAAATGAAGGAACTCGCAACCGGCGTCAGCGACCTCAAGAAGGTCTTCAGCAACGTAAAATCCCGCGGCATCGTCGGCGAATTCCAGCTCGGCATGCAGTTGGAACAGATGTTCTCCCGCGACCAGTACGAGGTCAACGTGGCGGTCAAGGCCGACTCAGGCGAACGCGTCGAATACGCACTGAAGATCCCAGACGGCGACCGCGACCACATCCTCCTGCCCATCGACGCCAAGTTCCCGCGCGAAGACTGGGAGCGACTGGAGCACGCCTACGACCACGGCACCGAAGAGGAAAAGCTCAAGGCCGGCGTCGCCTTCGAACGTGCCATCCGCACCGAAGGCAAACGTATCTGCGAGAAGTACATCGACCCGCCCAACACCCTGCCCTTCGCCATCATGTTCCTGCCGACGGAAGCCCTCTACGCCGAGGTCATGCGTCGCCCCGGTCTGCACACTGAGCTCCAGGCCTCCTGCCACGTCACCGTCGCCGGCCCCTCCAGCTTCATGGCCATCCTCACCAGCTTCCAGATGGGCTTCCGCACACTCGCCATCCAGAAAAAGGGCAACGAGGTCTGGAAGGTCCTGGGCAACGTCAAGAAGGAGTTCGGCAAGTTCGAACTGTTAATGACGAAGGTCGAAAACAACGTGAAGACCGTTCAAAACACGCTGAACGACATTGGCACCCGGACTCGCGTGATCAATCGCAACCTGCACAATGTCAGCGAGTTGAACGCACCGCCGGAGCCTGTCGCATCCGGTCTCCTGTCTTTCGACGAAGCCGTGGGCGTCGTCCCTCTGCTCGCCGCAATGACCGACGAGGAAGAGCCCCGCGCCTAGGCCTTCCGCAGCGTCAGCGGCGTCGTGCCGCCGGTCTTGCGCACGCGGGCCCGCTCGCTCTTCTGGCCGAACATGCGGTGGTCCGCCAGGCGCATCAGCGTCACCGCATCTTCGCCGTCTTCCGGGTAGAACGCCACACCCACACTCGCCGACACGCGAGCCACCTGGTTGTCATAGTCCGCGCCAAGTGCCACGGGTAGCTCCACTGCGCGCAGCATCGCAGCAAAAATGCGCTCGATCTGCGGCAAACGGATCGGGTGCGAAACAGGTCCCCTTGGGTCGTCGCCGATATCCACGGCAATCAGCGAGAACTCGTCGCCACCCAGCCTGGCGAGCGTATCCGATCGGCGCGTGGCATTCTCCAGGTTGCGACTAATCGCCTTCAGCAATACGTCGCCCGCGTCGTGTCCCATCGTGTCGTTGATCTGCTTGAACCCATCCAGGTCCAGGTTGAAGATCGCCAGGCGGTGCCGTTCCCGGGCTGCGCGCGCCAGCGCAAACTCCAGCCGATCGTCGAACAATCGGCGATTGGGCAGGCTCGTCAGTTCATCGTGCAGGGCCAGCCACTGGTTGCTGATAATCTGCCGCTCCAGCAGCACCAGCAACAGCCCCACCGTGATGATGAACTTCTGCATATTCCAAAGCTCATTCAGGAAATCCGCCCACTGCGGGTAGACCTCAGAGACCCACGGATGCGCCAGAAAGCACAGAGACCAGACCACAAAGCCCGTCACGACGGCGATCTTGCCCCGGCTGCGCGACTGCAGCGTCTTCCCAAAGGCGATGGCACACATCATGTACACGAAAGACAGGTCAAGATAGGCGGCCATCCGGTAATGCAATGTGCCCGTGCAGATCGCCAGCGGCACCCAGATGCCCGCGACCGCCGCGTAGTACGTCCAGCGCCGCCGCAGCAGCGCGCAGGAAGCGAGACCGGTAACCAGACCGTAGCCGACAAGCACGGCATACAGTGAGGCCACCCGGCTGTCGAGGGAGTAGATCGTCAACAGGGCCAGGTTGGGGCCGATGTTGAAACACAGAAATGCAGTGCTGCGTGGCATGCGCCGCAGCCCCGGCGAGGCCGAAAGAAGGAACATGACGCCTGCCAGCAGGTACGCATCCAGCGCCACCACGTGCGACGCACGGTGCATCACCAGCCCGTTTGGCATCGAGTACACGATCCGCGCCGCGCACTCCAGCAGGATCAGCAACAGACCCGCGATCCACAGGCGCATATCGTCGCGCTCGCGGCGGCCCCTGAACAACAGCAGACACACGAGCAGGGCCATCGCAAAGAAATCAGGCAGTAGCAGGTAGTTCATTCAGACCTAAAGCCCGACGGCTTCGCCAGGAATCTTCCTCAGGGAACCTCAGGAAAACTTCACGTTGGCGTAAACGGATTGTAAGCGCCACCTTTTAAAAACCGTGTGAAGTTTTTCGCCCGCCCGCTTCCGTGCACAGCTTCCCCTCCCACTCTGGTAACGTGACAGGAGCCTCTGTACACTAGGGAGCGGCTCGCTCGCCGCAAAAGGGGCGGGGAAGATGGCCTCCACGAAGTGCAGATACGCCGTGGAGTGCATCCAACAATCGCGGCGAATTTTTGGAATCTGTTCAGGAGAAAAGCAAGATGGCATCGGTTGACGAGAAGGTTAAAGGCATCATCGTAGAGCAGCTTCAGGTGGATGAGGCTGAGGTAACCCCGGGCGCGTCCTTCCAGGAAGATCTGGGAGCTGATTCGCTCGACGTGGTCGAACTGGTGATGCAGTTTGAAGAGGCCTTCGATATCCAGATCCCGGATGAAGACGCCGAGAAGATCAAGACTGTAAAGGACGCAACGGACTACATCGAAGCGCACGCAAAGGCTAAGTAAACGTGGCACAAGCAACAACCATTCCCGCACGGCGTGTTGTCGTAACGGGCATCGGACTGATCTGCGGCATCGGCAATACGGCCCCTGCCGTATGGGACTCTCTGATGGCCGGCACCAGTGGCATGGCGGAGATTACGGCCTTCGATCTTGAAGGCCATCCCGCCCGCTTTGCCGCGGAAGTTAAAAACTTCGACCCGCACATCTTCATCGAGAAAAAAGAAGCCCGGAAGATGGGCCGCTTCATTCACTTTGCTCTCGCAGCGGCGCAGGAAGCCATGGAACACAGCGGTCTCCAGGTCACACCGGAGAACGCCGAAGACATTGGCGTCCACATCGGTTCCGGCATCGGCGGCTTCGACATCATCGAACGCGAGCACACCAACCTGATGAACGGTGGCCCGCGCAAGATCTCGCCGTTCTTCATCCCTGCATCGATCGTGAACCTGGCGGCGGGGCACGTCTCCATCCGGTTCGGCGCCAAGGGGCCGAATCAGGCGGCGGCAACTGCCTGCACCACCTCGGCTCACTCCATCGGCGACGCCTTCCGCATCATCCAGCGCGGCGACGCGGAGGCCATGATCGCAGGCGGCGCAGAGGGTGCCATCACACCGCTCAGCGTCGGTGGCTTCGCAGCCATGAAGGCACTGTCGACGCGCAATGATGACCCCACACACGCATCGCGCCCATGGGATAAGGATCGCGACGGCTTTGTCATTGGCGAAGGCGCAGGCATCCTGATCCTGGAATCGCTCGAGTTCGCACAGGCACGCGGCGCAAAGATCCTCGGCGAAGTGGTCGGCTACGGCATGAGCTCGGACGCCTTCCACATGACGGGCATGGCTCCGGGCGGCGAAGGCTGCGCACGATCCATGAAGAACGCGCTCAAGTCCGCTGGTCTGCAGCCGAACGAGATCGACTACGTGAACGCGCACGCCACCTCAACGCCACTCGGCGATGTGATGGAGTCCAAGGGCATGGAGACGGTCTTCGGCGAACATGCACTCAGCCACAAGCTTCTGGTCTCTTCGACCAAGTCCATGACGGGTCACCTTCTGGGTGGCGCGGGCGGACTCGAAGCCGGCATCACGCTCATGGCCATGCAGAAGGGCATCGTCCCGCCGACCATGAACCTCGACAACGTGGATCCGGAGTGCCGTCTGAACTACGTTCCCAATAAGGCACAGAACGCTCAGTTGAACTACGCCCTGTCGAACTCGTTTGGCTTCGGTGGCACCAATGGTTCGCTGATCTTCAAGCGCTGGGACGAGTAACCAGTCTGCCCTCGACAACACATAGAAAAGCCCGGCCTCGTGCCGGGCTTTTCTGTCTTACGGTTCTGCCGTCTACCGAACAGACACCCAGAGCCAGGTTCCGCACAGGATCCCCTGCGCCAGCAGCGTCGTCAGAACAATCGCCAGGAACAGCTTCCGCTGCTTCGTCTCGGCTGCGTCCGCGAAAGCTCCGCCCACAAACGTCAGCAGAAACGGATACGCCCACACCACCGGGATGCTGCTGATCTGAGTCGTCTCAATCGGTAACAAAACCAGCGTAACCAGCAACGGAACGGTGTTGCCAAAGTAGCGCGCACGCCGCAGCAAAACGAACAGCACCAGCGCGATTCCCGCCGCCGCCGTCACCGCAAGTTGCAGTGGATCCCGCACCAGCTCCAGCGCCGGCATGTAGTCCAGCGTGAATCGTCCCGCACCCCCGGTGAACACATACGTGAACAGCCCCAGCCGGAACGTATACGAAGCAAACACCAGCATTAACGCGCCAAACGCAGACACCAGCAGCACCGGAAACACCAGCGTCCGACGCCGCTCCGCCACATAGAGCATGAACACCGCAGAAGCAAAAAGACCAAGCACCGCAGCCAGCAGATGCGCGCAGGCAGTCAGGCCAAGCGCCAGCGTAAACAGCACAATGCGCGGCCGCCATTTGCGCGGCGGCCCATACATCGCATGCGCGATACCGATGGCCGTATAAATAACGGCGTAAAGTCCCCACGCCGCCAGAATCTCGTTATTCGGTGTCGTCGCATACCGCAACACCAGCGGCGAAACGCAGTACAGCAGCAGCGACATCGCCCCGCCCACGTTGCCGAAGAGCCTTCGCGTCACCCACCACAGCCCAGCGCCCAGCATCACCGCAGCCAGTGCAAACGGCACCCGCAACAGGTATCGCGTCCCCACGATCTGGTGCCGCAGGTCATAGACCGAACCGCCAACAGGGTCCGAATCAGCCGGTGTGTGATTGCGCTTGGCCGCGATCCAGTCTTCGAGACGCAGCGTGTTGACGTAGATGCTCAGCGGCAGCGCCGCAGCGCGATACGCCAGCGTTCCATCGCCCTGCATGTTGCCGCAGGTCGTGAAGTAGCCCGCGGCAGGCGCAGGCTTCTCCCACATCTCGCGGCCGCACAGGGCATAGCGATAGTCGCTCTCCGTCAGCGGCGTCCGGCCGATAACGAACAGCGTCGCTGCGAAAAACAGCAGCAGGATGAGGGCGGCGATCTTTTGGGGCAGGCCGAAGTGGAAACGAAAGCTCATGAGTGCGACAGGTTCGAGTGTACCGTCCCGGACATCCATCCGAGTGCCGCCGCCCTCCGCGTTTATCCTTGAGCCATGGATTCGTTGGAACTGCAGGTGGGCGCAGGTCGCCTCGTAAGCTATTCGCCCGTGCGCGAACTGCCTTGGCGCGTGGTCTTTGAGGATGAGGGCGCGGCAGGTTACTGCTACGCCTGCGATGGCCGCCGAGCCACCGTGGACGAGGACTTCGATGTCACCGTGATGGACGCCATGCTCGTCTACAACGTGGAAGCCATGCAGCGCGAGGATGACAGCGACCGCAAGCGTCTGCTTACCGTCGAGTGGTCGCGGGACGGCCAGCGCGCAGCCCTGCGCCTCGACGGCGTACCGCAGGTGCTCATCGACTTCGAACACCGCGAGAGCCGCTGCCGCAGCAACTTCCCTAACTTCATGGACGACGGCCGCAATAACTGGCGCAGCGCCGACCACGCCTGGGACGACGCCGCCATGACGCAATTCGAAGAAGCTGCGCTCACAGCCGAATAGCCGCTAAGTGTGAAATCAGCCATAGTCATCGCATGAACGCATTGCGTCGTTCCCTTGCGCAGCGCGCATATGCGCCTGTGTTAGCTAAGGCACAGTGATCGCAGAAGCTACTGGCCCCGGTAAGCGTGCATCACACGTCTCGCTGTGATCCTTTCCATCATCGACGATCAACAATGGCTCACGACCCTCGGCGAGGTGCCTTCGTGGACGCCAGAGCTGATGCCGACAATGGTCGTCGCTCCGCATCCGGACGACGAAACACTCGGCGCTGGAGCACTTATCGCCACCCTGCGAGCGCAGGGCGTACCCGTAACGGTGGTCGCGGTGACCGACGGCGAAAATGCCTACGAGACATCTCAGGACGAACGTGATGCGCTGGGCCAGGTGCGCGAAGCGGAGCAAACCGCAGCGCTGCAGAAACTGGGCGTGGAAGCGAACAGCATCCACCGCCTGCGCCTGACTGATAGCGGCCTGATGCAGCGGCAGGAAGAGCTTACGCGGCGCCTGCTGGAACTCGCGAAAGACGGCATGCAGATCGTCGCTCCCTGGTCCGGCGACTTTCATCCCGACCACATGGCCTGCGCCCACGCCGCAGAGTCCGTCGCCAAGGCCAAAGGCCTGCCGCTGATCAGCTACTTCTTCTGGACATGGCATCGCGGCACCATGGACCTGTTGGCCGGCCTGCCGTTGGGTCGATTTGTCCCCGACGAAACGGCCATGCAGGCAAAGGCCGACGCACTCGCCTGCCACGCATCGCAGTTGGAACACGTCAGTGGAGAGCCTATCCTCCCCAAGCGCCTGCTGGGCCCGGCGCGCTGGCCCTTTGAGGTCTTCCTGCACGGATGAGCACCTTGTCCACCAGCTCGCCGGAATTCTTCGAAGCGAAGTATCGCGGCGGTGCGGATCCATGGAACTTTGCCGCTGACGCCTACGAACAGGCACGCTATCGCACTATCCTCCAGGCTCTCTCGCCCGCGCGCTATCACCACGCATGGGAACCCGGCTGCTCCGTCGCCGTACTGACGCAGCAACTCGCTGCCATCTGCGATCGCGTGGACGCGTGCGACTTCTCCACGACCGCCGTGCAACAGGCGCAGGAGCGTTGCGCAGGACTCCCCGGCGTCCACGTGCATTGCGCCTCGCTCACTGATGAAGCTCCAATCGCAGACTTCGACCTGATCGTTCTCAGCGAAATCGGGTACTACTTCACTGCGGACGAGTGGCAGCGACAGGTTTCGCGCATCGTCGGTGCCATGCAGCCCAACGCGACGTTGCTGGCCGCGCACTGGCTTGGACACTCGCAAGATCACATCCAGGGCGGCGATGCCGTGCATGAGGCTTTGCTCGCACAGCCCGGACTGCAGCACGAACATGCCGAGCGGCATGAACAGACGAACAGTGGCTTCCGGCTCGATCGGTTCCGCAAACAGGCAGGCACAAACGCATGATCACGCCCTGGCACATGGCCGTTCTGATTCCCGCCCGCAATGAGGAGCTGCTGTTGCCGCGCTGCCTGCGCTCCGTTGCGGCTGCCTGCGCGGTTCTGCCCGCCGGCGTGACCAGCGACATCATCGTCGTCTCCGACGGCTCGACCGACACCACAGCGGATCTTGCAAGGGCGATGTTGCAGCACACCTGCGGAAGGGTGCTGGAGGTGGATGCCGGCAACGTCGGCTTGGCTCGCGCGCTTGCTGCGGAGACGGCTCTGACACGCCATCGCGGTAACCCCTGGCGGTGCTGGCTGGCGAACACCGACGCCGATTGCGAAGTTCCGCAGAACTGGCTCTTGGACCATCTCTCGCTGGCCCGACGCGGCTATACCGCAGTCGCCGGCATCGTGGATGTCGATTGCTTCGTGGAACACCGCGAGCATGTCGAGACACGCTTCCGCGTGACCTATCAGATCAACGACGACGGCACGCACCCGCACGTACACGGTGCCAACCTGGGTGTCCGGGCCGACGCCTACATGCTGGCCGGCGGATGGAACGCGCTGGAGACAGCCGAGGATCACGACCTGTGGGCGCGGTTACGCACCGCCGGTACACATCTCTCCGACGCGCGGCTGCGCGTGGTCACCAGTGGTCGACGCGTAGGCCGCGCACCACTGGGCTTTGCCGGAGCGCTGGCAAAGCACAACGAATTCATTGCCGATAGCGAGAACGCCGCATGACGACGCCAGAAGTCATCGCGCGCTTCGGGCAGCTATGCCGCGAAGATCTCCCCTCGCCCGGCACCGGCAACACGCCACAACGCCACCGCCGCATCTTCACAGCAGGTCGCGAGGACCTGAGCCTGGCCAAGCTGGCCGAGGCGCACTGGGACGCAGTCGCCATCCTCCGCGAGAGTAGCCGCGAACCCGCCGCAGCCGCCAAGTACGCCGTCTGGGCGAGCGAAATCCCCGGCCGGCCCATGCGCTTTGAAGGCGGCCGCCTCAGCGGCACCAAGGAGTTTTGCAGCGGCGCAGGCCTGGTCGATCGCGCACTGATCTCCTCCGGCGACCTGTTGCTCGAAATCGACCTCACAGCCCACCCCGACCGCCTGAAAACCGATGCATCCGGATGGCAAACCGAAGCCTTTCGCGCCACGCAGACCGCCGCGCTCACCTTCGAGGATTACCCTGCAGCCGTCGTCGGCGAAGCAAACTGGTACGTCGACCGTCCCGGCTTCTGGCAAGGTGCCTGCGGCCCTGCTGCTGCGTGGGCTGGTGGTGCGGCCGGCCTGGTCGATTTCGCGATGACAGCGAAACGTTCGGACGCGCACACTACCGCGCAACTTGCGGCGATGCACGCGAATGTCTGGGCCACGGAAGCCATCCTGGCAGCCGCAGCCGCCGAGTTCGATCGCGAACCCGCGGCAAACGCAATGGTGCGTGCACTTGAAGTTCGGCACCTGGTCGAACAGATGTGCACGGATACGCTGCGCCGCTTTGCTCGCGCGATGGGACCTGCTCCGCTGGCGAAGAATGCCGATGTGGCACGTCGCTACGCGGAACTCGATCTCTTCCTGCGCCAGTGCCATGCCGAGCGCGACCTGGAAGCACTGGGCAGAGCGCTGCGACCGCAGGCCTAGTGCCCCGTTCGGCTTAGCACCTCGGTACCGTCGCGCCCAAAGCGGGGTGCAGATAGACTTGCAGCCGCACCTCCGATGCCCTGCCCTATTGCAGTTCGTGTTGTGGCGCCAACCTACCCCGAGGTCTCGTGCTGCATGCGTTTGTTTGCTCCTCTGCTCCTGTTTGCGTGCGCCCTGACGCATACCTCTGCCTCTGCGGAGACACCAGCGAGCGCGCCTGCCTTTGAGGTGGCAACCATCAAGCCGGTCGACCCGGCACCCAAATCAGGCCGCTGGATGCGCGTGGAGGGCACGCACCGCTTCGTGGCTCGCAACTACACGTTGCGCCTGCTGATTGCGGCAGCCTACGACATGAACCCGCGCACCATCTCCGGCGGCCCGGGATGGATCGACTCCGACAAGTATGCGATCGATGCGATCACGCCGGGCGAGAAAGCCCCGGACCATGATGCGCAGATGCTGATGCTGCGCACGCTGCTGACCGAGCGATTCCACCTGGTCTTCCACCGGCAAGCGAAGATCTTGTCCATCTACGAGATCACCGTCGCAAAGGGTGGGGCAGACATGTCAGAAACCCTGACTCCGGACGCCCCGCCGGAGCTCGTCAGCATCGTCTATCCGGACAGGATGATCATGCCCGCCCGCAACGCCAGCATGGCCGACCTGGCCCGCATCATGCAGCGAGCCATCCTCGACCGTCCCGTCGTCGATCACACCGGCCTCACCGGCCGTTACAACTTCAACCTCGAATGGCAGCCAGACGAGACGCAGTTCAGCGGCGACATCCCCGCGCCCGCCGATTCGCAGAGCCCCCCGCTGCTGGTGGCCATGCAGGAGCAGCTTGGCCTGCAAATGAAGGCGGTGAAAGGACCGGTCGACACCATCGTGATCGACCGCGCCGACAAACCTTCGGAGAACTGACCGGGTTCTGGGAGCCAGGGTTGACCCAGAGCCGGATTCCCGGTATTCTTGTCAGGTTTGGCGTAGCAGGATTTTTGGCTGTGTGCCTTGGCGGTTTTCTTGCGCCGGGCCAGCCCTGCCGGGCAGGTGAAGGTACCCTGAATCCTTCCCCGCCGCCTTTCATTTTGAGCTCAATGGTAGGGATGCGCACCGGCGAACGGCCGGGCGTGGAGGTTTGTGATGTACGCAGTGATTCGCACCGGTGGAAAGCAGTATCGTGTCGCTCCCGGAGACACCCTGAAGATTGAAACGACCGCGCACACCGACGGCGCCATTGAGTTTGCTGACGTGCTGGCTGTAAGCGGCGAAGAGGGCAAGTTTGAGCAGGAGCTGACGGGCGCCAAGGTTACGGCAACTGTGCTCGGCGAAGGCCGTGGCGAGAAGATCCTGGTCTTCCACTTCAAGCGCAAGAAGCAGTACAAGAAGATGCAGGGCCACCGCCAGAACTTCGTTGAAGTCAAAATCAACGAGATCCTGGTCAACGGCAAGAGCTTCAAGGCCGAAGCCAAGTAGTTTTGCAGCATCTGCCGCACCAGCGGCAAACATTTTGAGATATCTGCGGGCGTTCTCCCTGACGAGATCCGACCCCGCAACGAGGCAATGTAATGGCACATAAAAAAGGTGGCGGTTCTTCTTCCAACGGTCGTGACTCCAACGCGCAGCGTCTGGGCGTGAAGAAGTTTGCAGGCGAAGTGGTCACAGGCGGCAGCATCATCGTGCGTCAGCGTGGAACACCGCTGAAGCCGGGCCTGAACGTCGGCCGTGGCAAGGACGACACCCTGTTCGCCAAGATTGGCGGACGCGTGCAGTTCATCGACCGTGGCAACCACGGCCGCTTCGTAGCGATCGACCCGGTCGTCGCGTAACGCTCCAATCTCTCCAGCAATTTGAAAAGGCCCTGCTCGCGCAGGGCCTTTCTGTTTCTGCAACCGATCTCGAAAGCCGAAACTAGTTCGGCATCTTCAACGAGATTTCCATCGCGTTCTTGTTATCGAACGAACTCAGCGTCTTCACGGCGCTCTTCTCACCGTTCAGATCCGCCCACACCTCATAGTCGGTGCCGGTCGAAAGCTGGCCGAACTTAAACTGGCCGTCGTCAGCCGTGATGTAGCTGCGCTGCGACAGGGACTTCGTGTCCTTCAGGTGCACCACAGCACCCTTCACCTTGGCTCCGCCCTTGCTCGTCACGTCTCCCGTGACGGAACGGAAGGTAGCGGCCTGTCCAGCGGCATGCGCGGGGTGCAGGAGAAGCGTGGCGGGCACCAGCAGAGCGGTTACAGTTAGTGCGGTGCGGAGTGTACGGAGCAAGCGCTTCATGGTCATCACTGTAGGATGCCGGTGCGATGCACCTGCAACCTATCCTCTCCCAATACAGACACGAAGAATGCCGCACAGTCGCGCACAAGTCACGACAGCGCGACATCCGTGCCGCATCTAGTCTTCTTCGTCGTCGGTCGCTTCACGGCCGTAGTCGTCGTCTTCGTCGTCGTAGCCTTCGGAATCGACGGGGACAATCTGCAGCGGTTCGGTGGAGATGATGTCAAACTCCGATCCGCACTCGTCGCAGGTGATGGTTTCCCCTTCTTCGACTTCGTCCGGGTCAATGTCGAGTGGGTTATCGCACTCTGGGCAAGTCACTGCCATGGATCGCTCCCTCTTGTGTGGTTCCTGGTTATTGTTCGCCGGGCTTAATCGCCCAGGCCATAGATTCTACGATGTCGCCAACCCGTGCAAGTCGCACGTGCGATAGGCGCCTATCTGTCGTTGTGGAGACGCGCCGCAATGCGTGTGGGTTGTTTAGCCCCTGGGACGCAAACCCGGAGAATTCGAGTACACGCCGAATTTTGATACCGCACCACAACAGAAGTTCCATCTCGGCGCGCATTGGTCTCAGCACGCCGCGCTGTGGTGAAATGAAGAGGATGCCCATCGGACGCGGTCCAGTTACGCTCTCCCTGCCTGCCTTCCGCGGCGCCGTCCGCCAGCTGGTGCTCTTGCTGGTGGGTGCGTTCTTCGGCATCGCCCTGCTCAACTTCATCTCGGCGAATTTCGCCTCCACGATCGTCGGCCTCATGATCCTGATGCCCTCGGCCGTCCTCGGGCACCTGCGCATCTGGGAGCTGGTCACCTACGCCTTCCTGAACATCGGCATCCTCAACACCGCCTTCTCACTGCTGACCCTTTGGTTTACAGGATCCATGCTGGAGGAAAGCCGCGGCTCGCGCTGGTTTACGGAGCTCTTCTACACCTCCGTCGTCGGTGGTGCGCTCATCGCAACGCTGCTGGCCGGCCTGCCGATGTTGACCGGTGGACACATCAGCTTCTTCGGCATCCGCCCGGGCGTCGCTCTGGTCGCGGCCGGCATCTCGTCGCCGCTCTTTGGCGTGCTGGTGGCCTTCGCACTACTCTTTGGCGATGTCGAGTTCCTGCTCTTCTTCGTCCTGCGCATCAAGGCCAAGTACATGGTCATCCTGGGAGCCCTCTTGTATGTCGCGACACTGCTGCGCGAGAGGGACAGTTTCGCCGCGCTCCTCGCGCTCTCCTGCGGCCTGGCGGGGTTCCTGTACGTCAAGCTGGCGCACCGTCGCGGCATGAGCGCCACAGCCGCTGAGCGCTACTACGGCCTGCGCAACGACTACATCCGCTGGAAGCGCCGCCGCGCCGCACGCAAGTTTGAGGTCTACATGCGCAAGCAGGATCGCATCGTGAAGTTCGACGATGAGGGCCGCTACATCGCACCGGAAGACGAAGTCCGCAAGCCCAACGACCGCAAGTGGATGAACTAGGCACTTCGTGCCGTTCTCGACACACTTCGCGTGTGTCCGCTGCATGAGACCCGCGCCATAGCAAAGGCCCAGGCGTAAGCCACACAAGAGGCATTCGCAGCGTCAGCGTTCCGCATCCAAAGCCATCAGGAGAACAACACCATGGCTGATCTCGCAACACTGCAGCAGAAGTACGAACCCGTCCTGAAGGCAATCGACCGTTTCTCGCCGGAAGGCGCTGCGCTGCAGGATGTATCGCTTGAAGGCGACAAGCTGCACGTCAAGGCAACGCTGCCCTCGCAGGTATGCCTGAACTTCGTCTGGGACCAGATCAAGAAGGTCGACGCTACCTACGCGGACCTGCACCACGAACTGGTGAACACCGGCGGCGACACGCAGCCCTACACCGTCAAGCCGGGCGACATGCTCAGCAAGGTCGCGCAGCACTTCTACGGCGACGGCAACCTCTATCCGCTGATCGTGAAGGCCAACTCACTCGCGAACCCGGATGCATTGAAGGCCGGCGAAAAGCTCACGATCCCTGTGAAGAGCTAGGCCTAGCCCGGATTGTTATCCCGGAGTGGAAGGGTCTCCAGTCGCCTTCCGCTGCCGGGATCACAGACCACTACTTCACATCGGGCGGCGGAGCATCCCCCGCATAATAGTTCCGCCTCGCCCGAATGTCCGCCTCAGGATACTCAGGCACCGTCACCCGGATCTCATGCAGCCCACTCTCCGCACCACGCGGAATCGGGAAGCTAAGCAGATAGTAGTTATGCACGCGATTCGTCAGCTTGCCTAAGCTGTCATCGAAGCCCGCGCGGTTGTTGAAGTGAAAGTAATCTCCGCCAGACTCTTCCGCGATGGCCTTCGCCGTGTTCTTACGCATCCCCTGCACCGCCATGATCAAGGAACCGATCGGACCGCGACCGCCGGAAAAGTGTTTCAGGTCGCTCATCGTCTCGTTCGTACCGGGTGAATAAGCGACCGCATCCACCACGGTGTTACTGCGTCCCAGTTGCGCAATCAGATCCTTCTCCTTCACAGACGATCCGTGATCGCGCGCCTCCCCCACCAGCAACACAGCGTGACGGTTATGAGTATCCCGATTCTCCAGGATCGAGCTCGCGTAACTGACGGCATCACGCGTTGCAGCCTCGTCATCCTCGCATGGCCCCATCTGCGCCATCGCACTCGCAACCTTGGCCATCGAGCGTGTGAAGGGCTGCACCAGCTCCGGGTGTGCGCCGTAGCGGATCAGCGCGACCTCATGCGGCCCGCCGCCCACCAGCGACTCCACCAGCGTTGGCAATCCCTGCAGCTTCTCGTACTCCATCATCGCCATGCGCGAGCACTGAACAGCCACCACCAGCGACAGTCCGAAACCCTCGGCATCCTCGTCCAGCGTGACGGGCTGCGGCACACCGTTGTCCAGGATGCGGAACTTGTCGGCCTTCAGGCCATAGACGATCTGCCCCTTGATGCTGACCGTCGCTGGCACCAGCACGATCTTTGCGCCGGCCTGCAGCGTGTACGTCTGCTGCGCGGGATCCTGAGTCGTAGGCGCAGCATCCTGCGTGGGAGACGCAGCATCCTGCGTGGGAGACGCAGCACCGGCTGCAGGCGGAGTCGCCGGCGTCTGTGCGAATGCAGCGGCGCCGAGCGCCAGGAACAACACAGTCACGATCTTTCTCATGGCCATCATCCCCATCATTCTCTCCCAAACCTCCGCTGCGCCTGGGGCGACACCCTCGTTAGACTTACAACAGCAGCAAAGGAGCACCGCCATACTTCCCTACCCAAAGCCGCACACCGTTGAGCAGGTTGACGAATACTTCGGCACACAGGTCGCCGATCCGTACCGTTGGATGGAAGACATCGATGCTCCTGAGACGAAGGCGTGGATCGACGCCGAGAACCGCGTCACCGCCAGCTACTTTGAGCCGCTGACCTTTCGCGCGCCACTGCTGGAACGGCTGGAAGCGCTGACCAACTACGAGCGCTTCTCAGCACCCTCGCGCTACGGCACGCGGTACGTCTACGCACACAACAGCGGCCTGCAGAACCAGTCCGTGATCTATTGGACGGAGGGTCTCACTGGCACACCGCAGGTCCTCGTCGATCCCAACACACTCGCCACCGACGGCACCGTCGCACTCGCAGGTATGAGCATCACCGACGACGGCCGCCTGGCCGCACTCGCCTTCGCCGACGCCGGCAGCGACTGGAAGAAGATCATCGTGCGCGATGTGACAACCGGCGCCGACTTACCCGATGTTATCCAGTGGACGAAGTTCAGTTCCCCCGCATGGCTCTTAGATGGAACAGGCTTCTACTACAGCGGCTACGATGCTCCGCCCGAGGGCGACGCCCTGAAGGCGTTGAACCACTTCGCAAAAATCTTCTTTCACAAGCTGGGCACGCCGCAGAGCGAAGACGTCCTCGTCTTCGAACGTGCCGACGATCCCGAGATCTTTCTGCACGCCGGCGTCACCGATGACGGACGCTATCTCATCCTCTCGCAGCACAAGGGCACCAGCCCGAATAACTCGCTCGCCTTCCTGGACCTCGCAGACGCCCACGCCCAGGTCCAGCGCGTGATTGATGTCGCGGACGCAGCTTACTCACCCATCGGCAATGATGGCACGCACTTCTGGCTCTACACCACGCTCGATGCGCCGAACGGCAAGGTCATCACCATCGACCTCGGCGCGCCCGCTCGCGAGCATTGGAAGACCGTCATCGCAGAGAGCACCTCCACGCTGGAAGGTGTATCACTGGTGCACCACAAACTGATCGCGAGTTATCTGAAGGACGCGCGTTCGCAGGTGGAAGTCCACGCAGAAGACGGCACACACTTACAGACACTCGCGCTGCCCGGTGTAGGATCCGCCGGCGGCTTCGGTGGTCGCCGCGAGGACACCGAAACCTTCTACACCTTCACCAACTTCACAACACCCGGCGTCATCTACCGGCTTGACCTGGAGACGATGACCTCCGCGCCCTACCGTGAGCCGAAGTTACTCTTCGATCCTGCAGCATTCACGACCGAGCAGGTCTTCGTGACGTCGAACGACGGCACACAAATCCCGCTCTTCCTGACCTACAGGCGCGACTTGGTGCGCGACGGCAGTAACCCGGCGCTGCTCTACGCCTACGGTGGTTTTAACGTCTCACTTACGCCTGCATTCTCTCCGACGAACATCGCCTGGCTCGAGCGCGGCGGCATCTACGCGCAGGCCTGTCTGCGTGGCGGCGGCGAGTACGGCGAGGCATGGCACGAGGCCGGCACACGCACGAAGAAACAAAATGTCTTCGACGACTTCATCGCCTGCGCGGAGTGGCTGATCGCCGAACGCTACACCTCCACACCAAAGCTCGCCATTCAGGGCGGATCGAACGGCGGCCTGCTCGTCGGCGCCATGCTCACGCAGCGGCCAGACTTGTTCCGCGCAGCGAATGCGGCGGTAGGCGTCATGGACATGCTGCGCTTCGATAAGTTCACCGTGGGCTGGGGATGGAAGCAGGACTACGGCGCGCCCAGCGAAGACGAAGCAGAGTTCCGCGCCATCTACGCCTACTCGCCATTGCACAACCTGCACGCAGGCACCAGCTATCCCGCAACGCTGATCACCACCGCCGACCACGATGACCGCGTCTACCCAGCGCACAGCTTCAAGTTCGCAGCAGCCATGCAAGCCGCACAGGCAGGCGACGCTCCGGTGCTCATCCGTGTAGAGACACGCGCAGGCCACGGCGGAGGCATGCCTGTCCGCAAACGTTTCGAGCTTGCAGCGGACACCTTTGCCTTCTTCCTGCACGAACTCGGTTGCGCCTGACCATCCTGGTGCTGCCACAGGAAACTTGTTGATCTCACCGCACTGTGTGATGTCGGACATGGCGGCGGATGGCCCAGACCGTAGGCCACTCGCCGTCCGCATCGCCCGTCTATTGGGACTGCAGGTACGCCTGCGGGAGATTGACAGATGGCAGACATGGAACAGGTGAAGTTTCCGCGGCAGGGCAGTGACTATACCCCGCTGCCGCGCAGCAAGCAGGACGGCCGCGTCGTCGCACACGCAGTGCAGACGATCAACGCGACGCCGCACGAGGTCTACCAGGTCTACAGTCGCGGTGAGTTGCTGCCCACCTGGCAGGAGGGAGTCATCTCCGTCACGGCCACCGGCGACAACACCTTCCACTGGCTCATCGAAGATCCCGGCACGCGCAAGCAGATGGAGTTCGACTCGGAAGTTCTAGAAGCCGTCCCCGGCGAGCGCCATGTCTCGCGCATCGTGAACGGCCCGCTTGAGAGCACTACCAACACCATCACCTTCGTCGAACACCCCGCAGGCCGCGGCACCATCGTCGCCATGATCAGCGACTTCCGCGTCCCCGGCGGTGTCCTCGCAAACGCCGTAGCAGCCGTCGTCTCACGCAGCCCGGAACAGACCACCATCGAAAACCTTCGCCACCTGAAGGAACTGATCGAAAGCAAAGAGATCCCAACCGTCGAAGGCCAGCCGGCCGGCCCACGCGGCGTCATGGGTAAGTGGAAGCAGTTCCTCATGGGCGAGAACATGCCGACACCCCCGGGCACCAGCGATCGTGCCCGCCCACAGGACATGCCCGAAGAAGCGAGCAGCATCTCTCCCCTGCTGATCGGCGGAGTCGCCGTCGTCGCAGGCGCTGCCGCCTGGTACGGCGTGCGCGCCATGCTGGACGAATAAGTCCCAATCGCAAACGTTAAGAAACCTAACGAATCGAATCAGACGGCGCGCGGCGCCAGGAGCGACACGATGAAGGCAGTTTGCTGGATGGGAACAGGCAAAGTAGAAGTACAAACGGTGGACGACCCGAAGATTCTGAACCCGGGCGACGCCATTCTGCGGATCACACGGACCGCCATATGCGGCAGCGATCTGCACCTCTACGACGGCTACATCCCCACGATGGAATCCGGCGACATCCTCGGACACGAATTCATGGGCATCGTCGAAGAAGTCGGCAGCGAGGTCAAGAAACTGAAGGTTGGCGACCGTGTCGTCGTCCCCTTCACCATCGCCTGCGGCAACTGCTTCAGCTGCAAGAAGGACCTCTGGTCGCTCTGCGATAACAGCAACCCCAACGCCCATGTCGCCGAAGCAATGTACGGCTACGGCGGATCGGCGCTCTTCGGCTATTCGCACATCTACGGTGGTTACGCCGGTGGCCAGGCACAGTACGTTCGCGTGCCCTTCGCAGACGTTGGACCGATCAAGATCGAGAGCGGCATTGAAGATGAAAAAGTACTCTTCCTCTCCGACATCTATCCCACCGGCTACCAGGGCGCAGAGAACGCAAACATCCAGCCCGGCGACAACGTCGCCATCTGGGGCGCTGGTCCCGTAGGCCTTTTTGCAGCAGCCAGCGCGTACATGCTGGGTGCAGGCAACGTCTTCGTCATCGATCGCTTCCCCGAGCGCCTCGCCCTCGCTCGCGACTACTGTGGCGCCACCGTCATCGACTACAGCGACGGCAAGAGCATCGTCGAAGCTCTGCGCGATCTCACAGGCGGCATCGGTCCCGATAGCTGCATCGACGCAGTGGGCATGGAAGCGCACGGCACCGACGTGTCCGCCATGTACGACAAGGTCGAGCAAGGCTTGATGCTCGAAACCGATCGTCCCACCGCACTGCGGCAGATCCTGCAGAGCGTACGAAAGGGCGGCACCGTCTCCATCCCCGGTGTCTACGGCGGAGCGCTCAACAAACTCAACTTCGGCGCAGCCTTCGGCAAGGGCATCACCATGAAGATGGGCCAGACCAACATGCACAAGTACCTCAAGCCACTCCTCGAGCGCGTCGAGCAGGGCCAGATCGATCCCAGCTTCATGATCTCGCACCGCATCGGCATCAACGACGTGCCGGACATGTACAAAATCTGGCGCGACAAGAAAGACCGCGTAACAAAGATCGTCATCGATCCCTTCCGCGAAACCGGCATCGAGAAGCTGCACGTTGCATAACTAGCTCAACAGCAGAAAGGCCCGGCTCAGTGCCGGGCCTTTCTGTGTCTATACCTTCAACCGCCAGATACCGCAGTCCTCATATCCAGTCGTCACATACAAACCATCCGCGTCATGTTCGATGATCGCCTTATCCGCCGCGCGATCCTCATGCGAGTGATGAATCCGGCCACGCCACAACTCCTGAAACTGCGGATGCTCCTCCTGCATCAATCGACGCTGTTCATCATTGACATACAGGATGTCCAGGTCCTGCGGCCGCGTGCGGAACTGCTCCTTCAGCCGATCCAGCAGCCGATCCATCAGCACAATGTCGAACGGGTTGAAGAGGAACAGCAGGCAAGGCCCCGCAGGCATGCGCAATCGCATCGCATCGCCCTCTTCCAGACGCATATGCGGCCCTTCATGCGACGCCTGCCACCGTTCCAGATTGGTTCGCGTAGCCGCAGCCAACGCAGGATGCAATTCCACACCAACGATGCGCCGAAACGGATACTCCGCCGCCAGCAGCATCGCACGCCCCTTCCCCGCACCGATATCGACAAACGCCGTGCGATCCACCGGATGCACCGCCAGCGGCAACCAGCGATCCATCAGCTTGCGAAACAGCGAAGGCGCAACACCGTGATACGCGGTGATATGGCGGTCATGGCGATGACCGGTCGCCAGGTCTTCGCCAGGGATCAGCGAACCTGTATCCGTACCGTGCAGTTGATCGAAGGGATGGACCGGCGCTGGTCCGCGGCGTTGACGTCGGCGTGCGGGAATCATGCGTAACGCGAGTCTATCGGATCGCTCGCCGTAACATCCGATCGCGCCGGTGGAGACCCGTGATCAGACGTAAGGTTTTCGTCCGAATCCGGAACAACCGGTCACCGGGATTGGTGAAGAAAAAGGGCGCCGCTCTCGCGACGCCCTTCGTTAAATCGCTTGCGCAAAAGTACTAGTCGCGCTCGCGTTCGTTCTCGTAGTCGCCGCGGCCGCGTACTGCGCCCTCGTCGGCATTTGCAGCGGCTGCTGCGTGTGCTCCCGGAACGTAGTTGGGATCATCGCTCTTCACGGTGACCTTGACGTGCGCGGACACTTCGCGGAACAGCTTGACCGGCACGTGGAACTCGCCGATTGCCTTCAGCGGCTCGTCCAGTGCGATCTTGCGGCGGTCGATCTCATAGCCCTGCTTGGCCAGCTCTGCCGCGATGTCCTGCGACGTAACCGAACCGAACAGAACGTCGTTCGCGCCCACCTTACGCTCAAAGGTGACCTCAACATTGCTCAGCTTCTCAGCCTGCTCCGTTGCAGCGGTCTTGTCCTTTACAGCCTTGCGGACTGCGGACTCCTTCATCTGCACGATGACAGCCTTGTTGGCAACGGTGGCTTCAATCGCCAGACGCTGCGGCAGCAGGTAGTTGCGGCCGTAGCCGGTCGCAACCTTAACGACGTCGCCGCGGTGACCCAGCTTCTCGACGTCTTCCTTCAGAATGACTTCCATGTTCTATCTCCAGTTTCGCCTGCGCGGCGAAGAATCTTTCCAGGGCTCTAAGCCCTGAAGGGCTTAGTACTTCGCGGCGAAGGGCAGCAGGGCGATGTTGCGCGACTGCTTGATAGCCTGCGACAGCTGACGCTGGTGCGTGGTGCAGACACCGGTCAAACGGCGCGGCGTGATCTTGCCACGCTCGGCCACAAAGCCCTGAAGCAGACGGACGTCGCGGTAGCTGATCGCATCGATCTTCTCAACGCAGAACTTGCAGACCTTCTTGCGACGGAAGAACTTACGGCCGCCAGGGCCGCCCGACGGACGCGGAGGACGCGGGCCGGAGTTGTTGCCCTGATAGCCGCCGCCGGTGCTGGGTGCCGCCGGTGCGGAAGGAGTGGTGCTCGGGGTGCTGGTTTCGTCAGCCATGTTGCCTGATCCTTTCGAGTGGTTCGGCGAAGTCTTGCTCCGGGATTGCATCGAATCCCATGGTCATCTGGAAGCAGACCCTCGCGGGTGCGGATTTCTTGTAAGCCGGCACGCTGCCGCACTTACACAACGTCGTAATTCGACTCAGTCGATTTACGCGGTGACGGGAGCGGCTTCCGGCTCGGTAGCAGCAACCGGCTCGGCTGCAGCAACGGGCTCAGCAGCTACGGGCTCAGCAGCAACCGGTGCGGGTGCAGGCGGTGCAACAGGAGCGGGTGCCTGCTGTGCAGAGACCTTGACCTTCTTGTCGCGCAGTGCCTTCACCTTGGCCAGGCGCTTGTTCTCTTCGTCCGTGCGGACGGTGATGAACTTGATCACCTGTTCCGTAACACGCAGGCGGCGCTCCAGCTCAGCGATCAGCGGACCGTCAGCGGATACGTGCAGCAGGATGTAGATACCGTCCTGGAACTTGCGGACGATGTAAGCCAGGCGGCGACGGCCGAGCTTCTCGATGTTGGTCACTTCGCCACCACCGTTGGTCACAACGGTGTTGAAGCCTTCGATCAGCTTCTCGAGATCGGCCTCTTCGAGGTCCGGACGAACGATGTACATCACTTCATAAGTACGGTTCATGTGTTTCTCTTTCTGCGGGCTCTCGCTCGCACCCTCGCATTGGAAGGTTTGGAAGATACAGTTTCTGTTACTGGTTTCTCGCTTTTCGATTCGTGGTGCACAACGGAACTAGAAACTATGAAACCAAAAACTACGAAACATCTTTCCGGTTGAACTGGTTCATCGCCACTGCAATGCCCTGCCCCACCACCACCTCAACCGCTTTCGTTACGCGATCGAGTACTTCATCCAGCACCGCGAGTTCGGTCTTGCGCAGCGGGGTCAGTAAGTAATCCTTACCACCCGCCTTGATCTCGCGGCCGTCCGGCAGTGCTGGTTTCCCGACACCAATCCGGACGCGAATCCAATCTTCCGTTCCAAGCACCCCGGTGATCGACTTCACACCGTTGTGCCCGTTGCTGCTGCCATTCGGCCGCAACCGAAACTCGCCGAGGGGGAAGGCCAGTTCGTCATACAGCACGATCAGGTCCCGCTTTGGATCGAGTTCGTATTCCTGAACCAGCGGCGCAACCGACAGTCCGCTCAGGTTCATAAAAGTCTCAGGCTTCACCAGCAGGCACTCTTCGCCCGCGATGACCACCTTGCCGGTAAGTGCCCGGCTGCGGCGGTTTGCCACAACCGCACCGCGATCCTCCGCGATACGGTCGATAGCAAGAAAGCCCGCGTTATGCGGTGTGAAGGTGTACTCCGGGCCAGGGTTTCCAAGGCCGACGATCAGCTTCACGGTCGCTACGCTCCCAATGTTTCCTCGTCTCCGGTTCGGGTTCCCAGTGTCTGCGGGCGAGCCCACAAGAAACTGGAAACCAGAAACCAGAAACTCAATCATTTACTTCTTCGCAGGTGCAGCAGGAGCAGCAGCAGCTTCCGGCTTGCCCTTACCCTTGGTTACTTCGGGTTCGGCAACGACAGGAGCAGCGACAACTTCCTCTTCCTTGATGATGGTCACGTGTGCAACCAGTGCCGTCTCTTCCGCGAGGAACTTGACCGAACCGGTGTGCGGCAGGTCCGAAACGTGGATCGCGCCGTGCAGCTCCAGGTTCGTAACATCGATGTCGATGTGCGAAGGGATATCGCCCGGGAAGCACTCGACTTCGATCTCACGCAGAACCTGATCCAGGACGCCGCCACCCATCTTCACGCCGACCGGGATACCGCTCAGCATGACCGGCACGGAGACCTTCATCGTCTTGTCCATCGCGATGCGCTTCAGATCGATGTGCAGCAGCTTGCCCTTGATCGGCTCATACTGCCAGTCCACGATCATGGCCTTCGCGCCTGCACCGTTCTCAATGTTCAGATCGAAAATCGTGTTGTGGCCCGACTCCGAGTGAAGGATCTTCAGGATCGACTTCGGATCGACCGTGATCGCCTGCGACTCAATGCCTGCGCCGTAAATCACTGCGGGGATCAGACCGGAGACGCGAACGCGACGTGCTGCGTTCTTGTTGAACTTACCGCTGCGGAGTGTTGCCTTGACTGCTTCTGTGGTGTTTGCCATGTTGTCCTTTCGGGCACGAAGTTTCGCTTCGCTCCCTTTGCGGCGGTTGGGCCGCGGGTTATTGATTCACTCACATCGGGCGACGACTGCTTACCCGACAACTTCACTTAGGAGAAGAGCGAACTTACACTCGTCTCCATGTGGATGCTTTCAATTGCGCGGCCCAGAAGGCCGGCAACGGAGAGCACCTTGATCTTGTCCAGCGCCGCGGCCTCAGGCTGCAGCGGGATGGTATTTGTAACAACCAGCTCCTTCAATGGGCTGGCGGCAATGCGCTCGATCGCCGGACCGGAGAGCACAGCGTGCGAAGCGCAGGCATACACATCGGTCGCACCGTTCTTGAGCAACGCCTCTGCCGTCTTGGTCAGCGTTCCAGCCGTATCGACAATGTCGTCGAGGATGATGCAGGTACGGTCCTTCACATCGCCAATCACGTGCATCACTTCGGTGACATTGATATCCGTGCGGCGCTTGTCGACGATCGCCAGTGGCACGCCGAGCTTCTGCGCAAAGAAGCGTGCACGCTCCACGCCGCCCGCATCCGGACTCACAACCGTCAGGTTCGGCAGGTTCAGATCGCGGAAGTAGCCGACCAGCACAGGCGATGCGAACAGGTGATCCACCGGGATATTAAAGAAACCCTGGATCTGTGCCGCGTGTAGATCGACCAGCAGTGCTCGGTTCGCGCCGGCGGCCTGCAGCAGGTCTGCAACCAGCTTCGACGTAATGGCAACGCGCGGACGATCTTTACGGTCCTGGCGGGCGTAGCCATAGTACGGAATAACGACGGTAATACGTCCGGCAGAGGCGCGCTTCAGCGCGTCGATCATGATCAGCAGCTCCATGATGTGCCGATCAACCGGAAAGCTTGTGGGCTGCACGAGGAACACATCGGCGCCGCGAACATTCTCCAGCAACTGGAAGTGGATCTCACCGTCCGAAAACGCGATCAGCTTCGTCTGACCAAGCGGCACACCCAGGAACTGGCAGACCTCTTCGGCAAGCGCGCGATTCGCGGAACCGCAGAAGATCTTGAAACGGCGATCGTCCGCCAGGCGGCTGGATCGCTTGCCCGCAGGTGCAGCAGCGGGCTGCTTGACACGATCGGTAGCGGTCAACTGCGCGCGGTCCGATGTGGCAACGGTAACGGTCTGATTTTCGGGAGTGGTGGGAGCGACGGGTGCCATCGTGTTTTGAGCGGTCATGCGGTGCGAGCCTCCAAGCCGGTTAGCGTTGGTTGGGTTCTGCCGGATTGTCCTGTCTCTGCTCCCTTCCTCGACGAACCCACAGGATTACCTGCGGGCCTCTTCGCCACGTGGGGGAACGTCGACGCATCATGGCTGGGCGACTAGGATTCGAACCTAGACAAAGTGCTTCAAAGGCACTGGACCTACCATTAGTCGATCGCCCAAAGATCATTCCGGGTCGTTCACCCGGAAGAGCTCTGCCGCAACCAGTGTACTAAGGACACAGCTGCAGCCCGCGGCCAATTTTCGTTTTCGCAACCGGCATGTGCCAGTTCCCTAAACGAAGAGACCGCCCCAGTACGCCTTGCGCGATAGCGTGGTCGTCACAAACGACCGCACACCCAACGCCTGCGCGCGTGCCTGGGCCGCTTCAGCGGCAGCAGTTGATCCATAAAGACCAAACAAGGAAGACCCGGAACCCGAAAGAGATGCCGTAAAGGCACGCTCCTCCCGCGGAAGGACCTCATCGCCCTGTAGGGCATGCAGAATGTCTCGCAAAAAGGGATGCTGCGAAAAGACGACCTCTTGAAAGTCGTTTTCCATCCCGGTACGGACAAGCGCAGGAAGAGGATTCCCGGCCAGGCTCCCAGATTCGTGCGGGACAGAATCCCCTGCATCGAGTGCCCCGGAAGCACCGGAGGCGCCGATCTCGCTCGCCGGACCCGTTGGGGCAAAGGCTGACGCGTAGACGCGGCTCAACTCATCAAGTCTACCCTGCGCGGCCTGCGGGGTCAATGAACTCACCCGCTCGTCCCACGCGCGAAACGCCAGCGGCGTCGACGATCCCACACCCGGCGCCACCACCACGCATGGCGTCTCCGGGATATCCGGATAAGGCATCACCAGCTCGCCCCGGTTATGCCCATAGACCGTCCCTCCCACCAGGAACAGCGGCACATCCGACCCAATCCGCTCCGCCAGCGCAAACCGCTGCGCTCCCGGCAGCGCAATACCCAACTGCCGCTCCAGACCCAGCAGCGCCGCCGCAGCATTCGCAGACCCCGCGCCCAGCCCGCCCTGCATCGGCAGATGTTTCCGCAGAAAGATCTTCACGTGCGCCGTCACATCCATCGCCTGTAACGCAGCTTCCACAATCCGATAGACCGTGTTCCGCCCGTCCACCGGCACCCGGGGATCGCTGCACTGCAGATGGATCTCCGTCATCCGAGCGCGCTCCGCCTCCACCGTCAGCTCATCGAACAGCCCGATCGTCTGGTAAAGCGTGTGCAGATGATGGAATCCGTCCGCGCGCGGCGGCCCAATCCTCAAACCCAGGTTGATCTTCGCAAACGAGCGAACAGCAGTGACAGTCGGCATACCCCTCTGAGTCTAAAGCGACTGCGTTTCCAGCGACGACACGCCCAAAAGCGGCACCGCTGCGCAACTTGACGTTACCTTTTGAATACCTCGTAACCGTTTTCCTCCGTCGCCATGCCTACGCTGAAGACACAAGCCGAAACCCGGAAGAAATCGGGATCAGACCGCCTGCGGTTTGCGTATTGGCCGGCAGACGTCCCATGAAGCTCATCCCCTGTACCCACGCCCGCACCGCGGTGTCGCGCCTCCGACTCGTCGCGGCCGCTCTTGCCCTGCTGTGCCTCCCCGCCTTCACCCACGCGCAGGACGCCGCAAAGTCCCAGACCGGTGCCGCCGCCGGCCGCACGCCCACCTCACCACGCCAGGCGCATGGCGCAAATCTAACGGCCAACGTCCCCAAACTCGATCGCGATGCCTCGCTCAACGACTTCGACGGCATGGAACCCTCCGCCTGGGTGAAAGAGCACATGACCCGCGTCGGCAACTTCATCCAGAACAGCCCCATCGACAACGCCCAGCCCACAGAACGCACCGACGTCTGGCTCGGCCGCACCGCCACCACCTTCTTCGCAATCTTCGTCTGTTACGACCACCACCCCGAGACCATCCGGGGCCACCTCGCCCGCCGCGAGAACATCGACGCAGACGACTCCGTCGGCATCCTCCTCGACCCCCTGGAAGACCGTCGCCGCGGCGTCCTCTTCCAGGTCAATCCCGCAGGCGTGCAGGAAGATTCCAACTGGGTCGAGCCCGGCAATACCGACAACAGCTACGACCAGGTCTGGGACAGCGCCGCACGCCGCACCTCCAAGGGCTGGCTCGCCATGATCGCCATCCCCTTCCGCAGCCTCCGCTCCCGCGCCAATGCACCCGAGTGGGGCGTGGTCCTGCGCCGCGACCTGCCACGCAACAGCGAAACCGACTACTGGCCGCGCGTCACCCAATCCATCAGCGGAACGCTCACGCAGGAAGGCGCGCTCCTCGGCATGCAGGGCGCCAGCTCTCACAACATCCAGCTCAACCCCTACGGCATCGCCCACCGCATCAAGGAACTCAACACCGACGACGCCAACAACCCCTACTTCAGCAATCGCAACCTCAGCGGCACCGCCGGCGGCGACATCAAGGCCGTCGTCAAAGACACCATCGTCCTCGACGGCACCATCAATCCTGACTTCAGCCAGATCGAAAGCGACCAGCCGCAGTTCCGCGTCAATCAGCGCTATGCCCTCTACTACCCCGAGCTGCGGCCCTTCTTCCTCGAGAACAGCAGCTACTTCGACGCGCCCATCACCCTGCTCTACACCCGCACCATCGGCAACCCCGAGTTCGGCGCACGCGCCACCGGCAAGATCGGCCACACCAACGTCGGCTTCCTCGCCATTGACGATCGCGATCCCGGCACCTTCGTCGCACAGGACGATCCCCTCTTCCACAGGCGAGCCGTAACCGTCGCAGCACGCGTCTCACAAGACCTCGGCAGCCAGTCCAGCCTCGGAGCCATGTACGTCCAACGCACGCTCGCCGGCAAAGCCAACCGAGTCGGCGGCATCGACTTCCGCTGGCAGATGGGCCATCACTGGTCCCTCACCGGCATGGCCGTCGCCAGCAGCACCCACCAGCAGGACGGCACCTACTCCGCCGGCCCGGCCGAGCGCATGCAGATCATGCGCCTCGGACACAGCTTCTTCTTCCAATCCAACTACCGCGACTTCAGCCAGGGCTTCGAAACAGACCCCGGCTTCGTCTCCATCCCGCAGGTCCGGCAGTCCAGCACCCAGGCTAACTATCAGTGGTATCCCACATCCCCATGGGCCAAGCGCTTCGGCCTGCAAACCTACGGTGTCGAGACGAATCTCCGCGTCGCCTTCAACCGCAGCGGCCAGCGAGTCTTCCACTACACCAGTGACGATTTCTTCGTCGCGTTTGCGCACAACACCGTCTTCGCGCCCATCTTCAACGGCAACAGCGACACCCTCGGCCCCAACGACTTCGCAGCCCTCACCCGCCGCACCAACTTCGCCGAAAACAAGATCGGCTTCGTCTTCAGGTCCGCGCCCCTGCCGCAGTTCTCCGTCAACCTGCAGGCCTTCCACGGCGCCACTGTCAACTACAACCCCGTAGGCACAGCGCCGCCCACACTGCTCACCGACGACACCGTGAACGCAACCCTCACCCTGCAACCCATCAGCTCGCTTACCGTCGACAACATCTACCTGCTCGACCGCGCACTCGACGCGCAAAGCCACGTCCACGTCTACGAAAGCCAGACCTTCCGCACCAAGATCAACTACCAGTTCACCCGGTCCTTCAGCCTGCGCGCCATCGTCCAGTACGACTCCGTAGGCCGCAACCCGCTCGTCAGCTCCCTCGAACGCACCAAGCAGGTCGGCACGCAGGTACTCTTCACCTGGCTGCCCCACCCCGGCACAGCCATCTACGCGGGCTACAACAGCGACCTGCAAAACCTCAGCCGCGCCCTCTGCACACGACTCCCCAACGGCCGCTGCGATACCGACCAGACCATCATGCCGCGCGCACCCCAATACCTGAACGACGGCCGCGAATTCTTCGTAAAGGCAAGCTACCTGCTGCGCTTCTAATCGGCGCACAACTCTCCGCGAAGCCCATCCTCCCGCAGCGAAGAGATTCTCACCCTTAAACCTTGTCATCCCGCAGCAAAGCGGAGGGATCTGCATGTCTGCTGGCCCACCCCAACCGATGTCAGGGGGCAAACATGCAACAGTGTTCGCGATCCGCGCGACCAGCCCAACGCTGAAGTCTCCAACAAGACAAAACGCGATCCATCACCAAAGCCAGCCAACCCCGACAACCCGACAAAAACAATCCCGAACCATAGCCCCGCGTCCCCGCACACCGCATCTCACGTCATCAGGAGATACGCACCATGAAAGCTTTTCCCTGGTTGTTAGCAGGTCTTACCATCGGCGCGGCCGCCGCTGTCATCGCTGTTCTGAATGAGTCCGCACCCGCATACGCCGACGGAGACGTAGAGCGCGCCGCCAACAAGGCAGGCGCATGGGGCGCCAAGCAGCGCGTAACCGGCACCGGCGGAAGCCTGCTCGGCTCAGCCAAGCAGAAGATCGGCGAAGCCACCGGCAACTATGACCTCGCCGACGAAGGCGCAGGCGATCAGCTCGTAGGTCACGTCAAGGACGCAGCCGGCAAGGTAGCCAGCGGCGTAAGCGATGTGCTGAAGGACATCAACCGCTCGTAAGTTTGCCGCGTGCCAGCAGCAAGACGGAGGAGCAGGGGCCTTCAGGCCCCTGAATGAACCAACGTTTCGACGGGGCTTTAGCCTCGGGTTCCTCCCGGTGCAGCGATACGATCCCGGTGCCCCATTCTTTCGCAGGCTTTACCGCGAAAGGGTGGGGTATTCGCGCGTAGGCGCGAACACTTACTTCACAACCACCTTCGCGCCCTCTTCCTTCACAATCGCCTCACCGCTCGCCGGCTTCACCACCACATCCTGCATCGTCACCTCCGCATTGCGGATCTGCAGCCCCTTCTCGCCGCTGATGCTGATCTTCGTCAGCGTCAGGTTCTGGATCGGGTACTCGGGAATACCGATGATGATGGCGTCCTTAGCCCCCGTAGCCGTAATGTTCTCGAGCGAAATGTCATGGAAGCGTGGCGTGTGCGCGTCGACAGCCTTCGCCGTATCCGTACCGGCAGCAGGCCACTTTGGGTAATACTCGGTGATCTGGATCGGCTGGCCCACACCCGTCATCTGGATGTTCTTGTAGTGCAGATCATGGATGTCGTTGCCGCGGGTGCGATTGCTCTTGATCCGCACGCCCGCATCGGTATTCTCCATCACGATATTTTCAACTCGCACATCGCTGATGCCGCCCGCGAGTTCGCTGCCGACCGACAGACCATGGCCATGACGAAAGATGCTGTCGTGGATATAGACATGCTCCACCGGCCCGATCTTCGGGTCACGTTCCACCAGTCCGCTCTTGAGAGCAATGTCGTCATCACCGGTATCGATGTCGACATACGAGATCTCAATGTTCTTCGACGAGAACGGATCGATACCATCCGTGTTCGGCCCCGTCTTCGCCGGATTCCGAATGATCGTGTGATCGATCTTGATGCCGTCGCAAAAGAAGAACGTCAGGTTGTACATCGGTGAGTTCTGCAGCGTGATGTGGTCGAACGTCAGGTGCTGCGACTCCGTGATGTCGACCAGCATCGGCCGCGGGTAACCGCCGCTGCCACTCGTGTCATTCGGCACGCGATGCGTCCGCGCCATCTCCCAGAAAATATCGCCGGAGCCGTCGATGATGCCGCCCTCCGTCTTCCCGCCCGTAACCCGCAGGTTGCTGACGTGGTCCGCGTGCAGCAGCGCAACACGCCGCCACTTCGCGTCTTCACGCAATGGGTAGTCGTCGATATCCCGCGAACCCAGCAGCGTCGCGCCCTTGTCGATCTCGAGTGTCAGGTCGCTGCGCAGTGTCAGCGGTCCGGAGAGGAAGGTCCCGCCCTTCAGGATCACCGTCCCATGCTTGGGCGCACAGATCTCGATCGCCTTCTGAATGGCGGCCGTGTCCTTCGTCTTGCCATCGGCCTTCGCACCGTAAGCATGGGGATCACACACAGTTTGCGCGGCGACGGGAAGAGCAAATGAAACGGCGGCGAAAGCGGCGAGGACAACAGACTTCATCTTCATCATGCTCCAGACGATTCCGCTCCATCATAGCTGCCGCGTGCTTCCTGGCCCTGCAACAGCCAGACGCAGAAAAGCCCCCGCGCCTTGGCACGAGGGCTCACTTCCGTCGGTAAGTCGTTACGGCTGCGTCGGCTTTTTCGCAGAACCCGGCGACATCTCTGGCGTTGCACCCGGCATGCGGTCCCGATCCTGCGCCCAGTTGCTTAACAGGGAACGCACCACCACATCACCCACTCGGTACGCCGAATCCAGTGACGGCAGAAACGCACCGTACTTCGTGATCTTCGTCTCCGCCAGGCTCTCCGCGGCAGACAGGCCTTGGCGCTGCTGGTCATAGTTGCTCGCCGTGCGCAGGATCAGCACGCGCTTCGCATCCACCTTGCCCGCACGCTCCAGCCACGTCAGCGACTGCATCGTGCCGGTATCTTCCATGCCGCAGATTGCGTACGTACCCGCGCCGTTCGTCTGGTACTTCACCCAGTCGCGCGCCCACTGATTCAGCATCTTGCCATGCCAGAAGGTACCGGCCGACAGGTTATCGCCGCGCAGAACAAACGGCGGACGCTTCGCATTCTCGCCGGCAAAGTCCTGGCGACGCTCGCGGATCTCCGCCGTGTCCGGCAGCTTCACATTGCGGGTCAAACCATACGCCCAGTCGACCAGCCCCGTATTCAGGTGAAAGACAATACCGTTCTCGTCGGTGCGCGGCTCTTCGTACGGCGTGCTCTTACGAAGAGGAACATACCCCGTCTTCCAGTCCTTCGGAGCCTCGCGCGGATCGATCTCATGCGCAATGTCGCCGTCCACAATCCAGTCCGACCACACCGCCGATCCAAGCGATCCCACCTGCGGATCGATCCCGCCGATACCGGCAACCAGCCAATACGCATGCGTCAGATCGAAGCGGGGATCGGTGCCCAGCGCCATCACCGTTGCGGCAGCGCGAGCGGTACCAACACCGGTCACAATCCCTAGCACGCCATCGTCGTTCATCAGGGCATCGTGATACGCGGCAGGCAGGGCGAACCGCTTTGTCAGGTGCTCGCCCTCAACCCAGTGCTGGAACTCGCCGGGCATGTCACCGGTGTCGTTGCCCACCTCGAACATGGCCACCACGACCACCTTCACGGGGATCTTCGCAGGGGTCTGTGCGGCGGACGAGACAAACGGAGACGCGAGGGCCGCGGCAAGCAGCAAAAGAGAAAATGAGCGCATACCTCATGCTACCGCGTACCGTGCGAGCGAAGACAACCAGTAAGCCTTAGGCCTGTGCGAACGGCTCGCTGTACAGACCGTCGACCAGCTTCCGCGTGATGCCATAGCAGTCACACGCCGCCTCGGTAAGAGCCGGCCGGTCAACGATCTTTACCAGGCCGCGCCGATAGCCGATCATGCCCGAACGCTGCAACGTACCGGCCACCAGTGCAACGGTGGTACGGCGCGTTCCCAGCATCTGGGAGATGGCCTCCTGCGTCAGGCAAACCGTCTCGCTGTTCACGCGATCGGCGGCCGTCAGCAGCCAGCGCGCCAACCGCTCCGATGCCTGGTGCAGCTTGTTACAGCCGGCAATCTGATCCACCATCAGCATCTGCAACTGCAGCGCTTCAAGGATCCGGGAACGAAACTCTTCTGAATCAAGGAACAGCCGACGCAGGTCCGCGACGGCAACACGAAGTCCACCGCCGGCAACCTGCATAAAGCATTGCGAAAGTGGCGGTCGCGGTCCCAGCAGGGCGTGACCACCCGCGATACTCTCCGCGCCGATCATGCCGACCTCGGCAGAGCTGCCATCAGAGACGCTGACCACCACGGAGGCAACGCCGCCGGTAAGGAAATAGGCATACTGGCATGGCTCGCCAGAGGCATAGAGTACGGTGCCTTGCGGCAGATCCACGGTCCGCGCAAGTGCGAGGAGTTGTTTCCGCAGATCTGGCGAAAGTGCTTCAATCAAAACATTCGAACGCGCGGGCATCTGTCTGTCCTTGGGCCCCCGGGAACAAAGAACATGATGTCCGGTCCATTCCCAGTAACTCCCTGAGGATAGGACGGTTCATGTGTCTCCTGTACTTGCGGAAACTGTCTCCACGCGAATGTACGTTGCAACGCTATAGGGTTTCTGCCGCCTATCAGACATTCGCGCAACACGCAGAGATATGTTTGTCTCCACTGATGAAAAAAGCAACCGCGTTGTTGGCGCGGCCCGATCTCATCGGTGCAGGTTATCCAGTGAGCGCTTCGTCACCGCGTAGCATTCGCATGCCAGGCTGGTCAGTAGCGACCGGTCCAGGATCTTCACAACACCGCGGCGGTATTGGATCGCACCCTTATCTTGCAACTGGCCCGCCACCAGTACGACCGTACTGCGCTGCGTACCCAGCATCTCTGCCAGGAACTCCTGCGTCAGCCCCAGCGTCTCGCTCTCAATGCGATCCGCAACCATCAATATCCACCGCGCCAGGCGCGACTGCGCATCATGCAGCTTGTTACATGCGCCCGTCTGCGACGCGATCACCATCTGTTCCTGCACATACGACAGTACGATCCTGCGAAACTCGGGGACAGCCTCAAAGCAGTTGCGTGCAGCGGCTAGCGGCATGCGGTATCCCATACCCGCGATCTGCATAAAACACTCCACCTGCATCAACGCCGGCCCCAGCAGAGCGCTCGCTCCCACGATGCCTTCCTTGCCGCACATCCCCACCTCGGCAGAGCCACCATCGTTCATCGCAACCACTGCAGACGTCAGCCCGCCGGTCAGAAAGTAGAGATACTCCGGAATCTCCTGCGAACGAAACAGCGACGTACGGATCGGGAGATCAAGAAACGTAGCCGACGCCATCACCCGGTCGCGAATCTCCGCGGGCAGCTTGTCCATGAGAATATTGCCAATCGTCGAACTCATCGCTGTGAAGAAACTCCTTCCGACTACTCCTGAACGTCAGGTAGGCCACCCCGCGCAGACACCGCGCGGAAGCCAACAGACAAACAGATGACAGTTTGGGAAAAGAGGAAAGCTGGTAGCGAAGAGTTTTTGCGTCCAGCCTTACTGGTACAGCCGTTCGGTGATCTGCCGTGTGATGTCATAGCAGGTGCAGGCAGCTTCCGTCAGTCCGGCACGATTCGTAATTTTGACCATGCCCCGCCGGTAGTCGATCAAACCCGCACGCTGCAAAACGCCCGCCACCAACGCGACCGTTGTCCTCTGCGAACCCAGCATCTGCGCCAGATACTCCTGCGTCAGCCCAAGTGTATCGCTACCGGAACGGTCCGCAGCCGTCAGCAGCCAGCGCGAGAGCCGCGCCTCCGCCTCGTGCAGCTTGTTACACGCTGAGATCTGGCCGGAGATATTGATCTGGCTCTGCTGAAACTCTAGCACTCGGGTCCGGAACTCCTCATGGTCGTGGAACAGCACTTCCATCGCCTTCAACGGAACGCGAAGACCCGCGCCGGCAATCTGTACGATCGCATCCACAGCACTCGGTGCAGGTCCCAGCAGCGCATCGCCGCCCACCATGCCCTCGCGGCCAATCATCCCAACCTCAGCCGATCCACCCTCCGACATATGCACGACAAGCGACACCGCTCCGCGCAACAGAAAGTAGATATGGGTAGGTGTCTCATGCAAACGGTGGAGATGAATGCGCGCCGGCAAATCAACCGGCCGGGACGATGCAAGAATTAATTTCTGGACTGGTTCGGATAATTTATCAAGCAGACGATTACCTGTGACAGCCAAAGCACTTCCTCGCATCATGCCGCAAGGGAACGCATTGCGCTCAACACGGCATGACACCACCGGTTGATCCGAGCGATGCTCTTACACCTTAGTAGTGGCGAAGGACTTTAAGAGTTGTTCAGCCGACACAACTTCAACATACTGTGCTTCACGCAGTACTCATGTTCCAGTGTGTTCAGAAGGCGACAGACCGACCTTCTAACATCGGCCTACCTACAACCTTCAAGCCGCCACTAGACGCCCTTCTTCTGCGGCTCCCACACAAACTTATGCACCTGCAGCGACAGCCGCGCGGGCAGCCCGTCCGCCAGCATCCAGTCCACCAGCACGCGCCCATCCAGCTCCATATTGTCCGCCGTCCGCAGGATCGAAGGTGCCTTCAAAAACGCCGGCGACAACAAAATATGCCCCAGCGTTCCATCCGCAATCTTCCCCGCCAGATGCTCCCGGATAAAGTCCCGCGCAAACTCGTAATCCACGCGATCACGCAGCACAAACTTCACCTCGTCACGCACCGTCAGCGTATCCAGGTTCGACATCCGAAACGACCCGAAAGCGCTCCCGCTCCCCGGACACTTCACATCCACAATCTTGTGCACAGCCTTCGGCACATCGCCCAGCGGACGCTCGCCGCTCGTCTCCATCATCAGCGTGTACTTCGTCGCCTCATCCGCCAGCAGACGATCCATCAGCGGCAGCAGCTCACGCTCATGCAACATCGGCTCACCGCCCGTGAACTCGATCAGCGGACACGGCGCCAGCGCTTCGATCTGCGCCACCACCTCGTCCTCCGTAAACGGCTTGCCACCCGTAAACGTGTACTCCGAGTCGCACCACGCGCAACGCAGATTGCACCCCGCAAAGCGCACAAAGATACACGGGACGCCCGTAAACGACGACTCACCCTGCACCGATTTGTAAAGTTCTATCAGGCGCATCCGCTTACTCGTAGTACGTCGCCTGGCTCGTGTCCGTCTCGAAGATCGTGCTCTGCTTCACGCGCACACGGCCCTTCGTGATCTCGGTCAGCCGCGAGTTCGTCTCGTCGAAGAAGTACTTCGCCAGGTTCTCCGCCGACGGGTTCACCACGTCGAACGGCGCCAGCTCATTGATCATGTGGTGGTCCAGGTAATTCACCACCGGCTTCAGGATGTCTTTCAACACCTTGAAGTCCAGCAGCAGACCATTGCTCTCCAGCTCCGCACCCGCCAGCGTCACCAGCACGCGATAGTTGTGGCCGTGCGGGTTCTCGCACTTGCCGTAGTATTCGCGAAGAAAATGGCCGGATGAAAAGTGGGCCTCAACAGTAACTTCGTACATGATCTGTCCTGATGGATGCGCGTCGCCGCGGCAATGATTCGTGTGTTGTAAGTGTACCGGCCCAGCGCAGCGTGACCGTTCGGCTCTATCCGCGGCCGGAGTTCGGCGGTTCCGGAGGATTCATCTGAGCCCGGCGGCGGCGCTCAAACTCGCGGTGCACACCCGCCTGCCCGCCCGGTGTACGGCGGTCCGCCTGCTCAAACATCGACTGCAGCACGCCCAGCAGCGCCACCACAAGACCGATCAGCAACAGCACGATCCCGATCGTGCGCCAAAGGCTCGCCTCCGAAGGCGCACCCGGCTCATGCGCCAGACCAGTCACCGCCACCACGTAAGAGATCGTGGCAAACAGAACCAGAGTACCGGCGAGTATGTAGAGATTGCGGCTCAGCATGTCGGTTACGCGGCGGCAGCGCCGTTGTCGCCCATCGAATGCGCCCAGCCCTTGACCGTAGCAACCGATGGTAGCAGGAAGAAGATCGCCGTAAACACCAGCGTCGAAGCCAGGTCATTGCGGTAGAACGGCAGCGCCGCAACGTAGCACTGGGTCAGACCGGCTGCCGTGTGGTCATACATATTGCCGTTGAGCCACACCATGCCATTGCTCAGCAGGAAGAAGCTCGTCGAAGACGCCAGCGCAGCCACACCCACACGCAAAATTGTCTTGCGCTGCAACAGGGCAGACGCACCTAGGCACACAGCCGCATACCAGAGCCACGTCACAACATAGCCAGCGATGTGGAACGGATACCCGTACGCATAGACCGTCAGCCACCAATCCGTCGCCGCCAGTGCCGCCACGGCGACCAGCGCCATGGCCCGGTTCCGGCCGCGAAGGCTTGCGCCGAAGTAAAGCAGACCTGCGCCTACGCACGTCACGTTGCCGCCGGTGGTATGCAGCAGATGCGGCAACACGCGGCTGAGGACGGCGATAAGGAGCACGAGGAATGCCATACACATATTCTCCCACGCGGGCTCCAGGCTGCGGCGGCCTTATTTAGACGATCCGCCCGTGACCAGCCCGATTAGTGCGCGCCCTTCTGCTCGACGCCACCGAAATACGCCTCCTGCACCCGGCGATTCGCGTCCACCCACGCCTCCGCCGACAGCGGGGGCTCGCTCGAATGCATCCCCAGCACGTCATACCGGAACCGCAGATCGCTGAACGAAACATTTCGCAGAGCCGCCTCAGCCGGCGTCGGCGACAGTTCCGGATGCGTGTCGCCCACCGTCCCCGTATCCACCACCAGCGGAAACCTCGACCAGTCCAGGTAGATCTCGCCCAGCCAGCTTTGCTTCGCCGCCAGCGTTGCCAGCGTCACCTGCGGTTTGGCATAGATCTGCTGCGGATCCGTCTCGAACAGGTTCATCCGTGTGTCCACGGTGCCGCTCTGGAAGTTCTGCGGCGTCTCCACCACCACGTGCCACCGATAAGGATCAATGGGATAGGGATTCAACGACCGTCGCAGGATCCGCCCACCGCGAAACTCCTGCGCATCCACCACGGTGGCCGCGTCGCCCTGCTGAAGACTGCGGTAGAACCACAGCCCCGCCATCAGCACCAGCGCAACCGCTGACAGTGCCCTGCCCTGGTATCGCGGCCGCCGGATCCCCATCTCGCGATGCACCAGCGAGAACAGAAACGGCACCACCAGCGCCATCGAAAGCACCAGCAGCAGTAGCGGCTCCACAATGAAGACCAGGTCGCCCGAGTACCAGCGGGGATTAAACGGCGCAAACGGCCGAACGCCGTAGTTGTTCGTCCAGTCCAGCAGCAGGTGGCTTAACAGTGCCAGCAACGCCATGAAAAACAGCGCAGGCCAGCGTACCGGCGCCGGCTCCTCGACAGACCGCCGCTTCTTCCACTTCCGCCGCGTCGCGTGCAGCCCGTACAGAATGCCAACTACCGCCGCCGCCTGCAACGGCAGCGACCAAAGCGCATGAGTCCAGCCACGATGATGCTGAAAGTAAAGCAGCGGACCGCCCAGGCGATAGACAAAGTCGGCGTCCGGCAGCTCGGCTGCAATGACACACGCGGCGGTCGCGTAACGAGCCCGCGCCGGAAATCCAAGCGCACGCGAAAGACACGCGCCGGTCAACAGATGAGTGACTGGTTCCACGAGGCAAAGCATACACGGCAACAACAACGAACCGTCCGGTCGATCCCCTCAGGCTGCGGGAAGAAAGCCCACAATGGGCCAGCCATCGCCGTCCGAAAAGAACGGCCCGGCCGACCGCAGAAAGCCCTCAAAGAAGCTGATCGCGCGATACAGCCGGGACTTCACCGTCGGCATACGGATCCCCGTCACCTCCGCAATCTCACGCATCGTCAGGTCTTCATAGAAGTGCAGCATCAGCACCTCGCGATGGATCGGGTTCAGCTTCGCCATCGCCTCCGTCAGCGCAGCCGAACGCTCCAGCATGCCGATCTGGTCCAGCGGCGAAGGCCCCTGCGCCGCCAGGTCAAACGGTGTGGACCCATCCTCCGGCTGCATCAGCCCATCCAGTGACAGCAGCGACCGCCGGCGGAAGTAGTCCAGCGCACGGTTGCGTGCAATGGTAAAAAGCCACGCATCAAAACTCCCGCGGTCGTCATACTGGTGGCCGCGCTCCAGCACACGGATCCACGTCTCCTGGAAGATGTCTTCCGCCAAATCCGGCCTCCCGGTCATCGCAGTCAGGTACCGCATCAGCCGATGCTGGTACTGCGCAATCAACTCATCCAGCACGTCCGCATCGCGGCTCTTCAATCCCTGCGCAATGCGCTGGCGGTCTGACAGGTCGAACTCAGGCGGAACGCCCGCGGAAAAGAACGATAAGGAACGCGTGTGCATGCGATGAAGACCCCGGAAAGCCAGAAGCCTGCTTTACGATCTGGATACTACCATTCTGGAAGTATCTCGCTGCGGAATTATTTTATTTCGGGATAATTCACGGAAAACTGCCGCTTTCGCTTGGCAAGCAAGCCACGGCCTGCATAGGATGACCGTAGTGGCTACCCGAATCAAACCGTCCGCAGCCCCAACGGCGGCGACACCCGCCAACGACCAACTGCCACGCGAACTCATGTGCGCCATGGACGGCATGTTCCTCCGCATGCTCAAGCAGACCAGCGTGCAGGAGATGTCGCGGATGAACACCTCGCCGCATGAAAGCCGCGCACTCGGCACACTGCTGCGCCAGGGCCCGCTGCTGATGAGCGAACTCGCCAAGACCATGGAGATCCCGCTCAGCTCCGCCACCAACCTCGTCAATCGACTCGTCGAGAAGGGCCACGTCGCACGGGAACGGTCCGACGACGACCGCCGCATCGTCCGCGTCACGGTCTCCGCAAGCGGACGCCGGCTGATGGCGAAGCTCGATCAGTTCCGACTGGAAGCAAGCCGTCACGCACTCACGCGGCTCGACACCACCGAACAGCGGACACTCATCGCACTCCTGCGCAAGACCTCCGAATAAACCCCAATTTGTTAGTCTCGTTGCAAAGGGACAAACCATGGCCGAAACGACAAGTGCACTGCAAACCCCGCTGCCGCAACACGATGCATCGCACACACCGAAGCGTTACCTGGTGCTGGGTGCAACCTCCGGCATCGCCGAGGCGACCTGCCGAATCTGGGCAGCGCAGGGCGCGAACATCTTCCTGGTAGGCAGGTCTGAGAACAAGCTCCAGGCCATGGCCGCTGACCTTCGCGTCCGCGGCGCAGCCTATGTCGACATTGCGGTCGCTGACCTCGACAAGCTCGAAGACCACGCCAGCCTCATGGCCCATGCCATCACCCAACTCGGCGGTCTTGACGTCGCCTACCTCGCCTTCGGCATCCTCGGCGACCAGCCACAGGCAGAGGCAGACGCAGCCCACGCCGAGCAGATCCTCCACACCAACCTCACCGCGCCCGTCAGCATGCTCACCTGGCTCGCAAACTTCTGCGTCAAGCAGGGCCGCGGCACACTCGCCGTCCTCTCCTCCGTCGCCGGCGAGCGTGGCCGTAAGAGCAACTACGTCTACGGAGCCTCCAAGGCAGGCCTCACCGCCTTCGTCGACGGCCTCCGCAATCGCATCGACCGCGAAGGCGTCGCCGTACTCACCATCAAGCCCGGCCCGGTGAAAACCGCCATGACCGCAGGCATGAAGGGCAACGAAAAGTTCGCGGACGTCAACGAAGTCGCCAAATCCATCGCAGATGCCATCGCCAAAGGCGAAGGCGGCGTCATGTATGTCCCAGCCAAGTGGCGCCCCATCATGGCCGTAATCCGCGCCATCCCAGACTCCATGTTCAAAAAACTAAACCTCTGATCAAACCAGACAGCAAAGAGAGGGCACCCAGACCGGGTGCCCCATTCTTTGCGAAGCAAAGGGTGGGTTATCGCGCAAAGCGCGACCTCTCTCCATCACCCAGAAACCGGGTGCCCCATTCATGCGCGCTCTTCGCGCATGAGTGGGTTAACCACCACAGATGTCCCCGTCCGGAAGATGTGCGAACCGCATACCCCATCGCGCAAAGCGCGACAGGAGAAAGCAGGGCCCTTCAGGGCCCTGAAGAAATCCCATACGACCAAAGGGCTTTAGCCCCGGCCGGATGCCATCCCAAATCACAGGACCAGCACAACCTAACGGTTATCAATCTCCGACAACCGCCGAGCCACCGCATGCCCCAACGCAGGCACATGCCCAACCAACCCAAGCACAACCTCCCGAATCGTCTGCAACACCGGCGAAGACGTCGTCGCCACCTTGGTAATCATGTCCGTCGTATTCACGACCGACCGCGCAATCTTCAAGCGCTCCGTCTCCCACTTGGCAATGCCGCTCTCATCCCCGGTCGTGATCGCCTGGTGCAACGCCGCAGCAAGCGTGACCGCATCCTGCACACCCGTGTTCATCCCCTGCCCGCCCGCCGGCGAATGGACGTGCGCAGCATCACCCGCGATCAGGATGCGACCCTGCCGAAGCTTCCGCGCAACACGGTGCTGAATCCGATACCGCGAAGACCAGTGGACCGTATGCACCACCGCACCCGGGATCGTCCGCTCATCCAGGATCCGCTGACAATCCGCAATCGTCGGATGCTTCGGCGCGTTATCCAGCGTGGCAATGATCCGGTAGCGACCGCCCGGCAGCGGCACCACCAGCGACAAACCAGCCGCATGCAGAAACAGCTCCATCGCCTCCGCGCCCAGTGGCCAGTCCATCTCCACATCCGCAAGGATGAAGCTCTCCTCGTATTCCCCACCTTCGAACGCAATCCCCGCAGCCTGCCGCACGTTGCTGTGCAGGCCGTCGCACCCAACCACCCACCGCGCCGCAATGTCCTGCACCAGCACACCCGCCGCCGTATAGGTCAGCGTCACAGACTCCGGCGTATGTGCCAGCGATGTCACATCGATGCAGCGAGTCACCGCTCCGCCCAGCTCCTGCAGCCGCTGCGTCAGCACCGACTCCGTGCGGTCCTGCGTGCAGACCAGCGCAAAACTGTAGGCCGTCGGCAGATCGTCAAAGCTGATCGTTGCTTTGATCTCACCACCCTCGCGCAGGTTCCCCTTGTGCAGGATCAGGCCGTTGTCGATCAGCCGCTGCGAAACACCAAGCGGCTCCAGCACCTCCAGCGTCCGAGCATGCACCACCGTGGCGCGCGAAGTCGTCGCTACGTACGACTCCTTCTCAAACAGCAAAGCATTCACGCCCAGCCGGCGTAGCTCCGCGGCCAGTGCCAGCCCGGTCGGCCCGGCACCCACGATGACGACATCCTGAACTCTTGCGGCCATGACAACGCTTCCTTCCAGCGTGCTGCGTTGGATGCAGCGTGAAACTCCGGGGACCAGCGCGACACTCGGCGGCGCTGCGGAGGGGATTTACTCTCAACAAGATGCAGCTTCCAGCAGGCGGGATTCGTCCACCCTCGCCATCGCAGCATCACAAAAGTGGTACGCGTCGCGCGCCACGCCCCTGCAACCTGCGTCTGCCGCCCGCCGTCCATTCTGTTGCATGCTTCGAGTACATTCCATTCTGATACTGGCGCTGGCCGGTACTGCGGCCGCACAGGCGGCAACCGGCGGCACACAAGCCCCTGCGCCCACCGCGGCCAGCCCCACGGCAACCGCGCCACAGTCATCCGGGACGGCAGCACCGAACTCTGCGCCCAGATCGCGCAGGCCGCCAAGCATCACCGGCGTACCCCGCTATCGCGCCGGCATGCGCGGCCCCCGCGGGACGACTGCCCCCGCCGCAACCGCCGCAATCGAAACGATAGGCGCCACCGACGGCATCGGCAGCCCCAACACCAGCGTGTCTCTGCCTGGTATCGCCAGCTTCAAAAACGCACCCGGCATCACTCCCGGAGCGCCGATTCATGTGCGCCTGCAATCGTCGGTCGACAGCGGCCACGCAAAAAACGGGGACACCCTCCGCGGCACACTCGTTGAACCGATAGGCGAAGCTCCGGCAGGTGCGCCCGTCGAACTGACCGTGGTCGCAACCGCAGCCGCAGGGCAGATGACCAGTGCCGGCGAACTCAGCGTCCAGGTCATCAGGATCAACGGAGTACCCGTCCTCTCCCAGGTCGTAACCGCCACCGGCCAGGAAGGCAAGAAAGTCATCCCGGACGCCGCCCCCGAACGAGGCACCGAAGCAATCCTGACCCCGGACAAGCCGATCACCCTGCCCGCCGCCTAGCAACATCTTAAGATCGGGTGGCCCATGATCTACAGATTGGGTGCCCCATGTCTCGCCTCTGAGACATGGGTTTTTAAGCTGTCGGAATCCCCGATCAGCTCAAATTGTCGATCAGCGACTGAGACGATTCAAAACCGCCCATGAGCCACCACTTTCGACCGCGAAAGGCTAGCTAACGCCCTTCACCAGCGCCAGCATCTCGCCCGCATGACCCTCCGGCTTCACCTTCCGGAACTCAGCCTCCAGCTTGCCCTCACGATCGAAAACAAACGTCGACCGCTCGATCTTCGTCACGGGCTTGCCATACATGCTGCCCTCGCGAACCAGGTCAAACTGTTTGCATACAACAAGATCCGGGTCGGCAAGCAGCGTGTACGGTAACGAGAACTTGTCCGCAAACTTCTTCTGCGCCTTCACCGCGTCGCGCGAAACGCCCAGCAAAACCGCGCCCTCCGCCTTCAGATCGCGATAAAGATCCCGAAACTCGCAGGCCTCCACAGTGCAACCAGGCGTATCCGCCCGCGGATAAAAGAAAACCACCACCGGCGACCCACGAAACTGCGAAAGCTTAACGTTTTCGCCATTCTGGTCCTGAAGTTCAAAGTCCACTTGCTCACCAATCTGCATGGCAACAGCTTATCGCGCGCCATCCCTGTGGAATCATCACAAAGCCAATGTCTACGCCAATCGCCACCATCGCCGAACTCTGGCGCTACCCCGTAAAGGGCATGCGCGGCGAGCGCCTGGACGCCCTGCAACTCGACGCGTACGGCATCGCAGGCGACCGCCGATGGGCGATCCAAAGCACCGGCGCACCGCGCGGAAAACCAATGCTATCCGGCGCAGAACGCGCATCCATGCTGCTCTTCTCTGCCTCAGGCGCAGGCGCAGGCCAGTCAACAGTCGTGACATCGCCCAACGGCGCGCAATGCTCCATCACAGATCCCGCTCTACTCAACTCCCTCAGGCAGCACCTTCCAGGTGGCCATGACCTCAAACTCCTCCAATCGGAGACACCCATGACAGACGTACGCCCCGTCGCTGTTCTAAGTACCGCAACCATCCGTCAACTGTCTGAAGAACTCGGTCAGCCAGTCGATCCGCGGCGCTTTCGAGCGAACATCCTGCTGGCATTCCCCTCCGAAAACGAGGGTTTCGCCGAAGATGAACTAGTCGACCGGTCGATCCAGCTCGGCGCAGAAGCAGTCCTGCGCATCACAGAACGCGACCCACGCTGCCGCATCGTCACGCTCGATCCCGAGACAGCAATCGCCGATCCGCTGCTGATGAAGCACCTCGATCGCCGGCATGAAGGACACGTAGGCGTCTACGCCACCGTGGAACGAACAGGATGGTTACGCGCAGGCGACCCGGTCGTCCCGCTATGACCAACCCAAACAAGCACCACAGGTGTGCCTTCCAGCCGGAATCGCCGTCCAACACTTTGATGACGCACGACCGATCGTCCCTCCGCCGCCTGATGCTCCGCGCCGTACCCTTGGCTGTTGCCGCAGTGGCGGCTTTGCCTCTGGCTTTCTCGCAGATGCACAAGGTGGCCACGCCTGATCAGGTGACGCGCGCCGTGGGCGTCTATGAGTACATCGGCGATCCACTGCATCCCAAGGCCGCCCGGCTCATCCCGGTCTCGCTCTTCATCGGCGGTCACTTCGAAGACGCGGGCATCTACCTCGCTCGTCCCGTTCCCTTCGCAATCCAAAGCGGCCTGCGCTACGAACTTCAGAAGGGTGGCGTCCAGCAGAATTTCCTCGACGTCGTCGCAGCCCGAAACTTCTCCGGCAGCTCGGTCGCAGCGACCGTTCCCTTCGACGACGGCTGGTTCGCGTATGGCCACGTCGTACCGCCCACGGTCGCGCGGACACCGAAGCTGAAGCCCAACTGCAATCCCAGCACGGCACGCGTCGTGCAGGAAACAGACAACAGCAAGAAGGACGATTCCAAGCCGAAGTTCGGCAAAAAGCCTGCAGAACCCGCAGAAGAAACAAAGGCTCCGGAGGCAAAGTCGGACAGCGGTCCACGCTTCGGTCGTCGTTCCGCGCCCGATCCCTGCCAGGAAGACGATCCAACGGAGCACATCACCCTGGCGGATGATTCGCCTAAGGACAAGAACACACCGGATCCTGAGCGTCCCACGCTGCACCGTTCACCCGAGACCACAGCGAACAACACGGGCTCTACAGCCAAGCCGGACAAGAAGGCCCCGAAGCCGCCGCCGGCAACTGTTACAGCCAACAGCGGTCCGGCAGACGATCTGGACCGTCCCAAGATCCGCCACCGGACGACAGACGAAGACGACCCAAATTCGCTGCCACCGGATCCGCTGGAGTACGTGTCTCGCTCCAAGACGGCCAAGGGCAAAGACGACGTCGCCGTCACAGCAGCACACGAACCTGCGGCAAAGGCCGACGGCAGCGCCGTCACGAACACCACGGTGGACGACGGCGGCACCATCAGCGCCGGGACGACCATGTCCGGCGGACCGGTACTGCGGCGCGGCCGTGTCTCAGCCCCGCCCCCGGAACCAGCGACAGCGAAGTCAACAACCACGTTGCCGAAGCCCGCAGCAAAGGGGGGCATGCCTGACGTCACTGCAGCCTCGGCGATCCCGGCTCCGCTCGATTCGCTGGTAGCGGTGAGCGATGCGAAGGAACGGGTAGCGCATGACTTCCACTACAACTTCGCCAACAATACCGAACGCGCCACCATCGTGAACACGCTGGAAGAGATGGCGCGTGCGGTGCTCGCAAATCCTGCTCTGGCTACCGACGCGCCCTCAGGCGCGGTTTCCGTACCGAACAGCGCAGCTACCTCGGCCGCGAACACCGCTCCAACTCGGACCGCCGCAACAAGAACCGTCACTACGCGCGCCACGGCCCGCAGTGGCGTCGCGGCACGCAGCCATGCCGTGGTTCCACCCACGCCGGCCGCCGCGCCCGGGTTCGCCGACGAAGAGGTCAGCGCCTTCCAGCTCTACTTCTCCGCCCCCATCACCTACACCTTCACCGCGCGCATGCCGTCGAGCGGATCGACGCCGGAACGTTACGTGACCATCGTGGCGCAGACCGATGCCGAGGGCCGTCTGCAGCCCGCCATGCGCTCCGTGACGGACGCCGCGCACCTCGACCGCACGCCGCGCTACCGGCTGATCGACGTGGTCGACGCAGACGCCAGCAACCGCGCCAGCCTGCTGATGGAGTTGCGCATGCAGAACACGCGGCAGTTCGCGCTGTATCGCCTGCTGGGGAACAAGCCAGATCAAGTCTTTGTGAGCGGCACCACCCTGCTGTAGCCGGTGCTCGAGTCTGTTACCACAAGGCTCCTCGGCGATAATCAGTCGATGCCTAACGGAGACCTTTTCGCAGCCGAAGCTTCCACCAAGTCCCGCAGCACGGGTGGCACTGTCCTCGCTCATTGCGACGGCGGCGCACGCGGCAACCCCGGCCCCGCCGGCTACGGCGCAGTGATCGTTGCAGAAGACGGCACGGTGCTGGCCGAGCTGAGCGAGTTCCTGGGCCACAAGACCAACAACTACGCCGAGTACAGCGGCTTGCTGGGCGTTCTGCAGTGGGCGCTGGATCACAACCACCTGCGCGTGCGCCTGGTCAGCGACAGCGAACTGATGGTGAAGCAGATCCAGGGCAAGTACAAGGTCAACAGCCCCGATCTGAAGCCTCTATGGGAAGAGGCAAAGCGCCGCATCGCAAAGCTGGAGTTCTTCAACATCAGCCATGCCCTGCGCCACAAGAACAAGACCGCCGACCGCCTGGCGAACGAAGCAATGGATCGCGGCATGGGCCGCCCCGCAGCCGCACCGCCACTGAAGGCCATCCCCTACCCAACGAAATCATCCGAACCACCCGCGCCGAAGCGGATGGACCCCCTGCCCGCAGAACCGCGCCCTTCGGCACCCGCCACCGGCGAGATGCTGCGCGGCTTCGTGCGCGACGGATCCATCGTCCTGCTGGGCGGCAAGACGCTTCCGGATGGTGTCTTCGTGAAAATCATCCGCGAGTAGGTTGCGAGTCTAGCGGTCACGCTTGGAGCGGTGCCACAGCACGATCAGCAGTGCCACGCAGATCACAACAGCCGACAAGTGCCAGACCCGCCAGTGCCGTAGCAAATCGCGGAGCGCGTAGAAAAGGGCCGCCAATGCGGCGACCCCAAGGCTTAGCAGAACCTGGCCTGTCTGGTTGGAAACCCGCACCCGGCTAGTCCTTCGCCAGTTCTTCTTTCAAAATGCTGCTGACGGTCTTGTTGTCAGCGTGCAGGCCGCTAGCCATGATGCGTGATTGAACGACGCGCATGGCCGCGCCCATATCCTTCGGACCTGGCTTTGAGCCTTCCTTCGCCAGGTGTGCAATGGCCCCCTGAACGACCGCACGAATCTCGTCGTCGCCCGCAGTCTGCGGCATGTAGATCTCAAGCAGCTTGATCTCCTCATGCTCCTTCGCCGACAGCTCGGGACGGTTGCCCTTTGCGAACTGTTCCGCCGCATCCTTACGCTGCTTGATCATCGTCTGCAGCGTGCTGATCTCTTCGGCATCGGTCAGCGGCTCGCGCTTGTCGATCTCCTTGCTCTTCATGGCAGACTTCGCCATGCGCAGCGTCTCCACCTTGAAGGGTTCTTTGGCCTTCATGGCCGTGATGATGTCTTTACCGATCTGTTCGCTGATTGCCATGTGTCGTTGTGCCTCGTCAGGCCAAGTTTACTGCTGACTCGATAAACTATCAGCATGATCCGCAAGACCCGCCTCTTTACGCCCGGTCCGACGCCCCTGCTTCCCGCCGCTCAGTTCGCCATGGCTGCCGCGGACATGCACCACCAGACGCCCGAATTCCGCGCCCTCTACACCCGCGTGCTCGGGCAGTTGAAAGAGTTTGTCGGCACCCGCAATGACGTCGTCGTCCTGTCGTGCAGCGGTACCGGAGCGATGGAGGCCGCGGTCTCGAACCTGACCTCGCCAGGTGACCGCGTGCTGGTGCTCTCCGCCGGCAAGTCTGGTGAGCGCTGGACGGCGTTGGCCAAGTCCTTCGGCTGCGCCGTGGATGTGGTCCGCGCACCCTATGGCGAGACCTTCTCGCTGGATGCCGTAAAGTCTGCGCTCAAGCTGGAGACGCGCGCCGTGTTCATGCAGGCGACCGAGACCAGCACAGGCGTTCGGCACTGCGTGCCCGGCGTGGCCAAGTTGCTGAAAGACGCCAGGAGCGAAGCTCTGCTGGCAGTCGATGCGATCACCGGCCTGGGCAGCACCCACCTGGATATGGACGGTTGGGGCGTCGACCTGATGATTGGCGGATCGCAGAACGCTGTGATGATTCCGCCGGGTCTGACTTACCTGGCCGTCGGCGAAAAAGCCTGGGACCGTATGGAAGCAAGCTACAACCCGCGCTACTACTTCGACCTGCGCAAGGAACGCAAGAACAACAGGAACGGCGAGGGCGCCTACACGCCGCCGATCTCCCTGATCGCGGCACTCGGCGCATCGCTCGACTCCATCGCGGCGCAGGCCGACGGCAATCTGGCGGAAGGCCGCAAGAAGCTTATTGAAAACGCCGAGACTGTCGCCGCCATGACGCGCGCAGCATGTCTTGCGATGGGCATGAAGCTCTTCAGCGCCGACGTCTGGTCAGCCGCCGCAACGACCGTAGTCCCGCCCGATGGCATCACCTCAACAACGATCGTGGACGCGCTCAACGACCGTTTCGCCGCCATCATCACGGACGGCCAGGCAGAGCTTAAGGGCCGCATCTTCAGCATCGCGCACCTCGGCTTCTCCGATTATCTGGACACCATCGCCCTCATCGGTGCGCTGGAGCAAGTTGTCATCCAGGACCTGAAACTCCCCGGCTTCGCCTTCGGCACTGCGCTCATCGCCGCCCAAAAGGTCTACGCCGAGCGCACCGCCACCGCTGCGGCCGAGAGCAGCTGTCTCTGCGGACGGGCCGAGGGCTGCTGCAGCATGGTCCACCCGGAGTACGGCGTGACCGACGTCAAAGCCGTGATGTAACCAGCAGTCACAACGCGAAAAGGCCCGCACCCGGTAGATCGGTGCGGGCCTTTTCTGTGGTTTGCAAAACGCGACTAGTGTGCGGCTTGTTGATCGAACCAGATCTTCCACTGCGGTACCGCCGTAGCGTACGTGCCGCGGTGTGAGGTCTTCCCAGTCGACACAGCATCGACAACGGTATTACCGCTTCCCATCGCCATCTGGTACGTCTTCACAAGCTGCCCAACGCCAGGGGTGATGGCCTCATCAGTCTCGCCGTAGTAGTTGCGCACCGGGCTCTTGATCACCCAGCGATAGGCGTTCGTCTTTTCCGCGATGAGCCGTCCATAGGCCGAGTTGGCAAAGAATTCCGGATTGAAATATTCCGCACGCACCAGCTTGTGCAGATCGGTCGGGATCTGCGTTGCATCGAATGGCTGCTTCTCGTAGGCCTTACGCGCGACGTCGTAGTACGCATCGTTCAAGACAGACCGCGCCAGTCCGGGCACACCGTAATAGTGCTCAAACGAGAACGACGACAGAAGGAACAGCGTCGGCAACCAGTCCGCATCGTTCTTGCGCGGGAAATCCAGGTAACCGCTGAGCGCCACAAAGACGTCGACGGGTGCACTCGCCGTTGCTGCACCGGCGACAGGTACACCAGCGCTCTCAAGCTTTTCAAGAAACGCCATCGTCACAAAGCCGCCCTGCGACCAGCCCGCGATAAACAGCTTTGGCGTTGCGATCTTCATCTGCGCAAGCACGGCGCGGCTGGCCGTCAGCATGTCGTAGGTGGCCTGCTGATGGCTCGCCTTGACCATGTACCCCTCCGGCTCGGACGAGATGCCCATGCCGAAGTAATCCGCACCGATCACCACATAGCCCTGGCCCGCAAACTGCGCCAGCATCAGTGCTGTCTCCGGCGACTGCTCAGGAAAGGAAGGTACCTGCTGCTTTCCGTACACCGTTCCATGCTGGTACGAAACCATTGGGAAGCTTGCGCCAGAGGTATCCGGAATGGCGAGCAGGCCCGTGGCCGTCACAGGCTTATTGCCTCGTTCCGGCGCCACCGAACTGTACGTGATGCGATACATCTTCACGGCATTGCGAGCCGGCGTGTAAGCCACGTTCACACCGAAGAACTTCGGCGCTTCCACCTTCAGCACCTGGTTCAGCTTGTCCGCATCCCAGCGACCAATGAGCTCGTAACTGACGCCGGTGGAAACCTGCACAGGCATGTTCGTCTGCGCCACAGCAGTGGGCTGCACCGCAGCCGAAGTACCAAGAAAAAAGAGACCAAGAACAAGTCGAGCAGCGAAGGACATCGTTTCTCCACAGGATCGTTTACCGATTGAAGTTAGTGGAAAAGTATCACGCTCAGACGGTCTTTCCTTGCCTGCTAACACGAAGGGTGTAGACCGCCACCCTAGTGCTTCTCCTGCAGGTTCTCCACGGAGTCAGCGTTCACGTCGAAGAGACGGCAACTCTCCGTCACCTGGTGGAAGCGATAGCTGGGATGCATGAACAGACCAATCCGTGCATCGCCCGATCCCCACGCCTCCTGCACCAGCCACACACCATCGCTCTTTGGCGCAGAGATGATGTGCAACAGAAATCCCTTGTGGATGTTGGCCAGCAAGCCGCCCGCCATCTTTACATCCCGCGTTCCGTGTACGTTCGTATCCTGCACGTGACCGCTGGCCTCATCGACGGAGATGGTACCTTCCATCGCCTGCACGGCCTTCTCGATCATGCCATTGGCCTTCTGCGTCGGATCGCCCACAGCGTCAAACACAATCGTCGGCCTGCCGTTCACCATCACACGACGTTCATTGGTTAGCTTGATTAACCGCAGGATTTCCGACTGGCTGATCCCATTAGGATTCGGCTTTCCCTTCTCTGCATCTTCGATCTGCTTCTTGACCTTGTCGATCTCCTTCTTCGCATCGCCACCGGTCAACGGCTTGCCATTATGGGTCACCGTCTGCATGATCTGTCGTTGTTTCACAAAGAAGATCTCGCGCTCATCCTCGTCCATCTTCTTCTGGGCGCCCTTGCCATCCAGCTGCAACGTCTCCGTTCGCACGCGGCACAGGTAGCGTTCGCGCTGCTTCTCCGTCGCAGCATTCTGCGATAGCGCCAGCTTGCGCAGGGTCTCCAGATTCGGTAGCGGCTTCTCCTGCGGCTGCGCGTTCAGCGCCAGGCCAAGCAACGGAACGAGCGTCAGGCTCTTGTAGGTCATCAACACATACGATGCGGAAAGCGGCATGCGGCTCCAGGGATCTTTGTGGAAGCTTCGGAGCTTCCACACGAACATAGCGTACTTGTTATGGGAACAACTTTCGCTGCGGCGCAGCGTCCCACTGAAGGGACGCAAGTGGCGTCCGCGCAAACGGGAGAGAAGGCAAAGCATGACACAGCAGGAACAGCAGCTTCTGAATGGTTTGATCGATCGCGTGAATGGCACACAGCTTGGCAGCAAGGACGAGGAGGCCGAGGCGCTCCTCAAGCGCACACTGGGCTCCAACCCCGACGCTCTCTACATACTCTGCCAGACGGTCCTCGTGCAGGGCTTCGCTATGGACAAAAGCCAGCAGGACCTGGCAGCGGCGCGCTCCGAGATCGATGCGCTGCGGCAATCCCAGCCAGAGAAGCACGGCAGCTTCCTGGGCAATCTCTTCGGCCTGGGCAAAGATGATCAGCCGCAGCAAACCGCACCCACCAACGCGGGTCCGGGCTCTACGAACACCCCGGGCTACAACGCACCCAGTTACGCTCCGGTCGCAAACGCCCCCGCAGTCCAGCAGCAGGGATACCAGGGGCAGCAGGGATACCCCGCACAGCCCGGCTACGGTCAACCTGCTTACGGCCAGCCCGGCTATCCTCCCCAGCCCGGCTACGGCTACGGCGGACAGCCCATGGGCGGCGGCATGTTTGGCGGTGGCGGCGGCTTCCTCCAGGGAGCCATGCAGACCGCGGCAGGCGTAGTCGCGGGTGAGTTCGCCTTCCGCGCAATCCAGGACGTCTTCAGCGGCGGCCATGGCGGTGAGCACGGCTTCGGCGGCGGCACAGAAGTCGTGAACAACTACTACGACAACACCTCCGACAGCGGCAGCGGAGGCTTCGGCGACCGGCTGGCAGAAGCCAACAACTACGACGGCAGCGTCAGCTCCGACATCGAAGACCGGCGCGGCGAAGGTCACGGCTTCTTCGGCTCGGGCGACGACAGCGCAAACAACGGCTCGAACTTCGCGGATGATTCCGGCAACTTCGACGCTGGCAGCGACGATGGCGGCGGCTTCGACGGCGGAGACAGCGGCGGCGGAGACGACAACAACTACTAGCGAAGGACCGGGATCCCACGTCTCGCCTCTGAGGCGTGGGATCCCCTCAGAGCCAGAGAGCAACGATTTCAGCTCAAAGGTTCGGAAGAACACCCATCAACAGGTAATCCATCGGCCAATCCGTTGACACACCCGCTTGCCTCACCAGCGTCGCAAGCTGCGCATAGTGCCGGATGGAATGCAGCAGCGTATGCAGATAGACCGTCCTCCGGCTCACTCGCAACTCCCCACCGCGCCGCGTCACGAACTGGATGGGAGTCTCCCAGAACTCCGGGTTTCGATCTTCAAGCGCCCGCATCAACGCTACAGCGCGATGGTGGGTGGCAAAGATCACATCCGCAGTATCGAATGGTACGTCGTCATACGGTGTCTCCGGGAAACTGTGCAGACGTTCCGCATAGCGAAGCTCCACAGCCACAATATGCTGCAGCAGCTCGCCCACAGTGTGCGTGCCCTGGATGTCGCACGGCAGCAGCAGCACATGCGGGTATGCCGCCGTAAAGTCTCGCCAGCCGGCAGAGGTGCGCTCCGCCCACGCCAGCAGTTCGTCGCCAGTCATACCTGGGAGGCTCATAAAATCTCCTCCGGCCAAACTAGCAGGGCGCAGCCGAAGCCGCGCCCTTTAATTTTCGATTCCGATGGCGAAGACCTACTGCTGCGTCACACGCTCCCAGAAGCTGCTGGTCAGCAACGGATCCTTGTAACGGGCAAACTGCTGCCACTGCGGATACGCCGTCTGGAACTGCGACGCGGTCATGCGTGCGTCCTTCGCCGGATACAGCTTGCCGCCGAAATCCAGCGTCATGCTGGCCAGCCGATCGAAGAGCGGAAAGCTCTTGTCCGGCTTGATCGGAAAGTCCAGCGCCAGCGTAATACCCGGCTGCGGAAAGCTCATCATGCCCGGCGACCGGACATCGCCAAAAGCCTTCACGACCGCCAGGAAGCTGGCCAATCCTGACTTCGTCACCTCGTTCAGGATCGCAATCGTGCCCTCGCGCGCGCTCTCCCACGGAATGGCGTACTGGAACTGCAGCAAACCACTCTTGCCGTACATCCGGTTCCAGTGCAGCACCTTATCCAGCGGGTAGAAGAACGGCTCGTAGTCCTGCAGCGCACGGACCCGCGGCTTGATCTGCTTATGAAAGAAGAGCGTATTGAATGCCGACACCGTTACGGAGTTCAGCGCCATGCTCGGCGCGTCCATCGGAAACACCAGCTTCGGCTCCGGCGACGGTGTCAACTCGTCCGGAATCTTGGAGTGATCGCCCAGCATGAAGATGCCCCGGGCAAAGTTCTTGCCGGTGCTGCTGCAATCGATCCAGCTCACCGTGTACTCCACGTGCTTGTACTGCTCGGTCAGCGCCAGGAACTCGTCCACGCCGTGGAACTGGATTCCCTCATAATCGATCAACCGCGAGACGATCGGCTTCAGCCGGATCTGGATCCACGTAATCACACCCGTCAGGCCAAGGCCGCCGATCGTGGCCGCATACCAGTCCGGATTCTCCGTCGGCGAGCACAGCATGCGCGTCCCGTCGCTGCGCACCAGTTCAAACTTCGTCACATGAAGGCCAAAGGTGCCGCTCACATGGTGGTTCTTGCCATGAATGTCGTTGGCCACAGCCCCGGCCAGCGTGACGTACTTGGTGCCCGGTGACACCGGCAGAAAGTAGCCGCGCGGCACGGAGAAGTCCAGCAACTGTGCAAGCGTCAGGCCGGCCTCGGCCGTCAACAATCCCGCCTCCTGATCCCACGCCAGCAGACGATTCATGCCGGTGGCCACCAGCAGATGTCCATCCTTCAGCAGGCAGCTATCGCCGTAGCTGCGGCCCATTCCCACGGCCAGCGCGCCACCGGGCATGCCATCAAACTTCTTCAAAACAGCCGGAAAATCACTCTGCCAGCTCAACGGAACGATCGTTGCGTCGTAGTTCGGGTAGCGTCCCCACGAGGAAAAAGGCGCCTGACCCGCAAACTGGTCGTCGGCGTGAGACTCCGGACGCACCGGAAGCTCCGATGAGGGCGGCGTGCGGTGCGATAGCTCCGGGGATTGCGCAGGAGTGGCCATTCCTCTAGGATACCGGACCCCACGCAGCGTGACAGCAGAATTTCGGACACGTCAAGCACGGAGTTAACGCTCTTTTCACCTAATTATTTGCCCGGCTGGCCGCAATCGCAGACGGCGTGTAACTCTCCCACTCCCATGGCGTTACGGTGTCACCGAGGATCTTCTCCAGCAGCGGACGAAAGGCGAGTTCGCCGTTATCGCTGTTTGTCAGCACGATCATGCAGCCCTTCCGGCGCGTGAAGCAGACCATGTAGTTCTGTGCGCCATCCCCATGCCCTTCCTTGAAGAACGCCGGGCCATACCGCGTGTGGGTCAGCAGCCCCCATCCGATTCCATAGGCCAGGCCCACCTGCTTCGCCTCCACGCCCTCCGGCTCGTCCTTCCTAAAGGCAAACTGATGCAGCGTCCGGATCGGTATCTGTGGTGTCAGCATCTGTCGCTGAGTCTTCGGGCCGATGACCTTCCCCGCAAACAGCGCCTCGGCAAAGCGGCCCAGATCGCCCGCGCTGGAGGTCATATTGCCTGCAGCGCGGGCAGGAAAACGGCGCGTCTGCGCATGAAACTTCTCATCACTGTCAAAGCGGTCGGCTACATCCTCGGCGAACCGCTTTTGATAGATCTCCGACGTGCGCGTCATGCCAAGCGGCCCAAACAGCGCGTCCTGCATGAACAGATCCAGCGTCTTGCCCTGCTGCTGTTCCAACACAAACTGCACGAGGTTGATGCCTTCGCCTGAGTAGGAATAATGATCGCCGGGTTCGAAGTGAAAGCGAAGCTTCTGCCCAGGTTCCTGCATACGTGCGTTGTTCAGCAGGCCCGAAGTGTGGGAGAGACACATACGCGGCGTCACCTTCGCCCATCGCGGATCTTTCACCAGTTCCGTTGCCGCCTCTTTGTACGCTTCGTACTCGTCCAGCGGCTTCGGCAACTGCTGCGCAATCGGCTTATCCAGATCGAACTGATGCCGCTCCACTAACTGCATGACATACGTCGCAAAGACTGCCTTCGTAATCGACGCAGCCCACGTCGTCGTCTCCGTAGTCATCGGTTGATCGGGGTCTTTATGCCGCAGACCATACGCGTAACTCCACACGGTCTTGCCGTTGTTCAGAACAACGATCTGCGCTCCGGTAACGTGATGCTCTGCAAGCGTCTTCGCGGCAAACTCAGCTGCGATGCGCGTTCCATCCAGACGGCGAATACTCTGGCCAGGGGCAGCCACTGAAACAAGCAAGGCGCCCAGAACAACTGCAATGCGCGTGGCGGTCATGCCAACACAATACGTGCCTCCCAGCCTTTCAGTTCAGACAATGTTCCTTCAAGGTTGGATAAAGCGACGCGGCCCGTCGCGACCGACTCCGGCAGCGCAACCCTCTCCCGCGAGAAGTTCAGCGCAATCACGTAACGCTCATCACCCAAAGTTCGTGCGTAAAGGAAGAGCGACGGATGCCCCGGCGCCAGGTCTTCGTAGTCTCCGTACACAAACGCGCGGGTACTCTGACGCAGAGCCAGCAGACGTTGTGTGTAGCGGTAGACCGAATTGGGATCCGCGACAGCTTGTGCCGCGTTAATTCCTTGGAAATTGGGATTCACTGCAAGCCACGGCTTGCTCGCAGTAGTAAATCCAGCGTTAGCAGACGAGTCCCACTGCATCGGCGTCCGAGCATGATCTCGACTCACTTTGCCAAGGTTCGCAAGATAGTGGTCCGCACTCTCACGCCCCGTAAGAACATCATGCTTCCAGGCATTCTTCGCTTCAATATCTTCATACTCTTCGATCGATTGAAACGGATGATTCGTCATCCCGATCTCATCGCCCTGGTATAGGTACGGTGTCCCCTTCAGCGTCAGTAACATCGTCGCAAGTAACTTCGCGCTGGGCACGCGAAACTCCGGACTATCATCACCGAAGGCACTTACGAGACGAGGATTATCGTGGTTCGCGAGGAAGATGGTATTCCAGGAATGCTTGCCTAGCGCAACGTCCTGCCGCGCGTAGATCGCCTTTAACTCCGGCAGCGACCACTGCCGCCAATTACGTCCATCACGGTTCAGCCGCACCGTGTCGAAGTTGAAGATCATATTCAGTTCATGACGCCGCTCATCCACCAGCTGCGGTGTGTCTTCAATGGTGATGCCATGCGCCTCACCCACCGTCATACAGTCGTAGTGCGACAGCACCCGATCATTCATCTCACGCAGATACTCATGCAGATGCGGCCCATTCGCATTGATGTGAACCTGGCTCTCATGCGGCAGCACATCGGGAAAAGCAGCGTCCTTGCTAATGAACGGGATCACATCCATGCGAAAACCATTAACGCCCTTATCCAGCCAGAAACGCATCAGGTCATAGACCTCTTCCCGCACCTGCGGATTATCCCAGTTCAGATCCGGCTGCTTCTGGGCAAACAAGTGGAGATAGTACTCACCCGTAACTGGATCCAGCGTCCAAGCCGATCCGGAGAATGCCGACCCAAAGTTATTCGGTGGCAGTAATTCTCCCGCAGGCCCAACCTTGCCTGGTCGCCATAGGTAATAATCGCGAAAAGCATTTTCCTTCGACTTGCGACTCTCAACAAACCACGCATGCTCATCCGAAGTATGGTTCGCCACCAGGTCGACAATCAAGCGCATCCCGCGAGACTTCACGCCAGCCAGTAAGTCGTCAAAGTCCTGCATGGTTCCGAACTCATGCATCACCTTACGGTAGTCGCGAATATCGTAACCATTGTCCGCATTGGGCGAATCATAGTGCGGCGAAAGCCACAGCACATCCACTCCAAGCTCTTTCAGATAATCTAGACGCGAAGTGATCCCAGGCAGATCCCCAATCCCGTCTCCATTCGAATCCTGAAAGCTACGCGGATAGATCTGGTAGACCACCGCTTCCTTCCACCACTGCCGCACATAGCCGTTCATCATCTCCGGAGCATCCATGTCCGTTGGATGCGCCAGCGCCTAACGCTGCTTGAGATGACTGCAGGGTCGCTTAACTCGCGGGCAGTTCAACCTTCGGGCCCGGCTTCAACTTCAGCGCAGGCCGTTCCACAAAGTGCCAGCTCAACCAGCCGAGCACCACGCAGATCAGCGCGGTCACGGGAAAGCTCCAGTAGTACCGCGGATGAAAGAGCCAGATGGCGAAGGACTGCACGGGCCAGCCATAGAGATACGTCCCGTATGAAACGTCGGGCATGCGCTGCCAACGATGGAAGATGGCAAGCGGCTGGCGTGCGAGGTAAAACAGCAGGTAGCCGCCGCACAGCACAAACCAGGGCTCGGTTCTGTGCGTCAGGTACGGCAACGTGCAAAGGGAGATGGCCGCAAGGATGGCGAAGGCAGGCCGGAAGAGGATCTCCTTGCGATACAAAGCGAAGCAGCCGCCCAACAGAAATACCGGGAAGAGCCTGTAGATATCGGAGGGCTTGCCCGTCAGCAGCATCAGGTGGGTCCAGCTAAGGTGTGCCTGCGCTGCAGGAGACAGACTGAGCGCGAAGAACACCACGAAAAGCCCCAGCCAAAGGCCACGCCGACGCGTCAATCCCGCCACGCCCAGCAACGCGACTACCAGGTAGCAGCGGAACTCATACGTGATGGTCCAAAGCGAACCATTCACCAGATTGTTATCGTTACCGGGAAATCCGCCAGCTCCCAAGGGCGAGCCGAGAAGAGCAATGCTCGTCCAGAAGCGCGCCGCGTGGAATGAGTCGCGAAAGAAGTGCGGCACCAACGGAGCGAAGATCCCGACAACCAGGACGCTGAGCGCCACCGCAACAAGGTAGCCGGGCACAATCCTCAGCAGACGCTTGCGGAGATAGTCACCCAGTCTCGGGTCGCGCACCCAGCTTTGGACAATGAGGTACCCACTGAGCAGGAAGAAGCCGTCAACAGCAAACGTGCCCCAGTCCATCCCGAGATGCAGCCGCTGAAAGACGTTGGTCTGCGGCTGCGTCGGATCCATCTCGTAGGAATGCGCCCACAAAACTAAAAGCGCAAAAATGATGCGGAAAAGGTCAAAGGCCCTGTTCCGGTGAGCGGTGACAGGGCCTTCAACTTGCATGGATCTCTCCGAAAAACGTTACGCTGCGACGCGCTCGCTCTTGGCCTTGTCGTTAGCTGCCTTGGCCGTAATGGCCAGGGCGGCGAAGCCGGCTGCATCGCGTGTTGCGATGTCGCTCAGAACCTTGCGATCGAGCTCAACGCCGGCCTTCTTCAGACCAGAGATGAACGTCGAGTAGCTCATACCGTTCAGGCGGGCGCCTGCGCCGATGCGGACGATCCACAGCGAGCGGAACTGGCGCTTCTTCTGCTTACGGCCGATGTACGCAAACTTAAGTCCGCGCTCAACTGCTTCTTGCGCAGCCTGGTAGAGCTTTGATTTTGTGAGGAAGTATCCGGACGCGCGCTTAAGAATCTTCTTGCGGCGGTCGCGGCGCTTAGTGCCACGTTTGACGCGGGGCATGTGTTTCTCCTTTTGCGTACTACGTTGGTCAGCGGCTGGAGGTAAGGTCTGCTTTCGCAGGGCCTCTTCACACGCTTGCTGCTTTCCGTCTCATATCGAGCGCTTTCGCGCATCGAGGGCCCGTTAACGCGTTCGGACCGATGGGAACAACCACGTTCCCGGCTGGACGGAAAAACTGTCTACCTGACTCTCCTCCCCCGAAAGGGTGGAAGCTCAGGCGTAGGGGATCATCCGGCTGACCTTGGCGTGATCGCCATCGGACACGTAAGCCTGACGAGTAAGCTTGCGCTTCGTCTTCGTCGACTTCGAGGTCAGGATGTGACGCTTCTTCGTCTGGCCGCGCTTGATCTTGCCGGTGCCAGTCTTGCTGAAGCGCTTTGCAGCCCCTGAGTGGGTCTTCATCTTAGGCATTGGGTATTCCTGTCTAAAGGGACTACTGAGTGCGTCGCCCGTGTTCTGGACAACCCTCTGAGTATAGCAGGATTGTTGCGGCGGAAGCGTATTTTGCGTGAGAAAGCCCAGGTCGAAAAGCGTTACGCCGACGCCGGAGGATTCCCGGAGGCGCCCACCACGATGCCCTGGCAGCGCTATGGATGGAACGCCCGGAATGGTAGAATGAAAGACGAAAAGAGCCAGCCGAAATCCCGCAATTCCTGCGTTTTTCGCCGGTTTGTGCTCGCCGATTCCTAGGAGAACGATGGCCACCGAAACGCCCCTGCTAGACCTGCAACAGACCGATCCGACGAACGCTCCCGAGACCTCGGCGGCACCCATCACGTCAGAGACCGGCAAGCCCAGCTACACCAGCGCGAACATTAAGATCCTGGAAGGGCTTGAGGCAGTGCGCCTGCGCCCAGCCATGTACATCGGCTCCACGACCGAGGCAGGCTTGCACCACCTGGTCTACGAGGTCGTCGACAACTCCGTCGACGAGGCGCTGGCCGGCCACGCCACGCGCATCGACTGCATCATCCACGTCGACAACTCCATCACCGTCATCGACGACGGCCGCGGCATCCCCGTCGACATGAAGGACCTCGGCAACGGCGAGCAGATGCCGGCCGTACAGGTCGTTCTGACCAAGCTGCACGCGGGCGGCAAGTTCGACGCCAGCAGCTACAAGGTCTCCGGCGGTCTCCACGGCGTCGGCGTCAGCTGCGTCAACGCACTCTCCGAAGAGTTCGACGTGGAGATCTGGCGCGACGGCCACACCTGGCAGCAGGACTACAGCAAGGGCGACCCCATCAGCGAGCTGCGCCAGGTAGGCGTCTCGCAGAAGCGCGGCACCAAGATCCACTTCCTGCCGGACAAGACCATCTTCTCCGTCACCGAATACAACTACGACATCCTCGCCGGCCGTCTGCGTCAGCTCGCCTTCCTGAACAAGGGCATCCTGATCACGCTGACCGACCAGCGCGTGACCGACGCCAAGTCTGGCGACTACAAGCTGGCCGAGTTCAAGTACAAGGGCGGCATCGAAGAGTTCATCCGCCACCTGAACAAGGGCAAGGTCGTCCTGCACGAGAAGCCCATCTACATGGAGGCCGAGCGCGGCCAGCTCGTCATGGAGATTGCGCTGCAGTACAACGACGCCTACTCCGAGACGGTCTTCTCCTTCGCCAACAACATCAACACGGTCGACGGCGGCACCCACCTCTCCGGCTTCCGTACTTCGCTGACGCGCACCATCAACGCCGCCGGCCAGTCACTGGGCCTCTTCAAGGACCAGAAGGAAGCACTCAGCGGCGATGACGTCCGCGAAGGCCTCGTCGCAGTCGTCTCCGTCAAACTGCCGCAGCCGCAGTTTGAAGGCCAGACCAAGGGCAAGCTGAACAGCGATATCGCCGGCCAGGTGCAGAGCTTCGTCAACGAGCGCCTGGGCGTCTTCTTCGAGCAGAATCCACAGGTCGCCAAGAAGATCATCAACAAGGCCATCGACGCATCCCGCGCTCGCGAGGCCGCACGCAAGGCACGCGATCTCACACGCCGCAAGGGTGCGCTGGACGGCGGCGGTCTGCCGGGCAAGCTGGCTGACTGCTCCGAGCGCCAGCCCGACCGCTGCGAACTCTACCTCGTCGAGGGTGAGTCGGCAGGTGGAACCGCCAAGCAGGGCCGCGATCGCCGCTTCCAGGCCATCCTCCCGCTGAAGGGTAAGATCCTCAACGTCGAGAAGGCCCGCTACGACAAGATGCTGGGCCACGAAGAAATCCGCGCCATGATCACCGCCCTGGGCACCGGCATCGGCAAGGACGACTTCTCGCTCGAAAAGCTGCGCTACGGCAAGCTGATCCTCATGACCGATGCAGACGTCGACGGATCGCACATCCGTACGCTGCTGCTCACCTTCTTCTTCCGGCACATGCTGGAACTGATCAAGCGCGGCCACGTCTACATCGCACAGCCGCCGCTCTACAAGATCAAAAAGGGCAAGTTTGAGCAGTACGTCAAGGACGACCGCGACTTCGTCAAAGTCATGGTCAAGCGCGCGGCAGACGGCATGGTGGTCCGCTACGGTGACGGCAAGGAATCGCTCGAGGGCGCAGAGCTGACCAAGTTCATGGGTTCGCTCAATGAGTACCTGGGCTTCTTCGACAAGGCCGACAAGCGCTACCGCAACGACCAGGTCACCACAGCCGTCGCACAACTCTTCGCCAATGAAGGCAAGGAACCGGCCAAGCGCAGCGACTTTGAAACGCCGGATAAACTCCACGAGATGTCGACGCTGCTGCAGGGCATGCAGCGCGAGTTCCAGTTCAAGAGCGTCGGCGAACCCGTCCGCGATGAAGAGCACGGTATCTGGTCGCTCGACTATACGGACGCACAGGGCGCAGTCCGCCGCATCGACTACACCGCGGTCAGCAGCCCCGAGATGCGCCTGATGCTGGGCAAGTACGCCATCATCCGCGAGCACCTGAAGCCGCCTTTCTTCGTGGAGTACGCCGTCAAGGGCGCTGCCACCGACAGCAAGGCAGAGATCGCCGCCGCGGACGAAGCCGAGGAAGCAGCCGAGACCGAGGGCGTCAACGAAACGATCGCCGCCGCTCCCGGTACCGCAACCGAAGCCAAGGGCGCCAAGCGTAACAGCAAGGCCGGCCAGGACCCCGTCGAAAAGAAGACGGCCCGCGAACTCTTCGAGTACGTCATCGAGCAGGGCAAGAAGGAATACCAGGTCCAGCGTTACAAGGGTCTGGGCGAGATGACGGCAGAGCAGCTTTGGGAGACCACCATGGATCCCGAACGCCGCACCCTGCTGCAGGTTCGCCTGGAAGACCTCGTAGAGACGGACAAGATCTTCACCACCCTAATGGGCGAAGACGTGGAATCACGCCGCCGCTTCATCGAAGAAAACGCGCTCGACGTAAAGAACCTGGACATCTAACGATTGCAAAGGCAAAAGCGAAGGCGCATGGGTTGCTCCCATGCGCCTTTTGTTTTGCGGCTCGCGAGTGACAGCCTGTTGACTTGCTACCACGCCGTCTCTCAGGACGTTCTCGCCCAGAGATGCATGTCCACAGGAAAGGGACCTTGCTTTGTTGCCCCGGGTGACCCTTATCCGTATGGTACCTGAGGCGGAAGGCTCGAATATCATCCCGCCCTGACGGGCCTCTCCTTCTCGGGATGGGTCTGGTCGTACCGTCGCATTTAGCATTCGGTATGCCTTCCGCCATGCTCGCTTCGCGCACGTTCAGCACGCCTCGTCACACATCGCACTATCTCGAGTGCGGCATGGCCAACGGGCCACTCATGATCTTTCTTCATGGATGGCCGGAACTCAGCTTGATCTGGCGAGCCCAGATGGACGCGTTTGCGGCAGATGGTTGGCACTGCGTCGCTCCCGATATGCGTGGCTATGGCGGATCGTCCGCACCCACACCCAGCGAGGAATACACGAACGAGCAAGTCGTAGCGGACATGGCGGAGCTCCATGACCACCTCGGCGGCAAACCTGCGATTTGGGTTGGCCACGACTGGGGCAGCGTCGTGGCCGGTTCGCTGGTAGCGCATCAGCCCGAGCGCAGCCTCGGCGTAGTGCTGATTTCCGTTCCGTATTTTCCCACTGCGAACGCTTTACCGACGCTCGTCCCACTTGTCGATCGATCGATTTACCCGATGGCAGAGTATCCCGATGGTCAGTGGGACTATTACCGCTACTACACGACGAATTTCGAATCGGCTGTGGCCGACCTGGACGCAGACAGAGCATCATCACTGGCCTCCATCTTTCGACCTGGAGACCCAGCCAGTATGGGCAAGCCGACGCCAAATGCAACGGTCACCCGAAAGGGAGGTCGATTCGGCGACGCTCATCGCGCTCCGCCAACTCCACCGGACCCGGCTCTTTGGCCGGCGGCAGACTTCGACGCACTGCTACGGGCGTTCGACGCCCATGGTTTCCGCCCTCCCTGCTCCTGGTACCTCAACGACGACGCCAACATCGCCTACGCGCACAATGCACCGAATGGCGGCCGCATTCTGCGGCCTGTACTATTCGTCAACGGCGAGCTCGATGCCATCAACACTATCGAAGGAAATCGCTCAGGCGACCCAATGCGCAGGGCCTGCCCAGACCTCACCATTACGAATCTGCACGGTGCGCATTGGCTGCCGCTTGAACGCAAGGAAGACCTCGTTCAGGCGATTCGCGCTTGGCTCAGGAACAAGCAGCTTTGACGGTGCAACGTGCGACCGAATCATAGGAGCGAAATAAGGCATTCAACACAATGCCCGGCGCAGTAAGTGGGTCAATGTCGCATTGTGGGAAGTGATCCGGCTTGAAGGCCTCTTGAAGCATGTAACGCTAACCTCCGACAACGGCGTTTATCAGGACTGAGCATCGCTAGGCCGATTTGTCGGGGTGATGCGTTTCGCATGCTACTCTACGTTCGTCGGAAAAGGCAGACTTGGTTTGGTAAGCCCAGGTCCTTTCGGAGACGAAAGCTCTGGTCATTTGACTTTGCAAATGACCCCCACGACGAACAAACAGACGCGATGCGTCCATCTTGTTCGTCCGTGTGGTTCTGCAACCGACGAACCGCTCCGGTCGAACACTCTAAGGAGCGTTATGCAAGACGATACCCAACACATATCTACGAGTGCCGTTGGCGGAAAAAGCATCGCTATCATCGGCGGTGGACCCGGTGGCCTGACCCTGGCGCGTCTGTTGCAACAGCAGGGCGCGGAGGTTGTGGTGTACGAGCGAGATCAAAGCCGCAGTGCACGCGTGCAGGGCAGCGCATTAGACCTCCACGAAGGCTCCGGACTGGCTGCACTTGAGGCTGCCGGTCTAATGGAAGCGTTCTGGGCCAACCACCGTCCCGATCTTGATCGCCTTCGCCTTACCGATGCTAGCGGAACACTTCTTCACGATCATTCCCGCCGGACGTCTGGCGCTGCGCAACGTCCTGAGATTGAGCGTGGGCCCCTGCGGGATATTCTGCTGGACTCGCTCCAGCCGGGCACTGTGCAGTGGGACTGCAAGCTGGAGGTGGCGGAGCCCCAGGGCGAGCAGGTGGTCTTGCATTTCGCCGGCGGCAAAACGGCCTTAACCGACATCGCCATCGGAAGCGACGGCGCGAACTCGCGCTTGCGGGAGCTCGTCACTCCCATCCGGCCGGAGTACGTCGGGGTTTCGCTTGTGGAGAGCCTGATTCCTTCCGCACAGCGGACGGTGCCGGAGTTGTGGGACCTCCTCGGCGGGTCCGCCCTGATCGCCTTGGGAGGCGAAAGGACGATAGGTATGGGAACCAAGCCGGATGGGAGTGTCCTGCTCTATGCAGGGTTGAAGACAGAAGGCGACGACGCGAGGCAGAGCCTGGAAGCGGCAAGCGGCCCGGAGCAGCGAGTGACTTGGTTTCACGACAACTTCAAAGGATGGAGCGAGCTATGGGCTCCACTCTTCAGCGAAGCGGTATCGATGGTCTGGCGTCCACTGCTCGTTTGCCCGGCAGATCAGCACTGGGAGCCGAAGCAGAACCTGACCCTGATTGGCGATGCAGCACACGTGATGCCGCCATACGCAGGCGAAGGGGTCAACATGGCTATGCTCGATGCTTTGGTCCTATCGAAGCTTCTGCTCAGCGAAGAGACGCCCTCTGCCGCAATCGCGAAGTACGAGGCGGAGATGTTTGCCCGGATGCGCGAGATGACGGCGGACACGATGGCAAACACCGAGATGTTCTACGCACCGGATGCCTCCGACCGTGTTGTTGCTCTGTTTCGGAGCTTTGGAGGAGGAGAGGCGGACCCGCCCGCTTCCAAGTCTTGATAGGAGCCTTTCTCTCAAAAGTTCGGGGTGCGTGCCGCCGTGCGTAGGTCCTGATAAGTCGCATTCTCGTTAGTAACGGACGGGAGCCACGGGGCCATGCGTGCAACGTTCAAATTCCGCTAACGGCGTGATTCCAGGAGTAAAATCCTCCTGTTCTGGTAGCCTGCAACTCACGTGCCTTGCCAAGCTATTCGTAAGCCTCGCATTCTCCGTAGCGTCGTCGTAACTGCGATGGTTTTCGCGGCATCAGGTCCTCTACATGCACAAGCGAAGCAGGCTCCGCTCAGCTTCGACGTTGCTAGCGTGAGGCCCAGCGATCCCTCCAAAGAACATGAAGCGATGTATTGGCGGCTGCCTGATGGCCTAGAGTGGGACGGCGTAACCCTGAACGGATTGATCGCCAACGCGTACGGCGTTAGCCGGACTGTCAAAGGCCAGATCGAAGGTGGACCCACATGGATGGGTTCGCAAGCATTCGACATCAATGCGAAGGTCGATGCTGAAACCTTCGCGCGTTGGAGTCATATGACGCAGGCGCAAGTCGACGAAGAGCGTCAGGCCATGATCCGCTCGCTGCTGACGGACCGATTTCGCTTCAGATTCCATCACGAAACGCGGAAAGTTTATTTGTTCTTCATTGCCGCGGTGACGAACGGCTTCATTGCGGCCTGAGCCATCCACAAACGCACCTGGTCTTCGTCGAGTTCGTTCATGGAGGCCAACTCGACACCACGGGTGGCCTTGCCCATTCCCACCGGCGTCACCGGGGGTTCTGGTTGCAATTCGTTACCTCGGATAAACATGAGCTTAAGATGTCCGACGAACGCGCCGGAAGTGAAGCACCACCCATCGCGAACGCCGTAGTAAGCCATACCCCATTTCACAGCGCGTCTGAGGTCCGGCAGTGCCCTGGCGGCCAATGCATCGACCTGTCTGGCGATGCTCTTCTGCGGTTCGGGCAGGCTCTCAATATAAGCAAACACCGGCCTGTCGCCCTCGGCGGTCTTCGCGGGACTCGCCTTGCCGGTCATCGCTACCGGAAGCTCGTCAATTCTTGACTGCGGCGTTCTCGCTGTCCTTTTCATTGTCATGGCACACCGATCAAATTCGGGATGGCGTTCACGGCTGCGCTTACCTCAACATACAGAGGCTGCAGCCGCGGGAGTTACATCGTCGTCTAGTCTTACTCTTGCAGTGCAGGGCTAGTGAAGATCATTTTTCCAAACCTTATGCGCAACGGTCCTGAACACGCACGTCATCCATCGATTAGTACCGATAACTCGCATTATGGTCAGTGATCCCTCTGCTCCCGCAAACGGCGTTTGGGGCAACTGGGAAGGTTGGGCCCTTTGAGTCATTGCCGTCACTCATTGAGCCGATCGATGCTCCCTCCATGGCTACATCGGAGACGGCAAAGCCTTCCGCAAGTCCATGTGCAGTTCGCCTACGCCGCAGACAACTCAGGACTTCAAGCCATGGCGCAAATCCATCGGACATCGCTTTGGTGATCCAGACTCAGTCGGTGCCTGTCACCCTCTTCTCGACCTCTTCGGAAGGATGCAGCGCGCGCAGCAACTGCGCATCGTTCGTGTCGCCGCTAAGCTCCCAGATCATCATGCCGCCCAGCTTATGATCGCGTGCGTATAACGCCTTTGCCCGTAGAGAAATAGCGTCTTCAAAGGTAAGAAAGTTGTCGCCGTCATAAATCCACGGTGCCTGCGACGCCGGGTCGCGATACAGTTCGGCATCGTCATTCTGCAGCAGTGCGGTGACCGTCGTCTGGTTCAGGTTCCCGCGAATAGGATCGCCCTTGCTCAGGTAGCCATGGTTCGCACCCGCCGGAACGTTGTGCCACTGATACGCATAGAACGGCAGACCAATCAGCAACTGCCGCGAAGGCACACCCGCCGCCAGGTACGCTTCAATCACCGATGCAACCGTCTCTTCATGCGGGTCGGTCGCGCGTAGCGGCGCGATGAAACCTGTGTCTCGTGACCACGGCCCCTGGAAGTCATACGTCATCACACCGATCTGATCGACATCCTTCGCAACACGCCCCCACTTGATGGGTGAGATCGCCTTATGCGAAGCACCGCTCGCAATCGAAAGCGTAAAGCCGCGCTGCTCGGTACCCGCACGCAGCATCGCACTCTTCCACTTGATGGCGTTCATCTGCTTCCGGAACTCCGCCATCAACGCGTAAAAGTTGTCGGCGTTCTCCGCAGTTGGATACTCCCAATCCACATCAATGCCATCGAACAACTGCGGCGCCTCAATACCGGGCGCAATGTGCCCCTCAAGAAAACGCGCGACACACGAGTGCACGAAAGCCACGCGATTCTGCGGCTTCGCGGCCTCCTCAAACAACGCCTTTTGTCCTTCAATCGATACAAGAATCCGCAGATTCGGATAACGCTGTCGCAGCAACTGCAACTGGTGAAAGTTCCCACGCAACGGCGCATCCAACGCATCCGCGTTGCCATCGATCGAGTCCTCAGCCTTGAACGGAATATTCGTGTCCGCCTGCGGATCGGCGACGATGCACGCATTGTCCTTGATATTGACCTGCGCATAATCCAACTGCGTCAGCGATTTGATCGCACCGCTCTTGATCAGGTCCACCGGCACATACCGCCGGTTATAGATGCCCCACTGCGGGAAATACCCCACCACTTCTTCGCGATGCGGGTGCGTCGCTTTGACCGCAGCGCCAGACTCCTCCGCAGTAATGCTGGGGAGGGGGAGAAGCAGCAGGAGTGCAGCGAAAGAACAGTAAAGGCGATTCATGTTGTCCTCGGTTAGACGCGGCGCATTGACTCCAGGGTCCAACCACTTGGTGCTTTGAACCGAACGAAAGTGCAAGGTACAGTGAAACGCATGATGGATAGGCGCGAATTTTTGGAACGGTGTACGGCTGCGGGTCTCGGCGGAACATTATTGCCGGGCGCGCTCGCCGCAATGGCGGTGCAGTCGGCTGCAGCACAAGCAACAGCAGTAATCGACGCAGCAACGACGCCCCCCATCGATACATTCCCAGCCATCACAGCGGAAATGCTCGATGCCGCCGCAGTCATCGCAGGCATCAAGCTGACAGATGCGCAGAAGAAACAAATGTTGGCAGGCGTAAGAGATCGACGCGCGACAATTCAAGCCATCCGCGATCTGCACATGCCCAACTCCGTCGCCCCTGCAATGGTCTTTGATCCGCTGCCCATCGGCTTCGTACCGCCGCCCGGCTATGGCACGCCCGACGCATCACGCACGCCCGGAGCAAAGCCGTCGCCCGTGAGCGCAAGCGTCATCACGTCACTCGTCTCCAACGAAGAAGCATTGGCCTACGCAAGCATCCCGGAACTCGGCGCGCTCCTGCGGTCGAAGAAGATGTCCTGCGTTGCGCTGACGAAGTTCTTCCTCGCACGCACACAGCGGCTCGACGCAAAGCTGCACCTCCTCATCACGCCACTTACCGAACGCGCACTGCAGCAGGCCGCGCAGGCCGACAAGGATCTCGCCGCAGGCAAAGACCGTGGCCCATTGCACGGCATCCCCTGGGGCGCAAAAGACCTGCTCAGCGTCAAGGGCTACCCCACCACATGGGGCGCCAACACCATGGAGCATCAGCAGTTCGAAGAAGACGCCACCGTCGTCCAGCGCCTCGACGCAGCAGGCGCCGTGCTCATCGCAAAGCTGACGCTCGGCGCACTCGCGCAGAACGACATCTGGTTCGGCGGCAAGACACGCAATCCCTGGAACACCAAGCAGGGCTCCAGCGGCTCATCCGCCGGCCCCGGCTCTGCCGTCAGCGCAGGCTGCGTCGCCTTCGCCATTGGGTCTGAGACGCTCGGTTCCATCTCCGCACCCAGCACACGCTGCGGCATCACCGGCTACCGCCCCACCTTCGGCTTCGTCCCGCGCACAGGCGCCATGGCCCTCAGTTGGAGCATGGATAAGCTCGGCCCCATGTGCCACACCGTCGAAGACGCCGCACTCGTCATGCAGGCCATTCACGGCCCCGACGGCAAAGACGCCTCCGTGCGCCCGGCCGCCTTCCACTACAGCGGCAAAGTCGATCTCGCCAAACTACGCGTCGGCTTCCTCGAAAGTGCCTTCGCAGAACCCGTCCTCCGCGCAACCGGCAATGACGATGCAGCCGCACGCCAGCGCGCCTTCGAACGCCAGCGGTACGATCACCGCTTCGACACAGCCGCGCTCGAAGCCCTGCGCGGCATGGGCATCAAGCTCATCCCGGTCAAGCTGCCGGACTTCCCTTACGGTTCCGTCACACCGGTGCTCGAGGTAGAAGCGGCCGCCGCATTCGACGAGTTCCTGCGCGACGGTCGCGACACAAAGATGAACGTACAGACCGACGGCGACTGGCCCAATGTCTTCCACATCGCACGCATGTACAGCGGTGTCGACTACGTGCAGGCCATGCGCGCCCGCGCACTGCTCATCGCAAAGATGGCAGAGATGTTCCGCGACGTTGACGTCATCGCCACACCAACCGGCGGCAGCGCACAGCTCACCGCAACCAATCTAAGCGGACATCCCGCAGTGATCGTGCCGAACGGCATTCGCGGGAACGATGCACCTACGCCAACCGACACCACCGACGGCGGCCGCGCCAACACCGGCGGCCCGGGCACACCCGTAAGCTTCACCTTCCTCGGCAACCTCTACGACGACGCACGTCTGCTCGCCTTCGCAAAGCTCTACCAGGAGAAGACCGGCTTCCACAAACTCCACCCAGCTATCTAGCCAAGACCTTCCACAGGTGCGTCGATCACGGTGGCTGCTGCCAGATCATCCTTGCTCGTCTCGCGAATCGCGAGCAGTCCGCAGATGGTCAGCACAGCCGCCGCGCTCAGGTAGTAGCCCACATACTGCAGGCCGTACACCGTCGCCAGCTTGGTCGCAATGTACGGCGTCAGCGATGCGCCCAGGATGCCCGCAATGCTGAAAGCAAGCGAGCTACCCGTGTAACGCACCGGCGTCGGAAACAACTCGGACAGCACCGTGCCCAGCGGCCCGTACGTCAGTCCCATCAACGACAAGCCAACGATCAGCATGGCCAGCGCACCCGCATGTCCCGCCTGAAACATCGTCGAAAAGAACAGGCCAAAGATGGCAATGCCAACACTGATGGCAATCATCACCGGCTTGCGCCCACGTTCAGCAAGCACCGCCGCAGCAGGAATCGTCAGTGCAAAAAAGATCACGCCCACCAGTTGCATCTCTAGAAACGTGGTCTTTGGATAGTGCAGCGCCGTGGTCGCCCACGTAAGCGTGAAGACAATCATCAGGTAGAACAGCACAAACGTCGCCAGGCACGTCAGCGTACCCGCCACCAGCGCTCCAAAGTGATTGCGAATCACCGCAAAGATCGGCACTTTCACCGGCTCCTTACGCGCCAGCGAAGCCGCAAACACCGGCGTCTCCGTGATCGTCAGCCGCACATACAGACCCAGCAGCACCAGCACACCGCTCGCCAGGAACGGCAGACGCCAGCCGAAGCTCAGGAACTGCGCAGGCGTCAGCACGTTCGAAAGCAACAGGAAGATCGCACTCGAAAAGAAGAACCCGATCGGCGCGCCAAGCTGCGGGAACATCCCGTACCACGCACGCTTGCCCGGCGGCGCATTCTCCGTTGCCAGCAGCACAGCACCGCCCCACTCGCCACCCAGTCCAATACCCTGCCCAAAGCGGCACAGCGCCAGCAGCAGCGGCGCAGCCACTCCCACCATCTTGTACGTCGGCAGCACACCCACCGCCACGGTCGACAGGCCCATCGTCGACAGAGCCAGCACCAGCGTCGTCTTCCGTCCGATGCGATCGCCAAAGTGTCCGAACAGCGCCGACCCAATGGGCCGCGCAATAAATGCAATGGCGAACGTCGCCAGCGACTGCAGCGTCGCGGCCGTCGCATCGCCCGCCGGGAAGAACAGCAGCGGGAACACGATGACGGCAGCCGTGGCGTAGATGTAAAAGTCAAAGAACTCGACGGTCGTTCCGACGAGGCTGGCAAAGAGCACCTGGCGCGGTGTGTTCCGCGGCTTTTCGCTTGGCTTAGGCATGGATTAGTTGATGATGCGGTGCCGGATGGGTCGCAGGCAAGTGCAACTCGTCAGAAACCTAACGATGTGCCATCATCCGCACCAGCAGCGGCGCCAGCACAGCCGTCAGTAACCCATTCATCCCAATGGCCACGCCCGCAAACGCCGCCGGAATCGGCCCCAGCGGGATCACACTCGCCGCCGCAATCCCACTCCCCGCCGTGCCCGCCGCCAGCCCGGTTGCCGCGGGATGATTCACCCGCAACAGCCGCAGCACGCCCGGCAGAATCACCGCAACCAGAATGCCCGCAGTAATCCCAAACACCGCAGACAGAGCCGGCACGCCACCAATCGTCTCGGACACGCCCATGGCAATCGGCGTCGTCAGCGACTTGGGCATCATCGACAGCGCAAGCTGCTCCGTGCCGCCACAAAGCCGCACCAGCGCATACGCACTCACCGCTCCCGTGACACTGCCCGCCAACAGCGCCAGCAGCGTAGGCCAAAGCCCGCGCCGCAGATGCTCCAGCGACAACACCATCGGGATCGCCAGCGCTACCGTCGCAGGCCCCAGCAGAAAGTGCAGCAACTGCACACCCGCAAAGTACTGCGCATACGGCAACCGCAACACCCACAACATCAACCCGACCAGCACAATCGCAATCAGCGTCGGATTCGCAATGGCCACGCGCGTCCGCCGTTGCAGCCAAACGCCTGCAAGGTAGAAAGCAATCGTCACCGTCACCAGGAAGAGCGGTTCCGTCCGCAACATAGCGACAGCGCTCATCGCGGCGTCTCCACATCCATCACCACGCGCTCACCACGCCGCAGCAGCCCCTGCATCACCAGCGCCGTAACCGTAATGGTCAACAGCGTCGACACGACCAGCGCAACGGCAATGGGAAACCACGCAGCCCGCAGCAATTCAAGGTTCGCGACAACACCCGCGCCCGCCGGCACAAACAACAGCCCAAGCCACCGCAACAGCCCGTTCGACGTCTTCACCAGCGCCGCATCCGGCTCACGCCTGCGCAGCAACAGCACCGCCGCCAGCAGCGCCATACCCAGCACCGGCCCGGGCAGCGGCAGATGCAGCGCACGGTGCAGCGCCTCACCCACCAGTTGCGCCAGCAGCAGGATGCCAAAGCTCCGAAGCACGTCCATGCAAGCCAGACTACGCGACTCGCGCCGGTGATAGCATCCGGCTTGTGACCCCGCCGCTCCTCATCGCCGAAGGCCTCTCCAAGCAGTACGGCACCACGCGCGTCGTCAGCGATGTCGGCCTGTCCATCGCACGCGGCGAGATCCTCGGCCTCGTCGGTGAAAGCGGCAGCGGCAAGAGCACCGTCGCACGCATGCTCCTCCGCCTCATCGAGCCAACCAGCGGCACCGTTCGCTTCGACGGCCTCGACGTCCTGCACGCCAACCGTGCTGAGATGAAGGCCCTGCGACGCCGCATGGGCGTCGTCTTCCAGGATCCCTTCGCCGCGCTCGATCCACGCATGCGTGTCCGCGACATCCTCGCGGAACCCTTCGCCATCCACGGCGACGGCACCCTCCGCGGCAACGCCATGGAAACGAAGCTCACTGCCATGCTGCAGGAGGTCGGCCTCGACGCAGCCGCGCTCGCGCGCTACCCGCACGAGTTCAGCGGAGGCCAGCGCCAGCGCATCAACATCGCACGCGCCCTCGCGCTCGCACCCGAGTTCCTAGTGCTCGACGAACCCGTCAGCGCGCTCGACGTCTCCGTCGGCGCACAGGTCATCAACCTCCTCCGCGACCTCCAACGTACCCGCGGCCTCACCTGCCTCTTCATCTCGCACTCCATGCCCCTCGTCCGCTACCTCTGCGACCGCGTGGCCGTCATGCAGCGCGGGTGCCTGGTGGAAGTAGGCGATGCCGTCACCATCTGCGAACACCCATGCGAGGCCTACACCCAGGCACTCATCGCCGCCACGCCAGAGTTCGCTCTCCCCACGCGTTAGAAACATCTGCTTCAATCACTCTCTTTTCAGAGCTGACATCTAATTCAGTTACATCCTGTTGGCTACTCAGAAAATCTGCCTCACTCACCTCCTGGTCGCGCCACGAAACTGCCGCTTCACTTACGGTCTTTCGGAGGGGCATGGCTTGAGCCATGCCATCTAGCTCATTTGGGAAGCCCGGCTTTAGCCGCTGAGGGAAATTCTTCAAAAGCGGTTGCCACGCTCCCCCAAAAACCACCCGAAACACCCCCGGTAGAATGAAGGGATGGCCGTTTCCCTGCTCGCACACGCGCACTACGCCTGGCTGGTCACAGCCTCGCTGATCGCGGGCGCAGTAAACGCAGTCGCCAGCGGCGGGTCCTTCATCTCATTCCCGGCAATGCTCGCCATGGGCGTAGCACCCGTCCAGGCAAACGCAACCAACACGGTAGCCATCTGGCCTGGCCAGCTCACCAGCGTCTTCGCTCTGCGCGGCGATCTGCGGAAAGACCTCCTCACTGTAGCGATCCTCTGCGCGATTGCAGGCGGCATCGGCGGTGCAGAGATCCTTCTCCACACACCACAATCCATCTTCCTGAACATCCTGCCATGGATGATCCTCGCCGCAACCGTGCTCTTCCTCTTCGCCGGTCGCATCTCCGCATGGCTCAAACGCGGCGCCAGCCACGCACACGCAGACAAGCCCGTATCGATGATGGCTCTCACTGCCATGCTGCTGCCCGTCTGCCTCTACGTCGGCTACTTCGGCGCAGGTGGCGGCCTGCTCATCATGGCCGCACTTGGCGTCCTTGGCGTAGAAGCCATGCATGAGCTGAACAGCATGAAGGTGCTCGTCGCGTGCATCGCAAATTTCTCAGCGGTCGTCACCTTCGTCGTATCGAACTCGGTCGCATGGCACTACTGCATCATCGCCATGATCTTCGCCGGTCTCGGCGGCTACATCGGCGCACACTACGCAAGACGCATGCCCGCCGCAGCCATGCGCGTCATGGTCATCTGCGTCGGCTTCGCCGTATCGGCATGGTTTTTCTGGGTCGCGCATACGCGCACCTAAACATCTAGGAGATCGAAGCATGAGTCACGAAGGCATACGCATGATCAGCCGCGAAGAGAGCGAGCTCGTCGCAAAGACGGAGCAGCCTCTGCCGGCCGCAGCCATCACACCCGCAAAGGTAAAGATCGCCATCACCGAAGGCACCGGCGTCACCATCACGTGGAAGGATGGACGCGAATCGCATTGGACCTTCCCCTACCTGCGCGACGCATGCCCTTGCGCCACCTGCCACGAAGAGCGCGAACAGACAGGCCGCGCCCTTGGCGAACCCAAGCCCAAGACCACGCAGTTGCTGCAGCTTTATACGCCGCCTGCGAAGCCACTATCGGCGGAAGCCATCGGTCGCTACGCCATCAAATTCAAGTGGGCCGACGGACACGAAAGCGGCATCTACTCATGGGACTTTCTGCGGCGGCTGGATGAAGGCGCGCTGCCCGTAAAGGTAGCCCGATGAACTCCCACACAGAGCAACAGCTCCATGCACTCGAAGACAAACTAAAGCCTCTCTACACCCGTCTCGCCTCGCATCCGCTCTACGCATCCTTCCGCAGCATCGAAGAGCTGCGCACCTTCATGGAGGCGCACGTCTTCGCCGTATGGGACTTCATGTCTCTGCTCAAGGCGCTACAGCGCGGCCTCACCTGTGTCGATGTCCCCTGGCTCCCAAGCGCAACACCCGAGAGCCGCCGCCTCATCAACGAAATCGTCCTCGGCGAAGAGAGCGACATCTACCAGGGCCGGCACCTCAGCCACTTCGAGCTCTATCGACTCGCCATGCAACAGTGCGGGGCCTCCACCGTCGCCATCGATCGCCTGCTCTTCGCGCTGCGTGATGGCGCAGACCTGCACGAAGCAGTCCGCGGCAGCCACGCACCCGACGAAGCCAAAGGCTTCGTACGCGACACCTTCCACATCCTCAGCGAGAGCAAACTGCACATCATCGCAGCAGCCTTCACCTTCGGCCGTGAAGACCTCATCCCGGAGATGTTCAAGGGCTTCGTACGAGACCTGAACCGCGACCTCGCCGGCCAGCTCGAGACCTTCATCTGGTATCTCGAACGCCACATCGAAGTCGACGGCGAAGAGCACGGCCCCATGGCCCTCCGCATGATTGCAGAGCTGTGCGGCGACGACCCAACCAAATGGGCCGAAGCCGGACAAGCCGCCATCTTCGCACTAGAATCCCGCCTCCGCCTTTGGGACGGCATAGCAGCACGCATCACCTAGACACCCGGCTATACCTCGGGTGCCCCATTCATGACAGCTTCATCGTCATGAATGGGGCATCGCGCAAAGCGCGACCGCTTGAATCGCTACTCGACGCTGACAGCCTTGTCCTTCGCAAACGTCATCGTCACCGGCTTGCCATCGTTGTCATACACAACCGTGCGATTGCCCAGAGTCCCAGGCCCCGGCTTACTCACCTGCCCCAGTGCAAGCTGCGCCTGCATCTCGCTCATGCCCTTCTCCGCACGGTGCTCATCGATCGCCTTCCAGCGCGCATCGCCCCAGTGCTTGTACAGCGTGTGCGGATCGTCGTAGAAGAAGCACTCGTCCAGATAGAACGTGTAGAACTTGCCCTCGCGGTATCCGACCGGCGTACCCCAAAGCTTCGACGGATCGCTCGCGCGATGGAACAGCATCAGCACCTGCGCATCGCCCTTCGGCACACGGCTGAACGCACTCGCGGGCGCCTTGCCCTCGATAAAGTTCACAACATCCAGCGGCTCCGCACCCAGCAACAACGGCCCCGGATGCGCATAATCCATCTTCGCCGCAGTCGCAGGAAACGCATTCAACTGGCCCGCGGCAAACACCCACACCCGCTTGCCATTCAGCTCCTTCGCATCCTTCACATCGGTCTGGTGCAGATGACGCGGCAGCACCATCTGGTCGTCCGTATAACTCGGCTCAGCAGCAACCGCAGGCTTGTTCGCCTCCACCCGCCCCTTGTGGATCAGGTAAATACGCACCGAAAGCGCGATAAGTCCGATGACCGTAAAGGCCAGGAGCAGGTTGCGGACGCCGGTGCCCTTGGTCTCCGTGGCATCGTGTTGCGGCTGATCATTGAGCATTGCGGGGATCCTCGAAAAGCAGAATAAACGTTAGTCGAACGGCTCGCTCTCCGCATATGCGGAGTTGCCAGCCAGCAGCGCATCCGCATCCAGCGAATCCACGCTGCGTAGACGCGGGAAGAACACACTCCAGAGCCCTGTCACCACAAGCGATCCGATGCCGCCAAACACCACCGCGCGCACCGCACCAAACCACTTCGCGGTCAGGCCACTCTCAAACTCACCAAACTCATTCGATGCGCCCAGGAACAGCCAGTTGATCGCTGACACCCGCCCACGCATCTCCGGCGGCGTCCCCAGTTGCAGAATCGTCTGCCGGATAATCACCGAGATGTTATCGCTCGCACCAATAAAGAAAAGCGCCACCAGCGACAGCGGCAACGACTTCGACAACCCAAACACAATCGTCGCCACGCCGAACACACCCACCGCCACCAGCATCATCTTGCCCGCATGATGCTTGATCGGCCGCCGCGCCAGCGTGATCGACGTGCACAAAGCGCCGATCGCCGGCGCCCCGCGCAAAATGCCCAGCCCACGCGGCCCGGCATGCAAAATATCCTGCGCAAAGATCGGCATCAGCGACACCGCGCCGCCCAGCAACACCGCAAACATATCCAGCGAGATCGACCCCAGCAGCAGCTTCGCCCTGCCAACGTACCGGGCACCATCCATCATCGTCTGGAAGCTGAAGCCCTTCTGCTCGCTCACTTCCTTGCGCGGCCGCAACGTACTCACCAGGATCGAAAACGCCACCATCGTGATCAGCGTTAACGCATACACAATCGGCGACCCCGTCCAGCGCGCAAGGCTTCCCTGGAACTGGATCGTGAACAGCAACCCGCCAATCGCCGGCCCCGTAATATTCGCTACCTGAAAGATCGCCGAGCCCCACGTCATCGCATTGACGAACGCACCCTTCGGCACCAGTTGCGGCTGGATCGCCGAACTAGCCGGCCCCGAGAACGCTCGCCCCGCGCCAATGCAGAACAGGATCGTGTAAATCCACAACACATGCGTCGTCCCCACCAGCGCCAGGTACAGCAACATGGCAGTGCACACGGCCTGGATGACATAGCAGGTAACGATGATCGTCTTGCGGTCGTAGCGATCGGCTGCATGGCCCGCAGGCAACACAAAGAAGATGCCGGGCAGAAACAGCGCCAGGCCGGTATATCCCAGGAACAGTGCAGAGTGTGTGATCTGGTAGATCTGCCACGCAACGGCGACCGACTGCGCCTCAGCACCCACAATCACCAACAGACGCGCCATCTGGTAACGGCGAAAGTTGCGCGAAGAGAACGCCGCGCCTTCTTTCCCATCAGAGTCGAGCGGACGTCGCACCTTGCGTTGCGAGTCGTCGCTGGTTGGTGCGGCGTTGGGCATCCGTCTATCTATGGTGACACACGCTCGCGCGTCTCAACCCCGAGAACGGCTAATCGCCCAGGTACGTCTCGAACTGCGACTCCACCACACCGGTGTTACGCGCTAACTGCAGCTTGGCATTATTGAACTGGAACAGTGCCGACACCAACTGAGCCTGGGCGTTGGCCAACGTCGCCTGCGCACGAACAACCGGCAGGTTGTCGTCGATACCCGCGCGGTAACGGTCACGCGTCTCGTCCAGCGCCTCAGCAGCCAGATTCACATTACTTGTCGCATCACGCACCAGCTCGTTCGATGTGTTCATATCCAGCATCGCCGCGCGGATCTGCTGCTCAATGTCGCCGCGCAGGCCGCTCAGCTGGCTCCTCAACTTCGAAAGCTGCGAGTCCGCAACCTCCCGATCACCACGGATCCGCGCTTCCTGAAAGATCGGGAAATCCAGTCCACCCTGCGCCGTGAAGACACCGTGGTACAGGCCCGTCGTCTGCCCCAGCACGCCATAGAATCCGCTCACCTTCGCCACCGGCAAACGCTCATACGCAATCGCGCGGCGCTGCAGCTCCGTCGAACGAAGCTGCGCCTGCAGACTCAGCAGATCCTTGCGGCGCTTGAACGCGACCTGCTTCGCCGTATCCAGCGGCAGTGCTTCCAGCTCGTGATACGGCACAGCATCGGTCAATTGCAACTGCTGATCGGCCGCAATACCCATCAGCCGGTTCAACTGGATCTTGTCCTTCTCAAACGTCGCAACATCCGCAATCAACTCCTGCTGGCGCGTCTGCCGCTCCACGCGCGCACGCAACAGGTCCAGATTGGTGCCGGTGCCGGCATCCTTGCGAGCCTGCGACTGGCGCTCCAGCTCGGCATCGCTCGCCACCTGCGACTGTGCATTCGTAATCGAAGCGGTATCGGCCAGCACGCGAAGATATTGGCTCGCCACCCGCTGCACAACATCGCCACGGTCCAGCAGAATGTTCCACTTCGCCACTTCCGCCGTAGCCTTCGCAGCGCGGTAGATCTCAAGCGCCGGCAGGTTAAAGATCTGCTGACTTAGGCTCAGCTTCGCCGAAGTCGTACTCACCTTCACGATCGTGCCAAACGTAACGCCCGGCGGCAGCAAACCGACAAGCGAAGCCGGCTTAAAGCCCATCGCCGCCAGATTGATCTGCTGCGTACCGCTCTGCGCACTCGCCGTAAGCGACGGAATCAGCGCATTGAACGCGGTCAACTGCAATCCAGTGATCTGGCGCTGGTTCTGCAGATCCACCGCAATCGTCAGATTGTGTTCCAGGGCCAGACGAACGGCATCATCCAGCGACAGCATCAACGGCTGCGCGGTCGCCGTCGGCGTTGCCACGCCATGCCCCAGGTCACGCGGCGCGGCAGCCTTCAACTGGTCGACGATGGCGGCGGACGGTCCCTGCGGCGCAGGTGCCTCCGGCAGGTTCATCGCCTCGGACACTGGCGGCTGTTTCACCACGGCCGGTGCCGTCGTAATGGCGGGCGTCGGCGGCGGCGCAACAGGCTGCGCGGGCGGCGTCACCTGCGCACCAAGCGCGGGCGACAGAAGCAAAGCAAGTCCGGATATCAATTGGGAACTGGGTCTCATGAAGCTAATCAGTTGATTCGATTCTCGCAGCGCCTCAGCGGTTGCGGAAAGTTTCTGATCTTTGAGAAGCAGCTCAGAGGCAGGAACACCGGGTGCCCCACGTCTCGATCCTGAGACGTGGGTTTTGGGAACACCACAAACGACACAAAACAGCCGCCCCACCGGCGCGACCTTCTGCCGCAACCTGCGTCTAGAATGAAACAGGCGTCTTTCGGGCCGTTTTGAGCCCCCAAACGCCGGGAGCAACGACACCGATGGCGAAGCACACCCTCTTTGGCCGCATGACACTGGCCGCATCCGTGATGGCCGCGGGCCTCATCCTCGGCGGCAACGCCCACGCGCAGTTCGCCGGCACGCCCGACCCCGCCACCTTCCGCGACACCTCCATGCTCAAGCCGCCCGCCGGCCAGAAGGTCGCCATCGTCGAGTTTGTCGACCTGGAATGCCCCGCCTGCCGCGCCGCAAACCCCATCGTGCAGAAGGCTGCCGCCCAGTACCACGTACCCATCGTCCGCTATGACTTCCCCCTCCAGATGCACATCTGGAGCAAGGAAGCAGCCGTCTTCGCGCGCTACCTCCAGGACAAGGTCAATCCCAACCTCGCCGACCAGTACCGCAACGACGTCTTCCAGCAGCAGCCCGCCATCAACAGCAAGGACGACTGGAACGGTTACACCCGCCGCTGGATGCAGCAGCACGGACAGACCATGCCCTTCGTCTCCGATCCCACCGGTGAAGAGCTGCGAAAGGTTATGGCCGACTACCACGTCGGCGAACGCCTCAACGTCACCCGCACGCCGACCATCATCGTCGTCACCCAGAACAAGTGGCAGATCGTCTCCGGCAGCGAGTCCGGCTCCAACGACGTGAACCGCATCTTCTCCATCGTGGAAGGCGCCCTGAGACAGTCAGGTCCGGCCACCGCCATGGTGAAGCCCGCGGCTGCAAAGGCACACAAGTAACCCAAACACGGCAACGCAAAGACAAAGGGCGCGGAGATCATCTTCGCGCCCTTCCTCGTCACTTTGAGCACCAAAGCCCAACCGCATCCTAAGCACTTACCAACAGCGAGCTTGCCCGCGACTTCTCAGCCTAGGGCGAAAGCCCGCGGGAATCCTCCATGGAGCGCATGCGCACCAAGGCCCGCGCCATCGCAAAGGCCGCAGATACCGCACCACCCCATCCGTTAGAGATTCAAGCCCATCCCAACGGCGGGCGGAAGGCCCGCGACTTCCTGGCCCAGGGCGAAGCCCTGGGTTACTCCGAATCGCGGTTCCGCGGGCTGTAGGCCCGCGACAAAATCCTGCACCAATCCGATAACGTCGTTTCCGCAAAACGAAAGGCGCGGAGATCAACTCCGCGCCTTTTATTTTGAACTACCGGTTCGGCGTCTTCGAGGCCTCGGCATCGGCCTTATCCTGCGCACGAGCCGCGTCCTTCACCTTGTCGCTCTTCAGAGCCTTATGCGCTTCCTTGTCGGCATGCGCCTGTGCCTTATCCGCCTTACGATTCTGCTTCGCAGTCGCTTCCTGATCCTTACGAACCTGCTCATTCGTCTGTGCAAACACCGGCTGCAGGCATCCGGCTGCCAGCGTGAGCGAAAGGGCGAAGGCTGCAATATGGGGTCGTTGATACTTCATAGTTCACCTCTCATCTACCTTGGATGGCACGTAAAGCCCTGGAAACTGCCTCAACGTCCGCAGTCCAACGCCACTGAGCGCCACCGCATCGTATTCTTTCGAGAGACCTCAGCCACTTGTCCCCCTTCAAACCCACGACCCGTTCTGGACGCGCCTTCACCGCGGCGGCCCTTCTCCTCTGCTTGGCGCTGCCCACCGCGCAGCCCGCACGGGCCTACTCCGTCATGACCCACGAAGAGGTCGTCGACATGGCATGGCTGCCGCATATGGTCCCTCTTCTGCGCGCCCGCTTCCCATCCCTGACCGACGATCAGATCCGCGAGGCCCACGCCTTTGCCTACGGCGGCTGCATCCTCCAGGACCTCGGCTACTACCCCAAGGGCAGCAAGTTCTTCAGCGATCTCACGCATTACGTCCGCAGCGGCGACTTCGTACAGGCACTCCTCGACGACGCCACCACCCCCGACGAATTCGCCTTCGCCATGGGCGCTCTCGCCCACTACACCTCCGACGAAACCGGCCACCCCTACGTCAATCAGGTCACCGCGCAGGAGTTCCCCAAGCTGGCGCACCGCTACGGTAAAGTCGTCACCTACGAAGAGAGCCCCACCGACCACCTCCGCACCGAGTTCGGCTTCGACGTCGTCGGCGTCTCCCGCGGCAAATACGCGCAGGAGGACTACCGCAACTTCATCGGCTTTGAAGTCGCCAAACCACTCCTGGAACGCGCCTTCGAAGAGACCTACGGCCTCAAGCTGACCGACGTCATTCACAGCCCCGACTCCTCGATCGGATCCGCCCGGTGGGCCGTGCACTCGCTCATCCCGAAGATCACCAAGGTCGCCCTGCTCAGCTATCACGACAACATCGAACACGTGAACCCGGGCTTCGACCGCAAGAAATTCGTCTACCGCATGAACCGTACCGAGTACGAAAAGGCCTGGGGCAAGGAATACAAGAAGCCCGGCTTCGGCTCGCATCTTCTGGCAGTGATCATCAACATCCTGCCCAAGGTCGGTCCGCTGAAGGCCCTTGACCTGAAGCTGCCCAACGGCGATCAGCAGACGCTCTACATCAAGAGCGTCAACGAAACCGTTGACCGCCTGAACGCCCGTCTCGATAAGATCCGCAGCGTCACCACGCCCGTTCCCGTTCCAGTCGTCGCGCAAAGCAACGGCAAGCGGCCCGACGCCGGCACAGCCACCGCTGACAAGGAAACCCAGGAAGCCGCCAACGCCAAGGGTGAAGCCGGCAACGGCGGCGCCGTCATCGCAACCAGCGCAGCCGTCGCCGCAGCAGCACCACCTCCCGTCGAGGTCGCGCAGTCCGCAAAGGCCGACAAGGCAGTCGCAACCGACCACCCCGCGACACCCACTCTTCAGGCTGCTGCCTCTGCCGCACAGGCCGGCGCCGATCCCGCCAGCGCAGGCGCCGCCATCGCCCAGCCGCTCGGAGACGTGCCGCTCACGCTTACCTCCATCGACCTCGACACCGGCAAAACCACGGCCCCCGGCGAATACGGCCTCGCCGACAAGACCTACGCCGAACTTCTCGAGAAGATCGCAGCCCTGCCAGCCACACCGACCGACGGCCTCCTGCGCAAAGATCTGCTTCTCTACTTCGGAGCCGAACAGGCAGCTAAGAACTCCCTCAACAAAAAGCCGAAAGAATGGGCAAAGGTCCAGGCCGCCCTGGCCCAGCTAAAGGCCACCCCGACCGCCGCACCCAAAACCGCCCACACCGCAACTCCGCCCCCACCCGCCGGCGACTAAGAACCAGGACCTCACCAGAACCGGGTAACCACTGATCCAGTAGGAAACCACCAGAACCGGGTGACCACCCGATCTAGTAGGAAACCACCAGAACCGAGTAACAGCTAGATCTAGACAACCACCGGAAACGCGTGACATCCCGATCTAGGCAACCACCAGAACAGGTGAACACCCGATCTAGGAAGCCACCAGAACCGGGTGCCCCATTCTTTCGCGGGCTTCATCGCGAAAGGGTGGGTTATTCGCGCCTGCGCGAACCGGTAGTCCAAAAGAAAGTGACACTTCCCGGGAAGGGATTCAGAGCCCGATCAAGATGCGGGCTGAAGGCCCGCGACTTCCTAGCCCAGGGCAAAGCCCTGGGTGACGCAACGCCCGATGAATTGCGGGCTGAAGGCTCGCGACAAAACCTCTCAGACGGCTGCAACACCGAACCTCAGCGAACAAACCTCACGCGAAAAACCTGTCAAGCCCCAAACCCCGCAAACCACTCAAAACAAACAACATCTACCCGCCAATAATTACCCCTCAATTTGAGATAATAGAAACAGCAAAAAGGGCGAGGCCAATGGCCTCGCCCTAACTCGTTTGTTATCTAATTTTTACCCGTAACCCGTTTAGAATCTGATTTTTGCCAAATCGGGAAACGTCAACTCGTTTCGAATCTAATATTTAGCGAAATTAGGGGGAGGGGTACCCTACTGAATCTGAACCAGTTCCCCATGTCCGCTCTGCGCCGAAGGAGGTGTCACCGAATTGCTCTGCGGAGCGCGCCAATGGTCGATATAGCTGACCTGGTGCACGCATGAGATCGTGCAGTTCGGAGCGCAGCCCTTCTCCGTCAGGAACTCACGCTTCACATCGGCCGTCGTGTACTCCGCCAGGGGAGTCCCCGGATAGCCACGCTGCTGCGAACAGTAATGCACCAGTCCGTTCTCGCAGACATACAGGTAGCGTCCGCCCGCGCGGCAGCGCCAGTCGTTCGGTTCGCCGTTCGCAATGGCTTCCTGGAAGTGGTTGAAGCGCGAATAGCTGCGGCGCGTCAGCTTGCGGACACGCTCCCAGACCGTGCGCTCTTCCCCGCCCAGCGGCTTCAACTGCCCGCTGCCATCGTGGATGATGCCGATCGTCGACGAGAAACCAAGCTCCAGCGCACGCGTGGACACGGTAAACGCATCCTGCGGATTCGCCACACCGCCGCCCACCACGGAGTTGATGTTCACGTGGAAGTCAGCAGACTCGGCCAGCCAGATCAACCGCTGATCCAGCACCTTCAGACTCTTCTTCGACACGGCATCCGGCATCACGTTGTCGATCGAGATCTGCATATGGTCCAGACCGGCCTTGTTCAGGCGCTCGATCCGTTCCTTGTTCAGGTAGTAGCCGTTCGTAATCATGCCGGCCAGCGCGCCGGTCTTGCGGATCCGCTTGATGACCTCATCCAGATCCGGGTGCATCAGCGGCTCGCCGCCCGAGATCGTAATCACCGAAGTACCAAGCCGTCCCAGGTGATCGATGCGGCGCAGCATCTCGTCCAGCGGCGTCGGATCGCTGTGATCGTCGTACTCGTTGCAATAGGTGCACGCCAGGTTACAGCGGCGCATCGGCACGATCTGTGCCATGTAAGGGTGCCCCGTCGACAGCACGGCAGAAGCAATCCCACGCAACTCGCGCAGGCGAAGCATCGCCAGCTTGACACGGCGACGCAACGGCATGGGCCGGTGGCCCGGCTTGAACTCAAACGCCGGTTTGGTAACAACTACAGTCGACATACTCGTTTGATTCTACCGGACCCCGTCCCGGCCTGAAGAACGGTGACCGGAAGACTGCGTTTTGATCCCACTCTCCTCGCAGCCGCAATCTGAACGTCGGTCGAAACCGATGCGCGACAGCGCCTCGCAACGGTCGTAAATTGGAGGGAATTGAGCGCCAAAACGCGACTCGAATGATTTGAAGCGGCTATGATAGCCGCCGCTCCGCACTTGGGCTTCAAGAGGTTGGATGCTTATGCAGCCATGCGACTTCGCACTGAAAGTAGCAGACAGTCTCGACCTGCTGCTCGCCTACTGGGATAAAGATCTCATCTGTCGCTTCGCCAACTCCGCATACGAAGTCTGGTTCGGACGGTCCCGCGAGCAGCTGCTCGGGATGTCCATGAAGGATGTGCTGGGCGATCTCTACAACCTCAACCTTCCATATATTCAGGGCGCTCTCGCGGGTCAGGTCCAGGTCTTCGAGCGCGATATTCCGATGTCGACCGGCGAAATCCGTCACAGCCTCGCCTCCTACTACCCCGACATCGTCGACGGTGTCGTGCAGGGCTTCTCCGTCCAGGTAACGAACGTGACGGCCTTGAAGGATCTGCAAGTCCATCTGGAAGCTGCCAGGATCAGGGCTGAAGAGCTCGCAACGCACGACTTCCTCACCGGCCTCCCCAACCGGCTGACGCTCACCGATCGGATTACCACCATCCTCGGCGGCGCGACACGCGCAGGAGAATTTGTAGCTGTCGTAGCGATCGATCTAGACGGCTTCAAGTCCATCAACGACACCTACGGTCATGACGTCGGAGACGACTTCCTGAAAGAGATCGCAAGGCGCATGCAATCGGCGATTCGCGTGACCGACACACTCACGCGGCTGGGAGGAGACGAGTTCATCCTGCTCGCTCCCTATCTCTCGGAACAGGACAGCATCCACTTCCTGCTCGAGCGGATCTTCGAGCACGTTTCAGTTCCGTGGACCATCAAGGACTGCGAACACATCCCAACCCTGAGCTGCGGTGTAGCGATCTTCCCAACGAACGCACATACTCCGGACGAGCTGATGAAGAAGGCCGACGCGGCCCTGTACGTCGCGAAGAGGAGCGGGAAAAACCGCTTCGTCTTCAGCGACTGAACCAACGAACGCGTCCGACTCTAATAGACCCAGCTCTTAACATCCGCGCCAGCCGGAGCCGTCTTGATCATGTGCTCCGTCATCATCGGCAACAACCGCTGCGGCCAGTTCGCCCCGTTCTGCTGCATCGTGTACTCCGCAGGACCGCCGGTATAGCAATGCGGCATGCCCGGCCCATACTGGAAGGTAGCGTCGCTGTGCGGATTCCGCGTCGCATCCAGTTGTGTCTGCAACAAGTGCACAGCATTGTTCAGGAAGTATGTATCGCCGTCGCCGACAGCAAGGTGCAGTTTGCCCTCCAGCTTCGGTCCCAGCGTCGGCCAGTCACGCTTCAGGATCGCCGCCAGGTCATAGTGGTCATGCCAGTACTGCACCACGCTCTTATCGATAGCACCCGTAATCGGATCAAGCACCGGCGCAGGATAACCATCCGCACCCTGCGGTGAAAAGACCGCCTGCCAGATCATCCACTGCTCGGTCGACCGGCCCTTCGTGCCAAGCACCTGCTCAAACGCGAACTCATCGGCCGTGTTCGCCAGGATGCTGCCGTCCGGCTTCCGATCCGCCGCAATCGGCACGCTACCGAAGTCGCCTTTGCGGACGAAAGCATTCGTATCGTTATAGAGATCGATGTTCTGGTACGCGTGAAAGTCCACCGGATCAGGACAAGCACCGTAAGCGCCGTTATAGTTCTCCGGATAGAAGACCTGCGTCGCCAGCGCCTCCCAACCGCCGGTGCTGCCGCCCGCCGTAGCCCGCGCCCAGCCTGCACCAATGCCGCGATACTGTGCCTCAACGGCCGGAATCAGCTCATCGTTGATCGCCGAACCATACGGACCAACGTTCGCTGAGTCCACGACGTAGCTGTCGTCGTAGTAAGGGTTCTGGTTCTGCACGTAAAGCATAATCACGTGCGGCAACCGCCCGGTCGTCCAGTCCTGGAAGAAGCGATAGCCTGAAGCCCCACGTGCACTTGCTCCCGCCGCAGGAGGAGCCGCAGTGAACGCCGGCTTCATGCTCTCCGAAAAGTGATCCTGCCAGACGACCAGCGGATACTTCGACTGCGGATGTTCTTCAAAGCCATCCGGCAGCAACACCCACGCGCCCAGGTACGTATCGCGGCCCCAGAACGTGCTCAGCTTCTCGCTCTTGAAACGCATGTATTTCAGCCACTTCGCTGTCGCAGGATTCGCCGCAATCACCTCTGGATCGTCCTTGGTGCCCTTGATCTCCGGCATCACCGCATCCAGCGTCAGCTTGATCGCCGCATTCGACTTCGGATCGAAGTGCACCTTTACCGGCTTGTTGTAAGGATTGCCCGGCTTGCGATTCCACTTCTGTCCCTCACCCTTGTCCGGCGCGAGCCACACCGTCTTGCCGTTTCCCAGGTGGAACTGCTCATAGACGTTGAAGACACCCTGCACGAAGTAGTCGCCCGCAGGAATCTCAGCCATCGAACGCAACGGGTACCCGAAGGTCTTCGCATCGACCGTGATCTTGCTCGCCGAAGCACCGCCATCCAGCCCAACATCCACGCCAAATCCCTGCGCCGACTGGTACTGCTCATCCATCTGCATCCGCGGCTCGGACTTCTCATCCTTGCTGAAGACCAGGATCAGGTGACCATGCTGCGCTGTGGACGGCAGCGTCACTTCGACCTTCTGGGCGAAGGCGGAGGTGGCGAGCAGGAGGGCGGCCAGAAGGGTTTTCATGGGTACGATCACCAATCTACATGCGAGTCACGTCCGGTCGGCGACGAATCTAGCGTCGGGTGCCGCGCATAAGCGGCGCCGTTTCCAGCCAGCGGTTCCGCCACACGGCGAAGTCCAATGGCGACCCCAGCGTCTTATACCGAGGCCACGCTGGCGATGGTGTCACTGCAACGGACAAGGGCGGCAAGCAGTAGCGCGTCGCGGCGTACCTGGTCGATACCCGCCAGCCATCCCGCAGACCGTTATCGATAATCCATTAGACTGAGAGATGACCATGCGGAAGAAATCTCCGCTTGCAAACCCCTCGCAATGGAGAGCAGCGGATCGTGCAGACAAGCTACAACGGCATCGAAGTCCCGGTAGACGGCAAGGCAATCACCTATACAAACGGAGCTTATTCCGTCCCCGACAACCCAATCGTCCCATTTATTGAAGGCGATGGCGCCGGTCGGGACATCTGGAAGAACGCGCGCAAGGTGCTGGACGCAGCCGTTGAGAAGAGCTACGGCGGCACTAAGAAGGTCGCCTGGTACGAGATTCTGGCTGGTGAAAAAGCTTACGGCCTCACGCAGAACTGGCTCCCGGACGACACCGTCCAGGCCTGCATCGACTTCCGCGTCAGCATCAAGGGACCGCTCACCACGCCCATCGGCGGCGGCATCCGCAGCCTGAACGTAACGCTGCGCCAGACCATGGATCTCTACCAGTGCATCCGCCCGGTCAAGCACTACCCCGGCGTGCCCAGCCCCGTCATCAACGCGGACGACGTAGACGTCGTGATCTTCCGCGAGAACACCGAAGACATCTACGCCGGCATCGAGTTCAAGGCAGGCTCGCCCGAAGAGGCGAAGCTGCGTGAGTTCGTGAACACCCAGCTGCTTGCCAACACCAAGAAGCAGCTGCGCTCCGACGGCGGCATCGGCATCAAGCCCATCACGGAAATGGCCTCCAAGCGCCTCGTCCGCGCGGCCATTCAGTACGCCGTAGACCACGGCCGCAAGGTGATGTCGATCGTTCACAAGGGGAACATCCAGAAGTTCACCGAAGGCGCCTTCCGCGAGTGGGGCTATGAAGTCGCCGTCACCGAGTTCCGCGACAAGATCGTCACCGAGCGTGAGAGCTGGATCCTGGGCGCACTCGACAAAGATCCGAACACGCCTCCCGAAGCCATCGCAAAGCTCGTCGAACCCGGCCTGAAGTTCGCTCCGCCGTCCTTTGAGCAGAAAATCATCGCCGAAGTGAAGGACGTGATCGCCGCTATCGGCGCCACCCACGGCAACGGCGCATGGAAGAAGCTCATCCTCGTCAACGACCGTATCTGCGATGCCATGTTCCAGGATCTGCTGCTGAAGCCGCAGGAATACGACGTTCTGGCCACCACCAACCTCAACGGCGACTACCTCTCCGACGCCGCAGCAGCGCAGGTCGGCGGACTCGGCATCGCGCCCGGCTCCAACATCGGCGACGGCTACGCCGTCTTCGAAGCTACCCACGGCACCGCACCACGCCTGGCCGATCAGGATGTTGTCAATCCCGGTTCCGTCATCCTCTCCGGAGCGATGCTCCTCCAGCTCATCGGCTGGAAAGAAGCCGCGGACCTGGTCGAAAAGGCCATGGAAAAGACCATCTCGCAGAAGTACGTGACGGTCGACTTCGCCAAGAGCATGCAGGGTGCCACGCAGGTCGGCACCACAGCCTTCTCTGATCGCGTCATTGAAAACATGTAAGCGTACGCAACACCCAAGCAAGAAAGGCACCGCGCACCCCGCGGTGCCTTTTCCTTTTGCCTGCCAAATACCCAAAACACTCTCGCCTCCGCTGACCTCAGCGGTATAGAGTGGCTGCGTCTTCCGGACCCCTTGCTTCGCGCGTCCAGACGAGCCACAAATCCAATGGAGCTAAGCACTCATGCAGACAAGCTATAACGGCATCGCTGTCCCCACGGAAGGCAAGGCAATCGAGTACGCAAACGGCACCTACACCGTCCCGGACAACCCGATCATCCCCTACATCGAAGGCGACGGCACCGGCCGCGACATCTGGAAGGCCTCGCAGCGTGTCTTCGATGCCGCAGTCGAAAAGGCATACGGTGGCAAGAAGAAGGTCTACTGGCTTGAAGTACTCGCTGGCGAAAAGAGCTATCGCAAGACCCAAAACTGGTTACCCGACGACACCGTGAAAGCCACCGTCGACTTCCGCGTCTCCATCAAGGGACCGCTCACAACACCCGTTGGTGGCGGCATCCGTTCGCTCAACGTCGCTCTCCGCCAGTTGATGGACCTCTACCAGTGCGTCCGTCCCGTGAAGTACTACGCCGGCGTCCCCAGCCCGGTAAAGCATCCGGAAAAGCTCGACATCGTCCTCTTCCGCGAGAACACCGAAGACATCTACGCCGGCATCGAGTCCGCGAAGGCACGCCCGAAGCCAAGCAGTTCATCGACTTCGTCAACAACACCATGCTCGCGGGCACCAAGAAGAAAGTGCGCGCAGACTCCGGCGTCGGCGTAAAGCCGATCTCCATCTTCGGATCCAAGCGCCTCGTCCGCGCCGCCATCCAATACGCCGTCGACCACGACCGCAAGTCCGTAACACTCGTCCACAAGGGCAACATCCAGAAGTTCACCGAGGGCGCCTTCCGCGAGTGGGGCTACGAAGTCGCCACCGAAGAGTTCCGTGACAAGATCGTCACCGAACGCGAGAGCTGGATCCTCGGCAACCTCGAACAGCACCCCGGCCTCTCCGCCCGGGACAACGCCACCATGATTGAGCCAGGCATCGAGTACGCACCGCCCGCCTTCGGCGACAGCGTCATCAAAGAAGTCGAGAACACCCTCGCAGCCATCGGCCAAACCCACGGCGGCGGCAAGTGGAAGAGCAAGATCCTCATCACGGATCGCATCGCCGACTCCATCTTCCAGCAGATCATCATCCGCCCCAGCGACTACTCGATCCTCGCCACAACCAACCTCAACGGCGATTACATCTCCGACGCCGCAGCGGCGCAGGTCGGCGGCCTCGGCATCGCTCCCGGCGCCAACATCGGTGACGGCTACGCCTGCTTTGAAGCGACGCACGGCACCGCGCCCAAATACGCCGACCTCGATGTCATCAACCCCGGCAGCGTCATCCTCAGCGGCGTTATGATGTTCGACTTCCTCGGCTGGACCGAAGCCGCACGCATGATCGAAAGCAGCATGGAAAAGACCATCCAGCAGAAGTTCGTCACCTACGACTTCGAACGCCAGATGCAGGGCGCCACCAAGGTGAAGACCAGCGAATTCGCCACCAAAATGATTGAAAACATGTAGTTACCACCCCCAACGCAATCGAGGCAGAATCGTGCCCGGCCACCCGCCCCGGCACGATTCAACGCCCGTTAACGGCGTTTTCGGCGTATGCGATAGACTAGATAGGATGTGCGCGGAGTCCTTCCGGACTTGTCTGTGCGCCTCCCTCTGTCAGCCCATGCTGCCTGCTCTTGGATGAGCGCGTGTGTGCCTGCAAGATCCTTTCGCGCAACGCCGCGAAAACAAGAAGGTAACAAGCTTTGAGTTCAGTGATTCGCAACATCGCCATCATCGCGCACGTCGATCACGGCAAGACCACCCTCGTTGATGCCATGCTGCGGCAGAGCGGCACCTTCCGCGCCAACGAAGCCATGACGGACCGCGTCATGGACTCGAACGACCTCGAGCGCGAGCGCGGCATTACGATTCTGGCCAAGAACACGGCCGTCCTCTACAACGACACCAAGATCAACATCGTTGACACCCCGGGCCACGCCGACTTCGGCGGCGAAGTCGAGCGCGCACTCAAGATGGTTGACGGCGTCGTCCTCCTCGTCGACGCATCCGAAGGTCCGCTGCCCCAGACCCGTTTCGTGCTGGGCAAGGCGCTCGCCGCCGGCCTGACCCCGATCCTCGTCATCAACAAGATCGACCGTCCTGACGCTCGCGTGCAGGAAGTTCTGAACGAGGTCTATGACCTCTTCATCGACCTCGACGCCGACGAGAGCTTGCTCGACTTCCCCGTGGTCTACACCAACGGCAAGGCCGGTACGGCAACGCTGGACATGGCTGTCCCCGGCACCGATCTGCAGCCCCTCTTCGAGACCATCGCCAAGGCGATCGCACCCGCAACGGGCGATCCGGACGGCGCACTCCAGATCCTGGTCACGAACCTGGATTACTCGGACTACCTCGGCCGCCTCGGCATCGCCCGCGTCTTCAGCGGCACGTTGAAGACCGGCGACATGGTCAACATCGCGAAGCTTGACGGCTCGTTAATGCCCGTCAAGATCACCAAGCTCTTCTCCTTCAGCGGCTTGAAGCGCACCGACATCGAAGAGACCACCATCGGCGACATCATCGCGGTCGCCGGCGTCGCTGGCCTCACCATCGGTGAGACCATCACCGGCCTCGAGAATCCGCAGCCGCTGCCGAAGATCGTCATCGATGAGCCGACCATCGCCATCCAGTTCTCAGTCAATAACTCGCCCTTCGCCGGTCGTGAAGGTTCCTACGTCACCAGCCGCAACCTGCGCGAGCGTCTCGACAAGGAACTGCAGACCAACGTCTCCATCCGCGTCGAAGACACCGACAGCCCCGACACCTTCAAGGTGCTGGGCCGCGGCGAACTGCAGCTTGCCGTGCTGATCGAAATGATGCGCCGTGAGAGCTTCGAGCTCACCGTCGGCCGTCCCGAGATCGTCACCAAGCGCATCGACGGTCAGCTCATGGAGCCGGTCGAGTACGTCACCATCGACGTTCCGGAAGAGTTCGCCGGCACCGTCATCCAGAAGCTTGGACCCCGCAAGGGCGAAATGATCAAGATGCACGGCCAGGGCCGCATTCGCATGGAGTTCAAGGTGCCTTCGCGTGGCCTGATCGGCCTTCGCAGCGAAATGCTGACCGAGACCCGCGGCACCATCGTCATGAACACCCTCTTCGACGGATACATCCCCTACCAGGGCGAGATTCCGCAGCGCCCCACTGGCGCTCTGATCAGCGACCGTACCGGCGTCACCACCACCTACGCACTGAACGGCCTGCAGGAGCGCGGCACACTGTTCATGGGCGATGGCGTTGAAGTATACGAGGGCATGATCGTCGGCGAAAACAGCCGCGATAACGACCTCGACGTCAACGCTGTCCGCGAAAAGAAGCTCACGAACATGCGTGCTTCCTCCGCCGACGAAGCGCTTCGCCTCGTTCCTTACAAGCAGCTCACGCTCGAGCAGTGCATCGAGTTCATCGCCGACGACGAACAGGTGGAAGTCACCCCCAAGTCGCTCCGCATGCGCAAGAAGGTACTGCAGGCCAATCGCCGTCCCCGTCGTCAGGGCGCAGGCGGCGGCGAATAACACCGCATCCAAAACGCAAAAAGAAACGCAGCGAGCCAACAAGGTCGCTGCGTTCTTCTTTGCGCCAGGGCAGCACAAAGCCGGGCGCCATTCTTTCGCGGCTTTATCGCGAAAGGGTGGGTTATCCCGCGAAGCGCGACCGGTGATCTTGGCAAACCTCCCCTACGGCGCGGTCCGTTTCGATACCACCACCGAACCAGCGCCCAGACACAAGACGGCACCCGCGCAGATGCCCTCCCTCAGCTCCCGCTCTGTTAGCGTTAAAGCTGATGTCCGTGCCGCAGCAGACCCGTCTCGCAGCATCCCCTTCGGCTCCAGCCGAGGGTACCGCCGACCACAAGTCCGAGTCGCTGGGTCCGCCCGCCGCGCCGGTGTGGCTCCAGCGCCTGTCCCTGCTCGTGCTCGTTATCTTCTGCCTCTACCTTGGCCTGCTGATCGCCGTGCTGCCGTGGTGGAAGGATATGTGGGACCGCAACGCCCTGCTGCTCGAATACCCCGCACTGCGAGCCTTCCTCACCCGCGGGCCCGTTCGCGGCCTCATCAGCGGTCTCGGCGTTCTTGACCTCTGGATCGGCATCAGCGAACTCATCCACTACCGCGACTACCGCAATTAGTCCGCCCGTCCAGGCAGGTTTGCCTATCGCAAGATAAAGCTTCTGAAAGGGTAAAAGCCCATCGCTCCGCAGAGAGAGATGGGCTTTGAACGTGCCATTCCGCAGTTAGAAGACGCGCTTCGTCTTGTTTACCATTGCCTTCAGATCGAAAGTGACGCCCGCGTTCAAACCTTGCTTGTTAAACGTACGGACCCCCTCATCGCCCACCTGGTGGGTATAGAAGCCGAAGGCCGTCATGCCAGGAGCAAAGGTATAGGAGGCGTGGGCATAGGGCCGATTGCCGGTTCCATACGCATCGCCGTTCAGCGGAAAGCCCACGGCTGCGAGGAACCGATAGCCACTGTATACGCTGTAGTCCTTGTCGACGGACGCAAAGCCGATGTCTCCACTCAGTTTGCCAATCTTCTTCGATGCTGCGATCGCAAACCCCGATGCGCCGTTGATGGACAGCGGGGAGATGGGACCGAGCGGCGAAGTGGCGATCCCGGGAAAGGAGGTGGAGTTCAGACGCTCATACGCTTCCACGCGAATGCTGTCGATGAACTTCAACTCCCTGGTGCCGACGACAACTGCCTTGCGCAACGTGTTGGTTCCGGTGTCCGTTCCCGCCTGCCAGGTGTATTCGCCAGAGAAGCCGACCCGCTTCAGCTGCTTTTTGGCAAACACCTGCCGGTAATTGGACTTCTTCAGGCTACCCCCGCGATCGAACACGCTGGGTGTCGCGATATCGCCGAAGTAGGCGGTCGTGAATCCAACCTCGTCGAAGAACAGGTGCTTTGCGTCGTGAATGCGAACCCGCTCGCCCGAGAGGTAGCCGTCCTCGTCGAAGCTGGTAATTTCCGTCGAAAGACCGCGCTCAATGCCGAAGGAACCGAATTCGACAGTTACCTGCTTGACCGGTGTCGCGCTGAAGTACAACTCACGCAAATAGAACTGCCAACCGTTTGATTTGATATCGCCATGAGCCAGGTTCAGGCCTGTGGGATCGGAGAAGACAGCCTTTGTCACACCGAGGCGTTCCGCTGCCGTGGCGTTGTACGACGGGCTAAAGGTCGGAGCACCAACGCGATCCGCGAAGTTTTCCCCGGTGTAGCCGCCGAAAGACCAGTTGAAATAGCGGCCCGAGGAAGCGCGGAAGCCGATGTCGTAACGGCCTTGAGCGTCGAGCTTGATCTTGCCCGCAACCAGCGAACGCTGTTGGGCGTTATCGAAAAGATGAGCGCCGCCCGTAGCAAAGGCGTTGCGATAGCGCTCCGTGTGCGAGAGATCGGTGAGGTCCAGCCAGCGTTCCGTCAGGGAATGGTCGACCTGTTTTGGAGCGATTGCCTTTGCCGGAACCGAGCCCACGATCTCGGGGGACTTATTGTTCGCTGCAAAAATCTTTGCTGAGCAAAGTTGAGGCGCAACCGCCAGAACCACAGTGGAGAAAAGCTTTAGATGTTTGATGGTGGACCCTTCCGGCGATGCCTGGAAAAGGGGGAAACCTTTTCGTGAGGTCTTATCGGCACCTCGTGCGTTTCGTTTTAGGGGAACGCAGGGTCATGAAAGCTTGCGCCACCGGATCTTCACTACCGCGACTACCGCAACTAGGCCGATCCTACGCACCTCCGGCAGTGGTGCTAGGCTTTTCGCATGAAGGCCTTAGCACTCGTCCTCGCCACCTTCGCAGGCATCGCCGCCGCACAATCTCCCATCCCGCTGCCCAACGGAAAAGCCGTCACACTGCACGGCACCATCGAGTTCGTACCGCAGGGCCGCGTCCAGTTCGCTACGGTTCGGACGAAAGAAGCCTACGTTCCCATCCTCGGCAGCGCGGGCAAGACCAGACGCGGTACGGTGCTCCATCAGGTCGCCCTCAACGGCTACCACCGCTACGATCTGCTCGCAGCGCACCGCGGCCAGGCTGTGACCGTCACCGGCAAGATGATGACCAACGCCGGCAGCCCCTACTACTACAAGAACGCCTCACTCACGGCCACCAGCATCCGTCTGCAGGACGGCACAGAGTTACTGGGCGAGGCGCGTTCCCAGACCGTCGCAGCAGACGTCGGCATCGTACGCGCAACCGTCACGCTGCCCTCAGACCTCACCGCTCCCTGGACCTACGACGGCCCGGCCTTCAGCGACTCGCAGCGCCCCGCCGCCTGCAGCAGCAATGGAGGCGGTGACGTCGTCAACTGCTACTGCCCACTCAACTTCCGCGCAACAGAAGCCACCATGACCACCGGCAACGAACAAGCAGCCGGCAAGCTGATGGGCCAGATGGCCCAGTTCACCGTCGGCGACGAAGCCCGCACCGTCACCCTGAAGCTGAGCTGCATGCGCTAGTCATTTCGTAACAAACGAACCCGAATAGCCGCCCCCACAAATCGCATCTCATCGAGTGATGAACACGAAGACCACGCTCCCCGAGTTGCCGCTGGAACAAGCACCGCTTGCCTACGAAAACGAAGAGTTCCTCGACAGCCCCGATGCCCGCATGCTGCGCATCATGGCCGAATATCAGGAACCTATGGCACGCTTCCGCCGCGAGCGCATCCAGGACACCGTGGTCTTCTTCGGCAGCGCCCGCTTCGCCGCACTCGACGTCGCGCAGGGGCAGATGGAGCTGCTAGAAAACTCCTACTCCCAAGAGCTCGCGCCCACCGCCGAACAGCCCGCGCAGCCCGGCGACAGCGACGCCACCGACCTGCAAAGAGAACGCGCCAAGACCGCCATCGAGATGGCTGGCTTCTACGAAGACGCACGCAAACTCGCCTACATGCTCACCGACTGGGCCAAAGGCCTCCCCGGACGTCGCAGGCGTTTCGTCGTCACCAGCGGTGGCGGCCCGGGCATCATGGAAGCGGCAAATCGTGGCGCCTTCGAAGCCGGCGGCAAGACCATCGGCCTCAACATCGCACTCCCCTTTGAGCAGCGGCCCAACCCCTACATCACACCCGCGCTCAACTTCCAGTTTCACTACTTCTTCATGCGCAAGTTCTGGTTTGCGTACCTCGCGAAGGCGCTCGTCGTCTTCCCCGGCGGCTTCGGCACGCTCGACGAGATGTTCGAACTGCTGACACTCGCACAGACCCACAAGATGGCCAAGGATATGACGATCGTCATCTACGGCTCAGACTACTGGCGCGGCGTCATCAATCTCGATCTGCTCGCAGAAAAGGGCGCCATCGCCATGAAGGACAAAGACCTCTTCCGCTTTGCCGACACGCCCGAGGCAGCCTTTGCCATCCTGCGCGAAGGCTTGCAAAAGTACTGCCCGGAATGCCCGCCCGACGAAAAGGTCCCGGAAGAACCAGCACCCAACGCACAGGAAGCACTCGGCCCCGACATCGCCGCCACCCTGGGTTAGTGGGACAGAAACCCCTCAACCGCCTCAACAAACTTCCCGGGCTGTTCCAGCGAAGGCACATGCCCGCTCCGCTCGATCAGCACCAGCTTCGCACCCGAGATCGCCTCGGCGAACGAATGCGCCTGCGCCACCGGCACCGTGTGATCCTCAGCGCCCCAAACAATAAGCGTCGGTAACGCAATGCCGCGAGCCTTCTCGCCCACCGCTTCATTCCGCACCGCAGGATTGCTGCTGAAGGTGCTGGTCACCAGGCCATCGTTCGCAGTAAGCTTCGTAATGAACCGCCGCTTCGCAACCTCCGGCGTCACCAGCGTGGGATCGAAGAAGACCGACCGCAGTCCCGCAATCACCTCGCCGACCGTGCTGACCGAAAGGTGAACGGGCATCGTCGCAGAGTATCCGCTGGGCGGCAGAACAAAGCCCGCAGCATCCTCCAGGATTAGCCCCTCCGGCTTCGGCAGCATACTCGCCTGCTCCGACGCCTGCGCGGCGTAACTCGCGGCAACCCATCCACCAAGCGACTCACCTGCAAGGTCAAAGCGCTTGATCCCAGTGACGCGCAGGAACTCCGCCAGGAACTCGACATAAGTCTGCACGCGGTATGCGATCAGCGGCTTGTCACTCGCACCCGCACCGATCTGGTCCAGCGCAATCACGCGGCGGTGCTTCGCCAGCATCGGCAGTGACGGCCCGAAATCAACATCAGCCTGCGACCCGTAACCATGCAGCAGCACCAGCACCGGCTGGTCCGCAGACGCAGCCTTGCCCATGTCGTAGTAAGCGATGCTCTGCCCGAACACACGCACGTGATGCTGCGCGGGCAGCGGATGCCCGAAGATGTCTTCGTTGTGTTGAAGGGGTGCCGCGTGCGTTTGCGCATGGGGCAAAGCAGGAAGGCAGAGCGCGGTAAGCGCCAGGAGTGCGAAGCGTAAGTGAGTCGTCATAGTCTTCCGGTGGCCGCCGCCCAATTCAGGCAGTCGTCCCTTCCGAAAAGCCTACTCCATCGCCGCTACAGGGGCGCGTACGAACAGGAGCATGAGGCCCCGTTCTCATGGCTCTGTTATTTTGTCTGCCATGGGTGCGCCGCGTGTTGCCTTCCTTCCGGACTCCTTTCACGAAGTCAACGGCGTCGCCCACACGGCGCGCAACTTCACCGCATACGCCCAGCGGCAAGGGCTGCCCTTCCTCTCCATCCGCGCCGGCGCGCCCGGTTCCCGTGGCTCTGCGGCCATCGTCACGCAGGACTCCGTAACAGCCGTCGACCTCCCGCGCAGCCGCGCTGCCATCGCCATGGAGAAGGACCTTAGCTTCGACCCGCTCTTCGCGCGTTACAGTGCCTCCATCGGCCGGGCCCTGCACGACTTCCAACCCGACCTCATCCACATCACCGGCCCCAGCGAACTCGGTATCTTCGGCGCCTACTACGCCTGGAAGATGGGCATCCCCCTCGCCGCAAGCTGGCACACCAACGTGCACGAATACGCGGGCCGTCGCTCCGCCAGACTAGGCCCACGCGCAGCAACCTGGATCGAAGACGCCGCGCTCGCCGCAACCGCCCGCTTCTACCGCCTTGCACGCGTCCTCTACGCACCCAACGAAGAGCTCTGCACGCTCCTGCAGCAACGCACCCAGCGCCCCTGCCACGTCATGCGCCGAGGCGTCGACACAACGCTCTTCAACCCCGCAAAACGCACCCGCGCCAAGGACGACGACACCATCATCCTCGGCTACGTCGGACGCCTCTCCGTCGAGAAGAACATCGCCATGCTCCCACGCATCGAAGCCGCACTGCGCGAAGCCGGCATCACCAACACAAAATTCGTCATCGTAGGCCACGGCGGTGACGAAGCAGCCCTCCGTGCCTCACTCCCCACAGCCGCATTCGCCGGCGTCCTCCGCGGCGAAGCACTCGCAACCGCCTACGCCAACATGGACATCTTCGTCTTCCCGTCCGACACCGACACCTTCGGCAACGTCGTCCTCGAAGCCCTCGCCAGCGGCGTACCCGCCGTCGTCACAACCGGCGGCGGCCCAAAGTTCATCGTGCACGACGGCCAGACCGGCTTCGTCCGAACACCCTCGCTCATGGCCGAACCCATCGCCGACCTCGTGCGCGACGCCAGCCTCCGCCAACGCATGGCCCACGCCGCGCGCGAGTACGCCTTAGGCTGTCGCTGGGACGCTATCTTCGACGACGTCTACGCCCACTACCCGGCGGCGGCGCATCCGGATCCAGCACCGTAGAAGGCGCATAGCTGTCGCTCCGAATCTCCGCCAGCAGCGCCGCGCCCGCCGGCAACACACCCGTCTCCACATTCACCGATCCCATGCCGCCATCGGCCCGCAGAACCGGCCGCAGATACGCCCCACGCATCCCCTGCCCCGCCAGCGCCTGCGTCAGATGCAGCGTGATCGCCGCTCCCGTCGAATTCGCCACCAGCAGCAGACTCCCGCGCACACCCCGCTGCCGATCCCGCACCATCCATGCCCGCAGCCCCGGCGTCGCCGTCGCCACAACCGACGCCACACCCGACCGCAGTACTGCATGCGTACTTCGCAGCGTAAGCACCTGCTGCACCGCCGCGCGATCCTCCGCAGTCGTCAGCAGATCACTCTCCAGCACCGGCGCACCGCCCGACAGCAGCAGCGGCAAAAGATTCCGCAACGCCGGAATCGACCCCGGCAGATGCGCCCCCGGATCATCCGCCGAAACCACGCTCGACGGCCCCTCCTTCGCAATCTCCACCACCTGCGTCCCCGAACCCGAACCAGCAGCCGCGCCCGACTCAACATCCTGAGCCGACACAACATGCAGCGTGATCGGATCCCGCCGAGCAGCCGCCGCACCACGAGCAGCAGACGCACCACGAGCAGCAGACGCACCACGAGCAGCAGACGCACCACGCGCAGACACCGCTTCCCCCACAGTCCGAGCCATCAAAATCCGCTGCCCTGGAAAGCGATCCAGAGTAGTCCGCAACGCCCGCGCCGCATCCATCTCCGCAGCCGTCACATCGCCCAGATCGAACCCCGCAATACCCCGGTTCAACCAGAACCGCACAGCACCCGCCCCGCGTTCGCCCTGCGTACTCGCCAGTGGCAACCGCAGCAGCACATGCATCCGCCGCGCCGACGCCTCGCGCAGCAACGCATCCAGATCTTCCTCAGAGCCAAAGCGCGGCGCAAATGGCAGCGCGGCATCCGCCGGCGGCTGCAGATCCGGCAGCAGGATGCTATCCGCACTCACCGCGCTCATATTCTCAATGCCCTTCGCAACCTCCGCAAAGGTCGTCTCAGCGCTGAAGCGCACAAACGCCGCATGCTTCCACCAGGCCTCTGGCGTGATGCTGTTGCCGCGCCAGCCCGCATGCGCCAGTTGCTGCCCGCGCGCCACGGCACAGACCCCGCAAAAAAACATTCCGGAGAGCAGGCGGCGGCGCGAGAAGGACATGCCACAACGTTAGTTGCGGCAGCCAATCGGAGCAAGTACCGCCGATCTGCGAAAATGGACCTATGCTGCATCTTGCCGACGGGTCCAAGCGCTTTGGGCACAAGCTCTTATTTGAAGGCGCCAACTGGCTCATCACCCCCGACGAACGCACCGGCCTCGTCGGCGGCAACGGCACCGGCAAATCCACACTCCTCAAGGTCCTCGCAGGCGTTGAGCAGCTCGACGGTGGCCAACTCAACCGCAGCAAGGGCCTCACCATCGGCTACCTGCCGCAGGACGGCCTCGTCATGCGAGGCAAGACGGTCTTTGAGGAGTGCCTCAGCGTCTTCCACGAAGCCCTCTCCATGGACAAGGAGATGGACACGCTCAGCGACCAGCTCGCGCACTTCGATCCCGCATCGCCCGAATACGCCGCGGTGGCCGATCGGTTCAGCCTCGTCAGCGACACGCTGCAGCAGCACGATCTCTACAACCTCGACGCGCAGGTCGGCGCCGTCCTCGGCGGCCTCGGTTTCAGCAAGGACGACTGGCGCCGCCAGACCGACGAGTTCAGCGGCGGTTGGCAGATGCGCATCGCGCTCGCCAAGCTGCTGCTCGAAAAGCCATCGCTCCTGCTCCTCGACGAACCCACCAACCATCTCGACCTCGAAACCCGCAACTGGCTCGAAGAGTATCTGCGCAGCTATCCCCGCGCCTTCATCCTCATCTCGCATGACCGATACTTCCTCGACGTCACCGTCACCAAGATCACCGAGGTATGGAACAAGCGCGTCTGGTTCTACACCGGCGGCTACGAAAAGTACGTCAAGCAGAAGACCGAGCGCCGCGAACAACTCGCCAAGGACTACGCCAATCAGCGCGATCGCATCGAGCAGCTTGAAGCCTTCATCAATCGCTTCCGCTTCCAGGCCACCAAGGCCAAGCAGGTGCAAAGCCGCATTAAGGAACTCGACAGGATCGAACGCATCGAAGTGCCGGAGGATGAAGAGACCATCCACTTCGCCTTCCCGCAGCCGCCTGCCAGCGGACGCACCGTCTGCGAAGTAACAAACCTCTCCAAGCGTTACGACCCCAAGCAGATCCTGTCGAACGTAAACTTCACCATTGAGCGCGGCGATCGCATCGCGCTCGTGGGCCCCAACGGCGCGGGTAAATCAACGCTCATCCGCATGTTGTCGAAGCTCGAAGAACCCACCACCGGCTCCGTGCGCTTCGGCCACAACGTCGTTGCCGACTACTTCGCGCAGGACCAGTACAAGGTGCTTGACCCCAACGCCAAGATGCTCGACGACATCAACGCATCCGCACCGAAGGTCGCGCCGGTCGAGCTACGCAACCTGCTCGGCGCATTCCTCTTCGCAGGCGACGATGTGTACAAGCAGCTCGGCGTACTCAGCGGCGGTGAGCGCAATCGTTACGCACTCGCACGCATGCTCGTCTCACCCGCAAACTTCATCCTGCTCGACGAGCCGACCAACCACCTCGACCTCCGCGCAAAGGACGTCCTGCTCGAAGCCATCCGCGCCTTCACCGGCACCGTGCTCTTCGTCTCGCACGATCGCTACTTCATCGACGGCCTCGCAACGCGCGTCTTCGAGTGCGACCACGGCGGCGTACAGGTCTACCCCGGCAACTACGAGGACTATCTCTGGCGCAAGAACGGCGGCCCGGAGTCCTTGCAGGCAGCCGCCATCGAGATGCAGCGCGCACACATCCCCGTCGTCGAGACACCCGTCGCTGTCATCTCGCCCGTCACCACCCCAGCCGTCGTAAACGTGAAGAAGCTGAACCCCATCAAGCTGAAACAGATGCAGGACCGCATCCGCTTCGCCGAAGACGAGATGCCGCGCATGGAAGACCGCATGACCGCGCTCGAAACAGCCATGGGCAACTTCGTCTCCGCAGAAGAGTCGCAGAAGCAGACCGCCGAACTCGCCACACTGCGCAAGCAACACGAAGCACTCATGCTCGAGTGGGAAGAGCTCTCAACACAACTGGAAGAACAAGGCGCGGCTGTTTAAGTCCTTATCGCTTCTTGCGCAAAGCGATCTCTAATCCCGCAACAACACCACGGCCCGGCATGCGAACGGCCAGCACCTCTGCATATCCCGAATTAGTTAGATTGGTTAACTGCACATAGGGATGCAGCCAACCTGCCTCGCGCGACATACTCAGATCCATCACGGCATACGGCGCCAGGCCATAGCGCTGCGTCACCGCGAACGCCGGTCGCAACTTGATGCCATGCCGTTCCTGCACGAACCACTCCACCTCCGCACGATTCACCGGATAGCTGAAGAGATACTGCGACTGTTGCCCGTTCAACGCACTCTGCGCACCGAAGGTCGCCGTCCAACTCACGCGCAGTTGCTGCCCCGCCGCAGGGCTCGCCTGCACCGATGTCTCCACACCGGCAAGCCGTACCTGCGCCAGATTACTCGCCTGCCACTTCGCCTGCGGACCACTCCTCAGATACTCAATCGCGTTACTCTGCTGCGAGAGAAATCCCGTCACTGAAACAACGGTCGACTTGCCCCGATACCAGTCCGCGCCACCGTCATAACTCCACGCCGATTCGGGCTTCAGGGCAGCATTACTGATCGTTGTCGGATCGTTGTAATAGAGGTCCGTGTAAGTCGGCAACCGGAATCCATACCCCGCACTCCCTCGCAGCTTCCACTGCCCATGCAGCAGCACACTCGCTGCAAACGTAGGTGCGGAGACAACGCGACCACCACTCAACACCTCTTCGCGCAAACCGGCTGAGAACGTCGCGGTCCCCGCGTGAATATCCGCATCGATGTAACCCGCGCCACGGTTGCGTCCATGCTTACCCAGCGCGTTACTGCGAATGCTGTCCGTGTTCTCCTCGATGCCCGCAAAGATTCTGCCAATGCGACCAATCGATCGGCCGTGGCGCACCGCGCCCTGCCAGCTCTGATCGATGTGGTTGTTCTCATACACTGACGGACGATTGCGGATCAGGTCATAGACATCCGCATGACGCCGGTACGCCAGCGCCGCAGTGGTCTTCGCTCCAAGGCCCTGCGTCACCGATGCAAACCAACCCTTTGTCCGCTCCCACGAAGGATAGTTGCCATAGAACTGGTCGGCACCGAAGGCCCGGTCACTCGCAGCGGCAAGCACATCCGTCTCGCCCAGCCGTGTCGTCGCGCGACCTTCCACGCTGGCGCTCTCACTGCGATAGTCACGATTCGGCATAAAGCCGCTGGAAAAATCACGCGCACCCGCAACCACCAGGCTGCTGCGGCTTCCATTCACTGCACCAACAAAGCTGCCCGTATTTACGCCATAGTTGCCGCCGCCCGCACGCAGTCGCAGGGAACTCTCCTTGGGCCGCCACGTCGTCACATTCACCACGCCGCCCAACGCATCGGAGCCATAGATCGTAGATCCCGCACCATGCAGCACATCGATACCGGCAAGCGCCGGAAACGGCACGGGGATATCGAGATTGAAGTGCGACGTCTGCGCATCGTTCACCCGCAGGCCGTTCAGCAGCACCAACGTCTGTTCAAAGCTGCTGCCGCGGACCGAGATATCCGACTGCACACCCACGGGACCACGTTGACGAATATCCACCGAAGCATCCGTCCGCAGTGAGTCCTGAAGACTCTGTAACTGCAGACTGCGCTCCTGCGTCTCCAGCACCGTGACGGAGCGGGCGCTCTGCCCCAGCGCAACAGGCTCCGCATCGCCCACAACGGTCACGGTGTCCTTCACATCGGGAACCACGGCAACAGGCTTCGTGGACTGCTGTGCCACTGCGTGAAAGCAGTTCGCTGTAAGTAGGAAGCTGACAGAAAAGGCCCTGCAGGCTGAGACGAACATCCCCTTGGAGAACAGCTGCAGCATCTCTCGCAGTGTACGTCGCCATCCGGGCGAACTGTCTGCGCCCTATCTGTCGTATCGTGAAGACACTCTTTTGAAGGACGAGAGCCCGACATGTCCGACGAGATCACGCCCCAGGCAAAACCCATCGCAACCACCGGCGAACCCGAATGGTTTCCACCCGCGCAGGACGACAGCATCACCACTCATCCACCGGAGCCGGCCTCCGGCATTCGCCGCATCTTCTTCGGCGACGATGGCCTCCGCGCAGGCTGGGCGCTGTTGCTTTGGTTCACCTTCATCTCCATGATCGGCCGTGGCGTCAGTGCCATGGTGCGCCTGCTTCTGAACGGACACGTCGCGCCCCACACCAACCCGGAGTGGCTGACGCTCTCCATGTCCACGATAAGTTTCTTCGTCGTCGCCGCAGCAGCTCTCGTCGTCTCTCGCATCGAGCGGCGGCCATGGGCCACCTACGGCATCGGATCGCTGCGCGGCCGTGCGGGCGAACTCGGCATGGGGCTGCTGTGGGGCTTCGTCGCTCTCTCACTCCTCGTGGGCGCGCTTCACGCCACCGGCTATCTCACCTTTGGTGGCTTCAATCTTCACGGCGGCGCCAACATCATCCTGTGGGCCATCCTCTTCGCACTGTCGTTCCTCATGACAGGCTTCTTTGAAGAGTTCGCATTCCGCGGCTTCCCGCAGTTCACCCTCACACGCGGCATCGCCGGCATTCTGCGCAGCGCAGGTCTTGAAGACCGCGCTAAAGCCGTCTCCTTCTGGATCACGGCCATCCTGCTCGCCATCCTCTTCGGTGCAGTGCACGCGGGGAATCCCGGCGAAGGCCGCATCGGCCTGATCGCCGCAGGCCTCATCGGCTTCCTCTTCGCCTTCAGCCTGTGGCGCACCGGATCACTCTGGTGGGCCATCGGCTTCCACGCCGCATGGGACTGGGCTGAGTCCTACTTCTATGGCACCTCCGACAGCGGTCTCGTCCTGCCCCATCGCCTGCTCATCACGCAGCCACAGGGCAACCCACTCTACAGCGGCGGAACCATCGGACCAGAAGGCAGCATCTTCATCGTCGTCATCATCGCCATAGTGGCCGCCATCATCGCACTCACGCTGAAGCCCAGACCCGGCTCACCCTCCACGGAGCAGTAAGCATCGGGTGCCCCATTCATGACGGCATCATCGTCATGAGTGGGATCACACAACCACCAGGTCACACGTCAAAGACCCAAACGCCGGGTGCCCCACCTTCGCGAAGCTAAGGTGGGGATTCGTGCAAAGCACGAACCGCTTTCCTTCCGGCATCTCTGCGACCATGCCGGAATGCGTTCCCCATCCATGACAGCAACAACGTCATGAGTGCAACCACCAGGTCACACGTCAAAGACCCAAACGCAGGACGGCCCGCCTTTGGTACCCACTTGCTCCATCAGGCATAATCGAAGTCATGGCGGGTCTGTGGCAACCGGCAAACTGGAGTCAGCGGCTAGCCGAGCTTGAGGCAAGCACGCCTGAGTTGAAGTCTGCACCTCTACGTCGCGATGTGCGCTCCCTCGGCACACTGCTGGGCGAAGTCCTGCGCGAGCAGGTGGGTGAAGACCTCTTCGAACAAGTCGAAACACTGCGTCGCCTCGCAGCCGAGCGGCGACAGGCCGAATTCGACGGCGATCACGCACTCGCATCCAGCGCACTGCAACAGGCGCTCCTGCTGGTTCACACGCTGCCCGTCGATCGTGCCTATCAGCTCGCGCGCGCCTTCGGCTTCTACTTCGAACTCATCAATCTTGCAGAGACCAACCATCGCAAGCGCCGCCGCCTCGCAGGCGGTCTGCGCAGCGATGCGGAACCCCAGCGCGGCAGCCTGCAGGGCACACTGCGCCGTATGCGCAAGGCCGGCTATACCGCCGACGAAGCACTCGAGCTCCTGCGCAAGATCTGCGTCACACCCGTCTTCACGGCACACCCCACTGAGGTCGCGCGCCGCTCTGTCATCAGCAAGCGCCATCGCATCGCACAGCTCCTGGAAGACCTCGACCGCATCCCCGTCAGCGACGAGGCCCTCGAGCAACTCGAGCGCGGCCTGCTGACCGAGATCACCGGCCTGTGGCAGACAGACGATGTGCGTCTGCAGCGACCCGCCGTCATCGACGAAGTCCGCATGGGCCTCGACTACTTCAACGACAGCATCTTCGAGACGCTGCCGACGCTCTACGCCGAAGTACGCCGCGCACTCCACAAGGAGTATGGCCTTGATCTGGCGCTGACCGACCTGCCGACTCTCGTCACCTTCGGCTCCTGGATCGGTGGAGACCGCGACGGCAATCCCTTCGTCACACCGCAGGTCACGCGCGAAGCTCTCGCCATGTCCCGCGAGGTCCTCCGTACCCACTATCGCGAACGCCTCGTGGAAGCGGCGAAGCACATCTCGTCCTCCACGCAACAGGCCGCCGCCAGCCCCGCACTCATCGCAGCAGTCGACGACTACCTGCGCCAGATTCCGGTCGCCGGCGAGGAGATGCGCGCACGCTTCCTCTGCGAACAGATCCGCGTCCTGCTCACCTGCATGCTCGCCCGCCTCGGCACAGAGAGCGAACTCTTCATCGCTCCCGCAGACACCGACCGACTGCCGCCCTACGCCAGCGCCGACGAACTGCTGCACGACCTCAGCCTCATCCGCGAGTCGTTGATGGAAAACCGCGGCGAACGCATCGCCGAGAGCATCATCGATCCCCTGATCATCGAGGTCCGCACCTACGGGCTGCACCTGCAGACGCTCGACATCCGCCAGCACGCCAAGGTGCACGACGCCGCCGTGACCGAGATCACCTCCTGGCGCGCCGACGGTTCCCTGCCCACACCCATCTCCGAAGCCTCGGCGGAGGTCATCGATACCTTCCGCACCGTCGCCGCGGTCAAGCGCGCCGGCGATCCGAAGAGCATCCGGCAGTACGTCATCAGCGGCGCGACAAGCGCCGAAGATGTCCTGAAAACCATCTGGCTCGCTCGCCTCGGAGGCGTCACCGTCGAGCACACGGAACAGGATCCCGGCATCCTGATCGCTCCGTTGTTTGAATCGATTCAAGATTTGCAAAACGCGCCCGATATATGCCGCGAATTGTGGACAAATGAGGCCTACCAGCCGCTCCTCGAAAGCTCCGGACGCCGCCAGGAAGTCATGCTCGGCTACTCAGACTCCAATAAAGACGGGGGAATGATCGCCTCCACCTGGGAAGTCTGGAAGGCCCACCGCGCAGTCCACACCGTAGCCCGCGAATGCAAAGTAAAACTGCGCCTCTTCCACGGCCGCGGAGGCACGGTAGGCCGCGGCGGCGGCCCCACACATCGCGCGTTGTATGCACAGCCACTGGACAGTTTCAACGGCCAGATGCGCATCACCGAGCAGGGCGAAGTCCTCAACTTCAAGTACAGCGACGTAGTCCTCGCAGAGCGCAATCTCGAACTCATGATCGCCGCCTCGCTCGACGCCGTCGCACGCCCCGACCTGCGCAGTTGCGGCGGCTGCAGCACGCACCTGACAGGCGCCATCGAACCCGCATGGGAAGCGGCGATGGACTCACTAGCCGAGTGGTCATTCGAGCGTTATCGCACCGACATCCTCGACAACCCGGACACCTTCGATTACTTCCAGCAAGCCACTCCGGTCGCAGAACTGGAGCACGCCAAGATCGGTTCGCGCCCGGCCAAGCGCACCGGCAAGCGGTCCCTTGCAGACTTGCGAGCAATCCCGTGGGTCTTCGGCTGGATGCAGTCGCGTCACACAGTACCCGCCTGGTACGGCGTGGGCACTGCGATGGAGCGTTTCACATCCGATCACGCCGACGGCCTTGAGCAACTGCAGCGCATGGCGCGTGACTTCCCGCTCTTCCTTGACATGGTTCGCAACGTTGAAACAGCGCTCGCCAAGAGCGACTTCGGCATCGCCCAGATGTACGCCTCACTGGTAGCGGATGAAGAGCTGCGCAACCGCGTTTATCCCATGTTGAAGGATGAGTTCGAGCGCACGCGATCGATGATCCTGCTCATCACGCAGCAGGCCGATCTGTTGGAACAGAACGCCGTGCTGGCCCAGTCAATTCGTCTGCGGAACCCGTACGTCGATCCCATGAGCTGGATCCAGGTTGACCTTTTGCGGCGCAAGCGTGAAGCCAGCGAGGCCGACGAAGGCGCCATTAATCGTGCCATTACGGGAACCATTAACGGCATCAGCGCCGGGCTGCGAAACACGGGCTGACCACCCATTTGTGTCACATCGCGAAACGAATGCCAGTGCTAGTGTGTACATAATTCTGGCAATTACAGATGAGCTTTTCACCGCTGATCCTCCCCTCCAGCGGTTAAGGAGACCTTCTGAACTACACACTGCACGTTTCGCGGCATGCTTTTTCCGCAGCAGCTCTCATGTTCGCCATCGCTGGTCCCTGCATGGCGAACGGCCAGGCATACTCCTCTACACCGTCACCATCGGACACTAGCAGCAGCCAGTCGCAACAGGACAGTGGCAGCACTTTGACCGCGCCTGCTCCATCCGCAGGCATGACGCGGGAGGAGCTGAGGCGCACACCCACCAGAGATCTCTGGAAGCACCCAGGCATTGGCATCATCGTAGGCGTCAATGGTGTGGGCCTCGATTTCGCCGAGCCGATAGGCCAGCATTTGAATTTTCGTATCGGCGGCGAGTACCTCAAGTACACCGGCAACTTCACCAGCGACGGCGCACAGATCGACGCGTCACTCAAGGTGGGGGGCGGCCACATGGCGATCGATTACTATCCCTGGCACAACGGTTTCCGGATCAGCCCGCAGCTTCGCTTCGCCGTGCAGACCGAGGCAAACGTGAACGTGCTGGTTCCCGCGGGGCAGCAGATCAGCCTGGATGGCGGCCAGTACGTCTCCAGCAACGCCAACCCTTTGCACGGCACTGGCCTCGTCAGCACGCGCAAGGTGGCACCCGGCATCTCGATCGGCTACGGAAACCTGAGCCCGCGGCATGGCGCACACTTCTCATTCCCGGTGGAGTTCGGCTTCTATTACATCGGTCAGCCGAAGTTCGACGTCACCTTTGTGGGTAGCGCCTGCGATCCGCGTTTCCCCCAACCCATCGGCTGCCAGGATGTCGCCTCGGACGCCAGCTTCCAATCGGATCTCAGGAAGTTCACCGCACGCCAGAACAACAACCTGAGCTACGCATCGTTCTTTCCCATCGCATCCGCAGGCGTCGGGTATCGCTTCTAACGCACCTCCTCAGTATTAAAAAGACAAGGCCGTCCAGACTGGGCGGCCTTCGTCATTCGCATTTATCGTAGATGCGATGTTCTACCGCGGACGGCTGGCACCATCGCCCACTGGATACCTGCATCTTGGCCATGCGCGCACCTTTCTGGTGGCCGCAGAACGCGCGACCGGTGGCACGCTGGTGCTGCGAAACGACGACCTGGACACCCAACGCTGTCAGCCCCACTTCGTCCAGGCCATGCTGCAGGATCTCGACTGGCTCGGCATCCGCTGGCAGGAAGGCCCGCAAACCGATGGCGGTGAAAGCGGCGAGTTCGGACCGTATGCGCAAAGCCTGCGCGGTCCGCGTTATCGCGATGCCTTCGAACGACTGCGGTCGATGGGCGCGATCTACCCATGTGTTTGTTCCCGTCGCGATCTCCAGTCTGCCTCTCGAGCGCCGCACGCCGGGGATGACGAGGAACCCATCTATCCCGGCACCTGTCGCGACCGATCGTTCCGCGAAGGCGATCAGGCTGCGTGGCGCTTCCGAGTGCCTGATGGCGAGGCGATCCGTTTCACAGACAATCTTTCAGGGCCGCAGGAGTTTGTCGCCGGCCAGGACTTCAGTGACTTCGCCGTGCTGCGCCGGGATGGCGTGCCGAGCTATCAACTGGCATGCGTCGTGGACGACGCTGCGATGCGCATCACGGAAGTCGTCCGCGGAAGCGACCTGTTGCGATCAACCGCGCGACAGATCCTTCTGATCCGCGCGCTGGGTCTGCCGCAGCCCGCGTACGCCCACACCCCTTTGGTCGTAAACGAACGTGGCGAACGTCTGGCCAAACGCGATGATGCACGCAGTATTCGAACGCTCCGTGAAGCGGGGCTTACGCCTGCGGAAGTAAGAGCCATGGCGATGCAGCAGTGACAACCGCTGCATCGCTACTGTTTTGCTCTTGCGCGATCCTTCGGTGACTTCGTCGCACCAATTGTGTCGATTGCTGTCTGCCAAAAAGCCTGCATCGCAGGCGAGAACCACCGGTCACGCCGGCGCACAAGTTGCGTGTACACCTTGAGCGGCGTGGTCGGCCATCGCAGCGCGACGAGCGTGCCTGCGCGAAGATTCTCCGCGACTACCATCTCGGGCAAGACCGCGATCCCCATGCGCGAGAGTGCACACTGCTTGATGGCCTCCACGCTCGCGAAGGCCAGCGCGTGGCCGGCTCGCACGCCGCTCTCACGCAATGCGTGCTCGAAGACGGCGCGGTAGCTGCATGTCTCCTCCGTGAGCAGCAACTGTTCTGCGACTATGTCTGCCGCGCTGATCCGCTTGCGCGACACCAGCGGATGTTCACTCGCCACGACGGCGCGGATTGGTTCAGGCCGCAGAACATGCGTGATCAGTTGCGGATCGCGAATGCGTTCGCTGATGCTGACGCCGACATCGACACCGCTCTGAACCGGAGGCCCCGACTCCGCGACGCTTGCCGCATTGAGCACGATCTCAACCTGCGGAAAGTCCGTCTGAAACTGCCGCAGCAACGCAGGCAGGCGATACGTCAGCACACTTTCACAGGCGCTGAGCATCAGTGCACCCGCCGGCTCACTGTGGGCACGCGCGCTTTGCATGGCTTCATCAGCGACTGCCAGCAGCCGCTGCGCGTGCGGAAGGAAGGCATGGCCCACCTGCGTCAGCTCAAGTGATCGTGGCAGCCGGTGAAAGAGCGGCGAACCCAGACTCTCTTCCAGTCCCTGTACCTGGGCTGTGACGCTGGACTGAGCGTAGTGCAGGCTGGACGCGGCACGCGTGAAATTTCCTTCCCGCGCTACGGCCAGGAACGTGCGGACCTGAACGAGATCGAGCAATCGTTATCTCCGATGGCAGCTATCAAAATGATTCGCTGGACGCGATGACATGCCGATGCCATTCTAGGCCTATGAGCACACGGACCGTGTTGCAGATTCTGCTGCTTTCTGCCATCTGGGGCGTTTCGTTCCTGTTGATCCGCATTGCGGGCGAGAGCTTCCCGCCGCTGTGGATCGCCGTAATGCGATCAGGCCTAGGTGGCCTGCTACTGTGGACGGTGTTGTTGCTGCAGGGCAAACGGCCCGCGGCACGGCAGCACCTGCCGTACCTCCTACTGGTCGGCCTCTTCAATAACGCAATCCCCTTCACGTGCTTCGCCTGGGGTGAGCAGGTGGTGCCGAGCAACACAGCGTCCGTGCTGAACGCCACTACGCCCATTTGGACACTGCTGATCGGCCTGGCGGTCACACGCAAAGGCACCCGCGGGAACGTGCTGGCAGGCGTTGCGCTGGGTTTTGCTGGCGTGGTCATGGTCGTTCTGCACCAGTCGAACGGCGCCGTCGCCGATGTTCCGCGTGCCATGTTTCTGCGCGGCGTTGCGCTGATCTCCTGCGGGGCCCTGGGGTACGCGATCGCATCCGTTATTGCCAAGGCGAAGCTGCAGGGCGTGGATCCCATGGTGATCGCAGCGTCGCAGCTTGGCTCGGCCTTCCTGATGGTGACGCCGCTCGCATTCGCGGGTCCGATGCCCTCTCACATCCGCGCGGCCACCTTGGGTGCGGCTGCGGTGCTGGGCTTCGCCGGCAGCGGCATTGCGTATCTGCTGTTCTTCCACGTACTCAGCACGTCGTCCGCAACCCATGCTGTTGCGGTGACCTACCTGCTGCCGTTGTGGGGAGTCTTCTGGGGTTTCGTGGCGCACGAGCCTATCGGGGTGTGGACCTTCGCTGGCGTCGTGGTCACCATTGCAGGCCTTGCTCTTATGAACCTGCGTCCAAAGCCCGCAGCGGCCTAATCAGCTTCCGGAGATGGCAAAAGGGCGACCATGCGGTCGCCCTTTAGCTCTAAAGATGGTCGGGGAGAGAGGATTCGAACCTCCGACCCCCTGGTCCCGAACCAGGTGCTCTACCAGGCTGAGCCACTCCCCGATGCCGTGCGGTGGATCGTTGGCGGAAAGGGGCTGAGGGGCCTGTATCACCTCAGCAGCCAACTTGGGTAGTGTACCAGAGATCGACCGCTTTCTGAGAAGCCGGCCGTGCCATCCCATGAGCACCAGAGGCTAGAAGCGCTCCCACTGAGCGGCGGGCCCGCAACGGTAAGCCGAGCCGTAAGCTACCGGAATATAGACACGACGCGGCATGGAAAATACCGCCCACAGCATCATGGCTGCCCAGCCGATACCCGTCCACCCGAAGATTAGATTCAGCAACAGAACACCGACTACGCCATGGCCACGGCGGACGGCAACGATCGTGGGCAGGAAGTACAAGACGCATAACAGAGTGAAAGTAATCATGCCGGCCGCCTCCAGGCGGCGCACTGAAAGATACGCGGCACGCTTGAGAAAGTTCCCATGCGCTGCTGGGACTTCCATCCACTCCCCAGCTTTCGTCTCCTGTTACACCTTCTGGGCTGTTTTCGACTTGTTCTAAATCCATGCCTTTCACTGGTGAAGCGGGCTGATCCACCGAGCAGGACCGTACCAGGCACGCTACTATTCATGGAATGAGTGCAACAAAGACAGCTATCACCACAGAGGGCGCACCTGCCGCCATTGGACCCTATTCGCAGGCAGTACGCTCCGGCGATCTGCTCTTTGCTTCCGGACAGATTCCCATTGATCCCGCAACCGGCAACCTGGTAGAAGGCGGGATTGAGGCGCAGACAGCACGGGCGCTGGCAAACGTTGCAGCCGTACTCTCTGCGGCGGGCCTGGGTTTTGCCGACGTCGTTAAGACCACCGTATACCTGAAAGACATGAGCGACTTCGCCGCGATGAACGCGCTTTACGCGCCCAAGCTGGCCCCCGAAGGTACCGTGCCGCCGGCGCGATCGACAGTCGAAGTAGCCCGTCTGCCAAAGGATTCGTTGGTCGAGATCGAGGTCACGGCGAGGTTTTCTTAGGCAGTATGGCGCGACGCGCTCTCAGAAACTTTCGCGTGGTCCATGGGGAGCGCGTTCTGCGTCTAATGAGTTGAGGGATAACTATGGCTGAAAATCTAAAGGCGACCACAGAGGCAGCGGCGGACAATGCACCGCATCGCGTTCACAAGACCGAGGAAGAGTGGCGTCAAATACTCTCGCCGGAGCGCTTCGCCGTCCTGCGTCAAAAGGGTACCGAACGTGCCTTTACGGGCGAACTCTATGAGAACCACGACGACGGCATCTACCACTGCGGCGCGTGCGATGCTCCGCTGTTTACTTCCGATACCAAGTTCGAGAGCGGTTCTGGATGGCCGAGCTTCTTCACTCCAGTTACACCGGACGCGGTGGAGGCAATTGAGGACAATGCTTATGGCATGCGTCGCATCGAGGTGGTCTGCGCGACTTGCGGATCTCACCTAGGGCATGTCTTTCCGGACGGTCCTAACCCTACCGGATTGCGCTATTGCATCAACTCGGCGTCACTGAACTTCAAACCCGAAGCCAAGTAAGCAGTACAGGCGATCGTAAAGGGCACGGCTTCGGCCGTTCCCTTTTCCATGCTCGGGACTTAGTGGCAGTGCTTTGCTATTAGGCGTTGGCGGACGGCGCCGGTCTCGCGGTCGTCTGCGGGTTCCTGGTCGTCGTCGGTTACTCGGCCGGAGCGCAGGTTGACGGTGTAGACACCGACCTCCTGTTTGCCGTGATCTGGAGTCGTCGCCTGGACTCTTACAGCGACGTTGGTGGCGTTGCTGCGCTCGATGGCGGTGCTGAGCGATGCGTGCAGGTTCTGCTGGAAGGCTCGCGCGTTGGGCGTTGCTGCTGCCAGCAATCTGGCATCTGCCTGGCTTAGTGTGGCTCGGCAGGCGCTGCGTGTTGGCGTTGGGACGACGTTGCTGGCAGCGTGTGCGGCGAGCGCGATGGCGCTGCTGAGGGCGAGGGTTGAGAGTCGCATCGTCATGCGTTGGTCTCCGTTGCGCGGGACGTTAGCGTCCTAGCTGCTCCTTCAGGCGCAGCAGGTGGTTGCGATCGTGACCCGCGATGGATTCGAGCAGCTCCGTGAACGGGAATGTGCCTCGTTCTGGATGGCTCAAGGGATTAGAGCGCTCGGCTGCGGAGACGGTTGTCAGCAGCGACAGGTTCCAAGCGCGCAGAGCGAGGAAGGTTCGGAGCGCGTCGGCTGCGGAATAGGCGCTGTAGCGTGTTGCCCAAACGTCTTGGTCGAAGGGCGTGACAGTTGCTCCGGGCGTTTCCATTGCCTGGCGCATGCGGAAGGCCCAGACGATCTCGCAGTCGGCGAGGTGGGCGAGGACTTCGCGGACGCTCCATTTGCCAGGCGCTAGCGGCTGATCCATCTGGTCGATGGTGAGACCTGCGATGAGGGCCTGCAGTTCGGATGGCGTTGCGATGAGGATGTCGGTCGCGTCGCGGCCGTCGAGGTAGTTCGCATAAGGGTTCATGGGAAACACTGTATCGCGATAGGGTGATGAAGACGCGATGCTTACTTCGACCAACTCCGCAAGCCAAGTCCTGCAGGCCGATCGCCGGTTGCGATGGCAGATCTTCACTGCTGCGTTCGCCGTGCGGGTGCTTTACGTGCTGCTCGCACATACGTTTCGCATTCGGCCGAGCGATGACCACTTCGAGTTCGGCTGGGAGATGGGACGCATTGGGCGGGCGCTGGCGACTGGGTTTGGATACAGCGATCCGTTCATGGGGCATACGGGGCCGACTGCGTGGACTCCGCCGCTTTACACGCTGCTGGTTGGTGGCGTATTCAAGGTGTTCGGTGTGTACACGAAGCTGTCTGCGTTTGTGCTGCTGACGGTGAATTCGCTGCTGAGCGCGTGGACTGCGGTGCTTTGTTACGAGATCGGGTTGCGGTGCTTTGGGCGGCGCTGCGCGGTTTGGAGCGGTTGGCTGTGGGCGCTTTATCCGGCGGCGCTGCAGTATGCGGTTCGGTGGATCTGGGAGATGTCGGCTACGGCTGCTGTGTTCGCTGCGATTGTGGTGGTGATGCTGCGGTTGAGCGGTGTTGGTGACGACGAGCAGCCTGCGCAGCCGTGGTCGCTTTGGGCTGCGTTCGGGCTGCTTTGGGCTGCGCTGGCGATGCTGAATCCGACGCCGATGCTGATGCTGCCTTTCACGGCTCTGTATGCGCTTTTCGCTGGTGGCTGGCGAATGGAGCTGCGTTCGCGCGTGGTGAAGGCTGCGTTTGCGGGGCTGCTGTTTGTGGCTGCGCTGGCTCCGTGGACGGCTCGGAACTATGCGGTGTTTCATCGGTTCATTCCGCTGCGCGACAACTTTGGTGCGGAGAACTTTGAGGGCAACAGCGACTGGTCGACCGGCTTTCCATGGGGGCGGACGGTGCCGCTGGAGAACCGGGCGATTCTGGCTGAGTACTCTCGGATGAGCGAGCCTGCGTGGACGGCGGATCGTGGAGCAAAGGCGAATGCGTGGATTCATGCGCATCCGAAGCAGTTCGCAGAGCTGAGTGTGAAGCGTGCGTGGATGTACTGGGCCGGCGTGCCGAAGTCAGTCCAGGAGGCCGGTGTGCTGGAGTACGGACGGCTGATCAGCTTCCAGTTCCTGTCACTGGCAGGGATCCTGGGTGCGGCGCTGGCGGTGCGGCGGCGGGTGCCTGCGGGCTGGGTGTTTGCGCTGGCGATGGTGCTGCTGCCGCTGCCTTACTACGCGGTGACGGTGCAGGCGCGATTCCGGCATGTGCTGGAGCCGATGATCTGCGTGCTGGGTGTTTATCTCTTCCAGTCGGCGACGCGGGGCCGGCGCGGTGATGCCGCGGCCCCGGGTCGGCGAGCCGGTGTGGCGCGTCAGTCCTAGTAATCCTCGTCGTCTGCTTCCTCTGCGTCTTCGGCGTCGAAGAGTTCCTGCATTTGCTTCAGCCAATCGCCGTTCGCCTGGACGGCGGGTGGGACGCGGTCGGCGGGGGCCATGATGGTGCCGTTCTCTGCGGTGACGGTGGATTCGACAGGGTCTTTTGCCTGGCTGTGATCGCGCCGAATGGGCGGGCAGTTGTTGCTGGCGAGCTGGAGGCCGTAGAGGAGTGCGGTGGCGCGGCGGATGTCCATGGCGTCGGAGGCGAGGGCGTTGACGACGGTGGAGATGGCGACCTGGACGGCGGTGCGGTCTTCTAGGAGACCGAGGTCGGGGATGCGTGCGGGCTGGAAGCCTGCGGGCCGACTGTAGCCGACGACCTCACCTTCCGTGTTGTAGAGCGGACGGTCGGGCTGCGACTCCCGCGTGGCTTTGTGGGAGGCGTGCATGCGGTTGTGGAAGTAGCAGAAGTCCTGTCCGGTGAGGCGGAGCGAGCGGCACTGCTCGCCGTTGGTAAGAATGTGTCGGCAGATGGGCAACATGGTTTCTCTCCTGAAATGCAGAAGGCCCGCCATGAGAGGCGGGCCTTGCGGTGGTGTCGGGTGCGGTGGACAGGAGGGGTACCCCTCCCCCTGTTTTCGCTAAATATTACTTTCTAAGGGAGTTGACGTTTCCCGATTTGGCAAAAATTAGATTCCAAAGGGGTTACGGGCAAAAATTAGATAACAAAGGACTTAGGCACTTCGTGCTGTTCTCGACGCTTCGCGTGCATTTCGCAATGAGCCGACCGGTTATGCCGATGTCGTTCGCTTGGTCTGAGAAGGGCTATTTCAATTGTAGCGAGTCTGGAGAAATAACCCGCCAACTAGATGTCGAATGGAATCAACAAGATCCGTGGTCCCGGTACTTGACAGGGATTCGCCAGTACAGAAACCTTTGCGAATGTTAAGAATGCGACATACTCTTATGGGGTTCCCGCCATTACCATCCTCGCTTCTCTCGGAGACAACCCCTTGGTCACGCGCAAGACTGAGATTCCACCGATCGATGGAACTCCTATCAAGCGGATGTTCTGGTCAATCATCAGCGATTATGACCTCATAACCGGTTTGTCGGAACTGGTTGACAATGCGATTGATCTTTGGACGCAAAGTGGTAGGGCATCAAGATTGAACGTTGCTCTCTCCCTCGATGTGGAAAGACAACTGATAAAAGTTCAGGACGATGCCGGAGGAGTGAAGAGAGACAGCCTCAATCTGCTAATCACACCAGGCGGTAGCCGGAACGAGGTCGCCGACGAAGTGATTGGGATTTTCGGAGTTGGCGGAAAGCGTGCCAGCATTGCACTCGGCGAGCACGTGGAGATCCGAACCAGGTATGGAAAAGAACCCGCATGCGAAATCGACATCACCAAACAATGGTTAAGTGTTGACGACTGGGAAATGCCCGCCTACCTAATCCCTGACGACTTTCCGCCGAGTACTACCAGCGTGGAAATATCCCATCTTCGCAAGCCGTTCAATCAACACGACGTCGACCGCATCCGAGAACACATCGGAGCGACCTATTCATGGTTCATCAAAAACGGCTGCTACATCGAAGTCAACGACCACGCTATCTCGCCAAAGACATTTGACCACTGGGCCTATCCCAAGGACTTCGGCCCGACGGGCATCAAGTTGTCTATCAGCTCTAGTGACGGGACAGTACGAGCAACGATAACCGCAGGCTTAATCACCGATCGTGACCCTGAGTTGGAGAACTACGGCGTCTATGTTTATTGCAATCACCGATTAATTATTCGGGAACTTCGCAGCAGAGATGTGGGATATTTTGTGACCGGGGAAGCTGGCGTCCCACACCCAGACGCGTCCATGTGCCGCGCGATCGTAGAGCTAGAGGGTCCCGCAGGGATGATGCCTTGGAATAGCAGTAAGACTGGCATCAATCCTGGACATCCAATATTCCAGCAGCTACGCCCTCGCCTAATCGAACTCGTGAGTCACTTCTCTTCGCTGTCGCGTCGTACGAAGCATGACTGGGAAAAAGGCGTCGCTAGCCACACTAAAGGCAGCTTAAAGTTGATTGAGGTAAAGACCGAAGATCTGAGTCGCAAACTGCACCTGCCGACGTTACCAAAGGTCTATAAGAAGCCTGTCGAACAGGTAAAGACGCTAAATAAAAAGATTCTGAAGGATGCGCCTTGGACAGTTGGCCTGGTGGAGGCCCTTGCTGCTGTAGACATTTTGAGACGTCAAGGAATGGACACCAAGAACAGGATGGCCCTTATTCTTCTCGACAGCGATTTCGAGATCGCCATGAAAGAGTTCATTGTCCACCGCCATGACCTCTTTCCTCCTAGCGCATACAATGACGCCAAAATTTCCCAGTTGTTTAGAAATCGCAGCGACGTCATTCGGGAAGTAACTTCGAAGGTGGCTATACCGGCGGGTCTGCTTTCGAAGGCAAGCCACTATTACTCTCTCAGAAACAAACTCATCCATGAGCGGGCAACAGCAACGGTTACGGATAATGATATAGATACATATCGCGACACCGTCCAGAGCGTGCTCTCGCTTCTTTTCAAGCTACGCTTCTGAATTCGCATGCAATACTTACTTCCTCAGCCGTGCTTTCTTGGGTGACCGCTCTATCTTATTCTTTGCCTCTACCAGCTTGATGAGTGCCAAGACGTCTTTGCTCGCGTCTCTCAATTCCGCTGAGGTGAATGCAATTTGGCCATGAACCAAACCATTCCTTATCTTTCTTATGCGGTAATACTGAGAGATATCCTCCTCAGCAAGACCCATTTTTCTCAAACTCTCGTCAGCCCGAAGACTAAATATGGGCACATGGTCGCCTGACGGCCCCCTGAGCGACTTCTCCAATCGGATCCAGGTAGTGAGGAAGTGTCCCAACGCCGTCTGATAGACGTCGCTCTCTTTAAAGGGAGCGCGATCCGAATCCAGGGAAGTTAAGATTGCATCTTCAAGGAATCTGGCCTTATCTGGGTCTTCTTGGATGATTAAGTCAATGAGCTTATCCGCTACTGGACCATCTGTCGAGCCGTCGACTTCGTCCATATACTTCTTCAAGGCTTCAGGTCTGTCCAGGCCCGAAAACTTAAGGAGCGAAAGTAGGTAATTGAGTCGGCCCACTCCATTGGATCTAGCGTCTGGAATGGATTGAGATAAGTGATCCTGCAGATCGTAAGTTGTCTCGAATCTAAACCCAGCACTCGAAGAGCGGCTCAGTAGAGAACGCTGCAATCGCTCTAGCGCAATCTCACCCGTCAGCACCAAACCGTTTAACTCGTCTAAGGTCGCTTCTTCATCCAACGAAAGTTTTCCGGAGAGTGGTTTGTACTGTAGATCGTGCTCTACTTCTGACCAAGCATGCATCAAGACTGACGCAACCTGAATTTCGACTCGCCCAGTGGCATAACGCTGTTGAGCGGGCGAAAGTCCCTTGAGCCTAACCCGATGGTGTTGTGCGATGTAGCCCGCTAGTCCCTTCGCTCGCACTCTTGGGGAAGCTTCGGGAAACTTCTTGAGATCAAGCCTGTCGAAAACACTGTCGATCAGCGTTGATACTTTTTCTATATCTCCCGGAAAATAGAGAGCGACACGGGCGCCTGAAAAGTCGACGATGTCCGCTTCCACATCTTCCTGTGTACGATAGTTTTTCGGATTTTTGACCCTTGTTCTGCGTTGAACCAGCTTTGCCTGAAGGCGGTCTGGATCTTTTGCGCGTGAGGTTACGATCGCTCGAATCCCCTGCTTATCCAATTCCACACGAAGGCGTTCCTCAACCATCTTTGCAAGTTGACTGTAGAAATCATATTTCAGCAGGTAATGCTGCATGAACTCCCGAATAACGGGATCAATCTGACTCAAAATGAACTCCCAATACAAAACATCCAAAGCTTAGATTTTCGAAATACGCTGCACTTCTCGCACGACCGGTATTCCTCCACAGACCGACCATAGTTCTTAGAGGTGGCGGAGTTCGAGGGTTTCTACGACGAATTCTACAGCGGGTGGGTATTGTGCCGTCGTCGTCGGCGTGCAGCGAATCTACCGACCGGGTGTTGGTATCGTCGTCGGAGAGGACGCGGTGCGTTCTTTGAGCATGCCACTGCTGTCGTCGCGGGTGACGATGAGTCACTCGGGATCTCGGGTGGGCGGGGGATGTGCCGCTGGGTGATTGCTGAAGGCGGGAGAAATTACCGTCAGGAGGCGCGGAGTTGGAGTCTTGACCTTGAATAGCCTGACTTTGCTGCTTCCTTCATCTTGGTCCAGGAGGTCTGTCTTCCTACTACCTGCTTGCGCTGGGCGGTGAAGTGCAGCCTGGTTGCTCCGCAGCCTGGGCACTGGCGTAGCTCCAGCCTGGTCAGGAATTTGCTGGTTGACTGTTCTCTGGCGACGCCGAATTTTGGGTAGACCTCCAACAACTCCTGGTAGCGACCGCTTTCGAAGGTGGTGTGTGCGAGGCGGATGACTTCTTCGGCGGCGGCGGTGTCGGCGAGGAACCTGCTTTGCGGGTCTTCAGTGCGGAAGTATTTGCGGCAGCCTTCGCAGAAGGGCTCTTCGCGGAGGGTGGCGTAGAACATGAAGCCGCCGCTGGCGAGGCCGAGGATCTGGGTGGCTGCGGCGAGGTAGGCCAGGAGGCCCATGGGATAGGCGCCGATGCTGTCGCCGGGAAAGGCGCTGGGCATCTTGGCATGGGTGAGGGCGTAGGCGAGGTAGGACGTGAACGAGGCGAAGGTGTTGTCTTTGGGGTATTGCAGGAAGTAGATGAGGAAGAATGTGGCCGTCGCGATGCCGAGGATGCCCGCGAGTGTGAAGCGGCCGGGCCGGCATTGCGCTGTGTGACATGCCAGGTAGTAACCGCTGCCCGCGAAGATGCCGCTGACGAGCGCACCGACGGGAAGGACGACGAACCAGCTATAGCCGAAGAAGATGCGGCCGGTGGAGGCCTGGAGCGCGGCCAGGGCTACGGCTACCAGGCAACTGGAGATTGCACCACACGCAAGCACGAACAGTGTCTTCATCGCGCGGACCTCTCTTACTTGCGAGCAAGAGTAGTCCTTGTGAGGGATGGTTGGCAGCTTATTTTTTTGTGGGGCGTTGCGGGCGGGATGTGAGGCCGATACGTTTGCGGACGAAAGAAAGCGGATCAAGCCGGCGGGACAGAGCCGGGCGCGCCACCGAGATTCGAATCTCAGCGCCTAAAGGCGCACTCCAATGGGCCGACGGTTTCTATCTCGGCGGCTAAAGCCTTTCCGAAGGAATGCAAAGGCTTTCTATGGGGACACGAGCTAGATCTTTGTGGGGACACGGCCTAGATTTTGCTGACGCGCTGGACTTCGCGGACGCCGGGGACGCGGCGCATGTCGACGGTGAGTTTGTTGAGGTGGCGGAGGTCGAGGGTTTCTACGACGAATTCCACGGTAGCGGTGGTGCCGTCGTCGTTGACGCGGGAGTCGACGGAGCGGATGTTGGTGTCGTCGTCGGAGATGATGGCGGTGAGTTCTTTGAGCATGCCACTGCGGTCGTCGCAGTGGACGATGAGGCGGACGGGGTAGCGGGTGGGCTTGGGCAAGGTGCCGCCGCTGGGGGTGTTGCTTTCCGGCATGGGGGCCCACTCGACCTGGATGCGGCGGTCGCTTTCGTAGAGCAGGTTTTGTACGTTGGGACAGCTGCGGGCGTGGACGGCGACGCCTTTGCCGCGGGTGACGTAGCCGACGATCTCTTCGCCGCGGATGGGGTTACAACAGCGTGCGCGGTAGACGAGGAGGTCGCCCTGGCCTTCGACCTGGAGCGAGTCAGAACCTTTGCCGAAGTAGACGCGTTTGACGGCGTCGGACATCTTGCTGAGTTCGGAGGCGGGTACGTTGGCTAAGCTGCCCGTCGGAGTTTCTTGTTTCTGGTTGCTTGTTTCCTGTTCGGACGCGTCGAGTTTCGTGCTGCCGGGGACTAACTTGTTGAGTGCCTGGCGTGCGCTGTATTTGCCGAAGCCGATGGCTCCGAGTAAGTCAGGACCGGCGCCGAGGCCGTAGTCGATGGCGACTCGGTCATAGTCGGCGTCGTGTAATTTATGCAGACTTACTTTGAATTTACGGGCTTCGCGCTCGAGTAACTTGCGGCCGATTTCAATGGCGCGTTCGCGCTGGTGCTCGTTGAGCCAGTGCTTGATCTTGTTGCGGGCGCGTGAGGACTTGACGAAGGAGAGCCAGTCGCGCGAGGGTGTGTGGCCGGTCTGGGTGGTGATCTCGACGATGTCGCCGTTGCGGAGGCGATGGCGGAGTGGGACGATGCGGCCGTTGACCTTGGCACCGACCGTGGAGTGACCGACCTCGGTGTGGATGGTGTAGGCGAAGTCGATGGGGCTGGCGTCTTTGGGGAGGACGACGACCTTGCCCTTGGGCGTGAAGGTGTAGACCTCTTCGGGGTACAGGTCGATTTTGAGGGTCGACATGAACTCGTTGGGGTCGGTCATCTCGCGCTGCCATTCCATTAACTGGCGCACCCATGCGAGGCGCTGCTCGTCTTTTGCGTTGACGGATTCGTTGGCCTTGTACTTCCAGTGAGCGGCGATGCCGTCTTCGGCGATGCGGTGCATCTCTTCGGTACGGATCTGTACTTCGAACTGGTAGCCGCCTTCGGCGACGAGTGTGGTGTGCAGCGACTGGTAGAGGTTGGGCCGCGGCATGGCGATGAAGTCCTTGATACGGCCGGGGACGGGGCGCCAGATGCTGTGGAGGAGACCGAGGATGGCGTAACAGTCCTGGACGGTCTGCGTGATGACGCGGACGGCGAAGAGGTCGTGCACCTGGGAGATATCGTCGTCGCCGCCCTGGGCTGCGTCGGCGACTAATTTTTGATTGATGGAGTAGAGGCGCTTGATGCGGTACTCGACGCGTCCGGGGAGGCCGTGGCGGGTGAGTTCGAGCTGGAAGCGGGCGACGATGTTATCGAGGAACTCTTCGCCGCCGCGGTTGCGGACTAACTCGACGTCCTGCGCGAGTTTTAAGAAGCGGGCGGGATCGACATATTGGAAGGCTAAGTCTTCGAACTCGCCGCGTAACTTACCCATGCCGAGGCGGTGGGCGAGTGGGGCGTAGATGTCGAGGGTTTCGCGGGCGATGCGCTGCTGCTTTTCCGGCTTGAGGTGGCCGAGGGTGCGCATGTTGTGCAGGCGGTCGGCCATCTTGATGAGGACGACGCGGATGTCCGAGACCATGGCGAGGAGCATCTTGCGGATGTTTTCGGCCTGGTGGTCTTCCTTGTTTGCGAACTTGATGCGGTCGAGCTTGGTGACGCCGTCGACGATGTGCGCGACCTGCGGGCCGAAGCGGCGGGAGATCTCTTCGGTGGAGACGGGTGTGTCTTCCACGGCGTCGTGCAGGAGGCCTGCGGCGATGGCGGTGGAGTCCATCTTCATTTCGGCGAGGACCTGGCCGACTTCAAGCGGGTGGATGATGTAGGGTTCGCCGCTGGCGCGCTTCTGGCCTTCGTGCTGCGCCATGCAGAACTGCCAGGCGGCGCGGACGATATCGAGGTCGTCGCCGGGGCGGTTGGCGCGGACGGTGGCGAGGAGGAGCTCGAAGTCTTCGTCGATCTTGCTGGTGATTTCTTTGGGAAAAGTCGGCAGGTAGAGCGCGGAGGCGAGCGGTGCGGCGAGTGGCCTGGGGGTGGCCGGCCCGGGTTGCGCGAGGATGCCGGCGGGTTCCGCGAGGGACTCTAACGCGGTGGTTTCGGGGTCAGGCTGCGCGGGGATGCCGTTGGAGGGTGGCAGCGCGGAGGGCGCGGACTGTGCGGGCATGGGGCGTCGCAGGGAATCTTCGGGCGCGAGTGGTTTTGGAGCAGGGACGGCCGCCTCGAGATTCCTGCCGGAATCGCTAGAGGTGATGGTTGTGGAGTCGGTCGTCGCGGGTGCCGGGTGCGTGGAGACCGGCTGCGAGTGGTCCATGGGTCATTTTAGCTTGCGTTTATAGGTTTGACTGCGGAGGCTTTACTGCAGGGCAGCGAGATAGGCCGTGGCGAGATGCTGGTGGCCGAGCGCGTTGGGATGTACACGGTCAAGCATCTCGTCGCGGGTGCCCCACATGGTGACGCGGTCCTGGGCGAAGCGGACGTCGAGTCCGTCGGTAAGGGCCTGTGCGAGGTTGGCGTGGGCGTTTGCGCTGTAGCGCAGCTGGGTGCTGACGGAGGCGATGGGGTCTTGCGAAAGCTGCCATGGGACGTCGCCGACGATGAGCTGCGGTATGGCTGGCCCACCGCGATTGGTGCCGATGCCCTGGATGGCGATGTCACCCGAAGTCTGAATGGCCACAGTGTGCGTGCCGGCGCCGGCGGGGATGCGAAGCACGGAGACGGACTGGGTGCTGCCGTTGGAGGTGGCGATGGGGACCTGGGGGTGGGCGGATGCCGTGGCCGGTGAGGCACCGTCGATGGCTACCGAGAGGTTGCTGTTTGCGGAGGCGGCGTCAGTGAGTGTGTACCAGACGTAGATTGCAGAACCATTGGTGCGGAAGGCGGAGGCGGTGATGGTGCCGGGCGTACCGGCGGTGCAGGTGATGCCGCCGAAGTTCTGCGGGTCGGGGGTGATGGTGCAGCCGCCGGCAGCGGTGAGTGCTGCGTCGCCGGGGAGCAGTTTGTCTGCGCGGCTGGTGCCGAGCCATGTGAGGACGGCCTGGTGGCAGTGGTTGTAGACCGCCTCATAGGTGCCGACGCCGTAGCGGTTCGCGTCGTTGGTGCCGATCATGACGGAGTAGAGAGGTGCTGCGACCGCGATATACCCCACTAACTGCGGGTAGATCGCGTGGGGAAAGATATCGCATGCCTGGTCTCCGTTCTGGCCGTGGTCCTGGGCGTAGAGCGATAGCTGGGAGGCGATGACGAAGGGGTAGGCTTCGGTCAGCCGGGCATCAAGGCCTCCGCCGAAAGTGATGGAGTCACCAAAGGCTGCGTAGCCAGAGGTGACGAGGAGTGCGAGCTTGTTGGAGGCGGGCACGCCAGAGCCGGGGTTCTGGACCTGAACGGTGTGGCGGCCGGGCGAGGCGAGTTCGCTTGCGGAGATGTTGAACTGCAGATCGACGGAGCTGCCAAACGTGACTGTGCGGAGAGCACCGTCGAGCAGGAGCTGCGAGGTCGGCTGGAAGCCTGCACCATGCACCGTGATGGTAGCGGCCGGTGAGCCCGCCTGAACGACCGGTTGCTGCAGGTAAGCGAGTGCGGCCGAGCCGTCTATCGGCGTGGCGACCTTCTTTGTCAGATCCACCGTGATGGTCTGGACGATGGTGCTGCAGCCTGCGAGGGCGAGCGCGCCGAGAGATATCGCGGCAAACAAGATACGGCGAGCCGCCGGGCTCTTCCAGAGAGGATGGTGTTCGGTAAAGCTCAGAGGCATGGTGTGCAGTGGTGGACGGTCGATTGGTCTTGAGGGATTACGGGACGCGCTGGATCTGGGTGTTAGTGGAGGAAGCCTGGTTGGGGGGCTTTGCCGGTGTGGGCCCAGTTGACGACTTCGTCGAAGGCCCGGCCGACTTCTTCCGGGGTGAAGGTGCAGTGGCCTTCGCGGTGGACGTACTGCTGGACGAGGTTGTCGGCGTAGCCGGCGCGGGCTACTTCGCTGGCGTAGAGGGTGAGGCTGTTGGCCGGGATGAGCGGATCGTAGATGGTGTGCAGCGCGAGCATGGGACGGGTGAGGCGGCCGGTGGGCCAGTAGTGCGCCATGAGGTAGTCGCGTGCCCTAGTGTCGGGTGCGTAGCGGCGGACGCCGTCGTTGAGGGCGTAGTCGGTGGTCGTGTTGACGCTGGTGCCTGTATAGAGCCAGTTGCGGTTGTCGAAGGGGTTGCCGCCGGCTTTGCGCTGCATGTCCGCGATGACGTAGGTGAAGTAGCCCATGACGCGGGAGACTTCTACGTCCGAATGGAGCAGCGTGAGTTCGCGCATGGCGAGAGCTGCTTCGGGCTTGGAGCGGAGGGCTGCGAGGACTTTCGAGCGGAGGGCTTCACTCTCCTGAAAGTCTGCGGGGACGGGGTCGAGCGATCCGAAGAGGCCCGGGAAGTAGTAGTCGAAGGCGGCGCGGATGGCGAAGCGGCGGTTGAGATGGACGTAGCTGGGGCCGACGGCTCCGCAGAGGTCGAGGCCTGCGGTGTAGGTGAACTTTTTGCCGTCGCCGTTGAGTTCCATGCTGATCATGGTGAGGGCGCCGCCCATGCTGCCGCCGGCGGCATAGCTTTCGCGCGGCTGGCCGTACTTCTTGATGAAGTAGCGACGGAGGACTTCGGTATCGGCGTAGCCGGCCTGCAGGGCCCATCCGGTTTCGCTGTAGCCGCTTTGGATGACGGCGAAGCCGCGCTTGAACATCTCGTTGGGCTGCGCGCCGATGCTGCTGTCGAGGCGGAAGCGGAAGGGCGATTCGGAGTAGCCGTGGAAGAAGACGACGAGGCCGCGGTTCCAGTTGGCGGGCACGTCGATGCGGTACTCGGCGCGGCCGAGCACGCCGACTTCGACGGTTCCGGCGGAGGACTTAAGGACTTCGGGTTCACCCGTGGGTGTGGGCGATGCCTGCGCGTCGGCACGGCCGGTCGCAGCTGCAAGGTACGCAGCAGCTACGCAGCAGAGGAGCCGACGCCGGAAGTCTTTAGCCATGTGGATGTGATGAGGATAGCAAGAGGTGCGTTCGTCCGCCGGATTTGTGTCGTCAAAGTCCTTCGTGGTGGATAGGAGTCCCTCGGGGGCTGAAGCCGTTCAGGGTTGCGGGTTTGATGGCATGGCTGAAGCCTGGCCCTCCGAAAGAGGTTCGCGCTTTGGCGCGAAGAACCCACCCTTTCGCGATGAAGCTTGCGAAAGAATGGGGCACCCGGATTTGTGCCACTCCGAAGTGGTTCGTGCTTTCGTACGAATTCCCACCTTAGATTCGCGAAGGTGGGCACCCGGCTTTGTGTCCTTCTGAAGAGGTTCGTGCTTCGCGTGTGTAAGCCGATTGGTGGTCTTCCCAATGCGAAGCGGATGCCTTGTGGCATCCGCTTTTGCTTGCTGGTTACTTATTTTTTGAGTTGCTGATCAGGCGTCTTTTTCGGTTACTGCCTTCATTGGCTTCTGTGGGTAGGGGCGACCGCCGTCGAGGGTCTTTTCTAGGTCAGCGTCGTACCCGTACATGTCTTTGAAGAAGTGGATTTCACCGTCGTCCGACCAGGCCGTGGAGTAGAAGATGACGACGGGGATTGGCTTGGGGAGCGAGACGGATTTGTTGTCGTCGCCGTTGGCCATGGCTTCTGCGATGGTGTCTGCGTCCCACTTGGGGTTGTCGCGGAGTACCCAGTCGGCTAGCTTGGGCGGGTCCTGCACGCGGACGCAGCCGTGGGAGTAGTCGCGGCGGGTGCGGGTGAAGAGCGCCTTCTCATTCGTGTCGTGCAGGTAGACGTTGAACTGGTTGGGGAACATGAACTTCACGAGACCGAGCGAGTTGGAGTTGCCGGCCTTCTGCCGGACCATGACGGTGCCCTGCGCGATGCGGTTCATGTCAGGCGATGCGGGCTGACCCTTGAGGTCGACCGTCTCGTAGTTCTTCGCTTCGAGATAGCCCGGCTGCTTCTGCATGTGGGGGATGATCTCTTTTTTCGCGATGGATGGCGGCACGTTCCAGTAGGGGCGGAAGACGAGGTACTTCATCTGGTCCGCGATCATGGGGGTGTGGTGGGTGTCGTCGCTGCTGGCTCCGTCGACGACGTTCATGCGGAAGACCTCATGATGGTCCGCGCCGGTGCCTTCGAAGGCGCGGAGCTGGAACTCTGGCAGGTTCACCATGATGGAGGCGTTCTGGTAGTTGTCGTTGAGCCAGCGCCAGCGTTCCATGCTGTCTGCGATCTGGGTGACGCGCGCGGTGATGGGTGTGTTGAGCGCGACGACGACGTCGTGGCCGAGCTTGCCGTCTTCTGCGATGCCGTGGCGATGCTGGAAGTGCTTGAGCGCGTCGGTGACGGTGTTGATGTCAGCCGATGCGTTGGGGTCGCCGCCGGTGGAGAGGTCGCCGAGGAGTGCAAGCTTCTGCTGGAGCGACTGCATGGCGGGATAGCCGGCGGTGAGCGGAACGGTCTTAGCCTTGGCATCGATCTCAGGCAGCGGCGTGCTGTGGTCCTGGGGTTCGAGGTCGAGGTAGTGTGCGAGCACGGTCTTTAACTGGCCGTACTGAAGGGCCTGCGGCTCGACGGAATCGAGCGCCTTGGTGACATCACTGGCGTCGACGACCTGGTTGTTGAGGATGGCTGCGGCGTCGATCTTGCGATCGTCATAGCCCTTGATGCCGAAGGTGAAGTGGGCGGGATTGGCGCGGCCCATGTGCAGGTCGCTGACGAAGCGCATGGCGTTGACGGTGAGAGCCACGTCAAAGGAGGCTGCGCCTTCCGGCGACTTGAGATTGGCGACGCGCTCCTGCCACTTGCTGGCGTCGTAGTCCTCGGGGCGGAGGCCGCGCTTGATGGCGTTGGAGAACTCGGAGAGCATGGCGCTTGCCTGAGCGGTGGGTTTGCCGTTCTTTACCCAGATGGCGTCGAAGTCGCGCATGTCATAGAGGCTGGCGACCTGCGGCTGAATGTCTGTGAAGTCGGGATACTTCATGCCGTCGAGCTTGCCGGGCGTGACGTCTGCCTGGAGCTGGGAGGTGTAGTCCGGCTCGGAGCTGGTGACGTGGTGCGCCATCTGGTGGGCGCGTTTACAACCGGAAAGGATAGAGGAGGCCGACAGAGCGGCAAAAAGGATAAGTTTAGGGTGCATTCGCATGAGGTCTGGGTGCTAGGATGCGCGAATTGGCAGGACGGTTCGTGGATCGATGTGCCTCTTTGGGGTCACGACCTGAGACCGGATGCCGAGGTGCTAGGCTGAGGCCTGCATGGATGCACACTTCTTCAAGCTGGACCTGCGGTTGCTGGGTAATACGCTGTGGCTGCACGCCGATCCTGCGGGCGATACGCTGGGGCCGGATCATTCGTTGCGGAGCCTGCGGCCGGTTCGTTTTCGGACCGAAAGTGAGGCGCTGCGGGCGCTGACGGCGGCGGATGTTGGGACGTGGTCGAGCTTTCCGCATGATGGGATCTATGCGACGTTGACGCATCGGGCGCTGCGGACGATTGGGTTTCGCGGGAATTTTTAGGTTCTTGGGAGAAGAAGTCCCTCAGCGGCTGAAGCCGGTCTTCTGTGCTGGGCTCTATGGCATGGCTTAAGCCATGCCCCTCCGAAAGATTTACTCCTACTGGTGACGATGAGGCCGTCATGGATGAGCACGCGCCGGGGCTGAAGCCCCTCGTTTTATGGTTTGGATTCAGGGGCCTGAAGGCCCCTGCCTTCTCCGTGTCACGCTTCGCGTGATGGAGCGCTTCGCGCTCTCAAGTCTCACGTCTCAGTCTCAGGTCTCAGTCTCAGTCTCAGTCTCACGTGCGAGACGTGGGGCACTCGTTGGTGGGCTCGCCAGCTTCTTTGCTGAGGAGAAAATATCCCTCTGTGGCTGAAGCCGGTTTTCTGGTTGGGGCTTTATGGCATGGCTTAAGCCATGCCACTCTGAAAGCGCTACTCCCACTCATGATGAAGCCGTCATGAATGGGGCACCCTGCCTTCTGATTTCGCGGTGCTGCGAGCTAAAGCTGACCTCAGGGGCTAAAGCCTATCGCGCTGCAGGTGTGTGTTGGCACAGCTGAAGCTGTGCCCTTCCGCGCGCTTGACCGCGTTAAGAGCAGTTCGTGCTTCGCACGAATCCCCACCTTACCTTCGCGAAGGTGGGGCACCGGTTTGGTGGTCTCCGCTGGTGTGTGCTGTGGAGTCTAGAAGTCCTGGGCGGCGGCTTGTTGGAGCATGCTTTCGGCGGCGAGGGGGCCGGTGGGTTCGTCTTCGTGTTTGTAGTAGACGAAGACGTCCCGGGTGGCGCTGAGGGCGTGGAAGCGGGCTGCGTGGTCGGCGATGGTGGTGGCGTCGTAGCCGCCGGGCATGCGGAGGCGGTAACAGGCGAAGTCCGGGGCGGTCTGGACTTCGGGCGTGATGAGGTCTTCGCTTTCGGCGATGCAGACGGCTGCTCCGTGGGCGCGGAGGGCGGACCAGGTGTCGTCTGTAAACCAGCTCTCGTGACGGAACTCAAAACAGATGCGGCCGGCGTTGGCGAGCTGCGGGAGTGCGAGGAAGGCTTCGAGGCGTGGGATGTCCGCTTTGAAGTTAGGCGGGAGCTGGAAGAGCAGGCAGCCGAGGGCGTTGGCCTGGCGGACGGGTTCGAGCGCGGTGAGGAACCGGTCGATGGCGTCGCCGCAGTCGCGGAGTCGCTTGCGGTGGGTGACGATTTCGGGTGCCTTGAAGCTGAAGCGGAAGGCGGGGCCGGCGGCTTCCATCCAGCCCTGAAGCTGCGCTGCGGTGGGCAGGGCGCGGAAGGTGTAGTTGACCTCGACGGAGTTGAGGCGCGAGGCGTAGTGCTCGAGGAAGCGTTTGGCCGGGAACTTTGGCGGGTAGAAGCCGGGTTTCCATGTGGGGTAGGCCCAGCCGGAGGTGCCGGCGAAGAGGGTTGCGGGCTTGTCGGGTTGGGTCATGTCTTCCACGCTCTCCATGATGGCATTGGAGTCGGCCGGGGCTAAAGCCCGCTTGTTGTTTTTGTTGGATTTCAGGGGCCTGAAGGCCCCTGCCTTCTCCGGGTCGCGCTTTGCGCTCCCGAGTCAGAGGCGAGACGTGGGCACCCGGAGTTCGTGGGCTTCGATGGCTCCGTGCCTCGAGAGAAGACCTCGCTCAGCGGCTGAAGCCGGTCTCATTCATAGGTTGGAATGGCATGGCTGAAGCCATGCCCCTCCGAAAGAAGTCGCGCTGGCGCGCGATTGAGCGCTTTGCGCTCCCACGTCTCAGGTGCGTGGGGCACCCGGCAGTAACCCACCCCTTGCTTCGCAAGAATGGGGCGCCCGGTTCAGGTGATGCTGGGGCAGACGCAGCAACGGACACCCGCTTGGGTGTCCGTTGCTTAGATATTTGGGGCGGCTAGAGGGATTTGAACCCTCGACATCGGGTGCCACAGACCCGCGTTCTAACCCCTGAACTATAGCCGCCGTACTGGTTTGATTGTAGCATCGCGGGCACATCTGGCCCCGGTGGCCTTATGCTGCCCCTATGGCAAATGGCAGGCAGGTGGAGCTGGATCCTGAGATTGCGTCCACGGTGGACTCGGATGTGGTGCGTACGGCACCGAAGACGGAGCGTCTGCTTTCCGTGGATGTGCTGCGTGGACTAACGATTGCGTTCATGATCCTGGTGAATAATCAGCCGGGGCCGGGCGCGTTTTTTGAGCTGCAGCATGCGCAGTGGAATGGGTTCACGTTGACGGACCTGGTGTTTCCGACGTTCCTGTTCCTGGTGGGTTTGTCGCTGGTGTTGTCGACGGCGGCGCGGCTGGCGAAGGGCGCTTCGCGGAAGACGCTGTTTCTGCATACTCTGCGGCGGTCGGCGGTGCTGGCGCTGTTTGGGATTGTGGTGAATACGTTTCCGTTTCAGCACCTGGACCGGATTCGGTTCTATGGGGTGTTGCAGCGGACGGCGCTCTGCTACCTGGTGGTGAGTGGGCTTTGCCTGTTGCGGAAGGGCTGGAAGGACAAGGCGGCGATCGCCGTGGCGTGCCTGGTGGTGTATTGGGTGCTGATGCGGTTTGTGCCGGTGCCGGGGTTTGGGACGCCGACACATGAGATCCCGATCAACGATCCGAATGGCAACCTGACGGCGTGGCTGGACCGGCTGATCTTTGCGCCTCAGCACTTGTACCAACAGGTGCGCGATCCGGAGGGGCTGCTGTCGACGCTGCCGGCGATTTCGACGGCTCTGTATGGTGTGCTGGCGGGGACGTGGCTGCGGACGACCCGTTCGACGACGGCGAAGGCTGTTGGGCTGGCGCTGGGTGGGGTTGCGATGACGGTGGCGGGGTGGCTTTGGAGCTATGGATTCCCGCTGAACAAGAAGCTCTGGACGAGTTCGTTTTCGCTGTGGGCCGGTGGGTTGAGCCTGTTGCTGCTGGCGCTGGCGGTGTATGTGGTGGACGTGAAGCGGTGGGGTCGCGATGGAGTTGGTGCGAATGCGACGCCTGCGGCTTATATGCCGTTGATGGTGTTCGGGACGAACTCGATCCTGGCTTACATGGTGTCGGAGCTGCTGCCGCCTGTGCTTTCGATGGTGCAGCTGTCCGGTGGCACGGTTTTGCGGGTGTATGAGAATTGGCTGCGTGGGCTGATTTCGGCGCATGGCTGGCCGGAGTTGGTGTTTGGGCTGACGGTTGTGGCGGTGACGTGGGCGGTGGTGTATCCCTTTTATCGGAAGCGGATCTTCCTGCGGGTTTGACCCGGCATCAGAGAGAGACGATGGCACCGACTCCCGAACCCGAGATTCTTCGCCCGCGCATGCGCGCCGGCTCTGAGCTGTTCAGCGACCGCAACCTGGATCTGCTGTCGCATGTGCTGGATGATTTTCTGCGCATCCCCGGCACGCAGATCCGGTTCGGCCTGGACGGGATTATCGGGCTGATTCCGGGTGTGGGCGACATCATTGGCGCGATGGCGTCGTGGATCATCATCCTGGCGGCGTGGCTGCGGGGCGTGCCGCGAGTGACGCTGGCTCGTATGCTGGCGAATGTGGCGATCGAGACCATTGTGGGCACGATTCCGCTTCTGGGCGATGCGTTCGACGTGGCCTGGAAGGCGAACCGGAAGAACTTTGCCTTGCTGGAGCGGTCGATGGGCGCGGTGCCGAATTACACGGCCGATCCTGCGTATGGAACGGGCTTTGGTGCGGGTGCGGGTTCCGTGCCGGCGCAGGGACGACTGGGGACGACGCCGCAGCAGCAGAAGAAGCATCGCTTCTCAGACTGGATGTTTCTGTTCTGGCTGTTCTTTGGAATGCTTTGCCTGCTGGCGATTCCGCTGGCCCTGCTGGCGTTTCTAGCTGGAAAGTTCTTTGCCATGGGCGCGCATCGGTAAGGTTTCATGGGGCTTGACCCCACGTCTCAGAGGAGAGACGTGGGGTCACCCCGTTTTCCTGCTGTTCCGGATGTGGTGCGGCGTCGTAGAATAGTTTGTGTCGGGGCGTAGCGCAGCCTGGTAGCGCATCTGCTTTGGGAGCAGAGGGTCGGGAGTTCGAATCTCTCCGCCCCGACCATTCACCCCTCTTATCCGCACACAAGTTTCCCGGTTCTTCAACGCACAGCCTTGCGCGGCTGTCGCTGTCTTGTGTTTGCTGGCCTTCCCTGTCCTTTACTTTGCTGCTTTCCTGGATGCTGCCCAGCGCTTCTTCTGTGCGGCTGCGATCTTTGCGCGGGCGGCATCGCTGAGGACGCGCTTTGCGGGTGCCTTTACGGGCGCGACGATTTTCTTGGGACGGCCAGGACCACGCTTGACGACGGTTGGATCGGAGTAGCCGCTGAGTGCAGCGCGAACCTGTTGCAGCTTGCTGATTTCAGCGTCGATGGCGGCGAGAATCTCTTGGGTAGTCATTGGGTCAGTCTAGATGGGTGTCGCAGATATCGCTATTGGGATTTGCGTGAGACGCAGCGCAACGTTGACGAGCCTGCTCGTTTTGGGCGGGTTATGCTGGCTGGACGATGACCTCAACGAAGATTGCAAACTGGCGTGACGCACTGGTGGAACGCATCCGCGTGGAGGCTTTGCCGCCCGAAAAGTTTTCGCACCAGGCGCGGCTGTATGCACTGGCCCGCGCGATTGCCGATGGGGGTACGGATGCCGTGGATGACGATGTGCTGTTCGGTGCGGCGTGGGTGCATGACCTGGGTGTTTTTCTGGGGCATCGGCCGAGCGATCCGGAGCAGTTGAAACGCTGGGATTCGACGACGTATACGGTGGCGCATGCCGGTCCGATTTTGCTGGAGTGCGGCTTTCCCGCGGACAAGGTTGCGGCGGCGATTGAGTGCATTCGCACGCATGAGGGGCACGGTTCGCCGACGACGCCGGAGGGCGCTGTTCTGCGGGATGCGGATCTGCTGGAGCAGTTGGGTGCGGTTGCGGTAATGCGGACCGTGGCGAAGATTGCGCAGGACACGCGGTTTGTTGTGTTTGCGGACGCGGCGGATTCTTTGCGGAAGGCTTTGGAAAAGGTGCCTGGATTGATTCGTCTGGCTGCGGGTCGCGAGATGGCGGAGCCTCGGATTGCGAGTCTGCGGGCGTTTCTGGATGCGCTGGATGCGGAGTCGGGTGGGATGTTGCGCTGAGAATCCCTCAGCGGCTGAAGCCGCTCTTCTCTTTAAGCCGAAGAATGGCATGGCTTAAGCCGTGCCCCTCCGAAGGATGATCGCGCTTTGCGCGATGCCCACTCATGACGATAGGGCTGTCATGAATGGGGCACCCGCCGTCGCTCGGCGGTTGGAGCTTTGCCCTTGCGAAAGAGGTCGCGCTTTGCGCGATAACCCACCCTTGCTTCGCAAGAATGGGCACCCGGCGTGAAGCCAACCTCAGGGGCTGAAGCCCGTCTTGTACTTGTGTGGGTTTGGCACAGCTGAAGCTGTGCCCTTCCGATCTTCCGAAGACGATGGGATTGGGATTGGGCTGATCGGTACGCAAACTAGCGGTCCATGATTGCGCCGTCGTCTATCCATTTGCTGATGGCGGCGATCTCTTCGGGGGCCAGCTGGCCTTTGGGTGGCATGGGGCCTGGGTGGCCGTTGGGGCCGGCTGGGCCCTGGTGCTTGATGAGTTGCAGCAGCAGGCTCTGGTCCGGTTGGCCCGGGATGAGGACGACCTTGTCGCTTTCGCCGCCTTTGAGCAGCGCCTCTCGCGTGGAGAGGTTAAATCCGCCCTTGTGATTCATGCCAGCGTGGCAGCGATAACAGTTCTGACGGAAGACCGGTTTCACGTTCGTGACGAAGTGATTGAGCGCCGCGGCTTCCTGGGGTGTGGACGGATGGAAGGTTGGCGGCGGCTCGACCGCGGGGCCACAGCCGATCAGGGTGAAGGCGAGGGCGGCCAGGGCGAGCGGCGGAATTCGGTTGGGCGTGGCGAAGGGCATCGGCTGTTATCAGGGTACGTTGTTGATCCTGACTCTGTGTGCTGGTTGGGCGGCGCTGCACGATGGGATGGTTGCAACGTTCGATTTCTGTTCAGGCGATGGGTATGGACGGGGATCTGTATGTTGGGCGGGGGATCGGTACCGGCTTTTGCACTGCGGATGCGACAGATGCGCCAAATTTGGCACGTAACCGATCAGTTACGAACCCGGCTGAACACTTGGTGGACGGGTGCGCCGCACCATAGGCTGAAGGGGCTCTGATGTAGATCTCCGCGGCCGGCCCAACGGCATGTCCGCACCCCCAATCGGATTCGCTCCCCGCCGCCTGCCAGTGCGTGCGCTGGCGCTGGCGCTTGCAGCAACACTGCTGCCCTGCGCCTCAGTCGCCGCCACACGGCACGCTGCGGCACCCTTGCATGCGAAGGCTGCACCCGCTCGCCATACAGCGGCTGCGCCCGTTGCGAAGGCAGCTCGCGGCCGTGCGGTTGCGGCTGCTCCTGCGAAGGGCCGTCACGGCAACGCGGAATTAGCGCGTGCCGAGGCCACCTCTCGATCTTCTTCCAAATCTTCACGCCACATGACGCCTGCGGAGAGCCGCCGCGCTGCTGCGGACGCACGTCGCGAGGCCGCAGAAGAGGCTGTAGCGGAAGCTGCCGCAGCTCGCAAGTCAAGCCGCCATGTAGCGGCGGTGTCGAGCCGTTCCGGTCGTGGATCGTCACGCTCGATGGCCGTTGAAGCGAGCAATGCCGCTCCTGTACGGAACACAGCTTCAGCACGGAACACTGCTTCCGCACGAAGCGCAGCGCCCGCGAAGGAAGCCCCAGAGACTGCGGCGGATCGCGAGACGCTGGATCGCGTGCATGCCTGGTACCAGTCCCATGGATTGGCGATGCCCGCGCCGGGAATTGCACCTGCGGTAAAGCCGCCGGAGAAGCCTGTGAAGGCAGTGCGTCCGGCAGCTCCGGTTGTTGTGGCGGATGCGGATGGCGATGATGATGACGACACCACCGGTGTGACTCCTGCACCGATTGTGCGCGTGACGCCGCCGGCTACGAAGCCGAAGATGGCTGCCCACACCGAAGCTGCGCCGGACCTTTCCCCGGTGGCGCGAAAGGCTACGGTTGCGGACTTTGACCGTGCACTGCAGATAAAGACGCAGGCGATTCGTGCGGCGGCTGCAGAGGCGCAGGCGCATACGACTGCGGACGATGACGCAGCGGAAGCGTCCACGCAGATTCCTGGAACGGCGCCGACGGAGCGTGTGGCGCTGCCCTTTACGCATGGCGATCTGCTGAAGGCATCGGCGACCTCGGCCGAATTTCAGCCGCGGCAGGCGACGTTGACGACGCCGAAGTCTGAGAACCCTGACAAGCACGTGAACAAACACACGGATGCGGATGTGCTGGCGAAGTCTGCCGATGCGCTGAACCAGACGGATGGCAAGCGGCCCAGCGTGCGTGCGATTGCGGAGCAGACTGCGATGGCTCCTACGCCGAAGCTGCAACTGCCGAAGCCGGTGTCGATTGCGCATGGAGCGACGCCCGCGGTGAGCGCGGTGAATGCTGCGGGCAAGAACCAGCAGATGGATCCGCAGACGGTTGCGGGGCTGACCGACGAGACGTTTGATGACAACAGCGATCCGGTTACGACTGCCCGCAGCGCGGTGACGCTGGCGGCGAAGTCGTTCAAGGCGGATCCGAAGCCGGTGCTGACGCCGGTGGGCAGCGGCGAGGATGACGATGCGCTTCGTGCGACGACCTCAACCGTGAAGGTGAACCTGTACGACGACCGCGGCAAGCTGATGATGATTCCCGCGATGAAGGGTACGCACGAAATCCTGGTTCACCAGAACCAGATGGCGATTGCGGATGGCCTGGATCGCATTGAAGACGATAACCAGTTGCTGGATATGCGCCGGTACAAGCTGCTGGTGGCGTTGCCGGACAATGCGGCGATTGAGGTGGATGACCGGTTACCGGCGAACCGCCGGTATGCGCGGCCGTGGTCGGTTCGTTTTCTGAACGATCTATCGCGGGCGCACTATGCGCGCTTTGGCACGCCGCTGATTGTGACGAGCGCGGCACGTACGGTGGAGTTTCAGAAGCGGCTGGTCCGCATCAACGGCAATGCTGCGCCGCCAACGGGCGAGGTCGCTTCGCCGCACCTCTACGGGCAGGCCGTGGACATTGCCAAGCATGGGATGAGCGTGACGGAGATTGCGTGGATGCGCGCGTACCTGACACCGGTGGAGAGCGAAGGCAAGATCGATGTGGAGGAGGAGTTCCAGCAGGCCTGCTTCCACATCAGCATCTATCGTCGCTACCTGGGACTGCCGGCGCGGAAGCATACGACTCCTGCGGAGCCACTGCCGGAGCGGACGCTGCAGCAGGCTAAGGCACCGGAGCCGGAGCAGAAGCATCGGCGACTGCCTACTGCGATTCTTGCTACGGGCTTGCGGTAGTCGCTTGGCCCAAGCGACGGTTCCTGCAATGGTGCCGGTTGCCGCAGAGGCGACGCAGCGGTTTGATGGCGTGGATGTTCTGCGCGGCATTTCGATTGTTGCCGTGGTCCTGCTCCATGGGTATCTGCGACTTTTCCTTGAGGGCCACTCGGCTCGTGGACTGTTGCCGCTGCCGCTGTTTCGCCTGTTGTTTCTGAATGGCGGCAATGGCGTTACGGTGTTCTTTGCCGTGTCTGGATTTCTGATTACGTATACGTCGCTGCGCCGTTTCGGCTCGCTGGCGGCGATGCGTGCGAAGGTCTTCTACCGGATACGCTTTGCCCGGATTGCACCGTTATTATTGCTGGTGTTGGCGGTGTTGAGTGGGCTGCACCTGGCGCATGCGAGTGGCTTTCATGTTCATACGCCAGGCGTGACGTTGCCGCGCGCGTTGTTCTCTGCGCTTACATTTCATCTGAACTGGCTTGAGGCTCGTTATGGATATCTGCCGGCCAACTGGGATGTGATGTGGTCGTTGTCGGTGGAGGAGATGTTCTATCTCTTCTTTCCGCTGGTGTGCGTTGCGCTCCTCCGAGCGCGCCGCGGCATGTTGTACTTTGTGGGGCTCGCCGTGCTGTTGATGGTGCTGGCACCGATTGCACGCACGGCGTGGGCGCCGACGGAACTGTATGCGGAAAAGTCATACCTGGGCGGTATGGGTTCGATCGCCATGGGTTGTTTAGCCGCGCTGGTGGTCACGCGGCTGCAGAGGCGCCGAACGGTGCCGTCGGACGTTCGGCTGCTGATGTTGGCTTGGATGGGCGCGATTCTGATGTTCGTTGCTGCACCGCCCTTTCCGATCGGCCGGTGGCACAAGTATCTCGATGTGCGTGATCTGGATGATTCCCTGCTGACGTTCGGCACCTGCGTTGTGATGGCGGCTTTGGTATTGCGCAACCGTGCGGGACGCCGATGGACTGCGCCACTGCGATGGTTTGGCCGGCACAGCTATGAGGTCTACCTGACGCATGAGTTCGTCGTGGTTTGGATCACGATGCTGGCGCTGCATGTTGGGACGACGTACGGGCGGGGACTGCACTACGGCGTTTTGGCGTGGATTGCGTTGATGCTGCTGTTGAGTGCGCCGCTTGGCTGGCTGGTCGCAAAGTTCTTCTCGGAGCCGTTGAATCGGCGGCTGCGCTTGCAGCAGGGTTGATACTTTTGGCGCCGCCACGAACCCACATCTCAAACGCGAGATGTGGGGCACCCAATTTGGACGTGGGGTGGCCGACAGATGCGGATTTTTCTTGTGGCGGCGTGCGGGGGTGGCGCTAGAATTTCAGCCATCTTGAGGGACCGGGGTGGGTGCTATGCCGGATGCTGCTTTTCCTGCTGCTGTTCGTTATGCGGATCTGCCGATGGCGGGTCCTCGCGATGCTTATGATGACCAGCCTGCGTTGACCGAAGTACAGCGCGTAACCAATACGTTCGTAGCGCCCACGAAGACTTTTGCTGACCTGCGGCGGAGCCAGTCGTGGTGGTTGCCGTTTTTGCTGGTGGTGCTGTTCAGCTACCTGTTCAGCGGCGCGGCTGTTACCAAGATCGGTCTGCCGGCGCTGGCTGCGAGTGCCATCCACACCAATCCGAAGCAGGAGCAGCGCTACCAGGAGTCGACGCCGGAGCAGCGGGCGCAGATCATGACCGGAACGCGGGTTGTGATGGGTGTGGTGCTGTCTTCGTTCCTGCTGACGGTGCCGCTTTACTGCGCCATCTTTGCGCTGTTGCTTTGGGTTGGGTTCAACTTTGTGCTGGGCGGCAGCGGGACGTTCAAGGGGATGTTTGCGGTGACGATGTTTGCGTCACTGCCGGGCATCCTTCGATCGTTGCTGATCGTTGGGCTGATGTATGCGGGCGGTTCCGAGAACTTCAACATCAATGATCCGATCGGTACGAATCCCGGGTTCTTCCTGGGTGCGGACTCTTCGGCGTTTCTGAAGTCGGCGCTGTCTTCGGTCGACATCTTCACGCTTTGGTCGCTGGCGCTGATGGCGATCGGAGCGGCGATTGTGGCTCGTGTGAAGGTGAAGAACGGCGTGGCGATGGTGTTTGGGGTGTGGCTGGTGTTTGTGCTGTTGAAGTCGGCCGTGACGGCGATGATGGCGTGAGGTTGAGGAATAGGGATTGAGGAACAGACACTTGGTGCACTTCCCTGCACTACCGGTCCGGGTCGCAAGTGTGGTGCAATACAGGCATCCCCTTTGGACGCCACGATTCCATTTCATCCGCGACGCTGGCTCTCGAACGGCCACCTGCAGACCATCGTGGGCAATTTTCTGCCGCGTGTGGATCGGTTGCCGCCGGCAGCGACGGAGCTGATCCCTGCTCCGCTGCCGACGGAGATGCAGGCGCTGCCTGCTGCCGTTGCGCTGGATCGCACGCTGCCGACGCGGCTGCTGTGCCACTGCCACTGGCAGCCGGATGCTCCGAATGCCGTGACGGTGGTGCTGGTGCATGGGCTGGAGGGGTCGTCGCATTCGCAGTACGTGATTGGCAATGCGAACAAGCTGTATGCCGCGGGATGTAACGTGGTTCGGATGAACATGCGCAACTGCGGCGGTACCGACGCGCTCTCGCCGACGCTGTATCACTCGGGTTTGAGCGGCGATGCGAAGGCGGTGCTGCAGTGGCTGGTGCAGCGCGGGTGCCGGCGTGTGGCGCTGGCGGGTTACAGCATGGGCGGCAACCTGGTGCTGAAGGCGGCGGGCGAGCTGGCGGCGGGTGCTCCGGATGCGTTGATTGGGGTGGTTGCGGTTTCGCCCCCGATGGATCTGGGGGATAGTGCGGATGCCCTGCACCACTGGTCGAATCGAATCTATGAAAAGAGATTTTTGCGGAACCTGCTGAAGCGCTACCGGCGCAAGGTAGAGCTTTATCCCGGAGTCTTCGATAGAAAGCGCGCGGTAAAGGTGTCGTCGATCCGCGACTTTGATGAGTTGGTGATGACGCCGTATTGCGGCTTTACGGGCGCGGATGATTATTACGCTCGCGCGGCGGCGGGACGGGTGATGGACAAGATTGCTGTGCCGACGCTGGTGCTGCATGCCTGCGATGATCCGTTTATCCGGCTGACGGCTTCGACGCGCGAGAAGCTGCGGGCGAACAGCCATGTGACGCTGCTGGAGCCGGCGCATGGCGGCCATTGCGCGTTTCTGGAGGAGCCGGCGGAGAACTACGACGGGTATTGGGCGGAGAAGATGTTGCTGCAGTTTGTGCGGACGTGCGCGGCAGCGACGGCCACGAGAGACCGGGTGCCGATTTGCTGAGTGAGTGGACCGCAGAGTGTGGTGCGGACGATCCCGTGCTGGTGGTGCCGTGGAGTTCGCCGGATGGTGCGCTGCACTGGGTGGACCTGCGCGAGGATCCGTATGCGCTGGATGACATTGAGGAAGCGAACGATCACCCGGCGCTGCTGGCGGCGTTGCGTGCGCTGAACGGGCCCCGGTCACCGGTGTTCACGGCGAAGTGTGATGTGTGGTCGATGGACGCGGACGAGCTTGAAGCCGCGCAGATGGACCTGATGGTGGAAGACGCCGTGGCGACGGCCGGGATGGTCTGCTACATCGACATGGTGTGGCGCGAGCGGACGGTGTTTGCGTCTCGGCACCGGATGGAGCAGATGCTGTACCGGCTGGACCGCATGGCGGTGGAGCTGCCGTACTCGCTGGCGCAGGCCGAGTATGTTCTGCGGCCGGCGGTGGTGGAGCTGGAGGGCGCGGTGGGCGAGGGATTTGCCGTGACGCTGTATGTGAAGGCCGTGGGCGTGGATGAGACGGAGGCGGCAGAGCGGTGGGACGAGGCTCTGCGGGCCGTTACGGCGCTGTTGCGGGCGAAGGAACTGCTGGGGCGCTAATGCTTGCGCTGGGATCGGTCCCGCGCGGTAAGCTAACTGCAGGGAACCAGTAGCTCAGCCGGATAGAGCATCTGCCTTCTAAGCAGAGGGTCGCAGGTTCGAGTCCTGCCTGGTTCACCATTTGCTCTTCGTTCTTGATGGAGAGCTGCAGGCTGTTCTCCACGGATGACCGACACTTCAGGAACGGCTGCATGGCAGTCGACGCTGGTGACGTCCCGCCCCTACGCTTTCCCTTTCAACCGTAAATCGGGTAGTACTCTTACGAATCTCGGAAGGAGATGAGTATGAATCGACGCGAGATGATGATTGCTGTTTCGGCTTCGGCTTTGCTGGGTAAAGGGCTTGTGGCAGAGGCTAAAACCGGCTCGGCTGCGGAGCCTCTGTTGAAGGATTCGAAGGTGTACCAGTTTGAGGATCTGCCTCGGGTGCATCTGGCGCATGGGCAGGAGGATCAGGTGGTGCTGCAGGGGGCGCTGGCTACGGGTGAAGGGTTGGAGGTGCATGAGACGACGCTGCCTCCGGGGCAGATGCCGCACCTGGCGCACCGGCATATCCACTCGGAGTTGATGCTGGTGCGGTCGGGTCTGCTGGAGTTCGATAACGATGGGACGAAGACCGTGGCGGGGCCGGGTGGCGTGTTCTTTGTGGGATCGAACGTGTTGCATGCCGTGAAGTGCGTGGGCGATGTTGCGGCGAACTACTACGTGGTGGCGATTGGACGCGGGTAGCTACCTGCGATCAGGGTTTTGCTGGGCCAGACCGTGGTGAGAGAGATGGGCGTGCTGAGTTTGCGCGCGCCCTTCCCAGCGACAGACTGCCGTGGAAGCGAGCCACCGCATGGCTTCAGTTGCTTTCCCTGCCTGATTCGCTATTGCATTTGGGACTGCGAGACTCGGAGGCTCGGGGTTTGCTTACCCACGAAACAATCAGTGGATGAGGGACGCCTTCTGTTGTGTGCGGCGACGGAGGGATTCTTTGACCTGGCGCGCGACGGCATCATCTTTGGGGATTGCTGAGTGGAGGATGCTGGCCGGATAGATGAATTCTTTACCGTCCTCGAAGGTAACGAGGATGGCATCACTCGTGTTCTGTACGAATTTGATCTTTGCTGGAATAGGGCGGGGTTCCATGCATCTTCACCTCATCATAAAAATGCTACTTAAGTTGTACTGAAATCTGTCGCGTATCAGACTTAGCGAGGGGTTCTGAGATGAAAATATTGCGCAGGATGCGGTAAGTACCGTTTTGGGACGACCTGACGGCTATGCTCTAACGCCCGCGACGTGCATCCTAGGGACCATGGCGAACCGTAAGAGTGTGGTGTTGTCGTTAGTCCTGACGTTTTTCTTTGGCCCGTTTGGCATGTTGTACAGCACGGTGACGGGTGCAATCGTCATGCTGGTGCTGTATGTGGTCCTGGGTATTCCGACGCTGGGCTGGGCGATTGCGGCACTGCATCCGATTGCGATGATCTGGGGCGCGATTGCCGCGAGCCGTTCGAACGCTTAAGCGTTGAGCGGGCAGATTACGGAATCACTAAACCGTTCCATCTCTTCGAGTTGCGGGCTGAACTGAAGTAGCAGCAGATCGACGCCGGCCTCGGCGAAGCGGCCTACCTGATCCTGGACCTGGGTGGGCGTGCCGGTTAAGCCGGAGCGCAAGCCTCGGTTAGAGACGGAGTACTCCTGCAGCGACATGCTCTGTTCGAGCTGGGTGCCCTGTAGCCACTGCTGGTAGTTAGCGAAGCCCTTGGCGTTGCTCTTCACGTCGGTGATGCGGTCGAGTTCGGTCTTTACCGCTGCGTCCGATTCGCGCGTGAAGGCGTAGCCAGCGACGCCGAACTGCATGGGACCGAGACCGAAGCGTTCGCGCCGCTCGCGCATATCTTCAATCTTCCTGGCTACGTGTTCGGGTGAGTCACCATGCATGACATAGGCGTCGCACTTTTGTGCGATCAGGTTCTTGGCTGCTTCGGATTCGCCGCCGGCGTAGATGGGCGGACGCGGTGAGCGGACGGGCTTGGGCTGCAGCACGGTGTTCTGCGTCTTGTAGTAGCGGCCTTCGTGCGAGTGCGTGGGCTCAGTCCAGAGGGCGTTGACGACCTCCAGCCACTCGGCGGTGCGACCGTAGCGGTCGTCGTGCTGCTCGAAGTCGACCCCGTACATCTTTGCCTCTTCCTGCCACCAGGAGGAGACGACGTTGAGGGCGAGGCGACCGTTGCTGATGTTGTCGATGTTGGCAGCCTGCTTGGCGAAGAGCGCGGGCGAGTGGAAGGTTGGGCGCACGGCGACCATGAGCTCAAGCGTCTCGGTGACGGCAGCGAGCGCGGCGGCGGTGGACCATGCGTCGAGGCTGGGCGCGTCGACGCCCTTGATGTCGTTGAGGTTTAGTTCGGCAACGAGGCTGAGGTCAAAGCCGATCTGTTCGCTGCGCTGGGCGAGCTTCTTCGTGTAGGCCCAGCTTGCTTCCATGCCTTCGTCTTCGACGTTACGCAGCCAGCCGCCGAAGACGGGCATCCAGTAGCCAAAACGGAGGGGCTTAGACGGCACGCCGGATCTCCTCTTCGAGGAAGTCGGCGAGATTGTCGAAGGGGTTGAAGCCGATGACGCGCGGGGCGTCTGCGACGAAGTTGGAGAGGGCGTTGACGTCGTAGTAGTAGATCTCACCGTCGCGGTCGTCGATGAGGTACTCGATGCCGCCGACGTCGATGCCTGCGGCCTGCATGATGCGCTCGACGTTCTGGATGACCTCAGGGGGCGGCGTGTAGCCCTCGACCTTCAGGCCTGACTTCGATGCCTCGAGCACGCAGGCGTTGTCGAAGGTCTCAACCTCTTTGATCTGGCAGATGTCTGCGGGGCAGAGGTCGAAGGTCTCGCCGGTGAGGTGGACGTGGATGGCGTAGAGATATTTGCCGCCGAGGGTTTCGACGCGGGTGATGTAGCCGCCCCGTGCGGGGACAAACTCCTGCACGAGCGCGATGCTGTCGTAGCCAAGGTCAATCTGACCCTGGTCGACTGCGGCCTGCAGATCTCCCCTGGTGTTGAAGCGAACGATGCCCTTGCCACTGCCGCCGATGTTGGCCTTGACGATGATGGGATAGCGGAGGCCTTCGGCTGCGGCGACGGCCTGGCTTGCGTCGTGGATGACGCGCGAGGGCAGAAACTTGATACCGAGCGAGCGCAGCAGGGAGTGCTGTGCGGCCTTTGAGATCTCGTAACGGTAAGCTTTGGCGCCGTTGATGACGCGCACGCCGAGGAGCTCGAGATGCTCGAGGTAGGCGAGCGTATGGAAGATGCCGGAGCCGTGGTCGCGGCTGTTCGCCGATGGGCTCATGCGGTTGAAGAGGACCTTGAACTTCGGGTCGTTGCCACCGATGTCGTAGAAGTGGTCGGGGATGAAGGCCTTGTCGAAGGCGACGCCGCGGCGTGTGAGTTCCGCGAAGATGGGCGCAAACCACTGGGGGTGCTCATAGAGAAAGACGAGGGGTGCGGCGACCTCGTCCTTGTGCGAATTCCGCGGCATTACATCCTCAGCGATCTGGCTCGACATGCGGCAATACCTTCCTGTGTGACACCTGTTTCTACTAAGAAGTTTAGACGGTGGGGCGCTGGCCGTGAGGCGTCATTTCAAGTGTGACGCAAGACCCCGGGTCTGAGCGGATAGGGCGATCCCATTCCCTTTCAAGGTGATGCGGCACGCATGAGATCGCTGGGGCATGCACCACCTAAGCGTTAGACGGACTGTGTCTCCGCGATTGCGTGATCGCTGGCAGCAAGCGTCTGTCGCCGCGGATTCCCTTGTGATTCAAGGCTGTCGCCCCTGGCAATTGACTGATTTCACAAGCCGTCCACCCACCTAAACGTGTGATTGCGGTTCCGTGCATACCTGCAAAGATTGGATCGCGAGCGATCTTCGAAAATGAAAGCGTCCCCAAGCATGCCCCTCCGAATATTTCGGTTCTTCGTTGCCTGTGCCTGCACGTTTGTTCTGTTCCAGTTTGTGAGTCTTTACATGAGCTGGTCGAAGCAGGTGATCTTTGGCAGTCTGACGGTGCTGGTCGCGATGGCGATCAACCGTACGGGCAAGAGCCGCCTGTTCACGATTGCGCTGATGCTGCTGTCGATTGCGGCGACGCTGCGTTATGGATGGTGGCGCATCCGCATGGTTGTCGGGTACTTTTCGGACGACACAAATCACCGTTTTTCCATCGATGCGGTTCTGATGCTGGTGTTGCTGTCGGCCGAGGTCTATACCGTCGCGATCATGGTGCTGGGTTACATGCAGACGAGTCAGCGGCTGCAGCGCCGGCCTGTTCCGCTACCTGCGGATGAGGCACTTTGGCCGCATGTGGATGTGCTGATTCCGACGTACAACGAGCCACTGTCGCTGGTTCGGTATACCGCGCTTGCGGCGATCAACATCGACTATCCGCCGGAGAAGCTGCACGTTTACATCCTGGACGATGGCACGCGGCAGGAGTTTCGCGACTTTGCAGCAGAGGCCGGTGTGGGCTACGTGGTGCGTGAGAAACACAATCACGCGAAGGCCGGCAACATCAACCATGCGTTGACGAAGATGAGTTCGCCGCTGGTGTCGATCTTCGATTGCGATCACGTTCCGACGCGGTCGTTTCTGCAGATGACGGTGGGCTGGTTCCTGGTGGAAGAGAAGCTGGCAATGATGCAGACGCCGCACTTCTTCTATTCACCCGATCCGTTTGAGCGGAACCTGCTGCAGTACAACACCATTCCGAATGAGGGCGAGCTGTTCTACGGCATCATCCAGGATGGCAACGATCTTTGGAATGCGACGTTCTTCTGCGGATCGTGCGCTGTGATTCGTCGCACAGCACTGGAAGAGGTTGGCGGCATCGCGGTAGAGACGGTGACAGAGGACGCACACACCAGCCTGCGCATGCAGAAGAAGGGTTGGAACACCGGCTACATGAACATTGCACAGGCAGCGGGTCTTGCGACTGAGACGCTGGCCGGGCATGTGGGACAGCGTGTGCGCTGGGCTCGCGGCATGATCCAGATTCTGCGTACGGACAATCCGCTGCTGGCCAAGGGCATGAAGCTGACGCAGCGGCTGTGCTACTTCAACGCGATGATGCACTTCATGTATGCCGTGCCGCGATTGATCTTTCTGCTGGCACCGCTGGCGTACATGCTTGCAGGCCGAACGATTATTCCGGGCTACTGGCTGGCGATTCTTGCGTATGCGCTGCCGCACCTGATCATCTCGAACATGACGAACTCGCGCGTACAGGGTACGCATCGTCACAGCTTCTGGAACGAGATCTATGAGACGGTGCTGGCGCCGTACATTCTGCTGCCAACCGTGCTGGCGCTGATCAACCCGAAGCTGGGCAGCTTTAACGTGACGGATAAGGGCACGACGTTGAACGAGACGAAGTTCGATCGCAAGATCGCAGCGCCCACAACATGGCTGCTGGGTCTGAACTTTCTGGGCGTGCTGGCTGCGCCGTATCGCTTCTTTGTGCTGGATCCGACGCACCCCGGCGTCGTGCTGAGTAACTTGTTCTGGATCCTGTTCAATGTTGTGATCCTGGGTGTTGCGGCAGCGGTTGCGCACGAGCAGAAGCAGCGCAGAGCATCTGTGCGTATCCCGGTTCATATCCCGGTGGTGGGGACTACGAGTGCCGGTACGCAGGTGCATGGCATGACGGAAGACATGTCAGTCGGCGGCGCTTCGCTGACGCTGAGTGGAGATCTACCGGAGCTGCAGCCGGGCGAGTATGTGCACCTCACCTTCCCGGTGCAGACGGGCAACCGTTCCGTTCGGGCTACTGTAATCCGCCTAAGTTCCGGGAAGCTGCGCGCGCAGTTTACGGGCCTGACCATTGAAGAAGAAGAGACGCTGACGTGTGCGCTGTACTCGCGTGCCGACTCGTGGGTGAATGTGCGCTCGAATGTGGAGCAGGATCGCCCGTTTGTCAGCCTTGGCCGCATCGCGGTGCTTTCTCTTACAGGCCTGAAGCAGGTGGCGCTGGGTCTGCTGCCGGAGAAGCGTACGCCACCGCCGGTGCCCTCACGAGTGGCGTCCATGCTGGTGTTTGCGTTGCTGTCGCTTGCAGGACTGCGGATGGGCGCGCAGACGCCCGCGATGCCGATGGTGCCGCCTGCAGTGATGACGCCGATGTCGGCGGGCATGACGCCGGTGATGGATGTTCGCGGACCGGAGCCGACGCATCTTCGTTTTAAGGACATGGGCGTTGCGGACGAGGCGGAGCTGCGTGGACCGCACTCGTACTACTCGCTGCACTTCATCCTGCCGCATACGCTGCTGCCGCGGACGGCGACGCTTTCCATCGGCTATCGCTTCAGCACAGAGCTGAGCCGCGCTGCGACGGCGTCCATCCGCGTGTCGTTGAACAAGACCTTGATCGCGACGATTACGCCGGACACCGAGGCGATGCATACGGGCCGCTACAACGTGCTGCCCATCACGGTTCCCACGGACCTGCTGATCCGCGACAACGAACTGACCATGGAGTTCATCGGCAACGGAGTCCTGCGCACAAGCGGCAAGTCACAGGCCGAGGTGCTGGCACGCATTGCGAACGCGAGTGAGCTGGTGGTGAGCGGCGCTGCTCTTCCCTTCCGCACGGACATCTCGCTGCTACCGCTGCCACTGTTCGACAGCGACATGCAGGGCACGACGACGATTCCCTTCGTCTTTCCGACGCAGCCCGATGCGAAGACGATGCAGGCCGCAGGCATTGTTGCTTCGTGGTTTGGCATCCTGGCCAGCAACAAGCCCATCCGCTTCCGCGTTGTGATGGGAGCTGTGCCGGCGGGGAACGCTGTGGTCTTTGTGAACAAGGCTTCGCGACAGGCGTTTCTGCCGGCGACGTCGCCCGGAGCTTCGCTGCAGTTGAGTCCCAATCCTTCGGACCCGGATGGCACGGCGCTGATCGTGTCCGGTGACAACGGCGACCAGTTGATCCAGGCGGCGCGTGCACTTTCACTGAGGGCCAGCCATGTGGACACGGGTGAGCCGCAGGAACTGCTGGGCAATGTTCTGCGTGTCGATAATTTCTCGATGCCTGCCGCACGCACGATTGACGATGCGCCGCGCTGGGTGCCGACCGACCGGCTGGTGCAGCTGAGCAAGTACATTACGCAGAACGCGGAGACCACTGATGGATCGCGTCCGGTGCCGGTGTACTTCCGTGTGCCGCCTGACCTGTACTACGGCGAGACGGAGAATCTGAACCTGCTGATCCGGTATCGTTATGACGCGCGGGCTGCTGCCGAGGGATCGGCTCTGCGGACGTTCATCAACGGCACGCTGATCAATGAAGCTCCCCTGGAGCCGGGCGGCGGCAAGACGACCGATGGACAGCGGCAGACGCTGCTGCCTGTGGCGAACATGCGTCCGTTTACAAACACGCTGCAGTTCAACTTTGATTTTGTGCCGGCGCGTGGTGCTGCGGGAGCCCTTACGAAGGGCAGCATCCTGAAGAACTCATCGCTTGATCTGCGGAACCTGAATCACTGGGCGCAACTGCCGAACCTGGAACTGTTTGCCAATGCCGGCTTTCCATTCACGCAGCTTGCCGACCTGGGGCGGACGGTGGTGATACTGCCTCGCCAGCCGAGTAACGCGGAGATCACGCTGTTCCTGGATATGCTGGCCCACTTCAGCCGGCAGACGGGTTACCCCGCACTGCGGGTTGAGGTCTCCGGACCGGACGACCTGGTGCGCGAAGATCGCGATTACCTGATCCTGGGCGGGTACAGCACGCAGCCTGCATTTGCTGCACTGCGCGACAACCTGCCGATTGCGGTGGACGCCGATGGCGTGCACGCCAAGGCGATGGATACGTACCTGACGCGCGCGCAACGGTGGTGGTACCAGATCACAAGGCAGACGCTGCCTGATCAGGACTTTGCTCGCGATACGGGCCTGGCCGACTCGGTGATTGAGGGCATCCAGTCGCCGTATGCGACGGATCGTTCGCTGGTGGCGGTTGCCATGCGCGATGACAGCGTGGAGCCGATGTTTGCCGATCTGTTCCTGGAGCGTTCGCAGTCGAGCGATATCTCACGCACGGTGAGCGTTCTGCGCGGGAATCGTTTCCTGTCGTACGACCTGAATGTGGCTCGCTATCACGTGGGCAATATCAGTTGGTACACGGGTATGCGGATCTGGCTGACGCAGTACTTCTTTATTCTGCTGATCGGCGTTGCACTGTGTGCCATGATCCTTAGCCGATGGCTGCGCGACTCTCTGCAGAAACGCGCGGATGAACGTCTGAGTTCCGCAAAGAACGAGGCGCACGCACTGGTCTAAGGCTTACAGGTCAACAAGCGTCTTGTAAGCTCTAGGCGACCCTTCATGAAAATTATCCAGGCCACCTTTGGCGTCTTTCATCATTTCGAGTTGGCGCGTGAACTCGACCGACGCGGGCACCTGGAGCGCATCTACAGCACGTTTCCGTGGAAGCGGCTGGAGCGCGAAGGCGTGCCGCACGACAAGGTGGAGACCTTTCCGTGGATGCACACACCGCAGGTGATGCTGCAGAGCAGGAACCTGCTGCCGCAAGCGCTGAAGCGCTTCTGCAACTATCGCGTCGCCACAACGCTGGACACCTGGATGAGCCGCCGCATGCCGCCGTGCGATGCGCTGATCGCGCTCTCCGGCGCCGGGCTGAAAGCGGGCCGGCTGCTGCAGTCTCGCGGTGGCATCTTTCTGTGCGATCGCGGATCGACCCACCACGCGTACCAGACCAACATTCTGCGGGAAGAACATCGCATCTGGAACGTTCCCTATCCAACCTACGACCCACGGGTTGAACCCCGCGAGATTGAGATCTATCACCAGGCGGATGGGGTCGTTGTTCCTTCGAACGTGTGCCGCGACAGTTTTCTGCAGCACGGGCTGGCGCCCGAACGAGTCCACGTGATTCCGTACGGTGTGCGGCTGGAAAACTTCCGCCCGGATGGCGCGCCACCCGCGGGACCGGACGCGACCTTTGAAGTGCTTTTTGTTGGCAGCGTAAGTCTGCGGAAGGGTATTCCGTATCTGCTGAAGGCGTTCGCTGCCTTGCCGCACACGAACAAGCGTCTGCTGATCATCGGTGGCCTGGACCCGAGCTTTGCGCCGCTGCTCGCAACGCTGCCGCAAGAGAACGTCGAGTTCCTGGGAACGATGCCCCAGCCCAAACTGATTCCTTACATGAGTCGCAGCCACGTGATGGTGCTGCCTTCCATCGAAGAGGGACTGGCGCTGGTGCAGGGACAGGCAATGGCCTGCGGATGCCCGGTGATCGCATCGGTTGCCACAGGCTCAGCCGACCTGTTCACGGACGGGGTGGAAGGCTTCATCATCCCGATGCGATCGGTGGACGAAATCGTCGATCGCCTGCAGCGCTTTGTTGACGACCCGACGCTGCGGGATCGCATGAGCACCGCCGCCCTTGCGCGCGTGCAGTCTATCGGCGGGTGGCGTGAGTACGGCGATCACTGGGAGAACCTGCTGCACCGGCTGACCGGAAAGGCCTGAGGCAGTCGCCTTAACCGCAACCATGGCAAAGGCGGCCGGAAGACCCACGACCGCCTATACGCCCTGGATGGCAGCACCCTAGTGTGCGGGCTGCGGTGTGTTGGTAGAGGGTGTGGTCGGTGGTAGGGGCGGCCCCTGCGTGGTAGGCGTGGGCGGCTCAGGGCTGGATGCGGGATTGACGGGGTCCGGTGTCTTCGCGGCGTCGCCGGTGGGTGTCGGCGTCGTCGTGGTTGACTTTTTTGCAGACTTCTTCGACTTGGTGGTCTTGGTAGGTGTCGCGGTCTGCGCCGCCAGCGGCAGGGCTGCCGGCAATGCCAGCGTGAGGGCGAGGCCTGTCATCGCAAAACTCTTCAGGAAACGAACCATCGGACTTCCTCCATGCCACGTGTGGCGGCAGAGGATAAGAGCCGTGCGGGCAGGGATGGGATGCCCGTCGTGGCAGACACCGTCTCCGAGTGGTTGTTTGCTGTGTCGCTACTCGATGGGAAGCATGGGGATATCGTTACGGGAGATGTGACGGGGCACGGGGCGGCCAGTGGCGTGACGCCATACGGCGAGCAGAACCAACGTGAGTTCCAGCCCGCAGATGCCGCCGATGCCGTAGTGCTGCCAGAGGATAGGCGAGAGTGCCGATGCGACGGCGCCGCCGACGAAGTAGCACGTCATGTAGAGGGTGTTGATGCGCGAACGTGCCTCGGGCCGCAGCGCGAAGATTCGTGACTGATTGCCGAGCTGCGTGCCCTGCATACCCACGTCCATGGTGATGACCACGGCACCGAGCGTGAGCAGGTAAGGCCACAGATGCAGGTGGCCCGCCGCCTGTGCGTGCAGGGCGACGCGCTCCGTAAGGTAGATGCCGATGAAGGACAAGCCGAGGATGCCCAGGCCAACGGAGATGACATAGCGCGGTCCACGGCGGTCGGCTAGTTTGCCTGCGGTCGAGGCCACGGCTGCACCGGCTGCGGCGACGAGGCCGAAGGTGCCGGTGACGGCTGCGCCCTGGCCGTGCGATGCCATGACGAAGGCGAAGGTGTTCCAGAAAGCCGAGAAGGTGCCGAAGCTGAGCGCGCCGACGATGCAGCTCTCACGCAGCAGCGGCTCCTCGCGCATAAGGTCCCAGAGCGAGCGCATGGCTTCGCCGTAGGTGAGCTTCTCTTTCGGTGGCAGCTCAGGCATCAGGCGCTTGACGGCGGGCACCAGCGCCGCAGAGACGAGCGCTGCGACGAAGAAGACGACACGCCAGCTTGCAATGCGTGAGGTCATGTGTGCGGCGAGTTCGGAGACCCAACCGGCGAAGGTTCTTGCGAGCAGGACACCGCTGAGCAGGCCGGTCATAACGACGCCGATGGCCTTGCCACGCTCACGCGGTGCTGCGAGATCGGGCGCGATGGGCAGAACGATGTGGGTGACGCAGGCCATGGCACCGGAGGTGGCGGAGAGCAACAGCAGGAGCGGCAGCGATGGCGCGCACGCCTGCAGCAGCAGCGCGATGGAGACCATGCCGAACATTCGCATAATGAGCTTGCGCCGTTCGAGCGTGTCACCCAGCGGCGTGAAGCTGAGCATGCCGAGCGCGTAGCCGACCTGCGTGGCCACACCCACCTGGCCAGCGGCGGCAGCGTTGACGCCAAAGGTAGCACCCATCTCCGGCAGCAAGGGCTGGCACAGGTAGATGGTCGACACACCGACGCCGCAGCACAGGCCAAGGAAGCCGAGGTGCGCGTGCGGTTTGGTTGTGTCCGGGGATGCGACTTGCTGCATCGTTCCAGTTTACTTGGCGTGTGTTGTGGCTACTCGCCGAGTGCTTTGCGGAGGTTTTGATTTGCCGCTGCGAGGCGCGCTTCGGCGGCTTCGCGTGTCATGCCCAGCTTCTGCATGACGATGGCGGTGCGTACATTACCGGCCTGCTGCAGCAGCGATGCGGCCTGCTCCGCGGATGCGCCGGTGGCTGCGGCGATGATGCGTTCCGCACGGTCGACGAGCTTTACGTTCGACGTCTGCACGTTCGTCATCAGGTTGCCGTAGACGTGGCCGAGCTTCACCATCAGGCCGGTGGAGAGCATGTTGAGCGCGAGCTTGGTTGCGGTGCCGGCCTTCATGCGGGTGGAACCGGTGATGACTTCAGCGCCGGTCGCAGGCGTGATGGCGATGTCGCTCGCAGTCGCCACAGGCGAGCCGGGCACGCAGGAGAGGCCAACGGTCAGGCAGCCGTGCTGCTTTGCCATCTCCATGGCGCCGAGGACGTAGGGTGTGCGTCCACTGGCGGCGATCCCAACAAGGACATCCTGGCCCGGCGACTGGTTGAAGCCGTTCGCGAGCAAGTCGATGGCGCCCTGTTCGCGGCTATCCTCTGCGCCCTCTGAGCTGACACGCAGCGCGGGGTCACCACCAGCCATGATGCCGACGACGAGATCGCGTGGCACGCCGTAGGTCGGCGGGCACTCGCTGGCGTCGAGTACGCCGAGGCGGCCGCTGGTGCCGGCGCCCATGTAGAAGAGACGTCCGCCCTTCTGTACACGCTCGTAGATGGCATCGACGGCTTTTGCGATCTGCGGGATCTGCTCGGCGACGCGGGCGGCTACGGTTGCGTCCTCGTCGTTGAAGACGCGGAGCATCTGCTCGGTGGGAAGCGTGTCGATTTGCTCGGAGGCGGGATTGCGGGTCTCGGTGAGTAAGTTTGCTAGCTGCATTTCCTGTAACTCCAAAAGGCTTGTCCTCTTGAGCGTAGCGCAGATGCATCCCCTGACGCGCCTATCACCCGCCCCGCAGCCCTATCGCCGCGGAGCGGTTGGCTTCACTTCCTCACTCGGCTTGTAGCTCTCCTTCTGTTTCTTGCCGGTAGGGTCGAGCTCTTCTTCGTCATCAGGTTTCTGGTCGCTGTCCTGCACGGTGCGTTTCGGTGCGGCGAAGGGCTTCTGGATGCCTGCCTCTGCGGCGGCGCGTACGTCCTGCTGGATGCCTGGTGTGCTGAGCGCGGCCTTGTACTCGGCGACGGCCTTGGGGCGACTGTTGCCCGTCTGCGTGTCGTAGAGCCGGCCCAGGTAGACGTGCGACCATGCTACGGTGCGCGGGTCCTTGCTGGTGGCGATCACCTGCGTGAAGCGGTCGTATGCGGCCTGCGGGTCGCCCTGTGTCAGCTTGACGCGGGCCATGATGTAGAGCGCATCGCCAGATGTCGGATTGGCTGCGAGTTCTTTTTCTGCAAGCTCTTCTGCGCCCGTGCGGTCACCCTTTTGCAGCTTCAGTTCCGCCTGGTCGATGGTGGAGAGGGAGCGACGTGGCGAGCGGGCGTGCGTGATACCCGCGCCTGCGACGAGGTTCGTACTGTCCGGTGCGAAGAACGGGATCTTCTTCGCATGGCTTACTTCCGACGGCACATCCATGCCGTAGACCATCTCGCCGATGCTCTCCTTCAGGCTGACGCCTTCGCGGTCCTGTATGGCGAGCTTGTCGTAGAACGAGCCGGTGAGCACCCAGCCCGACTCCATATCGAGCAGCACCTGTTTGCGGCGCACGGCTTCGGCCTTCTTGTCGTAGTCGATCAGGGCCTGGTTGTAGGTGTCGATCTCGGTGCGAGCCTTTACGGCACCCGGCTTGGAAGGCTTTGCGAAACCGACGTCCATCAGGCGCGCTTCGATGGCCTTGATGAGGCACTCTGTGGTCAGCGCGACGATGTCGCTCTTGTAGGTGAAGTCGATGGGCGCATCGCTCACCGTCTTCAACAGCGGCAGCAGGCGGTTGGTGGCGCCGGCGCGTGCGTAGATGATGGGGTCGACGTTGTAGAGCAGGTACATGCGACGGATCTGGTCCATCTGCACGCCGGCCGCGCGGTCGCTGACGGACATGCGTGAGCCGGGCGAGGTCTTGCTAATGGAGGGATCTTCGATCTTCGCGGGAGAGACGGCGATGAAGTAGTCCGTGCCGTAGATGCGCGCGTTCACGGCCTGCGGGCTGAGCATCGGCTCGAGCAGGACAAGGAAGCGTCGGCCATCGTAGCTGGAGACCGGCTGGTGCAGGTAGATGTTGGTCTCAAGCAGCATGCGGGTCAGGCTGTCATGCACCTGGAGTACGGCGTCTTCGTACTCTGCGCGATGCCGCATGAAGATGCGGTGCAACTGCGCCTTTGCGGCGAAGTCGCGCAGCAGGGGCAGCACGCCGATTACGTTCTGCGAGTCGGGCGGCAGATCACCCTCGCCGACGGAGAGAGCGAAGTCGGGCGGTGCCGAGAGAAAGAGTGCAAGCGAGACGTACTGCGCCAGGTTGCGGGGGCCGGGCTGCTTGTGCGCGTCAATGTAGGTGCACGTGGTGTCATGCGCGGCCTTTGCTTCAAAGCCGGCGCCGACGGCTTGGACCATCTCGGCGCGGATCACCGCGCGGACGGGCAGCGAACTCTCGATGCCGTTGTCATAGCCGCAACTGTTGAGCGCCGCGGCCATGGTGAAGAGGGTCTCGCTGGTCTCAAGCGACACGGCAGATCCGCTGGCCTCAACGGCGCGGCGGACGACCGTGGACGACGGCTGCTGCGGTTCCTGTGCGGACTCGTCCTGCCGGTTGGAGGAGGAGGACGACGAGGACGGACGCTGCGCGGGCAGCGTGGCCGCGCCCAGAGCGAACGTAAGAAGGAGCAGCGGAACTGGAGAGAAAAGACGCACGGGTATTCGACGGACCTCAGCCAAAGGTGTACCAACCGCTGAGTCTAGGCCGGTGGTTTGTGTTGGTCAAACCCCGATGGATCAGCCCCGAACGACAACATCCGCGAAGGTCAGCACGACCGACCCGCGTACGGGCTGGCCGAAGACCTCTGCCGGCTGAAAGACGCCGGTCAGCATGCGCTGGCGAAGGGCTGCGCCGGCAACCTCATCCAGTACGCCGGAGAGAACGTGGTAGTCGTAAACACGGCCGGCACGGTCGACCATGGCCTGCACCACAAGTGGTGCATCGTCTACGCTGCCCACCGGCTGGACGCCCGCGGCCGAGTAGAGATAACGCGGTGCGGAGAAGCCCACCAGCGGTGTGTCATTGGCCTCGACGGCCTGCTGCGGAGCGACTGCGCCGAGCATCAATGCACCGCCCACAGCAGCGATCATCGCCGCAGCGACGCCGACCTGCAGGCTCATGGGCCGTATGGTGTTCTCCCAGAACATTTCCACGGTGTGGCGCAGGCGGCCAGTCAGCCGGCGTTCTGCACGTACCTTCTCGTGCGAGAGCGCGAGGCGGATGCGCAGCGACAGATCATCCGGCACGGCGACCGGTCCCAGCGCACGCAGAGCGTTGTCCGTCAGCGCGCGTTCGAATCCGAGCTCGTCCTCGACGCGCGGTTCGGCATGCAGGCCTACGCGGTCCAGCAGGTGCTCCAGTTTTTCTGGGGAGAGACTCATCGTGCCTCCTTGGATGTTGCGGCGACGGTCCGGGCTGCAGATTGTGGTGCCTTCTTATGCACGGGTCGTGCAAATTCGGGAAGACGGGCACCCAGCAGCGTGCGCAGGGCAGCGCGGCCGCGCATGAGCCGGCTTTTCACCGTGCCGATGTTGATGTTCAGAATTTCGGCGATCTCGTCGTAGGCCATGCCTTCGACTTCGCGCAGTATGACGACGGTGCGAAAGCTCTCGGGCACATCGCGCAGTGCAGCTTCCACCGTGGTGCGCAATTGCGCCTGGCGGGCGTTTTCGAAAGGAGAATCGCGCTGGTCTGCCAGTGTGTCGCGCAGGGAAAAGGTCAGTTCGCCGTCATCGTCCGTGGACGAATCGCCGTCGATCGTGATCTCTGCCTTCTTGTGCCGGACCCACCAGCGCCGGCTGTTCGAAGCCTCGTGCATGGCGATGCGGTAGATCCAGGTGCGCAGGCTGCTGTCGCCGTGGAAGCCGCCGATGGAACGGAAGACCTTGATAAAGACATCCTGGGTGACGTCTGCGGCGTCGGCCGGGTCAGCCAGGGAGCGCAACAGCAGCGAGTAAAGTGGGCCGCTGTACTGCGCGATCAACTGCCGGAAGGCGTCGTCCGACCCCGCCTGCAGGGCTGCAACCAGCGCGAGATCCTCGGCACGTACTTCGGGGCGCACGACGGCGTATGTTCCCGCCTCGCTGAAGCCCCCGCCGATCGCGCCTGAAACCGGATCCATCACTGCTGCCCCGTTCATTGCCTGCCCCTCAAAGGTACGATCTGCGCGCCCCGCACGCAATGGCGGGATGGCTGGTTTCGGTGTGCCATCCGCCGGCGGATGCCAGAGTGCTCTCGCTCACTCTGCATCTATAGACACCATTGCCGGGCTGCTTTGTTCCCGGAAAGAGCGCTCTTTTGCGGGATTCTTGCGATGGGATCGCCGTGGAATGGCATTTCATGTCGGCAAAGAATTTTCGCCCGGGCACCGCAACCTCGGTAGGTAGGGCTGTGTCTATCCCAATCGAAACGGCTCCGTGGCAGGTGGCACGGAGTTTAACGGGAGATTGCACTATGAAGACCTTTGCGCAAGTCATGCTGATCGCCGGGCTGGTCGGCGCCGCTGCCATTCCCGCCGCCGCCGACGCCCAGGTATACGTCCGCGTCGGACCGCCGCGGCCCATCTTCGAGCGTCGCCCGCCACCGCCGCAGTATGGCTATGTGTGGCACGCCGGTTACCACCGCTGGGACGGTGCACGCTACGTCTGGGTTCCCGGCCAGTACTTTGCTCCGCCGCGGCCCCGCGCCGTGTGGATCGGCGGCCGCTGGGTTCACGGCCCCCGCGGCTACTTCTGGCGTGATGGCTACTGGCGCTAGACCGCAGCAAATCATCTTTTACCAGCAGACACTGTGGGGCGAGCCAGAAACCGGCCGCCCCACCGGCCCCTGGAGCCCCGGTTTTACTCGGAAGGGCAAACCGGGTATCCTGAAAGGAGTGGGCCTGTGGCGCAGCTGGGAGCGCGCTTCCATGGCATGGAAGAGGTCACCGGTTCGATCCCGGTCAGGTCCACCAAACTCCCTTTAAAATTTGCGCTTTAACGCGTGCCCAGCGGTTCGCACCACCAGCCTAGGTGCTGGCAGGTGCCGAAGACTTTCCATGGTTCCCGGGTAGTCGTAGCCTTAGGCAGATCCATGAAGCCGTGCGCGGCGAGTTGCTGAGGGCCAACACACATCAAAGAACCGCCTCCGGTCCCCTTCGCTTCCATCGCTCCGAAATGAGCGGACCGGACTGCACTGGCTGGTGACGTGGCTACGGCAATTTTGTTCGGTCAGCACCTAAACACAATCAGGGCGGATCATATCGCTCCGATTGCACTCGAATTCGCATGATGCTGTTTCTGATGTTGAACGAGCCAGCCCACTCCAAACCAAGTATTTTATATCGCACGATATATTACGCCGGAAGGGTGTCAGGGTTATGTAGTGCGTGGTATAGAATAGTGTGAACCAGTTATGGGACGTCCACGCGAATTCGACATCGACACGGCCATCAAGACGGCGACTGAACTTTTCTGGCGAAAGGGCTACGAAGGCACATCGCTTACTGATCTCACCGGTGCTATGGGCATCACGGCGCCAAGCTTCTATTTTGCTTTTGGAAATAAGGAAAAGCTCTTCCGGGTGGTCATCGAGCAGTATCACGAAAAACAGCTGGAACTTCTCGAGAGTGCACTTCGGGAACCGACCGTGCGAGGTGTGGCAGAGAAGTTTCTCTATGGCTATGCCGACGTCCTCACCGGGCCATCTCACGCGCCTGGCTGCCTCGCTCTAAACAGTTCTCTTCCTTCTGCAGAAGACGACGCAGTTCGCGCTTGGCTCGCCGATCTACGCGGTGAGTTGACTATTCGACTTCGCAAGCGGTTTGCTAAGGCTCGTGGCACGGTCGAACTTCCGATGAATGCCGAGCCCGACGCGCTCGCGCGCTACATTGCAGTCACTGCGTCGGGCCTCGCGGTAGAAGCTCAGTCGGGAGCGAAACGTAAAGACCTACACAGCACGATCGCTGTAGCTCTCAGTGCTTGGCCTTCAGCAGATGTCCTAAGACCGGAACAGAGGTCGACCAGCCGCGAGAGCGCGTCCCCTCGCATTCGACAGTAGTGTTCCTAAGTGCTCAGCTCGACGCCTCTATGCGATAGAAACAACTGCGATGTTGCGATGGACGCCTCACACCAATGAGGTGGCCACATTTTGGAAGCAGATTCCGAACAAAGTAGATCCAGCGATGGAATTGCTTAGGCCGCTTTGCGCTCGGCTGCAAGAACGACAAAGAGAATGGTGGAAGGGCTGGTGGAACGGTTATGCCAGCTATGAAATGTTCCGTTATTCACAATCAGGTCCCCTGTCCTGAGCGTTAGTTCGTGTACCTGACCATCTTCGCCAGGATATCCGGCGTTCACTTCACCATCCATAACTATGGCGAGATCGATGCTGTCGGTGCGATGCATCCCGTCGCCTTCTCTGCCTGGGACCATTCCCGGGGTGCCCATGTCGACTGAGGCGGCACGTTCAAGCGGTGCCGGTCCGTCCGGCGTCTCGGGAGCCAGCGTAAAGAGATCGACTCGAATTCCACCAAGCGGACCAAACATCCCCAACGGTTTATATTCGCCCAAGACCTGCTCTGGCGTTCGCGGCAAGTCGGGAACCTTGTCGAATCCCCAGATGTTGGTGAGGAAGTCGACTGTGGCTGTGTCAATGGTATCGACTTTGGTGGCTACGCCAGTTTTGCCCTCAGCAGTGATGACTCTTTGGATCTTCATTTGTTCTCTCCTGATTCAGTTCGAATGCTTTGCTTCGGTTTAGACAGCGCTCAATCCGCCGTCTACGACCAGATCAATCCCTGTAATGAAGCTGGCCTCGCTCGAAGCAAGAAAGAGAGCTGCCGCCGCGATCTCCTCGGGCCGGCCCATCCTGCCAAGCGGTGTGGCCTTGACGAACTGCGCTTTTCCCGCCTCAGTCGCCTCCTTCGAGCCGAACAAGCCGTCGAGGATCGGTGTTTCCGTGGCTCCAGGACTGAGGACATTCGAGCGAATGCCTCGATCCTTCAGTTCCATGGTCCAGGTGCGGACGAACGATCGGAGAGCTGCTTTCGTGCCGCTGTAGGCGCTTCGGCCTGGCGTCGCCTTATCCTTACCTGCAGAGGTAATGAGGATGATGGAACCACCGTCATTCATCATTGGCAGAGCCTTCTGGACGGTGAAGAATGCTCCGCGCACATTGGTATCGAAGGTCTGATCGAAAAACTCAGGTGTTGCAGTTGCGATTGGGCCTATTCCGACGAAACCCGCATTTGCAACAACGACATCGATCCTCCGCCCCTCTCTAGAGACAACCGAATAGAGCCGATCCAAATCCTCCAGCTTTGAAACGTCGCCCGGAACCGCGGTGACGTTCTTGCCGATCTCGGCCACTGCCCTATCCAACTCAAATTGGCGGCGGCTGGTGATGAAGACGTATGCGCCTTCCGATACGAAGCGCTTTGCGATAGCCAGTCCGATTCCGCTGCTGCCGCCCGTGATGATGGCGACCTTTCCCTGTAGTGCAGGCATGTTGTGCCCCCTATGGCATCGATGCAGTTGTATATCGATCGCTATACAACAAGCGACAACCCAGCGATCGTACTATATCGTTCGCTACAGTACAAGCGACTGAGGGGGAGCTAGGCGCAATGGCCGGAAATAGGCCCTTGCTGCATCACCAGCGATTGGTCCCAAAGCAGAAAGTGGAATGAGTAAGGAACAAGGCGCTGGATTCGATCGTTTCAAGGTTGAAGAATTCGAAGGTGCATCCGTTAAGATGAATTTCTCCAGTTTTGAACATCCCCAGATCATGATCGCGGCAGGAGCTAGTGAACAGGAGTTTCACGGCTTTCATAGAGAGCAGGTTTTCTCCCTCCATAACTGCCTGCTTTCGGATCAATTCACCTTCGAAACGGTGCGTCTCAGCAGTAATGCCAGCAAGCAACCTCCCGCAATAGCGAGTGGAGGATGAAATCCAACTGAACAGGGTTGACGGCGGGATGGTGGAGCGGGCGCTACCGCACTCTCCTCGTGGCCCGAAAAACAGTTTTACTGATCAAAGAAGCGCATCTAGGACATCCTTGGCGGAGGCGCGATCACCGTGGCCGTGGCTGATCTTCTCGAAGAGGATCTTCCCGTTGTGATCAAGAATGAACGTTGCTGGGTAGGCCGTCTCGTGCGGCGCATCCCAACGCAGACCGTAGAGGTTCGTCACCTTGTAATCCGGGTCGATGACCAGCGTGATATTCGTGGGAAGATCTGCCTGCTTTGCGAGCGCCTCTTTCGCGCGCTGATCAAGTTCCGCCGGTGGCCCCGGGTAGACAAGAAGGACCATTGCTTTTTTCGCCGCGAACTCCGTTGCATGCTCGATGAAGTCATGAAGCTGCTTCTGGCAGAAGGGACACTGGTAGCCCGGGTAGCCGCGCAACACGATCAGTACCGTTGATGCCTGTTTGAGACCCTTCGATAGCTGCACTGACTTACCCGTCGGCGTACTTAGCGTAAAGTCCGGCGCAACCTCGCCCACAGCAGGGGTCTGCGCGTACAGGGCTGTACCGAACAACGTGCTCGCAACTATCGTGACTGTGGCCAGTTTTCGGATGAGGGAAGTGCGGGACGATGCGCTGAGAAGGTGACGCGATAACGTTTCGATGAGCATAAGGTTCCTTGTCTCTCGGTAGCCTTGTTTGGCGTTACCCATTCGACAAAGAACTTGCCCAGAGGTTACAGGTTTTCTCCACGCGCCGTTGCCAAGGCGAAAGGCTTGGCATCCGAGCCGACAATTGCTCCCTGTCCTGCCTCCTGTGCGAAGAGGATGAGATGGTGGGCACTTTCCCACGTTATGCCATCGGATCTGTTCCGAGGGACGTTGACGGTAGCGTCCGTGTCCTGATGGATGGTCGCAACGGTTGCGAGCGAACGAGCGACGGCAACATGCTGCAGGGAGCGTCCGCCATTTTCTCCGCGAAGGACTTTGGAAGTTGCAAGATCGTCTGTAACTATGGCGACGATGTTGAGCGGTCGTTTCGAGAGCAACTGCGTTGCCGAGAAGTGAATGGCAATGCTGCCGCCCTGGATCTCGCTTGAAAGTATCCGAAGATTGATCTTCTTTTCTTTGGCCTGATTTGCAAGCGCTTGACTCAGTCGAGCTTCATTGCTGCCAACAAACTGCTGCTGACCGTCGACGACCATCTGCGGGGTGTACACGCTGTCCAGACCGAAACGGGTGGCATATCGGTCCTGCCGATCCGTATAGGTCGATGATGAAAATGGGTCTGTCCATCCCAGCCGGTTCCAGTAGGTGACATGTTCACTGATGCCGACGACGAGTTGACCTGTTGCGGTCAGTCTGCCGTTCACCTTGCGCAACAACTCATCTGCAGGCGGACAGCTGGAGCACCCTTCCGAAGTGAACAGCTCGACGAGCACGATGCTCTGCGGCGGCTCCGTATGCTTCGCCTGAGAGAGCGCTGTCGGCAACGTGGATACTGCTAGAAGGCATGCGGCAATCGCCGTAATCGTTTTGCGAACGGGATTCATCTCTGGCCCCTCCGAAGAGAACCGCTCATGAGACGCATCCAGATCGCGGGGGTTACAACGTGGTTGTAACCCTTTCGCACGCCATAACTCTAATAGTGCAACGGGCGCTAAACAAAGTGGCTCGGGGAGCTGGCATCGCCGAATGAAGAATGAGCGCGACATCAGGGATGAAGCCAGCATGATCGCTTCCATCCTCGCCGGTGAGACACAGCTCTATCACGAGCTGATCCGTCCGCATGAGCGCAGCGTTTATCTGATGGCCCTGACTTACATGAAGAACGAGAGTGATGCTGAGGACGTTGCGCAGGAGGCCTTCCTGAAGGCTTATCGCAATCTCGCCGGTTTCCGGGCCGAGGCCAAGTTCAGCACATGGCTCATTAGCATCACCTTAAATGAGGCTCGCAGCCGGCTGCGCAAGCAAGCGAGCGTGCGGATGGAATCGCTCGATGAACTGATGGACGATAGTACAAAGGTCTCTCCGGCACTGCTCCGTGACTGGCGCGAGATTCCATCTGAAGCGATCGAGCGTGGCGAGATACGTCACTTGCTGCAGCAGGCGGTTGCAGGCCTGCCGGAGATCTATCGTCGGGTGTTTTTCTTACGGGAGGTGCAGGAATTCAGCGTGATTGAGACGGCAGAGGTGCTGCAGATCAGCGTCCCATCGGTAAAGGTACGGCTGCATCGCGCACGCATGATGCTACAGCGGCAGTTAAGCCCCGAGCTGAGAGCCGCGACATCCAAACCAAAGAGGAGGTGGCTCCCATGGTCATAGAGTGCAAACATGTTTGGGATTACATCTCCGACTATCTGGACGGCTCCCTGCCGCCCGAGACGCGTGCGCTGGTGCAGAAGCATCTCGATCACTGTGAGATCTGCTCGGCCATCCTGGACTCCACGCGGAACATCCTCGTCCTCACGGCCGATGATCGTGTCTTCGAACTCCCGGTGGGTTTCAGTGATCGTCTGCACCAGCGGCTGAACGCTGAGATGAACAAAGGCGTAGGTGATTCTTCCTAGACGTTGTGGACGATGCGGTGGGTCCACCACTCGATGACGACAAGGATCAGCGAGACCACGGCGAGTACGATCTGGAATGTCTCCGTGCGTCTCTGCCTGCTGCTGACTGGCTGTGCCCGCCACTGCGCTGCTGGCCGACTACGCAGACTGCGAATCCTCCAGACGACGTACAGATTAATGAGCGATCCAACGACCGCAATCGTCATCATGGGAATGCGAATCGCATCTGCGTGGTAGCCGGACGCAGGACGATTCAGTCCCGCTGCAGTCGCAAGTGCGCTCAGTCCAATCAGAACGCGCACGCCGCTGATCGCCATGACGGCGGTACACAGGCTCTGCAACACGATGAACGAAAGACTCGTGATACTTAGGAACCAGTTCGACGGTCGAACTCGTCTGCCATCTGCTGGCGAAGCGTCTGTGTGTGGGCTCATAGGAAAGGCAGAGTTATGGTCGTCGCTGCTCTGGCTTCCAGAATAGCGGAGAATTCTTGAGACTTCGCTGTAACCTCTTCCGCGCTTACGTCTCTAACGGGCGGAAGCTTGCTCCTTGCTTCTCAGCCAGGGCTTTTGGAATGAGGAATATTGTGCCGGAAGAAGCGTTGCGACTCGACCGAAAACATCCTCTTGCCATTCGATGGATGCACTGGATCAACTTCCCGATCCTCTTCCTGATGATCTGGAGCGGGCTGCTGATCTATTGGAATGACTCCGACAACGCGTACCAGCATCCGCATGCGGTGTATCGCATCGGCGTTGGATCCTTCACGTTGTTTCATCTGTTTCCAGACTGGTTCTGGAAGGCGATCAACGCGCCAAACCATGTCACGCAGGCACTCGGACACCACTTCTTCTTCATGTGGATCTTCGCCGCGAACGGCATCGCTTATGTTCTCTTCCTGATCATCTCCGGTGAGTGGCGATTCCTGGTGCCGCAAAAGCGCAGTCTGCAGGATGCCGTGCAAGTCACGCTGGTCGACCTGCATCTTCGCGAAGGATTGCCACCTCAGACGAAGTACAACGGTGCGCAGCGTATCGCTTACTCCGCTGTCATCCTGATGGGCGTCGGCATGCTGGTCACCGGACTCGCGATCTACAAGCCAACACAGTTGCATTGGCTGACCTCGCTCCTGGGTGGGTATGAGATGGCCCGATGGGAACACTTCTGGCTGACGATGAGCTTCATCGGGTTCTTCCTCGTTCATGTGGGTCAAGTGGTGCTGGCGGGGTGGAATAACTTCCGCGCGATGATCAGCGGTCTTGAGATCAAACGCGCTGATGAGCCTTCCGTTGAAGCAGAAAGGAAGTCCTGGTGATGGCAACCGTCGAAGAAGAAAACAAAGTTATCCTGGCGCGATCCCGCAGGCACACGCGCCGGTCCTTCCTGGGAGCGGGGGTAGCCGCTGCCGCAGGATTCGGTCTCTACCGGTGGATCGAGGGCAGGCCCGCCGAAGATGATCAACCCATTCCGTATCGAAACGCCTTTGAAGCCAATGCCGCAATCTCGCAGGCACTCTTCCACGATCACGCATTGACGCCAACCTATCCGTTGCATCAAGCGGAGAACCTGCGGGTGAATGGTGTCTTCGGCCTCAAGGAAGAACTGGTTCCAGAAAGCTACCGGCTGCAGGTGGTCGGCTCCACAGCAGTTGAGCAGCATCCTGGCTTCAGCCGGGACGTTACTGCCTGGGAGTATCGCTACACGCAGACGAAGTCAGCAGAAGATCCCGGACACGATACGAAGAGCGCTCCGCATCACGCGAACGATGCAAAACAAGAGAAGCCAGAGCGTGGCCGAGAGGACGCTGGACAAAGCGATTCCACCCTCGCGCCCGGCACGCCGGGCCTGTTACTCACCATGGACGATGTTCTCAAGCTTCCGCGACAGGAACTGGTAACGCAGTTCAAATGCATCGAAGGCTGGAGTCAGATCGTTCTATGGGCCGGTGTTCGCATGGCTGATTTCATCGAGGCTCATCCGCCTGAGAAGATTGCCGGACGCGAACCGAAGTTCGTCTACATGGAGACACCGGATGGGGACTATTACACCGGCTACGACCTGGCCGTATGTCGCCATCCGCAGACTCTGCTTGTGACCGAGATGATGGGCGCACCGTTGACCCAGTTCCACGGTGCGCCGCTGCGGCTGCACATGCCGACGAAGTATGGCTACAAGCAGATCAAGCGGATTGGGTTGATCAGCTACACAGACTTGAAGCCTGATGATTACTGGACCAAGCTGGGATACGACTGGTACGCCGGACTGTAGAGGGTGTCTTCACCCTAATGAGCGCGGGACAAGGATAAACATGCAGTGTTTGAAGGTGGACGAGTCTGGCTGTTGTCCCATGGATGGGGTGGCGGTGCGTGGCAACCTATTTGAACGGCGCCACTGGCTCTACGCATTCTTTCGAGAACGTGTCTTTCGCGACCATACAGAGGAGATCAAGCGCGCTATCTTCCCTCGAGAGGGCCCCCGTCCTGGGACGCGTGTGTTGGAGTTGGGATGCGGCCCAGGCTTCTATACCTGCCGGCTTGCGCGCATGTTTCCCCAGATACAAACCATCGGCATCGACCAATCGGTGAGCCTGCTCGAGTGGGCTCGGTCGCGAGCGTCAGAGTCCCGCCTGGACAACTGTTCCTTCCGCCACGGCGACGCGTGCGCGCTCAACGCCGGTCTGGAAGAGGTGGACGCGATCGTGGTGTCACGCCTGTTCCTGATCGTGCATGACCGTGAGCGAATGCTGTCCGAGATCTTCCGCGTTCTGAAGCCTGGCGGCAAATGCTTCGTCGCAGAGCCGACAACGCGATTCAAGACAAGTCTGCCGTTGTGGTTCATGCAGATCTCCGCGCTGCTCAGCGGTGGCGGGGTCGCGGGACAAAGACATTCGCCTTCGGTCAAGGTCTTATCTCCTGATGAGTTCGGACGACTCATTCACTCTCAGCCGTGGCAGCAGGTTGAGATGGTGTACCGCGATGGCTACCAGTACGCCGTCTGTGCGAAGCATGAAGTGCTGGGACCAGTCGCTGCATCAGCCGCATCCCTGGACAGAAACGCAGCGTGAGCGTGTCATCGCGGCGCTTATTATGTCTCGCCGAAAGCCTCATTTGTGCGTAATGGACCCGGAAACCGCTTCTGATGCGCACGCCTGCCGATAGTCCGGTGGGGCTGAATGGTGACCCAACTTCCTTCCGGCATGGGAGGCAGCAGTTTCTGGGCGATGATTGTGGAGAAATGCGTCCCGCTCTCCTTTGCTATCTTCTGCCGAAGATGAGGATGTGTTGCAGTGGCAGCGTTTCGATTCTCCGCACGAGAACGAGACCAACGGCTGCCATCTCTTTTTCCAGCTGACCCACTGACATCTTGTGAACCTCTTTGATCGGGACGTTTGGATCTTCCTTGCGGTATTCGACGAATGCTACGCGTCCATTGGATTTCAATGAGTCGCGAACGCTCTGCATGACCTCGTAAGGGTAGGCGAGTTCGTGGTACACGTCCACGAAAAGCACCAGGTCGACAGTACCGGTCGGCAGGTGTGGATCGGTTTCACTGGCCTTGATGACCTGCACGTTTGCGATTCTCTTGGCGGCGGCACGTTGCTTCAGCGTCTGCAACATTTCCTCCTGCACATCGACCGCCAGCACCTTGCCAGTCTTACCGACCTTCGGAGCCATGCGAAAGGTGAAATATCCGGAGCCTGCTCCGAGATCGGCGACAACTTCACCGGAGTGCAGTTGCAGGGCGTCAAGCACTAGGGAGGGGTGCTCCTCAGTGTCTCGCTGAGCGCGGTCCAGCCACTCGATGCCTCCGGGGCCCATAACCTGGGCGATCTCTCGGCCCATGTAGAAGGTGCCTGTGCCGTTGGGATCGTGGTTTGCACGTGTCTCGTAGCGCTGTGGAGATTGTGTTTGCGACGAAAGAGAATGGGGGCCGAAAACTACAAGGGCGAGCGCCAGGGCCGGTACGAGATAACGCATGGTGGTGAGTGTAGCGCAGGCTGTTCGGTCGTCTACATCCACAAGCTTTGAGCCACCTGTCAGTGTCACGAGCCCGGGAGTGTCTGGACTGAGCAACTTAGCGCCATGTCTGCTCATTCCGTCGGAACACGGGTGCCAATCCGCGAAAGTACCCCTTGATCTTGCACTCCTGGTAGGCGCAGCATCCAATACACATGAGTCAGCCCAGGCCATCGGTCGTCATCATTAACGACAACGCAAATACCTGCGTGGGCCTGGCGGAATTGCTGGAATTGTGTGGGTTCGAAGCTCATTGCGCCTTCAGTGGTGCAGACGGCTTGTACAAGGTCACGGCCCGCCGGCCAGATGCGGTTCTACTGGACATGAATATGCCGGACATGAGCGGGCTTGTGGTGTGTGCCGCCATTAGAGGCCGCGCAATCATTGCGAATACAGCCATCGTCTTTCATTCCGGCGAGCAGAAACCAGCTGAATTGAACGGAGCTGACGCGTTCCTCACGTATCCGGTGCCGTTGGATATTTTGTCGGCCGTGCTCCACGCCACGATCGCAAAGCGCCGGGCAATCGGATTAGCCCAAAAAGAAAAGACGTAGGTGACAACGCAAGCCCGAAATATCCGTTTTGCGTGAGAAGAAGTGAGCCGTTGCAGATGGTTGCGATCAGAACATCGCCATGGGCGCCCGATCTCAAATTTCATGAGTTCTCCTCGGTGACGCCCTTGACGCTATCGTCGGCAGGCACAGATGCCTATCATGCGTTTGTATTCGCCTCGCGAGCTGCAGAGACAAAGATGCGATCCTCATACAAGTACGCGATAGCACGACGCGGGCAGTAAGTTTGAGGTCCGCGTAGAACGGACTGGCTAGCCGATCCCTGGGAGGTCACAATGAGTTTTGGATCAGTCCTGTTTACACCGCTGGTCAAAGAGCTTCAGGAGCGTTACGGAAGCCGGCGGCAGTATGAGCGCATGGAGAAGTCCAGCGATCAACAGGATCGCCTCACCGACTTTGAGCAGGAGTTCATTACTGACCGTGACAGCTTCTACTGGGCCAACACCAGCTCCACGGGCTGGCCGTATGTACAGCACCGTGGTGGGCCGAAGGGCTTTCTGAAAGTAATCGATGATCAAACGCTCGCCTTCGCAGACTTCCGGGGCAACAAGCAGTACATCTCCACAGGGAACCTGGGCAGTGATGATCGGGTCGCGATGATCCTCGTGGACTATCCCCGCCAGGCCCGTCTCAAGATCATTGGGCACGCTGAGATCTTCGAAGCGGAGAAGGCGGAGCCGTGGCTAGCCCGCGTGCGTGTAGAGGGGCATCCTGCGGTGGTCGAGCGTGTCTTCGTCATACACCTCGTCGCCTACGACTGGAACTGTCCTCAGCACATCACACCGCGTTACACGGTGGACGAGATCAGGCAGTCATTGCGTGCGACAGAAGACCACGTACACACTCTCGAGCAAGAGAATGAAGCGCTGAAGAAAGAGCTGGCTCGTCTTCAGGCTGCTCGCTGAACTGGTACCGACACGCGGTTGCAACGAGCGCTACAGATCCAGCTCTACCTGAGACGTCGGTGTTGAACAACAGAGCAAGACGTTCCCACCTGCTGGGCGATCAAGCGGCTCCGGGGCATACGCGACACTGCCGCCGATAAGTCCGGACTCACAGTTATGGCAAACGCCCACCCGGCAAGACCACCGAACCGGCACATCGCACGCCTCAGCGAATGCAAGAAGGCTGCCGAACTGCGGATTCCATGGAACCGTCAGACCACTCCGTGTGAATGAGACGCCTGGCCCCTCACCGGCAGTTCCTGGTGGCGGGTGTGGTGAGCTTGCACGGGTTGCTGCGATGCCGGGTGTAAGTGCCTCGCCCGCTCCGAATGTCTCGCTGTGAACGCGGCTTGCGTCCACACCCCAACCATGCAAGCCTGCAGACATCTGCGCGAGAAAGGCCGTGGGACCGCAGAGGTAAAAGTCAGCCTCGGCCGGAAGACCTATGCTCTGGAGATGCGCGACCTCAAGGTGACCCTGAATGTCATAGGACTGTCCCGCGAGATCGCCAGGGTCGGGCTGGCTGTAAGCCACAACACTTCGATTCAACGGCAGTCGCGCCAACAGTGACCTGACTTCGCCTGCAAAGGGATGCTCCTTCCCGCTTCGTGCGCCATAGCACCACCAGACCTGGCGTCTTGATTCACCTGCATCGAGGGCCAGTGCGTGAAGCATGGCCAGAAGCGGGGTGACACCGATTCCCGCACTCAGCAGCACGACAGGGCGTTCGTTCTGCGCGAGCGTGAAGCTGCCACGCGGGGCGCTGACCGGGAGCAGGTCACCCACGTGTACATGATCATGAAGGTACTGACTCGCAACACCGGCGGTCCGTTTGACACTGATGCGGTAGATCCCGGCATCCGGCGCACCGGAGAGGGAGTAGCTTCGGACCACAGTGCCTTGAGCGCCGTCGATCGCAAGCCTTAGGGCCAGGTACTGACCAGCGAGCGGGTGCGGCAAGGTTGTCTTGTCCTCTGCTTCGAGGACGAACGAACGAACAGCGTTGCTCTCCTGTTGCACTGCCGCGACGCGAAAGGAACGGAAACCTGTCCACGGTGGCGGGGGTGCAGACGAGGGTGCCAATCCAGCGTTGCCGGTCGACTCCTCCGTCGCCAATAGCGCCTCCAGTGAGCTTCTCCAACCAGCGCTGAGAGCCGGAACTCCCAGTGCATTCTGCAGCCTGTCCCGAGGATGTCCAGGCAGGTAAAGCAGTGCATCGATCTCTGCCACAGTGACGGTCTGTGGCCCGCTCGCCACCTTCACGATGTCGTCCCCTGCCACGATCTCGCCTTCCGTGATGACACGGCAATAGAACCCAGGCCGTCGATGGGAGACCAACAACGCTGGCATCTGCGGATTGTTCATCCGCAAACCCACTCGGTAGCAAGTAACTCGCGGCTGTGTCACCTCAAACACGGCTGTACCGATACGGTAGCGATCCCCGATACAGACTTGATCATCGGCAAGTCCATCGACCGTCAAGTTCTCCCCAAAGGCTCCCATCTCGAGCGAGCTCACCCCGAGGAGCTGCTCCCAGTAGTGGTACGACGCGATCTGGTAGACCATCACCGCGCGATGCTCACCGCCGTGGCCTGCGAGATCGCCCTGGCCATCTCCATCAATATTCAGGTGACGCGCCATCACCCGGCCTTCAACCGGCCGCTTCCAGACGGCCGTATGGACCATCCGGCCCTGCCACTCGATATCCCGTGGAGGACCAACGTTGATTGAGACCAGTGTGCCCATGCGCATCCACCTTCTGGAAAGAGTACGCGCTGCCGTCCGTCGCTGCCGTCATGGTTTTCTATGAGCCATTCGGATGGCACGGGGTAACAGAAAACCATGATTGGTAAGGAGAACCCGGCGGTAGGCTGAGCTTCATGATGCCAGGGCGTCGTGATGTCGAATGTCCAAGGACGTCGGCGACCACAGGAGGATCCTCATGGTGGGACCACCGGCGAGGTCCGATGCGGTGAGGAGCCATCTTGCCAGCCTTCACTTCGTTCTTGTTGAAGATTCGTAGGCTAAGAGCTGCGCAGAAAGGTTGATCTGCGTCTCTTCGCACGGCGAACAACTGTGATTGATGGCGGAAGCATCTTTGTGGGGATACTTAAGGAGCGATCTCTATGTCACTGTGGGACAAGCTGACCGGCGAACTCGTGGACATAGTCGAGTCGCCAGAGGGAACGGCTGAAGACCTTGTGGTGCGGTTTGCGCGCTATCAGAACGAGGTGAAATACGGCGCGCAGCTTGTTGTGCGGGAAGGCCAAGGGGCCATCTTTGTGAACGAGGGCAAGTTGGCGGACACCTTCACGCCGGGTACGTACCAATTAGAGACGCGTAACCTGCCTGTGCTGTCAACACTGCGGGGATGGAAGTACGGCTTCAACAGCCCTTTCAAGGCGGAAGTGTACTTCTTCAATACCAAGCCACTGCTGAATCAGCAGTGGGGTACACAGCAACCCATTACCCTGCAGGTGGAAGGGTACGGCTTGGTGGAGTTGCGAGCCTTTGGTCAGGCGGCGTATCGCATTGCTGATCCGGTTGTTTTCTTCCGGCAGCTTGTTGGGACGGTCGGCTTACTTACAGGCCGGATCCTGCTGGACTATATCCGCGGCATCATCGTGGCGCGCTTCACAGAGTTACTGGCACAGTCACACCCAACGATTGAGGACTTGGCAACGAACCTTGGAGTGCTGAATGCGTCGGTGTTGCAGGGGATCAATACGGTGCTGCAGCCGCTTGGCCTCGAGGCGACGCAGTTTCAGATCGAGAGTATCTCGCTGCCCCCGAAGCTGCGCGACGAACTATTCGAATACAGCCGCTTGCAGAACGTGGACATCGCCCGCTTTACGCAATTCCAAACGGCAAAATCCCTGACGAACTTAGGCAGCGGTGATGGGGGCGGTGTGGGAGCACAGAGCATGCAGATTGGCGTGGGACTGGCCGCTGCACAGCAGATCGGCCAGGTAATGAACACGTCCTTTGCTAAGGCAGCCGGCAGTACAGAGCCCCCACCGGTCCCTGGCGAAGCGGCCTTCGTTAGCTATCATGTGGCGATTGACGGTAAAGCCGCCGGTCCATTCTCGCTCGACCAACTGCGCGCGCACATTGTGAATGGCACTCTTAACGGCAGCTCGCCGGTGTGGAAGCCCGGGATGGCGAAGTGGGCGGCAGCCGAAACCCAATCACAGTTGCAGGCCTTGTTTTCGAAGGAACCACCACCTCTTCCGTAACGCAGGACACCATGTCGAAGGCTAGTGTAAAAACCGGGCTCAATGATCTGACCGTGAGCTGCCGTCAGTGTGGCAGTGCGAGCATGGAGCGGCTTGACCGGAAGGAATACCGCTGCACTCACTGCGGCGCCATTACGGTCATCAGCGATGACGATGCGGACCGCGTGGAGACGTTGCTACGCAATGCGTTGCACGGTTCACCTTCAACGGCCGCCAATCCGCTTGGGCCGACTCGGCTGTCGCAGGTGCGCACGATAGCCCTGACGGTGGGGGCACTTCTCTTCTTTTCAGTGTTCCTGATTGTGCTACCGTCGCGCTCGCGGCGACACAGTTCAGTGCCGACTGGCCATGACAGCGTCGTGCCGCTTTCACAGGTGGTGCTATCCCCACTGCAATGGAAGCAGGGATCGAGCTGGGAGGGAACTTACACCGGCCTGGTGTACAACCACAGCGGCTTTACCATTGAGGTGCCGCGCTACGGTCTGACGACGTACCGGAAGGGCTTGAAGGGAGATACTGCAATCTTTGACTCTGACATACAGACCCTGCAGCCGGGCGAGTACACCGCGGTCAAGTTCCGCGTCATCTCTTCGGAGCCCCACGATCGCTATGAGGTGGAGCCGCCTACAGAGATCGATAAGAGCACAGACGAAATTGCGAACGTGGTGCTCTCGCAAGCGCAATTTGTTCATCAGCAAGGAACAGCAGAATATCGCCTGATTGGGGTCGTACAAAACACCTTCAACCGCCCCGTAACAGGACAGGTTCAACTGATGCTCTACGACGGCAACAAGCAGGTGGCTGGCACTGCGAGTGGATACTTCTCAGACATTCGTCCCGGCGAAAAGGCGCTGCTGTCCCTGAACGCCAGCTTAGATGGCAAGGACTTGCCGGTACCGACTTACGAATATCTGATGAACGCACACTTCACCGACCGCACCCGTTGATGCACGAATCGCGAAGGACAAGACGATGATGGGCCAAGTCACATGCTCGTACTGCGGCGCCAGCTTGGAGTGGAATGGTCCGGGAACCCAGGTCTGCCCGCAATGCGGAGCCACGCAGCCCGAACCGAGAGCTACCGTAGCAAATCGGCGGAAGCAGATTCTCAGGTACGCCGCGATTCCCGTGATCCTCGCGGCTCTCGTGTGGGTGGGCTTGTTCTTGTCCTCCACGAAGCATGCCGGCCCTTCGGCACCCGCGCCCATAATCAATGAGAATAGTGCGGCGACAACAGTTCCGGGGACCCGCATTATTCGCGTGGACAATCCTGCGATTCGAATCATACCGGCTGGTGTGCACTTCGAAGCACAAGACGTGTTGGACACTCCCAACGGAACCGCAGAGTTGCCTCAGTTCGAGACTCGGCTGCTGGTGACAACGCATGCCCCGAGGCACTTGAGGGACGAGGGAGGAGGCAGCGTTTACCTGGGAGAAGTACGCAACGACAGCCCTGACATGGTAGCGATCACGCCAGACGTTACGCTGGTGCTGATGCGGAAGGGTCGCGAGGTTGGACGTGCCACGAGGAGCTATGCGGACTTGGTTCCAGGCATCGGCGTTCCCTTCTTCTTTCACTATGATGACGGCGCGGCAGCGGCCTTTGATGAGGCGCGGCTACAGTGGAAACCCACAAAATCGTACAAGCTTGGCGATTCCAGGCACGCGCAATTCGTGACCACCGTGCAACCAGGACTACCCAAGGAAGGCTCTAGCCAGACGCGTGTGTCAGGCTCGGTGCAAAACACGGGAAAGGCTGCGGCGGCCGTGTCCCTGTATGCAATTCTGCGCGACGCGAATGGTCTGATAACCGGGTTTGAGCATAGCGATCTACCCAGGATGAAAGCGGGCGAATCGCGCAACGTGTCGCTTACGGTCTATACGTACGGGTCACCCGGTGTGCGCGCGGAACTCACCGCATTGCCGGTCAGTGAAGCTACCTTGTAAACGGAGTCACTCGCTGCACACGCTGAGCCCAAGAAAATTCTTCTCGACATTCCTTGAGTGAGCCCAGCCGCTTGGGTTAAGCAGAGCAAAGACAGGCAATGCGCTAAGCCTTAGCTGGTACTTGGGGCAGAATGGATCTGACGCTGTAGCGCCATGCATTGGCGGGAAAAGTATGTGAGGCTTTGCTCGTGTTCACAAGGTTGATAAGGAACGCTTCAATGGCTGTTCGGCTATCCACAATACTCTTCCTCTTCACACCCTCCCTCAGCCTTCTCTCGCAGGTGCCAGGCCGGGAGCTTACCGGCCTGTCCGCCACTCTTACGGTGCGCATGGAGGAAGAAGGTGCAAGTGGAGTCGAGCCACTTGCCCGGGTGCAAGCGCAGGTGCAGCGATGGTCGGAAGCTCTGGGGCCGATCAAGCCGGGATCCCAGCCGCAGATCAAGCACGGTGCGGCCACTACCGTCGCTGCGTGGAGCGTCCAGTTCACTAACGATGCAGGCTTCCTGCACGCGTTTGTGACCACCGCCGCGACAAGCGCAGTTTGCCATGTACGCGCGCAGGCCGGCCTGAAGGCCATGTTCTCCTTGACGGGCGCACTACAACGCTGTTCCACAGAGCTGCAGTCCTCCGCTCGTGAATACGCAAAACTTAATGGAGGGGCTACGCCCAGCCCAGCATCACCTCACCGCGAAACCGACACGTCCGCGCGTTCGACGACATCGAGCACAAGGTCTCCTACGAATGCGCCGCCGAAGCCGGTCAGTGCAGATCAGCCGCCCGCGCACCCGGAAAACTGGGAGAGGGTCAGCGAAGTGCTCTTCCGCACCTCCTATGGAGGTGGTTACGGCGGCATGATGATCGTCCAGTATGAGCCGCTCGTGCTGTTCCGCGATGGCACTTACTTCGAGGCCTATGACACCGCCCTAGAGGATCTGGACCTACCGCAGGAACGTCAGCTTCGACCTGTCCACTGGGGAACGTGGAAGGCAAACGGCGGTACCTACCTCTTGAGTGACAACCGGGGCAGGCCGCACGATTACAAGCTGCAGGATGGCAATCTCTTTCGTGCTTTTGCTGCCGAACAGGGTGGTCCCCTCCACAAGAGTTACAAAAGCGTCTCGGGTGGCGGCAATAGCGCCGTGGGAGGCGATGTCGGCATACTTGTCTCAAGCAAGATGAGCTTTGCCGCAGACGGCCGGTTCAACAGCGGACAGGATGTCGGGATCATCGGCAGCGGTAATACAAGCGGAGTAGCCATTGCGGGAGGCTCCAAAAAGCAGTCCGGCGTTGGCAGTTATCGTTTGCATCACCACACCATCGAACTGCGCTATCCGGGCGGGCGATCGGAACGACGGTTCTTCGCCTATGCTTCACACCACGATCCTGCGCTCTTGGATCCCGAAATGGTCTTTCTTGGAGATACTCCTTACATAAACGACAAGTAAGGTGGGCTCGCGAGTATCGGCGATTGTTTAGCTGGTTAGTTGCCTACTTTCAGTGCGTCAGCAACTTCGATCGGGCGGTCTGATTCCACGATATCGGCACCGTCCTCGATCACTTTGCGGTAGGCTGCGGCTCGCTGCTTCATCATGGGCAATTTGTCGTATGTTGGAGCTGTAGCCACCATCACCTTCACGCCCCGCCCGTGCAGCGTGTCGTACAGCGGCTTATTCTCCGGGACGCCCTTCGATCCAACATAAGCGATTGCAATGTTCTGCCAGGGATTCCTGCCGCCGCCTCGTAACTCTTCATCTGGTCGAGGTTGAAGAGGACGCACGCCAGGAGGCTGCGATGGTCTGCCTCGTAGAAGAACCTCGCCTCCTCCGCGGAATGCACCGTGAAAAGTACCGTGCGGAACGCATCCTGATGGCGGACTGCATCCAGCCTCAATGGCGCAGGAGCATCCTTGATATCCAGGTTCAGCACCGTCTTGCCCTTAGCCCACGCGATCAATTCATCCAGGGATGGAGGATGCGTGTCGACTACTCTGCCAGTCGAATTGATCGTTCTCTTACTCGGCAAGATCTCGCGTAGGTGGCGATCTTACGTTCATTGACCGGTCTGCAAGACCTTTGCCTCGATGGTTAGGGTATGCACGATGCCGTCGTTGCTTTGCGCCTTGATGACGATGGGTACCGTGCTCCCGATATAGGAATACCGTGTGGAACAGCCGCTCAAGGTAGCGGATAGGAAGAGGAGCGCCACCATCATGGCGACTAGTGAGGCTCCGCGAAGTGCCCTGCAGCGGCGAAAGAGAACGAGTGGAATTGACAGAGCGACGGCGATCTCAGCGGCCCTGCGAGTGAGATCCTCTCGCAGGGCACGCTTCGTGGTGACAAGACTAAAAGTGATGTCAGTGGCCCCAGACCCGGCATTCACCTTCACGGCCGAGAACTGACCAACTGCGTACGACGGCAGATCTGCGGAGTAGCTAAGATTCACATCGGCTGCCAAGCTCTGGCCTGTAAGGGGAGCGATGCGGAGTTGATAGGATCCGCTCTCACCCACGTGGAAACTTGATGTCGGAGCGGAGAGCAGGGTCAGGGCGAAATCCTGCGATCCGCCGGTGAAAGTCTTATCAGTGTTCGTAAGCGGCAGGAAATTGACATCGCCACTGTAGGCCAACGAGATCACGTGGGGGCCTGCACTGGTAACGCTGCTCGTTACTATGGCCTGCGTTCCGCTGAGTGTGGCGGTACCGATGGGGTTGCCGTTGTCTAGGAACTGCACCGTCCCCGTCGGTATGCCGGTCGTCGTAGAGAGCACGGTGACGGTCAGAGTAAAGCTCTGCCCTGCCGCGGGAGAAACAACCGAGGAAACGGCAGTGATGCGGACAGGAGCACGCGTGATGGTGAGGGCCGCGCCGCGGATCTGCTGGGTGTAGAGACCGAGATTTGGCCCCGCAGCTGCGGGCACGATGGCGTAGGTGCCTGCGTTGCTAGTCGTCGTTGCGTTTGTACTGAAGGTCTCAGTGAATGTATCGCCGTTTTGCTGGCCCGTGATAGTTCCAGTAAGTGCAGGGTTCGCTGTGCCGTAAAGGCGCGTGGCTGCGTTCGCCGTCACGACCAGGACGGCAGACGAAATGGGCAGCGAGACAGAAGCTGCAGCTATGTTGTAGTTTCCCGTATCCGAAGGCGTAAAGACTACATGCAGCGTCTGCACGGGTACCTCGACGGCAACGCTGCCCGCGGGTGGGGTGTACGTGAAGCTGCCTGGCAGTGCCGCGCCACCGATACCCGTAGCGGTCGCGTTCAATTGCGCGGCACCGAGGGGCGTTGCGTACGCAACGGCTGCCGGCGCAGGCCACCGGATGATGGGCGTAGCCCTGGCGACAGTCGTCGTGGCCGTCTTTGTGGTGGCAGAGTAGCTGCCGGAAGCCGCCTGCGAAGCCCGTAAGGTCACGTTGCCCGCGCCGGTGAGGTGCACGGTCGTGCCACTGATTGTTGCCGGACCGCTGATGAGTTGATAGGTGAAGGTGCCAGGCGAGTTCGAGGCTGCACTGACGTTAAAGTCGGCGTCGCCGAAGGTGTGCGGTGGAACGTTGAACGTGATGCTGGACGCGGTCTGCGCGCTGATGACCAGCGACCCGGTCGCGGATCCGGTGTAGTTGGGGTCGGTCACCAACGCCGAGACTGAGTAACTACCCGCCGCCGAAGGTGGAGTCGGAGCACCGTCGTAGCTGACGCTAACTACAAGGCCGGCTGGTGAGGTCACAACCGTGGCCGCGTGGGGGTTGCCGTCGTAGGTGGCGGTCAGTGAACCGAGGGTGACGGTGGCGGTAGTCTTGTCGACAGTCAACGTCGCAGTCGCATCCGTTGCTGCATAAGTGCCGTCAGCGGCGACGTGGAAGGCGATGGGATAGGACCCGGCCACCAGCGTCGAGGTTGCGTAGCTGGCGGTGCAGGTAAGAGGCGACGCTGCACCGGTGCAGGTGGCCGTCACCGCGGCTCCGCTACTTACTTGGAACGTCACCGCGCCGGACGGTGCGATGGTCTCGGAATATGTGAGCGAAGCACTAAGGGTGACAGAGGCGGCGCTGTAGGTTATGGTCTTTGCCGCCACTGTGGCGTTCGTCGTAGCGGTGGCGGCCGTCGTTCGGCCGTTTAGTGGAACGATCTGCTGCGAGCCGGCGGGATTGGAGCCGTCATAGGCGATGCTCAGTTGACCGGTGATGGAGCCAGTTGCCGTTGACTGAAAAACTACGTTGAAGCGGCAGGTGGTTCCGGACGGGATGGCGGAGGGCGAGGCCACAGCCGCCGGGCACGCCGCTGTAACGGTGTCAGCAGCGGTGCCCCCGGCGTCGAGTGTGAAGCTATTGCTCGCGCCCGGGGTGGTCGTAGTGAGCAGCGGGGTATACGTGGAAGGCACGCCCGGCGTACCGGCAGCCAGGGGCAGCGCACCCGCACCGAAATTCATGAGATAGACAGTCTCCGGACTGTCGCTACTGCGAACATTCAGGGCGGTATCAGCAAAGCGAATGGTCGCGGGTGTGTTCTCCACCTCGTAGATGGGCTTTTCCACGGCCTGAGATGTGTAGAAGATGTTGCCCTGCGCGTCGATCGCCATACGACGGGTATCGATGCGCCCACGCGTCGCAACCGTGGAGGTCGGGTCGCAGGTGTTGACCAAGCCGGAGCAGCCCGCGATGGGGTAAAGACGGCCCGTGCTCATTTCGATGCGGAAGATCTGCCCTGCGCCTACGCCGCTGTCGTCGACCAGCAGGTCGCCAGACGGCAGGATGAGAAGATCCTCCGGGCTGATGAACTCCGTATCTTTCGCTAACTGGACCGTGTTGTAGGGAAAGTTGCTGCCGGCGCCCGCGATGGTGGTGATGAGCCCGGTGCTCTTGGTAACTTTGCGCACGACATGGTTGGAAATATCAACGAAATACAAATCGCCGTTCGCATCGACTGACATGCCGGAAGGCCAGCCGATGTTCGCTTGTATTGCCGGTACATTGTCACAGCCGGTGCAACCGCTCGCGGAGCCTGCATAGGTTCGGATACGTCCAGTGGTCGGGTCGACCGCGAGAATCGGGCCGTCCGATACGCCATTGGCAATATAAAGGGTGCCGTCCGGGGCCAGGGCGACCTCTTTGGGCTGGATGCCGACCTGCGTTGCAGAAAGGCCTTCAATGCTGACGGGATTGAAAAAGCCAGTGGTGCCGTTGCCGGCATAAGTGGTGATGATGCTGGTTGCATGATCGACGCGGCGAACCCGGTTGTCATTGAAATCCGCGATAAACAGGTCTCCCGCCGCGTTGAAGGCGATGCTGCGGGGGCCATTGAGAAGCACGGATGGATCCGACACCAGGCCACCGTCTCCGCAAGGTGCGGTTGGGCTAGGACACTTGGTGCGCGACTGTCCCACAAACGGCGTGACGATGCCATCCCGGAGGGGCCCGGCACCCTTTGTGATCTTGCGTACACGGACGTCCGAGGCGTCAACGATGAAAAGGTTGCCACTGCGATCGAACGCCATATCATCCGGCTGCACAAAAGATGCCGCAGACAGTGGCCCCCCATCGCCGCATTGGTGCAAGGTGAAGCATGCCCCGGAAGATGTACTGGCCTGCGCTAGCGTGCCAGGCACAACAACGGGCAGGCCCTGGGCGCGTGCAGGTGTGCCACTTGGAAGGACTGTCAGAGAAAGAACTGCAGACAGAGCAAAACGCGTCACCGCGTGCCGCTTCAGGGCATGAAGCAAGAAAGACAGGGCAGCCATTAGTAAACCTTTGGGGGATAAGGAGAAGATCTTGCCGGACTGAGGGTGACTTATCGTGACGAGAGTGTGATTACGATCCCATAAACCCGCGCTTTCTTTATTTCGAATAGCTTCAGGCGGTGATGACAGGATCGCGGCTACGGACTGTCGATGACGGCGACGCGAATACACGAACGGTACTCAGACCGTATTGAATTGGTCGGAGGCTGTGAGGAAAGCTCGTTGAACGTGATTACGAGAGTGGGCGAATCTGCTCTAAAGGTGTAACCACAAGCTCCATGCCGAGATAGATCTCTATGTGATCTTGGTGATCATGCCCTTTGTGGAGCGGCTGCGCAATAATGCGAAAGTGGCAGCTTCGAAAGACACTTGGGCCGATAGGCCGAAATGGGTCACTGGTTCGATCCCGGTCAGGTCCACCAAACATCCCTTAAAAACTCAAGCTCGACCTCACTCCCTTTGGGAGCATTTGCCGTTGCGTCTGTGCCCACCTCAAAAGTGAAATCCTGAAAGTCGAGCTGCATGCTCTCGACTTTCAGGACCGGTGATGCGGCGGTTCGGGTAGCGACTAGCCGACCAGGCTGCTCTTCGTCGTAGCAAAGGCGTAATCGAGCCAGCCGAGCAGGCAGACGATATCGCTTGTCTCAACGGTGGCGCCGCCCCAGATGCGCAGGCCGGTAGGAGCATCACGATAGGAGGCGATGTCGAATCCTGCGCCTTCCTTCTCGACCAGGCCGATCAGGGACTTGAGAAACGCCGTCTGCTTCTTGTCGTCCCAGCCAAGGAAGTCAGCGTCCTTGATTGCGAGGCAGATCGAGGTTGAGGACCGGGTTGCTGGATCCTTTGCCAGGAAGGCTGCCCAGGAGCTGGTCTGCTGCCAGTCCGAGATGGCCTTCAGGTTTGCCTGCGACCGTGCGATGAGCTGGCTGAGGCCACCAATTGACTTTGCCCAGCGCAGACCGTCGAGCGCGTCCTCTACGGCGAGCATCGAGGGCGTGTTGATCGTCTCGCCGCTGAAGATACCTTCGATCAGCTCCGTTCCCTTGGCGAGGCGGAAGATCTTGGGCAGCGGGCGCGGAGCCTTGTACGAGGTCAGGCGTTCGACCGCACGCGGGCTGAGGACGATCATGCCATGCGCGCCTTCACCTCCAAGCACCTTCTGCCAGGACCAGGTGGTGACATCGAGCAGCTTCCAGGGAACGTCCATCGCGAAGACGGCCGAGGTCGCGTCGCAGAAGCTTAGGCCTTCGCGCGTCTCAGGAATCCAGTCGCCGTTCGGGATGCGGACGCCCGAAGTGGTGCCGTTCCAGGTGAAGACAACGTCGCGGGTCCAATCCACCTGCGCAAGATTAGGCAGGTCGCCGTAGGCGGCTTCGTAGACGTTCACATCGGGCAGCTTGAGCTGCTTCGTGATGTCCGTGACCCATTCCTTACCGAAGCTCTCCCATGCCAGCACGTCGACACCGCGCGCGCCGAGCATGGACCACAGAGCCATCTCAATCGCGCCGGTATCCGAACCGGGAACGATGCCGATGCGGTAGTCGGATGGAATGCCCAGCACTTCACGCGAGAGTTCGATGACCTCCTGCAGCTTGGCCTTGCCGGGCTTGGAGCGATGCGAACGCCCTACCAGGGCGTCACCCAGAGCAGCCAGCGACCAGCCGGGTCGTTTCGCGCAGGGGCCTGACGAAAAATGTGGGTTGGTCGGTAGGCTTGCAGGTCGAGTAGCTTGCTCTTTCAATTGCATTCATCCCCAAATCTGATCGTGGTCTCGTAACCCTTCTAGGATAGACGCGAACGCGCCCGGAGGCACCCCGGGTGGGGACACCTTCGGACGCGATGGGGCCAAAGTTCGCTGCGACCGTCCGGCGTGCCGGGAATCTTTCAGCAGACGCTAGTGGACCTCGATGGCAGAGACAATCGCCTCGCCCTGGGTCGGTTTGAAGTCGAGCGTGAGGGTGCCGCTGGTGACGTACACGTTGAAGCTCCGCTGAAATGCGGTCAGCGTGCCGCCTGAGGCTGCCGCTACGTCGAGATTGGCGACGACTTTTTGTCCGTTCGCGAGGACGCTGAATACGCGCTTGCCGGCAGCGAGTGACGGCTCAACGAACGTCAGCGTGACGCGATGCCCACCGTCCGCGACGGGTACGCGGTAGCTGAACGTTCCGGCGCGATAGGTCGCCGCCAGGTCCAGCGTGCTGGTGCCCTTGATCGCGGGTGGCACCGGTGCCCGACCGCGTTCTGCAGGACCTGCGATGACCTGTGCCGTTCCACCCTCGAAGAACGCATCGGATCCGAAGATCTTTCCGTCCCCTGCGCCCGCGACCAGCGCGCCGCAGTCAATGTTGGTGTCCGTCGATGCGGCATCGGAGAGATGCCAACGGGCTGTGTCTGCGACGGGGCCGGTGGCGAAATCGCCCTTTGCAACCACCGTGTTGGCACCGGGGCTGAGTGTGACACCCTTCCAGACGCAAATACGGTCAGGGCAGTTCTCGACGACACCGATCAGCTTGCCATTCAGGGTCAGCGACGTCTTAGGAGCGTTGCTGTAGACGCGAACGTCGGCCACGCGGTAGGCGCGCTCGGTGTACGCGCTGGAGTTGATGTGCACCGTTGGTGTCGTCGCCCAGTTTGCCTTGTAGAAGAAGTACGGATCTTTCCGATACTTGTGGTCAAAGGTGACGATGCCCTTGGTGTTGATGTCCTGGGCGTTGCCCTCGCTGCGCGTGGTGCTGCCGAAGTCGAATGAGTTCCAGAGAAACGTGCCCCACAGATATGGCTTGCTGCGCAGCACCGACCAGTTCTGTTCGTGGATGTAGGACTCATACTCCTCCGCCTGCGGGCGGTTGCGTGATTCGGGACCACCCAGCGCATTGTCCGAATGCAGCGAGATAGCGCCGCCTGCGCCGTACTCTGTCACTGCCATCGGCTGTTCCGGGCGAGTGCGATGCAGGGTGTCGAGATGGGCGTCAAGGTCTGCGGGCTTGTCGTAGTACCAGCCGTAGTAGCGGTTGGCGCCGGACAGGTCGGTCACAGCACCGGTGATGGGAATCGCGGCGTTGGGCCCGTAGTCTCTTGCCTCGCAGCAGGTGGCCAGTGTGGTTGGTCTGCTGGGGTCCAGTTCGTGAGCCAGCTGATTCAACTCTCGGAGCAGCGGCACCGGATCGGGCGTGCCCGCCTTCGCACTTCCGACGAAGCCGGGTATGGATCTTCCGAAGTCCACCTCATTGGCAATGGACCACGTGACGACGGAGGGATGGTTGAAGTCCTGCGCGATCAGTTCGCGCAACTGCTGCCGGGCGTTCTCACGCAGAGCGTCCGTCGGCTGCAGATTCTCGCCCATGGTCCACTGACTCACCAGCGGCATCTCATCCCATACGACCAGGCCGTCGCGATCTGCGAGGTCGTGAATCGGTTGACCATGCTGATAGTGCGTCAGGCGGATGCCGGTGACGCCCATCTCGCGCATGGTCGCTTCATCGGCAGCAACGTCCGCAGCTTCCGACGCCCAGCCCTTACCTTCACGATCCTGGTGATAGCCCACACCATGCACCGCGACATGCTTGCCATTCAGGAACAGTCCAAGATTGGCGTCGAACCGAACCTGCCGGATACCGAATGGCAGTGACTGGCTATCGAGCTGTTTGGCATGCTCATCGAGAACCTCAACGACGAGCCGGTAGAGGTAAGGATCGCTGACACCCTGCCAGAGATGCGGACGCGGGACCGAAACGTTCGCCGTGCTATCCATGGCGCTCGACGCACCGACCGTGACAGACTGCTTTTGCTGCCCGGCGATCTTGCCCTGCGCGTCCATGAGCCGTGTGCGGATGACGAGGTTGCTGCTCTGCCCACTGTCGTTGCGTACGCGTGTGCGAACCTGCACCTGCGCTTCAGACGGCGAGATGTTCGTGGTCTTCGCATAGACGCCGGTGGAGCCGTAGTCCATCAGGTCGAGATGCACCTTGCCGGTCGCGACGAGCGTTACCGGGCGATACAGACCGCCGTAGACGAAGAAGTCTCCCGTAAGCGGCAGGACATCTGCCGTGGAACTTCCTGGCGCGGGTTTGGAGTTGTCGACGGCAACGGTCAATGTATTCGGCTGTCCGGGCTTGAGCGCCGCCGTGCTGTCCAGACGGAAGCGCGAGAAGCTGCCGCGATGCGTGCCCAGCTGCGTTCCGTTCAACCACACGGTCGCGATGCGGCTGGCCGCGTCAAACTGCAGAAAGCTCTGCTTGCCTGCCATCGCTGCGGGTGGTGTGAAGACGAGCTTGTACCAGCCGACACCCTGCGTCGTAACAACGTTCGTCGCGGTGTTGATGTGCGACGAGGGATTGTCCTTGTAGTAGCCGACGCGGTTCCAGGTGTGCGGCACACTGACCGTGGCCCAAGTTGAATCGGGTTCCGTCGCAAGCTCGGATGCCTTGCCGTTGCCGAGCTTGAAGTGCCAACCATCACGAAGAGACATCTCAACGCGCGGGCTGGCCGCGGTGCGTGGCGCCCTGGCCGTCTGCGCGGTCATCGTCTGATTTGCGCTGAGGAGGGTCGAAAGGCAGAGCAACAACAGATGTGTACGGCGCGTCATGGGCAAACCCTTCAGGCCTACGTGGTTAGGTGGTGTGGAAGCTGCGGAGGATTGTAGAGAGCCGGTGTTCTCTTGTCACGCAGCGAAGTTAGCGACTTCGCGGGACATACTTCTCGGCATTGCATACTATTGTCGACATACCGTGGCGAACCGCCATGGATCCAACCCCCTCGGAGAAGCCTGTTTGCCCGCAGCACCCGCAACTGCCCTCGACACACCCATCGTGGAAGACGCACGAAGCAGCAGCTATCGCTGGTGGCTGATCGCGATGCTGTGGTGCGTGTGCTTCTGTAACTACGCGGACCGGCAGGCGATCTCATCGATCTTTCCGTTGCTGCGCAGTGATCTCTCGTTGAGTGATCTGCAGCTTGGCATCATCGCGTCGTCCTTCATGTGGATGTACGCGGTCGCCGGTCCGGTCGCGGGATGGCTGTCGGATCGTGTCTCGCCGCGCACCGTGATCCTGGGCGCTCTGATCTTCTGGTCAGCCGTTACGGCAGGGACAGCGATCAGTCATGACTTTGGCATGATGGTCTTCTTTCGCACACTGGGTGGTCTGGGTGAGGCCTTCTACTTCCCTGCTGCGATGGCGCTCATCGGCCTGTATCACTCGGCTGCGACGCGTTCGCGCGCTATGGCGCTGCACCAGTCCAGTGTGTATGCGGGCACGATTGGCGGTGGTGCGCTGTCAGCCACAATTGCGCAAAGCCATGGCTGGCGCAGCTCGTTCGTCGTCTTCGGCGTGGCCGGTGTGCTGCTTGGACTTGTACTGTTCCTGTTGTTACGCAGACCTCCTGCACGCGCACTAGCTACGGAGACCACGACGGATCAAAACTTTCTGCACGGCGTACGCGATACGCTGCGGTCGGGCCGCGTCGTTACGCTCATCGGTGTCTTCATTGGTGCAAACTTTGTGGCGGTGGTCTTCCTCACGTGGCTGCCCACTTACTTGTTCACAAAGTTCCATCTGAGCCTGGCACGCGCAGGCTTCAGCAGTACCGCCTATCTGCAGATGGCTTCGGTCACGGGCGTACTGCTGGGTGGCGTGCTGGCCGATAAATTTGCAGTGCGGCGCGTTGGCGGACGCCAGATGATCCAGGCCTTCGGATTACTAATGGGTGTGCCCTTCATCTTCCTGACGGGCTGGTCGTTGTCGATGGCGGGCCTGATCGTTGGCATGATCGGCTTCGGCTTCTTCAAGGGCATGTACGACGCAAACATCTGGGCGTCGCTCTACGACGTCATACCCGTCGAGCGCCGCGGCGTCGCGGCCGGCACGATGAACTCGCTGGGATGGCTTGGTGGTGGTTTCGCGCCCATCCTGATTGCGGCCGCAGCTGGGCGTTTTGGCATGAGCGTATGCCTCAGTGCGACCTCTGCCATCTACCTGGGGCTGGGTGTCGTTCTGCTGGTGCTGGTGCGCAACCTGCGTCGATCGGCGCCGAAACTCGCAGCGTAGCGGACCGTTACATGCCGAAGTGCGTTGCCGTGTTCAGCGCGGCGAGATGCGTCTCGCGCTCCCACTGATCGAAGTCATCCAGACGCTCGCGAGCGCTGGCCTGGATGTGCTCGGCGAGTAGATGCTTCGCCTCTTCCTCAGCGCCCTTCAACACGGCCTGCAGGATAGCGCGGTGATGCTTATGGATGCGCTCCAGCTCATCGCGACGATGGCCCCTGCGCTGGATGGCGAAGATGCGGATCATCAGCCGCGTGTCATTCACAACCTTCAGGATGCGCGCGTTCGAAGCCAGGCGGATGAGCATCGCGTGGAAGCCAAGGTCGGCGATGGTAAAGCGCTTCATCTGCTCGGCGTTCAGCTCCGGCTTTCCGCTCGCCTTCATCTCTTTCAGTAGCGTCTGCGTCTCGTCCAGCAGACTTTCCAGCCGCTGCCTGTCGGCAGGACGTACTCCCTCGCGCGCGGCGCGGCCCACGGCGAAGACTTCAAGCGCCTCGCGGAGTTCGTAAAGCTCCGTAATGCTCTGCCGCGAGAGCTGCGTGACGATCAGGCCGCCGCCTGGGCTCAACTCCAACAGACCTTCTGCAAGAAGCTGCCCAGCAGCCTCGCGGATGGGTGTTCGGCTGCTGCCAAGCTCCTTGGAAAGCGCCAGTTCTGAGAGCAGCGAACCTGCGGGCAGATCCCCGGAGGTGATCTTCTGCTGGATGAGCTGGTAGGCCTTCATCCGCACGGATTGGCTTGGGCCGGGATGGTGTGTGCTGGAGCGGCGCGGCATGGGAAAAGTCTAATCCAGCCACGTGAAATTTATTGCCCGCTGTATGTCGACATACGCTACACACCTTTGCTAGTCTCGACCTCGATGAGACTCTCGCTCGCACTCCGCAGCACCGCCATACTGCTTTCTCTTACGCTTCCTGCGGCCGTACTCTGCCGCGCGCAGGCGGTGGAACCGGTGAAGCAGTTCATCTACCAGAACGCCCCCTTTCCTTCAGCGCATGCATCGACCATTGTGGAAGTTGGCAAGGGCGAGTTCCTCTCCGCATGGTTCGGCGGAACCAAGGAAGGCGCGCCGGATGTGGCCATCTGGATGTCGCGCCGGTCTGTGGACGGTGCATGGTCTGCGCCGATCGAGATGGCCCGCGAACCCGGCACGCCCACATGGAATCCTGTGCTCTTCCACGCGAAGACCGGTCGTCTGTGGCTCTACTTCAAGTACGGTCCCCACCCGGCCGAGTGGACTGCCGCGCGGCGCTACAGCGATGACGACGGCAAGACATGGTCGCAGGTAGAGCATCTGCCCGCGGGCGTCTACGGACCGATCCGTGCGAAGCCTTACGTGGCGCCGGATGGCACCATCGTCAGCGGCAGTTCGGTAGAGAGCTATCACTCGTGGTCCGTATGGGTGGAACGCAGCACCGACAACGGCATGACCTGGACACGCACCGGCCCCATCACCCTTCCGGAGCTCCTACATGCGCCAGCGTCCGCACTGGATCCGGACAAGGCCATCGGCCTGATTCAGCCGACGGTTATCCCCATGAATGACGGCAAGCCCGGCATGCATCTGCGCCTGTACATGCGATCGTCGATCCAGATCAACAAGATCTGCGTTGCGGACTCCACCGATGGTGGCAAGACATGGAGCGATGCCCGCAAGCTGAATGTGCCCAACCCCAACTCCGGTATCGACATTGTGCGGTTGAAGGATCGCCGATTCGTCCTGCTCTACAACGACACGCCGACGGGCCGCACGCCACTGAACCTGGCCGTGAGCAAAGACGGCGAGCACTTCACCAACTTTGCCATCGTGGAAAACGAGAACCCCGGCGAGTTCTCCTATCCCGCGCTGATTCAGGGCACCGACGGAAACCTGCACATGACCTACACGTGGCAGCGCAAGACGATTCGATACGCAAGCTTCCCGCTCGCATCCATTCCCCGCTAGAGGAACTCCCCATGATTCGCTTTTCCGGCGTATATGCCGCTCTCCTTACGCCCCGAAGCACCTGCGGCGAGCTTGATTTAACCTCCTTTCGCGCGCAACTTGCTGCGCCCGCCGCAGACAAGCTGGCCGGCTACGCCGTCAACGGAGCTACGGGTGAATTCACCGTCAGCCGGGTGGAAGAACTTGCACAGCTTGTGAAGGCAGCGCGCGATACCGCACCGAACGCGCAGATCCTGTGCGGCATTGGTGCGTGCGATGTGCCCGGTGCCGTGGCCCGAGGGCATGCCGCAGCGGATGCCGGTGCGGACGCCGTCCTGCTGCCGATGCCGTCGTTCTTTCCGTATCGGCAGGATGACCTGCGTGCCTTCACCATCGCTGTCGCGCGTGAGCTTTCGCTCCCCGTGCTGCTCTACAACCTGCCGCAGTTCACCAGTGGACTCACCCCGGAGACGGTCTTGTCCCTGCTGGGCGCTTACAGCAATATCGTCGGCGTAAAGGACAGCAGTGGCTCGCTGGACATTGTGCGCGCCATGACGGACGCGAAGGTTGACGCGGCGCGCATCATCGGCAACGACAGTGCCCTGTGCGACGCCATGGAGCAGGGACTTTGCGATGGCGTAGTCTCCGGCGTTGCGTGTACGCTGCCGGAGTTGATGACGTCGCTGTACGCAACCGGCGGCAACGGCGATGACTTCTCTCGCTACAAGGATTTGCTGGATGACTTTATCGAGCACCTGGGCACGCTGCCCACACCGTGGGGTCTGAAAGTGACGAGTGCCGTACGCGGCTTCGCGCGCGAGAGTTATCCTTTCCCACTCTCGACCGAACGCGCTGAAGAGGCCGCGCAACTGCGCGGGTGGTTCGTGGACTGGATGAACAAGGCAACCGAGGCAGGTGCGGCATGAGCAAGGTCTATCTCGTAACCAGCGGCGATCTTCGCCAGAGTGCAAACGAAGTCTGCTGGCCCGCGCAGGCGCAGCTTGAGGCCGCACTGACGAAGGCGTTTGCCGACGAGGGACATGAGCTCGTCCGCGCATTTCCTGTCGACGCAAAGCTTGGACACGGCTTCATCAGCAGCCAGCGCATGGGCATGGATGTCTTCGCGACGATTCCGCCGGATGCTCCGCTGGTCTTTGCAACGGCCGCGTGGCAGTACACGCATCATGTATTGCCGGGCATGCGATCGCATCGCGGCCCCATCCTGACGGTTGCGAACTGGTCAGGCCAGTGGCCTGGCCTGGTGGGCCTGCTGAACTTGAATGGATCGCTGGTGAAGGCCGGTGTTGCCTTCTCCACACTATGGAGCGAAAGCTTTACCGACGACTTCGCCCTGCATGGTTTGCGGGAGTGGCTGCAGACCGGCACCCTCGTGCACGACCTGTCGCATGTGAACGCGCTGGAACTATCAGCGCTTTCAGCAGACGCGAAGAATCTGGGCGGCCAGCTCGCCTCAGATCTGCTGGCACGCAAGATCATCCTCGGCGTCTTCGATGAAGGCTGCATGGGCATGTACAACGCCATCATCGATGACGAGCCGCTGAATCGTTCGGGGTTCTTCAAGGAACGGCTGAGCCAGTCTGCGCTCTTTGCACGCATGCGCACCGTCCGCGATGCGGACGCGCAGGCCGTGCGCACATGGCTCGACGCCAAGGGATTGAAGTTCAATACCGGCACCGACGAAGCCACGGAACTGACCGACGCGCAGATTCTGTCGCAGTGCCGCATGTATGTCGCCGCCGTCCGCATCGCGGATGAGTTTGGCTGCGACAGCATTGGCATCCAGTACCAACAGGGATTGAAAGATCTCGCGCCTGCCTCCGACCTGGTCGAGGGTCTGCTGAACAATCCGGATCGTCCGCCCGTGCTTGCTGAAGACGGTCGTGAGCTCTTCGCAAGCGATGCGCTCCCGCACTTCAACGAAGTGGATGAGTGCGCTGGCGTGGATGGCGTTGTGACCAATCGCGTGTGGAAGGCGCTGGGTCTCGATCCATCGACGACGCTGCATGACGTTCGGTGGGGCAAAGATTTCGGCGACGACTTTGTATGGCTGTGGCAGATCAGCGGCGCAGCGCCCGCGAGCCACTTCGTCGGTGGTTATGCAGGCTCTGAGAGCGATCGACAGCCGCCGATGTACTTCCCGCTTGGCGGCGGCACGCTGAAGGGCATCGGCCGTCCGGGGGACATTGTGTGGAGCCGCGTCTTCGTTGAGGCAGGCACGATGCACATCGACATGGGCCTGGCGAAGGTGGTGACACTGCCCGCGGATGAGACCGAAGCGCGATGGAGTGAAGTAACAAAACAGTGGCCCATGGTCAGCGTGGTAACGGAGGGCGTGGGACGCGATGCCTTCATGGCACGGCATCGCGCAAACCATGTCAGCATTGCTTATGCGGGCAGCCGCGACGAAGCGATGCACGCCCTTCAGGTGAAGGCTGCGATGTGTGCCGCGCTGGGCATCCGCGTCAATCTTTGTGGTGTGACTGTTTAGGCCATCTCGACGGAAAGGAAACCAGCCACTAGGATGGCTGCACAGGTTTCCGGCCTCCGTATGAGTTCTGAACTTAAGCACCCCGAACACGTTGAAGTACTGCGCGCGTCTGCGCTGACGAAGTCGTATGCGGGCGTGCGCGCGCTGCGGTCCGCTTCGCTGAATCTTCGGCGTGGCGAGGTGCATGCGCTGATCGGCGAAAACGGCGCAGGCAAGTCGACGCTGACCAGGATCATCACCGGCGCCATCGCGGCAGACCACGGCGATCTGCATATCTTCGGCGAGCGCATCAAGGACAACGATCCCAACCGCTCGCGCGAGCTCGGCATCGCCGCCATCTATCAGCAGCCGTCGATCTTTCCGGACTTATCGGTTGCAGAGAATATCGCGCTGGCGCTGGAGCAGGGCCGCGGCGGCTGGACGGTGAACTGGAAGGCGCGCCACGCACGTGCGAAGGAACTGCTCGCATCGATGGGCGCGGATATCGATCCGTCGCGGCCTGCTCGCACGCTGAGCATGGCTGAGCAGCAGATCGTCGAAATCGCAAAGGCCATCGGCGCGGACGCGAAAATCCTGCTGATGGATGAACCAACGGCGCTGCTGAGCGATCGCGAGGCGGACAACTTATTCGCGCTGATCCGTAAGCTGCGTGCGACCGGTGTCGCCATGGTCTACATCTCGCACCGGCTGGAAGAGATTCTCTCCATCGCCGACCGCATCACCGTATTGCGTGACGGCGAAACCATCGCGGTGTGCGACGCATGCGACGTGAACAAGGCTGAACTGATTCAGTTGATGGTGGGCCGTGAGGTTGCGTCCGTCTATCCAAAGCGCAATGTCCCGCTTGGCGATGTTGCGCTCGAAGTGCGCGGGTTATCCCTTCCCTCTACAGGTCTACACGACATCTCCTTCAGCGTGCGCAGCGGCGAGATCCTTGGCTTTGCCGGCCTCGTCGGGTCGGGCCGCACGGAACTTGCGCGAGCACTCTTCGGCCTGACGCCTTCGTCTACAGACATCCATGTCTATGGCACCGCGACGCGGATTAACGACCCGAGTGACGCGATCGCTGCAGGCATAGCCTATCTGCCGGAAGATCGTCGCCAGCATGGTGTGGTGCTGGACATGCCTATCGCGCAGAACATCTCGATGGCCGACCTGCGCGACGTCTCGCGGCACGGGCTGATCGATGGCAACAAAGAGGATGCACTTGCAACCGGCTATCGCGATAGCCTTCGAATCAAGGCACCTAACATCCATGCACCCGCAGGCACGCTGAGCGGCGGCAACCAACAGAAGGTGGCGCTGGCACGATGGCTTGCGATCCACCCAAAGATCATGATTCTCGATGAGCCGACGCAGGGCGTCGATGTGGGTTCCAAGTCGGAAATCCACGAACTGATCATGGGACTTGCAGAACAAGGCATGGCCGTCATTCTGATCTCATCCGAGTTACCGGAAGTCATGGGCATGAGCGATCGCATAGCGGTCTTTCATGCAGGCACCATCGTTGGTTTTGTTGCACGCGAGCAGGCGACGCAGGAGCGGATCATGGCCATGGCCTTCGGGCATACGGTGGAGACGGCTGCATGAAGCAGTACACACGCGAGATCGCGATTGGCATCACCAATATCCTGCTGCTTTTGCTGCTGGCCACGACGACACACGGCTTCTTCACCGCGGATAACATCGCAGACCTGTTCCTGGCGAATATGCCGGTGATGCTGATGGCTCTGGGTATGACGGCGATCATCGTCACGGCGCAGATCGATATCTCCGTCGGATCGATCTTTGCGTTGTGCAGCATTGTGGCAGGCCTCACGGCGCGGGCCGGTGCGCCATCCCTGGCGTTCCTGCTGATTGCGATTGCCGTGGGCGCAGCGTGCGGCGCATTGAACGGCGCATTGACGGCCTATCTGAAGATTCCATCGATCGTCGTCACACTGGCGACCATGGTCGCTCTGCGCGATGGTCTGCGCTGGGGAACGCAGGGCGCGTGGGTGGGCGACCTGCCCGCAAGCTTCCTGCGTTTCGGCATCGGACAACGTGCCTACACGCTGGTGGTGTTGCTGCTTACGGTATTGCTGACGCTGGCCTTCGCATGGGGTCTGCAACATCTGCGTGCAGGCCGCGCGGTCTTTGCGACGGGCTCGAATGAAGCAGCGGCGACACAGCTTGGTATCAACACGCGGCTGGTCGTCTTCGCAGTCTTCACGCTGACCGGCGCACTGACAGGGCTGGCTGCAACGTTGAACGCCGTGCGCTTCAACCAGGTGCCAAGCAACAGCGGCCTTGGCCTTGAGATGAAGGTCATCGCAGCCGTAGCAGTTGGCGGCGCAGCGATTACGGGTGGAGCAGCCACCATCACCGGCACGGTGCTCGGCGTCATCCTGCTTGGCACTATTGGTCCTGCACTTACCTTCCTGGGCGTCAGTGCTTACTGGGAAAAAGCATTGCAGGGCGCGATCATTTTGCTGGCCGTCAGTGCGAATGCGTTGAGTGCATACCGCAGGCGCAGTACCGCGGTGGAGGCCACTGTTGCCGCATAACGCACAACGCAAGCCAATGCTCTCCGTGGGTGAGTGGGCGCTGCTGATTGCGCTCATCGTTGAGGTGGCCTTCTTCGCATCGGCCGCGCCGAGCTTCGCCTCATGGGGCAACTTCTTCGAGGTGCTGCGCTTCTCGGTGGAGCTGGGCCTGCTGGCCGTTGCGCTCACGCCCATCCTCATCACAGGCGGCATCGATCTCTCGGTTGGATCCACCATCGGCCTCACCGCCGTCCTCTTCGGCGTGATGACACAGACGATGCATCTGCCCATCCTCGTCGCGGTGTTGCTCTCGCTGCTGCTGGGCGTGGCTGCGGGTGCGCTGAATGCCACGCTGATCGCGGGTTTGCGGCTGCCAGCGCTCATCGTGACGCTGGGCACGTTCTCACTCTATCGAGGCATCGCCGAAGGCATTACGCATGGCGCGGTCAGCTTCACCGGCTATCCTGCCGGCTTTCTCCACTTCGGCCAGGGTTACTTCTGGCGAGTGGTACCGGTTCAGCTGCCGATCTTTCTTCTCGTCGTCGCCGCATATGGCGTGCTCCTGCATCGCTCGGTGGTCGGGCGGTCCCTCTATGCCATCGGCTTCAATGCAGAGGGCGCGCGCTATGCAGGCCTGCCCGTGCGGCAGCGGCTGGCGCTGATCTACGTCCTCTCTGGGCTGGTCGCATCGCTTGCCGCGATCATCTATGTTGCGCATCTCGGTCTGGCGAAGAGTGACCTCGGCACCGGCTATGAACTACAGGCGATCGCCGCAGTGGTACTCGGCGGAACGTCCGTCTTCGGCGGGCGTGGAAGCATCTTCGGCTCGATGCTTGGGCTCTTTTTCCTGTCGGTGCTGCAGAACGGCATGCACCTGATGGCATTGCCGTCGGAGCTCTACGGCGTGCTGACAGGCCTGTTGCTGCTGCTGATCGTCTCCGCGGACAGACTGCGTGCGCGCGCGGGCAAGCAGCCGCTCGACGAGACGGCTGTCACAAGACGCAAACCACTCATCGCAATCGGAGCCATCGTCGCGATTGCTGCAGGCATCTTCGTTGCACTGCATGCGCGTCACGGCAACACAGCAAACGGCAACCAACTCACCATCGCGGTGATGCCAAAGGCCAAGGGCGATCCGTACTTCATCAGTGCGCGCGCGGGTGCGGAGGAGGCAGCGAAGGAGCTGCACATCAACCTGATCTGGGATGGTCCCACAAGCCTCGACGCATCGCAGCAGAATGAACTGGTGGAGAACTGGATCACGCGCGAGGTCGATGCCATCGTGGTCGCCGTCGAGAACAAGGGCAGCATTAGCACGGTGCTGCGCAAGGCGCGCGCGCACAGCATTCCGGTGCTGACATGGGACGCCGATGCGCAGACGGACGCGCGCGATTACTTCCTGAACCAGGCCACGCCAGAGGGCATCGGTACGTCACTCGCCGATGAAGCTGCGCGGTTGATGCCGGAGGGCGGACAGTACGCCATCGTGACCGGCGCGTTGAGCGCGGAGAATCAGAACGACTGGATTCGCAACATCAAGGCACGCATCGCGGCAGCGCATCCGAACCTGACACTCGCGACCATCCAGCCCAGCGATGACGACCGCGACAAAGCCTTCAACGCGACGCAGACCATCCTGAAGGCGTATCCGCAGGTGAAGATGATCATCGCAATCTCCGCACCTGCGGTGCCAGGTGCTGCGGAGGCGGTTACCCAGTCCGGTCGTGCGAATGTCGATGTCATCGGGCTCTCGTTGCCATCCATCTGTCGCGCATACATTCATGCGGGATCGGTCCAGACCATCTTCCTCTGGAACACACGCGACCTTGGTTATCTGACGGTTTACTCCGGCGTGCTGAAGGCGCAGGGCAAGATCGCACCGGGCGCCAGGACAGTCCATGTGGGACGCCTGGGTGACCTGCAGGTGCGTGGCAGCGAGATCGTGCTGGGCGTTCCATTGAAGATCGACAAGAGCAACGTGGACCAGTTGCAGTTCTAGCAGTCGCGTTCGCAACCAGCAGCTTCGGTCGCCAAGCGTAGAAGCGGGCTTCTATAATCGCGGCGTTGTAGTGGTGGACCAGACGGCTTCAGTCGATGTGCGCAAATGGCACGACAGAAACGTTGAACATATCCGGCGCCCGCGGAATACGGGCATACGCGCATCAGCGCACACAGCTTCAACAAGGACGGATCATGCGGAACACGCGTCACCTGGTACTTTCGGCAAGCCTGCTCGTCGCCCTCACCGGATGCAAGTCCGCACCCAAGGCTGAAGCGCCCGCCGCGCCCGCCGGCCCCACAATGGAGACGGCCAAGGGGCCGCGCATCTATGTGACGAACGAGGTCTCCGGCGAACTGACCGTGATTGACGCGACCACGATGAAGCAGTTGGAGCAGCTCAAGATCGGCACCCGTCCGCGCGGCATCCACCCCAGCCCCGACGGCAAGACGCTCTACATCGCGCTCAGCGGTACGCCCATCGGCGGCCCCGGCGTGGATGAGAGCACGCTGCCGCCCAGCGACCACTCCAAGGACGGCATCGGCGTCTTCGATGTCGCGCAGAACAAGCTGGTCCGCACCATCCCGGGCGGCAGCGATCCGGAAAACTTTGACCTGAGCAAGGATGGCAAGAAGCTCTACGTCTCGAACGAGGATGAGGGCGCCGTCTCCATCATCGACATTGAGAGCGGCAAGATCGACGCCACGCAGAAGATGGGCGCGCAGCCTGAGGGTGTGAAGACCTCGCCCGACGGCAGCTTTGTCTACGTCACGTCCGAGGCAGGCGGCAACATCTCCGTGCTGGATCCCAAGAGCGGCAAGATCACGGCCACTTTCCCGGTCGGCCACCGCCCGCGCAACGTAGCCTTCACGCCCGACAGCAAGACCGCCTACATCAACGCTGAGAACGATGGCACCGTGACCGTCGTCGACGTCGCCAGGAAGAAGATCACCAAGACGATCGAACTGGGCAAGCCGGGCGAGGTAAAGCCAATGTTCGTGCTGATGTCCCCGGACGCGACCAAGCTGTACACCAGCACCGGCCGCGGCGGAAAGGTGGTCGTCATCGACACCAAGACACAGACTCCCGTGGGCGATGTCGCCGTGGGCAAGCGGCCCTGGGGCATCGCGCTGTCGCCGGATGGCAAGACGCTCTATACCGCCAACGGCCCCTCGAACGACGTTAGCGCGGTCGATCTCGCAACCATGACCGTGACCGCAAAGGCGCCGTCGGGCGGCAGTCCCTGGGGCCTGGTGGTTCTGCCTTAATTTTGCTCCTGTGAAAGCCGCGCTCGTCCCAACCAAATGCGCGCGCGGCCTTTGCATCCTATCTTTCGTCTATCGTTGTGACACATCTCTGCCGCCGGCCAATGCCGGGGCCAAAAGGACCCATAGCATGCGCAACAGCAGCAAGGCTCTGTTTACCACCGCAGCCGTTCTCGGCCTGTCATTCCTGAGCGCGGGCGCGCAGATGAGCGAAGGCGCCACCCACGGCAAGACCACCTTCGACTCCAAATGCGCCATCTGTCACAGCGCCGACACCACGGATAAGAAGATCGGTCCCGGACTGAAGGGCCTGTACACCCGCGGCGTCATGGCGGACGGAACCACCAAGGTGACCGACGAGACCGTGACCGACCGCATCATGAACGGCAAGGTCCCCATGCCGCCCTTCAAGGATCAGCTGAAGCCGGCCGAGATCACGGAACTGGTCGAGTATCTGAAGACGCTGTAGTCGCAATCCCCTGACGATCACAAGGGCACGGCTTAGGCCGTGCCCTTACGTTTCTCCAGAGACACTTCCTAGCGACTGAACCCAGTGAAACCGTCGGCCGAGGCCACCGTCTTCACTGGCCGCTCGGCATGAAAGTACTTCTTGTAGGCCGCGATCCAGTCCGTCGCAATGTCATGCTGCGCCGCTGCCAGATCCAACTGACCGCCGCAGACCATGCTGTGCAGCCGCGTCTCCAGAGCGTCCTTCGCCGTCGCATTCCACACCGTGGAGTGATACGGCTCCGGCCACAGGTTCTCGATGTCATCATCGCCGCCAAGCTGCGGGTTGATCAGGTAATCCACCTGATAGGCCCGCGCCGCATGCTCATTCATCCCATAGGCCTGAAAGACAGCACGCACCTTGTCGTCCGGCACGGTTGGATCAAGATCGTTGTCGGGCAGCAGGCAAAGTTCCGATAGGTCCGCGGGACGGACGGCGCCAGGCGTCAACGCACGGTCAGGCTTGGGACCGGTCTCTTCGTAGGGGCCCATGCGGTCCTGAAAAGGCCGGTAGGCCTGTTGCCACGCGATGGAGAGCGACAGCAACGCAGCCACAGAAGCCAGCCGCGCCAGCATTCGGGGTTGCCGCAGCGAGTGGCGCCAGGATGACTTCTCTCCGGCCGCCGCAGCCTCTGCCAGACGTGACTGCAGATGCCGGCGGCTCTGGTCGTCCAAGGTCGCCTGCGGCTTTGCCTCATGTAAAAACTCAAGATCTTCCGACACTGCCAGCAGAGCAGCACGCCGAGCCTGACAGACTTTGCAGCCATACAGGTGTGCGGCGAATCGCATGGTCTGCAACGGCGACAGCTCATGCTCCTGCAGCAGCAGCAAATCCTCATTCCGAAGGTGACGGCCCCGGCCGAAGATCTTCATCGCGCATCCGTCCTTTGCAGCCGCTCAAACGACCGCGCCAGTGACGCCGCGACCGATCCCAGCGAGATGCCGAGCGTGCTGGCAATCTCGCGATACCGCATACCCTCCGCGCGCAGGCGCAGGCACATCTGGTCGTTCTCCGGTAGGGCGCGGACGACGGCGCGCAGGCGGCTCTGCCGCTCGCTGAACAGCAGATGCTCTTCCGGACCGGGGCCGACGTCGCACACCTGCATCTCGGCCGTCTCTTCCGGCACGGCGGTGCGGTACTCCGCGTGGAGTGAGGCTCGGCGCTTGAGCGAAAGATTATGCGTCGTGCGAAAGGCCCATCCCGGCAGGTTCTCCCGCGAACGGCCCGCCTGCAGATGCCGAAAGAGCGCCAGAAAGCACTCCTGCAGAACATCTTCCGCGTCATGACGGGCGATGCCGAACGACAGGCTGTAGCGCAGCAACCGATCACGCAGATCGTCGAAGAGCGCGAGCACCTCCGCCTGCAGCGCCGCGGTCTCCTGGTCGGCATGTGCCGTTGCACCCGCGACGGAATGCTGCGCGGCGGTGCGGAAGAGACGGATCGGATTGGTGAGGCCTGGCATCTGGGCGGTTAGGCAGCATTATGGCGTACCCACGCAACGCATGTCATCGCATGCGGCAACAGTTCGCTTGCAAAACTTTCCTGCAAGAAACCCTGAACAGATCGGTACACCACGGAATATGGCAGTGAATCCACTCGCTTCCTCCGTCGGCGTAGTTCGTTTGGCGGAGCTTCTCTCTTCGCCGGGCCCCGTGCCCGGCCGCAGCATTCGGTTGTTTTGAAGGACTACGCAGCATGCCGCTCGATCGTCGCACCGCACTTCTTCCTCTTCTGCTTTCCGTGGCTGCACCCGCCCTCGCGCAGACGCCCACCGGCAGCATCCGCCTGCAGGTGAAAGACCCCGCAGGCCGCGCCCTGCCATCGCACGGCACCCTCTACGGAGCAGGCGCCAGCCGCCGCGTCACAACCGAAAGCGACGGCTCATTGACGCTCTCGGACCTCGCCTACGGCCGCTACACGCTGGTGCTCTCCAACAACGGCTTCGCCGCGCAGACACTGCACTTCGACCTGCGCTCGTCCGAGCCGGTGCAGCGCAATGTTGTCCTCACCCTGGGCAGCACCAACACCTCCGTGGACGTCATCGCATCGACACCCATCGGATCGCTCGACGTGCCACTCAGCGACGTGCCGCTGCCCGTGCAGACCGTCACCTCGCAGACGCTGGAAGACACCAACGCCATCGACCTGACGGACACGCTCAAGCGCCGGCTGAACGGCGTCTACGTGAACGAGAACCAGAACAATCCCTTCCAGCCGGATGTGAACTATCGCGGCTACACGGCATCACCGCTCGTCGGCGCACCCGCCGGGCTGTCGGTGTACATGGACGGCGTCCGCCAGAACCAGCCCTTCGGCGACGTGGTGCAGTGGGACCTGATCCCGAAGGTCGCCATCGCCAGCACCGAACTCATCCCCGGATCGAACCCCGTCTACGGCCTCAACACACTCGGCGGCGCCATCGCCGTGCAGACCAAGGACGGCATCAGCAACAGTGGCTTCTCCATCAGCGGCTATGGCGGCAGCTTCGGCCGTCGCGCCGTCGATGCGCAGTACGGCGGCAGCAACAACGCCGGATGGAACTGGTTCGCGGCAGGCACGCTCTTTCATGAAGACGGCTGGCGCGCGCAGTCGCCCTCAAGCGTCAAGCAGTCCTTCGCCAAACTTGGCTACGCGCACGGCGAGACGGTGCTGTCCCTCTCCGGCGGCTACGCCATCAACAACCTCGTCGGCAACGGCACGCAGGACTTCCGCGCCATCGCCCGCACCGTCGGCCTCAATCACGGATACAACAGCGTCTACTCCATCCCCGACGCGACCTACCAGCACCAGCCCTTCCTGACGCTGAATGCGACGCAGGGCCTCACCCATAACCTGAGCCTGAACATCAACGCCTACCTGCGCTACACCCGCACCAATACCAGCAACGGCGACATCAACAACGACAGCTTCGACCAGTCGCTCTACACCCTCAGCGCCGGTGACCGGACCGCACTCACCCGCGGCGGCATCCCCTTCCCAACCACCGCCATCACGCCGGCCAACACCCCCTATCCGTACCTGCGCTGCATCGCACAGGCACTGTCAGGGGATGAACCGGCTGAGAAGTGCACCGGTGTTATGACGGACAGTGTCAATCGTCAGCACGCCTACGGTTTCAGCGGTGCGCTCTCCTGGAACACCACACGCAATAAGCTGAGCGTTGGCGCCGGCCTGGACCGCGGTGGCCTTACCTTCATCCAGACCTCGCAGTGGGGCTACCTGAACACCGACGGCATCACCATCACCCGCGTTCCAGCCTTCTCCGACGGTAGCGAGATCGGCGACGGCGGCCGACCGATCGACAGCCGCGTGAACCTGCACGGAGTCACCAACACACCCAGCATCTACGTCACTGACACTCTCAGCCTGGGCAAATGGGTCTTCAACGCAGGCGGCCGCTACAACCACACCAACATCAACAACACCGACCGCCTGCCGCCCTCCGCATCGCACGGTTCGCTGACGGGCGTGAACATCTATCACCGCTTCAACCCCACGGCCGGCTTCGTCTACAAGCCAGGCTCACTGCTGCACGCGTACTTCGACTACGGGGAATCCAGCCGCGCGCCAACCTCCACGGAGCTTGGCTGCGCCGACCCGGACTTCCCCTGCTCGCTGCCCAACGCAATGGTCAGCGATCCGCCACTGAAACAGGTGGTCAGCCGCACCTATGAGTTCGGCTTCCGCGGCAATCCGAACGGGCGCTACCGCTACTCCGCCGGCTACTTCCACACCGTGAACAACGACGATCTGCTCTTCGTCGCATCGCAGGTCACGGGCTTCGGCTACTTCCAGAACTTCGGCAAAACACGCCGCCAGGGCGTAGAAGCCTCCACCGCGGCGCACCTGCGTAACGTGGACGCGGGCGTCGCCTACACCTTTCTGGAAGCGACCTACCAGAGCACGCAGGTCGTCGAGGCCAACAGCAACAGCACCAACAGCATTGCGCTCGCGGGTGAAAAGGGCGTCGCCGAGGGCGGCACCATCACCATCCAGCCCGGCAACAAGATCCCGCAGGTTCCGCAGCACATGCTGAAGGTCTACGTGGACTATCACCCGCTACGAAAGCTCGGCATCAGCGCCGACTTCAACGCCATCGGCAGCTCCTTCGTAAAGGGAAACGACAACAACCTGCACCAGCCGGACGGCCAGTACTACCTGGGCAGCGGCAAGTCGCCGGGCTACGGCGTCGTCAACCTCGGTTCACGCTACAAGTTCAATCCGCACTTCGAACTCTTCGCCGAGATCAACAACCTGCTCAACCGGCAGTACTACACCACCGGCCAGCTCGCCACGACACCCTACGACAACAACGGCAACTTCACCGCGCGTCCCTTCACGGCGTATGCCAGCGGAGACTACCCGCTGCGCAACACCACCTACCTGTCCCCCGGCGCACCCATCACCGTCTTCGGCGGTATGAAGGTCAGCTTCGGATCACGGTAAGTCCGACTCCCGCGCGAAAACGAAGCCCGCATCACGCAGAGTGATGCGGGCTTTCTCATGTCCTGCAGATTTTCTGCGCGTGCTCAGTCTCGGGAGAGCAGACACAGCGGAGGCCCCGCGACAAGCCACCCCAAAAACCCGCATCATAGAAACCTGTGGCGGCAAGATTTCGATCCCAACTCGTAGCCTTTGACTGGTCGAAGTCCGAGCCGTTGCACGGGCTCCTTTGCCTGCCCGGCATCGCCCTGCCGCTCATCATCGGCCTGCACTTCGGCTACCCCGGCACCGCTGCCCTGATGGTCGGCGGTGCGCAGTGTGTCGGCTTCGGGTCCTACCAGCAGCCGCTCTTCCATCGCTCGGGAGCAATGCTGGCCGCATCGGTTGGCATCGCCATCTCGGCGCTGGTCGGCGCTCTGTGCCGCGACAGTACGGTCGCGCTGATTGTTACGGCCGTCGTTTGGGCCATGCTCTACGCGCTGGCAAACACCATCAGCACCGCCACGGCGTGGGTCGGTCAGCAGTGCTGCATCTTCCTGGTCATCTCGTCGGCTGCGCCCAGCTCCCCCGGCACTACGCATGACCTGGTCTACTCCGCACTGCTGCGCTGTGCCGGCGTCTTTGCGGGAGCCATGCTGCAGTACGCCATCCTGCGCGGCATACGGCACGTTCTGCCGGCAGCACAGACCCAGTTCTCCAAACCCGACTTCGATCCAACACACTTCCAGCGAGCGTTTCTGCTGGAGCAACTGAAGCCGCACAACGGCGCCTTCCAGTTCGCACTGCGCATGGCGGTAACAGCCGCAGTCTCAGTGGCTATCTATCGCGTACAGACGTGGACCAGCGCCTACTGGATCGGCATGACAGCACTGCTGATCCCCAAGCCAGAGTTCACGCAGACCGCCGTGCGCGGCCTCTTGCGCGCCGCCGGAACGCTGCTGGGCGCGGCACTCTGCACACTCATCGTCGTCGAGGCGAGACCGCAGGGCATGTGGCTCGCCCTGCTGGTGCTCCTCTTCCAGTACGTCGCATACCTGCTCGCCAACGTAAACTACGGCGCGTTCGCCCTGGCGCTCACCGGCTATATCTGCTTTGTGCTCGCCGTCGCGCACCAGCCACCGAATGAGGTGTTGTTGCACCGTGTCCTGGCAACACTCGCCGGCACCGCCATCGCACTCGGCATCCACGCAGCCTTCGTACTCGGCCGCAAGGCGCTACACATCACGCCACCGACGCTGCACTCACTCGAAGAACGCCTCTAAAACGGGTGGCAACACTGCTACTGAACGCCGTGGCCGATATCGCCCGCCGTACCAGCCTGCCGCAGATACTCTTCCATCGACTCCAGCAGGACACCCTTCGCATCCAGGATCAGGTCGATCGTGTCGCGACCGGCGCCATGTCCGCCCGCACTCGGCGTCACATAATGCGACGCGGCCTTCACCTGCTCACGCGCATTCCACGTCGCAACGGCAAGGCCGACAGCACGCATGGGCGGCAGGTCGATGATGTCATCGCCGACATAGCAGATCTCGTCCAGAGCAACATCCGCCTCCGCCATGATGGAGCGGATCGCCTCCATCTTCTGCTGCGATCCCTGGTGGATAAACTCCACCTTCAAGTCGCGCATGCGGACGGCAACTGTGTCGCTCGAACGCTTGGTGATGATGCCGAAGCGCAGCCCCGCGATGCGACCGATGCCCATGCCCAGGCCATCATGCGCGGAAAAGCCTTTGACCTCAACGGCCGCAACGGAACCGTCCTCTTTTTTGCCCGTGGGGATGAAGTACAGCATGCCGTCGGTCAGCACACCATCCACATCGAAAACGACTACTTTGATCTTTGCGGCGCGTTCCTGCAGGGTCAGTTCCATGTCTCCATCATCGCAGAACGGCCCTCGGCCACTTGCACCAGAAACGAGGCACAGGAGCGAACAAACTACGAAGGCGATAGAATCTCGGCATGGCCGCCGCTCCCCTGCCGATCGCCACGGAAGTGCTGGATGTTCCAACCGCACTGGCGTGGGCCCACCCCGTGGTGCAGCGCTGGTTCGTGGGCAAATTCGGCACACCGACTGAGCCGCAGATCGAAGGCTGGCCCGCCATCCTGCGGGGCGAACCCACGCTCATCTCCGCTCCAACCGGCAGCGGCAAGACCCTCACAGCATTCCTCGTCGCCATCAATCGCCTGGTCACCGAGGCCATGAACGGCACGCTGTCGCCGTACACCCAGATCGTCTACGTCTCGCCGCTGAAGGCACTCAGCAACGACGTACAGAAGAACCTGGAAGAGCCACTCCGCGAGATCCTGCAACTGGCGATGGAAGCCGGCTTCATGTGCCCCGGCATTCGCACCGGCGTCCGCACCGGCGACACACTGCCGAAAGAGCGCGTGGCCATGCTCAAGCATCCGCCCCACATCCTGGTCACCACCCCGGAGTCGCTCTACCTGCTGCTGACCAGCGCGAAGGCACGCGAAAACCTCCGCTGCGTGCACACCGTCATCGTCGACGAGATCCACGCCATGGCCGACGACAAGCGCGGCGCACACCTCGCCCTGACACTCGAACGCCTCGACGCACTCGTCACCGGCGAAAACCACCTGACACCCGGCGCCATGCTGATGGGCATGTCCAAAGCGCCACAACGCATCGGCCTCTCCGCAACACAGAATCCGATCGAACTGGTGGCAGACTTCCTGACCGGCATCGCTCCCGGGCGCAAACGCGCCACCATCATCCAGGTCGGCCAACGCCGCGTCCTCGACCTTGCCATCGAAATCCCCGCCACCGAACTCGGCAGCGTCCGCGACAGCAAGATGTGGATCGAGATCGTCGACCGCATGGCCGAACTCGCCCGCGAACACCGCTCCACACTCGTCTTCGTCAACACACGCAGCATGGTCGAACGCCTCTGCTGCGCGTTGGGCGAGCGACTGGGTGAAGAGAACGTCGCCGCGCATCACGGCTCACTCTCACGCGCACTGCGCCTCGACGCCGAGCAGCGACTAAAGGCCGGTGAAATCCAGTGTCTCGTCGCCACCGCATCGCTTGAACTCGGCATCGACATCGGCGCGGTCGACCTCGTCATTCAACTCAACAGCACACGCGCCGTCGCAGTCGCCATGCAACGCGTGGGCCGCGCCGGTCACTGGCGCGGAGCCATCCCCAAGGGCCGCTTCTTCGCCTCCACGCGCGACGACCTGTTAGAGCAGGCAGCACTCGTCCGCGCCATGCGCTCGGGCTCGCTCGACAAGCTCGAGATCCCACCGCAGCCGCGCGATGTGCTGATGCAACAGATGGTCGCCATGTGCGGCGCCGAGCCGTGGGAAGAAGACACACTCTTCGCCTTGGTCACCCGTGCGTACCCATACCGCGACCTCTCACGCACCGAGTTCGACGAGATCGTCACGCTGCTGCACACCGGTATCGAAAACTCGCGCGGACGCTACGGTGCCTACCTTCTGCGCGACGGTGTCGCCGGCGTGCTGCATCCGCGTCGTGGCGCACGCATGACGGCCATCGGCAATGGCGGCGCCATCCCCGACACCGCCATGTTCTCCGTCGTCCTGATGCCCGAAGGCCACACCATCGCCACACTCGGCGAACACTTCGCCGTCGACAGCGGACCGGGCGATGTCATCCAGCTCGGCAACTCAAGCTGGCGCATCCTCACCGTAGAAAAAGAAGGCCGCGTCCTCGTCGAAGACGCACACGGCGCGCCGCCCTCCGTCCCCTTCTGGGATGGTGAAGCACCGCAGCGCACCGACGTCCTCAGCGACTTCGTCGGTGACCTCCGCAAGGCCATCAGCGACCGCACACAGGGCGTGCACCACGAACGCGTCATCCCCGAAGATCCCGTCGTCGCAGACGCCGTCGCATGGCTGATGGAAGAATGCGCCGTGTGCGAAAGCGCCGCGATGCAACTGGTGCAATACATCGTCAGCGGCCGCGCCGTTTTGGGCTGCGTGCCCACCAAGACCACCATCGTCGCCGAGCGCTTCTTCGACGAAGGCGGCGGCATGCAGCTCATCCTGCACGCACCCTTCGGCGGCCGCATCAACAAGGCCTGGGGCCTCGCGCTGCGCAAGCGCTTTTGCCGCGGCTTCAACTATGAGCTGCAGGCCGCCGCGACCGACAACGGCATCAACATCTGCCTGGCAGAACAGCACAGCTTCCCACTCGCAGACGTCTTCCACTTCCTCACAGAACACACCGCGAAGGAACTGCTCGAACAGGCCTCACTCGCCTCGCCCATCTTCAAGACACGCTGGCGCTGGGCCGCCAACCGCTCGCTGCAACTGCTGCGCTTCAGCAAGGGCAAGAAAGTACCGCCGCAGATCCAGCGCACACGCGGCGAAGACTTGCTCGCCTCCGTATTCCCGCAGGCCGCAGCATGCTTCGAAACCATCGTCGGCGACATCCAGATCCCCGATCACCCGCTCGTCCGTGAGGTCATGCAGGACGTGCTGCAGGAGGCGATGGACCTCGAAGGCCTCCAGCAGCTTCTGCGCGACATGCACGAGGGCCGTATCGAGTGCATCGCCGTCGACACGCCCGTCCCATCCCTCTTCTCGCACGAGTTACTCAACGCCAACCAGAACGCCTTCCTCGACGAAGCCGACCTGGGCGAACGCCGCGCCCGCGCTGTCTCCCTGCGAGGCACCATCCCCGACTCCGTCCTCGGCGAAGCAGGCCGACTCGACCCCGCAGCCATCCGCCAGACCCGCTGCGAGATCTGGCCCGACCTCCGCGACGAACACGAGCTGCACGACCTCCTCTTCAGCACCATCGCCCTACCCGTAGCGCTCTTCCGCGAACAGCCATCCGAACTCGCCGCGTGCAGCGACGAAGAAGTTCAAGTCCACCGAGCACAGGCAAGCCGCCACTGGCCGCTCTTCTTCGAACGCCTGCAGGCACGCGGCCGCGCACAGATCCTCCGCTTTGGCGAAGCAGACTGCTGGGTCGCAACCGAACGCCTCGAGCACGCGCAGGCACTGCAAGCAATCACCACAAACGCCGTCGTCCCGAGTGAAGCAAAGCAAACGCAAGAGAGCCAGGAGAACGCCACCACCGAACCAACCACCACCGAAGAAGCCCTCCGCCTCCTGACCCAGGGCATCCTCCAGATCCTCGGCCCAACCACCGCCCGCAGCATTGCCGCGCTCCTCGCCCTCCAGCCACGAGCCCTCGTGCAACAGCTCGTCGCCATGGAGATGCAGGGCCTCGCGCTCCGCGGCATCTTCGAAGCACCCGCCGCAGCCGAGGACGACAAGGACGTCGAGTGGTGCGAGCGCCGCATCCTCCAGCGCATTCACCGTCTCACACTCGGCGCACTGCGCAAACAGATCGAAGCCGTCACCCCCGCCGTCTTCATGCGTTGGCTCGTACGCTGGCAGCATCTCGCACCGCAGACGCAGCTCGCCGGCGAAGAGGGCGTACTCGAAGCACTCCTCCAACTCGAAGGCTTCGAAGCGCCCGCCGTCGAGTGGGAGCGCAACCTGCTGCCGCAGCGCGTAAAGGACTACGACGGCAAGTGGCTCGACCAGCTCTGCCTCAGCGGCGCCGTCGGCTGGGGCCGCATCTCGCCGCACCCCGCATGGGCCGCTGGCGACGGTGCCGCACCGCGCCGCGTCATCCCCACCAACATGGCGCCCATCACCTTCTTCCTGCGCGAAAGCGCCGACTGGCTGCCCGCAGCGCTCGCCGCCAAATGCATCGAGGAAGACAAACTCCAGCAGGCGCTCTCACCCGAAGCCCTCTGCATCCGCAACACGCTGCGCGAACGCGGCGCCTGCTTCGCCAGCGACCTGCAGCGCATGTGCGTGCTCAGCAAGCAGCAGACGCAGACAGCCCTCTGGGAGCTCGCTACCGCCGGCATCGCCTCTGCCGACGGCTTCGACCAACTCCGCATCATGATGGACCCCAAGCGCAAGCCGCTGGCCGCCGAACCCGTCGTCAACGGTGCGCGCCGTGGCACACGCAGCACCGCCGGCCGCTGGTCGCTCTTCACCGAAGAAGAACACCGCGAACTCTCCGCGCCCGAACGAGCCCGCGAGCAGGAGACCTCGCTCGCAGCCGCCGCACGCATGCTGCTGGCACGCTACGGCGTCGTCTTCCGTGACCTTCTGCAACGCGAGGCCAACGTACCCAAGTGGCGCGACCTCGTCCGCATGCTGCGCCGCCTGGAAGCACGCGGAGAGATCCGCGGAGGCCGCTTCGTCCAGGGCTTCAACGGCGAACAGTTCGCCCTGCCCGAAGCCGTTGAGAGCATGCGCGCCACACGCGATCTGAAGCATGACGACGTCGTCACCCTCGCCGCCAGCGACCCCATCAATCTCATCGGTGTCGTCGTCCCCGGCGAGCGCACCAACGCCGTCGCAGGTAAGAAAGTCCATCTGCGCGGAGGCGTCCCCTGCGACGCGGCAGGCGAGCCACTCGACGCCATCGCAACGCCCCAGGGCATCCGCCGCAACACAGCGCCACGCACCGAGAAGCCGATGATCGTCCTCGAAGCCCCACAAGGTGGCCTCTTCGCGTGATTCACCGTGCCTGGTGCCCCACGAAATGGCTGCCCCATTCATGCGCGTTCTTGCGCATGAGTGGGATATCGCGCGAAGCGCGACGCTCCTGCCCAGATCAAATCTGCGGGTCACGCTTCGCGTGATACTCCACCCTTTCACGATAAAACCGCGTAAGAATGGGGCACCCACGGTGGTGAAGCGCGCTTCTTATAGAGACGGAAATGACTGATCCTCAACCAGTGCTGCCCGACGAAGACACGTACTACGACGGCCCCTTCCTCGTCTTCACCGCCAGCTACCTGCGCAAACGCGGCACCTGCTGTGGCAACGGCTGCCGCCACTGCCCCTACGACGAGAACGGCGAGGTCGTTCCCGGCAAGGGCGAGCGCAACGGAACGCACGGCAGCTAACAGATCGCCCAGCCGATGTTGATCCCGCATCACTCCGCGAATCGCGCACCGGTACAATCAAAGGTGGTTTAGGAGCACGGATCGACATGGCACACATGGTTTTCTGTTCGAAGTACAAGGCTGAATTGGAAGGGCTCGATGAGCCGCCCTTCGACTCCGATTTCGGCAACAAGATCTACAACACCGTCAGTAAGAAGGCATGGGGCGAGTGGATTGAGCGCCAGAAGATGCTGCTGAACGAATACCGTCTGCAGCCCTGGACACCCCAGGCGCAGGAGTTCCTCGTCGAGCAGATGAATGACTTCTTCTACGGTTCCGGCGGCGAGCTGCCCAAGGAGTTCGTCGCTCCGACGGCGTAACCGATGAGCGACGCTTCCACAGTGATCAAAATGTCAAAACAACGCGCGGACGGCCTGTCTGACAGCCGCTTTGTGCGCGCCTGCCTCTGTCAGCCGGTCGACCGCACTCCCGTGTGGTTCCTGCGCCAGGCAGGCCGTTACATGCCGGAGTACATGGCCGTTCGACGCAACCATTCGCTGCTTGAGATCTGCCGCACGCCCGACGTCGCCGCTGAGGTGACCATCACCGCGGCCGAGCGCCTCGACGTGGACGCGGCCATCATCTTCGCCGATCTGCTGCTGCCCTTCACGCCCATGGGACTCGACTTCGAGTTCGTCAACGGCGAAGGCCCCGTGGTGCATCAACCCATCCGCACACGCGAGCAGGTCGAAGCGCTCCGCACCGACCGCGCAGACGAACTCAACTACGTCGCACGCGCCATCGAGCAGGTCGCAAAGCACTTCGCACCCGCACGCCCGGACGGCGATCGTCTCGGCATCATCGGCTTCATCGGCGCACCCTTCACGCTCGCCAGCTACATGATCGAAGGCGGATCCTCTCGCAACTACGTGGAAATGAAGAAGCTGATGTACAGCGACCGCACCGCGTGGTCCATGCTGATGGACAAGCTAAACACCGTGCTCGCCGCCTACGCTGCGCAGCAGGTACAGGCGGGCGCAGACGTCATCCAGATCTTTGATAGCTGGGCCGGCGCACTCTCCGTCCAGGACTATCGCGACTTCGTTCTGCCCTTCACCACCGAGCTTGTGCAGCGCGTCAAGGCACTCGGCGTCCCCGTCATCTACTTTGGCGTCGACACCGCATCGCTGCTCAGCACCATGCGCGAAACCGGCGCAGACGTGCTCGGCCTCGACTGGCGCGTACCGCTCGAAGAAGGCTGGCGTCTCGCGGGCGAAGGCGTCGCCGTCCAGGGCAATCTCGATCCCATTGCGCTCTTCGCGCCAGAAGATCTGCTGAAGCAGCGTGTGCAGCAGGTATTGACGGCCGCAGGCAATCGCAATGGACACATCTTCAACCTGGGACACGGCATCGTTCCCGGTACACCCGTCGACGCCGTCATCAACGTGTCGAAGTGGGTCAAGGAGTTAAGCGCGCGATGATCAAAGACCTTCCTTACTTTCTGATCGGCCTCGCTGCGGAAAAGCTGAAGCTCGACGATCAGCTCGCAGCAACCAGGAGCGATGCTTCGGCCAGCAAGGAAGGCCGCATCCTCGCGCAGTACGAGATCAGCAACGCCGACCAGATCGCCGCGGCGATGGCTGCACCCGACGTAAAGCGGCCGGAGCCCGAACACTTCGATGCCATCCTGCTGCTCGCGCACGGCACGCCCGACGTACTTGGTGAGATGGACGAATACCTCAAGCTCGTCACCGGCGGCCGCGGTGTACCGCCGCACGTCGTGCATGAGCTGCAGGAGCGCTACGCAGAGATCGGTCTGCGCGAAGAGCCCACACCGGAAGGCCCGCACCTGACGCGCTGGACACTGCTGCAGGGCAAGCTACTGCAGCAGCGCATCGGCACGCCGGTCTACGTCGGCATGCGCAACTGGAAGCCTTTCATCGCCGACACCGTCGAGCAGATGAAGAACGCAGGCGTAAAGAAGATCCGCGCCATCTGCCTTGCACCGCAGAACTCGCGCACCAGCGTCGGTCTCTATCGCCGCGCGTTGGAAACGGCAGCCGCCGGTGCCTTCGAGATCGACTTTGTCGCCGGCTGGAGCGAGCACACGCTCCTCGTACGCGCCTTTGCGGAGAAGATGCGCAAGGCCTACGAAACCGCTCTCGCAACTGGCGAAAAGACTGCCGTACTCTTCACCGCGCACTCGGTTCCCTGCCGCACCATCCAGGCAAAGCCAAGCGAGCACCACGGCATGATGCTGACCACCGATGCCGACACCTACGCCATCGAGTGCAAGGCCACGGCAAAGCATATCGCGGAAGAGCTGAGCGATATCCTCGACGAGAGCAACTGGTTCTTCTGCTTCCAGAGCCAGGGTCTCAGCGGTGGTCCATGGATTGGACCGGGCGTGCCTGACCTGCTCGCCGCGCTGAAGCAGGAAGGCTACACACGCGCCGTGCTGCAGCCGGTCGGCTTCCTCTGCGATCACGTCGAAATCCTCTACGACATCGACATCGACTTCCAGAAGCTCGCTGCGGAAATCGGCGGCATCACCGTCTCGCGCGCAGACAGCCTGAACGATTCGCCCACGCTGATCGCCGCACTGGCTGACCTGTCGCGTCGCGGTGTGCGCAGCCTGCCCACGCATCCCGCACAGCAGCCACAGACGCCCGCAGAGGTATTGCTCACGCTCGCTCCCCTCGAAGAAACACAACCTGTGAGCGCCTAAGCAGTGGCTCGCTCCGTTGCCATCATCGGTGGAGGCATTGCAGGACTGGCCACTGCCTACCAGTTGCAGCGCCTTCGCGAGTCTGGTGCAGATCTCGCGTTCACTCTCTTCGAACAGTCGAACCGTCTTGGCGGCATCGTGGAAACACACCGCCAGGACGGCTTCGTCATCGAGTGCGGTCCCGACGGCTGGGTAACGGACAAGCCCTGGGCGCGTGAGCTGGCGGAAGAACTCGGCCTGGCCGATGAGATCATCCCCTCCAACGACGAGACACGCGTCACGTGGGTGCTGCGCGACGGCGAACTCCTCGCCATGCCCGACGGCATGCGCATGATGGTCCCGGAACGCGTCGAAGCCGTCATGCACTCGCCGCTCTTCAGCGCCTCCGCACGGGAGGCCTATGCCGCCGAGCCCGGCCGCGCGGAAGAGCTCAAAGCATCCGCACCCGACCACGACGAATCCGTTGCAGATTTCGTAAAGCGTCACTTCGGCGATGAGGTCTTGCGTGTCGTCGGCGCTCCTCTTCTCGGTGGCGTCTTCGGCGGAGACGTCGAACGCCTCAGCGTGCGCTCGGTCATGGCGCCGTTCGTCTCCATGGAACGCGAACATGGATCGCTGACGTTAGCACTACAGGCTCGCGCAGCACAGCGTGGCGACAGGCGCGCTGCAACCGTCTTCACCTCGCTGCGCACAGGCACGGCAACGCTGATCGATCGCATGGTCGCAGCCATCTCTCCCGAAGCAATCTTGCTGGAGCGAAGCATCGTCTCGATGCAACGTACCCCGGGTGGATGGACCTTGCGCGACAACCTTGGCAACGAGACAGCATTCGATCACGTCATGCTCGCCGCGCCGGTCCGTGTGGCCGCCGCCCTCGTCGTACCCATCGATGCAGAGGCTGCATCACTGCTGAAGATCCCGTCCAGCTCAGCGGTCATCGCCGGCTTCGGTTACACACCCGAAGCAGCACCCCAACTACCCGCAGGCTTCGGCTTCCTCTCACCCGAAGGCGAGGACTGCCAGCTGCTCGCAGGCACCTTCGCCGATCAGAAGTTCGACGGACGCGCACCGCAGGGCGGCAAGTCGATTCGCGCCTACTTCGGCGGCGAACGCGCAGACGCACTCATCCCTCGCAGCGATGAAGAGATCGCCGCATTCGCAAAGCAGGAGCTGGAAAAGGTTCTCGGCCCGCTGCCCGCTGCCGCCGTAACCATCGTGCGCCGCTGGCCCGATGCCCTGCCGCAATACGAAGTAGGCCACGGCGAACGCATGACGCAGCTCCAACAGCGCATTGACGCCATCGGCGCCCTGCACCTGCTCGGCAACGGCTACCAAGGCGTTGGACTGCCAGACCTGGTCCGGGACGGCCGCGCCGCAGCTCGATCGCTTGTCGCCTAAGAAGCAATGCCGTTCGCACTCAACAGGAGCAATGTCACTCGCACGCAATGCTTTTGCTTTCGGAGGGACATGGCTTCAGCCATGTCATAACTGTGAAAAAGAGACCCGGCTTTAGCCGCTGAGGCGGATCCCTCAGGGGCGGAAGCCCCTGCATCATTCGACTAAGAATGGCAGGGCTAAAGCCCTGCCCCTCCGAAAACTTTGCTCCGCTCAGCACCCTCGCTGAAGAAGCTAAACCGTTGCATGTGCTCCCACGGGCCGTCGAGATACCGCCAGAGATCCAACCCAACCGCACTCACCGGAAACGGCGCAAACTCAGCCAGCAGCAACGCCAGCGTAGCCTTCGCGACCTCCCCGGTCACCTTGTTCTGCACCACCACATGCGGCCGAAACCCCTGCCGATCCTGCGCACTCAGATGCTCCGCAAACGCAGCCGACACGCGGCGATGCAGCGCCATCGCAGGTGCCGATACAAAGAAGAACGCGACGCCACGGCCAATCAACTGCGGCGCCTTCATCTCCAAAGAAAACACGTGCTGCGACGCGCTGATCTCCACAAGACGAGCGACTGTCTCGTCTGTCTCCGGCAGCGTATGGAAGAGCGTCAGATGTGCGGGAATGCGGTTGCGGGCGGGCGGGAAGTGCCGCTGGCGCAACGACTCGAAGCGGTGTTGTGCTTCGTCGTCGAGCGCCAGCGTTAGAACACAGCTCATTACTTCTTGGATGCGGGTGCAGCTGGCTTCGCAGCCGGGGTGGTGGGCTTCGGTGCTGCGGTTGCCGGAGCAGCTGCCGGTGCGGGCGCTGCGGCCTGCATCTGCTTCGCATATTCCTCGGTCATCGCGCCCAGCTTCGGCTGCAGTTCCTTGATCTTGCCCTGAACCGTCACCATCGTCTTGTTGGCAATATCGGGGCTCTTGGTCAGCAGCGCATTGCCGGCGGGCGTCTTGTAGAACGCAATGATGCCGTCCAGGTCAGCGTCGGTGAAGGTATCTGCATAGCTCTGCACCACGGCCGGGCGCAGCTTCTCCCAACCCACTTCATCGTTGGTCAGGTCCTGCACCTGCTTCAGGTAGTTGGTGGTCAGCGTCGTCTGCGCGGGCGACAGCGTGCCCTGGCCGGACTGCTGCTTCGCCATGCCGTTGATACGCTCCTGCAGGTTCGAAAGCTGTTCCTTCATCATGCTGTCGGTGTGGGTCAGTTGCAGCATCTGCTCCGCCTTGGCGCGGTGGCTGGCATCATCGGCGTGCGCAAAAGGCGCAGCGGCCAGGCAAAGAGCAACGGCGAGGGTGTGCATGGAACGCATGGTCGATCTCCAATGTTGTTGCGGGGCTGGCGCAGAACATCGCGCGTGGGTGCTGCTAGGCGTTGGACGGAGCACCGTACCGATTGGCTCTCATCCCCTCCAGACAGGATACGCGCCTCAGGCCGATGTACCCTCAGGGGCATGGCATTGTTGTCCTGTTCTGACGCGTTAGAGCTCGTCGCTTCCAAAATGTCCGCCCTGCCCCCAAACTCCGCAACGGAGCGCATCTCCCTGGGCGCAGCCCGCGGACGCGTCCTGGCGCACAGCATCACCGCCGACCGTGACCAGCCCCCCTTCCCCCGTTCCACCCGCGACGGCTTCGCCATGCAAGCCGCCGACGCCACCGCCACCATGCAGTTGATCGGCGCCATCCGCGCAGGCGAGCAGTGGACCGGCCCACCGCTGCAACCGGGCCAGGCCCTCGAAATCATGACCGGCGCGCCCGTCCCCCAGGGCGCCGACGCCGTTGTGATGGTCGAGCACGTCACCACCGAAGGAACAACCCTCACCCTCCAGCCAGGCCGCACCCTCCGCGCAGGAGAAAACATCGTCCCACGCGCCGCCGAGGCCCGCTCCGGCGACGTCCTCCTCCAGCCCGGCGTCTCCATCGGCGCCGCAGAGATCGCACTCGCAGCCTCCGTCGGCGCAGCACAGGTCACCGTCTTCGCGCAACCACTCGTGGCCGTCCTCGCCACCGGCGACGAACTCGTCGCGCTCGACGAAACGCCCGACGCCATGCAGATCCGCAACTCCAACTCCCACGCGCTCGCCGCGCTGGTGCAGGAACACGGCGGCACCGCCCGCGTCCTGCCCCCCGCCGCCGACACCCGCGAGTCACTCCACGCCGCCATCACCGGCGCGCGCGACGCAGCCATGCTCGTCCTCTCCGGAGGCGTCTCCGCCGGCAAGTACGACTTCGTAGAGGACGTCCTCCTCTCGCTCGGCGCCGAGTTCTTCTTCACCGGCGTCGCCATGCAGCCCGGCAAACCCGCCGTCTTCGGCCGCATCCCCGCCACGCCGGAACACCCTGACCAGTGGATCTTCGGCCTGCCCGGCAACCCCGTCTCCACGCAGGTCACGGCGCTGCTCTTCGCCATGCCCATGCTCCGCGCACTCGCCGGCGAAGCCGCCGCAAAGCCCAGCTTCGCGCAAGCCACGCTGACCGTAGACGTGAAAGTGAAGCCCTGCCTGACCCGCTTCCTGCCCGCCCGCATCGACTCGTCGCTCACCGGCGCAACCGTCCAGCCTACAGGCTGGCAGGGCTCCGGCGACCTCAACGCAAACGCCCGCGCCAACTGCTACCTGGTAGTCCCGCCCGACGCCACGAACCTGCAGCCAAACGACATCGTGACGGTCCTGCTGCGTTCGCGGTAAGCTCGTCCGCATGAGGCCCGATCACACCAGACCGGAGCAGCCAGAACTCACCGCCGGCGAGCGTGCCGGCGCCATGCTCATCGTCGCCGCCATCGTTCTGCCGGTGCTGTGCGGGCTCGCCATCGTGGTCACAAAGCACTTCCTCTGGGTCCACTACAACACCCACACCGTCACGCTCTGGCTGGTACTGGACGCCGCCATCCTCATCGCGGGCGTCCTCCTCCGCGGCGAGCAGCATCCCTGACGCCGCACTGCGGTACGCTGAAACCATGAGCACGGAACGCCAACACACGGTGCGAGGCACCATCGCAAAAGCCATGATCGCGCTGGCGGTCCTCGCCCCCGCACTGCTGCTGCTCAGCGTCTTCATCGCCCGCAACGCCGGGCACAACATCGTCTGGAGCCGCAGCTTCGTCCAGACCATGTTCATCGTCTCCGCATGCCTGCTCGGCGCGGGCCTGCTGCTGCACCGTGGAGAAGACCTGTGAGTACCAAAGCAACCAGCGGCAAGCTCTCGCACTTCAACGACGCCGGCGAGGCCCACATGGTCGACGTCAGCGACAAAAAGCCAACACGCCGCGAAGCCGTCGCCGAAGCCTTCGTCGAACTCAACGCCGACGTCCTCGCCGCACTGCCCCAGAACCCCAAGGGCAATCCGCTTGAAGTCGCCCGCTTCGCAGGCATCACCGCCGCGAAGAAGACCGCGGACCTCATCCCCATGTGCCATCCGCTGCCGCTCTCATTCATCGACGTGGAAGCGACCGTGGTCTACCCGTCGGACCTGCTCAAGACCGGTGGCGGAGTCCGCATCCGCGCCACCGCCGCAACCGTCGCAGGTACCGGCGTCGAGATGGAAGCCATGACCGCCGCAGCCGTCGCCGCACTCACCGTCTACGACATGACCAAGGCGCTCGACAAAGGCATCCGCATCCGCGAAATCGTTCTGCTCAGTAAAAAGGGCGGCAAGAGCGGCGACTACCTGCGCAGCGCCGACAAACTATAGATTGAACAACTCCCGCAGCCGCTTGATCTGCGCCCGCGCCACGGGAATCTCCGTAGCCTTGCGATCATCCATCCGCAGCAGATAGCTCGACTTGAACCACGGCACCACCTCGCGGATGTGCTGGATGTTCACCACAAAGCTGCGATGCGCGCGCCAGAACGTCTCCGGATCCAACTGGTCCGTCAGCTCTTCCAGCGTGCGGACGTTGCTCATGCCCTCCAGCGTCGGTGTCACGACGGAGATGGCGCCCTCTTCGATCGACGCAAAGCAGATCTCGCGCTGATCCACCAGCAACAGTCGCTGCGAGGACCGCACCACCACCTTGCCCGACCGCGGCCTGGCCTGCGTCGCGGCAGCCGTAGCCTGCGTCTCCAGCAGCTTCAACAACGACTCCAGCCGCTCCTCCGCACTCGCCTGCGGAACCGTCTCAATCGCCGTCTCGGCCTGCGACGAAGACGCAGCAGCCCGACGCATCTTCGCCTTCTCCACCGCCAGCGCTACGCGCTTCTCTTCAAACGGCTTCAGCAGATAGTCGATCGCATTCACTTCAAACGCACGCACCGCGTACTGGTCATAGGCCGTGGCAAAGATCACCTCCGGCATGACAAATTCCTTGTCTTCCATCAGCCGCTTCAGCACCGCAAAGCCGTCCAGCCCGGGCATCTGCACATCCATAAAGACGACATCCGGAGCGTGCGACCGAACCGTCTCCACCGCCTCGATGCCATTGGAAGCCTCCGCGACAACCTCCACCTCGCTCACCCGCTCCAGCAGGTAACGAAGCTCACGCCGCGCCAGCACCTCATCATCGACAATCACCGCCGTTAAACCCATCGAGAAAAGTATAGGCGCGCGACAACCGGCGCGAAGGTGTCGAGCGATATGCTTGCTGCATGATCGCCGCCGCCCTCTCATGTCTTGGCCTTTTCATCGGCGTGGTCTTCGGTGGATTCTTTGTCCTGCTGCGCAGACGACATCGCGAGCGCAGACGCAAACAACTCGATCCCGGCTTCTATCCCACAACGCGCGATCTCGGCAATGCACTCCACTCCCTGCAGACCTTTGCTCGTCCTGAGATCGCGCATGTCATGGAAGTGAAACAGGCCGAACCAAAGGAAGACGAAGCAAATGGTGACGACAGAGTGGCTAGCGACGCACGACGAATCGGTTGAACAAACGGAGAATTAAGCACTAGGCACTCAGAGCCAAGAGGAATGAGCGCTTGGAGGACGAGCTTAAAGCAGCAATCATTTGCTTTCGGAGGGGCAGGGCTTCAGCCCTGCCATCACAGCTCAAAACAAGAACGGCTTTAGCCACTGAGGGATTTCGCCTCAGCAGCTAAAGCCGCTTCTTACTTGCTTACCGATGGCACAGCCAAAGCCGCGCCCTTGCCACTACATATTCGTGTGGCCGCCGCGCATCTCTTCATTGAAGGTAGGACGCGTGAACGCCAGCGCCTCCGCCATGCGCTCCTCATATTCGGAGTGGTGGCTCATCAGCGGCTCCGTGCTCGCCGCAAACTCAAACTTCGGATCCAGCTTCAGAATGCCCTCGCCCGCCAGCGCCTCTGCCGTCTTCTTCAGCGAAGCGACCGTCGTGTTCAGGTACTGCGCATCGCGAGGATCCGCAATCCACACCGGCTCGCCGCCACCCAGCACGCCGCTGGCCCAGTACACCTTCGCTGCCAGGAAGTCCGCACGCTGCTGCTCATCCGTGTCGTTGAAGATAAAGCGGCCCTGCTTGGCCGAGTAGTAACGCGTCGTCACCGGCACCGGCTGACGATTGCCGCTCTTCGTCAGTTCGATCTGGCCCTGGTCCAGGATCTTGCGCACAGCGTTGTAGATAAAGCTCTCCGCAAAGGGCTGCTCGGGCGCCGGCACCACCTCGGCAAACGTCACCGTCATGCTGGCTGAAACCTTCGCCTTCAACTGCTGATCCGCCGGCGTCTTGCCGTCTTCCAGCTTGGTGTCGCCGTGCACAATGTACGTGTCCGCACCGCTCGTCGACAGGTGGAACGGCCACTGCCAGCCACTCATGCTCATCGGCAGGCCGCCCAGCGTGACGTACACATCCGGCCGCGGATTGCGCAGGCGCTGCGCTACTTCCAGCAGGAACTCATGCACGGGCGTGCTGTACACAGGGTTTCCCAGATCGAAGCCGGTGCCCAGCTCAAACTGAAACGTCTTGTGCGGTGCGGACGCCAGGGCCAGCGTGTACTTCTCTGTCGGCGCGCCGTTAAAACCCGAGCTGACGACACCATCAACAACGGCCAGACCGGCCTCCTGCGCAGCCTTCTGCACACCCTGCGACAACTTCGTATCCAATGCGATTGCCATGCCTGCTTCGAACCCTCTAGCGATTTCCGTACGCAGACCCAAAGGGCCGCGCCAAATCTGAAATTTCGTGACACTCCATGGTAACGCGAAGGAAAGACCGAACCACCCCGGGGCAAAGAAGCGGGTGCCCAACGAAATCGGGTGCCCCATTCTTTGCGAAGCAAAGGGTGGGTTCAGCGGCAAAGCCGCTCCATCGCGCAAAGCGCGAACCTCAAGCCTGCCCCCCCACGAACAGGTGCGCCCCAACTGATGCGCGCTCTTGCGCGTGAGCGAGTAATCGCGCAGAGCGCGAACCGGAGGGAACAGCGGGTTATCGCGCAAAGCGCGAACGGGAGGGAACAGCGGGCAATCGCGCAAAGCGCGACCCGGAGAAAGCAGCGGGCTTCAGCCCGCTGACACGCCTCGCTCCGTGACAGGGCCTTTAGGCCCGGGCTAGCGGTCTACCCAGGACATCCATTGAGCCACTTAACCCCAAACCCGTACCATGGGGGACGATGGCAAAGCGCCCCACCAAAACGGCTACCGCGGACGACGCGCTCGAAGTGCGCCTGCGCTATCGCTTCCGCGACCCAGCCCTGCTGCAACTGGCGCTCACCCACAGCTCCCTCGCCTTCGAAGCGGGCGACGGCCGCACCAACGGCACCGGCGAAGACAACGAACAGCTCGAATTCCTCGGCGACGCCGTCGTCGGCCTCCTCGTCACCGAACTCCTCGTCCGCCACTTCCCCGAGCGTCGCGAAGGCGACCTCACCCGCATGCGCGCCATGCTCGTCAGTGGCAAAGGCATGGGCGAGGTCGGCGTCCGTCTCGCTATCGGCCGCGATCTGCAACTGGGCAAAGGCGAAGACGCCAGCGGCGGCCGTACCAAATCCGCACTGCTGGCCGACACCGTCGAAGCACTCGTCGCCGCAATCTACCTCGATGCGAACGCAGCCACACCCGGCGGCAACGGTGGCGCAGGCCTCAAGGCCGCACGATCCTTCGTCGAACGCGAAATCTTCCAGCCACGCCTCGCCGAACTAAAGTCCGCCGCTCAGCAGGGCGCACGCTTCGGCGGCATCGTCGGCGACTGGAAATCCGCGCTGCAGGAACTCCTGCAGGCGCGCGCCGAAGGCCAACCCCTCTACCGCACCGTCGAAGAGATCGGCAACGACCACAACAAGCGCTTCCGCGTAGAAGTTCTGCTCGGCGACCGCGTCCTCGCAGACGGCGAAGGCACCAGCAAGAAGTCCGCACAGCAGGCGGCAGCCCGCGTCGCGTACGACATCCTCTCACCGGTAGACAGCGAGGCTGTGGCGAAAGCGGGCTCGGAGCCGCTCACAGGCGCGCAGGGATGATGGCCCGGCTGGGCAACGCGTTTGCAGAAGCCATGGGCCAGGTCGCGGCATCGCTCGCGCGGCTCACGGTCGTCTCGCTCTTCATCATCACCTTCCTCGTCCAACCCTCGCAGATCCCCACCAGTTCCATGGAGCCGACCATGCTCGTCGGCGACTTCGTCCTGGTCAACAAGCAGGTCTTCGCCCAGCCCGGCCACTGGCGCTGGCTCCTGCCCTACCGCGACCCGCGACGCGACGACATCATCGTCTTCCACTACCCCATCGACCCGGCCGAACTCCTGGTCAAACGCGTCATCGCCACCCCCACCGACCGCATCCACCTGCGCGGCGGTGCCGTCGTCCTCAACGGCAAGCCCGTTGCGGAACCCTTCGCGGCCTACTCGCCCGCCGAACGCTCCGCCTACCGCGACGAATTCCCCAACCTGCAGCGAGCCGACCCCGCAGCCGAAGCCACCTGGTGGATCGAACTCCGCCACCGCATCCGCGGCGCAGACCTGCCCATCCCAGACAACCGCTACTTCGCCATGGGCGACAACCGCAACAACAGCCAGGACAGCCGCTTCTGGGGCTTCGTCCCCCACGAAAACATCGTCGGCGAACCACTCCTCGTCTACCTCAGCACCGACCGAACACCCAACTCACCCCGCGGACGCATCCGCTGGGACCGCCTCGGCCTCATCATCCGGTAGCCATAAGGCCGGGTGCGAAAGCAATGCCGGAAAAACAAGGTCGGGTGCGAGAACAAGGCCGGGTGCCCCATTCATGCGCGCTCTTGCGCATGAGTGGGATATCGCGCGAAGCGCGATCCGCCGACATCCTGCGAACCCACTCATGACGAGAAAGCCGTCATGAATGGGGCACCCGCATACCCGCCTCGTTAATTCCCACCACCCGCAGTGCATCACCGCCGCCGCTCCGGTAATCTAAGAGCACATCATGCGCCTCTTCCGCGCCACCCTCGCCGCGCTCTTTGGCGCCTTCGTTGCACTCGCGCTCTACCTTGCGTGGTTCTTCAAGATCACGCACCACGACACGCCATGGGATGGCGCGCCGATGGGCTTCATTGCGCTGACCGCCGTCGTCGCCATCATCTTCGGCCTCATCGGTGGCTTCCTCGCCGCAGTGCTCGCACCAGAGACTCCGCGCGGATCCGCAGAAGGTGCAGCCGGCTTCATCGCCTTGGCAGCTCTCTTCGCCGAGACGCACACACCCGGCCAGCATCACTACGCACAGATGGTCGCCCTGCTCGCGCTCGCTCCCGCGGCATACCTCATCGGCCGTTCGCGCCGCCCGGCAGTCGTTACCCGCTAAACTGACGAGCCGTCTGCGCGGTGCTATCGTTTTTCTCGATGAGCCTCCGACCCTCGCGCCGCCGCTTTCTTGAGACCTCCACCCTCGCCGCTGCCGCCCTCGCGATGCCCTCCATCCTGCGAGCGCAGGACGCTCCGAAGCCCGTCACACTCAAAATTGGCACGGGCACAGGCCCAAAGGTTCCGGTCGACTTCATCGGCCTCTCCTACGAAAATATGCAGCTCGAAGACCCCACCTTCTTCGCGCCGGAGAACATCGGTCTCGTGCAGCAGTTCCGTAACATGAGCCCGCGCGGCGTGCTGCGGCTGGGCGGCAACACCAGCGAGTTCGGATGGTGGCAGCCCACCCCTGAAACACCCGCACCCAAACGAGTCGATTCCCCCTGGAAGGCCACCGGCGAACCAACCGCCGCTACCGTCTTCACCATCACGCCCAAAGCCATCGACAACCTGGACGGCTTCTTGAAAGCCACCGGCTGGACCTGCATCTACGGCCTCAACCTCGGCTACGGCACACCCGAGACCGACATCGCCGAGGCGACCTACGTCTTCAACAAACTGGGACCGCGCCTCCAGTACTTCCAGGTCGGCAATGAGGTCGACCTCTTCAAGGGCCACCTGCGCGATCCCGAGACATGGAACGTCGACACCTATCTGGCCGAGTGGCTGACCATCGCCCGCGCCGTGCAGAAGGCGCTGCCCGCCGCAAAGTTCGGCATCCCCGATGTCGCAGGCGACGTGACCTGGCTGCCGAAGATCGCCGACCGCTGGGCCGCCGTTGAGGACAAGCCCAACGTCATCACCCTGTCCCACCACTACTATTGGAGCGGACCGCCCTCAAACCCCGAAGCCAACATCGCCAACCTGCTCAAGATCGACCCCAAGGTCGCCGAGCACGCGGCAATTACGAAGGCTGCTGCAGCAAAGATGGGCCCGGCAATCACCTATCGCATGACCGAGGGCAACACCGTCTATCGCGGCGGCAAGAGCGGCGTGAGCGACGTCCTTGCCTCCGCCCTGTGGGGCGCGGACTACCTCTTCCAGTTGATGAGCGACGGCTACTGCGGCGTGAACCTGCACGGCGGATCGGGCCACGCCCAGGCCGTCTCCGTCGGCGGCGTCTTCCATGGCGAAGCACTCATGAAAGACCCCACCGCCCCGCACCCCAAACCCTTCTACACCCCCATCGCCAACGAAGGCACACTCGCCGGCGCGGGCGTCGACGGCAAACTGAACAGCAAATACGTCATGGAGCCGGTCGGCTACGGCATGAAGTTTGCCGCCGCCTTCGCCGGTGCGACGATGCAGCCGGTCGAGTTCGACCCGGGGGCCAGAAACGTCGTCGCCTATGCTGCAAAGCGGACAGATGGCAAGACGATCGTCGCCATCCTGAACAAGGAAGCAACCGAACCGATCACGATTACGGCTCCGTTGTTTGAGACGATTCAAATTGTGTCAGGAACGGCACTGGATGCACCCGAAGCGCACGTAAATACCGTCGTCCGCGAGACCAGCAGCAGGCGCTCCACCACCGGCCAGACCTTCACTCTGCCACCGCATATGGGCACGCTGATCGTCCTGAACTAACCCCGCGTTCACACGCACCGCAAGACAACGGACAAGCAAATCTGTTCGAATGCTTGCGTGAATGTCCCCGTCGAATCGAGCTCTCTGAACCGCCGCAAGCTTCTGAAGTCCGCCGCCATGCTGGGCGCCGCTCAGGTCGCGCAGACGCTGTTACCCGCGCCAATGCTGGGCCAATACACCAAGCGCGACCTCACCACACGCCCCGCGCCGGCCGAACGACTCTTCCGCTCCGCAGCCGTAGAAGACGCCATCAAGGCCGTCAGCCGCGACATCGCCGACACCGAACTGCGCACCATCTTTGGGAACTGCCTCCCCAACACGCTCGACACCACCGTCTTCCACAGCGATAGCGGCGGCAAGCTGGACACCTTCGTCATCACCGGCGACATCGACGCGCTATGGCTCCGCGACTCCTCAGCGCAGATGCAGCCCTACCTGCCTTTCGCGAAGCAGGATCCAGCGTTGGCCCGCGTCATTGCTGGCCTGATCCATCGGCACGCGCAGTGCATCCTGCTCGACCCGTACGCCAATGCCTTCCGCCGCAAGCCCACGGATTCACCGCTGGAGTGGGCGGTGAAGGATGCCACCGATCACAAGCCCGGCGTGGGCGAACGCAAGTGGGAGATTGATTCGCTTTGTTACCCAATCCGTTTAGCGCATGGCTACTGGAAGGCAACCGGCGACACCAAGCCCTTCGACAGCGAGTGGGTCGCAGCCGCAACGCTTATCGTGAAGACCTTCCGCGAACAACAACGGCAAAACGGCCGCGGACCGTACCACTTTCAGCGTGCAGCGCAGAGCCCCACCGACTCCGTCATCCTGGACGGCTACGGCGCGCCGACGCGGCCCAACGGCATGCTGCACTCCATCTTCCGTCCCTCGGACGACTCGTGCACCTATCCACTCTTCGTCCCTGCAAACCTCTTCGCAGTCGTCGCTCTGCGCATGCTCTCCGAGCTGGCGACCGCACTGCACAACACAACTCTGGCCGCCGATGCCAGCGCGCTTGCCGAAGAAGTCCTTGTCGCAACAACGCATCACGGCCGCGTCACACACCCGCGCATGGGTGAGATTTGGGCGTACGAGATCGACGGCTTCGGCAACGTCAACCTGATGGATGACGCGAATGCACCCGGCTTACTCTCGATCGCTTATCTGGGTGCGACCGGCCGCAACAGCGCCGGCCAGCCGGATGACGCACTCTACGCTCGCACACGCGCCTTCGCCTTGAGCGACGAGAACCCCTACTTCTTCAAGGGCAAGGCGGCAGAGGGCATCGGTGGACCGCACGTGGGGCTGGACTTCATCTGGCCCATGAGCATCACCATGCGTGCGCTCACCAGCACGAACGACGCGGAGATCCGCACCTGCCTGCGCACCTTGCGCGATTCCACAGCAGGCACGCACTTCATGCACGAAGCTTTCCACAAGGACGATCCCTCGAAGTTCACACGGCCCTGGTTCGCATGGGCGAATACGCTCTTCGGCGAGCTGGTGCTGAAGGTCCATCGCGAGCGGCCGGCCATCCTGCGGGAAACGCTCTAAGCAGCACCGACCGGGTATCGGAGCGCCAACACGATCCGACACCCGGATTCCCCGTCTACGGACCTCCGCGAGTTCCTCTGCCGTCATCCGGCATCTAAACTCGCACTATGAGCCTGAAAGAGCGCCGTGACGTCGTGAAACTTTGCCGGGATGCGGGCGAGGGCAGCGGCGTGCTGTTCAGCCTCGTATCTGTGCGCGGATCGTCGTACCGGCGCGCTGGTGCGCGTCTGCTGGCGCTACCTGACGGTCGGGCCGCCGGCACACTCAGCGGTGGTTGCCTGGAGGCGGAGTTGCTGCGCCGTGCTGCCTGGTTTATTCGCGATGGCGCGCGCGTGGAGCACTTCAGCACGGCCTTCGATGACACTGCAGAGATCCCCTACGGCCTGGGCTGCGGCGGCGAGGTGGACCTGCTGGCAGAACCCGCCGGGTCCCCGGAAGCAACGGCGCTGATCGATGCCCTGCACGCCACGTTACAAGGCGAGCATCGCACCATCGCCACGTTGCTCCCACGGGACGGCCAGCCGCTGGAACGCTTTGTGATGGACGCGCACGGTGACGTGCTCTTCGCGAGCGATTCAATCGCGACAGAAGACATTGTGGACTTTCGTAAGATCGCTTTGCGAGCGCAGCACGGCAGCATGGACGGCCGGATGTTCTCGGAGCGGATTGACCCCGCGCAGCGCCTGGTGATCTTTGGAGCGGGCGAAGATGCACGGCCGCTGGCACAACTGGCACAGGCGATGGGTTGGGCTGTCGCCGTGGTGGACAGCCGGGCAGACCGCGCAGCAGCATCGCGCTTTCCCTCTGCAGAACAGGTCATCGCGGCCGCCAATGCAGCGTCACTGCCGGTGCGCGAGAATGATGCCGTGGTGTTGATGACGCACTCCTACGAACAGGATCGGCGCCTGCTGGCGGAGCTTCTGCCGCTGCGACCCCGGTACCTGGGTGTGCTGGGCGCACGGCATCGGTCCGCGGTCCTGTTATCTGAGGCGGCAGAGATGGCCCAGCTACCGCTATCGCTGGCCGTGGAACGTACGCACGCCCCCATAGGCCTGGAACTGGGCGGTGATGGACCGGAGGCGGTAGCACTGGCGATCGTCGCGCAGCTGCAGCACGCGCTCTCTCACATTTCCGGTGGCCTGCGGGCAGCCGCTCGCGATGCAGTGGTGCCACGACGTATGACCCTGGAAGAGTTTGAACAACTGTTGGCGGATGGTCCCACACGGCCCGCAGCTGAGAATTGTGCCATCTATACGGAGAACAACATCTACCCGGAACCTGCAGCTCCGGCACCGCCGACAATCGACCGCACTACGGTGACCCAGTGAGCCGCAAAGTAGCGGCTCTGGTGCTCGCGGCCGGCGCGTCCTCACGGCTGGGCCAGCCCAAACAACTGGTGGAGTTCCACGGCGAACGACTGATTGACCGAGCCATCCGCATCGCGCAGCAGGCGGGCGCTTCGCCCATCTTTGTAGTGCTTGGGGCAGAACACGAGCGCATCCTGGACGCACTGACGACCTCGGACAGTGGCACACGCATTCTGATCAACAAGGGATGGAAGCGCGGTATGGCATCGTCCCTTGCACTGGGTGCTGCGGCGGCCGAGCGTGTCGGCGCGGATGACCTGCTGGTGTTGACCTGCGACCAGGTAACGGTTACGCCGGAACACCTGATGCGGCTGATGGAGGGCTCGCACCGCGAGCATGTGGTGGCTTCCTATTACTCAGGGAGGCGCGGGATCCCGGCGCTCTTCCCGGATTTCGCCTTCCATGCACTTCAGGATCTGACCGGCGACACGGGCGCACGCGACCTGTTGCAGGACGACGCCGTATTCACGGTGCCGCTGCCCGGTGGCGAATTCGATGTGGATACGCCGGAAGACCTCCACCGTCTGCGTGCCATGGAGCACGATAGCGCACATAGCCGAGTTCAGATTGGCAGCATTGAAGACACGAAGCGATCCCCGGCCGAAGACCTAGCCTGATCCCCCATCCCAGCTCCCTCCGAGCTTGCGCCTGACCAACGAAGCCTGCTTCCCATTCCCATGTAATCGAGTCTGATCAAAAAGTATTGCGTGAGGAGGACACCGAATGGCTGAGGTGCGAATCTCACATAGGACATCAATTTGATCTCCGCGGCTAAGCAATCTCTGCTGAGCGTATTGTGAGTCATCGACGTTGTTGTCTTGAGGGAGCGCGTTGGATAAGCGTGTAGTCATTGTGGGTGCAGGGCCGGGCGGACTGGCCTCTGCCATGTTGCTGGCGTCGTCGGGCGTTGACGTCACGATTGTTGAGAAGCGCGACCACGTAGGTGGCCGGACCAGCACGTTTGAGCAGGACGGCTTTCACTTCGATTACGGTCCAACCTTTTTCTTGTACCCGCGGGTCCTGAGCGAGATCTTCGCTGCAGCTGGTTACTCCCTGGAGAACGAAGTGCCCATGGTCCGCCTGGATCCGCAGTACCGCCTGGTCTTTGGACAGGGCGGCGAGCTGCTGGCGACGGGCGACCACGACCGCATGAAGGCCGCGGTGGCCCAGCTATGCCCAGCAGACGCGAACAACCTGGAACGCTTTATGCGCGATAACCGCGACAAGCTGCAGAAGTTCCTGCCCTTTCTGGAATCACCCTTCGAAGGCTGGAGCGACCTACTAAAGCCGGGCATGCTGAAGCTGCTGCCGATCCTGGCTCCGTGGCGTTCGCTTGATGACGAACTGAAGCAGTACTTCAGCGACGAGCGCATCCGCCTGGGCTTCTCCTTCCAGTCCAAGTACCTGGGCATGTCCCCCTTCCGCTGTCCCGGCCTCTTCTCCATCTTGTCGTTCCTTGAGTACGAGTACGGCGTCTTCCATCCCATCGGCGGCTGCGGAGCCATCACGCGCGCCATGGCTCGTATCTGCGAAGAGATGGGCGTTAAGATCCTGTGCGATGAAGCCGTGGAAGGCATTGAATTCACCGGTCGCAAGGCCACCGGCGTGAAGACGGCAAAGCGTGAACTGAAGGCCGATGCCGTGGTGATGAATGCCGAGTTCGCCGAGGCCGCGCGCAACCTGATCCCGCAGCATCTTCGGTCGCGCTGGTCGGACGATACCATCGACAAGAAGGACTTCTCCTGCTCGACGTTCATGCTGTACATGGGCATCGAGGGGCGTTACGACGATGTCTCGCACCATACGATCTACCTGTCAAAGGACTATCGCGGCAACCTGCACGACATTGAGAAGGGTCACCGCCTTTCGACCGATCCATCGATCTACGTGCAGAACGCCAGTGTCAGCGATGACACACTTGCGCCGAAGGGCATGAGCTCGCTCTACGTTCTGGCTCCCGTCACACATGGCTGCAAAGGCGTCGACTGGGCACGCGAAGCCGCGCCCTTCCGCGAACGCGTGCTGGACCAGATGGGCAGTATCGGCATGGGAGACGTGCGCGATCGCATTCGCACGGAACGCATCCTGACACCAGCCAACTGGGCAGCCGAGTTTGCCCTGCATCGTGGCAGCACCTTCAGCATGGCGCACAGCCTGAAACAGATGCTGCACCTGCGTCCGCACAACCGCTTTGAAGAGACCGAAGGTCTCTACCTGGCGGGCGGCGGAACGCATCCTGGATCGGGTCTGCCGGTGATCTTTGAGTCCGCGAGGATCTCAGCGCAATTGATGCTGGACGATATGGGACTGAAGCATGAGTGGAACTTCGACCGCTCCGCCTTCGATCAGTCGCAGCTTCAGGACCGCGATCTGGCTGTTCAGTAACAGACGGAGCCCGGGGGCCACTTACGCCTCTGACGAGCCTCACATGAGATAGAGGGCCCTGAGCCCCGGGAGTTACAGCAATGCGCGTAGCAGTTATTGGTTCCGGCCTGGCAGGCCTTGCCGCAGCAGCAACACTCGCCGGACGTGGCTATACCGTTGAGGTCTTTGAGAAGAACCCATGGCTGGGCGGCAAGGCCGCACAGTTACAGGAAGAAGGATTCCGCTTCGACATGGGGCCGACCATCCTCATCCAGCCCAGCGTACTGCGCAAGATCTTTGCCGAGGCCGGTCGCAAGCTGGAAGACTATCTGAACATGGTGCGGCTCGATCCGTCGTGGCGCTGCTTCTTTGAAGACGGCACCGTCATCGACCTGAAAGACTCCACGCCGGAGATGATTCGCTCGCTGAACCAAAAGCAGACTGGCCTGGGCGACAAGTACGGCGAGTTCCTCAAGGTCAGCGAAGACCTGCACACCATCAGCGACAAGTTCTTCTTCTGGAAACCGGTCGGTTCCATGCTGGACACGCTGGACTGGCGCGGAGCCTTCGACGTCAACGTCCTGAAAGACGTGATGAAGATGCGCATGGGCAAGACGGTCAGTGGTGTCATCCGCGAGTACATCAGCGACGACAATACAGCCCAGATGCTCGACCACTTTGTGCAGTACGTGGGCTCGTCGCCGGATGCATCCCCCGCGATCCTGTGCGCCATCGGCCACATGCAGACCGATGAGGGCATCTGGTATCCCATGGGCGGCACGCGCGCTGTCCCGGAGGCGCTGGTCAAGCTGGGCAAGGAGATGGGCGTCAAGTACCACGTGAACGCCGACGTCGCGAAGATCGAACTGAAGCATGGGCGCGAGTCGCAACAGGTGGCCGGCATCACCCTGACCACGGGCGAGACCTACACCTTCGACGCGGTCGTATCGAACGAAGACGCCGTGCGCACGCATCGCGAACTGCTGAAGGGTACAGACGTTGCCGCATCCTTCGATCGCCGCAAGAACTGGGAGGCCGCGTGCAGCGGCGTCGTGCTCTACCTGGGCCTGAACAAGCGTTACGACCACCTTGCGCACCATGACTTCGTCTTCTCGCGCGATCCGCATGAAGAGTTCAACGCCATTTACAACATGGGCATGCCGGCGCCGGATCCCACGTGCTACCTCGCATCGACTTCGCGCACAGAGCCGGAGACTGCGCCGCCGGGTGGCGATGCGCTGTACGTCCTGGTGCACACGCCCTACCTGCGTCCCAACCATGACTGGCGCGAGATGTTCCCGGGCTATCGCCAGGTGATTCTGGACAAGCTGAAGCGCACCGGCGGCATGCCCGACATTGAAGAGCGTATCGTCTTCGAACGCGCGCTGACCCCGCAGGACATCCACGACCGCTACCGCGTGCTGGACGGCGCGATCTACGGCCTCAGCTCGCACGGCCGCATGAATGGCGCGTTCAAGCCGTCGAACGTTGTGCGCGGGGTCGAGGGATTGTTCCTAGCCGGCGGCGCAGCACATCCCGGCCCCGGCATGCCCATGGTGATGATGAGCGGATGGATCGCGGCAGACGCGCTCGACCGCCGCTACCAGCAGGGTGACAACGCGGATCGCTTCACCGCTGCGGATCGTAAGTCGATTGAAATGGCGGAGGCAGAGACGGTCAGCTTCTAAGCTGGCGTCTCTACCTCCGCTTGACTTACCCCTGAATAAACTTCAGGATCTCTGCGTTGATTGCGTCGGCATCCACAGTGCACATGCCATGCGGCTGTCCCGGCATGATCTTCAGCGTAGAACCGGGCACCAGGGTGTGTCCGATCTTCGCCGCGTCATCGATCGGCACAATCTGATCGTCGTCGCCATGCAGGAAGAGGACAGGAATCTTCAGGCTCTTCAGGTCGTCGGTAAAGTCCGTCTCACTGAACGCCTTGATGCAGTCATACAAGCCCTTGATGCCGCCCTGCATCCCCTGGTACCAGAAGTTGTCAAGCACTCCCTGGCTCTTCTTCGCGCCGTCACGGTTGTAGCCGTAGAACGGCATCGCGAGATCCTTGAAGAACTGCGAGCGATCGCCCAGCGTGTTTGCGCGAATGCCGTCGAAGACCTCAATCGGTAGGCCGCCGGGATTCTTGTCGCTCTTCAGCATGATGGGTGGCACCGCGCCGATCAGGATCGCCTTCTGCACGCGTGATGAGCCGTGACGACCGAGATAGTGCGCCACCTCGCCACCGCCGGTGGAGTGGCCGATCATGATGGCGTCCTTCAGATCAAGAGCTTCGAAGAGCGCAGCAAGATCGTCCGCATACGTGTCCATCTCGTTGCCGTCCCAGGTCTGCGTGCTGCGGCCATGGCCGCGGCGATCATGCGCGATGACGCGATAGCCATGCGCGCCCAGGAACATCATCTGCGGGTCCCATGCGTCGGCGTTCAGCGGCCAACCGTGCGAGAAGACAACCGGCGTGCCGGTTCCCCAATCCTTATAAAAGATCTCTGCGCCATCTTTGACTTTGATCGTCGGCATCTACATGCTCCTTTGAAGTGTGTTGAATTCTGAAGATCGCATCGCCCATGCCGTCTGTCCACCATCGCTTGGTGAAAAACTGCGTATCACCCGGCCGTCCCCGGCGAGTCCGACCTGCATCCAAACCGCTATGAGCCTCCCGCTGCCATCACCAATTCTGCCCATGCTCGCGAAGCGTGTGGATGCGATTCCAAGCGCAGGCGGATGGAGTTTTGAACCGAAGTGGGACGGCTTTCGCGCCGTGATCTTTCGTAGTGGCGATGAGTTACTCATCCAGAGCCGCGATGGCAAGCCACTGGACCGCTACTTCCCCGAACTGCGCGAGCCGCTGCTGCAACAGTTGCCACAGCAGTGCGTTCTGGACGGCGAGATTGTGATTCAGCGTGCGGGCGGCCTGGACTTTGACGCACTTTCGTTGCGCATCCACCCTGCAGCTTCTCGCGTGAAGACTCTGGCTGCGCAGATGCCGGCATCGGTTGTCTTCTTCGATCTGTTGCACGTCGATGATCGCGACCTTCGCGATGCTCCCTTTCACGAACGGCGGGCGGAGCTGGAACGCGTCCTCGCAAATGCCGATACGCCGCTGCACATCACACCGGCGACGCAAGATCAGACGGTTGCGCAGGATTGGTTCACGCGCTTTGAAGGCGCGGGGCTGGATGGCGTCATGGCAAAGCCACTGGAAGGGCCGTACACGCCGGACAAACGCACCATGTTGAAGGTGAAGCATGAGCGCGATTGCGACTGCGTGGTCGCCGGATTTCGCTGGCACAAGGACGGCGAGGGCACAGCCGTTGGATCGTTGCTGCTCGGGCTCTACAACGATGCCGGTGCATTGCAGCACGTGGGTGTTTGTTCGAGCTTCACTGCGGCCAAGCGCAAGGAGCTTGTCGAGTTTCTCGCGCCCTATCGCGAAGACGCCGTGACGAATCATCCGTGGGCGAACTGGGCTGACGAAGCCGCGCAGGCCAGCGGACGCATGCCGGGCGGGCAGTCACGTTGGAGCAATGGCAAAGACCTGAGCTGGCAGCTGCTGCGCATTGAGCTCGTTGTGGAAGTCGCGTACGAACACATGCAGGGCGATCGCTTCCGGCACTTGGCTCACTTCCGCCGCTGGCGGCCCGACAAGCCTGTCGCGCAGTGCACGTATGCGCAGCTTGAAGTAGTTTCACCGCAAGAGTTGAAGATGATCTTCCCAGCAGGTCGCTGACGCTCCTCAGTAGCGCAGGTTGAACTCGTTCTTGCGAGCCGCAGAACTGCGCGCTTCCCTCTTGCCTATCCGCACGCGCACAATAACGCCATGTCTACCTCGGCCACCACACCGCTTCTGACGCCGCGCGAAGCGGCACGCATGCTGGGCATCAGTTACCCGACGATCAAGCAATGGATTCTGAACGGAAAGCTCGCGACCACCGCAACGCCGGGCGGTCATCATCGCATTGCGCAGAGTACGTTGAAGCCGCTGCTGAAGCAGGATGCAAAGAAGCCCGCAACTGAATCGCGTGAACGCTTCCGCCGTGTCAGCGGACGCAATCAACTTGTGGGCAAGGTAGTTAGTGTTCGAATCGAAGGTCTGCTGGCACAGGTTGTTCTTGCCGTCGGCGATGCGCAGATCACCAGCATCATCACCGCCGATGCAGCGCGCGATCTGCAACTGAAGAAAGGCGATACTGCCGCCGCGCTGGTGAAGTCAACCGACGTGATGATCGAGCGAATTGACGAGTCTTAGCGCAACCTTAAGACATCCATCACTCCTGACAAACGCACCGCAACCTTTGCGGTCATCGGTGTTTGTAAAGACGGAAGCGGGAGTGAACGGCAGGTGGCCGTAAGGCATCTGACCCTCCCTGAGGTACGTATGAAGAACTCAATGTTTCGGACATCCGCGCTACTGGTCTCCAGCCTTGGCATGGCGCTGACGGGATGCAAGAACAACCAGATCGGCCAGCCCGCACCCATTGTGGACGGCAACGCAGCCGCCAACGATCCTGCCGCAGCCAACATGATCGGCACGCAGGTAGCCGGCGTGAGCTATGCGCAGATGCCACAGAGCTCGGCAACGAACTATGCACCGCAGACTGCCGCGCCCGTCGCGCGTGCACGCGGTCAGAACGAGGCCTACCAGTACAACACGCAGCCGCCGGCATACCAGGGCCAGCAGGGGTATGACCAGGCTTACACCGGCGACCAGCAGGACTACTACGCCGGCGATCCGCAGAGTGATGCGAACGAGTACGACCAGTACGCACAACTGCTCGACCCCGGCGAAGGCGCGACGCAGCCGCCACCACCGCTGCCGGCTGACTATGAGCAGCCTGAAGCACCCGGACCTGACTATCTGTGGACCCCCGGCTACTGGGACTATGCCAACACCGGTTACTACTACGTGCCCGGCACGTGGGTCTCAGCTCCTTATCAGGGTGCCCTGTGGACGCCGGGCTGGTGGGGACAGGTGGGTAATCGGTACCGCTTCCATCACGGCTATTGGGGACGCCACGTGGGCTACTACGGCGGCATCAACTACGGCTTTGGTTACATCGGTCTCGGCTACCAGGGCGGCTATTGGAATGGCGACCATTTCTTCTATAACCGCGAGGTCAACCGCGTCGATCCACGACGCGTGAACAACTACGTCTACAACCGCAACATTAGCGTGACGAACCGCGAGTACATCAACAACACGCGCGTGTCGTACTACGGTCCGGGAGGCCTGAATCGCCGGCCCGTTCCGCAGGAGTTTGCGGCACTGCGGGAACAGCGCGTACCTCCAATGCAGGCGCAGTTGCAAAATCGTCGCGCGGCTGAAGCCAATCGTCAGCAGTTCTTCGCAGCCAACAACGGTCGCCCCGCAACGCTCTTTGCGGCTCGTCCCCTGCAGGCCGATCGCAACATTGCGGCTCCTTCGCGCACGATGCCGGCAAACTTCGGCAACTTTGGCCGGCAGGGCATGCCGAACATGCAGATGCCCGCCAACGCATCGCCGCAGCAGCGCCAGCAGTTTGAGCAGCAGCAGCGCATGCAACAGCAGCAAGCGAACGTGCAGCAGATGCAGCAGCGCAACATGATGGAGCAGCAGCGCAACCAGAACCTGCAGCAGCACGGCCAGAACATCCAGCAGCAGCAGGCCAACGCGCAGCAGCGCCAGCAGTTCGAACAACAGCAGCGCATGCAGCAACAGCAGGCAAACGTGCAGGGCCTGCAGCAGCGCCAGCAGATGGAGCAGCAGCGAAATCAGAACCTGCAGCAGCGCGGTCAGAACATGCAGCAACTGCAGCAGAATCTGCAGCAGCGCCAACAGGTCGATCAGCAACGGCAGCAGTTGGAACAACAGCGTCAGCAGGCAAACGTGCAACAGCAACAACGCCAGCAGCAAACGCAGCAGTTCAACCAACAGCGTCAGCAACAACAGCAGCAGATGAATCAGCAGCGCGAGCAACAGGCCAACGTCCAGCGCCAGCAGCAGGAACAACAGAGGCAGCAACAGGCCAACGTCCAGCGCCAGCAGCAGGCGAATCAACAGCGCCAGCAGATGAACCAGCAACGCGAACAGCAGGTAAACCAGCAGCGCCAACAGCAGGTGCAGGCACAACAGCAGCAGCGCACCCAGCAGATGCAACAGCAGCAGGCGCAGCAACAACAACGCGTGCAGCAGATGCAGCAACAGCAGCAGCAGCGTGTCCAACAGCAGCAGCAGCGTGTCCAGGAGCAGCAGCAGCGTCAGCAGCAGATGCAGGCCCGTCCCGCTGGGGCGGCACCGCGTATGGAGGCTCCGCGACAAGGTCCCTCACCCCACGGGGAAGGACCGCACGGTGATCGTCACTAAACGAGCAACAATTCAAATGACAAAGCCCCACGCGAACTGCGTGGGGCTTTGTCATTCTGCTGATATACGTTGCGTTGTTATTTCCCGAGCTGCGTGCTGAAAAAGCTGGCCATGTAACCCCACGCCTCCCGCGTCTCCGGCAGTGTGTTGTTGTTCCAGAAGACATGCGGCAAAGCCTCGAAGACAATCAACTGCGCATCAACGCCGGCCTGCAGAAACGCGCGATGCATATTGCTCGTACTGCTCAACAGCAGGTCACGCTCGCTCGAGATAAAGAGCGCCGGAGGCATGCCGTGCAGGTCTGCATAAATGGGCGACAGCACCGGGTCCTTGTGGTTCGTCGAACCGACATACTCATTGTTGATGGTGCCGCCTGCGACCGGCACATATCCGCGCAGGCCGTCCGTGTTGTAGAGCGAGCGTGTGTCGCCGCCCTCATCCATACCGGCCTGGGTTGAGAAGGGTCCAATCGCAGCCGGCATCGGCAGCTTCAACTGCTTCAGCTTGACAGCCGTCTCCAGTGTCAGGCCCGCGCCCGCAGAGCTGCCGAAGATCCCAATGCGGGCAGGCTTGTAGGTCTTCAACAACTCACGATAGACCGCCACCGCATCATCGACGGCTGCAGGAAACGGATGCTCCGGTGCCATGCGATAGAGAACGCTAACTACGCGCGTGCCAGTCAGCCCGGCAACGGGAATGGCCTCAGAGTACGACCCGGAATCCGCATTGAAGCCGCCGCCGTGCAGGCAGATCAGCACACGGTCGGTATGCAGCATCTTCATGGGCATCACATCCCGCACGGGCACACCTGCGACGGCCTTGTCCGTGATGGTCGCGGGAAACATCTTCAACAACTCATCCCGATGCTTCGCCTGAGACGTGTCCAACTGCGCGCGCCGCTCCGCCAGCGTCTGCGGCACATTCGCATCGCCGGCCGGACGGCTAAGCCATGCCTGCGCCTCCGGGCTGATGGTGTGCGGCAGCGGCATCACACGCTGCATGCGCACGGTACCGTCAGCTTCCGTGACCGCATGATTCGTGGTGATGGACGTAGCGGGTAACGACTGCTGCGCTTGAGCGGCCAGGGTCGACAAAGCTGCAAGCAGGACAAGACTGTAAGGGCGCGTCACGAAGGTCTCCTAGGGTGGCAGGAGAACTCTACTGCATGAGCGGTGGCGTTGCAGAGATCTTCTCAGCCACCAAACATCTGCCACAGCAAAACACAGTTCAGCCCAATGATGAGCGAAGCCACAACCCATCCTGCCGACGCCGTGAACCGGTTGTTGCGGAACTCCCGCATGACACTCTTGCGCCCCGTAAGGATCAGCAGCGGTACCAGCGCAAACGGGATACCGAACGACAGCACCGCCTGCGACAGCAGCAACACTTTTAACTCATCCAGCCCCATCGCGATGACGATGATCGCAGGGATCACGGTGATCAGTCGGCGCAGATAGATCGGGAACTTCACTTCCAGGAAGCCTTCGATGACCACCTGACCAGCCAGCACACCAATCGTCGAGGACGACAGGCCGCTGCACAGCAGTGCGACAGCAAACGCCACCTGAGCAAGCGATCCCAGCAGAGGGCCCAGCGTCTCGTGCGCACCTTCCAGCTTGCTGATCGTAGCCTCTGGCACGCCAGCAAGCGCGGCCGCAGCCATGATCAGCATGGCGCTGTTGATGAGCCACGCACCGTTCATGGCAACGATGATGTCGATCAGCTCAAACTTCAGATAGCGATGCCGGAAGTTGCGCAACTGCGAGGACGCTTCCGCCTTCGCAAGGTTGCTGCTGACGCCGCGTTCGATGAAGCTGGTCATGCGCGGCTGCATCAGTGATGAGTGCAGATAGATGACATGCGGCATCACCGTCGCACCCAGCATGGCTACTGCAATGTACAGCGTCTCGTGATTCAGGTGCGGCACCAGCACGCCGTGCGCGGCACGCGTCCAGTCAGGATGCACAAGGAAGATCTCAATGGCGTAGCAGAAGCCGATGGCACTGACCAGCGCAATGATGATGCCTTCAAAGTGACGGAAGCCGCTCTGATTCAAGGCAAGCAGCAGGAACACAAAGACCGTGGTGGCAAGCGCAGCCAGCAGCATCACGGACGTTCGGTTCATCCCATGCGCCAGGAAGTACGGTCCCACCAGCAGGTAGAAGCCAAGCGCCGCCCCCAAAAACTCTGCCAGGTCGGTCGCGATAGCACTGACCTCAGCCCCCACCCACAGCAGCCACACCATGGGGCGCGAGAAGTGTTCGCGGCACGACTGCGGCAGCGTGCGCCCCGTCGCAATCCCCAGCTTTGCCGACAGGTATTGCACCAGCATGGCCATTACGTTCGACCACAGCAACACCCATAGCAACGTGTAGCCGTACCGCGCGCCGCCCACAATATTGCTGGCGAAGTTACCCGGATCGATGTACGCAACGGAGGCGACAAACGCCGGTCCAAAGTACGCGGAAAGCTCGCGCAATGTGATGCGTGGCTTGGTCTCTGCAACCGCGTTGTCGACTTTTAGGCTCACCTAAATCAGTATAGTGCAGTCGCAGTCTGCGATATAACCGGAGACAGGCACGAACTGCGGTAGGTACCTTGCGCTGCACGTGTGTTGGAGGGATGCATTGAAGGTTCTGGTAATTGGTGGCGGCGGGCGTGAGCACGCATTGTGCTGGGCTCTGCGGCAGTCGGCACGCGTAACGGACGTCGTTTGCGCGCCGGGCAATGCAGGCATTGCCGCCATTGCGACCTGTATTCCCGTCCTGCAGGACGATGTGGCCGACATGCTGCGCGTCGTCGAACAGACGCAGCCACGGCTCGTCGTCGTCGGCCCGGAAGTGCCGCTGGCCGCCGGCATCGTCGACGCACTCCAGGAGCGCGGCATCCGCACCTTCGGCCCGACACAGGCCGCCGCGCAGCTCGAGAGCAGCAAGGCCTTCACCAAGGACTTTCTGCAGCGCCACAACATCCCCACGGCGCGCTACCGCACCGTGCACACGCTGGACGAAGCGCATGACGCCCTGCAGCAGTTTTCCGTACCCATCGTCGTCAAGGCCGACGGCCTCGCCGCGGGCAAGGGCGTCGTCATCGCGGGCGACCATGCTGAAGCTGCGGCCGCCGTCCTCGATTTGCTGCCGATGAACGGTTCGGTCGTCATTGAAGAGTTTCTCGAGGGCGACGAGCTCTCCTTCTTCGCCCTGTGCGACGGCACGCACGCCGTCGCCATCGCCGCCGCGCAGGATCACAAACGCATCGGCGAGGGCGACACCGGTCCCAACACCGGCGGCATGGGGGCCTATTCCACCGATGCCCTGCTGCCCGACGACCTCCGCGCGTGGCTGTTGAAGCACGTCGCCCAGCCCACCGTCGACGGCATGCGCGCTGAAGGCATCCCCTTCAAGGGCATCCTCTTCTGCGGCATCATGATGACGCCCGCGGCAGGCCTCACCGGCGAAAGCTTCATCGGAGGCTTCGCGCCAAAGGTGCTGGAGTTCAACACGCGCTGGGGCGATCCAGAGACGCAGGCGATCCTCCTGCGCATGGAGACGGACCTGCTGGACCTGGTCAACGCCTCGATCGACGGCACCGCCGATGAAATCTCGGTAAAGATGAAGCCCGGCGCCAGCATGTGCGTCATCCTCGCAAGCGCCGGATACCCCGCCAGCGCACAGAAGGGTGTCGTGATCCACGGACTGGATGACAACACTTCTGCCGGTGTCGAGATCTTTCACTCCGGCACAGCTACCGATGAAGCAGGCGAGACCGTCACGGCCGGCGGCCGCGTGCTGGGCATCACGGCACAGGCTGAAAACCTGCGTCGCGCCGCGGGCAAAGCCTACGACGCGCTCGCCGCCATCAGCTTCCAGGGCATGCAATACCGGCGCGACATCGGCTGGCGAGCGTTGGATTGCGAACGGAACAACAGTTAGGAGAGAACCCGGAGCGCGCCGATTACCAGCGGCCCGGGCCTTGCTCTGCCTGGTGATTCGCATGATCACGCGAAGCGCCTTGGCAGCAGATGGCGCGTAAAGCCCTTCCGCAGCCTTCGTTGACCTTACCCATTTGCAGTCCTATACTTTAGAAGAGCTCTGGCGCCTTTGAGATTGCGCGGGCTACTCCTGACATTTCGCATCTGTGTTTCGTCTGTGGCTGCCCAAGCCGCACGTCTTCACGTCGAAACCGTTGCGTCGCCGGAAGTGGGCCTTCTGAATCCCCTGGGAACGTCAAGGCGTCAAAAGCTAAGGCCCGCCAACCCCGGGTCCCATGCACAAAATGCTAGCGACCCAAGACATCGCTAAATCCCGCTAACTGAGAGCACATCCCTGAGCACCGAACTGGAAACCATGCCGACCGAAACCTCCACCACCAACCCTGATCGCCTCGAAGAGGCCAACACCCTCCACGAGGCCAACGGCCCTGTGACCGATGTGGTGGCTAACCCCGTTGTGGGCGCCAACCATCTCGTCACGCCCGCGCCCGAGACCCTTTCCGCCGCAGCCGATGGCCCCGATGACATCGACTACGATGCCGCCGACTTTGCCGCAGCGCTCGAGAACTTCGATCGCGAACAGGCTGAAGACAAGGCTGCTGCCTCTGCCGCGATGGAAGAGGACAAGGTCATCACCGGTACCGTCGTGAAGATCACCGACAAGTACGTGGTGGTCGACATCGGTCTGAAGAGCGAAGGTCTGATCCCGAAGGAACAGGTCCTCGATCACACGGGTGAGCCGAAGCTCGCCGTGGGCGATGCCGTGGAAGTGGTTGTCGAGCGTGAGGATCACGAAGGCGGCTACCTGGTTTCGTACGAAAAGGCGCAGCGTCATCGCCTGTGGGACCAGCTCGAGAAGGCTGCCGCAGACAAGACGCCCGTCACCGGCACCGTTCTGTCGCGCGTTAAGGGCGGCCTGACCGTCGATATCGGCGTCAAGGCATTCCTCCCCGGCTCGCAGGTCGAGATCCGTCCCGTCCGCAACCTGGACACGTACCTGGGCACCCAGCTCGACGTTCGCGTCATCAAGCTGAACAAGAAGCGCGGCAACGTCGTCATCTCCCGCAAGGAAATCCTTGAGGAAGAGCAGAACGCACGCAAGTCCGTAACCCTTGAGACCCTGGAAGAGGGCGCTGTCCTGACCGGCGTCGTCAAGAACCTGACCGACTACGGCGCATTCGTTGAGCTCGGCGGCCTGGACGGCCTGCTGCACATCACCGACATGAGCTGGGGCCGTCTGACCCACCCGCGCGATCTCGTGCAGGTTGGCGATGAGATCCAAGTCAAGGTTCTGAAGTTCGACAAGGATAAGCACCGCGTCTCGCTCGGATTCAAGCAGTTGACGCCTGATCCGTGGCTGGACGCGATCGAGCGCTACCCCATCGGTGCGCAGGTCAAGGGCCGCGTTCTCTCCGTCACCGACTACGGCGCATTCGTCGAGCTGGAACAGGGCATCGAAGGCCTGGTTCACGTCTCGGAGATGACCTGGTCCAAGCGGATGAAGCACCCGTCGAAGATGGTCAAGCCCGGCGACGAGGTCGACACCATCATCCTCGCAGTCAACCCGAACGATCGCCGCATCTCGCTTGGCATGAAGCAGCTGCAGGACAATCCGTGGGAGCAGCTCGAGAACAAGTACCCCATCGGCGCAACGGTCGAAGGCCGCGTCCGCAACCTGACCGACTTCGGTGCATTCATCGAGATTGAAGACGGCATCGACGGACTCGTCCACGTCTCGAACCTGAGCTGGACCAAGCGCATCAAGCATCCTTCGGAGGTCCTGAAGAAGGGCGAGAAGGTCAAGGCTGTCGTCCTCGGCGTTGAGCCGGAGAATCGTCGCCTGTCGCTTGGCGTCAAGCAGCTGGAGCCCGATGTCTGGGATACCTTCTTCGCGCAGCACCGTGTGGGCGACGTCGTCAAGGGTAAGGTTCTGCGCACCGCGCAGTTCGGCGCCTTCGTCGAAATTGCTGAGGGTGTTGAAGGTCTCTGCCACGTCTCTGAGGCTGTGGATCAGACCGGCAAGCAGGCTGCACTGGAAGTGGGTTCTGAGCACGAGTTCAAGATCGTGAAGATGAGCCCCGAAGAGAAGAAGGTCGGTCTCAGCCTCCGCGGTGTTGGTGAAGAAGCCAGCCGTGAAGAGGTGGAAAGCTACAAGACGCCTTCCAACCAGTCCTCCTCCTCGAGCTCGTCCTCCAGCACCACGCTGGGCGACCTGCTGAACTGGAAGCGCAGCGAACGCGAGTAACTCTCGCACCGCAGCAAACCGAAAGGGCCACCCGCAATGGGTGGCCCTTTCTGCGTCTCGGAATGCTGGGTGCGCATCTCCGTGTCGGCGGCACGGGTGACCTGCGACTCAATTTTAAGACATGGGTCTGTGCACAAAAGCACAACGGAAGCAGCGCTACATTGCCGTCCCAAGCCCACCAAGAAAGGCGGCGCTACTTCTCCAGCCGCTCCGGCTTTGGCGGCTCGTTCGCTTCGCCCAGCGCATTCATCTTGGCAGACGCGCGATGGAAGACCTCAATCTCGGCCGCAGCAAACGCCTCAGGCGGGATGCCGCCGATCGCAACATAGCCAGGATCCTGACCCAGCAGCTCAGAGATCTGGTTCCAACGGTGGAAGGGCGACGTGGTCGGCAGCAGGATGAACTTACGTTGCGGCTCAGGGACGGCGAAGTAGTAGATCCAGATCAGCTCCACCACACAGTTGGTCACAGTGTGAATTACGCCGTACCTACCATACAGCGTCTTCTGCTCCATGAAGTAGTTCGATTGCAGGGTATTGATCAGCGAAAGCACAAACAGGCCTATCCCTGTGCCAAAGATGCGGCTACGAAGGGACAGTCCCATCGGCCGGATCGCGACGCCGACAAACAACACGAGACTTACCGTGATGATGCCACTCGCCCTCTGCAGCTGAAGAACAAGAAACTGAACGAGTTTGTAGACGTCTTTGTTTGGCTGGAACCCACCCTGCAGGGCAATCACAACGGAAATGGCCGCCGCCCAGAGATAGACGACACGTCCCAGGCTTTGCAAGCCCTTCAAGGGCCGCATGGCGTTATGCAGGATGGTGTACGTCAAAGCAATTGCGGCCGCGGCTTCGAGCGCAAACAGGATCCAGTACAAGAAGTAGTAGATGGCATAGGCATGCTGTGCAGTGAAATAGCGGTAGCGCTGCAGAAGAAAAAGAGTGAACGTAGGAGGGATTTGCCAAAGGGAAAGGACGAGGACCGGCCAGAACGTGCTGACAGCCTTCTCCCGGATTAGGAGCGTCAGCACGACCAGTCCCAGCGCGATCTCCAGCCAGCTGAGGCTCAGTATGAAGTGAAAGGTTGACACTAGCCGGGCGAACTCTCCTGAACGGAGGATACTCAAGCACGTAGCATCCGGCAATCAACCAAAAAGGGCCGTCTCCTCTCGGAGCACGGCCCTCTCTGCACTTGAGGTCGGAAACCCACACTTGGGTGAGTTACAGAATCTTACTGATAGATACCGCAGCCGTTCGGATCGTTGGCGGGGCAAACCGGTACAGGAGCGTTGCCGCCCTGCGGCTTGGGCTTGCGCACCTGGGCCTGTGCGGTAATGGAACCAACCAGCGCGAAAAGGGCAACAGAAGTAATTACGAGCTTCTTCATAGTAAGAGATTCCTCCGGGAAACTTAGCGCTGGAATGTGCCAGGCAGGACTTACACTAAGTGCTTTTCGGAGTTGGGTCTACAACACAAAAGGGTATACAAACCCGTACAACAGGGACGATTACTGAAGTCATCGGGACGCTGTGCAGAACAGGGGTGCGAGAGGCCTAACACTCCGATTTCTCGGGAAATAACCGCTCGCTCCAACGAACCAGGGATGCGGCTGGGCGATTCCACACATCATCACCACGATTTGGGAGGCGCTGTCCATCTTATCGACCACATAGCGGTCGTCAATGCGGAAAATGTGGGATTGTTCTCTTTCCAGACAGCCCATCTCGCCCCTCTCTCATAACTACGAGGGCCGAGTCCATATGGATTACCTTCTATTAGGCACTTAGGCTTCAAAGTACAGATACTTTCGCCAGGTGGCATCCCCCGATCCCAGCATCCGCATGATGTGCCGCGATGTGTGCAACGAGAAAGGCCGCGGCTCGCGCGCCAGTCGCATGTCCTGCAACTCATGCAACAGTTGATTGCCCTTCCTGCGATTGCAGTCGTGGCAGCATGCCACCAGATTCTCCCATGTGGATAGGCCCCCGCGTGACCGTGGCAGCACGTGGTCCAGCGTCAGGTCGCCCGTGGTCAGGATGCAGCCGCAGTATTGGCACGTGTTGCGATCCCGCAAAAGGATGTTCTTACGCGACAGGGCACGCGTCTGGTGCGGGATCCGTCGATACTCCAGCAGTCGAATCACCGACGGCATCGGCATCCGCACACGCGCCGCGTGCAGAGTGTTGCCATGCTCTTCCTCGGTACGTGCAACGCCCTTGAGCACCAGCACCAGCGCACGCCGAGCACCGCAGATATTGATTGGTTCATACGACGCGTTCAGGACCAGCACCGGCGTCTGCAGCGGTGTAGCCCCGCGCCTGGGCCGGTGATCTTCACTGGGCGGCGTCTGCGCGTGGCATTTCACGAGGGACTTCTGTTTGCGAGCTTTGGCGGAATGCATCGATCACGGCTCCTGACGGGGTGTTTCGATCTCGTTCTGTTCGGCCTTGCTGTTTCGGTGTCGCGGGACTTCATCGAAGCGACTAACTGCGCAGCTCGATATAAAGTTGCTGCGTCTGTGCGGGGTCGGCACGCGCTGCAACCTCCCGGGGCGGTTGCCAACGAACCGCGATGTCGCGGCCGGCCCGGGCCAGCGTGGCCACGCGAACACTCTGTGCACCTGCCTTCAGAAGCACGCGCGTACACTCCGCAACGGTCGCTCCTGTGGTGTAGACGTCGTCGACCAGCAGAATGTTCTGCCCGATGACATCACCACGCACCGCAAAGGCACCACGAACATTCTCGCGACGCTGCGTGGGCGAAAGCAGGAATTGGCTATCCGTCTTGCGTGCACGAACCAGGACCCTCTGCACAAGCCGCAACCGCCACGCCGGAGCCTCCGCACGTACGCGCTTCAAGGCGCTCTCGGCCAGCAGCGCACTCTGGTTGTAGCTGCGCTTCCCGCGAAACAGCGGTACCGGAATCACCGTCATCGCGTCCGGCGCTTCGCCGCGCAGCGTCAGTACCGCATCCGCCAGCAGCCGCCCCAAAGGCCGAGCCAGCGAAGGAACTCCCTCAAACTTCATCAGGTGGATGGCCGGCCGCAGATCGTCATACAGCCCAAACGCCACAGCTCGTTCAAAGTTCGGCGGCTTCGTCCTGCAAGCGCCGCAAAGTTCAGCAGGCATCCGCGACAGGTCCGCCGCCAACGCAGACTCAAACCCGAACGGTTCACAACAAAGTTTGCAGGCGTTCTGAAGAGGGTTGGCACAAAACAAATCCGTGCAGCGATCGCAAACCGGAATATCCACGGCCCGCAGCAAAGTGGTGTGACACAGGCGGCAGCTCCCCGGAGCCAGAAGCGCCGTAAGACCGTTTGCGAATCCCTGAAAAGTCGAAAAGAGTGAATGACGCAAATCCGGGACGCAGGAGGGTCTCTGTCCTGCCGCGACCGCGCCGGATTCGGCAACCGCCCAACTCGCCGTAGGGAAGACGCACCTCACTCGGCTCCATCTCCGCATTTTCGGCAGTGCGGCCAACCTGCGCCACGCGCCACGGAAAAAGATGGATTGCCCGCAGTATATGCGTCCGCGTGCGACGGCGAAAGCTCCATTCAAAGAATCGCCGCAGGTTCGCTTTTGCTCCCATGGAAGTGCGGCACCGTTTCCGAGTGACGACGCCCGGTTCTCGCCGTATGCTTTTTCTCACGGCAGCAGACGTGTCCCGCCGGGCACTCTCATCCTCCCGGCGATTAGCAGCAAGGCCAGGCGGTCCAATTCAGCCCCGGAGCGCATCCAATGGCCCTGCGTGCCGCAAACGGCAAAACCAAAACTCATTCGCCCCGGCACATGCAGGGGCCCAGCGCGTGAAAGGCTCCAGCATGGCAACCATGGCCCTCAGCCCCGCCGTAAGTCCCGCCGCCGGCAGCGCCAATTCTCTGGCGAGCGCGCTGCTTGTCCGTTATCGAGCAGCCCGCGCCGCAACCTCGCACTGTTGTGCGCCCCTCTCCGCAGAAGACCAGATGGTCCAATCCTGCGCCGAGGCCAGTCCCACCAAGTGGCACCAGGCCCATACCAGCTGGTTCTTCGAAACCTTCGTCCTGACCCCCTTCCTGCCCGGCTACCGCCCCTTCCATCCAGACTTCCACTGGCTCTTCAACAGCTACTACAAGTCCCTCGGGAACGAGATCCCGGAGAAGAAGCTGCGTGCCTCTTTCTCCCGCCCGTCGCTGGACCAGATCCTCGCCTTCCGCGCGCATGTCGACCATCACGTCGACCAGTTGCTGCAGGGCCAGGACGTTCCCGAAGACGCCCTGCGCCGCATCGTGCTCGGCATCCAGCATGAGCAGCAGCACCTCGAACTGCTGCTGACCGACATCAAGCACGCGTTCTTCACGAACCCGCTGCACCCCGTCTATCGCGAGAATGCTTCCCTGCCCACACGCCTTCCCCAGCCCGCACAGTGGGTCGAGTTCGAAGGCGGACTGCAGCAGATCGGCTATCCTCTCGACGCAGCCGACCCGCTCGACTTTTCCTTCGACAACGAGACGCCCCGGCACACCGTCTACCTGCAGCCCTACGCGCTCGAAAACCGCACCGTCACCTGCGCCGAGTACCTCGACTTCATGAACGACAACGGCTACCAGCGCGCTGAGTTGTGGCTCAGCGAGGGCTGGGACACCGTCGAATCGGAACGCTGGGACGCACCGCTCTACTGGCAGCGCTCGCCTGCTGAAGCAAGTGGCTGGCGCATCTTCACCCTGGGCGGATGGCGCCCCTTGAGTGACATGCTGCACACGCCCGTCTGCCACGTAAGCCTCTTTGAAGCCGACGCCTTCGCACGCTGGCGCGGCTGCCGCCTGCCCACGGAAGCCGAGTGGGAGTACGCCGCAGCCTCCTCGCCCACGGACAACGGCATCCTCCTCGAAGACGATGCGCTGCATCCCACCGCATCCACCTCACGCGATCTGACCCAGATGCTGGGCGGCTGCTGGGAATGGACCTCCTCCGCGTACACCGGCTATCCCGGCTACGCCCCCCTGCCCGGCGCACTCGGCGAGTACAACGGCAAATTCATGAGCAGCCAGATCATCCTTCGCGGCGGCTCCGCACTCACGCCCGCCAGCCACATCCGCGCGGCCTATCGAAACTTCTTCTCTCCGGCTACGCGCTGGCAGATCTCCGGCATCCGGCTGGCCCGCACCTTCGCAGACCAAGCCACAGCATTGAACGGATCGGACCAGTGAGCACATCTATCGCAACCTCTGAAATCACAGAAGCCTCCCTTGCATCCCCCGTCAACGAAGCCGTCGCACAGCCCGTGCAGGAGGGTCTGTCCGCCACGCCCAAATGGCTGCCCGCCTGGCTCTTCTATGACGCGCAGGGATCGCGCCTCTTCGAGCGCATCACCCACCTGCCCGAGTACTACCTGACCCGCACCGAGCGCGCCATCTTCACCGGCTATGCCGACGGCATCATCGCCGCGGCCATCGACGCCTACGCCACAGCCGGCGGTACCGGCAAAGGCAGGCTGCGACTGCTCGAACTAGGCGCAGGATCCGCGACAAAAACCGGCATCTTGCTCGCCGCAGCAGTCCGCCTGCAGGACGAGACAGAGTACCTGCCCATCGACGTCTCCGAGACCGCGATGGAAGACGCATGCGCCTCCATCGCGCGCGCTCTGACGGGAGTCGTCGTGCAGCCGCAGGTAGCCAACTACGTCACCGACGAACTCAGCATCCCGCCCCACGACGGCCCAACACTGGCGCTCTATATCGGCAGCAGCATCGGCAACTTCGCACCGCACGAGGCCGTCGCCATCCTGCAGAATCTGCGCGCGCAGATGCGGCCCGGCGACACCCTTCTACTGGGCACTGACCTTGTGAAGGATGCAGCCACACTCATCTCCGCCTACAACGACCACGACGGCGTCACCGCAGCCTTCAACCTCAACGTACTGCGGCGCATCAACCGCGATCTCCGTGCCAACTTTGACCTGGCATCCTTCACTCACCAGGCCATCTGGAACGCCGAGCAGTCACGCATGGAAATGCATCTGCAAAGCACGAAGGAGCAGACGGTACGTGTCGGCGCGCTCCGCACATCGTTCCAGTTCGACGCGGGCGAAACCATCCACACCGAGAACAGTTACAAGTTCACGAAGGATGCCATCCGCAACCTATTCACACAGTCCGGCTTCCAGGCCGCGCATCAGTGGACCGACGAAGATCAGTTGTTCGCAGTGACCGTCGCATCGGCTGCCTAACTTCCACTCGGAGTCGACAAACAGAAAGGGCCGCCGGATAACCGGCGGCCCTTTTTGGAAGTGCAGTTGACTACCGGTTTGAGATGCCGGAGACGATATCCAGCACGTCGGCAATGATGCGCGTCGTCGGGTTATAAGCCACTACGTAACCGCCATAGTAGCCATACTGGTAGCCCGGTGGCGGTGCGGCCATGCCGTTCCAATACGCACGCGGCACCGTCCGGATCGCATAGTTCCGAGGAATCACGTATCCCGGCGTGAAGTTGGGGCGGCGGCTGTTGTTGCGCCAGCGCATGGCGTCTGTGCGATAGTGCTGCGCGAACTGGCCGCGGTTGTTCTGGTCGAAGTTCCAGTTCGGGCGGTTCGGATTTCGGTCAACCCGGTTCGGAATACCATCGCGGTCGCGGTCACCGCGTCCGTTGGGCCGATTGGGCTGGGAATCGTAGCGATTCGGGATGCCGTCGCGGTCACGGTCACGTCCCGGCTGAGCAACAGCCACAGAACCCAGCATGGAGGCGGCCAGCGTGAAGGATGCGAAACGGTGCAGTGTCTTTCCTGTGTGCATGTGTCTTCTCCCTCGTGTGTGATGCCAACGCATCCACTATGACTGCTTAAACACGGAGTTTCGTCATAAGTAGCAAACACGCAGGATGACGTATCCGAAACGCAGCGTTACCCTGAAGGCGATGAACATCCCGATCTCCTCTCGTCGTGTATGGCTATGTCGTTTCGTTCTGGCGGCTTGCGCCCTATCTGCAGCACCCATCGCACAGGTTGCAGTCGCTCAATCCCCCGTCGCCGCAGTCGATCCATTCATCGGGACAGGCCCCGAGGGACATACTTTTCCAGGCGCGACAGTACCTTTCGGTATGGTGCAGTTATCGCCCGACACACAGATCCGGCCCTTCAAACAAAGCTATAAGTGGGCAGCGGGTTACCGCTATGAGGACACGACCATCCTCGGCTTCTCGCACACACACTTCTCCGGCGCGGGGCACAGCGATCTTGGCGACGTCCTGCTGCAGCCCATCAGCGGCGATGTGCGTCTCGAACCAGGCGAGATCGACGTACCCAACTCCGGCTATCGCTCGAAGTTCTCACACGACACTGAAAAAGCCTCACCCGGCTACTACGCCGTCACACTCGAGGACTACGGCATCCGTGCGGAACTTACAGCAACCGCACGCGTCGGTGTCCATCGCTACACTTACCCGGCTGGTAAGTCGCAACACGTCTTACTCGACTTACGTTCGTCGATCTATAACTACACCGGCAAAGTCCTCTGGTCGCGCGTTCGCGTTCGTACCGACGGCACCGTTACCGGCATGCGAGAGACACGTGGATGGGCGCCAGGGCGGCAGGAATACTTTGCTATCCGCTTCTCCAAGCCAATGTCTTCGCATGAACTCTACGACCACGAATCCACACCGGTGGAGTACAAAGGCTTCAAGACACCCGGCAACACACCGCAGGATACTCAGAGCATCGAAGGCCGCGGACTCATCGGCGTCTTCGACTTCGCATCCTCACGCGCCCCTCTACTCGTGAAGGTCGCTCTCTCCTCGGTCAGCGAAGACAGCGCCATCGCCAACATGGACGCAGAGGTACCCGCCTTCGACTTCGAATCTACCCACACTGCCGCCGTCGCAGAGTGGGAGAAAGCCCTTAGCGCTGCGGACATCACCGCGCCAGAGCCCATGCGCAAGAGTCTCTACACCGCCATGTATCACTCCCTGCTCGCCCCATCGCTCAGCATGGATGTCGATGGCAGCTATCGCGGCCCGGACAATCAGGTCCACAAGGCAAACGGCTTCCACTATGTCAGCAGCCTCTCGCTATGGGATACCTACCGAGCCGAGCAGCCGCTCATGACGCTGCTGCAACCAGAAGCGCGCACCAGCGACCTCGTAAACTCGCTCATCGCATCGCAGCAGCAGAGCCCCTTCGGCATCCTGCCCGTGTGGCAATTCCAGGGCATCGAAACATGGTGCATGATCGGCTATCACGCAGTGCCCATCATCGCCGACGCCTACCTCAAGGGCATCAAGGGTTTCGATGAGAAGGCCGCGCTCAACGCCATGGTGGCAAGTGCAAACTACGCGCCATACGGCAACCTGGGCAGTTACATGAAGCTCGGCTACGTCCCCGTCGACAACGACGGTGAGGCCGCATCGAAGACAGTCGAATATGCCTTCGACGACTGGACCATCGCACGCACCGCAGGCGCGATGCATCGCAACGAAATCGCCTCCACCTTCAACAAACGCGCCGCTTACTGGCGGAATAACTTCAACACCGCCGACGGCTTCGTCGAACCGCGTTTGGCAAACGGCGAGTACCGCAAGCCCTTCGACCCAACCAGGGCGGGCGCAAACAGTGGCTTCACCGAGGGCAATGCCTGGCAATACTCCTGGTATCAGCCGCAGGACGAGCAGGGGCTCATCAACGTGCTCGGCGGTCCCACGAAGTTAGTCGCAAAGCTCGATGACATGTTCGATCAGAAAGTCGATCCTGCAAAGTATGCCGACGTGGAAGACATCTCAGGCATGATCGGCCAATACATTCACGGTAACGAGCCCAGCCACCACCTGCCCTACCTTTACATGTACGCCGCAGAACCATGGCGCACACAGGCGCGCCTTAAGCAGATCGTCGATACGCAATACAAACCCACGACGGACGGCCTCGTCGGCAACGACGACCTGGGACAGATGTCTGCATGGTTCGTCTTCACCTCGCTCGGCTTCTATCCGGTCGCACCGGGATCGAACGAATACGTGCTCGGTCGCCCCTTCGTCGATCGTTCCGTCCTGCACTTACCCAACGGGAAAGTGCTCACGATCGTCGCCGACAAACTCAGTGACACGAACGCCTTCGTGCAGTCCGTCACGCTGGATGGCAAACCGCTCGACCGTACCTTCATCACGCACGAAGAGTTGATGCGAGGCGGCGAGCTCCGCTTCGTGATGAGTTCGAAAGATCAGGCAACCTGGTCCCTGCATCCGCAACGGCCTCCTTATTCCATGAGCAAAGCGAACTAAAAAGAGGGGCGCGGCAATCATCGCCGCGCCCCTCTTAATTGACTACATAACTGCAGTTAGAAAATCAGCTTCAGACCAAACTGCACAATACGCGGATCCAGCGTCGACGTGATCGTGCCACCCGTCACTGTCGTGCCGCTGCCGGCCACGCCACCTGCTGTTGAGAAGTTGGTGTGGTTCAGGATGTTGTAAAGCTCACCGCGGAACTCCATGTTCAAGCGTTCGATCGGTGTGTTGAAGCGCTTGTTGAACGCCATGTTTAGGTAGTTGATCGCGGGGCTGCGGCCTGCATTGCGTGCCAGGCTGCCGAACGGATTCGTCGTGGAGATCGAGAGCGGCGATCCGCTGGTCGGCGTGTAAGCTCCCACATTCAGGTACTGCAGAGCGGTTCCCGTCGAGCGCTTCTTGTCCATGGTGTACAGCGGGTTGGTGCCGACACGGTTGGGGCGATAGATATTGCCGCCGCGATAGCTCGGCACACTGCTCGCCGTAACCTGGATCGCAGCCACCGGTGTATCCGTGATGTTGAACTGGAAGCCGCTCGCTGCCGAGTTGATCGCCGACACCTGCCACTGACCCAGTACCGCATTCACTATCCCGCCCGTGTTCAGGAAGCGCTTGCCGCGGCCAAAGGGCAGGTCATACACCAGGCTCGTCGTGTTGTAGAGCGGCTGGTTGTAATCGCTGTTGCCGTAGTCGCCGCGCAGGTTGCGGATATCCTGCGGTGCAGGCGTCGCGCTCTCAAGCGACGCGCCCGCATTGTCCAGCGCATGGCCGTATGTAAAGCTGTTCAACAGCGTCAGCCCGGCCACCATCTGCTGCTCATACTTCACCTGCAGCGAATCGTAGTGCGAGTAAGCCTCACGGATCGGATACGTGATATCGCCGAACGCCGGCAACGGACGAGCGAAGTTGTTGCTCGGATCCTTCTGGTTGAAGTTCGCAAGCTGCAGCAGCTTTACGCCGTGGTTGCCAACGTAAGCGATATCCAGCAGGGTGTTCTTCGCCAGCTGGCGCTGCACACTTAGGTAATAGCTCTCGACATAGCTGTCGCGATAACGCTTGCCGTCGATGTAGCTCGGGTTCGCCGTAACGGGGTTGAAGGTCAACGTGTTGGATGGGAAGCCCGCGTCAAACTTCACATAGCTGGCCGCACTGCCACCGGCCTGCGGTGCCACCTGCGAAGCATTGGTGAACAGCGCATTCGGAGGGTTGATCGCAAGAACGTTGCCGCTGCCCGCACGATCATAGTGTGCAAAGCTGATGCCGAAGGCACCACGAACGCTGGTCTTACCATCCGGCGAGTAAGCAAAGCCAACCCGCGGTCCAAAGTTATTCTTGTCCGGGCTGAAGCCGTACTTGTTACCGTCACCAGCCGGGACAAAGGAACTGATCGAGCCGGTCGTAGCACCCGGAGACGTCGGATCAAAGTTCGTCAGGCGGTTCTTTTCGTCGCTGTAAGGCGAAACATACTCGTAACGCAGACCGACGTTCACCGTCAGTTGTGGCGTCACCTTCCAGTCATCCTGCACATAACCAAAGTTGGCAACGGTCCGCAGCTTTGCAACAAAGTAACTTGAGAGCGAGTAGATGCTCGACGATCCAAAGAGGAAGTCGGCGACATAGTTATCGCTGGTCGCCGTCTCCGTCGTCTTGCCGCCAACATACTGGCGCGAGAAGCCGCCGCCAAAGGTGTAACCACCATAGAGCGGGTTCGTGTCCTGCACATCCATCCAGACCTTCTGGAATTCATAGCCGAACTTCAGTGAGTGCTTGCCGCGAATCAGCGAGTAGTTCACCTTCGGATTGAAGATCGCCGGGTTCTGGAACTGCGGATTGGTCGTCTGCCGCCCAAGCGAACTGAAGCCCGTGATGCCGATACCAGGGATACCGCCGGCAACGGCCGGATCCGTCGGCAGTCCCGCAAAGGTAAAGCCAGGATTCGTACCGATCGAAGTGGAGAACTTACCAGCCTTTGTCTTCGAGATGCCGACACGCACATCCAGCAACTGGTTCGCACCGATCACGCGCGTATACCCAACAGCAAGCTGCTGATCCAGAATGCGTTGATAACCATTGGAAGCGCCATCCAGCGGGAGACCAAAGATCGGGTAGTCGATCGCGTTGGTCTTCAACTGGGACGCGCGCACAAACATGGAGTTACGAGGATTAAACGTCCAATCCAGCCTCAGATCGCCCTTGTCGCCTTTATTCGTGGAGCGCTGCAGTGTCGTGAAGTTCGAAGCAGCAGCCGTCCCGGGTCCAAGCTGCGTGATGAATCCCGCAATCTGCCGCGCAATAGGCGACACATTCGGCGATGCAAAGATCGACGTGCCCGCCGCATAAGCCGTTCCGGTATAGGGGTCATACACGGTCTTGGAGAAGCGCCCCGCAAGCTGGTTCGGCGTGGGCAGCGTGGCGCTCGTAACCTGCTTACGCACCTGGCGAAGCCCCTCATAGTCCAGGAAGAAGAAGGCATGATCGCGCACAATGCGTCCGCCAACATTGCCACCAAATTGGTTGCGATTGAACTGCGGCTTCTTGCCACCCGGAGGGTTGAAGAAGCCGATCGCATTCAGATTGGTGTTACGAATGAACTCATACACACGGCCATGGAACGTATTCGTACCCTGCGCCGAAGCCACGTTGATCGTGGCACCTGCGCCGCGACCATACTCTGCACTGGGATTGTTCGTAACAACCTGGAAGGCTGCGACCGAGTCAGGGATCGTCGGAATGATCTCGTTGCTGAAACCCTGGTTACTCTCGCCATAGGCATTGTTATCCATGCCGTCCAGCAGATAGTTATTAAACATCGACCGCTGGCCGTTCACATTGAACGAACCCTCGCGGACCAGGCCGGTGTTGCTGGTGGTCTGCACACCATTCGCCGTCGCACGCACACCCGGAGCCAGGCCAACCAGGTCGCTGAAGTTACGGCTAACCAGCGGCAGGCTTACCGTCTGGTGCTGCGTCACGGTCTCGCCACGCTGGCTCGTATCCGTCTCCACACCCAGGGCCATATCGCTGACTTCGACCGTCGTGTTCTCAGAACCCACCGACAGCGTCATGTCTACGCGCTGCCGACCCGCAACCAGTACGGTGATGTTCGTCGCCGTCGCAGGCGCAAAACCCTGCTTCTCAACCTTGACGTCGTACTGCCCCACACGCAACGCCGGCACTTCAAAGTTGCCCTGGTCGTCGCTCTGTCGCGTGCTCGCCACGCCTGTAGCCCGATTGGTGACCGTGACCGTTGCATCTGCAATGGCGGCGCCACTGCTGTCCCGCGCGGTACCCACGACGCTGCCGTTCTCGTACTGCGCCGTAAGGGCCAGCGGTGCACTCAGGCACACTGCCGCCAGGAAGATGGATGTAAGACCTTTGGTTCGCATGAAGCCAAACCTAAGCGACCGCCATAAACAGCCCGCAACAATACGATGAAAGGGCTGTTACTCCGCTTATCGCTCTTCAATCGCCGTAGGTGGCTTTCCAAGAATCGGCGAGCAGCAAGTAGTCCCACGCGGAGTAAACTCCATCATCTCCACGCGACTAAGGTCCGGGTCGTACAGATTCATCTGCACCTTGCCGTCCGCCCCAAACTGCGACTTGCCGCACTCGGCCCCAGCACAGCCATTAGCCTTCATCGCCGCTTCTACCTGCGCCATGTCAGCGGTGCCGAGAGCAACATGATCGTTCACGCCAACCGACTTCAACGAAGCATCCGCCGGTATGTTCAGCATGAATTCGATCCAGTCCGTACCATCCGGAACCTGCTGACTTACCCAGCTACGCGCATTGTTGCGGCCACCATGCCAGTATGGCCGAAACCCCAGGATGTCTTGGTAGAAGGTGTTCTCCTTCGCCTCATCCCTCACCACGTACCCGACATGAATCAGCCGCTGCGATACCGCCCGAGGCGACGGCTTCATGTGCGCAACCATCTTCTTCGCACTCGTCTGCACAAACCAGACCAGGTTCCCCTCCGGATCGCGCACGGCAAACATACCCCCATGCAACGGCTTCTCAATCGCAACGCCCTTGGCCTTCAGATAACGCTCCAGCCCGGCGGCACTGCGCGTCGTAAAGCCCACCGCCTCCATGCGCGACTTCATCGCCGCATCCGGCAGAGGCGCGACCTCAATCCACTGCAGATCATTCACGGGATAGATCGAGTCCTTCCCGGAACTGAGTCGATTCAAACCCAGCAGATCCCCATAGAAGTGCTGCGACGCCGCAGCATCAGCGGCATAGAAACGTGCAAACGCCACACCAGTAATGGCAGGCCGAGTCTCCTGCGCCACCATCGGCAGCGCAGAAGCACACAGTAGAAAGAGTTTCAGAAGATACTTCGGACCTGTTCGCATGGCCCCAACACTCTAGCCGTGCGACCGCTTGACCGTCAAAGCAAAACGCACGTCGTCCTGCACCTAGGGCAAGCGCAATGTCGCGGGCACAAAGTCGCTCGACAGTAACTTGGAGTTATCCGTCAGATAGAACGTCTGTATCTTCGGATGCTGCTCCTCGATCAGTTGCAGCGTGCGAAAGTCGAAGCTCTGAATCGCAGCGCGGCCTTCCATATGTTCCTTCAGGATGACACCGGTCAGCGCGTCGACAAACGCCTGTGGCGGCAACGTCTGGTTCTTATAAAGCTCCGCCGGCACGTTTGGATCCTGCGCACCCGCAACAGCCTGCGGCAGGCGATCCGGCAAAACCTTTGTCTCGATGTTGAAGCGCACCGTGCGCGCATTGGCAGCACGTTCCTCGGCCTGCGGCGTTCCCTTGCCCGGGCCTACTGAGTAATACTCCACATAGAAGCGCACAAATCGGAACAGCTCCGCGACATAAGTCGGCGAGTAGATATTCGGCCGGCCCTCCTTCGCAGAAAATGCCACCGTCACCGGCGAAAGCGCAGCATCATTCTTCTGGTCCGCACCAAAGTGCACCTTGTCGCAGACAAACATCTTCTGCGCATCCTTCGACGAAAGATCACGAAGGTACACACGATTCGCCATCGTGTACTCGCTACCATCGGCCTTGCGGCACGCCTGCGGATTGAAGAACTGATCGTGCCAGATTACTGAAACATGATCCGTTGAAACGCCCGTATCCGTCTCCAGTTCGGTCGCCAGTTGATCCAGGCCGCTCTCAAACGACGGCAGTGTATTCTCGGGCCGCAGACCGCGTCCACCTCGGTGCGCACTGACGACGAACGTCTTCAACTTCGCATCATCGGGCCGCGCCGCACGCTCGTCGGCCAGCACCTTCTGCAGCAGATCCGGCCGATCGCTGATCAGCCCATCCACGCCCGTCCGAATAACCGCGCGCATTGCCTCCGGATCATTCGTCGTCCACGGCACCACGCGAATTCCCTTGGCCTGCAACTCCGCTACCGGCACCAGCGGCGCATCGGCAGCCGTGTTCTTCATGCGCACAACGCTGCGATCCACGGGACTCAACAGCGGCGTTGCCGCACCATGATCCTTCGCATGCGCAGCCGCCTTCGTCATCAGCTGCATCCACGGGTTCGGCGTATCCACTGTAGTCGTCACACTGGGTGTAGATGCGCCAGCCTGGCCCTTGAGTGGTGCGGAAAGCAGCAGCGCTGCGGCAACGCCGGCAGCAGAAAGAGCGATTCGTGCGTTCATACCAACCAGCATGCCTTCCCTTTGTTGCGAGGTGGTGAATCTGTTGAAGCGGCAGTCATGAAAGACGAAGGGCCGGACGATCGCTCGCCCGGCCCACTGACTTAACGCGTAACTACTTCTGCAGCGTGAAGGCATACATCGTGTCGCCCGCACCCACCACGACATACTGCTGACCGTCCAGCATGTAGCTCTCCGGAGCATTCGTCGGATTGATGTGTGCATGCCAAAGTGCCTTACCCGTCGCAGCGTCATGCGCAATCAGGTTCCCACGCGCATCATTCGCAAACAGCAAATGACCCGCCGTCGTCAGCAGTCCATTCATGCCGCCACCGCCCGTCACGCCTGGATACCGAATCTTCCACGCCGGCTTGCCCGTGTGGTAATCCATCGCAACCAGATAGCTGCCCAGCGATCCCACACTCAGCTCATCCTTACCGCCTAGGCCCATCGCGCCACGAGGGTCCGTGGTCGACAGATAGTACATGGCATAGCTCTCCTGCGCATGCGCATAGAACAGTCCAGTCTGCGGACTGTAAGCGGGCGGCGGCCAGTTCACAATGCCACCATTTGCAGGCGACACCAACGCTCCGCCCAGATCGTAGTCCTTCGCAGGAACGCGAACCGGATGACCATCCTTGTCCAGCTTCTCCTCCGCCCAATTCGGCGAATCCACCAGCTTGCTCGTCAGTAAGTGCTCACCGGTCAGCCGATCGATCACAAAGAAGTAACCATTACGCGCAGCCGTAAGTACCAGCTTGCGTGGCTTGCCGTTCCACGTGCCATCCACCAGCGTAGGCGTCTGCGCGGAATCAAAGTCGTGCGTGTCGTGCGGCGAGGTTTGGTAGTACCACTTCATCTTGCCGGTCTCAACATCCAGCGCAACCAGCGAGCACGTATACAGATTCGCGCCAGGCCCCCGGTTCATGGACGTATAAGCCGCCGTCGGATTTCCCGTGCCGAAGATATACAGGTGTGTCTCCGGGTCATACGCACCCGGCACCCAGATATTGCCGCCGCCATGCGACGCTGCATCCAGGTTCTTCCACGTATCCAATCCCGGATCGCCTTCCTTCATCGGCACAGGATAGTACTTCCACTGCAGCTCGCCCGTCATAGGATCGAACGACTGGAGAAGACCCGGCTCATCCAGATCGTCACCCGTACCCACAATCACATGGTTGCCGATCACAATCGGCGCAACGGTCGAGAAGTACTGCAGATCGAAGCTCGCAATCTCTTTGTGCCAGATCTCCTTACCGGTCTTCGCTTCCACCGCGACTAAGAAATCATCCGGCGTCTCGAAAAAGATGCGGTCCTTCCACATGCCCACGCCGCGGTTGCCAATGTGCGTGCCGCCGCGCGTCTTCCACAGGTAGTGCCATAACTCGTGCCCGTCCCGAGCATCCAGCGCCCAGACATTATCGGGAGTGGTGACATACATCACGCCATCCACCATGATCATGGTGCCCTTGATCTGGCCCATCGGCGCTTCAATTGTGCCCACGCCGCCCACTGTCGTCTTCACGGAAGGTGGTGGTGGTCCAAAGCCGCCGCCACCAGCCGGCGCACCCGAGCCACCAGTCAGCCTCTGCGCCCACGCCAGTGACATTCCCTTGACGTTGGTCGTGTTGATGTCGGTCAACTTGCTATACCGGTCGCTGCTGTAATCACCGGAATACGTCGGCCAGCTATCCGCCTTCGGATGAAGAATGTCCGCAGGATCCAGCGACTGTGCTCGTGCGGCCGGCGGAAGGGCCATCAGGCCCGCGGCCAGTGCCCATGCAACTCCAAGCTTTACTGCTGTACGCATCGTCATCCTCTTATTTCAGCGAAACCAGGTACGCCGTAATGTCGTGAATATCCTTGTCGTTGTACTTGCGCAGCAACTCACGGTGCGCAGCCAGCGGATCGTGGATCTCGACCTTCGGTAGGCCGTTGTTACGCGTCCACCGATGCGTGTCGCCACCGTCCGTAGTTACAGCAACATAGAATTCGTCGATAGCATCCAGCTTGCCGGTCACCTTCTGACCATTCGCCTGCGTAACTGTCGCCGTCACAGGCGGAACATTCAGCGTGACTGCAGGTCCGCTGGCGGGACCAAAGCCACGCCCACCCGCGCCACCTGGCATGATCCACGCCTGCTGCATCGCGCGCGGGTCCGTGTACTTCGCCGCAAATCCTTTGAGATCACCCGTCACCGAATGGCACGAGCCGCACGTACGATCAAACGCCGCCTTGCCCTCGTTCGAGTTACCCACCACGATGTTGATCTTCTCTGCCACTAACGAACGGCTGCTGACCTTCAGGCTATGCAGCCACGCGGCGATGTCACTTACCTGGCCGTCATTGATGTCGATCTTCGGCATGCCTTTTTCAACGCGCGCGCCATGCACAATCGGCATGATCAACTCGCCGTTCTTGTCCTGCAGCACCACTTCGCTGCGCAGCAGGTTCGGTCCCACCGATCCACCACCCGCATCCGATCCATGGCAGAACGCGCAGTTGACGCTGTACGTCGCCTTGCCGCGCTCAATTACCGCTGCCGGTGCCTTCGGACGATCGGGATAAGCCACCAGGCCACCGCGAGCCGCAGGCCCTGCTGGAGCCTGTCCATGTTCAGGATCAGCCGCAACCGCCTGCGCTCCCTCGCCCGGGCCAACCGCTGCTCCACCGGTCGCATTTTGTGATCCGCCCGCAGCCGGAGCACCGCGCCGCTGCCGCGCTGCCGCAGGATCCTGCTGAGCCGATACCTTCATGGCGCCGGGGATCGCGTATGCTGCGAACACAACAGCAACTGCAGCAGCCACGCCGGGCAATGCGCCTCGGCGAAGGACGTTCGAGGAACTCTTCATGGAGCCAACCTTCAGGGAAGCGTTTTCTGTGCGCATTGTTTGTAGCACCTTCTTCCTACAGCAGAAAAGGGACGTAGCCAGGTCCCACGAAATTATTGATAACCCGGCAATACTTAGGAGTTTCTCGGCATGGCACGACGTTTCGCCGCTCCCGCTCTCGCTTTCGCAGGCCTCGCACTCTATCTTTCAGCCGTCGGCGCAAACGCGCAGATTGAGCCGCTGCGCCCACACAGCATGTACGAACCACCCGCCGGAAAGGTCGCAAGATCGCTCGCAGATAGTTCTGCCGGTGTCGCCGCTGACCTGCTGACCACTGGCGAGAAGTCACAGTGGGAGAAGACTGCTCGCTATCAGGAGGTCATCGACCTCGCCCGCCTGTATGAGAAGCGTTCGAAATACATCAAGGTCGTCACCTTCGGCACCACGCCCGAAGGACGCCCGATGACCGCCATCATCGTTAGCAAAGACAAGGCCTTCACACCGGAAGCCGCGCACAAGACGGATAAAGCTGTCGTTCTCATCCAGAGCGGCATCCACTCCGGCGAGATCGAAGGCAAAGACACCGCGCTGATGCTCATCCGCGACATGGCCGTAACGAACCACCCGCATCAGACCGCATGGCTCGACAAGGCCATCTTCGTCATCATCCCGCTCTTTGAGATCGACGGACACGAAGACCGCAGCCCCTTCAATCGCCCACAACAGCAAGGGCCAGACATCACCGGCACGCGTCCTCAGGAACAGCAGCTCAACCTGAACCGTGACTACCTCAAAGCCGACGCACCCGAGATGCGCGCCTTCCTGAAGCTCTACAACGATTGGCTCCCCGACTTCATGTTCGACAACCACGTCACCGACGGCGCGGACTACCAGTACGACGTCACCTGGGACATGACGCAACACGAGGACATCGGGCCCGGCAGCCGCGCATGGGTGAACAACCGCTTCGTGCCGGAGCTGAACAAGCGCATGGAAGCCGATGGCCATCTCGTCTCTCCCTACGGTGGTCTGCGCGGCGACTTCCCGGGCACCGGTGGTGCCGGCATGGCAAACGCCACGGCAGCACGCGGAACCATCGCACCACCTGCAGCCGGCGGTGGCGACGCAGCCAATCGCGCCGCACGCTCCTCTCGCGCCAGCACCAACGGCCTACGTGACTTCAACGTCGAGGTCTTCTCCCCGCGTTACAGCCATTACTGGTCCGGCGCACGAAACCGCCCATGCCTGCTGGTCGAAACACACTCGTTGAAGACCGCAAAGACACGTGCGTGGAGTAACTACGACATCATGGTTCACTCCATCGACATCGTCGCAGAAGCCCCGCAGGCGCTGCGCAAAGCAGTCCGCGACAGCGACGCAGCCGACGCAGCCATGGCCGGCCACAAAGACCAGCAGATGTTCCTCGGCGGCAAAACCGCAGACACATCGCACCCCATCGTCTATCACTCACTCAAGCGCGTCAGCGAGGTCAGCCCCATCACCGGCAAGCCCGTCATGCACTTCACCGCAGAGAAAGACGACCTTACCGTCAACATGCACGACGGCGTCGAAACCACGGCAGCCGCACCCGTACCCACCGGCTTCCTCATCCCGCTCGCATGGAAGTCCATCGCCGACGAACTCGCGCTGCAGGGCGTCGTCATGGAACGCACCACAAAAGATCTGGGCGACCAGACCTTCGACACCTGGCGCTTCACCGGCGCTAAGAAACAGCCAACACCCTTTGAAGGCCGCACCTTCACCGACTACACACTTCAGCCCGTCACAGAGAAGATGCACATGCCCGCCGGCAGCTACTACGTACCCATGAACCAGCCCCGCGCCCGCATCATCATGGCCATGCTGCACCCCGCCGCGCCCGACGCCCTCGTCCGCTGGGGCTTCATGGACGCCATCTTCGAAGGCTTCGGCCGCATCGGTGCAGGCGAATACCTCTCCGTACCCATCGCAACCAGGATGGCAGCCGACCACCCAGAACTATGGGCCGAGTTCGACAACAAAGTAAAGTCCGACTCAACCTTCGCCGAAGACGCCGACGCACGCCTACGCTGGTGGATCAGCCGAAGCAGCTATCAGCCTAGCGCCGCAAATAAGTACCCCATTGCAGAGGTCTGGACCAAGACCTGGTAGCTAGATCGCAGCGCTCGGAGCGCCCCAATTGAATCGCCTTGAAAGCGACAAGCAGATCAGAGAAATCCCATGGGAATGGGGCATGGAAGGTAATCCGACACCTCCATCCCGTGGGATCTCCTGGGCTTGATAGTCAATCGTCCGCACTCCAACTGGCACGTGAACTTCTTTGGAAGTGCCATCAATTGTTCACTCGACTTCTGACGACGGGACTGATGCGTTCGAAGATCACCTAGCCGGCCCCACAGCTACACATAGGCCATCGATCTTGGCCTGACAAGACGCCACCATCCTCAACAACAGCACGCCTCTCCGCCAAACTACGCCACGCAGTGAAGCGCAAGCGGTCAGCGCGTTTCAATTCGGGAAAGTGATATCAAAACGGAACATCGGCATAAGATTACGTCCTTCGTGTGAGTGACACTCCCATCGCAGATAGCAGACCTTAAGACTCGAGAATTCACTTGAGGATCACTGCGTTGTCACAAACAATCTCCGCCGCGCCAGCCACGCCCAAGCAGTACCTGTTTGTCGACGCTGTGCGCTTCTGGAGCATGCTTGGCGTGGTCAGTCTGCACGCAAACATAATGCTGGGTGCGAAGCCGGTGGAGGGCGTGATCCCCTACGCCGTAGATTGTTTAGTGAAGTACGGCACGATCGGCTTCTTCCTGATCTCGGGATTCCTCCTGGGAGATCGGATGGCAACTTCCGCCGCACTGCCCTACCTATCCCGAAGACTTCGGATCCTTCTAGCACCATGGGCATTCTGGTTCGGACTGCTTCTGATCTATCTCCTCGCCGGAGATGTCGCGCATCAGCGAATCACGACCTCCTCCGCCGCGTCCTGGCGACATATGCTGCAGACGGACCTGAATCTGGCCGCATTCTCAAGTGCCTTCTGGTTCGTCCCCAATCTCGCCATTGGTATGTGCACCTTGATGCTCTTCCGCCGCTACTTGTACAGCGTGAAGCTCGGAGCGATACTCTTCGCAGTCAATTTCCTGTACGTAGCCAACATCTACGGGGAATGGTTTTCCCCAAAGCACACGTCGGCTCTCTTTGCCTTCGTCAGCTATCTCTGGCTGGGCAGCTTTGCCGCGCGTAACTTCGCACGTCTCAGCCGCTTCATCGACCGCGTACCAATGGTGGCCATCGGCGCTCTCGCAGTGTTGTCCTATCTGGCGTCCGTCGCGGAAGTGCGAATCCTCGTCGCGCGACACTCTTCCGATCCGCTCAACACCCTGCGACTCAGCAATCAGATCTTTTCCGTCCTGGTCGTGCTCTTACTCTTCAAGTTGAAGTCCGTATCCTGGCCCAGCTTCGTCAACGTGCGCCAACAGACTTACTCCATCTACCTTCTCCACACCTTTATGCTGCGCATCGGGCTCGTCGCACTCGACCACGGACTTCGCCCAGGCTTTGTCGACGACGCTGGCCTTGCCATGAAGTTCCTCCTCCGCGCGGCGCTCTTCGTCTTCGCGTACGGCGGCAGTCTTCTTTTAGGCAACTGGATCGCAACTTTCGACGCATGGCGCTGGACGATCGGTCTGAAGCCGCGCGAATACCAAGCCCCCACCAACAAAATATCGACGTCATCAAAAGCGCCAATCTTCGGCTTCAAGGTAAGGCCTCTTACCAAGTAACCTGACGCCATGCTCGAAATTCAGGTGGGGCGACGCTGGGCGCGCAGGCTCCCGCTGCTCCTCACGTCGATGGGCCTGCTGGCACTCGCGGGCTGTCAAACCGTCGTTACCTCGATCGCGGACCCCAACCCCGCAGGCACAACACAGACTCCTGCCCCGACGCCAACTCCCACCCCAGCGCCGGTCCCCACCCCAACGCCGGTCCCAACCCCCACGCCGACCCCAACACCAACACCTGCGCCAGCCCCGGTTGCGCCCCCGGTCCAGCCTCCCACCACGTTGAGTCCCGCGCTGAACGCCACTTCTGTCTTCATTGGCGCCTCCATCATGCATTACTGGCCGCTCCCCCGGCACAACGCAGGCATCGCCGGTCAGACCAGCAGCCAGGTGCTACAGCGCTTCACCACCGACGTCCTTAATCACGGGTACGCCCGCGTCATCATCCAGGTCGGCAGCAACGACGTCATCCAGCAGGTGAAGGATCCGCCCGGCACCATCTCGGCCAACATCGCGTCCATGGCTCAGGAGGCGCGTGCGGCAAAGATCGACGTCTACATCATTTCGCTCGGCCCCATAACCTACGCTGGCAGGAACCTGGACGCCTCTTCCAGCGCCGTAAACGACAGCCTTCGAGCACTCGCCGCGGCACAGGGGTATGGGTACATCGACATCTTCACGCCGCTCCAGGGGCACCCTGAGTACTTCGTAGACGGCATACACCCCAACGCTGCCGGCTACGCAATCATCGAAAAGGCACTCGCCCAGATCGTCCTCAAATAAGCAGGTGGCAACGCCCGCCGGCCGAAGCCCACTTAGAAATCAGAAAAGCGCCCGTGAGCTGATTTTCACCATGTCAATCACCGTTTGGTGTTACGAAAAGATGGCTTCGGACTCCACGTCGGATCGAACGCCTTAAAAGTATGCAGTTGTTTGCATACTTTTGGTGCAGCGGCGCTTGGCATCAGGGATAATGTAGGCGTGAAGTCCACCTACATGCCCTTATTGTGCGCAAGTGTTTTCTTTGGACTTGCAACCTCGGCCGATGCCAGCGCCCAAGCCGTCGCGACGGCTAGCCGAACGATCTCGCCATCAGTTTTCGTCATGGGGTCTGGCGTCTTTACGGGACTCGAAGCTTATGGGGAGACTTCCTGGACAGGGGGCAAGAACGCTTCTGTGACGGCCGGTTTTGACGTGGGTGTCTATTCCCTAGGCCGGTACACGGTAGGCGTCGAAGCCCGTGGCAGGTATCCCGGATACTCCGGCAAGATCGTCGGGGAGAGGAACATCCTCGGCGGCCTCCGGATCGCCCGAGAACCCTCGAGCAACGGACGGCTGCGCCCCTACGTGGATGGCCTCTTTGGGCGCGGCCAGATGAACTATCAGCAGGGCGGCTACGTCGTGTCGAACCTGCTCTACACCCAGACTGCCAGCAACGTCTATGCCGGTGGCGCTGGCGTCGAGTACGACGTCACGCAACACTTCTCCGGCAAGCTGGATGGGCAGGTCGAGCGTTGGAACACACCGGTCCCCAAGGGGGGAGTCGTTCACAGCACGGTCATCTCGCTCGGTCTGGTCTATCGGTTCGGCGCGGGTGAGGGCCCGCGATAAGGCCTCGGTAGGGCGCTTACTCGCCCTGCTTCTTCCGGCGCCGCAGGAACGCCAGGCTACCGATGCCGCACGTCGTGCACACCGCCACGGTCAACGCCAGCAGTGCCACCACCGCCAGCAGTGCGGGCACCACGTGCGTGAACACCGCCATCAGCAGCGACGCCACCGCCTGCACGATCGCATGGATCAGGAACGTGATGATCTTGAAGATGGCCAAAATCGGGAAAACCTCTCGCCTATCGTATGCCGCCTAAGCTGCGTCCGAATACACCACCAATGGGGAACGCTCGTCGAGCCGGGTCCGCGACACCGCACCCAGACGACCTATACTTCCACACATGGACAGGCTCTGGACTCCGTGGCGTTATTCCTACATTACCGGCTCAAAACCCACTCGCCCCGGCGTCCCGTCTGATCTGGAAGCCTTCCCGGACAATCACGATTCGGTCTTCCTGAACCTGATCGGCGCGGTCCGATGGGGCATTGCCAGCGGCACCATGTCCGCCACCGCCGCTGAAAAGGCGGGCGGCGTCCTGCTCCAGGCACAGCACAACTTCGTCTGCCTCAACGCCTACCCCTATACCTCCGGTCATATCATGGTCGTTCCTTACCAGCGGCTGGACTCCCTCGCCAGGCTGCCGGCAGACGCCGCAACCGAGATGATGTCGCTCGCCCAGCGCATGGAAACCATGCTGCGAGACGTCTACCGTCCCGACGGCATCAACCTTGGCATGAATCTGGGCGAAGCAGCCGGCGCCGGCGTCGCAGAACACCTCCACCTCCACGTACTGCCCCGCTGGTTCGGGGATAGTAACTTTATGACCGCCACAGCCGAGACACGCGTCCTCCCCGAATCACTCGAAACTACCTGGACGCGCCTACGCCAGAGCCTCCACCAGCCCATTCTCTAATCCGAAGTTGTGTCGTGTAAGTGACTTAGAACCAGCACTTGTGCAGATTCACCTCCCAGGTAGACGCAATCCCCGTTGAAGAATATGGCAGGGCAACTCCCAAATGGGGAATGCCGTCCCATTACGTAACAGGATTTCGAGTTACCAACGGGCCGCTAGGCCCACAACGAACCACAATCGGGGTAATTCTATGATCGGGACACATCGTTCCTGGCGCGCCGATGCGGGTATCGTCTCTGGCATGGCTGCGCGCAAGCCGGAGATGGCAACCCTATTAACTGCAGGCTCCATCCATGGACGCCGCAGTGCCGTAGCCTCCACAGAGCCGGAAGATGCACACATCACCGGCATGACCCGCTCCCTCGACCGGCGTCTCCTTGCACTCAATCTCAAGCCGGTGCACTCCGTACCTGCCATGCAGACGCTGCGCGTCGCGTAAACAGTTCCTCCCTCAGGATGTACAAAAGGGCTCCGCTTCTGCGGGGCCCTTTGTGTCTCTGCAACTGCACGCGCGCGGTTCGTTACCGTCCGTGCGGATTCATCTCGATCGGCATGCCGCGATGCATGTCTGTCTCATCGATATGCGGACCGGACACACGCGTCGCTTCAAAGTTCAGCACACGCCACGGTCCACCCGCCGTGCGGCCGTACACCTTCGTATAGCGATAGACACCATCGATCGGCCGGCCGTCCAACTGTCCCGTCACCCGCGCCTGCGAGGTAACCACCGCGGACGTCTGCTGGACGCGAACCTTCGTATCCATCAGGTCGATCCGTGAAAACTGGTTGGCGTGCGAACCCAGGCGCTTCAAGTATTGCTGCTTATCGCTCAACGTTCCGTTGGCGGAGATCGCGAGAAAGTCATCGCCCAGCATCTTCTCCAGCAGAGTCGCATCGCCCTTGAGCAGTGCCTGCCGCCACGACTCTTCCAGAACCTCGATCTCGCGAGACTCCATGCGCTTGTTCTCTTTTTTCAGCTTGACGGTCTTGGCAGCATCCGCAGACAAAACGGTGCCGGCAAGCAGGCACAACAGCATCACCGCCGCTACGGAGCGGGTAATGCGTGCCGGGATGGAGAACCGAAGTTCCATCGCGTAGGGCATCCTATTCCCAGGATTCATGCTCCGTCAAAACGGTTGCATCATCCGTGATGAGCATCACGTTTCTAGGGCTCTTTCCGCAAAAACGGAAGACCGGAACTCAGCGAGTACCGGTCTCCTCATCTTCGCGCACAAAGCCTCGCCTGCGGGCTTTCTTTTTAAACGATCTCCTGCAACGTCTCCAGCGAACGCTCGCGCATCTTGCGGTACAGCCCGTTGGTTGCCCACTGTTCAAAGTGTGGTGAACTGCGGTGTGCCTCAAGCGCCTCCGCATCGCGGTACTGCTCATAGATCACGACCGTGTCCGGATCGCTCTCGACCGTGTGGGCCACGTAGTTGCCGCAGCCCGGCTCCTGCCGCGACGCAGCGCCCAGGTTCTGCAGGATCGACCGAATCTCGGCGCGATCCTCTGTTGCAAACCGCATGCGAACCGTAAACGAGATCATGCTTTCACTCCTGCATTCGTTGCAATGTCAAAGTCTGGCACGGCAAACGTCTCACTGCGATCCGGACCGGTGCTCACCATACCGATGCGTGCGCCGCTCTCCGCTTCCAGGAAGTTCAGGTACTTCTGTGCATTCGCCGGCAGGTCTTCAAAGCTCTTCGCGCCCACCGTCGACGTCTGCCAGCCCGGCAGATTCTTGTACACAGGCTCAATCCGATCGAACTGACGGATATCCGCAGGGATCACATCGGTTTCAACGCCGTCGATCTTATAGTGCGTGCAAACCGGGATCTCCGCCAGTGAATCCAGCACGTCCAGCTTCGTCACCACCAGCCATTCCGTGCCGTTGATCATATTCGAGTAACGCAGCAACGGTAGATCCAGCCAGCCGCAGCGGCGGGGACGACCCGTCGTCGCGCCATACTCCTGCCCACGCGCACGCAGCTCGTCGCCGGCAGCCGTGAAGTCTTCCGTCGGGAACGGGCCTTCGCCCACACGCGTCACATAGGCCTTCGTCACGCCAATGACCGTGCCAATCGTCGTCGGTCCAACGCCCGTGCCAATCACCGCTCCACCCGCCGTCGCAGACGACGACGTGACAAACGGATACGTGCCGTGGTCGATGTCCAGCAGCGCGCCCTGCGCGCCCTCAAACATCACCGACTCGCCGTTCTTGATCGCCTTGTTCAGCAGCACCGCGGTATCGGTGACGTACGGAGCAATCTGCTCGGCAAACCGCGCATACTCCTCGTAGATCTTTACGGGGTTCAGCGGCTCCGTGCCGAACAGCGCATGCGCAATCTGGTTCTTCTCGTTGCAGGCATTCGTAATGTGCGTGCGCAGCAGTTGCGTGTTCAGCAGGTCCACGATGCGCAGACCGTTCCGGTGCATCTTGTCTTCGTACGCAGGCCCAATGCCACGCGAGGTGGTGCCGATCTTCGTGCGGCCCGGCGCGTTCTCTGCTGCCAGCTCAATCATGCGGTGGTACGGCAGGATCACCTGCGCACGGTTCGATACGAACAACTGTCCGTCCACCGGCAGGCCCTGCTCCTTCAGCATGCGGATCTCCGTCAGCAGCGCCGCCGGATCCACCACAACACCGTTGCCAATGATGCCGAGGCAACCCGGACGCAGAACGCCGCACGGGATCAGGTGAAGGACAAACTTCTTGCCTTCAATGATGACGGTGTGGCCAGCATTGTGACCGCCAGCATAGCGAGCCACTACCTGGTACCGCTCGCTCAGGACATCAACAATCTTGCCCTTACCCTCATCGCCCCACTGAGCGCCAAGTACTACAGCCGTTTTCTTCATGGTCATAAACTTCCGAATCTCCGCAGGCGCACAAGGGTCGCGGCGCGCGGGCCGCGAAGCAAAGTCGCGATTGTCTTGGATGCAAAGCAGGTTGGCGAACGAAGATCGAACGTCTTCCCAAACAATTTTATACCGGCTACCCGGAACATAGACGCGATGGCGCAAGAGAACCGTTCCAGAACACCCCGGTTGCAGCCGCCTGCAAACATAGGGAAACTACGTTCATCGTCTGGCAACGCGGCCGTCACGAAAGATGCACCGTCCTTTGTGCCTCTATTCTTCCGCCGATAACGTTCCCGTCGCTTCATCCGCTCATTCTGTCCGTAGGCGGATCTGAACGCTCCGCCAGGGGGCAGAACGCATGGCAGTGCGGTCCGAGATCTCATGCATCTGGAAAGAAAAAGGCGTCATCGCGGACTACCGCACCGGCGTTTCGCTGCACAGCCACACCAGCATGTCGGAAGAGAGCCTCAGCTTCATTCAGGACATGTCGCAAGGCCTGCCGTTCGTGCAGAAGCTCTTCGCCCACTACACGACCAAATGCCATAAGAACCACGCCCTCACCCTGGACTTTGTCAGCGCCCACTGGCGACCGCCCCTGCAGCCACTGATGGCCTTCGACCTCGAGTTCACCCAGATCGCCAACCTCGGCCTGCATCCGCTCGTCTCCATCAGCGATCACGACAACATGGAAGCGCCCATGCTGCTGCGCACCGTCCCCCACGCACGCAACATTCCCGTCTCCGTAGAGTGGACGGCGCCCTTCGGCCGCACCTGCTTCCACCTGGGCATCCACAACCTGCCCACAGCCGACGCCCGCATGTGGATGGAGCGCTTCACTGTCGCCACCGCCTCGCCAGACGAATCCGTCGTCTACAAGATCCTCCGCGACCTGCACTCCCTCAAGCAGGTGCTGATCGTCTTCAATCACCCCATCTGGGACCTTTACTCCGTAGGCCGCGAGGTCCACATGGCCGAGGTACGGCGCTTCCTCGCCGTCAACGGCGACTTCATGCACGCGCTGGAGCTGAATGGTCTGCGCCACGCCAGCGAAAACCGCGAAGTCACCGCCATGGCGCGAGAGACCGGGCACCTGCTCATCAGCGGCGGCGACCGCCATGGCATGGAACCCAACGCCAACATCAATCTGACCAGCGCCACCAGCTTCCACGAGTTCGTGCATGAGATTCGCGTAGAACGCCGCAGCCACGTCCTCTTCATGGCCCAGTACGCGCAGCCCTGGAAGCTTCGCATCCTCCGCTCCACACTCGACGCCGTCACCGACTACAGCGACTTCATGCCCGGCTGGCAGCGCTGGGATGAGCGAGCCTTTCACAAGGACCGCGCCGGCGTCATGCAGCCGCTCAGCAACCTGTGGGTGGGCGGCAAGGCACCGAAGGCACTCGCTCTCGGCGTCCGCGTAGTCCGCATGGCCCGCAACACAACCGTCGCCCGCTCCATCGGCATGGCATTCCCCGGTAAGAACGACTTCCGCCCTAACTACGACATCATCTAGCGACCTCTCAGCAAAACAAACGACCCCAGCGGATCAAGCCGCTGGGGTCGTTTGTCTGATATCGCCCGAAGTCTACATCCGTCCGGCGAACTCGCGACCCTCGGTAGCAATCTTGATCTTGTCGCCTTCCTTCACAAACGAAGGCACCCGCATGACCAGTCCCGTCTCCATCGTCGCCGGCTTGCTCGTCGTGCCGGTCGCGGTGTCACCCTTGAAGCCCGGCTCCGTCTCCTTGACCGTCAGTTCGACATGCATCGGCAACTGCAGACCAATGGGATTGCCCTCGAACTTCTCGATCTGGACGGCAGTTCCCTCCAGCAGGAACTCCAGCGCGTCGCCGAGCATTTCGTTGCTCAACTGAAGCGTCTCAAAACTGGTCTGATCCAGGAAATAAGCGCCATCTGCGTCGTTGTAAAGGTATGTCGCTTCAACATCTTCCAGGTCTGGTTCCTTGAATTTGTCGTCCGCTTTAAAAGTCTTGTCGAACACCGCGCGCGTCAGCAGATTCCGCATCTTCAAACGAACCAGCGTCTGCCCGCCACGCGCCGTCGGCGTGCTGATTTCCTTGTCAAGGCAGTGATAAGGCACGCCCTCAAGTTCGAAGTACATCTTGCGCTTGACGTCGATCGCGTCGATCAGTGAGGCCATGGGTGCTGCTCCCTTTTGCGGTAAAAACCTCACACCAGCATATCGGAAGCGCCCGCCGCCCGGCCGCATCCAATCCTAGCGATGCCGGAACTCCCTGAAGTAGAAACCGTAGCCAATGGCGTACACGAGCGCGTGCGCGGCGCACGCATCCACGCAATCACCATCGGCCCCCACAAAGAGCCACTCAAGTCCACGCCTGCGCACCTAGAAGAGACGCTCACCGGAGCGCGCATCGAACGCGTGCGCCGCGTCGGCAAGACCATCGTGATGGACATCTCGCAACGCGACCGCAAGGCCGCACAGATGACCGTGCACCTGGGCATGACAGGCCGCCTCCTCGTGAGCAAACGCGACGTCCCCATGCCCCCGCACACGCACGTCACACTGCATCTGCACGACGGCCGCGACGTACGCTTTGTCGATCCACGCCGCTTTGGCCGCGTCGGCATCGTTGACGAAGGCACCGAATACGAAGGCCCCGGCAAAGAACCGTTGACGATCACACTCAACGACTTCGTCGCACTCTTCAAAGGCCGCAAGACTCCGATTAAATCGGCCCTGCTGAATCAATCGCTGCTACACGGGGTCGGCAACATCTACGCAGACGAAAGCCTCTTCCGCGCAGGCATACGACCCAAGCGACACGCGGGCCGATTGACCCGCGCCGAACTCACAAAGCTGCACGCGGCACTACAGACGGTGCTGAAACACGCGATCCAACTGGGCGGTTCGTCCGTCAGCGACTACGTAGACGCCGACGGCGTACGCGGCTTCTTCCAACTCGAACACCGCGTCTACAGCCGCACCGGCGAGCCCTGCAAAGACTGCGCCGCCCCGGTACAGCGCATTGTGCTCGGTGGACGATCAACGCATTTCTGCAAGACCTGCCAGAAGTAAACGCTAGGCAAACATCCGAATCCCCGCGACACCAGCCGCTCCCGCATCCACACAAGCCTGAGCGTTCGAGTGATCCACGCCACCCAGCGCGAACACCGGCAAGCCCTCAGCCTCAGCGCAAGCTTCGCGAAGGCGATCAAGCCCAACACCTTCGCTGACCAACTCGCCTGCGACGCGCTTCTCAAAGACCGGACCAAACAGGATCACGTCTGCGAACTCTGCAGCACGGCGCACGTCTGCGATGGTGTGGCAGGATGCGCTGACGATCAGACCGCGCATCGTCTGCAGGTTCTGCGAGAAGGTTGTGGACGACAGGTGAACACCATCGGCACCGGCCCATTGCGCGAGCGCTGCCGTGCCGTTCAGCAGCAGCTTCGGGGCGCCGCCGCCCTCAAGCAAAGCAGCGCGAACCGCCTTCACCAGCGCAACGGTCTCGCTCTCCGAGAGGTCTTTCTCACGCAGTTGCAGGTACTCCACACCATCGCGAGATAAGCGCGCGGCCTGCGCGATAAGCGCCTCGCGGCGGGCCTGTTCATCTCCGGGAAACATTTGTCGGTCTGTAATCGCATAACGCAGCATCGTTCTTCCACGATACCGGCGAAAGCATGCGCAATGCACACGCTGGAGAAAAGAGCGCGAGCCAAAGCCTTCTGTCGCGCATCCCAAAGAAGACACGCATTCACGGAGACCCGATGAGCCCCATGCAGGAACAGCAGCAGCCCGCGCCTCAGCAACATGAACCAAACCAGCAGGCGCAGGAGACGCAGCCTAACGAGAACCGCTCGGGAACCTCCGCAAAGGACCTTGAGATCTCGTTCCGCAACCACATGACGCACACGGTCGGTCGGCCGCTTGAGTACTCGACCACGCTGGATCAGTACCACGCGCTCTCCGCCGTGGTGCGCGATCGCCTCATGGACAACTGGCTCGACACGATCGAGACCTATCGCGATCGGGACGTGCGTGTGGTCGGCTATCTCTCCGCCGAGTACCTGTTGGGACCGCACCTTGAGAACGACCTGCTCAATCTCGACCTGACTCGGCAGATGACCGAGGCCCTGAACGAGCTTGGCCTGGACCTGAAAACCATCGCCTGTGAGGAGCCGGAACCAGGCCTGGGCAATGGTGGACTCGGCCGGCTTGCAGCGTGCTTTCTTGACTCGCTCTCCACACTCAACACACCCGTCGTCGGTTACGGCCTGCGGTACGAGTTCGGCATCTTCCGCCAGGAGATTCAGGACGGATGGCAGGTAGAGAAGTCCGACAAGTGGCTGCAGTTCGGTAACCCGTGGGAGATCGCAGCATCCATGTCGTACCAGGTAGGCTTCTTCGGTCATACAGAGACCTACACCGACGACAAAGGCGCGCTGCGACACAAGTGGATCCCCGGCCAGTGTGTGAAGGGCATTCCCTATGACACACCCATCCCCGGCTATCAGACCAAGACAGTCAACCGCCTGCGCCTATGGAAGAGTGAGGCGATCGACAGCTTCGACCTGGCCACCTTTAACACGGGCGACTATACCGGGGCGGTACGAGCGAAGATGGAATCCGAGACCATCAGCAAGGTGCTGTATCCACCCGACGAGAAGATCGAAGGCAAGCGCCTGCGGTTGATGCAACAGTACTTCTTCACTTCCTGCTCGTTGCAGGACATGGTGCAACTTCACTTGACGTTCGGTAAGCCCCTGAACGAGTTCGATAAGAAGTGGACCGTGCAGTTGAACGATACGCATCCCTCCATCGGCATTGCTGAGCTGATGCGTTTGTTGATGGATGAGCACGCCATGCCGTGGGACGAAGCCTGGCGTGTGACGCAGAACACCTTTGGCTACACCAATCACACACTGCTGCCCGAGGCGCTGGAACGCTGGCCTTTGGAAATGTTCGGCAACCTGCTGCCGCGCCATCTCGAGATCATCGACGAGATCAACGAGCACTTCCTCGACGCGATGCGCTTGAAGTTTCCCAACGACGATGCACGCATGCGCCGCATGAGCATCATCGGCGAAGATGGCGAACGCAGCGTTCAGATGGCGAAGCTCGCTGTCGTTGGCAGCAAGGCTATCAACGGTGTTGCAGAGTTGCACACGAACCTGCTGGAAGCAAGCACACTGAAGGATTTCTACGAGGCCTTCCCGGAACGTTTCAGCAACAAGACCAATGGAGTGACACCGCGCCGCTGGTTAATGCTCTCCAATCCGGATCTGACGGCGTTGATCGACGAGACCATCGGAACACGCTGGCACAAGGATTTGTACGGTCTTACGGCGCTCGAGCATTTCGCAACGGACACCGGATTTCTTCAGCGCTGGCGCAAGACCCAGGAGGGTGCAAAGGCTCGGCTGGGTGCGTTCATCAAGCGGACCATGTCAATCGACATCAATCCGGAGTCGATGTTCGACGCACAGGTGAAGCGGCTGCATGAGTACAAGCGCCAGCACCTGAACGCGCTGCATATTCTGTCGCTCTACTGCGCGATCAAGAACGGCACCGCGAAGAACCTGACACCACGCACCTTCCTCTTCGGCGGCAAGGCCGCACCCAGTTACACGATGGCGAAGCTGATCATCAAGTTGATCTGCACGGTCGGCGACCTGGTCAATAACGATCCGCAGACACGCGACCTGCTGAAGGTAATCTTCGTGCCGAATTATTCGGTATCGGTGGGACAACGCATCTATCCCGCGGCTGACTTGTCTGAGCAGATCTCCACGGCGGGCCTGGAAGCCAGTGGCACCGGCTGCATGAAGTTCATGATGAATGGCGCAGTCGCCATCGGCACACTGGACGGCGCCAACATCGAGATCCGCGAAGAGGCCGGCGAAGATAACTTCTTTCTCTTCGGCCTCACCGCTCCGCAGATCGCCGACCTGACGCGGACCGGCTACAGTCCAAACACTTACTACGACAAGAGCCCTGCACTGAAAGAAGTGATCGATGGCTTGCGCGACGGCCGCTTCTCCAACGGAGATCGCGACCTGTTCGCGCCGCTGGTAAAAGAACTGACGACGACGGATCGTTACTTTGTCATGGCAGACTTCGACGCCTACGCCGCGGCACAGGCCGAGGCGGGCAGCGCCTACGGCGACACGGTGCGTTGGGGTCGTATGTCGCTACTGAACACCGCACGCTCCGGCAAGTTCTCAAGCGACCGCACCATCCGGGAATACTGCAAGGACATCTGGAAGGTGCCGACGAACTAAGCTCGGCGTGGAAGGGCTGCGATCACGGGAGTTGAGATGCGTCGGGATCGAGACGCTACCTTCGTTCTCCGTCGATCGCAGCCTTCACCTTTGCCCAGAAGGCCGCACGCGCTGCGGAGTGCGCAGCCCCAGAGGCCTCCGGCCAGTCGCCCAGCGTCACGATGACAAGCCTTCGCTTCGCGTCGATCAGGATCGACTGACCGAAGATGCCAAGCGCGGCGAAGCTGCCGTCCGGTTGCGGCCACCAGCCATAGCCGTAAGCCGCGCCGCCTGCCTTCACCTGCGCCGTCGTTGCCTCTGCCAACCAGCCCGCGGGTACGGTGGCACCGCCGCCGTCCAAGACCCACAAGCCGAGCCGTCCAAAATCGCGCAGCGAGGCTGACAGCCCAGAGCCACCGAACTCCTCACCGGCGGCACCGGAAGCAGTAGCGATCCACGTTGCATCGTGTTCCATGCCGGCGTGCTGCCACACCGCGGCGGAGAGCTGTCCGGCCAGCGTCTTCCCCGTCGCGCGACGCAGCAACACACCCAGCAGGTCGGTCTCGCCGGTGTTGTAGTGCCAGCGCGTGCCGGGTGCGACCTCGCGCGGAAGCGACCGCATGTATTCGACAGTGCTGTTCTTTCCGGGCGGAGCTTCGGTCGTGTAGAGCCGGACATTGTCCGCATCGGCTGACGTGTAGTTCTCATTCCAGCGGACGCCGCTGGTCATCGTCATCAACTGCCGAATCGTCACGCCGTCATACGCACTGCCGCGCATCTCCGGCAGATAGGCGGTCACGTCATCGCCCAGAGAGCGTAGCGCTCCGTTGTGCAGTGCGGCGCCGGCCAGCGTGTCCGTAACGGCCTTGGTCATCGAGAAGCTCGTCCAGTGGCCCCCCGGTGTCAGCCCCAGCGCATACCGCTCGGCGCGCACACGACCGTGCTGCAGCACCAGGACGCCCGCAAGGTGCTCTGCCGCCATATATGCCGCAACGTCCACCCCCGACAGGCCGGCACCATGCTTGAGGCGTTTCACAGGACCGCCGCGCCGGACAATGTGGGCCGGGAAGACCCTGTCCATGTGAGCGAAGCGCTGATCACGCTGCGGGACCGTCCAGGTCAGGTCATCTGCCAGCCGTTGCCCAACGCTCTTTCCAGCCTCCTCTGCAGGACTCTGAAATGCCTTTGCGTGGGCCGTAAGCGCAAACACAAGGGTGAGCGCAAGACCTAAATGGGCTATGGGACCTGAGGAACGCCAAGGGCGATCTGTGGAAAGCATCGATTTCTCAAAAAAATAGCGAAGTCGCACGTTCACGCTCTATTCATCTCGCAGCTCGCTACAAACTATTGATTTCAGGCACGATCGAAGAGAAATTCATACGAGTGTCAAGCGTCCGGTGCCTTGTAACATTGCGGTCCGTTCCGAACCGGCACAGCGATCCACAGAAATTTCCACAGGCGGCGGTGCTTTACCTCTGCGAGAGCTTGAAGGTCGCCAAACGCTGAAAGGGCAGAACCCGTTGGGTTCTGCCCTTCCAAAACACTGCTTTGGTACGGTGCGGCTTACTTCGCAGCGGGCCGGGGAGTGGTAGCCGGACGCGGTGCGGTGCGAGCCGGTGCTGGGCCTGCGGCAGGCTGGGCTGCAACACCCGACTGCGTGTTGTAGGCCTCAATCACAGCGCGGGTGACGTCGGTCTGGGGAGCAGCAAAGAGAACAGCGCTCTGCTGACCGCTAACGTCCAGCAGCAACGTGTAGCCGTTGTCATTCGCGTACTTCTGCATCACGACGTTGAACTTCTGCGCGACCTTCTGGTAGGCCTCCTGCAGATCGCTCTGGTAGGCAGCCTGAGCATCCTCACCGTCGCGCTGGTATGCCTTCTGCTTTGCATCGATGGTGCGAACGCGGCTGGCGCGGTCTTCGTCCGAGATGGTCGTCGCGCCCTGCAACTGCTTCTGCAGGCTTTCGATCTCCGCCTCTTCCGCAGCAATCTTGCTCTTCTGGGGCTCGAACTTCTTGCCCACATCAGCAAGAGCTTTCTGTCCCTCGTTGGTTGCGAAGACAGCCTGCTCGAAAGCGATCAGAGCGATCTTGGCGGGAATGGCCTGCGGTGCAACAGCAGCGGGTGCCGGCTGCGGAGCGGCGGCCTGGGCAAACATGGCGGGGGAGCACGCAAGAGTAGCGATTCCGACGACAAGCGTCGAGAACTTGGAGACGTAATTCATGAGATTTGGTATTGCTCCTTGGGACCCGAAGATCCGTCATGGCCCGGCACCGTAGGTGGCAACCGTTAGCCTTGCTCCTGTGCGGTGTGCGGACGAGCGCCAGAAACGGCGCATCGCCGGCGAAACGCCCGGCAATGCTACGGATTATAGGGGTCTGCAAAGAGCGGGTCAAACCTGGACTCGCGTCAATTCAGCGCGTGTTGTCAGGCCGTTGTCGGCGAGACGGCCGTTGTCCGTGCGATGACGGCAGCTCCTACGACCATCATCTCAAGGTTCTCCGGACGGATTTCAATGGAAAACGCCTGCAGCGGACTCATGCGGACCATCTGCTGCACATAGTGATTCAGCAACGGAAGCTCAACAAAACGAACGTTATAGCCCGTCAGGTAAAACTTGCCGGCGCCGGACATGTGGATCGAGCTGGCTGTGCCGGCGGCCAGGGCCTTGTGCCACAGCTTCTTGAATTCGATGCAGCGCGCGTCGCCTTTGTCAGCAGCCTCGAAGACGTCCTCCGGTTCCATGTCGAGAAAGCGCAGGCGCATGGCGCGGTGCCCCATGATGCCTTCGATGTGGCCGCGTCCGCCGCAGCCGCAGTAGGTCTCGCGATCGTCGAGAGTCACCACGGTGTGGCCGCCCTCGCCAACGCCTTCCACCATGGGATAGCGTCCGAAGCCGATGCCGGTGCCGATGGTCCAGACGCGGATCATGCTGTCGAGCTTGCCCTGCTGTTGTGCCAGGCCCGCCGCTGCGGCGTCGGCGTCATTCACTGCGGTGACCGGCGCTTCGATTCCCTGCTCCTTCAGCATGGTGGTGAGTTCCGCTACGATTCGCGCGCCCTTCATCTGCGGCAGATTGGGTGCATCGTCCACGACTCCATGGCGTACGACGCCAGGCAGCGCAACGCCAATGCCGCTCAACTCCGCGCCGTTGTTGTCTTTTGCGACGGCGACGATCTGCTCGCACATGGCGGCGATCAGGTGTTCGCGTGGCATTTCAACGAGGGCGTCTTCGTAATACTGGTCTTCCGGATAGGAGTGCAGGCTGCCGATCAGGCCGTCTGGCCCCACGAGCCCTGCAATGATGCGCTTCGACAACGTCAGTCCGATGGTGCGTGCCTGTTCGGTCATGCTGGTCTGCTTTCTTTGTCTTTGGCTGCAAATGCGAAGTTCTGTCCAAGTCGATCAGGGGCCCGCTGGCGTGGGCCTGGGGCGGTGCAATGGAACGTGCCGTGCCGGGGATTATGAACCCGCGGGATGCGTATGTGCAAGCGGTCCCACGCCTTTTGTGTGCTTTGGAGGGCGTGGGACCGCGTTATTGAGACGATTCAGTAGACAGTTTGTACAAAGGCGTTAATTCGCCGCTGCATTTTGCACTTTGAGCCAGTTATAGAGCGGTGCAAAGTAGTCGAGCATGGGCTGAGCGTCCAGGTGGTCGGTACCGGTCATTCCCTTGAGCGTCTGCTGCCAGGGCTGTGACTGGCCGGCCATGAGCATGGCGCTCAACTTGTCGCCGGCGGCCTTCGATCCGTAGAAGCTGCAGCGGTTGAGTGCGCCCTTGTAACCGCTGGCGTCGCACATGGCCTTGTAGAACTGGAACTGGTAGACGCGTGCGAGGAAGTAACGAGCGTAGGGGACGTTGGCGGGGACGTGCATCTTGGCGCCGGGATCGAAGTCGGCTTCGGAACGCTCGACCGGCGGGACGATGCCCTGGTACTTGGCGCGGAGCTGCCACCACGCCTTGTTGTAGTCGGCGGGTTTGATCTCGCCGCTGAAGACCTGCCAGCGCCATGTGTCCAGAGCGAGGGCGAAGGGCAGGAAGGCTACCTTGTCGAGTGCGGTGCGCAGTTGCAGGGGGATGTCTGCCTCGGCGGGTGGTTCGGTGTCAGCGAGCTTTAACTGCTTCAGGTAGCCGGGCGTGATGCTGAGTGCGACGGCGTCGCCGATAGCCTCGTGGAAGCCGTCGTTTGCGCCGCTGCGGAAGAGCATGGGCTGCTGGTTGTAGGCGCGCTGATAGAAGTTGTGACCGAGTTCGTGATGGACTACCTGAAAGTAATCGGCGCTGACCTCGATGCACATCTTCACACGGAGATCGTCGACCTGATCGATGTCCCATGCGCTGGCGTGGCAGACCACATCGCGGTCACGCGGATGCACGAACTGCGAGCGTTCCCAGAAGGTCTTGGGCAGTGCAGGAAAGCCGAGCGAGGTGAAGAAGCTCTCGCCGTATTTCACCATGTCTTTCGCGGCGGCGATCTGCGCTGCGTGTCCCTTGTCGTCGGTCAGGTCGCCCGCGGTGACGAATGATGCTGCGGCTGCCGGATCCTTCGCGGCGATCTGCTGCTTGAGTGCTGCTTCCAGATTGAGCGGCTTGAACTGCGAGAGCTTCGGATCGGTGGGCGCGACGATGTCGTAGATGTTGCCCCACTCCTGCGCCCATGTGTTGCCGAGTAATTGCGCGGGGATGAGGCCGTCCTTACGGTCGGCGGCTGCGCCGTACTTTGCGATGAGGCGATGGCGCACGTAGGTGTGCAGTTCGCGGTAGAGCGGTTCGAGCTGCGTCCATGCGCGGTTGAGTTCTGCGGAGAACTCGGCCGGCTTCATGTCATAGCCCGCGCGCCATAGCTCGCCGGTGTCCTTGTAGCCCTGTTCCTTCGCGCCGATGTTCTGCAGTTCTGCCAGGCGTGCGTACTTCTGCCGCATGGGTGCGCCTACGCTGTGCCAGCCCACCCATACCTTGGTCAGCGCGTCGGCGTCGCGTGTCTTAGCCATGAAGGTGTCGACCTCATCGATGCTCATGCACTTGTCGGGCGTTGCGCAGTACTTGCCTTTGCCGTACTCACCGGTCAGCGCTGCGGCCAGTTGCGACTCCTCTGCCAGCAGCTTTGGATCGTGCGGCGCTGCGGGAGCGTTCACCTGCAGCAACATCATCTGGCGGCGCATGTCTGCGGGGAGTGTGAGCTTGTCGAACTTGTGGCTCTCTTCGATCAGGTCGAGGGTCAACTTCGAAGACTGCTCACTGAGCAGGGCGGTGGTGGCTTCGCTGTCTTCGTTGATGTAGGTCTCCGCCAGCCACTCGGCGTGGCTACCGTCCACCGCGGCCTTGAGCAGCGAGGCATTGGCGCGGTCGAGGAAGGCCTTCGCATCCGCAACGGTGGCTGGGGCCTGGGCAACGGCCGAGACGCAGGAGAGGGATAACGATGCTGCGAGAACGAGAGAGGAAAAACGCATGGCGCGAGTGTAACTCCGAGTCGACTCCACGGGTGCCATGTCTTGCTCCTGACTGGGGAAGGAAAGGCTCTGCCGAATGTCGATGCGCAACGATCCCATGTCTCAAATGCGAGACATGGGGCACCCGCTACTTTGTGGGACCAGCCATTCGACTGGGACGGACGCCCGATCAGGTGCGAATCCACGCCATTCAATGAAAAGCATGGCGTCATAACATATCGGACCGAAGTAGTCTTAGTTCCAGAAGCAGCAGCGATGAGGGGCGTTGCTCTTTCCGAGAACCCGCGTGAGACGCGGGTTTGAACCCGATCCGTCGGAAGGAGTGCACCACGATGAGCCATAAGACGAAGTTCAAGATTCAGCGCGCACTTGGCCTGGAGTTGCCTGGCCTGGGCAAGCCTGGCGCGCTGGACAAGCGCAACTATCCACCGGGCCAGCATGGCCAGAACCGCCGCAGCAAGCTGAGCGAGTATGCCCTGCAACTGCGCGAGAAGCAGAAGGTGATGTTCCACTACGGGCTGCGCGAGGAGCAGTTGCGCCGGTTCGTGCGGCAGTCGATCGCTGCCTCCGGCGGATCGAACTGGATTGAGCAGTTGCTGAGTCTGCTGGAACGCCGGCTCGACAACGTCGTCTTTCGCCTGGGCTTTGCACGCAGCATGGCTGCCGCGCGGCAGCTTGTCTCGCATGGTCACGTGCTGCTGAATGGGCGGGCGGTCAACATCGGGAGCATGGTGCTGCGTGTGGGCGACTTTGTGAAGCTGACCGAGTATGCGGCCGGCAGCATGACGGAACCCGCGCGATCGAATCCACGGTTGACGCTGCCCAGCTACCTGCAGTTCGCCATGCCGGAGAACAACACTCATGGACGCCTGCTGTCACTGCCCGGGTCGATGCATGTGCCGTTTGAATTGAATGCCAAGCAGGTTGCCGAGTATTACTCGCAGCGCGGCGTTTAGTGAGGGCGATCTTCAGGGCGGCATGGAGGGGCCGGGTTGCAGGGGCAGATTCCCTTTCGAGGAGATCCGAATTCCTTGAGGCAATAGGCCTTTTATCGTGGGCCTACAGCCCGCTGGCTTTCCTGGTCCCTGCAACCCAGGGCTTCGCCCTGGGCTAGGAAGTCGCGGGCCTTCAGCCCGCAAGGAAGCCTTGCAGGTTGGACCATGCAAAGGAAAGCAAAGCGTGTCCCTTCATCGAATGAGGTGTAAGGGGAGACCCGTGAAAGCCCTTCAAGGGTTGAAGCCTTCTTCCTTCTTGGCTGAGTCGGCAGGCTAAAGACCTCCCCTCCGAAAGCGATGCTGTTTCGTTCACGACCGCACTCGACGGTTGAAGCGCACCCATTGCGGAGCGATTCGTTTTCAATAGTTCGTTATCTACGCACGACCAGGAGAACCACTTATGTGTATTTCCGACACGTACTCCCTCGCCGAACGCAAGACATTGGGCGGCGTTTCCATGTGTTCCTGCGGGACGATTCATCTGACCGTGGGCGGTATCACGATACGGCTTGAGCCGGAGGCCTTCGGTGAGATGGTCCGCATGTGCCAGGACGCCGCGGACCGGCTGACGATGAGCGCGGAGATGACTCCGGGGCATTCGCGGCTTGCGAACTGAGCTGTATGGGAGTGCCTTGGGCATGGTTTTGATATGGCTCTGGGGCTGAGAAGCAGAGCCGCTTCGCTTCCTGGTTCTTCGTCTGGCTTCTTCGTGGCAATGCGAGAGAGCTGACCTCAGGGGCTAAAGCCCGGTCTTAATTTGAGGCATTGGCGGCACAGCTGAAGCTGTGCCCTTCCGGGTGGATAGGGCCTTGTTTGCGTCAGAGCTTTGCATTTGGGCGGGGAGATCTTCGCGGGCGCGTAAGAGCTGTGTCTTCCGGGAGGGGAGATGCGGAAGCGGTTCCAGTCTTTGTCGCGCGCCTTCAGCCCGCACCACCGGAACTCGACGATGACCCAGGGCTTCGCCCTGGGCTGGGAGGTCGCGGGCCTACAGCCCGCCTTGCCAGTCGTTCGCAATCAAGACGTGCGAAAGGACTTCGAGAACAACCCATAGAGAGATGGCACGCTTTATTCTCATCACGAGGGTGCCATGGCTCTGTCTACTCGCTCCGTTTGCACCGTGTGGCGGTAACGCATGCGACGCTTGCTGCTGCCAGGTGTCTTGTTGCTGCTGGCCACTGCTGCCGCAGCGCAGCAGGCCGATACGCTGCGGACGACGAGCACGCTGGTCCTGGTGCCGACGCGGGTGACGACAACCTCCAGCGCGGGTTTGAACGTTACGCTGCGTGCCGAAGACTTCACGCTTACCGATAACGGTGTGCCGCAGAAGCTGCGCCTGGAAGAAGCCAGTCGCGAGCCGCTGGCCGTGATCGTTCTGCTGCAGACGGGCGGTGCTGCACCGAAGCAGTTTGCCAACTACGCAGGCATCAGCAGCCTGCTGGAGTATGCGCTGGGCTCAGTGCGCTATCGCGTGTCGCTGATCACGTTCGACAGCAAGCCGGAAGATCGCTGGCCCTTCTCAAACGACGCGACGAATCTGCGCGATGCATTTCAAAAACCGAAGCCGGGCGATGGTGGTGCCGCTGTTCTGGATGCCATCGACTATGGGCTGGACTGGTTTGGGGATCAGCATCCTCGCGGTCGGCGCCTGATCCTGCTGGTGAGCGATGAACACTTCCGTGCGGGCGACGAGGCTCTGCGGCAGATGACGCGGCGACTGGCCGAGACGAACACCACGATCTACAGCCTGAGCTTCAACGCGCAGAGGGCGTACCTGATAGATGAGCTGAAACACAGCAGTCCAGAGAATCCGCCGCTGTTTATGTCACCGGATCACCCGCCCCTGCTGCACACCTTCAACCTTGACCGTCCGTTGCGGCAGGCGTTGAGCGCGATGCAGTCGAATGCGGCTGAGGGTGTGGCGGCGCTGTCTGGCGGGACGTACATGCCGTTCACCAATCGCAAGGACCTGGAGTTGCAGCTAACGACGTTTGCCAACGACCTGAGCAATCGCTACATCCTGAGCTTTCAACCGACGAACCCGACTGCGGGTCTGCATTCGTTGCAGGTGAGCCTGCCGCAGCATCCGGATCTGCAGGCCACGGCACGCACGGCTTACTGGCATGCAGCGCCGGACGAAAAACATTAGGCTGCTGCGCCCTGCTGCTGCGAGACTGAAGACACTCCCCGTTGTGCCTTAGTTTGAAGTTTCATCTTTGTACCGATCGAAGGAGATCCATGCGATTGACCCGTGCGCTTTCCGGCATTGCACTGCTTGCAGCCACCACGCTCCACGCCCAGATGGGCGCAGGCGCACAGCGCCCTGGAACACCCGGTGTTGCCGGCCCGCTGGCAGCGAAGTACAAAGACACAGCCGACAAGATTCTGGCCGCAGGCATGGCCGATGACGATGGCTACAAGGCGTTGACGTACCTGACGGATCACGTTGGCAACCGCATTACGGGATCGACACGGTTGAATGACGCCGTGACGTGGGGCGCAGAGCTGATGCGTAAGGCCGGTCTGCAGAATGTGAAGGTGCAGCCGGCGATGGTGCCCCACTGGATCCGCGGCAATGAGTCTGCCGAGATCGTTGGGCCGGTGAAGAAGCCGCTGCACATGCTGGGCCTGGGTATGAGCGTGGGTACGCCGAAGGAAGGCATCACGGCGCCCGTCGTCTTCTTCAGCGACTTCAAAGAACTGGACGCGCTTGGCCCGGACGCGCTGAAGGGCAAGATCGCCCTGTTCAACCCTGGATGGAAGGGCTATGGCGTTGGGTCGCAGTATCGGACCGGCTCTGCATCGAAGGCGGCGGCACATGGTGCGGCTGCGGTGCTTGTCCGTTCAGCCACTGGCCTGGCCATGCAAACCCCGCATACCGGTACGTTGCGCTATGACCCTGCGGTGCCCACGAAGATCCCTGCAGCGGCGCTCTCTGTCGAGGATGCGCTGCTGCTGGAGCGTTTGGTGAAGGAAGGCAAGCCCGTTACCGTTCACCTGCAGATGGACGCTCACCAGGAAGCCGACGTGGAGTCTGGCAATGTGATGGGTGAGATCACCGGCAGCGAGAAGCCGAACGAAGTGGTGGTGCTGGGCGGCCACATCGATAGCTGGGATGTGGGTCAGGGCGCGCAGGACGATGGTGGCGGCATCATGGCGACGTTTGAAGCCGTTTCGCTGCTGCACAAGCTGGGGTTGAAGCCGAAGCGCACCATTCGTGTTGTGTTCTGGGTGAGCGAAGAGAGTAACGACTCCGGCGGCATTGCCTATCGCAAGATGCTGGGTGACAAGGTGAACGACCATGTCGCTGCCATCGAGATGGATGGCGGAGCGGAGAAGCCACTGGGTATGAACTACGGGGCTTTCGGTGGGGGACGTCGCGGTGCACCATCAGCGACTCCACCGGCGATGTCGGCGGACGATCAGAAGTCGCAGGCGATCATGCTGGACATTGTGTCGCTGCTGGGCTCGATCGATGCAGCAACACTGTCGCCTGGCGGTGGCGGATCAGATATTGGTCCGATTACGGCAGAGGGTGTGCCCGCGTTGTCACCCCGCACGGTTGGCGAGCACTACTTTGACTGGCACCATACCGAGGCGGACACCCTGGACAAGGTGGATCCTGACAGCTTTAAACGCAACACCAGTATGCTGGCCGTGACCGCTTACATTCTGGCCGATATGGACGGGAAACTGACCGGCCACAAGAGCCGCGCGGAAGAATAACGCTTCCCTTGCGAGACACATGCCGATGGTGCTGTTCGCGTTTGCGGACGACCATCGGTTGCGGCTGTAACGGCGCCATGAACCGAACGACAAGGAAGCTGGGTAAGCGCAGATGGCAAGCAAGCCGGACTATGTGGCGACGGATCATGGGTATGCGAGCGACATTGCGGACCCGTATCTTCGCCCTGCCTTCAGCCTGAAGAATCGGCTGATGCGGCTGGCGTGGGGCGTGGTGTGGCTGCTGCTGTATCGGCTGTCTCCGCGGCCGATGCATGCGTGGCGCGCGATGCTGCTGCGGTGCTTTGGCGCGACGATGGGAGCGAACTGCCACTTCTATCCGGGGTCGAAGATCTGGGCGCCGTGGAACCTGGTCTGCGCGGACCAGGTGACGGCGGCCGACGGTGCGGAGATCTATAACCCGGCACCGATGCACTTTGGCTCGCACGCGATTGTGTCGCAGGCGGCGTTTCTGTGCGGGGCCACGCACGATTACAACTCGGCCGCGTTTCCGCTGCTGGCCTACGAGATGCACTTTGGCGCGTACTGCTGGATCTGTGCACGGGCCTCGGTTGCTCCGGGTGTTCAGGTAGGCGAGGGCGCGGTGCTGGGGCTGTCGTCCGTGGCGACGCGATCGCTGGAGCCGTGGACGGTGTATGCGGGCAATCCGGCGGTGGCTTTGAAGGCGCGCGTGAAGACGACGGCCTGAAAGCCTCGAAAGCCGTAGATCGCATCTGAAAAGAGCAACGACTTCCCGCTGAGGTGCGCCCCCCTTGCGCCTGCTTGTCCTCCTCTTGTTGTTTGCTGCGAGCGCTAGGTCGCAGAGCACTGACTCTGATCATGACGGCCTGTCCGATGCGCTGGAGAATGCATTGCTGCAGCAGTATGCGCCGCACCTGCAGATTGCTGCGGACGACTGTTCGGTGCGACCTGCGAGACTGACGCCGGGCATTGCTGTGCCGACCGTGGCGCAGGAGGATGGCACGCTGTACGGGCAGGCGACGCCGCGGCATGTTGCGGATGGTTCGCCGGACGTGATCGAACTGCACTTCTACCATTTGTGGCGAAGGGACTGTGGACGCATGGGGCATCCGCTGGATGCGGAGCATGTGGCTGCACTGCTGCGTCTGACGGACTCCTCAAAGCCGGCCGAGGTGAAGAGCTGGCGCGCCGCGTACTGGTATGCCGCGGCGCATGAAGATACCGTTTGCGATGCGAGCCACCTGGCCCGCGCCAGCACGGTGGATGCGGAGACGCATGGAGCGCGGGTGTGGATCTCAAGCGGGAAACATGGGTCGTTCCTGACGGAGTCGATGTGTACACATGGGTGCGGCGGCGACCGATGCGGGCGGATGGTGGATCTGGCGAGTCCGCCTGTGGTGAACCTGGGCGAGCTGCGAGCGCCGATGAGTGGCGCGGTGTGGAGCTCGTCGACACAATGGCCGGGGCCGCTGAGCGACAAGATGCTGCGCAGCGATTTTCCGCCAGAGCGGACGGCCCGCGTCGACCGGCTGCTGAAGACGGATATTGCGTGGGCGAACCCGGCGAAGCGACCCGCGCAGGCGGCGATTCTGGGCGGTAATTCTGCGATCAATGGCGCGGTGGTGGGTGGCGACTCGACCGGGCGGGCGATCTCGATTGCAGGCGAGCAGAGTAGCAATGCGCTGGGCACGGCGGCGCAGAGCACGGGACACGCGCTGGGCAAGAGCTGGCATGCTGTTCGGAAAGCGCTGGGCGGCGACGATTCTGCCGCGACGAAGTAGTGCGGCGATATGCTGGAACGCATGAGCGAATCGACAGCATTTACCCTGCGCCGCTGCGCTGCCGGCGATGAGGCTCGCCTGCAACTGGTGGGCGGCGCGAGCTTTCTGGAGGCCTTTGCCGACATCCTGAATGGCGACGACATCCTGGCGCACTTCCATAAGAACCACTCAATCGAGAGTTATGCAAAGTACCTGGCGATGCCGACGGGGCGCGCGGCCATTGCGGAGGTGCCGCCGGGCGACGGGCCTGTGGGCTACATCGTTTGCTGCGAGCCGGATCTGCCGGTGGAACTGACTCCTGAAGATTACGAGCTGCGGCGCATCTACATGCTGCACCGCTTTCAGGGGCTCGGAATTGGCAAGGCGCTGATGGATCAGGCCGTCGCGTACGCACGCGAGCTGGGTCGCACTCGCCTGTTGCTGGGTGTCTATGGGAAGAACCATGCGGCGATTCGGTTTTATGAGAAGGCTGGCTTTACGCAGATTGGCGAGCGTTACTTTACTGTGGGTGCGACAACGCATCATGATGCGGTCATGGCGCGACTTATTGATTAGAGGCTACGTCTGATGGTTAGAACCCAACCCACAATCTGATACGCGGAGTGAGCATGCACGGCTTGACGAAGCGATACACCCTTTCACTGGCAGCGCTGTTGGCACTTGTCGCACTGCCTTCCACGTCCTGCAGCCAGACAACGGTCGAGCCAGCCTCGCGGACTAATCTATACGACTCCATCAGCGTCTTGCGATCGGACCCTGCGACCGAAGGTAGCGGCTTTCGCGTACGGCCAAACAATAATCTGGAAGCGGTAAACACCACGCTGATCGACATTATCGCGTTTGCGTACAACGTCCATCCCAAGCGGATCGTGAATGCGCCTGCTTGGGCTGGACAGACTCTGTTTGATTTGAAGATGCACTATCGCGGTGGCGGCTCGCCGGATGATGCCGCGTGCAAAGCGATGCTGAAGCAGGCGTTGACCGAACGCTTTGGACTGGTCGCCCACAGCGGTGGGGAGAGCCTTCCGGGTTACGCGATCCACGTGGAACCGGCGGGGCCCAAACTGGCCGGGAGTATGGCAATGCCGGGGTCTTTACCAGCGCTTGCCATGCCGAAGCCTGGAACGCTGACAGTACACAATGCCACGCTCGCAGATTTCGCTACGATGTTGCAGAGAGCTGTACTTGACCGGCCCGTGGTGGATGAGACGGGTATCAAGGGGCGGTGGGATTTTGAGTTGAGTTGGGCACCGGCTCCGAGCGAATACTCCGGCAGGTATGCCAAGAGTGCTCCGGTTGCCGGGAAAGATCTTGCAGAGACCATGAGGCGCGAGCTCGGTCTTCGCCTTGATCCCGTGACTGCGCAGCCGTCAGACGTCGTCCTGGATCGTATCCAAATACCGACCGGGACGTAGCAACAGCCTCCAGCAAATGAAGAAGGGCGCCTCTGAGAGGCGCCCTTCATTTTCGGTTACTGCGTATTCATACGACCGGAGTTCTACCACTGACCCCAGGCGCGCGTGAAGTAGTCCAGCATGCACATCATCACCAGCACGAAGAAGGTGAAGAAGCCGGCGGAGACTGTCAGCTTGACCAGGCGCGAGCTGTACTTGACGTGCATGAAGAAGAGCACGACGAAGACAGCCTTGGTGCAGGCGATGGCGATCGCGATCGGTGCGTTGAAGATGCCGAGCGGCAGCATCGACGCGCCGACGGTCGCCAGAGTGCCGATCATCAGCACGCCGAAGATCATGCCGTAGACGGCCGGGCTGACGATGTGATGCGCTACGTGCTCCGGGTTCGTGATGTTAGCCGGGTCGTGAAAGTCGATATTGTGCTGCTCGTTATCGACTGGCGCCAGATTGTGCGATGTGACCGGTTCGCTCATGCTGCTTCCTCAAAGTATGGTGTTGCGGTGGCGGCGAATTCTGCTGCACGGACCGGCATCAATGTCGGTTGATCAGGTACAGGAACGGGAACAGAAAAATCCAGACGATATCGACAAAGTGCCAGTAGAGGCCGAAGTTCTCAATCGGTTGGACGTACCCCGTGGTGTACAAGCCCGTCCTTGCCTTCACCAGCAGGACGAACAGAATGGCGATACCGATGATCATGTGAAGTGCGTGCACGCCCGTCATCGCGAAGTACAGCGAGAAGTAGATCTGGGTGTGGTTCGCCATGTCGACGGTGAGCGGCTTTTCCTTGCTGTCAGCCGGCGGATGCACGAAGTCACGGATGTCGAAGGAAGCGCCCGGCACGTGGTGCTCTTCAAACTTCTGCGCGTATTCGACGGACTTAATGCCAAGGAAGACAAAGCCCAGGACGATGGTTGCGATGAGCGACCACTCCAGAAACTTCTTGTTCCGGACTTCTGCCGACCACACACCCATGGCCATGGTGAACGACGAGCTGATCAGGACGACCGTATTGATCAGGCCGAGCGGCATGCTGATCGAGTTCGAGGCCGCGACGAATGCGTCGTAGTACCAGTTGCGGTAGAGCAGGTAGGCGAAGAACAGCCCGCCGAAGAACATGATTTCCGTGAGCAGGAAGAGCCACATGCCGAAGCTGGCAGCCTCGCGCTGCTGTTCCGCCGTCTCGAAGTGGTGCTTCTGGTAGAACGGGTGCTCGTGCACGTCGTGTGACGCGTGGATCTCGGGCTCCGGCGGATGCGTGATGGTCGAAGCGATCGACATGCAAAACCCTCTCAGGAACAGCGTAGTTCGTTTCTTACGTAAGTCGTTTGGAACCCGATGGACCCGGCACCCTGCCGGGTCCACCGATTATGCTTTAGCCGACGTGCTGCAACTCGCGCTGCGTCTTACGCTCAAGCCACTCGTAGTCGTAGGCCTCGTGGTCGACGATCGGCGTCTCGAGGAAGTTCTCGGTCAGCGGCGGCGACTGGATCTGCCACTCAAGGCCGGTTGCCTGCCACGGGTTGTTACCGGCGATGGCACCGTACTTCAGCGACCAGGCCAGGTAGAAGATTGGCAGCATGTAGCCAACACCGAGCACTGTGGCACCTGCGGTCGAGAGGACGTTCAGCACCTGGAACTCGGCAGGATACGCAGCGTAGCGACGCGGCATGCCTAGGTAACCCACGATGAACTGGGGGAAGAAGGTGAGGATGAAGCCAATAAATGTGACCACGGCGGCGAACTTCGACATGCCTTCCGGATACATACGGCCGGTCATCTTGGGCCACCAGAAGTGGATACCCGCGAGGAACGCCATCAACATGCCGCCCACCATGACGAAGTGGAAGTGGGCCACGATGAAGTAGGTCTCGGTGAGATGAACGTCCATACCGAGCGATCCGAGGAAGACACCGGTCAGACCACCGATGGTGAACAGACCGATGAAACCGAAGGCGTAGAGCATCGGCGTCTCGAAGGTGATGGAACCCTTCTGCAGCGTGAACGCCCAGTTGAAGATCTTGATGGCCGAGGGTACGGCGACCAGCATTGTCAGCAGGGAGAACACGAGTGCCGAGTAGTTCGACACACCCATGATGAACATGTGGTGAGCCCACACGAAGAAGCCGAAGACCGCGATGGCGACTGAGGAGAACGCGACTGCCGTATAGCCGAAGACGCGCTTGCGGCTGAAGGTCGAGATCACCTCAGAGATGACACCAAAGCCCGGCAGAATCATGATGTACACGGCCGGATGCGAGTAGAACCAGAACAAGTGCTGGAAGAGTAGCGGATCGCCACCCTTGGCCGGGTCAAAGACACCCAGACCGAGCGTGCGCTCGAGCGCGACGAGAACGATCGCGATTGCGAGAACCGGCGTGCCGAGGACCATGAGGACCGAGGCAGCATAGTTCGACCACACGAAGAGCGGCAGGCGGAACCATGTCATGCCCGGCGCGCGCATGCGGTGCACGGTCACGATGAAATTGAGGCCCGTGAAGATCGACGAGAAGCCTGCGATGAAGATGGCGGTCGCGGTCGTGACGACGTGCGTGTTCAGGTAGTGCGTCGACAGCGGCGTGGTGAATGTCCAGCCGGTATCAACGCCACCCAGAACGAGCGTGGTCAGGACGAAGATGCCGCCGGCCATGTACAGATACCAGCTCAGCAGGTTGATCTTCGGGAACGCCAGATCCTTCGCACCGATCATGATCGGGATGAAGAAGTTGCCGAGCGTCGCCGGGACAGACGGCACCAGGAACAGGAAGATCATCACGATACCGTGCATCGTGAACATCTTGTTGTAGGTGTCGGCCGCCATCAGATCGCCGGCGGGCGTCAGCAGTTCCAGGCGTACCATGCCGGCGAAGAAGCCGCCGATGAAGAAGAAGAACGTGATGCTGAAGAGATACAGCATCGCGATCCGCTTGTGATCGGCAGTCAGCAGCCAGCTCAGCAGGCCATGCTCAGCGGTGATGTAGTTCTTCTTCGGCACAACGGCCGTCGCCTGGTCAGGCAGGGAGACGATGGTACTCATTGCGTCACCTTTTCGGGCACCATGGGCGCCGCGTCGTTTGACTTGGAAGTGTCCAGCGTCTGCTGCACACGGTAGTTGGTCTTCAGGCCCTTGATGTACTCCACCAGATCGATCAGACCTTCTTCACTGATCTGACCCTGGTAGGTCGGCATAATCGGCTTGTAGCCCAGAGGGACGTGCTGCGACGGATTGAGGATGGTATCGCGCAGCCAGCCATCGGTGGCTACCTGAACGGTACCGTCATCCATCCTGATTTTAGACCCGGACACGCCGGCCAGGTTGGGACCCGCTGCCGTGGCGTTGCCGTTATGGCAGCTATTGCAGCCCATGGACGCAAAGAGGCGTTCGCCGTTCTGAGCCAGGCTCATACCGCTGGTCGACTCTTCTGTCCAACGCTGATAGTCTTCCGGCGCCATGGCGACGATGTCACCGATCATGCCGGAGTGCAGCGTACCGCAATACTGGGTGCAGAACAGGTGATACGTACCTTCCTTGGTGGCGTTGAACCACACCGTCGTATAACGACCCGGGATGACCTCGCGCTTTACGCGGAAGGCGGGGATCGAGTACGAGTGGAATACGTCCTGCGAGATCATGGTCAACTGCACCGGACGTCCGATCGGGACGTGCAGAGCATTGATTTCATGCTGACCGCCGGGATGCTCGGCCTTCCACATCCACTGCTTGCCAACGATATAAACCTGCATAGCGTCGGCTGGCGGATTGTAGATGCGGAAGTAAAGCCAGGCTCCCCAGACGAAGACGAAGAGGAAGATGCCGAGTGGGATGATGGTCCACGTCGCTTCCAGCAGCGTTGAGCCTTCGATCTGTGTCGCGACCGGGCTCTTTTCCTTGCGGTACTTGATGCTGAACACAAGTAGGAGGGCGCCCACCAGCACCAGGCCCAGGAGCGTCACCAACCAGAGGAAGATGTACAGCGCATCCGCCCAGGGCGCGATGGTGGAGGCCTCCTGCGGCCATAGCGCCGAGGTGGTGAGCCACTTGGTTAGAAACTGCCAAAGTACTGGACTGATTCCCATCGTCTGCCTTTATCTCTTCCTGTCCGGTCTCTCGTTGCGGTACTGCTGTTTCGGCGGCGGTTTCAAACTTCACCGGGACTAAGTGTTGTCTTCGTCCTTGCGCGTCAAAGCATGGTCGCGCCCCAGTTTCAGGTCACGCCGAAACATCAAAAACATGAATCCACCCAAGCCCGCGACCGTGATCATGCCGCCAAACTGCACCACACGCGCGACGATCAAGCTGTGCTTGTTCCGGTGTGGATCGTAGTGGTAGCAATACGTCAAAATGTTCGCGACCGGCGATCCGATCTTGTGGTCTGAAGACTCGACCAGGCCCAGCATCAGGTCTTTCGGCGAGTACTCCACACCCAGGTAGTACTGTGAAATCTTCGCATCCGGCGTAAGCAACTGGATCGCACTCGCGTGAGCGAATTGCGTCGTCTTACCATCCGTGGATGGAATCTTCACGTAGCCGAAGCCAACTGCCTTGGTCACGGCATCGATCGATGCCTGCTGGCCTGTCAGGAAGTGCCATCCACCCTCGGTGCCCGGACGAGCATAACGACGGGTGTAGAGCGCCTTCTTCTTGGCTGCGTCAGCAGGCGTATCCGTAGGATCGATGCTGATGATCAGGACGTTGAAATCCTTTGCCGGATCCAGATGAACCATGGCCAGGGACTGCACCAGCCCATCCAGCTCTTCCGAGCAGAGCATCGGGCACTTGAAGTACACGAGCGCAAGAACGGCCGGCTTGTCCTTGCCGAAGTAGTCGGCCGTGTTGACCGGCTTCCCCGTCTCGTCGACGAACGGCACGTTCGGCAGGGTCGTGTTCAGGTGCTGGTCGATTGCTGCACCCTTCAGAACTGCCGGCAGTTCGTTGCCGTACTCTTCGCCGGTTTGCTTGTCACCGTAGCTGGAGACCTGCCCGTGCGACGGCATCGCAGAGCACAGCAGACCCAACGCCAGCGCCAGCAGGCCGAGCCTGTTGGTCGAACGTTTGTTCCGGATTGTGTTCTGCTGCTGCATGTGCTGCTCCCTGCTTCGGTGCGGTTACTTCTTTGCTTCCGCTGAGTTCTCACCCAGGCTCATCTTCTGTTCGCGGCTTTCCATCTGGTCGAGCTCATAGCCGGTACGGGCAAATCCGCTGGTCAGAGGCGCTATGGAGCTGTACTGCTTGTCGCCCGTCAGCTTGCCCTGTGTGCTGCTTGCCATGGAGGCAGCAGCCGGCAGGCCGCGCTTCACGACGAGCTCCATCGCCTTCTCAATCGGGATGTGAATCGTCCCGGCTGGTCCCTCAGCAGGATCGGCAGCGGTGTAGTGCTCCAGCAGGAGATCTTCGCGGGCGTGCATGTCCGCAGTCTCCTGGTTCGAGTCGTCCGTTGGCAGGCGCGGTGTCGGGAAGCTTTGCGCGATCTTCGCCGCGGCCTGCTGTTCCTGCACCGGGTTATTTGCCAAGCTTTCACCACGGCGTTGAATACCAGCCGGGCTGCCACCTGCAAGAGCCGACTTCGAAGCGTCATCCACATCCTGCTTCAGCAGGCCGTAGTTGATTGCCTTACCCATGGCGTAGCAAAGGACAAAGAAGACGATGAGGAAGCCCATCAGGCCGCCAAGGAAGACCACAACACCCTTGGTGTTGACGTCGGTGGTCTCGTAGCCCGGATGCTCCGCGTCGAACTTCTCCGACGGGTGAGGAACCGGCTTGGGAAGGCCATGCTCGTCGTGCGAGGTGGATGGCCCCTTGACGCTCTCTACGTGATCGCGGTCATTGAACTCAGTGGGCATGTTCGGGCTCCAGGACCTCGGCAGTGTGCGGGTCGTTGCGAACGATCACCGGACGCGAGGCCAGGTTGGTCAGGTAGAAGTACAGCCACACACCGATTACGAAGAGCGGCACGGTGATGTAGGCGAAGATGCCGAAGCTGAAGTGCAGGTTCGCGGCTGCGTCCGGGAAGTTGGGCTCGATCATCCAGAACAGGTCGAAGCAGCGGGCGAAGATCATCCAGCCGGTAAGGGCCAGCATCTTGCGGCTGTCGTACTTGAACTGGCGGCTGAGCAGCAGGCAGAACGGCACAACCCAGTGGAAGATGAAGTCCAGGGAGCAGATAACCCACCAGCCGCCACGGATGCGGTTCAGGTACCAGGGAATCTCTTCCGGCGAGTTGGCGGACCAGATGATCAGGAACTGCGCGAAGCTGAGGTAGATATTCAGCATCACGAACCCGAGCATGAACTTGCCGAGATCGTACTGCTCCGTCTTGCGGAGAGCGGTCTTCAGCGGCTGGAAGTTCGACAGACGAATGATCGTGTGGACGCCCAGCGCGAGTACGCCGTAGCCCTGGCCGACCAGGAAGATCAGGCCGTACATGGTGGAGTACCAGGTGATGTCCAGTGACATGACGAGATCGATGGCCACGATGGTGAGCAGCGCCACGTAGATCAGGATGCCGATGCCGGAGAGGTTCTCGGCCTTGATGCGCCAGTACTCAAAGGATCCCTGTGTGCCGGCTGCGGGATCCGCGTCACGCTGCAGGGACCACTTGCTCAGGATGCCGCCCCAGAGTGCCATGAAGCCGAAGACCACGACGAACTCGATGATGACGCTCATCGGGCTGAGCATGATTCGCTTCCAGTCGAGCGAGTGAGCCTGGCCTTCGTCGAGCAGGCCGCTGTGCAGGGCTTTCTCGACTGCTTCGTGGGTCGGGAAGGCGGCCCACATCCACAGGCGCTTTGCGAAGATCATCAGCGGGATGAAGAGCACGACGATGACCGGAAGCGTGTTGCTCATGGCTTCCATGGGCCGACGCATGATCAGTCCCCACTTGCCGCCCGTGACGTACTGCAGCATGAGGAAGCAGAGACCGCCTCCGCAGAAGCCGAACGTCAGCATGAAGCCGAGCAGGTAAGCGCGCAGCACATGATCAAAGCCGAGCGGTCCGCCCAGGAGGGCGATGATGGCCGACAGAATGAGGCCGGCACCGGCGGCGATGAGCGCGCGCGTCTTCCAGACCGCGACGACCGGCGGAGCGTTCAGGTCGGCGGGCAGCACCCGCGGGCCGTGATCGGCGTGCAGGGCGTGGGCCGCTGCGCCGGGGTCTCCGGCTCCTTCGTGGGCGAATTGTTCGTGTCCGTGTGCCATGCGTTGCGGGCCTTCTCGATTTCCTTCAGGACTTGGTTCTGTTACTTGCTTGCTGCGAGGAACGCGATGATGTCATCCACGTTCGCCGTCGAAAGTCGCGGGAACGCCGGCATCTTCACCGGGCCCGTCTGCGCGCCGTTTGCGACCTGCGCGTGAATGTGTGCCGCTCCTACGCGGGCGACAATGCCCACCAGCGACGGAATCATGGGTGCCATGCCAGCGCGGTTGGGCTGGTGACACACACTGCAATTTGCCATGTACAGCTTCTGCCCGTTCGCCACATCACCTGCAGCCGCGTGCGGTGCGACGGCCGATGGTGCACTGGCGCGCGCTTCCGTTTTGGCTACAGCCACCGTGGCAACGGTAGGCTTGGCTCCGGCTGGCAGGGCAGATGCCAGAGGAGCCGTCTTAGGGTTTGCTTGCGATACCTGTGCCGGCTTCGCTGCTTCTGCAGCGGGAGCGGGCATTGGGGCGGGCAGAGGAGCAGCAGCCGGAGCAGAGCTCTTGATCTGGCCCGAGGTCGCGGGCAGCTCCCAGTCCTTGAGGAAGTCAGGAGCGAAGCCTTCCTTGGCCTCGACATCTTCCATCTTCTCGACCTTCGCTCCGCCAGCATCTGCTGTGGTCGCGTGCTGGCTCAGCTGCAGAGCGCGGACGTAAGCTGCGATTGCCCAACGATCGGCCGGCTCAATCTGTCCGGAGTAATCAGGCATCGCGCCGTAGCCGTTGGTGATTACGTTATAGAAGTGACCCAGCGGCGCAGAGCGCAGGCGCTCTGTGTGGAAATTTCCAGCCGCCATGAAGCCACGCATTACGATCATGCCGCGGCCGTTGCCGGTACGCGAGTGGCAAGAGGTGCAATAAATGTTGTACCGCTCCTGGCCGCGCGCGATGAGGTCAGCGTTCAGGGGTACGGGAAGTCCGTCACCCTCGGCGCCATTCACCATGCCGGTACGGAAGTACGATCCAGAATCTTCCTGGCCGCGTGCAATCGTTCCCAATACCTGCGGACGAGCCGAACGGCCGTCTGCATAGAAGCTGGTTCCGCGCTGCGGATAGAACTTCGGCTGGTTGTGCATGTCCTGGCGGCAACCCGCCAGACCCAACATGCTGGCGCAGGCGATGGTGGCAGCGGCGATGCGCTGGAACCCCGTCCCCTTTGCCCTGTTCCCGGTCGCCTGTACTTCAGGCTGGGACAGTCGTGCTTGTTTCTTGATCCCCAGAGCCTGCATTACAGATCTACCTCCACCACGCTGACGGCGCGGAACTGTTCCAGGAACTGCCGCGTCTTGCCCATATCGAACTGGGGATCGGTCGCTTCCAGGCACAGAAAGAATTTGTCATCCGTTGCGCCAACGCGGAAGTTGGGCGCGTTGAAGAGCGGATGGTACGGCTGCGGCAGGCCATTCAGCGCGAGCATGGAGAACGCTGCGGAGAGGCCGGCGAACAGAATCGTCCACTCGTACGCCGGGATGATGAATGCCGGCCACGAGAACAGGGGACGTCCTGCAATGTTCTGCGGGTACGAGATTGCGGACATCCACGTCTGCATGGTGAACGCGGTGGTTAGGCCCATCAGGCCGCCCAGCAGTGTCATCAGCGGCACGCGGTTGCGGTGCACATCCAGCGCAGTAGCGGCTTCTTCTACAGGATAGGGTGTGTAGCACTCCATCCGACGGAAACCCGCTTCCCGCGCTGCGATGGTGGCTTTCACCATCGCCTGCGGCGTATTGAATTCGGCCAGGAGGCCGTAGACTCCCTCTTCGACTGGCATTAGACAGTCTCCTCGACGGTTTCTTCCGCATCCATGCCGCCCGCAAACTTGGTCTGCGGCAGCATCATCTTGATTTCGTTCATCGGGATCATCGGAGCGAACCGAACGAACAGCAGGAACAGGCTGGTGAAGATGCCCATGGTGCCGATGTACAGGAGGTAATCCCACTTGGTAGCGCGGTAGGTGCCCCACGAGCTCGGCAGGAAGTCGCGGTACAGCGACGTCACGACGATTACGAAGCGCTCAAACCACATACCGATGTTGATCACAATGGAGATAGTGAACAGGTAGGCGACGTTGGTGCGCAGCTTGCGCCACCACAGTGTGCCCAGCGGCAACGCGATGTTGAAGAGGATGAGCAGCCAGTAGCCCCAGCCCATCGGTCCAAACATGCGGTTCCACATCATGAAGAACTCCCAGTGACTCGCGGAGTACCAGGCCATGAAGACTTCCAGGCCATAGCCGTACGCCACGATCAAGCCGGTGCCCAGCATGACCTTGCCCATGTTGTCCAGGTGACGCATCGTCACAAGGTCTTCCATGTGGTAGAACTTCCGGATCGGAATGGCCAGTGTGAGCACCATGGCAAAGCCAGAGTAGATAGCGCCCGCAACGAAGTACGGCGGGAAGACTGTCGTGTGCCAGCCCGGCAGAGCAGCGACCGCGAAGTCGAAGCTAATGACGGTGTGCACGGAGAGCACGAGCGGCGTGGATAGGCCAGCGAGCAGCAGCGAAGCCGTCTCATACCGCATCCAGTGACGTGTGGATCCGCGCCAGCCGAGCGAGAGCAGACCGTACGCCCACTTGGCAAACGGCAGCTGTGCCTTGTCCCGCAGTGTGCCGAAGTCAGGGATCATGCCGATGTACCAGAACACAACCGAGATGGTCGCGTAGGTGGACACAGCGAAGACGTCCCAGCAGAGCGGCGAACGGAACTGCGGCCAGATGTTCATGGTGTTGGGCAGCGGCAGAAGCCAGTAGCCCAGCCACGGACGGCCGATGTGCAGGACCGGGAAGATACCGGCGCAGACCACGGCGAAGATCGTCATGGCTTCTGCGAAACGGTTGATCGAGTTACGCCAGCTCTGCTTGAAGAGCAACAGAATCGCCGAGATCAGCGTACCGGCGTGGCCGATACCGATCCACCAGACGAAGTTGACGATGGCGAAACCCCACGCGCCGGGGATGGTGACACCCCAGATACCGACGCCCTTAAGCACCAGCCACGTGATGGCGATGAGCGCCAGCGAAGCCACACCACCGGCCACGATGAGGCCGAAGAACCAGCCGAGTGGCGTGTGCGAGGTGAGAACGACGTTCGCGATCTTCCGCGTAACACTCGTAAAGTTGTGGCCCGGCGCGAGTACCGCGAACTCACCCGTGATCGGATCAATCATGGGGTCGTTCACCGGGTGGCGGTACGGATCAATGACAGGTTTGGTCGCCATTACGCCATCTCCAGCTCAGGGTTCGGGTTGGACACGCCTGCGGTGTAGCTGGTCCGCGGACGGTAGTTGAGGTCAGCGAGAACCTGGTAGTTCCGCTCCTCTGCCTTGCGCCGAGATACCCGGCTGCCCTTGTCGTTGATGTTGCCGAAGACGATTGCGTCGGTCGGGCAGGCCTGCTGGCATGCTGTGACGATCTCGCCGTCGCGAATTGCGCGGCCTTCCTTGTCAGCCTCGATCTTGACGGCCTGGATGCGCTGGGTGCAGTACGTGCACTTTTCCATCACGCCGCGCGAACGCACGCTGACGTCAGGATTGCGCATGAACTTCAGGCTCTCCGTGTCGTAGTCCGAGTACAGCAGGAAGTTGAAGCGACGAACCTTGTATGGGCAGTTATTCGAGCAATAGCGTGTGCCCACGCAACGGTTGTACACCATGGTGTTCAGGCCTTCCGGCGTGTGAACCGTTGCACCGACCGGGCAGACCTGCTCGCAGCCTGCGTTCTCGCAATGCTGGCAGAGCATGGGCTGGAAGTGCGCCTTGGGTGCGTGTAGATCGCCTTCGAAGTACGTATCGATGCGGATCCAGTCCATCTTGCGGCCGACCTTGACCTGCTCGCGGCCGACGACGGGGATGTTGTTCTCCGCATAGCAGCTGACCACGCAAGCGTTGCAGCCGATGCAGGAGTTCAGGTCGATCGACATGCCCCAGGCATTCTGCATCTGGCCCGTGGACTTGTCGACGTTGTCGTACTTCCAGGCATCCGGGAAGAAGCTGTCGTCCTTCTTCGGGGTCTCGTACAGGAGGTTACCCTCATGTGCGAAGGCCGGGTTCTTCTGTGCCTCTGCCAGGGTTGCGGTACGAATGACACCGCGCTCCATGGCTTCGTGACCGGGCTCCGAGATGGCAGCATTCGGATCAGTCTTGACCGCGAGATCGCTCTGCGCCAGCTTGCCGCGGTGATCAAGATCGTGGACCTGGGTTACGCAGAGGTCATACTTGCCTTCAGCAGGCTTGACCTTGAGACCGCCCTGTGCCCACTGTGCATCGATCGAGCGGAGCTTGTTCGCATCCGATCCAACGTACTGAGCCACGCGACCAAACCAGCGTCCACCGCCCAGGTGCACGGTGATGACGCCTTCCGGGTGTCCCGGCATAGCGAAGGGCGGGAACACAACCTTCTGACCGTTGATTTCGAGCTCGATCAAATCGCGCTCTTCGACCTTCAGTGCAGCCATGGTCTCAATGCCCATCAGGGCGGCATTGTCCCAGGCCAGACGGGTAACCTGCTTCGGCAGCTCCTGCAGCCAGCCGTTGTTGGCAAAGCGGCCGTCATAGATCGACGGATCGGCCTTGAAGGCGATCTCGTAGGTTCCGGGTGCGGCTGCGGTCATGGTCGGCGTGATGCTGCCGCCCTTACCGCTGATGCCGGACTTCGGCTCGAACGCTGTGCCTTCGACCCAGCCGTCATGCAGTGCCTTCTGCCATGCGGTGGCGTCGCCGCCGCCCTTGGCGTAGGTCTTGAAGTTCGCCTGCACAACCTCATACGAGGTCATCTGCGGATTGTCCAGAACGGTCTGCAGAACGTCGTGCGCCGTCTTGCCGCCATAGAGCGGATCGATCATCGGCTGAATGACGGAGATCGTACCGTCATACGCCCGGGCGTCCGACCAGCTCTCAAGATAGTGAGCCGCATTCACGTGCCAGTGGGCGCGCTGTGCGGTCTCATCCAGATACAGGCCGTGGTGCGCGACGAACGGCACCTTGGTCATGGCATCGCCAAAGCGAAGGTCAGCGGGTGCGTTGTACGCTGGGTTCGCACCCAGCATGACAAGGACGCGAACCTGGCCTGCGTTCATGGCGCTGACGAGTGCCTTCAGATCCTGTCCGCCAACCGATGGCAGAGCCTGCACCGTCTCGGTGTATACGACGGTCGATCCAATGGCGCCAAGCTGTGCGTTCAGGGCGTGTGCTGCAGCCTGCACCGCGGGCGAGCTCTGCTCACCGGCGACCACGACTGCCTTGCTGCCGGCCTTCTTGAGGTCAGCAACCACTTCCTTAAGGAACTTCTGTGCCCACTCGCTACCCGAGAAGCTGGAACCCGATACCAGCGCTGCTGCAAACTTCTCGATGTCGCTGGGCTTCAGGCCCAGGCGATGTTCTGCCTTGCCACCGGTCACCGTCGGCATGCTCTCGACGACGTAAAGGCGGTTCATGACCTTGCCGGTCTCGTAGCGATGACGCTCTGCGTACGCGGCCGACATGGGCAGGAAGCCCGGGAAGGCGTTGGACGAGAGGAAGTCAGCATCGAGCGACAGGATGACGTCAGCATTTTCCAGCTTGTACTGGGCGTCGTAGTAGTCACCGAGGGCGGCCTTCGATGCGATGCGGGCCGAGTCATTGTTGACCGGGGACCACTGCACCAGCTTCGCACTGGGGTACTTCGCAGAGAGCTGCTTCCACTGTGCTGCCAGCGACGGCGAGACGATCGGCTCGCTCAGGACGTACACGCCCTGGCCGCCACCGCTCATCTGCAGTGCGCCGCGGAGAGCATCCGAGAACGCTCCGAAGTCCGAGTTCAGCGTGGCGCCACCGACGTGCTTGATGACGTGAGCCGAGCGATCCGGGTCATACAGGTCCAGCAGGGTCGCCTGGGTGAAGACGTCCGAACGCCCCTTCGAAACCGGGTGCTCGGGGTTGCCGTCGATCTTGATGGGACGGTACGCCTCGCTCTTGACCAGCACGGGAACCGCGCCGGTGGGGAACGGGTAGGCGGTTGCGAAGTAGTTGGGCTTACCGAGGACCAGGTCCTCTGGCGACTTCACATACGCGAAGATTGGCTCATCCGGCTGCTTGGTGCAACCGGTGGTCGCAGCAAGTGCCAGCGACGCGCCCATCACCTTCATGAAGCCGCGGCGGCTTACGCCGTCGGTCAGCTCCGATGCCTGACGGGGAAACTCCTCGTGCAGCATGTCTTCAAAGCCAGGCGCGTCGGAGAGCTCGTTCATGCTCTGCCAGAAGCGCTTGCCGTTCTTGCCGTCCAGCCGCTTGCGCACGTCAGCCAGGGTCAGCTTCGCCGACTGGATCGTCGTCACTACCGTGGGGCTGGCGGTCGTAAGGGCGGTTGCGTCGGGATTTACTGACTCAGCCATTCCGTTTCCGTTCTTTTCCGTGTACGAGGTGCTCATCGGTGGCAGACCTCGCAGCTCTGCAGCTCATTCGGGGTACGAATGCGGTACTTATCCGCCAGGTAGGTTCCCAGCGCCTGTTGCGAGGTGAACTTGTGATAGCTGGCTGGCAGGATTGCCATGGGCGGTACGTCGGAGACGGTCTGACCGCCGCCGTTCTGTGCATGCGGCTGCAGCTGAACGCCCGAAGCGCCCGCTGCCTGATTGTCAGACGAACCCGAGATACCGGCTCCCGACATACCTGTCTGCGCTCCACCCAGCGACGTACGCTCCTGGGAGGCACCCGTCTGCAGGAAGGCCAGTTGCGGATTTGCCGCGCCCGGATCCTTGGTGGTGCAGGTGACAGCCTGTGCCGTGGGAGCCAGCTTGCCCGTTTCTGCGCACCATACCGGCTTGTTGCTGGAAGCACCAGACCACGCCATATTGTAGATCTCGCTGGTCGGACGCAGGTTCTTCACCGGGTCACGATGGCAGTTGAGGCACCACTCCATCTGTAGCGAGTTCTCCGCGTACATGATGGGCATCTCGTCGACACGGCCATGGCAGCTTGCGCAACCGATGCCCTTGTTCACGTGAATCTCGTGGTTGAAGTACACGTAGTCCGGCAGATCGTGGATGCGGATCCACTTGATCGACTCGCCCGTTGCCCAACTCTTGCGAACCGGCTCCAGCATCTGCGCATTGGTCCAGATCTCTGCGTGGCAGTTCATGCAGGTCTTGGTCGGCGGGATACCCGCGTAGGCCGACTTCTCCACCGAGACGTGACAGTACTGGCACTGAATGCCAAGACCCTCAACGTGGTGGCGGTGCGAAAACGGCACCGGCTGGTCGGCGCGCTGTCCCTGCTTGGTAACCCAAGGGGAGCGCTGCAACTGGTTCAACGCCACGCCCAGTGCGACCACGATCAGGCCCGTAAGCACCAGTGCGGCGCGGGCCAGAGCGTTCGAACTGCGGTCAAAAACTTGCGCCATGAGTGCGTCCTGCTTCCTCTAGTCCGTCCGGAATCGTTCGCCCGGCGGGGAACGCTGTCCAGAATTCTTCAAAACACCCCGGGAAGAGCCGTGATGGCCCTCCCTGTCCTGGCCTCGATACCTTCCGGTACGGGCGGAGTCTAAGTCGGATTTCTAGAAAAACTATAGCAGTGCGGACAACGTCAAAAGGCCGCGTCAGTTACTGCCCAAGTCACTTTCCTTGGTACGACTTCGATAATCGAACTTGCGATCGGTGGGCCCGGGCACAACATCTGGCGCATCAGCGGGAGAAGGTGGAGGGACACCACAACATCTACTTTCTCGCGGGGGGATCACCCCTGTAAATTCCGGCTACTTTGGTCCGAGTTCTGAGGCGCCGCTTATCGCGCAATGTCGGCTAGGTCACGCGCCTTCCGGGCCGGCGAGGAGGCAGTTCCGGTACCTCGTCGACGCAATTGCCGATGACGCTTCTGTTCGGTCGCCCCAGTGTGTGAGACTCGACACCATGCCGCGTGCCACCGCCACCCTCAAGCCGCCCTACGACGCCGAAGAGGCCATCGCGGCACTCTCCGCTGCCGACCCGAAGCTGGCGCGGCTGATCGAGCGGGCCGGACCGCTGCGGCTGCGGATCTCCGGGTCGCTCTCTCCCTTTGAGTCGCTGGCGGAGTCGATCATCTACCAGCAGCTCCACGGCAAGGCAGCAGCGGCCATTCACCAGCGCATGATTGAGGGCTTCGCCGAGGTCGCCGGCATCGGCGAGCATCCCTCGCCGCAGCACCTGCTGGATTGCCCCACAGCGCAACTGCGTGCGGCCGGGCTCTCTGCCAACAAGACGCTCGCGCTGCGCGACCTCGCCGCAAAGACCATCGACGGCACGGTGCCGTCACTCCCGAAGATCCGACGGATGACGGACGAGGCCATCATCGAACACCTGACGCAGGTGCGCGGTATCGGCCGGTGGACCGTGGAGATGATGCTGATCTTCCGCCTGGGCCGGCCGGACGTCTTCCCTACCAGCGACTACGGTGTGCGCAAGGGCTTCGCGCTCACCTTTGGCAAGCTGAAGCCGACGGACAAGGTCGCTCCTGGCGATCTGCCCAAGCCCGCCGAGATGGAGAAGCGCGCGAAGAAGTGGCACCCATGGTGCTCGGTTGCAAGCTGGTACCTGTGGCGCGCCTGCGACCTTGCAAAGCCGGAAGCCGCGGCAAAGCAGCCGGTTTAACTTCGCTTCCGCCGGGAGCGTGTCACACTAGGGACACCCATGGGCTTCCTGCTAATGATCGCGCGCGCATTCATCAACACCTTCGGCATCACGCAGCCGGGTCCCAAGGGCGAGCGCAACATGGCGTATTACATCGGCGGTCTGCTGGGGTTGATCGTGCTCGGCATGGTCGGTGCGCTTGCCGCGTTCCTGATGGTGCGCCGCTAGGTCTGCCGTGGACAGCCACGAAGCCTCTCTCCAGAACGCAGTCGATGTCTTCCAGCGCACACGCCCGCGCCTGTTCGGTGTTGCGTATCGCGTGCTGGGAACGGCCGCCGAGGCTGAGGATGTCGTGCAGGACGCGTGGCTTCGCTGGCAGACGACTGATCGCAATGCCGTAAAAGATCCCACCGCATTTCTGGTCACGACGACCACACGCCTCGCGCTGAATGTGGCGCAGTCCGCCCGTGCTCAGCGTGAGACCTACATCGGCCCCTGGCTGCCGGAGCCGGTGGATACCAGCGCAGATCCGTATCTTGGCGCAGAACGCGGCGAAGCGCTCAGCATCGCCGTCCTGCTGCTGCTCGAAAAGCTGAACCCTGTGGAGCGCGCCGCGTATGTGTTGCGCGAGGCCTTCGCCTACTCGCACCGAGAGATCGCCGACCTGCTGGACACCACCGAAGGCAACGCACGTCAGCTAGCGTCCCGCGCACAGAAGCACGTTGCGAACGGCCGGCATGCGAGCGTCAGCAATGAGGAGCGTGACCGCCTTCTGCACGGCTTTATCGCAGCAGCGCAGAGCGGCGAAGTGGAGGCGCTGGAACGCCTGCTGGCAGAGGATGTTGTCTCCTACTCTGACGGTGGAGGCATCGTCACTGCAGCGCGTGTTCCCTTGCTTGGCCGCACCCGCGTTGCGCAGGTCGTCGCTGGATTCCACGAGCGCTTCTGGGTGGGCGCTGAGGTCCGCTGGAGCCAGGGCAACGGACAAAGCTCGGCACTCGTTCTGCGTGATGGTTTGCTGGCAGCGTTCATCAGCGTTGAGGCCACCACTGCGGGCATCCAGCAGATCCACTTCACGCTGAGCCCCGTAAAGCTGCGTGCATTGGCAGCGACGCTCTAGGCTCGAAGAAATCTTTTCGCAGATTCTGTCACACATCGCATCGTTATCCGGTCCTCGTTTGCAGAGAGAACACGTTGCGCCTCATGCGACGTGCAAAGGGGAACCAGATGAAGATTGTCGTGATGGGTGGGACCGGGTTGATCGGGTCGAAGGTCGTACAGGGGCTGCAGGCGTTGGGCCATGAGGCGGTCGTCGCATCGCCCTCGACTGGCGTGAACATCCTGACGGGCGAAGGTGTGGAGGCTGCACTGCAGGGCGCTGCTGTCGTCGTGGATGTGACCAACTCCCCATCGTTTGCGGACGATGCGGTGATGGCGTTTTTCCTCGACGCCGCACGGAACGTCTTGCCCGCTGAGATTCGCACCGGCGTGAAGCACCACGTGGCACTCTCCGTCGTCGGCGCGGAGAAGCTCGCGGACAGCGGCTACATGCGCGCAAAGGTCGCGCAGGAGGCGGCGATCGCAGCGTCGGGCGTGCCGTATACCGTCGTTCGCGCAACGCAGTTTTTTGAGTTTGCGGGAGCGATCGCCGACGGAGGCACCGTCAACGGCGCAGTGCATCTACCGCACGCCATGATGCAGCCCATCGCGGCAGAGGACGTGGCCGCAACGCTCGTCCGCATCGCACTCAGCGAACCTGCCAACGCCATCCTCGAACTCGCCGGTCCAGACGCCATCGCCATGGACGCCTTCGCAGGACAACTGCTCGCGTCCAAGGGCGACACTCGCACTGTCGTGGCCGATGCGAGCGCGACATACTTCGGAGCAGCGGTCGACGACACGTCACTCGTACCAGCACGCAGCAACCCGATGCTGGGCACGACACACTTCGCAGACTGGCTCGCAGCGCGCTAAACGAAGAGGGCCTCGTCGGTGAGGCGAGGCCCTTTTCGATGGAGTCCAGACACGCTAGCGCGCAGTGGTCGGTGTCACCTCTCCCGACATCACGTAACGCGTCGAAGCCGGCATGTTCACGATCTGAAATCCTTGCGGCGGCTGGAAAAGTCTGGGATCCGGTTCGTTGCGGTCTATCTGCTCCACACTAAAGTTCTCCGCGCCACCACGCGGCTCAAACCGCTTTACGACAACGTTGATACCCAGCAGCGGCGCGTACCAAAACTCCTTAATGGTCGGCTCGCTCTGGCCCATACGAATGGTCGAAATCTCGCGCGATCCCGTCACCTGCAAGTTTTCGATGCTCTTCTCGCCCAGGCTTTCGCGCGTGATCTTGCCGCCCGTGGCAAACGCTGTGACGGCCGGTAGCGAAGCCGCACCGCCTGAGTCCATTCGCCACGGCTGCACAACGCAACGCGCCGCAACGGGCGTGCATTGGGTCATCTCATTCCGCACAGGATCGTAGTACTCCAAGGACGTTACCGGTGTCGTCTGCGTGTTGCCGTTCGGCTTCAGGTAGCGACGCTCCTGAAAGACGTGCCCCACGCTGTCTCGAGCGATGGTTCTCCGGTTGTAAACCGTGAACTCAGTACCATCTTCCAGCCGCCGCTTCCAAGACGTAATGACGGTCGCGCGGAAGGGTGCGCCTGGCTTCTCGGGGACATCAATGCTCTGCAAACGTTCGAACGAGCCGCCGTCCGGAGCATGCACCGTCTGCGCTTCGGCCCGAACAACAGGCACTGCAAAGCTAATCAAGAACAGTCCGAACAGAACACGACGCAACATTCCGCAGCCCTCCGCACCGGCAGTGTATGCGGCGCGCCCCGCCTGTCAAAGACAATTCATAAGCAGGCGCCGCGCCACATCCCGTCACCGTTCAAAATGGAACGCGACTTCCGGATGTGTTTCGCGGGGTTGCGAACAATGAGTCTTCCCTATTGATCAAGCGGCTTGCGCGCGAAGTAGTACAGCGAGAACGCCAACAGAGCGAACATGCCGATCGCAATTGGATCGTGATAGAGCGGGTTGTGATCGCTGAAGCGTGGGAAGAGCCAGTGGCCGCCGCGTTCTTCCGAGATACTCTCCATCGCTGCGACCGCGACGCCCAGCAGGCCGGTGATGCCACCTGCCGCGATCAAGCCGCTGGCGAAGAGCGAGCCGGGGCTGATCTCGTCGTTGTCCAGGTCGGTGAGTGGGTCGTTGTTGGTCAGCGCCGCCTGCGCCCCATCGTTCGTGAATCCTCCGCCCTGCAGCAGACCCGACGCATCACCACGGAGTAACTCCTCTTCGCTCAGCACCGCAACCACCGCTCCCGGCGGTGCCTGTGCCAGGGCCTCTGAGGCTAGCTGCGTGCGTATGGCGCGGTCGCGTGCACGGGCCTTTGCAACGGCTGCATCGGCCATCCAACGAATCACGCTGCCGACGAAGATCGCCAGCGTCGTCGCGACGGACAGGTACGCGCCCACGGCCAGCGTCAGCGAACGCACGCCCATCAGTTCCACTGCCAGCACCAGCGCCACGCCAAGCAGCACCAGCGACCAAGGCAGCTTACGCGACAGGATGCCGTTGATGACCGTCGCCATCAGGCGGCCCTGTGGCGCCGCCACCTTCTCGCTGCCAATGCCCTGCACCCACTGGATCTCAAGCTTGCCCGTCTGCCGGTTCAGCAGGTACTTTCCATCTTCCAACTGGGACGAGCCGATGGCGTTGATCAGTTCGTACCGTGTGGCGTCGGTAATCTCCTGCTTGTTGGTGCTGTCCTTCGGATCGACCACGCTGATGTGAGGACGTGTGAAGACTCCCTTATCCTGCAGCCCCTCGGGCAATGCCGACAAGCTGTACGTCGCGGACGTGGGCATGGGCCGGAAGCTCTCGAAGGCCTTGTTCATCGCGCTCAGCGTAAGGCCGATGACGAAGGTCGAGACCACTACGCCAATCATCACGGCGAGCTGTGTCTTCCACGGCGTTGCGCCGATGATGTAACCCGTCTTCAGATCCTGCGCGGTATCGCCCGCGTTACTTGCTGCAATGCAGACCACGCCGCCAATTGTGATGGCCAGCGCACCGAATGCAGGCGCCGTCCAGCCCTGCACCAGGAAGATCGCGGCCGTCGCCATCAGCGTTGCAATGGTCATGCCGCTGACCGGCGACGCGGACGAACCCACAATGCCCACGATGCGTGCGCTGACGGTGACGAAGAGGAAGCCAAAGACAACGATCAGCAGTGCTGCGGCGAGATTCGCCAGCGCTCCCACCTGCGCACCGGGCACCGGCTTGAAGTAGAGGAAGGCCCACATGATGATGACGATCAGCACCGACCCGCCGTAGACAAAGCTGTTCGGCAGATCATGCGCGGTGCGCGCGACCTTATCGGTTGTATTGCCGGTAGTGGTCGCCGCATTCTTTTTCGCGCGCAGCGATCCGGTCACCGCGCTTACGATCGTCGGCAGCGTGCGCAGCAGTGTCAGGCAGCCCGCAGCAGCGACAGCGCCCGCTCCCATGGGACGGATGTACGTGCGCCAGAGATCGCTCGGGCTCATGTCATGAATCGGAACGGTGCCGGGATAGAGCGGCGCACTCAGGTGCGACCCGAAGAAGTAAATCGCAGGCATCAGCACCAGCCAGCTAAAGACGCCGCCCGCCAGCATGATGCCCGCGATCTTCGGTCCAATGATGTAACCCACGCCCAGGTACTCCGACGTCGCGTCGACGCGAATCGAACCGCCCTTCAACAGGTGCTGCTCGCCGATGTCGAAGTTCTTCGTGGGCGTACCCGGCCACAGCTTGAAGAGGTTCTCATTCTGAAAGAGTGTGTAGAGCGATCCAAGGCCCATGCCCAGGAAGATTCGTGAAGCAAACGATCCGCCACGCTCGCCCGCGATCAGAACATCCGCGCACGCTGTGCCTTCGGGATACAGCAGCGTCCCATGCTCTTCGACGATTAACTGTCGTCGCAGTGGAATCATGAACAGCACACCGATCCATCCGCCAAAGAGCGCCAGCGCAAAGATGCGCGCATACTCCAGGTCAAACCCCAGGAAGATCAAGGCGGGCAGCGTGAAGATGACGCCGCTGGCGATCGACTGGCCGGCATTGCCGGTCGTCTGCACGATGTTGTTTTCCAGGATCGACGACCGACCCAGCACGCGCAGGATCGAGATCGACAGCACGGAGATCGGGATGGACGCCGCCACCGTCAGGCCGGCCTTCAGGCCCACGTAAACCGTCACCGCTCCAAACAGGATGCCGAAGAGCGCGCCAATCAGGACGGCGCGCACCGTAAGTTCCGGCCGCGATTCCTGCGCGGGAACAAACGGTCGAAAGGCTGGGGTCTGTGGCGGTGGTGCGCTGGTTGTGGCCATCGTTCGGATTCACTCGGTGTATCGACATTCCTGCGCCACGCGGGCGCAAGTGGAGCGAGTGTATCAGCGGCCCGCATGCCTCCGCGCCGGCCCTGCGTCGCGCGTTGGAATGTTTTATCAATTCCGGATCGCGCGGCGCGTCTTTACGCGGAAAAGTGCGTCTGAACTAGCACGCGTTGATACGCGAAAGGATAAGTCCCATGAGCCGCAACCTCTGGAAGTCTGCCGTTCTGTGCTGTGCCCTGCTGTCCCCTGCCACGCTGCCGCTGCTGGCGCAGAACGCAACCAGTGGCGGCGATCAGCAGCCGCAGGACGACGCACAGACCAGTGCGCAGCGTCGCGGCCCGGGTGGTCCCGGCGGACAACGCCGCGGAACCGGTCTGCGAGGCACCGTCACGGCGGTCAGCGGCACGAGCGTCACCATCAAGGACGAGAGCGGCACCACCTGGACCGTCATCACTACGGACAACACACGCGTCATGCGGTCGCAGCAGGTCACACCCATCGGCAGCGTGCAGGCCGGCGATGAACTCATTGCCATGGGCCTGCCCGACGCTGAAAAGCACGAACTGCACGCTGTCGTGGTCATGGACGTCAGCGCAGCCGACGTCGCCAAGGCCAGGGCCGACATGGGCAGGACGTACATCATCGGTCGCGTTGTTTCCATCGACGATACGAAGGTCACCGTCATGCGCACGGACAAGATCTCGCAGACCATCAACCTGGACGAGACGACTTCGCTGCACAAGGGCGGTCGCATGAACCCGGACGCCATGCGCGCCATGGGTGTGGACGCCGGCATGATGGGCGGCGGTATGGGCATGGGAGGCGGCGGTCGTCGCGGCGGCCAGGGCGCTGGCGCGCCACCCGCAGGCGCTCCACCCGTAGAGGGCGGCGAAGCCATCACACTGGCCGATGTGAAGGTTGGCGACAGCATTGTGGGTATCGGTTCGATCAAGGGTGGCGTCTTTGTGCCGACCGATCTGCGCGTGCAGGATCGTCCCTTCGGACAGCGTCGCGGCCCAGGCGGACCTGCCGGAGCGCCTCCGCAGTAAGTCGATCAGAAAAGCGGGTGCCCCACGTCTTGCTTCTGAGACGTAGGCTTTACGCGATCGTTCGTGACCGTCCGCGCAGCCACACCAGCCAGGCCCCCAGCGCCACGCACACCGCAACACTGATCCCGGCATCCGCCAGCATGGCGCCGTTCAGACCATGCAGATCGTAGATATGCGAATCAATCAAACCCATGTAAGTAATGGGCAAACCGCTGGCTGCCATCAGTAACGAGAATTGCGTACTCGCCAGCGGATTATCTCGACCGATGCTCTCGAACGCGATGCCTGCCTCAACGGAGAAGGCGGCGGCCTGAAAGACGTTCTCGCCAATCATCGCAACAGCAAAGACCCACGGCAATCGCGGCAATGCCCACACGCCCACCGTGAAGATGGCACCCACAACGCCAATGGCAAGGTAGAGCCACTTCAGCGGCAGACGCCGCGCGATCACCGGCACGGCCAGGCTGCCCGCAAGTCCCGCCAGCATCAGGCCAATGCCGCAGGAGAAGTTGATCAAACTGGGGCTCGCGTGAAAGTCCCCGCCCACTCCCGCAAGAATGTTGCACAGCGCAAACGATGCCGCAGGCATGAACAAGAGCACCAGCACAATCAGCACCGTACGGCGGCGAAGCAGTGCGAAGATCTCCGCGAAGAACTGCCGGAAGCTCTCACTCGCCAGCCGTCGATCCGGTCCTGGTGCAGGCACGATCAGGTAAATGAGAGTTGGCAGCATCATCATGCCGGCCAGTGCTGCCGCGGCTGCCGCAGGCCGCAGTCGAAAGACAAGGTCGCCACCCAGCAGGATCATCACGCCGCCTGCGCCCGTGTTCCCAATGGCAAACCATGCGCCCAGTTTTGCTTCGTCCTTCTTGGGGATCAGTGATCCCATCCATCCGCCCACGGCCGCCTGCAACAGACTGGCAGCGGCGTAACTTACCACCATCACCGCCTCGGCAAACAACGGATTGCCATGGTGCATGACCGTAAGTGCAACGCCGCCGGAGGCAACGACCGCGCACGCCAGCGCATAACTTCTGCGGCTGAACCGGACATCCAGCATGGGCGAAAGAAAGAAGCTCCATACCAGTGCAAGCAGGATCCACGCCACAATGGCGCCGATGCGGCCGCCGGAGACACCCTGCGCCGCCAGCATCTCTGGCAATACGACGCAGGCAAAACTGCCGCACATGCCGTAAGTCGAGTTCGTCAGGCCCAGCAGGAAGATGGGCGGCAGCTTCTTTGCACGATCCAAGATGAATTTCCTAGGACGGGATTTTGTAAGTGTCGTTTACGTAAAAGGCAGTTACTTCTCTTAACCATTTCTACCGAAACAAACACGATGTCGCCCGCGTCTGTACTCTACAGAAAACGGCACGGCTCCAAATTCCTGTGAGGTTCCCTTTTGCGCGCACGCCGTACATGGCAGCGTCTTTCTCTGTCGGCCCCCCTGATGGGTGGCGCCATCTTCTCCGCGACGATGCTGCACGCGCAGGCCACGCCACCCACTGACGCAGCGCCGGTTGCCACTGCAACGCCTGCACCCGCTGAGGTCCAGGGCGGCACGATTACCGGAACCGTGGCCAGCATGACCGCCGCAGACAACAGCGGCAAGAAGCCCGCAGGCACACCGCTGCCGGGCGTCACGATCACCGCGACCAACACACTTACCGGTAAGAAGTACACCGCAGCAACAGACGTCGCCGGCAACTTCCGCATGACCATCCCGCGCAATGGCCGCTACGTATTGCGGGCAGAGTTCGCTGCCTTCGCGCCCGCCACCGCAGAGGTTCTGCTGAACGCCTCGCAGCACGAAGGCAAGGCAGAGTTTGCACTGGAGCTGGCCTCTCGCGCAGCCGCACGCGCCGCGGCTTCCGGCAGCGCTGATACGGCTCTCGCAGGCATCAGCGCACAGACGCTCGGTCGAGGCCTGCAGGCTCTGCGCGCCAGTGCCGGCGGCGATGCCAACACCAGCGACGCATCGAGCGGCGCGGGCGCGGAGACTACCGCACTGCCCACCATGGCTTCTCTCGGTGGCGCAGACAGCAGCGGATCGGACTCGGTCGCCATCAGCGGCCAGGGCGGCCAGATCAACGGCCTCGCCGGCTTCAACGAAGACGATCTGCGCAATCGCATCCAGTCCGCCATCGCCGACGCGCAACGCAACGGCGGCGCACAGGCGGACGTCGCCAACTCCATCGTCAGCCTCATCGGCGGGATGGCTACGGGCGGTCCCGGCGGCTTCGGTGGACCGGGAGGCGGTCCGGGAGGGCCCGGAGGTTTCGGGGGTGGGCCCGGTGGCTTTGGGGGTTTTGGCGGCGGTGGTTTTGGTGGGCGCGGTGGAGGTGGCTTTCGTAACTTCAACCCCTCGGCGATCCACGGCAACGTCTACTACATGGCCGGCAACGGTGCGCTGGACGCCACGCAATTCTCGCTCACCGGCAATGCCCTGAAGCCGGGTTACAGCACCAACCGCTACGGCATCGCGCTGAACGGCTCCCCCTTCATCCCGGGCCTCACCAAACCCAACACCAAGCAGAATCTCTTCCTGAACTGGACCGGCCAGCGCAACGACAATCCCGTCAACATCTACGCAACGGTACCCACGCTGCAGCAGCGCACCGGCAACTTCAACGGCCTGACACAGACGACCAATGGCGCCGTCGCCCCTGTGCTGCTCTACAACCCGGCAACCGGCACCACCTATGGCGACTGCTCCAGTTACTTGAACCCCGGCTGCAACGTCATCACGACGCCACTCAGCGCACAGGCGCAGGCGCTGCTGCAGTACATCCCCACGCCCAACACGGGTACCGGCAGCACCGCCGAGAACTACAACTACCAGCGCATCACCACGGCCGGATCGAACAACACCCAGATCTCCGCTCGCTTCACGCGTGCCTTTGGAGCGTCCGCGGGCCAGGGCTTTGGTGGCGGTGGTGGACGTGGTGGTGGAGGTCGCGGCGGTGGCGGCCAGCGCGGTCAAGGCCAGCAGACTGTAAAAGTCCTGCGCCAGAACATGAGCGCGAACTACTCGTACTCGCACTCCGCCAGCGACCTGCGTGGCCTGATGTCCGCACTCGACGGCAAGACGCAGAGCAACGGCTACAACCTTACCGCTGGATATCAGCTGAGCTACGGCCGCCTGAGCAACAGCTTCACCCTTGGCTGGAACCGCGCGCACGCGATCACCACCAACAACTTCACCTACGGACAGGTCGACCCTGCGCTGGCCGCCGGCATCAACATTCCCAAGCCGATCCCGGCACAGGCAGGCCTGTACAACGGTGTGCCGAGCATCACGCTCAACAACTTCACCTCCGTAACGGACACGCAACCCGCCAACCGCCTGCAGCAGACCTTCAGCCTTAGCGACGTGGTGAGCTGGCGCAAGGGCAAACATAACTTCCGTTTCGGCTTCGATCTGCGCCGCGCGCACAACGACCTGATCTCCGGCAGCAACAGCCTGGGCCAGTTCACCTTCACGGGCTACGCCACAAAGAATCCTGCAGCGGGCAGCAGCACCAGCGCCGCCGTCAGCGGATCGTCCTTCGCCGACTTCCTGCTGGGCGCGCCGCAGAACTCCAACATCCAGACCGGCGCGCAGAAGATCTACCTGCGCGAGTGGGTCTATGACGGCTACGCCAACGACGACTTCCGCGTCTCCAGCAACATCACGCTGAACGCCGGCCTGCGGTATGAGTATTTCTCGCCCTACGTCGAGCAGAACAACCGCCTCGTCAACCTCGACCACAACGCCGACTTCACCGCCTTCTCCCGCGTCACACCCGGCGTTCCCGGCACCTACAGCGGCGCGTTTCCCCGCTCACTCGTGCAGCCGGACCGCTCGCTCCTTTCGCCGCGCCTGGGAATTGCATGGCGCCCCAAGTGGACGAAGAACACCGTCATCCGCGCGGGCTACGGCATTAACTTCAACACGGGCCAGTACAGCAGCTTCGCCAACTCGCTGGCGTACCAGCAGCCCTTTGCCGTCACGCAGAACAACGTCGCCGCAACGCAGGGCTGCGGCACGCTGACGACGACCGGCACCACCGTTGCGAATAACTTCACGCTGACCAACGCCTTCAACTGCACCAGCAGCACCGTGCTGCAGAACACCTTCGCCATCAATCGCGCCTACCGCCTGGGTCGCGTGCAGGCCATCAACATGGACATCCAGCGCACGCTGCCCTTGGGCATCGTCGCCAACGTTGGCTACAACGGCTCCTTCGGCAGCAGCCTCGATCTGCGCCGCGCACCCAACCGCAGCGCCACCACCGTCCTCAGCAACGCACAGTCGATCGTCTATGAAGACTCCATTGGCGAATCGCGCTTTCATTCGCTCAGCGTCAACCTGCGCAAGCGGCTGCAGAAGGGTGTCTCGCTCCAGGCGACGTACCAGTACGGCCACTCCATCGACAACGCCAGTTCTATCGGCGGCGCAGGCAACAACACCATCGTGCAGAACGATGCGCGCATCGATCTTGAGTTTGGCAACAGCACCTTCGACGTGCGCCACAAGGTCACCGGCAACTACGTCTTCGAGCTGCCCTTCGGTCCCAATCGCGCCTTCCTGAGCAACGGCGGCAGACTGTCGCGCGTGATGGACGGCTTCAGCATCAGCGGCAACTTCACCTTTGCCACCGGCACCTACGCCACGCCGCAGTACCAGAACTCCATCGCACAGGCCGCCACCGGCAACAACTACACACTGCGCCCGGACCGTGTCTTCTCGCAGCCCATCGCGGGCGCAGGCAATCTGCGGAGCTGGTTTAACACGGCGGCCTTCGCGTCGCCATCGGCCGCAGCCGTCTTCGGCACAGCCTCACGCAACAGCATCGAACTGCCCGGCACCATCAGCAACGACATGTCGCTCTCGCGATCAATTGCGCTGGGTGATCTGCGCAACTTCGAGGCGCGCGTCACCGCGTCAAACGTCTTCAACACCGTGCAGTACAGCGGTGTAAACACCGTGCTCAACTCGTCCACCTTCGGCCAGATCACCGGCGCCGCCGCACCGCGCAAACTCAGCTTCCAGGCGAGGTACAGGTTCTAATGAAAACTTCTAAAGAGCCTCAAGCGCGTAACGCCGCAGCGACCGCAGAAGGCCTGGCACAGTTTGAGCGCGGATCTTGCCCGGAGAAGGCAGCGGGCTTTAGCCCGCTGAATCAGCCATGCCGGAAGAGGGGCTTTAGCCCTGGTCTTTCCTCGCAACAATCTCCGGCCCTAAAGGGCGCTCGAACGGCGGCCAGTTTCAGTGGGCTGAAGCCCACTGCTTTCTCCCGTTCTTTTTTCTCCCGATCCTCTCGCGCGTGCGCGCTCGCTCTTTGCGCCCTGATGGCAGCTCCGCAGAGCTATGCGCAACAACAGCCCGCGCAACAGACGACGCAACCGCCCGTGCAACTGAACACGCCCATGCAACAGGCACCCACACCCGCTCCCGGCGCGCCCGCATCCACCGGCACCACCATCCAGCAGGTGGGCAACACCACGTCGAACAGCTTCACCCTGCGCGTCAACACGCAGCTCGTCCTCACCAACGTCGTCGTGCGTGACAAGAAGACCGGCAACGTCATCCGCGACCTCAAGGCCACGGACTTCACCATCCTTGAAAACAACAAGCCGCAGAAGATCACTTCGTTCGACTTCCAGACCGTCGATGCCGCCGCACGCCTCAACGAAACCACCGTCAGCGGCACCTCACCCACCATCGCGCAGATCCTCGACCGCAGCATGGGCGCCGACGCGAAACAGTTACGCGACCACCGCCTCATCGTGCTCTTCTTCGACCTCTCCAGCATGCAGGACGAGGACATCGACCGCGCCGTCGCTGCCGCGCAGGACTACATCAAGAACAAGATGGCCCCCGCAGACCTTGTCGCAGTCGCCAGCCTCAGCACGGCACTCACGCTCGACCACGACTTCACCGCGAATAAGGCCGATCTGCTCCGCGCCGTAGACAAGTACAACGGCAGCAATGAAGCCGGAGCCTTCGCCGCGGGCGCAACATCCACCACGGATGTGACCAGTGAAGACACCACCGGCTTCAGCGCGGACGATACCGAATACAACAACCTCAACACTGATCGCCAGCTCTACGCCATCCAGTCCATCGCGAAGTCGCTCGAACGGCTCGACCAGCGCAAGAGCATGCTCTACTTCTCCGGCGGACTAGCACGCAACGGTATTGAGAACCAGGCCAGCATGCGCGCGGCGACCAACGAAGCGGTGAAGGCCAACATGGCCATTTACACGGTCGACACGCGCGGCCTCGAAGCGCTCTCGCCACTCGGCGACGCCTCCTCTGGATCGCTGCGTGGCACCTCTGCCTACAGCGGCCGCGCCATGCAGTCACGTCTCGACTCCAACTTCGCATCGCAGGAGACGCTGGGCACGCTCGCCTCCGATACCGGCGGCAAGTTCTTCTCGGACAGCAACGACTTCGGCCCCGCCTTTCAGGCCATCCAGCACGACACCGAGGCCTATTACATCCTCGGTTTCCGCTCTACCGACACCAAACGCGACGGCACCTTCCGTCACCTGACCGTGAAGCTGAACCGGCAGGACGCCAGGCTGGAGTTCCGCCCCGGCTACTACGCCCCCGCAGACTTCCAGCACCAGAAGACCGAAGACCGCGAACTCGCGCTGAACGAGCAGCTCAAGAGCGACCTGCCCGCCGTCGACATCTCCATGTATCTCGAAGCCTTCTACTTCCGCGAGAATCCGAACCTGTACTACGTGCCCATGTCGCTCATCGTGCCCGGCTCGCAGATCCCCTTCGTCAAGGCGAAGGATCAGGACAAGGCCACGCTCGACGTCATCGCACAGGTCAAGAACGCGCAGGGCATCGCCGTGGGCAATGTACGCGACACGCTCAAGCTCGCCGTCGACGGCAACGTTGGCGCGGCCCGCCGCAACATCCAATACAGCACCGGCTTCTCACTCGCACCCGGCCACTATCACGTGAAGTTTGTCGCCCGCGAGAACGAGACGGGCAACATGGGCTCCTTCGAAACCGACCTGGTCGTCCCGGACCAGAAGAAGCAGCCTATGAAGCTCTCCAGCGTCGTCGTCAGTTCGCAGCGCACACCCGCCGCACAGCAGCCACGCCGTCCCGGCCCCATGCCCCCGGGCATGCAGCAGCCGGTGAACCCGCTCATCCAGGACGGCCAGCAGTTCGTTCCCAACGTGCCGCACGTCTTCCGCCAGGACGCGCACCTCTACCTGCTCTACGAACTCTACGATCCGGCGAAAGAGACCGCCGCAGCGGCAGCGCAGGCGAACACGCAGGCAGCCGCCCAACAGAGCGGTCTGAAGGCGCGCCCAGCGGCCGGCGGCATCCGCGTACTTACCTCCATCGAGTTCCTGCAGAACGGCGCAAAAGTCCTCGAAACACCCATCGTCTCTACCGACGTGCTCAACGAACCCGACCGCGGCGCCGTCGCCTTCAACTTCGACGTGCCTCTCGCCCAGCTCAAACCCGGCACCTACATCTGCCAGGTCAACGTGATCGATGATGCTTCGGGCTCCTTCATCTTCCCGCGGCTTGCGCTGAAGGTCGTGGCACCGCCTGCGGCAGCGGTGCCGAGTGCGCCGGCGGCAACGCCGCCCGCAGGAAACTAATGACGCCACAAATTCGGATTGATCGGAAGGGCACAGCTTTAGCTGTGCCAATAACGCCTCAACCTATGGTTGGGCTTTAGCCCCTAAGGTTTAGCTCTTGCCGATGCGCGGTACGAATGCGAGGAAAAGCTAAACCTCAGCGGCTAAAGCCGCTCCTTCGATAACAAGGTCCATTGGCACAGCTAAAGCTGTGCCCTTCCGGTCCACGAGCAGTCGCCACTTTCGCCAAACCCGCGCAAGTAAGATTGGTTCTATGGCCACCACCCGCGACATCCTTCTGCAGACGCCGCATCTGCAACAGGCCACAGACTTCTACCGCGACGTCCTCGGCCTTGAGGTCTTCCTCAACACGCCCGCGCTCGTCGGCCTGGAAGCCGGCAGCTTCCGCCTCTTCCTGGAAGACGCCGACCCGCTCGGCCCCGTCCTTGAATTCCTCACGGACGACTTCGACACCACACGCCGCGATCTGCTCGACCACGGCTGCACCCTCATCCTGGAAGACCCCACCATCCCGCGCTGCTACCTGCGCGATCCCTTCGGCCTCATCTTCAATCTCACGCTGAACCCGCTCGCAAACCCCAGTGCGCAGGCCGACGCCGACGACCCCACGCTCGACCGCGGCAACGAAAAACCACCGCACTACTAACCCGCCGGGCCACGCATTACTTTGCGAGTCGAAGAAACCCTGCGCTAGACTGGTGCGCACCTCAGGGAGATCCCTTTCGCCATGCTGAATCGCCGTGACTTTGCCCGTCTTGCCGCCGCAACCGCCGCTGCCACCACGCTGCCCGCATCGCTCCTGGCGCAGGCCGCCGCGCCCACGAAGAAGATTCGCTACGCCGCCATCGGCCTTGGCCGCATCTCGCTGCAGCACTTCATGCCCGGCACCCGGATGAGCCAACTCGGCACCATCACCGGTCTCGTCAGCGGCCACCCGGACAAGGCGCACAAGTACGCCGCGGAGTACGGCGTCCCGGAAGGCAACATCTACACCTACGAAAACTTCGACAACATCAAGAACAATCCCGAGATCGACGCCGTCTACATCGGCCTGCCAAACAACATGCACGCGGAGTACACCATCCGCGCCGCCCAGGCCGGCAAACACGTGCTCTGCGAGAAGCCCATGGCGAACACACCCAAGGACTGCGAAGCCATGATCGCCGCCTGTAAAAAGGCCAATCGCAAGCTGATGATCGCCTACCGCTGCCAGTTGCAATCCACCTTCCTGCAGGCGAAGGCGATGATCAAGAACGGCGTCATCGGCAAGGTTCACGCCATGGAGAGCACGAACGGCTTCAACATCGGCCCCAACGAGTGGCGCAGCGATGCCAAGTTCGCCGGCGGCGGTCCGCTGATGGATGTGGGCATCTACTCGCTCAACGGCTGCCGCTTCCTCCTGGGCGAAGAACCCAAAGAGATCTCCGCCTACATGTACACGGACCCGCAGGACCCGCGCTTCAAGGGCGTCGAAGAGACACTGGGCTGGACGATGAAGTTCCCCTCCGGCGTCATCGCCGTCTGCAACACCACCTACGGCGCCAACATGGAGGGCGTCACGCGCATCCACGGCAGCAAGGGCACCATGGAGATCTTCGGCTTCAACTACGAAGGCATCCACATGACGGTGACGCACAGGCTGCCCGCCGGCCCCGGCCGCCAGGAAGAGACGCAGGCCGACAACAGCAAGGATCCCGCACAGTTCGCCGTCGAAAGCGACTACTTCTCCCGCTGCATTTTGGAGGACAAGGAACCCGGTCCCAACGGCGAAGAGGGCCTGCGCGATATGCAGCACATCGCCAATATTTACGCCGCGGCCCGCCGGGCGTAGCAGAATCAGACGATCCGACAGACGGCAAACCGCATATTCTCAACGGGAAGCGGCGGATGGGAATCGTTGCCAGGACCCGCCGCGACCCCCTGGAGACCTCAGCCGGCTCGGGTTTGGAAGATCTTACCGGCCACGATCTCCCGGTCGGTAATTCCGACTCGGTCCGCTGGCGGGTATTCTAGCGGTGAGCATTCGCGTAGCTGCGGAACGTCGCGGCTAGCAGCCTGTGACTCCAGATCGAACTGGCCGAGAGATCGGCCGGGATTGGAAGCTGTTTGGCCTCTGTACACAAAGTCGCGGAACCGGTGACGTCCGCCACACCGGGCGAGTCGCCCGTGGAGCAACGGCTTCGCGCCTTCGCCGATGAGACGGAAGCCAGTCTCGCCAGCCTGCTGCAGGGGGACGGCCCGCCGGAACTCAGCCGCGCGGAGCATTACGCCCTCTTCGGCAGCGCCAAGCGCTTTCGGCCTTTCCTGGTCGCCGCCTGCTTTGACCTGCTGGGTCTGCCCGAGGAACAGGCGCGTACCGTCGGCGCCGCGGCAGAGATGGCGCACGCCGCCTCGCTCGTCTTCGACGACCTGCCCTGCATGGACGCCTCCGAAGTTCGCCGCTCGGCACCCTCGCTCTACCGCGCCACCGACGAAGCGACCGCCGTCCTCGCGGGTCTCTCTCTCGTCCTGCGTGCGGTTCACCTGCTGTCATCGCCCACATCCGGCATCGACGCAGAACGCCGCTCGCAACTGACCCTTCGCTTCGCAGAAAGCTGCGGCGCAGCCGGTCTGGCAGGCGGCCAGTTTCTGGACCTCGCCGGCGCCGTCACGGCAAACGCGCAAAAAACAGCGCCGCTGATGGGCTTCTGCTGCGAAGCAGCCGCCATCTGCGCCGGCCAGTCGGTTGAAGTCGCCGAGCAGTTCCGTGGCTTCGGCGAAGCCCTCGGCCGCCTCTACCAGCACCGCGATGACGAGCTGGACGATGACGGCACCGGCGAACCCTCCGCCAAGCAGGTGGAGTACGAACGCACGCAGCACCTGCTCCGTCTCCTGCCGCAACCCGCGACAGAATCGCGCATGGGTTCCCTGCTCCCCGCCATGGTGGACTGGGTCGCCGGCCGCACAGCCTGACCTTTTCCCACGGTTAGCCCATCGCAACCAGCGACCGGCCCCTCGCTCACCATGCAAAGGGATTTCTTTGCACATCAAACGAGCAGGGACAGCCATCCGGCAAAGGCCCCGCGAGCTAGCGTTCTTTAATGTAGAACTTGATCCCCAGTAAGGCGAGAACGATCCCCGGTGCTAAGCAGTAAGCGAAAGGCGCAAGTCCCGCTCCCATGTACTGATCGTCTCGCTGCCAATGGTCCGCTGCAGGTGTGCCGATCAAGAGACGCTGCCCTCTTTCGGAGATGCCCAAGCCGAAGGCAGCGAAGAGCAAGGCTGCGGTAAGAAAGCAGAGCTTGGTGCGCAGTCCCATGCGTCCATCTTCGTTTCAAGAACCGCTTCTGTCGATCAGATTCGTAAGAGGCTAGTTGGGGAGGGGCTGGGCTTCTTCGCGCCTGGCTCGCATGGCCAAAGCCACACCCCGCCTATCCCTTGATGACTGCCTTCACCGTCGGCGGCGCCGCAATGGCGTTCTTCACGGCCTCATTGCTCGCCATGGCATCCAGCAGTATGTGCACGATCTTCTCGTCGGTCGTCGAGGCATCCTTGATCTCAACCGGGAACAACACGGCGTACTGCAGGCCATTCTCCCCGAGTTGCAGGCGCGGCTCAATGTGCGGCGCTTCCAGCGCAGTGTCCATCCACGTCTCCACCGTGTGGTGCTGCCGTTCGATCGACGCGCGGTAGCCATCGTAGGTGGTCTGCACTGCCTGCAGGACGGCTTCGGTCGCCGGGCGGTAGTCCGTATCGGGCTTCAGCCGGATCGTCAGCTCATGCCAGGCGTACTCGGTACCGGGCATCTGCTTGTACAGCGGGGTGCCGGCCTGAAAGAGGATGGAGTTCGCAAATACAGCGACACGCCCCGTCGGATGCAACTCCGTTCCGGTGCCCGTAAGTTCCATCATGTAGAAGCGGACCAGGCCAACCTCCACCACATCGCCCGTCACGCCCGCCACCGAGATCCGGTCGCCAACGCGCACACCATACCGGCCGATGATGAAAAAGTAAGCCGCCACGGACAGCAGGATCGTTTGCAATCCAACCGCGATGCCCGCCGTGATGAACCCCGCAAACGTCGCCAGCGAACTGAACTGCGTCACAAAGCCGAAGATCACCACCAACCCGCCCAGGAAGCCAAGCACCGTGCGCCGGATCAGCATGATCTGCCGACGGCGGCGCAGGTCGCTGATGTACTTCACGGTCAGCCGCTTCCAGACAGCGCTGGCGATCACCAGCACCAGCAGCGCGACGGCGATCGTCAGCACCCGCAGCAGCAGCGACCGCAGCACCGAGCTGTACTCCGCATCCACCGCCGCGCGCCAGCTCTGCAGGTTGCTGCGAGCTTGCTCCAGCAGCACAACCTCCTGCGTGATCGGAATCGCCGCGGTGGACAACACACGGAAGGTCGAGGCCAGTGTGTCATAGTGCTTCCGCGTCGCCGTCAATGTCTGCGCGTCGGTCGCCTTGGTATCCGGCGCCGCCTGCATCGCCGCGTCGCCCTGCGCAATCGTCGCCTTCAGCAGGTTCACCACCGGCTCGCGCATGCTGGTCGCCTGCTTGGTCAGCGCATCGATCTCCGCCGTCATGTCGTCGATGCTCTTGCGAGAACCCAGCAACTGGAACAGGTTGATAGCCTGCGTTGAGACACCGCTGTCGCGCTCGGACGACAGACTCTCAATCGGCAGCGGTGCGACCGGCTTCCCATTCGCCGTGGCCAGTTCGGGAGCAGCGCGCAGCAGCCGCTGAATATCCCCTGCAAGTCCCGTACTGGTCTGCGCCTGCGCCATCGAGGCGACTTTGCCCAGCGCCTCCAGCATGGCCTTCTGCAGCTCCACCTGGCCCTCGATCTGCTCGTCCTTCTGGCGCAGAGCCGGCAACTCCTTCGCCTTCGCCGTCTGGATCTGCTTATCCAGCGCCGCATCCTGCGCCGCCAGATCCGTCAGCCGGGCCTGCGCCGTGGCGCGCACCGCAGCAATGCGCTGCGCCTGCGTGGGTGCCGGCGGTTCATCGCTGTCGTCGGCATTCGCCGCTGGCGTCGTAGGCGTACTACCGCTGGGCATCTTCGCCAGCAGCGCAGCCACGTTCCCCGCGGACTGGAAGGCAAGCTGCGCAATCTGCGTCGTCTGCTGCCGCAGCTGCTCGCTGTACAGCACGTCGCTTGGCTCGCCGATCTTCTGCACCGGCGTCTGCGCGCCCCGGTAGAAGCGCAAAACTGCGTTCAGATGCGCCAGGATCTCCGCACTGCGCTTCGGCACGTCCGTACCGGCACTGTCCAACGGCGGCAAGGCCGAGATCTGCTGCAGCAACGTCGTCGGCGCGGCCTGCGCACTTCTCGCAGGTGCCGCAGTCGCCGCAGCCGTCGTCGTCGCAGAACCCGCAACCGCCGTAGCCCCGACCGGCGTCTTCACTGCCGCCGCCACCGCCGGTGCTGCCGCGACGGTCGTTGCCGCAGCGCTCGTGGTGCTAGCCGGCGAAGACACGGCCGCAGGTGCCTGCATGGCCGCAACGGTCACACCGGGCACCAGGAGAGCGGAGGGAACACACAACAATGCCGCAACAAAACCGGCACGCTTAACGGAGACAAATGACGCAATGCCCATCCCACAAGGATAGTCGCCCCGCCGCGACCAATGTCCGGTGCCTCACATCTCGCTTTCTAAGACGCTGGCCCGCGCGCGTAACTCCTTGAATCTTCAGGCCCGCCGCGCCATTGGCAGGCCGCGGCATCCCCGTCGCGGTATCCTGAATCGATGCTTGCAAAGTGGTATGCGGACTGGATGATCCGCTGGGAAACAGAGCTGACGACGCGCGATACCAATCGCGTGGTGCGTCCGCTCGAGTGGGGTTTCGACTGGCTGGCTGACTTCAGCCCGCTCGCAGCCGAGTCACGTGAGGACAGCCCCGACGCCCTGGCGCGCATGATCGAAATCAACCACGACATCGTCGCGCGCGGCGAAGAGTTCTACGGCTACACCACACCGACCGACTTCCGCCTCGAAGACCGCCACCCCGAACTCTTCCCCACCAACGTCCGTCCCGAGACCCTCGCCCAGGCGCAGCAGGTCCGCGAAGACGCCGTCAGCGGCAAGCTCGGCCCGGCACAGTTCCTGCGCTTCACCTCGCCCGTGCGGACGAAGTACCCCGAAAACGACATCGTCAACGCGCGCTGGTACCCCGAAACACCCCATAAAGATCCGAAACGCAAGAAGCAGGCCATCATCGTCATGCCCCAGTGGAATGCCGACGCCTTCAGCCACAACGCGCTCTGCAGCATCTACAACAGGTTCGGAGTGGCCGCCCTGCGCCTCTCGAAGCCGTACCACGACATCCGCCGCCCCGCCGAGCTGGAACGCAGTGACTACGCCGTCAGCAGCAACGTGGGCCGCACCATCGCCGCGTGCCGCCAGGCCGTCCATGACATCCGCGCCTGCGTCGACTGGCTGCAGACGCAGGGCTACGAACAGTTCGGCGTCATGGGCACCTCACTCGGCTCCTGCTACGCCTTCATGGCTGCGGCTTTCGACCCACGCCTGCAGGTCTGCGCCTTCAATCACGCGTCCACCAACTTCGGCGACGTCCTGTGGCAGGGCCAGAGCACCCGCCACGTACAGGCCGCCTTTGAACGTGCCGGCATCACGCAGGACCAGGTCCGCGCCATCTTCATGGCCAATAGCCCCAGCAGCGTCATGGACCGCTTCGCCGCAGACAAGACGCGGCAGTCCCTCGTCATCTACGCACCCTGGGATCTCACCTTCCCACGGGCGCTCTCGCTCGACGTCCTCGCCAATTTCAAAGCGCGTGGCGTCAACTTTGAAAGCCGCATCCTGCCCTGCGGCCACTACACCACCGGCGAATCCCCCTTCAAGTTCATTGACGGCTGGTACCTCGGCTCCTTCATCCACCGCGCCTACAAGAAAATGCGAGAGCGTACCGCATGAAAAACTCCGTCCCATCGCTGATCTGCCGTTCGCTCCTGGCCGCGACCGTAATCGCCCTCACCGGTTGCAAAACGCTCCCGCCGCCCAAGCCCATCGACCAGCTCACGCAGCAGGAGCAGGCCGGCCGCGTCGCCTTCGCCACCAACTGCGGCGCCTGCCACTACGACCGCCAGAACGGCTCGCTGCACGGCCCATCGCTGCTCGGCACTTACAAGAAGGACTACCTGCCCAGCGGCGCGCCCGTAAGCGACGACCACATCACCCACACCATCATGTTTGGCCGCGGCAACATGCCCTCACTCGGCGCACAGGTGGGCCGCGACGACATCGCAGACATCCTCGCCTACCTGAAAACCCTGTAGCCACCGGCTACTCCGATACGATTGGGACAAGCATGAGCACCGAACCCACACCCGAACCAAAACGCATCAAGCTGCCCCCCGGCTCCGTGCCGCCGCCGAACACCTTCGAAGGCCCGCGCATGCTGCCCGGCATGGCCATGATTGCCATCTTCATGCTCTTCATCGCACTGGCCAACTCGGTCAACGTGATCGCGCACCGCGCCACCACGCGGCCCAGCGCCACCTATGCCATCCTCTTCGTCTCCACGATGATCGTGCTCGGCGTCTTCGGCTTTCTGCGCCTGCGCCGTTGGGGATGGGCACTCCTGCTCGGCGGCTGCTTCTTCTACTCGCTCGGCAACGTCGTACTCTTCGCGCAGACACGTGCCCCGGGCTACCTGCTGCCCGCCGCCTTCAGCATGGTCTTCTTTCTCTACCTCGTCCGCACCGAGATCCGCGAACGCGTCCACTAGGACGACCGGCTCCAGCCGGCTGCCCCATTCTTTTGCGAAGCAAAAGGGTGGGTTTGCGGGGCTCAGAGAAATCAGGGACGAAACGCGTCCCCACCCTTCGCGGCACGGAGAATGGGGTGCCCGCCGACTCAACTAGCTGGCGTGCTTCGGTGTCCACATACCACCCTGCCGATAAGCCAGGTTGGCAATATGCCCCGCATTCGCACAAGCGACACCAGCCTCCACCGGAGCGTTCGGCTCCTTGCGTGACCGCATGCAATCGAAGAAGTTCTGCATGTGATCCACGGTCCCGTCCTGGAAGCTGTCCGCCTTCAGCACAGGGTTCTGCTCCTTCTTCACACGCTCGCGATAGACGGTCATGCCGCTGCGCGTCAGCTTCAACGTCGCGTCGAAGCCGCGGAACTCCAGCCCGCCGTCATCAATCGACGAATTGAGCGATCCCTCATAGACCACGTCATAGCTGGGGTAGCGCAGCGCGGCCTGCTGCGTGTCTGGGCACTCCCACTTCTGCTGCACAAATTTGTCGCCCAGCATGAACGCGGTCGTCGGCTCATTCTCCTTCATCGCCCAGTGCGCCACATCAACCCAGTGCGCAAACAGGTCGGTCATCGCGCCGCTGCCAAAGCTCCAGTACCAGCGCCAGCGGTTGTACTTCTCCGTGTCGAACGGCTGATCCGGCGCGCCGCCCAGCCACATCTTCCAATCGAGCTTGGATGTGTCGATATTCTCCGGAATCCACGTGGTGTTGTAGTTCTGCCACCAGTACGTGCGGATCTGCGTCACACGGCCGATCGCACCGCTCTGGATCAGGTTCACCGCATCGCGAAAGTGTGCCCAGCTACGCTGCTGCATCCCACACTGCAACACCTGCTTGCTTGAGCGAACTGCCTTCTTCAGCGTCACGCCCTCTTCCATCGTGTGATTGACCGGCTTCTCCAGGTACACATCCTTACCCGCAGCCAGCGCCGCAACCGCAGCCCGCACATGCCAGTGATCCGGCGTCGCAATCAGAATCGCGTCGATCGACTTGTTGTCCAGCAGCTCATGGAAGTCGTTGTGCAGCGTGGCGTTCGTGGCGCAGGGGCGCGTCTTCACCTGCTCCCGATGCGGCGCATAGACATCGCTGACGGCAGCGACCTCAAAGTCGACGCCCGTCTTCTCCGCAGCACCCACCAGCGAACGCATACGGCCGCCCGCACCGATGATGCCAAGGCGAAGTCGCTCATTGGCTCCAAAGGCCGAGCGCGAAGCAAGAGCAGACATGCCCGTGGCAAGCAAAAAGGTGCGGCGGTTTGGCCTCATGGGCATCATCTCCTCAGACAGCGCGAATCGGTACGATTTAGTTCGTGGGCGAAATCAAATCACGATTGCCCTGCTATCGGCAAGTCACAGAGCGCTCGCCCGCCAGACAAGGAACCAGTCAGCCGTCGCCGAAGCTTACAATAGAAAGCGTGACACCAGCCGCCGCAGCCGAGTTGATCCAGATCGATCTGTCGCCCAAAAAGCCCGAGCGCAAGCCGGAATGGTTGAAGGCGCGCGCCCCCATGGGCGAGACCTTCCACGCACTGAAGGCGCTCACCCGCGAACTGGGCCTGCATACCGTCTGCGAAAGCGCGCACTGCCCCAACATCGGCGAGTGCTGGAACCACAAGACCGCCACCTTCATGATGCTGGGCAACAGCTGCACCCGCCGCTGCGGCTTCTGCGCCGTACCCAGCGGCAAGCCCGACCCCATCGACTTCGATGAACCGCGCCGCGTCGCCTATGCCGTCGCCAAGCTTGGCCTGCAGCATGCCGTCATCACCAGCGTGAACCGCGACGACGACAATACCGGCGCCGCCCGCGCCTTCGTCGAAGTCATCCGCGAGATCCGCGCACAGGCGCCCGGCTGCCAGGTAGAAGTGCTCACCCCCGACTTCCAGGGCACCGAAGAGGCGATCCGCCTCGTCGTCGCCGCCAAGCCCGAGATCCTGAACCACAACATTGAAACCGTGCCGCGGCTCTACCGCGTCGCCAAGTCCGGCGGCCGTTACGAGCGGTCCATTGGCTACCTGAAGCTCGCCAAGGACCTGAACCCGAACCAGGTGACCAAGACCGGCATCATCGTCGGCATGGGCGAAGAGACGCACGAACTGCTCGACGTCTTCCGCGATCTCGCCGCCATCAAGGTCGACATCCTCACCATCGGCCAGTACTTGCGCCCATCCAAGGATCACATCCCGATGAAGCGCTACTACACGCCGGAAGAGTTCGAGTTCCTGAAGATCGAAGCGCTGCGCATGGGCTTCCGCCACGTGGAGAGCGGCCCTCTCGTCCGCAGCAGCTACCACGCGCACGAACAGGCACAGTCGACAGGCCTGCGGTAAGTCCGAATCTCTGGGAGTCTCCACCCGATGACGAAGTCGTCTCAACTTCTTGTCGCCGCATCGCTCTTCCTCACAACAGCCATCGCTCACGCCCAGCGCGAAATCACACCGACAGACTTCGTGAAGTCCACGCCGAATGACATCGTCATCGGCGGCAACGACCTGGCAAAGGACGTGACCTGCACCAACGGCAACTCCGTCTACGTCGAAGGCCAGCACAACGAAGTGCAGGTGCACGGAGACTGCGGCGCCGTCCGCATCCGGGGCAATCGCAATTTCGTATGGGTCGACCGCTTCACCATCATCCCCGTCGAAGGCAACGACAACACGGTCTTCGTCCGCGACACCAAGACCCAGTACAGCAGCCGCGGCAACGGCAACCGATTCGAGAGATCGAAGCACTAGTTCTTCGCTAGAATTCCGAAAAGGAGGGTGAGCGCATGCATCCTGAGATTGATCCCGCTGACTTGGAGCCGACCAAACCTGATCACGTCTACCCGGACCAGGATTACGAGATGACGCCGGAGGAAATGGCCGAATTGGACGCCGACATCGCTGCTGCCGATGAGGACATTCGAATGGGTCGTGTATTTCCGCTGGAAGAAGCGCTCGCCGAAGCCCGTCGGACCTATCGCATTGCCGGATAAGTACACTGTCAGCCTGAGCGCGTCAGCGCTTGCAAGCCTGCGCGGGCTCCGTGGCTACGTTCAGGCAGACTACAGTCCGCACGGATCGCGGTGGTATGACGGTCTCGACTCTGCTATTCGAGGGTTGCAGTGGATGCCAAATCGTGGACGTCTTTACCGAGAGCCCAACATACGTTCCATTCTTTATGGCAGGCGTTCCTATACGTGCCGGATCACATACCGTGTAAACGATGAGGACCGATACGTCGAGGTCCTGGCCATCCGGCACTGTCGGCAGCGTCCAGACAATCTAACTCGCCCTTCCCGCTAACAACAGGCTCCCGACGCGTTCCGTCCGCGACACCACGACCCGGTACAGCAGCCGCAGCAGCGGCAATCGTTTCGACAGATCGAAGCACTAAACCGGGTGGAGGTACGATAAAGTACCTCCAGAGGTATCGGGCATGCCGCCAAGAATCAAGCTTTCCGAAGATATCCAGCCGCTGACCACGTTCCGCAATAACTCCGCCGAGATGCTGCGCCAGATGAAGAAGACAAAGCGCGCCGTCGTGTTAACTGTGAGCGGCAGGCCGCAGGCAGTGATTCAAACCATTGAGGACTACGAGCGACTGCTCGACCTTGCATCGGAAGCCAGTGAAGAAGAAGGGCTGCGGCAAGCGCTTGACGATCTGAAGAACGGACGCACCAGACCAGCAGAGGAAGTCTTCAAGGAGATACGTCAGCGCCATGGCTTTTCCGATAGAACTGACTCGGCGCGCCGAGCGTGATCTGGCCCACATCGCGAAATTTGTTGAAGTGCAATTGCACCAGGCTGCGAGTGACTGGTTCGTAGGCCTGACGGATACGATCCTCAGCCTGCGGCATCTTCCCAAACGGGGTTCTCTCGTGGCGGGAAAATCAGGTCGACGGCAGCTCTTCTACGGATCGAAACCGCACGTGTACAAAGTCATCTATGTGGTGAATGACACGGCAGGAAAGGTGACGATCCTGCAGGTACGCCATGGCGCACGCCGCCCCATCCGATAGAATCGACAAGTCGCGCAAACGCGCTTGAGGGAAGCACCAATGGCATCACAGATGGCAAACATCCCCGCCCTGAAGGACCTGCAGGGCCAGCTGACGGCACGCATGACGAAGACCGTCGAGGACTTCCGCGCGAACCTGATCGCGGTACGCACAGGCCGCGCCAGCGTCCACATGCTCGATAACATCCGCGTCGACTACTACGGCAGCGAGATGCCCATCAATCAGCTCGCGCAGGTCTCCGCACCGGAGCCGCAGCAGATCGTCGTACAGCCCTTCGACATCGGCGTCGTCGGCCTCATCGAAAAGGCCATCCGCACCAGCGGTCAGGGCTTCAACCCCATGCACGACGGCAAGACCATCCGCGTGCCCATTCCGCCCATGACCGAAGAGCGTCGCAAGGAAGCCGTCAAGCAGCTCGCCGGCATCCTCGAAGACCACAAGACCACCATCCGCAACATCCGCCGCGACGGCAACGACACCATCAAGAAGGCCACCAAGGACAAGCTCATCAGTGCCGACGACGAAAAGCGCGCCACCGAAGAGACCCAGCAGATGACCGACGCCCAGATCAAGACACTGGACGACATGTTCAAGGTGAAGGAAAAGGAACTGATGACCGTCTGACCACTTCGTGGCGTTCTCGACGCTTCACATGTTCTTGCAGCGATCAAGATTGGAGAAGCCCGGCCTCGCGCCGGGCTTTTGCTTTTGCAACCGCCAAGAAAGCTAGAACAGCCGCTCAGCCCGACGCAGATTTCCCGCAGTCCCGATATTCGCCAGCGAGAAATTGAACCGGTACGCATTCTCGTTACGCACGCTGCCCAGCTCATACTTGCGATACTCCGCGCTGAAGCCGCAGCAGTTCCAGTTGTAGCTGAACTGCCCCGTCGCATACTGCACCTGGGACAGCTTCAGATCGATGCCGGCATTCGCCGCAATGCTCAAACCCGGCTTCGTCGGATTCCCATAACCCAGCAGCACGCGCAACTGGCTGAAGTCCGAAATCAGCGACGTCGCAGTCGTGCCCGTCCCGGTGTCCGTTGTGAAGCGCCCCGGCGCGTACAGCCGCGCGTGGCTCAGCCCACCAAAGAAGCTGCCCTGGTGGACATCCACGAACACATTGCTCTGCCGCAGCGCATTCGCATGCAGGTCGTAGTTCATGTCCCACTCGATGTCGACATGGTCCGTCGCGCTCAGCTTCATCTGGCTCACGATCGGCGAAGCGCTGCGGCGATCCGTTAAGAACGCCACGCCGCTCAGGTCCAGCGTGCTATCCAGAACGTTGCGCCGATTCAGCACCAGCACACCATTCGGCGTCGTCGGCGTCAGGTACCCGCCAAAGCTCTCATCGAAGTAGTGCCGCTGCAGCAGCTTCCAGCGAATCGTCTCGCGCGTTCCGCCGCAGCTTGCATCCGTCTCCGGAGGCGTCTCGCCCGTCTCGCACGCACGCGTCTTCGTCGGCCGCAAAAACAGCCGCTGCGTAAACCCATACTCCAGCTCGTTCTTGTTCGCGACCACATCCGTATCGTCAAAGCGAAGCGTGCGTGAGAAGTCCTCCACACCGCTCGCATACCGATAGTTCAGCTCCGGCTCAATCGTGTGCTTCGCCTCGCGCCCCAGCAGCTTGCTGAAGGCGCCGGTATTGAACGTGCGCTCCAGCACCGGCAGGCGCACCTCCATCTCCGCCTCAGTCACCGTGCGGTTCAGCGCAGTCGCTCGTTCCGAAGGCGCAGGCCCCGGCAGCGGAGACGTCGCACGCGAGTGCTGATACAGCGTGTCGCGCACACCAACCGTTGGCCGGAAGTGGAAGCCCGCCAGCGCAAACGGCAGCGACAGCCGCGGATGCAGATCCAGCCGGCCCGTAAAGTCTGAAGCAAACCCCGTCTGTGCCAGCGGCGTTCCCTGCGTCCGCTTCAGATCCGCAAACTGCGCCGTCGCACTCCACACAAACGGCGTATTCGCCACATGCCGTTCCATCACCTCGCCCTGCAGTACCGGCGCGTGGAAGATGCGGATCTGCTCGCCCGTGCTCACAATCTTCAAGCCCTGATAACGATCTGCCTCCAGCGAAGCCACATACCCGTTCCGCGCATGCGTGCCATACGCGTACGACGTAATGTCGGACGACACCGCCTGGTTGAACGTATCCGTAAACGCCTGCCGATAGATGTAGCTGCTCAGGTACTCCACATTCGCCGCAACGCGCGTGTGTTCGCCAATATCCCTGCGCCCGCTCAGCGTCATGTCTTCGCCGCCCTGGTTCACGTAGACATTCTTCGTCGTAGTCACACCGCTCGCGTCCGTGGTCGTCTGGTTCTGGTAGAACCCACGATCCAGCAGCCCCGAGTAGTGGCTCTGGATAAAGTCCAACCCGCGCCCGCGCATCCGAAACGTCGCAGACTGCTCCCAGCCGCGCCGCGAATAGTACTGCGCGCCCACCGTCAGCTCCGACGACCGGCTCATCGCAAAGTAGATCTGCTCGCCGATCACAATACCCTTCAACGTCGAGTTGCCGATCACCGGAATCATAAAGCCGCTCTGCCGCTGACCTTCGCCCGTAGGGTGCGTTGCATAGGGCAGAAAGAACACCGGCACATTCAACAATCGAAAGACCGTCTTCGATGCGCGAGCCTGTCCATCGCGCACACTGAAGTGACCCGCAGACAACTGCCAGTCAGGCCTCGGCAACTGGCACGTCGTCACCGTGCCGTCATAAATATCGAACTCCGCCGGTCCGTTCTTCACCACCATCCGTCCCGTAAACAGGAACGGATTGCTCGTCGTGTACACCGTGCCACGCACGTTCGGACCGCTCATCAGGTCGCCCGCTGTGCTGCCCAAGACACTGCTCATCGGGGCATTGTTCCTGGGCGTCGCAAAACGCACACCCACCGATCCACTCACGTCGTAGAACTTGCCCGTCTCACTCTTGATGTTCAGCGTCGCGCGCGATGCCTGGATATTCTCGCTGCGATTGGACCCCGTCACCACGATGTGGCCCGTCGCCTCCAGGTCGCCCGTCGCCTGGTTATAAGCGATGCGGTCTGCCTCGACCCGATAATCGCCATACGTGATGGCGACATTGCCCTCCAACAGCAGGTTGTCGCCACTGCTTTTTTGCGAGATGCTCTCGATCACGACCTTCGTTCCGGCCGGTTCCGGCACAGGCACGGCCACCGGATACAGGTCTGCACCGGGCGAATCCGGCAGCCCGGCAGCCTCGTCCGCACGCGTCCGGTCCACACCCGAAGAGGCCGTACCATCCCCCACGGCCGGCGCGTTTGCGCTGACGTGTACGACGGGTGCCGAAGTCGTTACCTGCTGCGCGTGTGCCGGCGCTACAAGTGCCATGCCCACCGTGATACACCAGCAGATACAGGCTTCTGGGCGAGCGAACGCAAACTGCCCCAGGACCATGCTCCGGCCCCCTCGGCGTGTACGTTCCACCCGCGTAACTCGACCGAATGTGCCTCTGTTGACCACTGAAGTTTCTATTCTACGAAAGCGAGACGCCTTGAGCACCGCCAGCCCTCTCCCACTGCAGCCGTTGCCGACGTCCACCCTCTCCGAAGACGAAGCCCGCGCCCTCAAACAGCAGGTCGCCAGCCGCCTCGCCGAGCATCGCCAGCGCCGTCCGCGCACCCAGGACTCACAGCCCGCGCTCCCGCCTGAGAACGTCTCCCTCTCGCGCCACCGCGTCGCAGACCAGGTCGCCGCACGCTTCGCACGCACCGTCTCCTACCGCGACTTCCTGCAGCAGGAGGCCGAACAGGCCATCCGCCAGGCAGAAGCCGCCGCCGAAGTCGCACGCCGCAGCGCCGAAGCCATTACCGCCGCGCAACAGCAACTGCTCGACGAGATTGAACAGTGGCACCCCGAACCCAGCGCCACGCCCACAGGCCCGGCCGAGGTCATCACCTTCTCCGGCACCGCGGAAGAAGCTTCCTCACCGCTGCGCAGCGAAGCTCCCATCGAACTCCGCAGCGAGGCGACCTTCGCCCTGCGCAGTGAAGTCGCCGACGCTCTCCGCATCGAAGCAGAACTCCACGCCTCCGAAACGACCTTCAGCGCACCGGCCTCCACTGCCACGACCGTTTCCGGCAGCTTCACCGGCGCCTTCGCTGATGCAGCACCCTCCGCCGTCCGCACCGTCTACGTCGCATCCATCGGCGACGGCACCGCCGAAGAGTACGTCCCGGAGCCGGTCGAGCCATCCGTTGGCCTGCACGCCAACCTCATCGAGTTCCCGCGCCAGCTCGTCGCCGCACGCCGCGCCCGCCCACGCCTCGCCGAAGGTCCGCTGCGCGACGAAGCCGATAACTCGCCCGAACGCGCACAGCTCCGCATCTTTGAGGTTGAAGCAAGCTCCGTCTCCATCGAGCCCATGACCGAGAGCGTCCTGCCCGAATGGAGCACCATCCGGCTCGAGACGCCGCAGACCTTCACCGCGGAAGATCCCGACTCGCAGATCTCCTTCGCCATCCCGCTCTACGTCGCGCCCGTCTCTCAGCGCATCATGGCCGGTACCGTCGACGCCTGCTGCATCGCCACGGGCTTCCTGATGGCAGTCGCCGCCGCGGCCTACGCATCGCCCGCACTCCCCACCGGCATCACCGCAGCCATCGCCGCCGCTGGCTCGCTCTTCGCCTTCGCGCTGATGTACCTGATGCTCTTCTTCTCGCTCTCCGGCATCACGCCCGGCATGCGCTACGCCCGCATCGCCTTCTGCACCTTCAACGACGAGAACCCAACCCGCTCTGAGATGCGCCGCCGCATCCTCGCCCTGCTCCTCGCCAGCGCACCCATCGGCCTCGGCCTCGTATGGGCCTGCATGGACGAAGAAAAACTCGGCTGGCACGACCGCATCTCCCGCATGTACCCCCGCGCCTACTAAGCCAGGCAAAGGATCGGTACACTGATCGAGCGCCCCACATCCTGAAGGGATGTGGGGTTTCTCTTTTGGTCCAGGATGTAGCTTGATCGGAAGGGCTCAGCTCAGCCGGGTGCCCCATTCTTTCGCAGCTTCATCGCGAAAGGGTGGGTTATTCGCGCAGAGCGCGAACCGCTCTAACGTCGCACCACCCAATTCCCAAAGAACAACAAAACCACCCACGATAGGCTTACGTCAGCATGCCTGAAGCCTTCACCCCCCGCCGCAACCGCCTCATCCTCGCAGCGCTGTGGTTCTTTCTCTACGCCTCCTTCGCCCTGCTCTCCCCGCCGCTCCTCGACGACGCCGACTCCGTCCACGCCGAAGTCGCGCGCGAGATGATCCAGCGCCACGACCCCGTCACCCTCTACGCCAACGGCATCCGCTATCTCGAAAAGGCGCCCGTCCTCTACTGGTCCATGGCCGCCAGCATGCGTGTCTTCGGCGTCGGCACACCCCAGGCACGGCTGCCCCTCGCCATCTTCGCGCTCCTGCTCTTCCTGCTCACGGAGAGCTTTGCCCGTCGTGCCTTCGGCAGCGCACGCACCGGCCTCTACGCAGGCGTCGGCCTCATGCTCAGCTTCGGCCTCTTCATCTTCACGCGCATCCTCATCCCCGATGCCATCGTCTGCCTGTGGCTCACCGCCGCCATCTTCTGTTTCTGGCTGACCGAGCGCCACGGAGAAGGCCACGCCCCCGTTCTGCCCTGCCTCGGCTTCGCCGCGGCATGCGCCATGAACATCCTCACCAAGGGACTCATCGGCCTCGTCTTCCCCATCGGCACGGTGCTGCTCTACCTGATTGCCACCCGCGGCCTTCGGGGAACGCTGCGCCGCATCGGCCAGCTCAATCCCCTCTTCGCAGCGCTCGCCTTCCTCGCCATCGCAGCGCCATGGCACATCCTCGCCGGTCTCGCGAACCCTACCGAGGGCCATCCCGCAGGCCTGACCCACACCGGCCACGCCTGGATCTTCTGGAAGGGCTGGCAGGTCGGCTCGCCCGAGGTGGGCAGCGTTCACGGCTGGACCTGGTTCTACTTCATGAACGAGCACCTGCTGCGCTATCTGAACCTGCGCGTCCCGCGCGACTATGACACGGTGCCGCTGCTGCTCTTCTGGGGCCTCGTTCTCGTGTGGATGATGCCGTGGAGCGGCTTCCTCTTCAAGGCCGTCGCCGCAGCCCCTTGGCGCGCACTCCGCAGCCGCGCAACAGCGACAAAGCTCAACGGCGAAGCCCGCACCCTTCTGCTCTTCGCCATCGCCGGCCTGCTGCCGCTCGTCTTCTTCTCCTTCTCCACACGGCAGGAGTACTACGTCCTGCCCTCGCTGCCCTTCTTCGCTATCCTCATCGCCCGCTGGCTCGACCGCGAAGCCACCGAAGCCGAGACCATGACGGTGCCGCCCGTGCTCACCCGCGCAGGCCAGCGCATCTCCGTCGTGCTGCTCGTTGGCGGCACCATCGCCTCACTCGCATGCGTCTTCTTCCTCTTGCATACGCAAGCGCCGCCACCCAACGTGGACCTGGCCTCCCTGCTGCAGCAGAACCCCGGCGACTACGCCCTCTCCTTCGGCCACTTCCTGGACCTCAACGGCACCGCCATGGGCGCCTTCCGCCGGCCGCTCACCTTCACCGTCATCGCCCTCTTCGGCGGCACCCTCGGCAGTTGGTGGTTCCGCCGCAGCTTCCGCCCGCACGAAGCCAACATCGCACTCGCCGCTGGCACGCTCCTCTTCCTCCTCGCCGCACACATGGGCCTGACGATCTTCGCGCCGGTCCTCTCCTCTGCGAAGCTCGCCCGCGCTATCGCTCCGCTGGTCAAGCCCAATAACATGATCTGCATCAACGACGAATACGAGGCCGGATCCACGCTCGGCTTCTACCTCAAGCGCAGCGACATTCACATCTGGCACGGCCACTCCGCCAACCTCTGGTACGGCTCCTTCTTCACCGACGCACCCGGCATCTTCGAAACCGACCTCGCCATGCGCGAACGCTGGCTGGGACCGCAGCGCATCTTCCTGTGGACCGACCCGGCCAAGCTACCCAAACTGCCCGGCAAGACCTACGTCATCGCCGAAGGCGGCGGCAAAGAGATCGTCAGCAACAAGGCCGGCGACTACTAGCTTCTGAGCTTGTGTTTGCTCGGAAGCTTGTTCCCTTGAGCGACTGTCATCCCGTAGCGAAGCGGAGGGATCTGCATGTAAGCCGGTGCGTCAATCCCATGTCAGCGGGCAAAGACGTACATCCGTCCGCGCAAAGCGCGAACCAGCCACCAACAAGCCCACTGGGGTGGAAGTGCTGGCGCGCACCCCTACGCCGCGGGATGACAAACTGATTACAGGCACCCACCGCATCTGAAAGGCAACATGCGTCCCACCCCTCCCAACCACACACGTCCCATCTGGGCTGAGATCTCGGCCTCACGCCTGCGCGATAACTTCCACGCCCTGCAGGCAGCCGCAGGCACGCAGGTTCAGGTGCTCGCCGTCGTCAAAGCCGACGCCTACGGCCACAGCGCCACCGAGTGCGCACCGATCCTCGCCGCAGCAGGCGCCCAGTGGCTCGGCGTCACCTCGGCAGAAGAAGGCCTCGCCGTCCGCGCATCACTCGCCATCCTGCCGCAGGGCATGACGGCTCCGCGCATCCTCGTCATGTGCGGCCTGTGGCCCGGTGAAGAAGCCGGCATCCTCGACCGCGGCCTCACGCCCGTCGTCTGGGAGCCCTACCACCTCGACCTGCTCGAAGCCGAAGCCCGCCGCCGCAACCTGCCGCCGCAATCCGTCGCCGTCCACGCCGAGATCGACACCGGCATGGCCCGCCAGGGTGTCGCACCCGGCCCGCTGCTCGACCGTCTGCTCCAGCGCTTCGCACCCGATTCGCCCCTGAAGCTCGAAGGCGTGATGACCCACCTCGCATCGACCGAGATCGGCGACGACCCGCAGAACCAGGTCCAGATGATCGCCTTCGCCACGGCACTCCAGCAGGTGGCCGCAGCGGGCCTGCGCCCCGACTACGTCCACGCCGGCAACACCTCCTCAACCGACAGCGGCTACATGCCGCAGGACCTGCCCGCACTCGCCGCCAGCCTCGGCGCACAGGCCATGACCCGAGCCGGCCTCGCCCTCTACGGCTACGCCCTTCCACTCGAATCCGTAGAGCCTCAAAACCGGGTGTCCCACGTCCACGCACATACCGAAGACTTTCTAAGCCCGCGCCTGTCCCCAAAGCTCAAGCCGGTCATGACGTGGAAGACCCGCATCGTCAGCCTGCGTGAAGTCCAGTGCGGCGACACCATCGGCTATAACGCCACCTTCGTCGCACCGGTGACCATGCGGCTCGCTCTGTTACCCGTGGGCTACGCCGACGGCTTCCGCCGCAGCCTCTCCGCCTCCAATACACAGCCAGGCGGATCCGTGCTGCTCCACGGCAGGCGCGCACCCATCGTAGGCCGCGTCTCCATGGATCTCACCATCGTCGACGTCACCGCCGTCCCCCAAGTCAACATCGGCGACGAAGCCATCCTCCTCGGCGAATCCAATGGCAATCGCATCGGCGCAGACGACCACGCAAGAACCGCCGGCACCAGTGCCTACGAGATCCTGTGCGGCATCAGCGACCGCGTCCCACGCATCGTCGTTCCGTAACGGCCTCGCTTAGACGGAGAAGCCGGTGTCAAACTCGAGATAGTTCTCCAGATGATCGCGCAGCACGGCGTAGCACTCGCACGCCTGCGCCTCCAGCGCCGGACGGTCCAGCAGGCGGATGTTGCTGCGCGTATACGTCAGCAGACCGCGCTCCTTGAACGAACTCATCATTGCGGAGACGGTCGTGCGCCGCACGCCCAGCATCATCGCCAGAAACTCCTGCGACAGCGCCATCTCGTTCAGTCCTGACCGGTCCGAACACAGCAGGATCCATCGCGCCAGCCGTTGCGTGATTTCGTGGACCGCATTGCATCCGGCCGACTGCGTCGCCTGCGTAAGTTGCATCTGCACATACCGCAGCGCCAGCCTCTGGAACTCATCGCCGCGATGGAACTCCGCTTCGGCCAGATCCATCCGGCACGCATACCCGCTGCCCGGCATCTGCATGTAAATGCGGTTCAGGCTGCGCTTCACGCCCATGAAGCCGGAGACTCCGATGACCGACTCATTCCCGAACAGGCCAACTTCCACCTGCCCGCCGTCCTTGAAGGTGGTCGTCATCGACCCCACTCCCGACTCGATGAAGTAGAGGTGCCCGATCGCCTGCTGCGACTGCTCCAGCGGCCGCTCGACAGCCAGCTCCACCGGCCGCAACTTCAGGCGGCTAATGCTCTCCGCCGAAAGTCGCTGCAGGATCTTGTTGCGATATCCATGGGCCGGAGCCTCAAACGATTCCATGCTGCTCCTCATCCCGAAAGAGGAGTCCTCGCGGTGGATCGATCATATGCCACTCAGCGGACACAGAGAATGGCCGGGCCGCAGGCAATCTTTACCTGACCATCCCGGCCCCAGACTAGACACCAAGCTCAGAACGGATCGCGGAGGCGATCGCGTCCGCGTGGTGTCGCATAGCAGACTCATCCTCAGCCTCGATCATCACGCGAGCGAGCGCTTCCGTGCCGCTGTAGCGGATCACGACACGTCCGCTATCGAGCAGGGCGGTCTCTGCGTCACGGATCGTCGAAACGATCGACTGAATCGATTCAAGTGGCACCTTCTCGCGCACCTTGACGTTCACAATCACCTGCGGAAACGTCTTCAAATCCGCCGTCAACTCCGCCAGAGACTTGCCGCTGCGATGCACAATGTCGAGCAGCAACAGCGCCGTCAAAAGCCCGTCACCCGTCGTGCTGCGGCCCGTAAACAGGATGTGTCCGCTCTGCTCACCGCCCAGCGAAGCCTTCGTCTCCTGCATCTGCTGCAACACATACTTGTCACCCACCGGCGCCCGCAACATGCGGATTCCGCTGCGTTTCAACGCAGCCTCAAGCCCCATGTTCGACATCGTTGTAGCCACAACTGTGTTGTCATGCAACAGCCCGCGCTCCTGCAGATCGCGTGCGGCCAGCAGCATCACCGCGTCCCCATTGATCACACGGCCATTCTCATCGGCGAACATCGCGCGATCCGCATCGCCATCGAACGTGATGCCGATGTCAGCCTTGTCCTCGATCACATACTTCGCAACCACCTCAGGCTTCGTCGCACCACAGTCAACATTGATGTTGCGGCCATCGGGGCTTGCATTCCGAATGCGAACCTCACCACCAAGACCCGCAAAAAGCTGCGGCGCAACAGACGATGCAGCACCATTCGCGCAGTCGATCACGATGCGCTTGCCATCAAGGCTCAAACCATCCACAGCAGCCAGCAGAGACCGCACATACTCCGCACGATCGCTCTCTTCCACTGCAGGCGCAGCTTCATCATCTGCAGTCTCAATGTGATTGTTCGCAAGCTGCTTGAAGATCTCGTCTTCAATGGCAAGCTCGGTCGCATCCGGCAGCTTGTAGCCGTCGGGACCGAAGACCTTGATGCCGTTGTCCTGCCATGGATTGTGCGATGCGCTGATCACAATACCCGCGCTGAATCCGTGGGAACGCGTGAGATACGCAATGGCCGGCGTCGTGATGACACCCGCACTCTCAACGCTTGCGCCGCCCTTGCGCAGACCCGCCGTGATCGTCGCGGCGATCCACTCGCTCGACTCACGTGTGTCCATACCCAGGATCACGCGCGGCTGCTCACCGGCCCTGGCAACATGGTGCGCCAGTGCGACGCCAACCGCGAAGATGGTCTTGCGATCGAGTGGTGCTTCGCCGGCGACGGCGCGAATGCCGTCCGTTCCAAAGAGCTTTCTCATGCGGTGTCTGTCCCCGTTGGTCCTGCAGTATCGTTCTCGTTCTTGCTGAGCACACGCGAACGCAGCTCGCCTTGGCCCAGCCTGGTGCGAATCTCATCGCCCGCCGTTACATCATCGGCACTGCGCAGTAACTTACCTTCCGCGTTGAAGACAAGCGCATAGCCACGCTGCAAGACAGCAGTGGGTGACAACGCCTGCAGCCGTGTCTCCGCACGCGTCACGCGCTGCGCTGGCGTCCGAAGCAACGACGAACCGGTACGCAACAAACGCTCACGCAGCCGCTCATTCTTCGCCTGCGCACGCAGCACACTGCGATGCACATCCTGCCGCTGCAAACGTTCCGTCAACATGCGCAGCCGCGCAGCACGCTCACGCAACAGCGCCTCGGTCGCAGCCTCAAGACGAAAGCGATCCTGATCCACGCGCTGCTGGCGACGACCGATACTGTCGCGTATACGCGCAAATGCACTGGCAGCCGAGACACGCGTGAAGCGCTGCTGCGCATGCATCTGCTGATAGCGCATGGCGCGGAAGAGCCTGGCCGCAAGCGATTGCACACGCTCTTCCACACGATGCTGCGCAGCCGTGACCAGTTCTGCAGCGGCAGACGGTGTGGGCGCGCGAAGGTCCGCAACAAAATCCGCAATGGTGAAATCCGTCTCATGCCCGACGGCCGAGACCACCGGCAGTTCGCTGTCGGCGATGGTGCGCGCAAGAGCCTCATCGTTGAAGCCTGCAAGATCCTCAGCCGATCCACCACCGCGCGCGATCACGATGACGTCCACGTTGTGCTGCGGATTCGCGTTGAAGTAACGCAGCCCACGTGCCACGTCGCCGGCGCATGTCACGCCCTGCATGGCCGCAGGAAAGACAAGAATGTCCAGGCAGGCATGACGACGACGAATCACGGTGACGATGTCCCGCAACACCGCGCCCTTCGTCGATGTGATGACGCCGACAGTGCGCGGGAAGGCAGGCAACGGCCGCTTGCGTTCCAGCTCAAACAGACCCTCGGCACGGAGCTTTGCCTTCAGTTGTTCGAACGCAAGCTGCAGCGCACCGGCGCCGCGCGGCTCCAGTGTTTCCGCGATCAGTTGCAGCTGTCCGCGACTCTCAAAGACCGACACGCGACCACGCGCCAGCACTGCAAGTCCATCGGTCGGCTTGAAGCGCAGCAGAGCTGCCTCGCGCCGGAAGAGCACGACAAGCAGTTGTGCGTTGCCATCTTTCAATGTGAAGTACAGGTGGCCGCTGGGTGCGGGGCGGCAGTTGGAGATCTCACCCTCTACCCACACATCGCTGTACTCGCGTTCCACCTTGCCGCGCAGCGCACTCACCAGCTCCGCGACCGCCCACAGCTTGCGCTGTTGCGGCACCAGTGGCGGCGATGCAGGCGCCTCGATGCGTTCGCGCTCGGCGATCACATCCGCGATGGTGACAGCAGAATCGTCCGCAGCAACCTCGGGTTCTGAGAAGAGCAGGCCGAACTGTCCAAGCCGGTCAGGCTTCGGCTTGAGCGACGATGGCGGCCCGGAGGACCTGCCAGTCGCTGCTCTGCGCCGGATCAACTGAGCGAGCGATGCTGGTGGGTTTTCCGGAGCCGCCATGGTGTCTGCGAAGCCCTTCTGCGTTACCGCGCGGCAGGTCCGCTCAGCTTCTGCGTTGCGATCTCAGCCGATGCGCTCTTCGGATCTTTGTCCTTGATCTGCGCATAGATCTTCTTTGCCTCAGCCTGCTTACCATTGGCCTCGTACATATCGGCCAACTCAAGCTGTGCCAGGCCCGCAGGCACCAGCGTGCTGGGCTTTGCAATGACCTTGTTGTACTGCTCGACGGCCAGCGACTCACGCGCGGTGCCGCGATACAGACCTGCAAGTGCCATCTCTGCCAGCGTGCTGACGTCGTGGTTCCAGCTATCGGCAGACTTCTTCAGCAGCTTCTCCGCAGTCTCATTCTGGCCGGTCTGCATGGCTGTTACGCCCTGCAGATAGAGAGCGTTACGGCCCGCGTCGGTGCTGCTGTACTTGTCGGCAACGGCAGCAAACTGTACGTTCGCTGCCTTGGCGCGCTCTTCCACACTGCTGAAGCTGCGAGTGCCCGCGGGCACAGGCTGCTGGGGCGTCGCGATGGGCGCGTCGTAGGTCTGCATTGCCTCGGCCAGGGCATTGCTGGCAGCCTCAGACCGGTGGCTGCTGAGGAACGCGAAGACACCGGCGATGACGATCAGCACAACCACGGCAACCGCCAGGCGGATGGCGAGCGGCCGGTTGTTCTGAATACGGTCGGCGAATGCGGTGCTGCTGCTGTTGGTGTTGACGGCGAGCGGGCCGTCTTCACGGATGGCGAGCGGCTTGGTGCGGGTGGGTGTATCCACGGTCATGAATCCTTTGGCGGCGCGAATGGCCGCAGATGAGCCGGCGCAGATGCGGAATCCGCAGATACGTGCGCCACCCGTAAGTCTAGCAGCGGCGTCCGGGAGGGGCAAAAGGAACGCCCTCAGCCCCCTCCGCTTGCCCATCGTTCCGCGAAACCATACTCTGAAGACAGCACCGTTGAAGGATGGGCACAGGCATGTATGAGGACTTTCGCGTAGTCGACAAATGGACCGGCGAGCAGTTGCACTGCGTTTGGAAGGCGACCATCGTCGCCATTGCAACGCGTCACGCCGACGCCACGGATATCCGGTTCGACGTGAACGGCCGCCCCATGTGGATCGCCATGCCGAACGTCGCGTGGGTACAGATGAAGCGCTCCACCGGCTACGTCATCACCGACTACTCCGCAGCGCAGGCCGCCGGACGCTACCTGAAGACCATCGTCGAGAACGGCTATGACAACGGCCGCGAGATGTACACCATGACCGTTGAAGAGGTTCTGACGAACGTGAAGGCCGTAGTCGATCAGGCGGGCAGCACGCTCAACCTGCCTCCCCTGCCGGTCATCAATAACGACGTCAAGCCCGAAGAGTACGCGGGACACCTGCCGGCCGAGGGCTAAGCCCGGGTCGGCACCGTGGAGTATGCTGGTCAGCGTTCCGCGGAGTGCTCATGCTTGATCGTCGAAGCTTCCTTGCCACGCTGCCCGCCGCCGCGCTTCTGGCGCGCACATCCTTCAGCCAGATGACGCCGCCCACGCTGGGCACGCAACGCGCCTTCGTCGGCAGCACCGGCAAAGAGGCGCAGGGCATCTTCTCCACCTACTTCGATCCCAAGACAGGCGCCTTCTCGCAGCCGGAGATGGCCGCAAAGCTCCCCGGCAACGACTGCATGGCGCTGCATCCTGAGCGGAAGCGCCGACTGTACACGACCAGTGTTATCAATGGCATCGCTGGCGTAGCTGGCTTTGAGATCGTCGACACGCCGGACCTGCTGCACCCCATCAATCAGGAGACGGCCAAGGGTATGGGCCCGAACTTCCTCTCGATCGACCCCAGCGGCCGCGTGGCCATGGAGGCGAACTGGGGCAGCGGCGACATCTCGACCTACCAGATCGCGAAAGACGGCACGCTGTCGCCGTACGTCGAGCACATTGAGTACGGCGCGGAGCATCATGGCCCCGAACCAGTCCAGGTGCACAGCCGTTGCCACTCCATCCTGACAGCTCCGGGTGGAAGGTTCGTCCTGGTGAATGACTTCGGTGCCGACCGCATTTACGTCTACGCGCTGGACGCTGCCACGGCAAAGCTGACACCGCACGATCCTCCGTTCTACCAGGCTGCACCGGGCTCCGCGCCGCGTCACTTGGTCTTCTATCCCGGCGGCAAGTGGATCTACTGCAACAACGAACTGACCAACACCGTCGACCTGCTGGCATGGGACGAGAAGCGCGGCACGCTGACGAAGGCGGGTTCGTGGACCACCCTGCCAGCCGACGCACCGCCCAAGTGCCGCACCGCGGACATCACCCTCTCCGCCGATCGCCGCTTTCTGTACGGCAGCGTTCGCGGTCTGGAGAGCATGGTGGTCTGGGCCGTCGGCAAGGACGCCAGGCTGCAGGAGATTCAGCGGACGAAGGTGGAAGGCGTGGAAAACCGCTGCGTCACCATCGACGCCACAGGCAAGTGGCTGGTAGCGGCGAACCAGCGCAGCAACGACGTCACGGTCTTTCCGCGCGACGCGAAGACGGGCAAGCTGGGTGCTGCGGCCAGCAGCATCAAGATCGCCGGCGCATGCTTCGTGCTGTGGGCTTAACGATGTTTGTGCGCCGTCTTTCCGTTGAATGTGTGGACGCCGCAGGCATCGCGTCGCCATGTCCCGTCAAGGCCATCGACAGTTTTTGCATGCGTAACTTCACCAATGATGCGGTCTTTGACGACACGCTGCCCGTCGGGGACGGTCTACTGGAGGCCGGCTTGCGCGTGCCGCTGGACCTGCTGGAAGAGCGCATGACCGACTGGTTCCGGCGCAAGCGGTATCTCGCTGAGGGCGACACACTGCGCGTCACCGAGATGGTTCGTTGAGCGCTGAGATCTGTTTCGGCTGCCCCGCAGGATTGGGCCAACCGGCCTGCAATGTGCCAACATCGTTAGCGAAGACCTTCAGAGCCGGAGCAGCAGAGCATGTCGATCGAACGTATCTTCCTGGGCACCAGCGGCACCGATGGCCGCGGCGTGTACACCGCCACCTTCGACACGGAGGCCGGCACGCTGGCGGTACCGACCCTCGCAGCCGAGCTGCCCAAGGCCAGCTTCCTCTGCTTTGACGGCCGCAACGAAAACCGCCTGCTGGCCATCTCGCAGGAGCCGGGCGCGCCCGCCGGCGAGGTCGCCTGCTTCCACATGGATGTTGCGGAAGCGAAGCTGACGGAGGTCCATCGCGCCAGCACGCAGGCGCCCGGTGCCGTGCATCTGTCGGCGCAGGGCAGCACCGTTGTCGTAGCGAACTATGTCGGCGGCTCGGCTGCGTCGTTCCACATGGACGCCGATGGCGCGCTGCATCCGGCATCGTTTTACCAGTTCAACGCGGCTGACCACGGCCCCGACCCCAAGCGGCAGGATCACTCCTACGCACACGCTGCAGACATCACGCTGGACGGCGGCTATGTACTCATCAATGACCTCGGACTCGACCGCATCCACATCTTCAAACTGGCCCCGGCGACCGCGAAGATGACGCTGCACGGCGAGTGGAAGTCCGCTCCCGGTGCGGGTCCGCGGCACCTGGTGCTGCACCCGAACGGCAAGTGGGTCTACAACATCGACGAGATGGCGTGCACCATCAACCAGCTTGCATGGGACGCGGATGCAGGCACGCTGACGACCCTGCAGACCGTCGAAACCCTTCCCGAAGGTGTTAGCAAGACCGACGTGCGCGCCTGCGACATGGTCTTCAGCAAAGACCTGCGTTTCCTGTTCGCAGCGAATCGCGTGCACGAAGACTTCGTCGTCTACGCGCTGGATTCGCACACCGGTGCGCTGACACTCGTGCAGCGCCTTGCGAATCCCGGCAAAGAAGCGCGGCACATCGCCGTCGACCCGTCGGGCAAGTGGTTCCTGGCCGCGAACCAGTTCTCGAACGAAGTCTCGATCTTCCCGATTGACACAGCGACCGGGAAGCTGGGCGATCGCACCAGCTCCACCAACATCAACAATCCAAGCTGCCTGTTGTTTGGCTGAAGAGAGAAGAGCGATGCAGACACGTCGGCAGTTTCTAGGCAGTGCCACGGCAGGAGCAGCGTTGTTGCTGCACGGTACAAGCGCATCCGCGCGCGAGGCTTCGGGGACGCTGCGATTGTTCCTCGGCACCAGCAGCCAGTCAGAGTTTGCCGGCAAGGGCGAGGGCATCTTTCTCGCATCCTTCCACAACGGCCGACTCGGCATCCCGCGGCTGCTGACCAAGGCAAGCAGCCCCAGCTTCCTCGCAGCGCCGCAGGCCGGCCACCCACTCTTCGCAGTCCTCGGCGGTGACGGCGGGCAGTCACAGGCAGCCAGCTACGTGGTGTCGCAGGGTACGGATGTTGCGACAACCACGCTGACACCCATCGCTACCGCCAGCTCCAGCGGCGGTGGTGGCTGCCATGTCAGCGTCTCTGCGGACGGCACTTGCGTACTCGTCTCAAACTACGGCGGCGGCAGCGTTGCTTCGTTCCGTGCGGACCCGACGGGCAAACTGACGCAGGCCAACGCCGTCCAGTTCCCACCGGCCGAGCACGGCCCGGTGAAGGATCGTCAGCAGGGTAGCCACGCGCACTCGGCATTGATCTCGCCCGACGGCGACTTTGTGCTGGTCAACGATCTTGGCCTCGACCGGATCCACATCTTCGGGCTCGATCACGCAACATCCAAGCTGACACCACACAAGCCGGATCACTGGGCGTCGGAACCCGGCGCTGGGCCCCGCCACCTCGTCTTCCATCCCAACGGCCGTTGGATCTACTGCATCTGTGAGCTGAACTCGACCGTGGTGCAACTGCAATGGAATGCGACGCACGGCGTCCTCACCACGAAGAGCGTTGTGAACACCCTGCCCGCGGGCGTCGATCCTGCGAAAGCGCGTGGATGCGAACTGGTCTTCTCCAAGGACATGCGGTTCCTCTACGCGGCGAATCGGCGCGCGAGTGAGAGCTTTGCTGTCTTTGCGGTCGATGCAACGACCGGCGCGCTGACACCGATCCAGCACAAGGCGAACCCCGGCCTGGAGGCTCGCCACATCGCCGTCGATCCTTCGGGCAAGTGGTTCCTGGTCGCTAATCAGTTTTCCGGCGACGTGACTGTCTTTGCACTGGATAACGCAACCGGTAAGATCGGTGATCGCGTGTCAACGATTCAGGTCAGCGGCGCGAGCTGTCTGCTGTTCGCCTAGAGCGGCGATCTACAGCACCAGCTCCCAATGCTGGCCGACCAGCGAAGCACCGAAGCTCTCGTGCGGCTCTTCGGTGACCAGCGTAAAGCCTTCGCTCTCGTAAATTCGGCACGCTGAGGTAAGTATGCTGTTCGTCCACAGCGTCAGCTTCGTATAGCCGGCCTGGCGTGCAAACGCGATGCATGCGCGAACCAGCGTTCGTCCCACGCCAAGGCCGCGCGCCGCAGGTTCCACCAGCAACAACCGAAGTTTCGCCGTGCCTTCTGCGGAAGGATCGCGCACCAGGAAGACGCAGCCCAGAAAGACACTATCGCGCTCAGCGATCCAGCAGCGTTCGCGCTCGGGTTCAAGCTGCTCGATAAAATCTGCCGCGATGCGTGCGACCAGCGCCTCAAAGCGTTCGTCCCAGCCAAACTCCTGCGCATACAAAACGCCGTGCCGATGCACCACCCAGCCCATATCTCCGGGTCTGTTCGGTCGCAGCGTCACGGCGCTTGTATCGTCCATGCGTGGCTACTCGTTGTAGTGCAGAAGGCTGTAGACGTCGACCTCGGGGAACTTCGAGCGGCCCTTCAGGAAGTCGAGTTCCACGGCGAAAGCAACGCCGGCAATCTCGCCGCCAAGCTGCTTCACCAGTTGCACGGTCGCCTGCATGGTCCCGCCGGTTGCGAGCAGGTCATCGACGATGACCACGCGCTGACCGGGCTGGATAGCATCCAGGTGGATCTCAAGCGAGTCGCTGCCGTACTCCAGGTCGTAGGTCACCTTGGCGGTCGGGGCGGGCAGCTTCTTCGGCTTGCGAACGGGCACAAAGCCCGCATTCAACCGGTAGGCCATGGCCGGGCCAAAGATGAAGCCACGTGCCTCAATACCCAGCACCAGGTCGACCTGCTTGTCGATGTAGTACGCCGCAAAGGCGTCAATCATCTGCGCAAAGCCGGCCTTGTCCTTCAAAAGCGTGGTGATGTCGTAGAACAGGATGCCGGGCTTGGGGAAGTCGGGGACGGTACGGATGAGCTCCTTCAGGGGCTCGCAATTGATGGTGTGCGACATGCGTCCATTGTAACGGCGAGCCTAGAACGCGCCTTCGATCACGAACTCCTTCAGGCCCTCCGCCTCGGCGTCCTGCAGCTCGTGAATACGAACCCGGTCCACACGGCTGCCACGTGATCCCTTGCGGATCGCAGCTTCCAGCTCTTCAATCTGCTCGGCTGAGCCTGCCGCCACAGCTTCCACGTGCCCTGCGGTGGTGTTGCGCACCCATCCGCGCAGCCCGAGTTCTGCCGCCTCGCGATGCACGAACCAGCGGAAACCAACACCCTGGACGCGTCCTTCAACCTGGTAATGACGAACCATAGCGACGATTCTAAACGTGGCCTTCTGCCGCTACGCAGCGCGCTCGCGCAGGTGACGAAGGATCTCCTCCGCCACCAGCGTGGGATTCTCCCGCTGCGGAAAATGCCCGACGCCGTCGATCAGGATCCGCTGGTAGCCGTTCGTAAAGTACCGGCCCATGCCGTCGCTGCTCTCCGGCAGGCCGCAACGATCTTCAAGCCCGTGCAGAAATAGCGTCGGGACATCCAGCGTTACGGTGCCCTCAAAGCGAGCCTGCAGCACCGCATAGTTCGGGTCCAGCGGCGAATGTCCCCAACGCGAACGATAGCTGTGCAGCACCACCTCGGCAAAATCCTTACCAGTCCAGCTCTTCGCCGCCTCCTCCAGATCCGCCGGCGAGTACCAGCCCTCCGGGCTCCACGTATCCCACATGCGCTTGCCGTAGGCCACCGGGTCACGGCGAAACTCCTTCATGCCGGGATCGGTGCAAAGAAACCACTGGTACCAGTACGCCTGGGCCTGCGGCAGTGGCGGCGCCTTCGCCGCGCCGGGCCGAAATACGGAGGACAACACCACCATCCGCTGCAGCCGCTTCGGGAACAGCGCGGCCAACGCATAGCCGGTGCTTGAGCCCCAGTCATGTCCCACAAAATCAAAGGTCTTCAGCTTCAGCGCATCCGCCAGGTCGATCACATCCTGCGCAAACGCAACAGGCTGCCCCGTCCGACGAGGGTTCCGCCCAAACAGGTGCGACCGAAACTCCGAAAGGCCATAGCCGCGAAGGTACGGCACAATCGTCCGGTAGCCGGCCGCATGCAGAGCCGGCAGCACCTTGTCCCACGTTCGCGGCGAATCCGGCCAGCCGTGCACCAGAATTACGGGCTTGCCACCCTTGGGGCCGCCCTCTTCGAATACCAGCTTCAGATCGGAGGTCTTGATCTCATGAACGCGCATGGTTCTAGGATGCTCCTGAGCGCGCCACGAAGGCTAGTTCTGAAATGTGCGGTGGACCTATGTCGTCCTGAATCGATTGGTTTTCCGTGAGACGCCGGACCGAACGCCACCAAACGACAAGGGGCCACCGAAGTGACCCCTGTCTCATGACTTGCTGCGGGCTTTTACGCGCGCGACATGTAAGCGCCTTCCGCCGTATCGATGCGGATCTTCTCGCCTTCGTTGATAAACGCGGGCACCTGCACAACGAGGCCGGTCTCGGTCGTCGCGGGCTTCGTCACGGACGATGCCGTTGCCGAGCGGATGCCAGGCTCCGTCTGAACGACGAGCATCTCGACTACCGTCGGAAGTTCCACGCCGACGGGCTTGTCGTCGATGAAGCTGATGTCGATCTTGATGTTTGGCAGCATAAAGTCCACGGCATCGCCCAGAATGTCGCGGCCCAGCGTCGTCTGCTCAAAGTTCTTCATATCCATGAAGATGTAGTCGTCGCCGTCCTTGTACAGGAACTCCATCTCAACATCATCAACGATGACGCGATCGATCGCGTCGCCCGAGCGGAAGCGGTGCTCGAAGATGGCGCCGGACTCAAGATTACGCAGCTTGGCTTGGATAAAGGCGCGCAGGTTGCCGGGCGTGCGGTGCTCCACGGCAAAGACCGAGTGCAGCTTGTCCTTGTGCTTGATGACCATACCGGGACGCATCTGTGTGGCGGGAATCGACATTGAAAACTTCCTGTTGGTGCAGATCTCTCGGTCCGGGAAAGGTAGCAGAATCCGCAAACTGATCGGACCCGCAGGCACCCGGGCCGCAGGATTGATTGTAGCGCGGTGCCTAGCGGCCCTGCAGCAGCGCGAGTACCGGTTCGCCTGTTGCGCGATCCACTCCCACTAGGGTCGCGGCCTCCTCGCCCAGCCGGTCAAAGCAGGCAACGCAGAGGTCATGCAGCAGCATGCGGTCAGAGACAGTCAGTGCTTGAACGGCGTCAACCATCCCCTCAGGCGTGACAGGCGCGAGCGTAGCTTCCAGGGCGAGCAGCCGTACCCGCAACTCTTCATCGGCCAGCGCAACCTGCTGCGGTCCGCGCAGAACAGCGTTCAGGGTATTCCCCAGCAGCACCCACGTATTCAACTTCAGTTCCTGATCCATTCGCAGGTCTCGGCCTAACGGCCCCCGCCGAAGAGGCGGCGGAACATGCGCCCAATCGCCCGAAATGGATTAGGACCGGCGGGCGGAGGCGCAGCGTTTTCGACGTGGAGATTCGTAGCGACGGGCTCGGCGGCCGCGGGGGCGCTCGGGTTGGCTTGAGGCGCAGGCGATGAAACGCCAGCGCCGCTGCCCGCAACCACAGGCGCAGGGGCACCAACCTCAGCCGCAGTCGTCGTCTGACCCGGCGGCCCGCTCACCGCCCCTGTTTCGCCGCTGTAGTTCAGTTGCGAGGTCACCTGGGCATGCACTTCACCCGCAGGAGCGGGTGGTGTCTCCGGCTTCACAAGACCCTGGCTCACGGCCTCCGGGAACGGATTGGCCTTAGCGGCCTCGGTTAGAGGCCTGATCTTCCCGTCGCCGCGATTGCCTTTGCCAGCCAGCACCAGATTGTCGCCGTTCCGCGGACAGCCGCAACTGTTGGCCTCATGGTCAACGACCTCACGCAGACTGCCGTGCTCGAACAACACACGCTGACCCGGCCGGACGAAGTACGTCGCATCGCCAAAGGTCTCGGTCACATGCAGCACGGGCGCTTCCTTACCCACATTCTCTACGCAGGTGTCACCGCTGGGCACCACGCGAATGCGCAGATCCAGGGCAGCCGCGCCCGAAAGCTCAAACCGCAGATCCGGCGTCAGGATGCTGTCCGTCTTCTCCGCCGCCATATGGATCTCAACCGCGCCGCGATCCAACGCCAGCATCAGTGGCGGCTTCGCCGTTTGCATCGTCGGCTGCGAGATATGGACAGATGAGCCGCCGCACACCTTCACCTCGCCTCCACGCTTCAGACTGATTTGCGCGGGCACCGCTCCGGCCGACACCGCGGCACTATTCCCAATGGTGGCGCGGCCGTTGCTCACCGCGACCATGCCGCTCACCTCCGCGCCCTCGGTCTTCAGCGAACCGAGCGGGGCTTGCGCCAGAAGCCCAACGGGCGTCAGGATCATTACGCCAGCCAAAGCAAGGCGTGCAACCCCCTCGACCATTGCTAGTTCTCTCGCGGCGATGGGGCGGGGTGGCATCCGTTTACATCTTCAGGAAGTTTTCAATGAGTCGCTTGCCGCCACTGGTCAGCACGCTCTCCGGGTGGAACTGCACGCCTTCAATGGGCAGCGAACGGTGGCGCAGGCCCATAATGACCTCGCCCTCCGGATCCTGCGTGCGCGCAGAAATCTCCAGTTCGTCCGGTAGTCCCTCCGGACTCACCACCAGCGAGTGGTAGCGCGTGCAGATCATGTCCTGATCCAGGCCCTCGAAGATCGTCTTGCCGTCGTGCTGCACGGAACTCGTCTTGCCATGCATTAACCGCGCCGCACGGATCACATTGCCGCCAAAGGCCGCGCCCAGCGCCTGGTGCCCAAGACAGACACCCAAAATCGGCGTCGGCTTCCCCTTCTCCGCATAGTGCCGGATCAGGTCGATCGAAACGCCTGCCTCCTGCGGTGTGCAGGGGCCGGGCGAGATCAGAATGCGGTCGGGCTTAAGCGCCTCGATCTCCGCAGGCGTCAGTTCATCGTTGCGACGGATCACCATCTCAGCGCCCAGTTCGCCCATGTACTGCACCAGGTTGTAGGTGAACGAGTCGTAGTTATCCAGCACAAAGACCATCGCGCGAAGCCTCACCCACAAGTGTAACTGCCGGAAACGCTTGGGTAGCTGCGCCATTTGCAGGGTGGGCGCAAGCTTCAGTCAGTACGGGCCTCGCGATTCCCGAACTTGCACTCACCCGCGCAGATACCTCCAAGCAACGCCACTTCGAACGTATTGCTCTCAGATATAAGCCGCAGTCAAGCGCAGTCATGCGAATCGACAAGCTGCCGATAACCGAGAGGAAAGGGGAAATCATGGTGCGCGTCTCGACTGTCGCTGCTGCTCTTCTGTTCTCACTGCCCGTCTGCTGCTCCGCCGCCACGGAACACGAATCCCCTGTCCTGATAGCAGCCGCCGACTCCGTGCCTTCCCTGCCCATCAATCAGCCAGACGCGCGTCCACTATCCTCTGGCGTGATTGCTCTGCCGGAAGAACCCGCGGGCCAGTTGCCGGGCGCACCGCTGTCGCTCTACCTGTTCCGCCTGCGCGGCAGTGTAGAAACCGCGCCACCAGCACTGAACGAACCCATCGAACAGATGGAAGCGCCTCGCTTCGACGACCAGTCGATGCTGCACAGGATTCAGGCCTCGCCACTGGCGCCCGTCTCACGCCACATTCGTGCCGACAAGTTCAACACCAATGACGCCGTGGCCAGCGACTTCGCCATCTGCTACCGGCTGAACAGGCGCTCGAGCCTGCAGGTCATCCCCGGCGACCCCGCACCTGTAAAGCTGCCCATCACCAGCATGGCAAACAACATGGGCGTCACTGTCGGCATGGTGCTTCGCCTGTCGCGCTCGCACTAACTGAACCTCTATCGCTTCGCCTGCATATCTTTCCAGGGAATCCGCGGGATCTCAAACACATCCTTCGTCGTCGCGTAGCCGCCACCACCATGCATGCGCCCGATCAGGCGCATCTGCGCCGGGTCGAGATGCAGCCGCGACTCGTCTTCGAAGGCATCATGCCGGATATGCATCTCGAAGACCTGCGCCAGCAGGATCGTGCTGCTGCCACCGGGTTCGATGATCTGGAAGGTACGGCACTCCAGCGACACCGGTGAACCCGCGATTCTCGGCGGTGCCACCTGCAGACTTGGAACCGTCTCCAGCCCGGCCAACAGCAACTCGTCCATGCCGCGCGGTGCGTCCGTCGCCGTGACGTTCATCGCCACCGCAAGCTCCTCCGGCACCATGTTCACCACCAGCTCACCCGTGCGGCGGATGTTCGACAGCGTATCCTTGCCATCGCGATCCGGAGCCGCAGAGAAACCCACAAAGATCAGCGGCGGGTCCGCCGAAACAACATTGAAGAACGAGAATGGAGCCGCATTCGGTTTGCCATCGTCATCGAGCGTGGTAATCCACGCGATGGGCCGCGGCAGGATGGTGGATGCCAGCAATTTGTATGTATCGGACTTAGGCAGTGTGCGGAGATCGAATGCGGCGTGCGTGTCGCTCATGGGTATTGGATGATCGCAACCACCGGCGGGTGCCCCATGTCTCGAAGAGACACGGACTGATCCCATCTCATTAAGCCCGGGAACGAGCCCGTTCGATCGCCCGGACCACAGCCTTCGACTTGTTGACCGTCTCTTCAAACTCCGTCTGCGCAACTGAGTCCGCCACCACGCCGCCACCGCTCTGGATATACCCGGTGTCGCCGTGCATGAAAAGCGTGCGGATCGCGATGCAGCTATCAAGATTGCCGCTGAAGTCCGCATAGAAGACGCTGCCGCCGTAGACGCCACGGCGCGTCGGCTCCAGTTCTTCGATGATCTCCATGGCGCGGATCTTCGGCGCACCGCTGAGCGTCCCCGCAGGGAAGCACGAGCGGAACGCATCCACCGGAGCCATGCCCTCACGCAGCTTGCCTTCCAGCGCGCTCACCAGGTGCATCACGTGGCTGTATCGCTCGATGAACATCAGGCGCTGGACGTTGACACTTCCAAACTCGCTGACGCGGCCAAGATCGTTGCGTCCCAGGTCGACGAGCATCACGTGCTCGGCCGTCTCCTTCGCATCGCGCAGCAGATCTTCCTCCAGCCGCTTGTCGCTGGCTTCATCGTCGCCGCGAGGGCGTGTCCCGGCGATGGGATGGTATTCAATACGGCGGTCGTGAACGCGCACCAGCAGCTCCGGCGACGATCCGACAATGTGTGCCGGCGTCTCCGTCTTCGATCCGGGGGCCTGCATCGGGAATCGGAGGAAGTACATGTACGGCGAAGGATTCACAATCCGCAGCGAACGGTAGATCTCAAACGGATCGACCTCCGGCGTGCAATCGAACCGCTGCGAAAGAACGCACTGGAAGATGTCGCCGGCGGTGATGTAGTTCTTCACCGTTTCGACGGCTTTCATGTAGTCGCGCTTCTTCGTGCGCGGGGTCAACTCTAACGGACCGAGCGGCTTCCGGCGCTTCGAAACGGTGGGCAGCGGTCCGGCCAGCTCCTGCTCCAGACGATCCAGCCGCTTCAGAGCGCGCTTGTAAGCCTTGGCAGCGTCCGGTTCGCGCGTCAGATCCGCCGTCAGGATCAGGTAGATCTCTTTCTTGACGTGGTCGAAGGCCAGCACCTCGTCGAAGAACATCAGGCACGCGTCGGGCACGCCCAGTTCATCGATCGCCGTCTCCGGCAGCCGCTCGATCTGGCGCACAACGTCATACGCAAAGAAACCGACGGCGCCGGCCGTAAACGGCGGCAGGCCGGGCAGCTTGGCAGGATTGTGTTCGCTCAGCGCGCGCTTTAGCTCTTCGAAGATGTCGCCTTCAAACCGGCGCGACTTTTTGCCCTCCGTCGCGACGATCGACGTGCCGCGCGAAACCAGCTTTTTGTACGGCCGGATACCGATGAATGTGTATCGGCCCACTCGCTCGCCGCCCTCGACCGACTCCAGCAGAAAAGCCTCGGGCTCTTCCGCGGCGATACGCAGAAAGGCGGAGACCGGCGTTTCAAGGTCGGCGGTAACGGTGCGATAGACGGGGATGAGAGTGTGCTTCTTCTTCGCAAGCGCGAGGAACGACTTCTCATTCGGTGTGGCGATCTGGCTTTGCTGGCGGGGCATGTCGGCTGACAACCATCGTACAAGGCGATTGGGAGTACGAGATGCATTCAGACAAGCGAACACCCACGGCGGACCGAAGATCGGTCCTTCCGTGGGTGCAAAGCAAAGAGTGGGGCAGCTTGGCGGCTAAAGACTGCGGCCATCGTCAGGGGGCATACAAAGTAGTGCAATGAAGCAAGGACACACCACTGAAGCAAGTACCATCAGCGCAAGAATCAGGTAATTCATCGGTACACCTCACGCTCTCTTGTTCTAAGAAGCAGGAGCTTTTCCACGAATGCAGTCCACCAGACCCAAAGGGTGCGGCAGGAGCGATCCGGCTCACGTCGGATCGCTCAACTGAGTTCGCTATCGCCAACGCCGGAGCGTGTCGCGATATAGCAGGGGAGACCGAGCATGCAGAGATAAATCAACGCCACAAAAAATTGGTGCAAGGTGATCTCTTTCCGGAGGAAACATCCGTGTGTTCCTTCTCTGCAACTACCTTCGCCCATAGACCATGGGGCGCGGTATCCAACGTTGGGGAAAGACTGCAGAACGCTCAGGGGAGTCACTGTAACTTTCGCGGTAGCCGCACCGACCCCGGCGGGGCAATGAAATAATCAGGAGGTCATCTGCAGTCGGAAGCAGTTTCGCCTGCCGAATTCAATCTCAGGTTCGCAATGGAAGGAAGCCCTAAAAATGATCGATCTCCTGGCCCCACTCACCGTCTCTGACCCGGAGATCGCCGCACTCGTCGAGAAAGAAGTCGTCCGCCAGCACGATGGCCTGGAGATGATTGCCAGCGAAAACTTCGTCTCACGCGCCGTTCTGGAGGCTGCAGGCACCGTATTCACTAACAAATACGCGGAAGGCTACCCGGGCAAGCGCTACTACGGGGGCTGCGAAGTGGCTGATGTCGTTGAAAACATTGCTCGTGATCGCGCGAAACAGATCTTCGGCGCAGAGCACGCCAATGTGCAGCCCCACAGCGGTTCGCAGGCTAACGCCGCAGCGTACATGACGCTGATCAACCCGGGCGACACCATCCTCGGCCTGGACCTGGCGCACGGCGGCCACCTGACCCACGGCCACAAGCTCAACTTCAGCGGCAAGCTCTACCGCATCGTCGGCTACCAGGTTCGCAAAGACACCGAAACCGTCGATTACGACGAACTCGCAGCACTTGCCGAACGCGAACGTCCGAAGGTAATCGTCGGCGGCGGCAGCGCCTATCCCCGCATCTGGGACTTCGAGCGCATGCGCGCCATCGCGGACTCTGTCGGCGCCTTCCTCATGGTCGACATGGCTCACTTTGCCGGCTTGGTCGCCGGTGGCGCGCACCCGTCGCCGGTGCCGCACGCCCACATGGTCACCACCACTACCCACAAGACGCTGCGCGGACCGCGTGCCGGCATGGTGCTCTGCAAGCAGGAGTTTGCCGCCGGTCTGGACCGCTCGGTCTTCCCCGGTCAGCAGGGTGGCCCGCTGATGCACGTGATCGCTGCGAAGGCCGTGGCCTTCAAGGAAGCTCTGCAGCCGGAGTTCAAGGCCTACGCAGCGCAGACCGTCGCCAACGCAAAGGCACTGGCCGAAGCCCTGGCTGGCGAAGGCTATCGCATCGTCAGCGGCGGCACGGACACCCATCTGATGCTGGTCGACGTCTTCGCCAAGGGCATCCTTGGCTCTGAAGCCGAAGTGGCACTTGGCAAGGCCGGCATCACCGTCAACAAGAACGCGATCCCCTACGACACCAATCCGCCGATGAAGCCCAGCGGTGTCCGTTTCGGCACGCCCGCACTCACCACACGCGGTATGAAGGAAGCGGAGATGCGCCAGATCGCCACATGGATTGCCGAAGCACTGGAACACCGCGCGGACGACACAAAGCTGAAGACCCTGCACGGCAAAGTATCTGAAATGGCGGAGCAGTTTCCGCTATATGACTGGCTGCGGCAGCCGGTCGCAGAGCCGCTGCTAGCCGACTGACAATCTCGCAACAACGTAATCGAACCACCGCACCCTCACGTCTCAGGCATGACGTGAGGGTGCGCCGTTTTAGGCATGTGACGTAGGTGTCGGCAAGGAAATAGAGTGAATTCGCGACGGGCGCTACGGTAAGATGGACACACCGGCCCGCGTTGTTTATGGTGCATGGATTTGTGAGCAGGTAGCGAATTTGTCGAAGATTGTTTTCTCAACCCTGTTCTCCAGACTGCTCGCTCTTGTCTGTGTCGCGACCATCCCTTTCGCCTCTGCACAGACCACACCGTCGGCCATCACGGGCCAGTCCGGCTATACCGGGACATCTGCCACCGGCGCCGGCCAGTCGGAGTACTGCCTCGATCCCTCACTGGGCTGCATGACGGGAACACCGCTCAGCGGCAATAACCAGGCAGGCGTACCAGTCTCTGGTACCGGCATGGGGATCAATAACGGGTACGGCTACGGCCAGAACAACGGCTACAGTCAGTACTCGCAGCAGGGCGGCAACGTCTACATCGACTCCGCCGGCTTCCCGACCTCGACTAATCAGAACAGCCAGGCTCCCCTGGCGCCGCAGCCCATCACGGACCTGCAGCGCATGGCGCGCGAGTCCACCGGCATCCTTCTGCCCATATTCGGCCAGGAACTCTTCTCCAAGCCGCCATCGACCTTTGCTCCCGCCGATCAGGTCCCGGTCACACCCGATTACGTGCTCGGTCCCGGCGATGAAGTGCTGCTCCGCATCTGGGGACACACCACTCTTAATTCCCGGCTCACCATCGACCGCACCGGCTCCATCTACATCCCGCAGGTCGGCTCCGTCCACCTCGCCGGCATGCACTTTGCGGACATCCAGGCGCTCCTCAAGAAAGAATTGAGCCGCACCTACAAGAACTTCGAGTTCTCCGCCGACCTGGGTCGTCTACGCTCCATCACCGTCTTCGTCATGGGCGAATCGCGGCGTCCGGGCAGCTACACCGTCAGCGCCCTCTCCACCGCCATTAATGCCATCTTTGCCTCAGGCGGGCCCACACAGCAGGGTTCGCTGCGCCGCATTGAGATCCTCCGAGCGAGTCAGGTCGCCGCCACCCTGGACCTCTACGGCTTCCTGCTGAACGGCAATAAATCCACCGATATCCCGCTGCAGGATGGCGACGTTGTCTTTATCCCGTTCGTCGGTCCGCAGGTCGCGATGAGCGGCGCCGTCCGCCACCCCGCCATCTACGAACTGCCCTCCGTCGCCGCAGCCACCGCTGCCCTGCCGGCACCCGCGACAGCACCCGCCGCGGCCACGAGCGTCTCCGTCGACGACCTGCTGAAGCTGGCTGGCGGCTTCACTTCCACCGCCGCCGGATCCCGCCTGTCCATCGAACGCATTGAGAACCACCGCGACCGCCACGCCATCACCATCGCGCTGGACGCGGCAGGCCTTGCCACCAAGGTGACCGACGGCGACGTCCTGCGCGCCGACTCGGTCCTGCGAGGCTATCGCGACTCCGTCACCATCCGCGGCAACCTGGCTAATGCAGGCCGCTTCCCCTGGCACCCCGGCATGCGCCTCAGCGAGATTCTGCCCGATCGCGAATCCCTGCTGACCCCGGAATACTGGCAGGCGCGCAATCGCCTCGGTCTGCCGACACCGCTCTTCCAGCCCGTGCCAACGGCGCCCACCACCGCTGCAACGACGCCCGGCCGCACAGGCACCAATGCCGCCAACAACATGGCCAATCAGAACAACGCGCCAGGGTCTTCCGTGCCTGCCGACTCGCAGGTCATCAGCGGCGTCGACGCTGCCTCGCCTGGTAGCACAGCAGGCCCAACCCGCCTGATCGGTGCGACCGAACAGCGGGACGAGGTGCTCCCGAATGCGAGCAACACCGCGGGATCGTCCGCCATCGCCGAGCAGCAGGAGTCTGCCGCCGATCGCCTGATGGCCGGCAACGCCCGCCGTGTCGACATCACCATCCCGGCGCCCGAAATCGACTGGTCTTACGCCGTCATCGAACGGCTGGATTCCAACACTCTGCGCAACTCCCTGATTCCCTTCCACCTGGGTCGCCTGGTGCAGGATCATGACGCCAACGAGGACAAGGAGCTAATGCCCGGTGACGTCGTCACCATCCTCTCGCAGTCCGACATCCACGTCTCCCAGGACGAACAAACGAAGTACATCCGCCTTGAGGGTGAGTTCGGCAGCTCCGGCATCTACAGCGTCGCGCCTGGCGAGACGCTGGCAGACGTCGTGAAGCGTGCCGGCGGCCTCACACGCAATGCCTACCTCTACGGATCCTCGTTCACCCGCGAAAGCGCCCGTGTGCTGCAGCAGCAGCGGCTGGACGAGTACGTCGCCAGCCTCGTGCGCCAGCAGCAGCGCATCGGCTCGGTCCGTGCCATCAGCGCCAACACGCCCTACGGCGCATCCGAGACGGCTGAAGAGCGCGCCCTGCTGGAACAGATGGGGAAACTGCGCGCCACCGGCCGCGTCGTGCTGGAGTTCGCTCCCGACAGCACCGGCGTCGCAACCGTCCCGGCGCTGCCCTTGGAAAACGGTGACTCCTTCCGTGTCCCGTCCCGTCCCGCCATCGTTAGTGTCGTTGGTTCGGTCTACGGGCAGAACGTTTTCCTATTTAACGGGTCTAGACGTGTAGGCGACTATCTCACTCTGGCTGGCAAGCCCACCCGGATCGCAGACAAGGGCCATGAATTCGTCATCCGCGCCGATGGATCCGTGCTCAGCAAGCAGACCGTGAAGAGCGGCCTCTGGAGCGATAACTTCAACTCTGCTTCGATCTTCCCCGGCGACACAATCGTCGTCCCGGAGAAGCCGGTACGGCCCACCTTCCTGCGTAACGTTCTTGATTACTCGCAGGTGCTGGCGCAATTTGGTGTGGGCATCGCAGCCATCACTGTGCTCAAGTAACACGACGGGTGAGAGTCCCGGAGCGATCCGGGCACCCCTCTGGGAGCGTAATTCGAAGTATTCATAACCCGTTATTTTACAGTCACTTAAGGCTCCAAAGCTTGGCATCCTCAGCAAAGGCCTTTATGATGACACGAATGCATCGAAATACGCAGAGGAGTTCCCGGAGACACCACACCGGCTCCCCGCAGATGCAATCGGTCCCTTCCGCACACCTTTTTCGCTCGTAAGACGGAGCGCCACACTTCCGAAAGTCCCAAAGAAGCCAACCGGCGAGACCAGAGAATCGATGAGTTACTGGAGCAGCGGATATCAAGGCATTCTGGGCGTCGCCGAACTTGACCTGCCTGTGCAGGACGGAGCGGAGGGCGAGCAGAGTTTTGCCACTGACGATGGCCTCTTTCGCAGCTTTGCGTACACAGGCTGGACCACCTCAGCACGGAAGCGCGTCTTCGACGCCGCTGTCGCGGTGCCAGCTCTCGTAGCGTTCCTGCCCCTCATGGGCGCCGTCGCAGTCCTCATCAAGTGCACCACCTCCGGTCCGGTCCTCTTCCGCCAGCAGCGCGTCGGCCTGGGCCAGAAGCCGTTCACGATCTACAAATTCCGCACCATGGTGCCGGAGTCCTGCTGTTCAGGCCCCAGCGTCACGCGCCACGGCGACTGCCGTATGACCTCCGTTGGCCGCATCCTGCGCAAACTGAAGCTCGACGAGATCCCGCAGCTCTTCAACGTCATCCGCGGTGACATGAGCCTCGTAGGCCCCCGGCCCAAGCTCGCCGAGCATGAGCAGATGTATCTCTTCTGCCGTCCCGGCATCACCGGCGCTGCAACGCTCGTCTTCGCCCGCGAGGAAGAGATCCTGGCCGCAGTGCCGGAAGAGCACGTCGAGACCTACGCCGTTCACGTCCTGAACCCCATCAAGGCCAAGCTAGACCTCGACTACGCACACAGCGCCACGCTGCGGTCTGACCTGCGCATGCTGCTCGACACCGCCTTCCGTCTCGGTCGGCGTGTCCACGTAGAACACCTGCCCGACATCTCCAAAGTCACCCTCCCGTCCGGCTCCTGACCGCTGCTCTTGATATCCTCCGAAGGGATAAGGGAGCAAGCATGATGGAGAGCTTTGACGCAGTTGTGATCGGTTCGGGCCAGGGTGGCAATCCACTGGCGAAGTCCATGGCCAAACACGGCTGGAAGACTGCAGTGATTGAGCGCCGCTACGCCGGCGGCACCTGTGTCAATGACGGCTGTACTCCCTCGAAGACCATCGATGCAAGCGCCCGCGTGGCCTACCTCGCGCGCCGCGGCGCCGACTTCGGCGTTCACACCGGCGAGATCCGCATCGACATGGCGGAAATCTACGCACGCAAGCAGAAGATGGTCCTCACCTCCCGCGAGAACAACGCGAAGGGCCTGACTACCGATCCCAACAGTTCGCTCCTCATGGGCCAGGCCAGCTTTGCCGAGAAGCAGCCCGGCGACGGCACCCACCTGCTCGATCTGGCGATGAACGATGGCACCTCGCGCCAGATCAGCGCCGCCCGCATCTTCCTGAACACCGGCGAACGCCCGCACATCCCGGAAGAGATCGACGGCCTGCGCGACGTCCCCTACCTCGACAGCACCTCCATCATGGAGCTGCAGACGGTACCCGGCCATCTCGTCGTCATCGGCGCCGGCTACATTGCCCTGGAGTTTGCACAGATGTTCCTGCGCTTCGGCGCAACCGTCACAGTCCTGGAGCGCGGCGAGCGCCTCGCCCCCCACGAGGACGACGACGTCGCCGAGTGCCTGCGCGGCATCCTGACCGAAGACGGCATCCGCATCATCACCTGCTCAGCCGTCTCGCGCGTTCACGGCTCCGGCCAGGAACTGAAGCTGGACATTGTCACCGACGACGGTCCGCAGACACTGGATGCCACGCACGTCCTCGTCGCCACCGGCCGCTCCCCCAACGTGGAACCGCTGCACCTCGACCGCGCCGGCATCGCGCAGTCGAAATCCGGTCACATCCAGGTGAATGAAAAGCTAGAGACGACCGCCGCCAACATCTGGGCACTCGGCGACGTAAAGGGCGGCCCGGCCTTCACGCACGTCTCCTACGACGACTTCCGCATCCTGCGCGATAACCTGCTCGCGAAGGGTCAGCGATCCACCAGGGACCGCCTGCTGACCTACGCCATGTTCACCGATCCGGAACTCGCACGCGTCGGCCTGAGCGAAGCCGAAGCGAAGAAACAGGGTCGTGAAGTCCGCATCGCCCAGATTCCCATGAAGTGGATGGCCCGGGCGCAGGAGATGGACGAACCGCGCGGCATGATGAAGGCTCTTGTCGATCCGAAGACCAACCTCATCCTGGGTGCCACCGTCCTGGGCGTGGAAGGCGGCGAGGTCGCCGCGCAGATCCAGATCGCCATCATGGGCGGCCTGCCTTACACCGCCCTCCGCGAAGGCATCTTCGCCCACCCAACCAAGTCCGAAGCACTCAACACGCTCTTTACGACCTTCCGCGACGGCAAGGAATAGGCACGCCTCAAGTACCTGTGTGTCGAACAAAAACAAAGGGGGATGCGCTCGAGCGCATCCCCTTTTGTCGACTTGCTGACCCCTTAGAACGTCGTGCTGACGCTCAAACGAATCGTCTTACGCGGTTCACGCAGGATGTAATCTGCGCCGTAGAACTGCAGGGCCTGTGCGTACGAGTAGCGGCCTGCTCCGGTATCCGGGAAGAAACCCTTGAAGGTCGCCGAATCCGTCGCCAGTTGCTGCGGCAGTGACTCATACAGGCGCAGCGGGTTATACGCGTAGAACAGCCGGAACGGTGCATTGACGATCGGCAGAATCACCTGTAACTCCACACCGTTCGACATACGCGGCACGTAGTTGGTACCGGGCGCCGTGTTCAGGCGCGTCGGGAAGGTGAGCTGCTTGCCGCCGGAGCAGGCGCCGTTGTTGAACGTCGGGCAGCCATACAGCGGGCTCGACAGCGTCGACGCACCCAGCACGCTCTGCTGCAACTGACCCGGCAAAGCGTTGAAGGTCATGTTGAAGTCCGTAAAGAACGCGAACGTAACCTGCGAGATGATCGGGATACGGTACTCCACGTTTGCCGTGAAGGACGTATCGCCACCCACCGTAACCAGGCGGTAGATCGGCAGCGGAATCTGTACGTTCCCCAGCGTGTTGTTCGTTGGGTCGCGCGGTACCACCGAGCCGTCCGGATTCGTCAGGTTGAACTCAACCCGCGTCGGGATAAAGACATACGGCGTCGCCGACCGGATATCGAAGCCGCGGATGTCGCTCTCGCCGCCACCGTAGATACGATTGAACGGTGGAGCCACCTGGCCGCCAAAGCCCTCAGCGTGCGCCAGCTGCATACGCATGCCGAGCACGTTGTGGCCCTCGCGGTTGATCCGCAGACCCTTCATCGGGAAGAACTGACGGAAGCTGGCTGCGGGCGAGAAGTACTTCACGTTGCCGCCCGCGCCCGCCACCTGGATTGCCAGGTTGAAGTCACGACCGCTGTGAGGACCTGCCGCGCGATCCACCGACGAGTAGGTGAATGAAGGCGTGATCACCGACGAGATGATGCCGCCAAGCGAGTTCGTCTGCTGAATGCCGCTACGGAAGTTCAGCGTTTCAAAGACGTTCCGCGTGTTGTCGTTAAACGTGGTGATGTTCGAGCGCTGCAGCGCGTACGAGATACCAACGCGCTTGAACGACCGGCGGATGGGGTAGCCCATGCTCACCGTAAGGCCCGTGCTCGACTGGTTATAGTTCGTCAGCAGCGACTGCTGCGCGTTGCTCAGGTTTTGGCTCGCGCCCGTCGTCTGGTAGCTCTTCGCCGGGTTGTAGTCGTACTTGCTGGCAAAGACCTGGAAGCCAAGCGACAGCGGCTTGTTCCGCAGGTAAGGCTCCGTAAATCCGAAGGTCACGCTGCGCGACAGGTTACCGATGTTGGCCACAACGCTCAGCGTCTCGCCAAGACCCAGGAAGTTGTTCGTCTCGTAGTTCAAGCCCACAAACGAACCTGACAAGCCGGATAGGCCGCCGTTCAGGCCGATGGAGTTCTTGCCCTTTTCCTTCAGCTTCAGCAGCAGGTCGACGGTGCCTTCTTCGTTATTCGTGCGGACTTCGCTATCCTGGTCCGCCTTAAGCGTGTCGAAGTAGTTCAACTGGTTCAGCCGCAGGATGGATGTCTCCCATGCCTGGTTGTTATAAAGTTGACCCTCTTCCAGCATCAGTTCGCGGCGAATGACGCGATCGCGCGTGATGGTGTTGCCGCTGAACTCGATACGCGAAACGTAGAAGCGCTTGCCCGGATCGACATCGATCGTCAGCGTAATCGTCTTCTTCGCCTCATCGAAACTCGGCTGCGGCGTTCCAACGAAGTTGATAAAGCCAAGCGAGCCATAGGCCTTGCGCAGGTTCTCAAGTCCCTTCGCAAAGACGCTGGCGTTGAAGTACTCGCCATCCTTCTGCGCGAACTGTGCCCGCAGTGCCTTCTCGTTCACGATGTTCTTGTCGTAGCCCGTGAAGTTAATGGCCGCCAGCTTGTAGCGGGAGCCCTCTTCAATCGGGATCTCGATGTCGATCCGCTTGCCCGTGGACGGGTGCATGGTAAAGATGTTCAGGCCGCCGGCATCGCGCACCTTGGTGGCGGGCTCGCCCGGCTGCACCTTGAAGTAACCGCGCTCGCGGTACACCTGGCGCACGCGCTCCACGTCCTCATCCAGCTTGGTCGCGTCGAACGTCTGCGCAAACAGGTTTTCCAGGATGATCGAGTGCGGAATACCGATGGGCTTCGAGTTCTTCATCGCCGCGCGGAGGGTGCGGCTGTTGATGCGCTCGTTCCCGCGGAAGCCGATCTTGCCAACCTTGACGGTCGGGCCTTCCTTCACGATGAAGGTAACGGCCACACGCGCTGGCGGAATGGTGCGGATCTCCGTCTTGACGGTCGCAAACTGGTGGCCATGCTCGGCCAGCAACTGCTTCAGCACCACTTCCTTGCGCTTGATGCGGGTCGGGTCGTACTGGCTCTCGACCGTGACGCCAACCTTGGCCTTCTTGTCACGCTCCAGAACGTCACTCACCGTGACAGAACTGAGGCCCTTGTAGTTGATCTCACCAATGGTCGGCTTTTCCGACACATAGATGATCAACTGCGCGCAGCCTGCGCCCTCAGCCCGTTCAATGATGATGTTTTCGAAGAAGCCGGAGTTCCACAGCGAGTTGAAATCGCGCTCAACCGTGGCGGCGTCGTACGGATTGCCCTGGCGTGAAAACAGCCGGGCCAGAATGGATTCCTTCGGATAACGGCGGTTGCCGATCACCTGAGGAGCGCACAGCGGCTCTTCTCCCGTGGGCGCCGCACTGGGCAGCGCCGTGGGCGCGACCGGCCCAGCAGCTTGCGCCCATGCGCCCGCAGGCAGCATGCCGGTAGCCAGTATGGCCGCCATGGAAAGCGATACAGCCCGCTCTCCAAGGGTGGCGCGACCGGCCCCGATCAAACGATGAAGTGAGGAGTACCGCACATTCCGATGCTCATGGTCTGGAACGCCGACGGCGCCCTGTTTTACGGTTTTGATAACAACACCCTCACTGCCTGAAACTCGCCCGCACGCGCTTCCGCGAGGTCTCCGTTCGCGCGGTCTGCAAGTACGTATGTACGAAAGACGATTATAGGGGAACGAGGAGAGCGCGACCACGCCCGCAATCTCGCGTGAGGTATCGAAGATCGCACTCTGCACCGACCTTGGTGCAGCAAAGCTCGCTTTCCCTCGGGAATTCACACTCGTGCCACCTTCGCCTTCAACGGGAAAGACCGCTCTGCGACTGCGGCAACTCGAGTCCTTCAAGCCCCGGAGCGACAGCGCGAAGGGCGCCCGGGAACTCAATCCGGAACCAGCCCAGAAGAAAACTCGCATTCTCCGCGGCATTTCTCGCGTCTTATCTTAGGAAACCCATTAACTGCCGAAACCTCACACTCCGTGAGCGCCCGGACGTACCGGTTCCCTGAGGTGTGCTCTTTTGAAATCGATCTTCTCAGCGAAAATCGTTCGCCATGCCGTCGCCACGCTCGCCCTCTTGGCCTGTGTCGCTGCCACCGCGCAGCAGGCATCTGCACCACGCATGCTCGACGTGCAGTACACGCGCAACGCACCCCGCAACATCACGGGCACCGTCCACGACGGCGGCAACGAGCCCCTGCGCGGCGCCGTCGTTCAGGTCGAGCAGGAGGGCACCATGACCATCCAGAGCTACGTTACCGACGAGCGCGGCACCTACCGCATCCGCAACCTCAGCTCCACCATGGACTACCAGGTCTGGGCTACCTTCCGTGGCCACCACTCAAAACACTTCGAAATCAGCAAATTCGACAAGCAGGCAGACCGCGAGATCCCGCTCGTCATCGACCTGACCAAGGACTGATTCCCGCACCCGGGCCCGTCCCCCACGTATACTCAACCCTGCAGGCGGACCGAACGATCGCTGCTGCTCTACGCACGTTTGTTAGAGCAGGGGAGGAAAGTCCGGACTCCAGGGGGCAGTGTGCCGGGTAACGCCCGGGATCGGCGCTTCAAGGCGACGAGACGGCCAGTGCCACAGAGAAAATACCGCCGCAGCGCAAGCTGCGGTAAGGGTGAAAAGGTGCGGTAAGAGCGCACCGCGCCGGCAGTAATGCAGGCGGCATGGTAAACCCCACACGGAGCAAGACCAAATAGGCGGGAAGACTGCCTCTGCGCAAGCAGAAGCACGATGCGTGCCGGCCCGGCGCGCCAGACTCGCGGGTAGGTTGCTGGAGCCGTGCAGCAATGCACGGCCTAGAGGAATGATCGTTCAGCGCAGAAACCAAAGCGAGAGCAATGGCGGTGCGTAGACAGAATCCGGCTTACAGGTCCGCCTGCAAAATTTCGCTGATCCTTTTCTTGGGACAAAATCACGCTCGTCGGTGTCTACTCATGCGGACATCGAGGTTGTATGGTGCATCACCTTGGCTTGCTGCTCCTGCTGCTGTTCCCCGTATGCACGCATGCGCAGACGATCGACCTGCGCGATGACCTAAGCGCAAACGTGGGGGGACACTACGACGGTCCCGCGCAGGTCATTCATGCCGACCTCGAAAAGCTCGACCACCGCTATCGCTTCGTTGTGCTTGATGTCATCGTGAGCGGAAACGGCCGTGTCAACGAAGCACGCGCGGTGGACGGTCCACCGGAACTCTTCGAAGAGGCGGAACGAATCGAGCGGCAGCGTTCCTTTCTCCCATTTAAGACAAAGGACGGCACGATCGTCACAGCCCGCATCGTCGATGCCGTGGGCATTCTTCCCAGGGAACTATGGTTACCACAGCATGTATCCATCCCAGCCGATATCGATCTCAAAACGGTAACGTTTGCTCTGGAGAGCACCGTCTGTGGGGGACGCTGTCCCGGATACACCGTAACGCTCCATGGAGACGGGCGTGTCGAATACACCGGCGTATCCTACGTCCTCGTTCCCGGAACACATGTTGCGCATATTGATAGAAAAGCTGTGCGCGATTTACTCGATGAGTTTCGTCGCGCCGATTTTTTGTCCGCCCGGCCGCGCTACGTAGCTGATGTCACACACGCTTCTGCGCAGACGATCACACTGCGCTACGAAGGCAAGGAGTGGCAGGTGTACAGCTACTTCGGATTTTCAGCCGGTTTGCCAGAGGTGGTTGGATCGCTCCAGGAAAAAATCGATAAGGCCACGGGGACAGAGCGTTGGGTCGCTGGCAACGCCGAAACGCTGCAATCCCTGAAGGACGAGCATTGGAACTTCGGCAGCCACAGTACCGAGAACCTCGATCTCTTCAACTCCGCTATCGAGCATGATCGTTCAGACCTTGTAGAAGCTATGCTCGCCGCTGGTATCCCAACGGATATCAAGGCCAGGCCAGTCGCCTCCTATGGGCCCGCAGAGTACCCCGTCTGCATTGCAACCAGAAAAGAGGACCTTCTTCTCGTGAAACGAATGGCGAAGCTGAATCCGCCATCGCAGACGGTCGCACAGGCGTGCATGGCAAGTGCTGCACGGGCGGGGAGTCTTGCGTTGTTGAACTTCTGGATTGAACAGGGCGGCAAACCGGATCGGCCTATTCCAGAAGATGGTTCGGGTGGCGAGGCAGGAAACCTGCTCGCGGACGCGATTACATCGCATCAGCCCGAGGTCGTAGCAAGAGTTTTGGAATTCCCGATAGACCGCCAATATCTGGTGAACACTGAGATCCCTCTTCTCTTTTTCGCGGCAATTGGATCAGGAAACGACCCTGAGCAAACGAAGAAAATATTTGAACTGCTGTCCTCCCACGACTTCTCCACGAGCGAGCGCAACAAGTATGGTGAGACGCTTCTCTTTCGATCGGACGACGACCTGATGCCTCACCTGCTCACATTGGGAATCCCAATCGACGCCCGCAATAACGACGGCGAAACCGCATTAATGCACCAATACAGCGCGGAAGCCATACAGCGTCTCTTGGATGCCGGTGCAGACCCAACCCTGCAAGACAAAGCAGGCGTGTCTGTGGAGGACCATGTTCTGGAAAATTGCGAGACCTGTAAAAGCACAATCGAAGCCGCAATCGCCAAGCGCAAGGGCAAGGTTCAATAGATCCGGCTTACAGGTCCGCCTGCAAAATTCACACGCCACACGATAAGATGGCCCACGCAGATCCTTCCCGATCTTCGGAGGCCTCATGTCCGTCACACGCCGTCATTTCCTCGCAGGCACCGCCGCGCTCGCCGCCACTGCCGCCCTTCGCGCGCAGACCGCCGCCTGCGGCTTTCGACTCGCCGTCATTAACGATGAGATCTCGTCGGACTTCGAGCACGCCTGCTACGTGGCCTCGCACGACTTCGGCCTGCAGTGGATTGAGGTCCGCAACCTGTGGGGAACCGCACCCGGCAAGTTCACGGAAACCAATCTCGCCGATGCCAAAAAGATCCTCGCCAAGTACAACCTCAAAGTCACCGATCTCGCCTCGCCCTTCTTCAAGAGCGACTTCCCCGGCGCACCCCTCTCCAAGGACAGCCCGAACAAGGACGCTGCAAAGATCCCCGCCGACCTCTCCGGCCAGTTCGACCTGCTCACGCGCCTCATCGACAACGCAAAGAGCCTCGGCACCGACCGCATCCGCTGCTTCGACTTCTGGCGACTCGATGACCCCAAGCCCTTCCGCAAGGCCATGAACGAAGCACTCAACAAGGCCGCCGACATCTGCAAGAAGAGCGGCATGGTCCTCGTCCTCGAAAACGAAATGGCCTGCAACACCGGCTCCGGCGCTGAGGCCGCGTCGCTGCTGGCAGCCATCCCAAACCCGAACCTCATGCTCAACTGGGACCCCGGCAACTCCGGCAGCTTCGAAGGCGATGTGCCCTACCCGAACGACTACGACCGTCTCCCCAAGAACCGCATCGGCCACGTCCACGTCAAGTCCGTCAGCCGCAACGCCGGCGACAAGCGTGGCTTTGAGTGGCAGCCCGTCGGCAAGGGCGCCATCGACTGGACCGGCCAGCTCAAGGCACTCCACCGCGATGGGTACCGCTACGGTCTCAGCCTGGAGACCCACTGGCACGGTGGCCCCGGCACCACCAAGGACGAGATCGGCGAATCCTCCACCCGCATCAGCATGCAGGGCCTGAAGGACGCACTCAAGGCAGCAAACCTCTCCTGCTAGGTGTCTCGAAGGTCTACAACTTCGTTCGCCCGACGGTGAGAGCGACCAACCAGCAGCGTGCTCTCGGAGCCAATGCATTCGCTTCGTGTTGAACCGGATAGCCTCCGTCAAAGGCGGCTATCCGTTCCAGGTGGCATTTGGCGGACTGAAGGTCCGCGACTTCCTAGCCCAGGGCGAAGCCCTGGTTATCGGGATAAATGAAGGCCCGCAACAAAATCTCTCGCCGCCCGTGAGAGCTCCAGGCTCTTCCGATCGCCTCGCTGATGACTCGCCTATCGCAGCCAGAAACCCTCATTGCCGGCAAACAACGCACTATGCACCACCACCAGGTGCAGGAACGTAATGCTCAGCCCAATGGCTAGCGCATCTTCCACCAGCGCAACTGGCAGGTCCGGGCACTTCAGCGCCATGACCGTGCGCGTCCGCACAAACCATCCCGCATACGTCCCGATGAGTGCGCCAACGATCCCAATCACCACGGCAGCAGCCGGGTTCAGCACCAGCGGCTGCGCCAGCACCAACCCCACAAACGCACCAAACAACGACCGCCCCGCCAGCCCCACGGCAGCGGTGCGGCTCGGCGTGCTCGGCAGCTTATCGCCGATGTACTCGCCCAGCGCCATCAGCGTAAAGACAACCACGGCAATAATGTTGGCCGTAAAAGACCGCCAACCCGTCAGGTGCAGCACATTACGGTAAGCAAACCAGCACAGCACCGCAACAGGCGTCATCGTTCGCAGGCCGGTGCAAACGCCCAGCATCATCACCAGAAGAAGATTCATGCTGCCTAGCTTGCACTACTGCAGCCCGGAATTCCAGTGGCGTATGCAACGCACCAGCAGAAACGCAGCGACCGCCTGTTGCGATCGCTGCGTTCTCACTAACGTGCTGCAGGCAGTTGCAGCATCATGCTGCTATTGCCGGCCGTCTCCACACTGGGTAGCTGGCCATTCCACCGCTCGATCAGCGCACGCTGATTCTCCAGCGAGCGCAGCTGCAACAACTGCGGTGTAATGCTGGTCTGACGAATGCGATTCGCCTCCGCCTCGCCCTGCGCGCGGGTCACACTGCTCCTCGCCTCGCCCTCTGCCTCGGCCACCTGCTTGGCCGCCTCGGCCTGGGTCTTCGCCAGTTCGTTGCGTGCGCGCTCTGCATCCTGGATCGCCTGCGCCTTACCCGTGATGGCGTTCGCAATCACCGACGGGACGCGCGGCGCACCGATGAAGCCAAACTGCTGGATGCCCACACCCACTGCATCCAACTGTTGCTGAATACGGCGCTGCACCTGCTCTAGGAATGCGGTCTTCTGCTCGCCATAGATTTGCTCAACGGTGTAAGTCGATGCGACCTCATTCAGTGAGTTACGAACTACATCGCGAAGAATGCCATGCGTGAACTGATCCAGCTCGGTAACCCGGTACTTCACATAGAAATCAGGCACACGCTTTGGCTCAATCGAATAACTCAGACTTACATCCGAATAGATCTCCATGCCTTCCTTCGAATTAAAGCTCATCGCCTCATCCGTCGCGCGGCCCTCATTCAAGTCGTGCGTCCACTTCACGGTCTGCACATACGTCGGGAACTCCACGATCTGCGAACGTAGAGGCGAATAGAAGACCCACCCCGTGCGGATCGGGATCTCCGAGGCGCCACGCTGCGAACCACTCAACACCACCTCCACACCCACGTGACCCGCGCCAATGCGCGTAACTGACACGATGTAGTTGAATAGAATCGAAAGGACCACAGCGCCGGCGATCAACGTGCCGCCGAGTTTGAATACCATCTTCAGGCGGCGCAGACCGTCGTCGTCATCGTGGCGATTGCCATTAAGAACTTCACTAAAGAGCGTCATCGCATACTCCTCCTCCAGAGGAGTCGAACCATGGCTAAGAAACCGATCACCGAAACGGCAAGCAGCAGCTCGCCCCAGTACAGGGCTGTATCGCTTGGCTTGTTCATTAAAGAGAACGCAGTCACCATCAACTTATAAGTAAGGACGGCGAATAAGAGCGTGAGAAGTAACTTCCGGTACTGCATCGTACAATCGCCTGGCTGCTCTCTACTTAGCGGCCTAACAACATCTTTATGTTAGATCCGCTCATATACGGTTGCTAAGTGATCGAAAGTGCTATGGACAGCGGCGTAAACCGGCGTATCATCGAGAGAGTAAGTGATTAGGCGCAGCCAACCCTGGCGGCGCCTTTCCTGTTTGCGGCTGGTATAACCTGATGCTGCGCATGAAGCTACGCAACGACAAGCTGGAGCCGGGCACTCAGCCCGCAACCGAACTCATCTTCGGCGAGTGGTATCCCGCGCTCCGTGCCGACACCCTTGCCCGGGGCAAGAGCACTACCGCGCTGCTGCTCGGCGTGCCGCTTCTGCTCGGACGCAAGAACGACGGCAGCATCTTCGCCATGCGCGACCTCTGCCCGCACCGCGGCATCCCGCTCTCCGCCGGCTGGTTCGACGGCGAGACCGTCCAATGCCGCTACCACGGCTGGAAGTTCGAACCATGTGGCGGCCAGTGCACTGAGATCCCGTCGCTCACCCAGATCGACACACTCGAACCCTCGAAGATCTACGCCGGCGCCTATCCCTGCCGCGAAGTCGACGGCTACGCCTGGGTCTATCTGCCCGAAGCCGGCGCAGGCCGCATCTCCGACGAGACAAAGCTCCCGCCCGTCCCCGAGATCCCCAAGTTCTCCTCGAAATTCCGCAGCGCCCACATCACCGCCGACCTGCCCTGCAACGTCGACCACGGCATCATCGGCCTCATGGACCCGGCGCACGGCCCCTTCGTACACCAGGCATGGTGGTGGCGCAGCTCCGCATCGATCCACGAAAAGACCAAGCACTTCGAGCCCGTCCCCGACGGCTTCCGCATGAGCTCGCACGCGCCCAGCAAAAACTCCGCACCCTACAAACTGCTCGGCGTCTACGGGCAGGACGTCACAACTACCATCGACTTCACCCTGCCCAACCGCCGCTACGAAGTCATCCGAGCCGGCGAAAAGTGGTTCGCTTCCCTAACCACCGTTACGCCCGTCACGCCATCGTCCTGCCGCATCGACGTCATGGCCTGCTGGAACATCTTCTACAACGTCCCGCTCGTTCCCACGATCGCGAGCTACTTCGGCGCGAAGTTCGTCCGGCAGGATCAGGAGACGATGGTGCAACAGGCCGAAGGCCTCCGCTACCGCCCCGCCATGATGCTGATCGACGACGCCGACAAGCCGGCAAAGTGGTACTTCGCGCTGAAGCAACGCCGGCTTACCGGCAAGGGTGAGCATCCGTTGCAAGGGCCGGTCGAGCTGCACTGGCGTTCGTAATCCGGTTGTGCCACCGCAAATCTGATCGCAAGGACGACGAAGCGGGTGCCCCATTCATGACGGCTCTATCGTCATGAGTGGGTCTGCTGGATGCCGACGAATCGCGCTTCACGCGATATCCCACTCATGCGCAAGAGCGCGCATGAATGGGGCACCCGGCATTCCGTTCGCAGTTGCACAAAGTTGGATGGATCAGCTCTTGACGCCACCGCAAATGTGGATGGATTGGAAGGGCACAGCTTTAGCTGTGCCGAATGCGATCTCCCCACGGAACGGGCTTTAGCCCCTGAGGTTAGCTTTTCGGGCATCACGAAGAAAGCTCAACCTCACCGGCTAAAGCCGTTCGTTACTCTGGGAGCTGTCGGCACAGCTGAAGCTGTGACCTTCCGCACAATCGATATTCCGGTGGCATAAGCAGAATGCAGGTCCTTCGACTCCGCTGCGCTTCGATCAGGATGACAAATATTTGCGGCGACCAGAACGGGCCTTAACCTACCGCTGAATCGTGACGCTCTGAATCGTCACCGGCGTGATCGGCCGGTTATGCCCGGTCCGCGGCACCCTCGCTATCCCGTGCACCAACTCCACCGTCGCATCATCACACTGTCCAAAGACGGTGAACTTGTTGTCCAGCGTGTGCGCCGGCGCGTCCGTCACAAAGAACGATGAGTCGTTCTTCTCCGGTCCATCATTCGCCATCGCCAGCCGCCCCGGCCGGTCAAAGGTCAGCCCCGGCACCGGCTCAATGCTGTACGCAAACCCCGCATCCTCCGCGCCACCCGGATAGTCCTGCTGCTGCACCATAAAGTCCGGGATCACACGATTGAAGTGCAGACCGTTGTAGTACGGCTTCGTCGTCGTCACGTGCGTCGTGGGATTCGTCCATGGCCGCTTCCCCTCCGCCAGTTCCATGAAGGTGGACGTAGCAATGGGCGCCTGCTCGGTAAACAGCCGGCACGTCAGCTTGCCCATCGTGGTGTCGATCACCGCGGTTGGCCCCTTCGGATCGGGGGACGGCAGCGTCTCCAGCGCAGGCGGCACCGGCTGCGGCACAATCTTCTTCGGATCGACATCCGCAGCAACCGGCGGCATCGGCTGCCCCGGCGGCACGATCGTCAGCTTGTTGATCGCAATCGCCTTATCCGTACGATTCCCAACAATCATCATCGCGTGCGAAATCTTCGCCGCAATCGCAACACCCGCATCGTCACACTGCCCAAAGATCGCGCCACGATGGCCCTTATCGAACTCATCATCCGCATGCAGCGTGATCAGGTAAAACGAACTGCTCACCTCACCCAGCCGAGTCGCCATCGCCAGCCGCCCCGGCCGGTCAAACGTCACACCCGGAATCTTCTCTTCCTCAATCGGATCGTTCGCCGCCCCCTCACCGCCGCCATACCGGTCGCCACCACGAATGCCGTCCGCAATCCCAGCAATGGCCGTGCCGTCATAGAACGGCGTGTTGTGCACCACCGTCAGGTTCAGGTGGTCATGCCAATCCTTCGTTCCCTGCGCCAGCGCAACAAAGTTCGCCACCGTCTTCGGCGCCTGCTTCGCGTAAAGCCGGCAACTGATGCGGCCCATCGTCGTATCGAAGACCGCCGTCGGCCCCGTCGGCCCCGTCGGCTCAGGCGCACGAGCAGCACGAGACTGCGCATGCGTAGGAGCCGCAACGATCAGTAGCAAGGAGAAGACCACCGCGAGTCGGGCACAAGAGAATTGCATGCTATCTCGGATATCACATCGCACTACAACGAAGCCAACGCCCGCTCCAGCTCCACCGTTCCATTCCCCACAAACGCCCCATGCCCGGTAGCAATACAGACCGGCCGGTACTCCAACAACCGCCGAGCCGATGCATCCGCTAACGGGAAATCCCACGTCGCCATCTTCGGCAACGGAAAATACCACGGCGGATTCGTTACCAGATGCAGCCCGCCAATCGACATCAGCGCATCGCCCGAAAACAGCGTGCCATCGCGCTCATCCAGAAAACTCATGTGCCCTGGCGTGTGGCCCGGCGTACTGATACAGCGCAACGACCCGTAAAGCTCCCCATCCGTCAACGTATGAGTAGGGCGGGACTTCGCTCCGGGATAGCCCCCCTTCAACTTGCCCTTCGGCTCGTCCGCCCGCAGTGTCATGTCCTTGTGCAGCAGCGGAGCCTCGCGCTCGCTGATCGCAATGTCCACCGGTCCCAGCAACTCACGCAGCGCATCCAGCGACCCGATGTGATCCCCATGCGCATGCGTCAGCAGGATGCGCCGGATCGGCGCGCCGCAGTCCCGCGCCGCACTCACAATCTTCTCGGCGCAACCGCCAACCGACGTATCGATCAACGTAAAGCCATCGGCCTCGCGCAGCAGCCAGCAGTTGGAAAAGCCCAGAAACGTAATCTGGCAAAGATTCTTGCTATGCGTAATGGTCTTCATGGATATCCCGAAATCTGGTGCGTGAAAGCAATCAGTGGGAGGGATGCAAGACGCCCGGCGTGGTTTGTTCGCAAGCACCGGCATTCTGCGCCGTCGCATCCTCTGCGTGCCGCGCAGCAACACGCTGCCACGCCATAGAATCGTCTGTGGCATGAGTACAGAGGTAGATCAGCAAAACCGCGTCGCCATCGTTCTCGTTCGCGCGCGCAATCCGCTCAACATCGGCGCGGCAGCACGCGCCATGAGCAACTTCGGCTTCCACGACCTCCGCGTCGTCAACGACTACGACGTCCCGTTCGCGGAAGCACGATCCGCCATCGACGCCGCGCCCGTCCTCGCCGCCGCAAGACAGTTCGCCACCGTCGCCGAAGCCGTCGCAGACTGTACCCTCGTCTTCGGCACCACGGCCCTGGGCGAGCGCCGCCTCTTGCACCCCGTAGACCTCCTTCGCGACGCCGCCCCCCACGCGCAGGCTGCGCTCGATGCCGGTGGCACCGTCGCCGTCCTCTTCGGCTCCGAAAAGACAGGCCTCTCCGCCGAGGAGATGAGCCACTGCCACCGACTCCTCACCATCCCCATGCATCGCGGCGGCGTCTCCATGAACCTGGGGCAGGCCGTCGCCGTCTGCCTCTACGAACTGGCGCGCGGCGGCTCCTCCCCACGCACGCTCCCTGACGCCGCGACACCCGCCACCGCCACCGAACTCGCACGCTTTGAATCGCTCCTGCGCGAAGTGCTCGTCAGCAGCGAGTACGACCGCCGCTTCCCCGGCAACATGGGCGAAGACGCCATGCGACGCCTCGTCCGCAGACTGGCACTACCAGGAGACGACGTCGAAGTGTGGCTCGGCATGCTCCGGCAGATGCTCTGGAAGTTGCGCCAATAGCGGCTTACCAGGCCGTCACAGGGATTAGCTTGGTAGACTGCCGAGCATGACCACCCCTTACCTTCTGGCGCGCAAGCGTCTCTGCGGCATCGCCCGTGGCGATCGGTCCGTCGCGCACGCACCCATTCTGTCCGCGCTGCTGCTCGTCGCTCTCCTGCCTGCGACACATGCCGCCGCGCAGCAGGCCGTCACCGCCGCAGATTACGCCCGCGCGGAAAGCCGCATGGTCATCCACACCACGCCTCTGGTCGACCACGCCGTCAACGCAGCGACATGGTTGAAGAGCAGCGATGGCAGCGACCGCTTCTGGTATCGCGACGTCACGGGTGGCGTCTCCACATTCATGGTCACGGACGCCGCCACCGGCACCAGCGCACCCGCCTTCGATCATGCGCGCCTCTCCGCAGCCCTCTCCGCAGCCGCCGGCTACCGCACCAGCGCAGCCGACCTACCCATCTCCGCGCTGCAGATGCCCGCTGCCAACACCGCCCTGCTAACCACCATCTACGGTGATCGCTACCGCTGCACGCTCGCCGCGGAGTACACCTGCACCCGCCAACTGACCATGCCCGCCCAGCAACAGGCCGCAACGCCAACCGCCGCGGTAACGCAGCCCGCAGGCAATCCGAAACCAGTGGAAGGCAAGCCCGCCACCGTTAAGGAAGCCCGCGAAAAAGCCGTCATCTCCCCCGACGGCAAGCGCGCCGTATTCATCCGCGACTGGAACCTCTGGCTCATCGACCTCGCCACCGGCAACGAACGCGCACTCACAACCGACGGCATCACCGACTTCGGCTACGCCACCGACAACGCCGGCTGGACGCACAGTGAAAAGCCCATCGTCGTCTGGTCGCCCGACTCCCGGCTCATCGCAACCTTCCAGCAGGACCAGCGCAAGACCGGCATGATGTATCTCGTCGGCACCAACCTCGGCCACCCCACGCTCGACGCCTGGCACTACCCCCTGCCCGGCGATAAAGACATCACCATGATCGAGCGCGTCATCATCGACGCCGACGCCGCCAAAACCACACGCCTCAAGATGCCGCCAGACCAGCACCGCTCCTCCCTGTGCGACGACATCAGCTGCGGCGGCAGTTGGGAAGACGTCCAATGGTCCACCGATGCGAAGACACTGGCCTTCGTCTCCACCTCCCGCGACCACAAACGCGAAGACGTCCGCATCGCAGACGTTGCCACCGGCGAAGTCCGCGACGTCTTCCATGAAGAAGCCGCGACCTACTTTGAGAGCGGATCAGACAGCGTCAACTGGCGTTACCTCTCCGCCCGCAACGAAATCCTCTGGTTCAGCGAACGCAGCAACTGGGGCCACCTCTACCTCTACGACGCCACCACCGGCAAGCAGAAGCGCCAGGTCACCAGCGGCGACTGGAACGTCTCCCGCGTCCTCCGCGTCGACGCCGCAACCGGCGACCTGCTCGTCGAAGGCGTCGGCCGCGAAAAGGGCTGGGATCCGTACTACAGCGCCGTCTACCGCACCAGCCTCGACAGCAACAAGCTTCGCCTCCTCACCCCCGAGCAGAGCAATCACCACGCCGCCATCAGCCCCGACGGCAAGTACTTCGTCGACGTCTACAGCACGCCGCAGACGCCACCCGTCACCGTCCTCCGCGACGCCGAAGGCAAACGCCTCACCGAGATCGCGAAGACCGACATCACCCGTCTCCTCGCCACCGGCTGGCAGGCCCCCGAAAACTTCACCGTGAAGGCGCGCGACGGCAAGACCGAACTCTACGGCCTCATCTTCAAGCCGTCACACTTCGACCCATCGAAGAAGTATCCGATCATCGACTACATCTATCCCGGCCCGCAGGTCGGCTCCATCGGCCCCCGCATCTTCCCGCTGATGGCAGGCGATACCCACGCACAAGGCGTGGCAAGGTCGATGGGCGGCCACATCGCCCTCGCCGATCTCGGCTTCATCGTCATCGAGATCGACGGCATGGGAACACCGCTCCGCTCCAAGCGCTTCCATGACTCCTACTACCGCGACATGGGCGACGCCACCATCCCCGACCAGGTCACCGGCATCCAGCAACTCGCCGCAAAATACTCCTGGATCGACCTCTCACGCGTCGGAGTCTGGGGCCACAGCGGCGGCGGCTACGCCACGGCAGAGGCCATGTTCCGCTACCCGGACTTCTTCAAAGTTGGCTGGTCCGAGAGCGGCAATCACGAGAATCGCAACTACGAAGATGACTGGGCCGAGAAGGTCATCGGCTTGGACAACGCCGCGAACAAGGCCGCCTACCAGGACCAGTCAACCCCCGCCATCGCAAACCGCCTCAAGGGCAAACTCATGCTCACGCACGGCATGGCTGACGACAACGTACCGCCCAGCAACACCATCCTCGTCGTCGACGCCCTTATGCGCGCCGGCAAGGACTTCGACCTCCTCATGATCCCCAACGCCCACCACGGCTATGGCGACGCCAACAGCTACGTCACCCGCCGCCGCTGGGACTACTTCGTAACTAACCTCATGGGCGCAACGCCACCCAGGGAATACCCCTTGGGCCCCCTGAACTAACCATTTCCCGCATCCCGAAACAAAGAACGGCGGCGAAGCCATAAGGCTCCGCCGCCGTCTTCACCTTGGGGAAGGAAACTATTCCACGATGCCGCTGTCGCCGCCCGCGCTCTTCGCAACCGGCTGCATCTTCCAGCCATCGTTGGTCAGCGTCAGCGTCGCCTTCGCATTGTTCGTCGCCGTCAGTGCCGTGCGCAGCTGCGGGAACGCATTCTGCGTCTCGGTCGCCTGCGCCCAGTCCTTCACATCGCCCAGCGTGTACGTGTAGTTCACCGTGGTCGTCGCGCCCGGCTGCGTACCCGCCGGCGTGTTGCTCACAATGTCCTTCACCTTGCGGTGCGCATAGCAGAAGTTGCCATAGCCCGGCTGGTTCACATCCGCCGTCCAGTTGCTGCGACCCTTGTCCGTCAGGTCGTAGCTGTTGGCTTCCTTCTTCAGCACCAGCAGCTTCGTCTTCTCAACCGGCGTGCGGCTCAGCAGTCCCTGATCCACCAGCGCGTCAAACGGCATCACCTTCGACGCATCGTCCTTGTCGTGCTGCTGCGGCATCTGGATCGGGTTCCGCCACAGGCAATCAGGCCACTGATCGTAATAGCTGTTGATCGCAGACTTCAGGTTGCTGCTCTCGTCTTTCGGACCTTTGCATCCGGTCGTGACCATCAGGGAGGTGGCCGCCAATGCCACACACAACTGCAGATTCCTTCTCATACTCTTCCACTCCATTGGCCGTGTGAGGCCTTCGACTACGCTCGCTCTGAAACCTTAGATGCGTCCCCCCGGCCATCGCGCCGTATGACGCCACGTCCCCCCACAACACCATGGCGCGCATGGCGCAGACCGCATACGCTAGCCTTAGAAGAGGAGATTTCTTGAGCACGTTGACCGCGAAGGCAAAATCCGGAGTCGCACCCATTCGGACGAGTGAATCGATCGACAACTACCTCAAGGCCGTCTTCACCCTCGGCGGTGACGAACAGCGACGCATCGGCAGCTCCGAACTCGCCGTCCGTCTGCACGTGGCGCCCGCGTCCGTCACCAACATGCTGCAAAAGCTGGCCGCAGAACGTAAGCCAATGATCGACTACGAACGTGGCCGCGGCGTACGCCTCTCCGTCTCCGGCCGCCGCCGTGCCCTCGAGATCGTCCGCCACCACCGCCTCATCGAAACCTTCCTCTTCGAGGTCCTCGGCTATCCCATCGAAGACCTCCACGACGAAGCCGAAAAACTCGAACACTTCATCTCCGAGCACTTCGAACAGCGCATCGCCGCAAAACTCGGCCACCCCGACACCGACCCCCACGGCCACTGCATCCCCGCCCTCGACGGCACCATGCCGTCACGCCACGGCATAAGCTGCCGCTGCGGCCTCGACTAACGCGCTCGCCAGGAGTAAGGATCAGGCGCGAGGGAAGCTCAAGGCCCAGAAGCTTGTCATGCGCAACGAGCCCCGCATGACTCACCAACGCCAAGGATCTCGACTAACACGCTCGTCAAGTAAGAACCACGCACGAGAGAAAAGCTCCCGCCCCAGAGGCTTGTCATGCGCAACGAGCCCCGCATGACTCACCAACGCCAAGGATCTCGACGAACACGCACGTCAAGAGTAAGAACCACGCGCGAGAGAAGCTCCCGCCCCAGAGGCTTGTCATGCCGCAACAAAACCTGCATGACTCACCAACGCCAATGCTTCGGAAGGGCACAGCTTCAGCTGTGCCAATTTCCTCTCAATAGAACCCGGGCTTTAGCCCCTGAGGTTTAGCTTTCCCGAAAGCCAGGCCTACATATAATCCACGCCATACTGCACAGGAATCTGCGTAAACGCAATCCGCGTCGGCGCCGAATCCCGCGCCGGCAGCATCCCCGCAAAGTGCAGCGTCGTATGCCCGTACTTCAGATTCAACTTGTCCAGCGTCCGTGACAGCGCTCCACGGTTATCCGCATCCGCAAACAGCGTCGGCTGCTGCTCACTCTCAGGAATCAGCCGCCCCAGCGTCACACCCACGAAAAACGGTCGCTGATACTCCGGCCCGGTCGGCTGCTGCGCCCACACCTTCTGCAGCGTCTCCAGCAACGACAGCGTGTCCTGGCACGTGGGAAACCGAGCCTCCATTCCCCATGCATCATGCTTGATACCGCTCTGGTGCTGCCTTACCTTGCTCCGGCCCTCAGCCTCCTGCCGGCTCAACTGGTATCGGATCGTCACACCCAGCGATCCCGTGCACATCTTCTCCATCCGCAGCCGCATCGCCGCCTTGTGCAGCAGCTTGTGCGCAATTGCCCACGATCCCTGCGGCGACCGATGATCCGGTCCCAGTACATGCGAGTGCCCCAGAGACTTCTGCATCTCGTTCGGCAGCGGCGCGCCATCATCGCCCGTGTCGTGCCCGCGCAGCCAGTGATATAGCCGGTCGCCCCACACACTGTTCCACAGCTTGTGCATTCCCTCGCGATCCAGCTCCAGCAACTGCGGCATCGTCGTGATGCCCTTCTTGATCAGCATCTGCTCCGTCTTCGCACCAACACCCGGCAGATCCCGCAGCTCCAGGTGCGTCAGCGCACGCGGCAATTGCGACGGCAGCAGCCCGATCAGTCCATCCGGCTTCTGCATGTCACTGGCAATCTTCGCCAGATAGCGATTCGGCGCCATCCCGATCGAGCAGCGCATCGTATCGCCCACATCGTCATAGATCGCCTGCTTGATATCCAGCGAGATGCGACGAGCATTCGGTGGCTCCCGCTCGCGCCCCATCAACTGGCACGTCACCTCATCGATCGATGGAATATGAGCCACCGGACACACCCGCTCCACCGCCGCGTGGATCCGGTGCGAGTACTCCGCATACGTCGTGTGATCGCCCTGGACCATGATGATCTCCGGGCAGATCTTCTTCATATCCCCAACGCGCGTCCCGGTCTTGATGCCCAGCGCCTTCGCCTCGTAACTCGCGGCAATCGCCACCGTCGTATCCGCAAACGTAGGCACCACTGCCAGCGGCCGGTTGCGATACTCCGGATGGATCTGCTGCTCCACCGACGCAAAAAAGCTGTTCAGATCCACATGCAGGAAACTGAAGCGGTCGTCTGCCGCTGAGGTGCGTCGGTCGCTCGCAAAGGGGTCGGCAGAGGACATGGCGTTATTCCCATTTTAGCGCTTTGCTTCGCCGGATCTTCGCTTGCTTGCGGTCTCTTCCCCGGTCCCGCTTACCATGGAGCAATGGTCGCGTGCGTCATCGTGAATTGGAATGGCTGGCGAGATACCATCGCATGCCTGCGCACCCTCAAAGAACAGACCGCTCCGCTGGAAGTCATCGTCGTCGATAACGGTTCGACCAACGATTCCGTAGCGCAAATCAAAGCATTCCTCGCAGCGACCCCTGCAGGCTCCGTCCCCATCACGCTGGTGGAGCATCCGGAGAACGTCGGCTTCGGCCGCGGCACCAATATCGGCATCCGCATTGCAAAGGAGCGCGGCGCCGAATTTGCCTGGCTGCTGAACAACGATACGGAGTGCCCGCCGGACACACTCGCCAAGCTCCTTCGCGTCGCAAATGAAAAGCCCGACACCGGCATCGTCGGTACTGTGCTGTACTACCACCACGATCCCTCGCAGGTGCAGGCGTGGAGCGGTGGCCGCATCAGCCGTTGGCTTGGCACCAGCCTCCACTACACCTCGCCTCAACCGCAGGTTCCCGGCTCCTACACCACCTTCGCCAGCGCACTCGTTCGTATGCAGGTGCTCGACGAGATCGGCATGATCTACGAAGGCTTCTTTATGTACTACGAGGATTCTGAGCTGTGCATGCGCATGGAACACACGCCATGGAAGATCGCCGTAGCCGCCGACACAAAGGTGCTTCATAAAGAAGGCGCAAGCACCGGCGAGGCTCGCAATCCGTTCATGGAGAAGACCATCGCCGTCTCCGGCATGCTCTTCCTGCGGATGCATTCACCAATGTTTATCGTGTCGCTGCCGCTATTCCTGGCAATCAAGCTCTTGAACCGTGCACGCCGAGGTGAATGGGCCGCCTTTCGTGCGGTGCTGCGAGCCGTTGCAGAATTCCAAAGCACACCAATGGTGCCGCCACCCGTTCGCAGGCGATCGTAGTCTGCCAGAGTCAGCTGACTACTCGGCACAGGCGACAATCTTTAACGCAGGAAATCATTAGTCGAGTAAGGCCATCTCGCAATTTCTAAAGCGTCTGTCTATCGTGTGCCAGACACTCTTGACCGCTTATCAGCCTTCGGCAACAGCAGCGAATCGTAGATAATATCCGCATGACTCCCAAGTTTCTCCGCTCGGACATTGATTTTGGATCCCTCGTGCCCGCCTTTAATGAAGGTCTTCCGTTTCGCCACGTTGTGATCGACAACTTCTTCCGCGAGGACGTTGCAAAGCAGTTAGCTGAGGAGTTCCCGGCCTTCGACGGACCCGCATGGTCCGTCTATCACAACCCCATCGAGATCAAGAAGGCGCTCAACCACTGGGATCGCTTTCCAAAGACCACCTACGCCGTCTTCGACTTCCTCAACTCCGAAGAGTTTGTGGGCGAGATGGCCAAGCTGGCCGGCCTGCCCCTCTGGTCCGATCCCGGCCTCCACGGCGGCGGATGGCACGCACACGCCCAGGGCGGCAAGCTGAACACACACCTCGACTACTCCATTCACCCCAAACTGGGGAAGGAACGCATCCTCAACCTGATCATCTACATCACTCCGGACTGGCAGGAAGAGTGGAACGGCGCACTCGGCCTCTGGAAAGATGACAACGGCACCCCCGGCGAGCTGGTCACACGCATCCCCAACTTCTTCAACCGCGCCGTCATCTTCGACACGTCGCAGAAGTCCTGGCACGGCCTGCCCGACCCCGTCGAGTCGCCCAGGGAGAAGGTCCGCAACAGCATGGCCGTCTACTACCTCTGCGAACCCCGCAAGGAAGCCAGCGAACGTGGCCGCGCCCTCTTCGCACCACACGGCGACCAGGCAAACGACCCTGCAGTCCTCGAACTCATTCAGAAGCGCAGCCAGGTGACAACGTCCGGATCGGTCTATCGCACCAACGAAGACAAGAAGTAATCCAGCACCAGCAGGAAGGAGACAGGCCGCCCTCGAGCGGCCTGTCTCCTTTTGTCCCACATCTCGATTGCTTCCGATAAGGTTTGTCATCCCGCAGCGAAGCGGAGGCGTCTGAAGCCAAATTCAATGCCGACCACGCTGACAAATGGCGCGTGCCAGCGCGTACCAGTGCGCGGTATGCTTTGTGGGCCATGAAACCCAGCCGTCTAGCGTTCGCTCTGTCCACCGTCGTTCTCGCCGCTGCCACCGCCGTCGCACAGGGCAAGGGCTCACTCCGCATCGCCGCCATCGACGTGGAAGGCGGCCAGGCAACACTCTTCATCGCACCCACTGGTCAGTCGCTCCTCGTCGACACCGGCTGGCCCGGGCGCAACGGCCGCGACGCCGACCGCATCGTCGCCGCAGCCAAGGAGATGGGCCTCACCCGCATCGACACCGTCCTGCTCACGCACTATCACACGGACCACGCAGGCGGCGTCCCGCAACTCGTCGACCGCATCCCCGTCGGCACCTTCCTCGACCACGGCGACCGCTACCCGCAAGACCCTAACTCGCCCCAGGACTACGACGACTACCTGAAGGTCATCGCCAGCGGCAAGTCCAAACGAGTCACCGTCAAGGCCGGCGACAAGCTGCCCATCGCAGGCTTCGACGCCATCGCCATCAGCTCCGCCGGCAAGGTCATGGACGCCGCCCTCCCCGGTGCCGGCAAGCCAAACGCACTCTGCGCCAACGCCCCGGCGCCCGCCGAAGACACCCAGGAAAACGGCCAGTCCCTCGGCATCCTCCTCCGCTTCGCCGGCCTCAAAATCGTCGACGGCGGCGACCTCACCTCCGACCGCGAACGCATGCTCGTCTGCCCCGCCAACAAGATCGGCCCCGTCGACCTCATGATCGTCTCCCACCACGGCATCGACTGGAGCAGCAGCCCCATCTTCATCAAGTCCCTCGCACCCCGCGTCGCCATCATGGACAACGGCAGCCGCAAGGGCGCCAGCACCTCCGTCATCGACACGCTGCGTTCCTCGCCCCGCATCGAAGCGCTCTATCAGCTCCACCTCGCACCACCCGCCGGCAGCCCCAACCCCGGCGGCACAAAGCAGGAAGGCCCCGACCACAACGTCCCCGACGAGTTCCTCGCGAACCCCGCAGGCACCGACGGCAAGCGCATCGACATCACCATTACCCCCAACGGCGCCATTGACGTCCGCAACGAACGCACCGGCGACACGAAGCACTTCCCCAGGGGCTAACCCTCACCAACGGCCCGGCGGCGTATCCTCAAAGGCAGCATGCCGGGCCACCCTTATCCCCACACTGATCGCGAACTCCTCCGCCGTGTCGAACGTGCGGGCGGCCGCGCAGGCTACAAACAGCTCGTCCGCGAACTCGGCATGGGCGGCGGCCGTGAACGCCGCATGCTCCTCGAGCAGCTCGCCAAGATGACCGCCCGTGGCGCCCTCGTCAAAATCGACGCGGAGCAATGGGCTCTGCCGCAGGTCCACACCGAGCGCGTCAAGAACGACACCGGCCGCCGCGCCGTCGCGCAGGACCGCAAGCGCCTCGTACACGACCGCAGCGCCGCCCGCAGCGACCTCATCGCAGGCAAGCTCCAGCTCCATCGCGACGGCTTCGGCTTCGTCCGCCCCACCGACGCCACCACCCAGAGCGACGGTGACTACTTCATCCCGCCCCACGATCTCAACGGAGCCATGCAGGGCGACATCGTCCTCGTCCTCCCCGCACCGCCCTCGCGCGACGGCCGCAAATCCGGCCGCATCATGCGCGTCCTCACCCGTCGCAACCCCACCGTCGTCGGCATCTTCCACGCCGCCGGTGCACGCGGCCGCAGCGAAGACATGCGCCTCCGCGGCAGCTACGTCGTCCCGCTCGACGAGCGCATGACGCAGCCCGTCCTCATCGAAAACGATCAGGACCTCCCGTCCTCCGCCATCACGCCGCACCGCACCCTCGGTGCCGAAGCCGCAGCGAACGACCACCAATGGGACGGCACGCTCGAAGACCTCAACGGCCTCGCCGTCGACGTCGAAATCACCCAATACCCCACCGACAACTCCCCCGCACGCGGCCGCGTCATTGAAGTCCTCGGCGATCCCGATGCCTTCGGCGTCGACGTAGAAATCATCATCCGCAAACACCATCTGCCGCACGTCTTCCCCGCCGGCGTCCTCGCCGAAGCGGAAGACGCAGCCGAGCGCAACGTCGCCTCGCTCCTCGAAGAGGAACTCAATCTCCGCCGCGACTTCCGCGACGAACCCATCGTCACCATCGACGGCGAAACCGCGAAAGACTTCGACGACGCCGTCCTCGTCCGCAAGCACGCCGACAACACCTGGGAGCTACAGGTCCACATCGCCGACGTCGCCGAGTACGTCCGCGACAACAGCGACCTCGACCTCGAAGCACGCCTGCGCGGCAACAGCGTCTACTTCCCCGACCGCGCGATCCCCATGCTGCCGCAGCAACTCTCCAACGGCGAATGTTCACTGCGTCCCGACGAAGACCGCATGGTCCTCTCCTGCATCGCACGCATCGACGACGAGGGCAACGTCCTCGGCTACGAGATCTGCGAAGGCCTCATCCGTTCCGCACGCCGCATGACCTACACCAACGTGCAGAAGATCCTCGACGGCGACGAAGAAGTTAGGAAGCTTTACGAACCACTTCTACCGCAGTTCGAACGCATGTACGAACTCGCGCTCAAGCTCAACGGCAAACGCGTCCGCCGAGGCTCCATCGACTTCGACCTTCCCGAGCCCGTCATCGACTTCAACGAACTCGGCGCCATGCAGGGCGTCCGCAAGGCCGAGCGCGCCTGGGCCAACCGCATCATCGAAGAGTTCATGCTCTGCGCCAACGAGTGCGTCGCACGCTGGATCGAAACCAGCGGCGTCCCCGGCATGTACCGCATCCACGAGATGCCCGACCCCAAGCGCATCATCGACTTTGAAGACGCAGCCGCAGCCTTCGGCATCACCCTCGGCGTCGGCGCGCTACCCGTCAAGTCCGTCACGATGAAGTCGGACCGCCGCGACCAGCAACGCCGCGGTCAGCAGGGTCGCGTCGCACACAAGGCACGCGAGCACGAAGTCTCCACCGCCGCCATCGAAGTCACGCCGCACATGTACCAGCGCCTCGCCGCAAAGATTCACGGCCGCCCGGAAGAGCGCATCCTCAGCTACCTCATGCTGCGTTCCCTCAAGCAGGCCAAGTACTCTGAGAAAAACGAGGGCCACTTCGCCCTCGCCGCACCCGCCTACACACACTTCACCTCACCCATCCGCCGCTACCCCGATCTCGTCGTCCATCGCATTCTCAAGACACTCCTCGCCGACGGCGCAGACCCCTTCGGCGACGCAGAAGAGATCGCCGCGCCACAGGGCTACCTCGGCATCGATGAGGCACCGAAGCGCGACGTGCATCACGGCGAGCAGCAGTTCGAAGACGTCTACCCCAAGGACGAACTCATCGCCATCGCGCAGGAGTGCAGCGAGACCGAGCGCCGCGCCGCCGACGCCGAACGCGAACTCATCGAGTGGAAGAAGATCAAGTTCATGACGGACCGCGTCGGCGAAGACTTCGATGCGATGATCCTCTCCGTCACCAAGTACGGCATGTTCGTCGAACTCGCCGACATGTTCGTCGAAGGCCTCGTCCCCATCTTCACGCTCACCGACGACCACTACACCTATCGCGAAACCACCCGCGAGATCCGCGGCGGCAAGAGCAACAAGACCTACCGCCCCGGCATGAAGGTGCGCGTGCTTCTAGACCGCATCGACCGCGGCAATCGCCGCCTGCAATTTGCCGTCATCCCCGACCACGCCGCCGGCGAAACCGCTCTGCCAGAGGGCGTGCGCCCCTTCCCAAAACGCGCCAGCAGATCCACCGAACGCCGCGAAAAGACAGTCGCGGAAGCTCCCACCCGGACACGCAAACCAAGCCCACGCTCCGCAAAACGCAGCAAGGCGAAGGCAGCCCCACTTAGCTCCAGCTCCCCCTTCGCAAAGTTCGGCGCAGACGGCTCCTCAGTCCGCAAAAAGAAGAACAAAGACCGCATCGCCGCCAGCAAGAAAAAGGGCAAGAAGCGCTGATCGCTTGCACTCGCATCAGCCCAAGACCGGGTGCCCCATGTCTCGCCTTTGAGACATGGGAGCATTGTCATCCCGACACCGACTCTCGTTGCACCCTACGAAATGCTTGTCATCCCGCAGCGAAGCGGAGGGATCTGCATGTGTGCTGGCCCATCCACAATCTCAGACCAGGGCAAAGATGCACACTTGATTCGCGCACAGCGCGAACGTGCGTTCCCCAGCTCCACGGAGCACGCAGTCAAGAGCACCGCCGACGCGGGCTGAAGGCCCGCGCCATCCTAGCCCAGGGCAACGCCCTGGGTTAGCGATTACCTGTGACTCTGCGGGCTGAAGGCCCGCGCCAACTGTCTGCGGACGGGCGATCCCACCGGCCTGATCCGGAACGCAATCAAACTCCGGGCCCAAACTCATAGAAGATAGAACCGATGGCCGCCACCCCCCGCAAACCCGCACTCCCCATCGACGACCTCCTCCCCGAGATCACCGCCGCCCTGCGCGCCAACAACAACCTAGTCCTCCAGGCCGAACCCGGCGCCGGTAAAACCACCCGCGTCCCACCAGCGCTCCTCGAAGTAGTTCCCGGCGAAGTCATCGTGCTCGAACCCCGCCGCCTGCCCGCGCGCATGGCCGCACGCCGCGTTGCATGGGAGATGAATGAACAGGCCGGCGAGACCGTCGGCTTCCAGGTCCGCTTCGAAGAGGCCATCGGCCCACGCACACGCCTGCGCTTCGTCACCGAAGGAATCCTCATCCGCCGCCTCATCAGCGACCCGCTTCTACCAAGCGTCGACGCCATCGTCCTCGACGAGTTCCACGAGCGCCACATCGACAGCGACCTCGCACTCGCGCTCCTTCGCCGCCTGCAGCAGACCACCCGGCCCGATCTCAAGATCATCGTCATGTCCGCCACACTCGACGCCGCACCCGTCGCCGAGTTCCTCGGCAACTGCGAAATGCTCTACGCCGCCGGCCGCGTCTTCCCGCTCACCGTCGAACACACACCCTACTCGGTCGAGCCGCTGCACGTGCAGGTGCGCCAGGCCGTCGAACGCCTGCATCGCGAAAATCACACCGGCCACACCCTCGTCTTCCTGCCCGGCGCCGCAGAGATCCGCCGCACCATGCGCGAGTGCGACGGCATCGCACGCGCCGCCGGCCTGCTCATGCTGCCGCTCTACGGCGACCTCTCGCCCGCAGAGCAGGACCGCGCCGTCGGCCCCAGCACGCAGCCCAAACTCATCCTCTCTACCAACGTCGCCGAGAGCTCTGTCACCGTCGAAGGCGTCACCGCCGTCATCGACAGCGGCATCGCACGCGTCGCCGCACACTCCCCGTGGACCGGCCTTCCAACACTCGAGATCCGTCGCATCAGCAAAGCCTCCGCAACCCAGCGTGGAGGCCGCGCCGGCCGCACCGCACCCGGCCGCGTCCTCCGCCTCTACGCCGAGGCTGACTTCGCACAACGCGCCGAACACGACCGCCCGGAGATTCTCCGAACCGACCTCTCGCAACTCGCCCTCACCCTGCGCGCACTCGACCTCCGCATGGGCGACGTCGTATGGCTCGATGCCCCTGAGACGATCGCCGTAGATCATGCAGAAGCCCTCCTCGATCGCCTCGGCGCAGCCGGCGCCATGGCCCGCCGACTCGCCCGCTTCCCGCTGCCACCGCGCCTCGCACGCATGCTCGTAGCGGCGGAGGACGCGGGAGTCGCGCAGGAAGGCGCAACCGCTGCGGCGCTGCTGTCAGTAGGAGCATCCGTCGAACGCAACGATCTGCTCGAAGCCATGGACGCACAGTTCGCCGTGCCCGACCACCGCGTCCGTCAGACCGAATCGCAGCTCCGCAGACTCGTCCGCAAAGGCCAAACCAAACACACCGGCGACAGTGACGAACCGCTCCTCCGCGCCATGCTGCAGGGCTTCCCCGACCGCGTCGCCCGCCGCCGCACCGGCAAGGAAATCCTGCTCGGCACCGGCATCACCGCAGAGATGACCGGTGCCGCGCCGCTCTACGAATTCATGGTCGTCCTCGACGCGGAAGACCGCAGCGACAAGCCACTCCCGCTCGTCCGCATGGCCGCACGCTTCGAACCGGACTGGCTCATCGACCTCTTCCCCGACCGCGTCCGCGAAGAGTCCACCCTCGTCTGGAACCGCTCCGCCCAACGCGTCGAAGCCACCACCTCTCTCCGCTACGAAGGCCTGCTCCTGCAGGAGTGGCGCGACGCCAAGCCCGACGCCGAAGCCGCCGCAGCCATGCTCGCCCACGAAGCCGTCGTCGCAGGCATCGCACGCTTCGTCGACGAGACCGCCATGGAGAACCTGCAGGCACGCGCCGCCTTCGCCGGTCTCCAAGCTCCCGACGTAGAAGCCGAACTCCGCCAGCTATGCCTCGGCCTCACCCGCTTCTCCATGGACGAACTGCGCAAAGCCGCCGTCGGACTCCTCCCCTCCATGGAAGCCCGCCTCGACGCGCAACACCTGCGCGACCTCGCACCCGGCACCCTCAAACTCAAAGCCGGCCGCGCCCTCAAGGTCCACTACGAAACCGGCAAACCACCATGGATCGAATCCCGCATGCAGGACTTCTTCGGCATGTCCGACGGCCCCCGCATCGGCCCCGACCAGACGCCCGTCGTCATGCACCTGCTCGGCCCCAACAACCGAGCCGTCCAGACCACCTCCGACCTCGCAGGCTTCTGGCAACGCCTCTACCCCGAAGTCCGCCGGGGCCTCATGCGCCGCTACCCAAAACAAAAATGGCCCGAAAACCCCCTACGCCCCAACGCCCAACCCAAAGAACCCACTACACCCCCACGAACCTAAGGCGGCCACGGAATCGGGTGCCCCATTCTTTGCGAAGCTAGAGCGGAGACAGGCTTGGGTGCCCCATTCTTTGCGAAGCAAAGGGTGGGTTATCGCGCAAAGCGCGACCACGCGTCCCTCCAAACTTTGTCATCCTGAGCGAAACGAGCAAAGCGAAGTGCAGTCGAAGGACCTGCATTCTGATGGCACCACCTCAAATGTCCCCGCCCGGAAGGGCACAGCTTAAGCTGTGCCGATACAACCCCCAGGAAACCGGGCTTTAGCCCCTGAGGTACGCCGCTCCCCGGCCGCTGCCCGCGTCACACCACCGCACCACAAGCTCTCTCCGCCCGCCCTAAAGCATCAACCCACCCGCCACTGCGTCTAATCTCAGAGAGGAAGGAAACCCATGTACGTCAATCGCACCAACGGATTCCCCACTGTCATCGACGTGCCGCGGGAAGGCACCGCGCCGCTTCTGGCCAAGGTGCTGGGCATCACCGCGCTCGGCTTCTTCGTCACTGCCATCGGCGTAGCCACCGCGCCCCCGTGGAGCATGCTGCCCGGCTTCATCGCCGTCCTGGCCCTCGTCTTCGGCATCAACGCCGTGCGCCGCACCAACGCCGGCCTGGCCATGGCCCTCTTCATGGCCCTCGCCTTCTTCATGGGCTGGGAGATCGCCCCGATCATCCACATGTACGTGCGCATGATCGGCCCCGGCATCGTCTTCCAGGCCGCCGTCACCACCGGCCTCGGCATGACGGCCATGGGCTGCGTTGCCTACCTCTTCAGCATCGACTACCGCAAGCTCTCGGGCATCGCCCTCGCCGGCCTGCTCCTGCTGATCCTCGCCGGCGTCGCCAGCATGTTCTTCCACTTCATGTCGCCCAATACCTACTCATGGATCGCGCTCGCCATCTTCACAGCGCTTACCGTGGCAGACTTCGCACGCATCCGCGCAGGCGGTGACGGCATGGGAGCAGTCTCCCTCGCACTCGGCATCTACCTGGACGCAATCAACATCTTCATGATCCTCCTCCAACTCTTCAGCGGCCGCAGCCGCCGCGACTAACCTCGCCGCAAGCGTATGGAAACGGCCCGGCTCAATGAGCCGGGCCGACCTGCGTAAGAGGCAAGCACGGTACCTTCTCGACGTCTGTTAAGCCGCACCGACCGAACGGACACGTCTGCCCCGACACACCCGCACCCCTTTTCACGTTGTCATCCCGCAGCGAAGCGGAGGGATCTGCATGTAAGCCGACCCGCCAATCCCCTGCCGGCATGCCAGTAACCTAGACCCGTTCGCGCAAAGCGCGAATCAACACCATCCCGGACGCCGGCTCCGGTTCAGGACATCCACGCCACAAGCGCCAGAGGCGCGACCACATCCTAGTCAAGGCCGAAGGCCTGGGTTAGGCCATGAAGAGAGAACCAAGGGCTGAAAGCCCGCCCCATAGGGCCGGCCTCCAGCCCGCTCGCCCACTACCCACCAAACGAAAAGTTCACCGTAATGGTCGTCTCCACCTCCGTAGGATCCCCATTCAACAGGTAAGGCCGATACCGCCACCCCTGCACGGCAGCAACGGCACTAGCCCGCAACATCTCGTGTCCCGAAACCACCGACAGACTCTCAATCGCACCCGTCTTCGAAATAACGGCATGCAACACCACTGCCCCCGAAACATGCGCAGCCTTTGCAATCGCCGGATAGACCGGCGTCGTCTTCGTGACAATCTGCCCAGCCATCACACCACTCGAAACCCGCGCCGGACCAACCACTGGCCGGGCAACAGCCACGCTGACAACCGGCGGAGCAGGCCCTAAACCAAGAGAACCGATCACCCCGGGTCCGTCACCCGAACCACCGCCCGTCATACGCACAACACCCGAAACCGATGGCGGCGGATCATCGCGAGTCATGTCAAGGTGTCGCGGAACCCTGGCAGGCGGCACAAATGGATCCACGCTGGCCGTAACACGAGCGACCCTCGCCGAGACAACCGGCGGAGGAGCAGGTGCTGCAGGTGGAGCAGGCGGTGCCGAAAGCATGGCCGTCATGGCCATCCGCGGCAAGGCATCTGGATAGAGCAGTGGAAGAAGAACGGCGACGGCAACCACCGCCGCGTTGAACGTTGCAGTCACCCAGACATAGCAGCTCGACTTCGACTTCAGCCGCCCCGACGATTCAACTAATAACGAGTCCTGAAACATAAGCAATCCCATCTGCGAGAGGAAAAGCTGGGACTATAGACACCGCCGAAACACCGTTTGTTACACGCAGCAACCGCCGCCAAAAACCAAATGTTGACTGAGACGTCTCAACACGAACGGTTTCCAACCCTTTCGGAGCCATTTTCGTGCGTTTTCTGCCCCAAAAAACAAAGAAACCCGCCACATCGGCGGGGCTCTCAGAACTGCGAAAACTGTTGGAGCACCGGGGGGGG